>Ga0209581_1000114_pt1 | contig 259866 bp, 273 predicted proteins | sample Coa_R2_FD_187160 | JGI IMG/M metagenome (GOLD analysis project Ga0209581, IMG submission 187160) | Surface soil microbial communities from Centralia Pennsylvania, which are recovering from an underground coalmine fire - Coalmine... | ecosystem: Environmental > Terrestrial > Soil > Unclassified...
CATTTCCGCGAGCGCGCGCTCGCGGCCCCATTGAAGCCCCGGGCAGAATCCCGGCGCTCCGCCGCAACCAGGTAATTTCCGCGAGCGCGCGCTCGCGGCCCCATTGAAGCAAGCCGATCCGCCGGGCCGTAGATCCTTTTGAGGATATTTCCGCGAGCGCGCGCTCGCGGCCCCATTGAAGCCATCCGATCCGATCCTCCGACGACTACGATCCGGAAATTTCCGCGAGCGCGCGCTCGCGGCCCCATTGAAGCTCGTACTGTTCTCATTCGCTTGCTCCGCAAGGGTCTTATTTCCGCGAGCGCGCGCTCGCGGCCCCATTGAAGCTCCGAACAGCACCTTGGCCCTGATGGCCTTCGCATATTTCCGCGAGCGCGCGCTCGCGGCCCCATTGAAGCGGAGATCAAGCCATTTCACCGGGCGGTAAGTGGGTCATTTCCGCGAGCGCGCGCTCGCGGCCCCATTGAAGCGGGATAGCTACATCAACGAGGCGCACCACAATGGCATTTCCGCGAGCGCGCGCTCGCGGCCCCATTGAAGCCGAGGTGCCGAAGGATGCGGACTGGACAGACGAGAAATTTCCGCGAGCGCGCGCTCGCGGCCCCATTGAAGCAGGGACAACGGATCGATGCGCAACGAACCGTACAGATTTCCGCGAGCGCGCGCTCGCGGCCCCATTGAAGCAGAATCCTGGTTCATCCTATAGGGCACCGCAACAGATTTCCGCGAGCGCGCGCTCGCGGCCCCATTGAAGCCGGTACAGATTCGGCCACTGTTATGGCGGCCCGCTTATTTCCGCGAGCGCGCGCTCGCGGCCCCATTGAAGCAGCCCCGTGGCGGTGCGGGTCAGTCCGCCTTGCACATTTCCGCGAGCGCGCGCTCGCGGCCCCATTGAAGCCTACCCATGGCATCCTACCCCGAGATAAACGCCACATTTCCGCGAGCGCGCGCTCGCGGCCCCATTGAAGCCATGACGCACTTGTCGCGGCTGATGGGCACGGGGCAATTTCCGCGAGCGCGCGCTCGCGGCCCCATTGAAGCCCTCGTCCGGTGGCGGCGGCGACGTTGCCGGTGGGATTTCCGCGAGCGCGCGCTCGCGGCCCCATTGAAGCAGAACCGTTCCGAGACCCGTTCCCACGGTCCACGGATTTCCGCGAGCGCGCGCTCGCGGCCCCATTGAAGCACCGCGCAAGCGAGCTCGAATGTCGGAGAGTTGTTCAATTTCCGCGAGCGCGCGCTCGCGGCCCCATTGAAGCTCCTTGCCCTTCAAGCGCCGCTCTTCGTCCCGCACCATTTCCGCGAGCGCGCGCTCGCGGCCCCATTGAAGCCGGGTATCGGCCGCACGGCGGTGGGTAACCTTGCGGATTTCCGCGAGCGCGCGCTCGCGGCCCCATTGAAGCCGCTGAAAGGCGGGCTGACTTGGCAGGCGGGGACATTTCCGCGAGCGCGCGCTCGCGGCCCCATTGAAGCTGAATTTTTGTGAATTGCGGCATCGACGTCGCGTTCCATTTCCGCGAGCGCGCGCTCGCGGCCCCATTGAAGCCACGTTGCGCCCCCGCAATCGGTCGTAGCCTTCAGATTTCCGCGAGCGCGCGCTCGCGGCCCCATTGAAGCCACCCACTGCCGTGCCCGCCTTGCCAAACAGGATCATTTCCGCGAGCGCGCGCTCGCGGCCCCATTGAAGCTCAGGTTCAGTAAGGATTTATAAACCGTGGTCTGTATTTCCGCGAGCGCGCGCTCGCGGCCCCATTGAAGCTCGCGTACATGTGGCTCCGTTATCCTTGGCGGCAGTTATTTCCGCGAGCGCGCGCTCGCGGCCCCATTGAAGCCTGCTTCTTCTTCTGGCAGCCCCGTTAGCTTCGAGAAATTTCCGCGAGCGCGCGCTCGCGGCCCCATTGAAGCATGACGTGAATTGGATCATAGGTGATCAAATACGGATTTCCGCGAGCGCGCGCTCGCGGCCCCATTGAAGCTAGATTCCACGCTATAGGCTGTAGCAGACTAGGACATTTCCGCGAGCGCGCGCTCGCGGCCCCATTGAAGCCGCAATGTTTTCAACAGGTTAGCGTCTTATCGGATCATTTCCGCGAGCGCGCGCTCGCGGCCCCATTGAAGCGATGCGAACGCCGAACCCGGCCGGCGGGTGCGCATCCATTTCCGCGAGCGCGCGCTCGCGGCCCCATTGAAGCTTTCACCGTGAACGTAACCGCCGACGCACTCTTGTATTTCCGCGAGCGCGCGCTCGCGGCCCCATTGAAGCGCAGTCGGCCTACGTCAAAAGCTACAAGTACTGATTCATTTCCGCGAGCGCGCGCTCGCGGCCCCATTGAAGCTTTGCGGTGGTGTGTGCGGGATGCAAACCCGGCTGTATTTCCGCGAGCGCGCGCTCGCGGCCCCATTGAAGCGGACCCTCTTCCCCGTCGCCCTCTTCCTCGTCATCATTTCCGCGAGCGCGCGCTCGCGGCCCCATTGAAGCCGGGCGGTGTGCGAGCGGCTGCGCGAGCATCCCTGTATTTCCGCGAGCGCGCGCTCGCGGCCCCATTGAAGCGCACAATCTCGCTTCAGTGTGCTGTAGCTTTCGGAAATTTCCGCGAGCGCGCGCTCGCGGCCCCATTTGAAGCAGCGGCCCTGCGCTTCGCCCGCATGCAGCAGAGCGGCATTTCCGGGCGAGCGCGTTACGGGTCACCTGTGGGTCTGTCTATTGGGATGCCGTGTTCCTGCAGCCCGAAACGGCTGGGACGGACGCCTGCATTCACTTTCTTTCCCCTCCGTTCTGTGTGCCTGGCATCTACCTATCGTAATATGGTGGCATGAAGTTACGGCTGGCATGGAGATGGGCGGTTTTGGCAGGCTGGTGCTTCGCCGTCTCCGGCCAGGTGATCGAATTTGAGTCCAACGGACTGAAATATCAGACCCTGACCAAGCGGGGGGTCACCATTATGTACGCCCACCTGCCCTCGCACGTGCGGGAGTTCAGTATCCTGCAGGTGGCCGTGTCGAACGGATCGCCGGGGCCGTACACCGTCCGGCCGGTGGACTTCTCCTTCCAGCGGCAGGACGGCACCGCGCTGCGGGCGTGGCCGGCGCGCGAAGTGGTGGAGCTACTGATCGAAAAAGGCGGGCGGAACGACGTGATCAAGCTCGTTTCGGCCTACGAGGCGGCGTTGTACGGCATCCCCAAGATGAAATCCACAAATGGGTACGAGGTGCGGCGGCAGGCCGCCCTGGCGGAGGTCTCCTCCACCAAACTGAAGGCGGCCGCGGCGGCTTCCGCGATCGCCTTTGTGGATACCAAGCTGGGCTCCGGGCAATCCACCGACGGGGCGGTGTTTTTCGAAACCTCCGGCCGGGCGCTGGGGGAAGGCCGCCTGGTGGTGCGCACCAACACCGACACCTTCGAGTTCAACCCCGAGACCCTCCGCCCTCCGGGACCGTAGAAAACACCGCTCCCTACGGTCGCGGCTCAGTTTGCAGTGGGTTACGGCTGCGTCCAGGTGAGGACCGTCAGGCTGTAGGGGGGCAGTGGAAGCGGGGCGGCGGGGCTAAAGTCCGCCAGATTTTGAGATACCGGCGACACGGTGGCGGCGCTTTCGTTGTTGGCGGTGATGGCGGCGGCCGCGAGGCGCTGGAGCTTCACCTGGCCCGACGGTGCGTTGGGGCCGCTGAAGGTGACCGGCAGCGGCGAAGTCCGCGAGAGGTTGAAGATCACCACGGAGCGCTGGTTTCCCGAGGAGAACGCGTAGGACTGCAGGTAGTGCGCGCCATTGTACTGGACGCCGTTCAGCAGGGGCTGATCCCAGGTGGGGTTGGCGCCGCTCTGGCCCGTCTGCACCATGTCACCGAAGACCGCGTTGTTGGCCATTTGCAGCGCCAGGTACTGGGGGCGGCGGCGGTAGGTCGCGCCCATGTCGATGACCGCTCCGTAGAGCTTCACGGTTTTCCCGTCGCTGCGCAGGAAATCGTACTGCGGCAGTTGCCAGAGCATTTGTTCGCGGGCGCCAAACTGGCGCATCAGGAGGAGCATATTGTCGGCCACCGCCAGGCCTGCCCCGAGCGAGGGGGTGAACTGATCGAGAGCGGCCTGTGAGATGGCGCCCTGGACGGTATTCAGATTAACCTCGTACACGCTGAGCCGGGTGGGCGTGGTGGCGCCCTGCAACATGGCGGCGTTCTGGCCCATGTACCCGGTGGGGGCGGAGATCTCCTCGGGCTCGGCGAAGGTGGGGCCGAACAGGTCCTCGATGGTACTGTAAGAATCCACCTGGTTCATCTGATAAGGCGCCAGCGTGAGGGTGTCATGCGCGGTGGAGGCGGCCACGATCTGCTGGTTGAGCCCCACGTTGACCGCCTGTCCGCCCAGCACCAAATCGAAGCGGGCGGGATCGTAGCCCGGGGTGTTGCGGGCAGCCTGATAGAGTTCGCTCGCGCGGTTGCCGTAAGGAACCGGGTATTCCATGTTGCCGCCCTTGAAGGTGGAGTTCCAGGCTTCGTTGCCGAACTCCAGGTGGATGGCGGGAAAAACGGTTGTCCAGGGCTGCGGGTGGCCCAGGGCGGCGCGGAGTGCTCCGTAAGGAGTGCTGGTGGGGCCGGCCAGGTACTGGATGAGGTTCTGCATCTCCCGCACGGAGAAGGTGATGGGAACCACGTACGAAGGCTCCGCGGAGACGGCTTGGCAAAGCTCCAAAAAGTCGTGCAGGCCGTACTGGATATCGTCCATCTCCGTGCTGTAGGCCGAATATCCGGCGCGCATGCGGCCGAACTGCGGCGTAAGCTGGTTATTCAGGGTCTCGCCCAACTGGCCGCCCCAGTAGCGCAGCACGCCCGGGTGCAGAGCCAGCAGGGTGCTGACCACGGCATCCCGGAAGACCGTGTGATTGGCGGGGGAACTGTCGGTCTGGACCAGGCTTACATCGTCCAGCAGCACGTTGGACCCATTGGCGGTGAACTCGACCTGTACCGGGCCGATCAGGTTGCTCTCGTTGGCCGTGAAGCTGAGCGTATAGTTGGTCCACTGGGCGGGCAGGGTGAGGGTCTGGCTGAGATAGGTGGTGGCCGAGGGAGAGGTTTGGCGCGCCACGAAGATGCCGAGGGTGTTGGCGCCCCCGGCGCCTTTGGCTTTGAAACTGAGCTGGTAGGTGCCCCGCAACTGCAAAAACGTCATGCCCGCGGTGGTGTCGAAGTAGGAGAGCACGGAGGCGCTCTGGCCCGGGCTGCCAGCCACCAGCCGCAGGGCTTGCTTGCCCAGGGTTCCGGGAGGCAGATCCGAGAATTCGGTCTGGAAGGCGGCGCCACAGCAGGCGGTGGTCCACCAGCCTGCCTGGGCGTTGCCGGGCACGGTCATGCGCAAAATGAGGTAATCGCCGGGGCTGGGCGTGGCGCCGCCGGTGGCGAAGTTCAGGGTGATGCCCGCTCCGGGGGAGACCGCCGTGGAGCTCAGAACCGTGCCGCTGAATCCCTTGGCCGCACCCCACACGAACTCGAAGGTGGCGCCGCTCCAGAAGCCCGCCGGCCAAGCCGACCACTGGTCGTCATCGGTGCAACTGGTCGCCGTGGTGGCGGCGCACCGGATCATGGACTGATAGGTCTCGCCTTCGAACCCTGGATTCCGGAAGATCAGGTTTTTCATGATCTGGCCGGAATCGTAATAGTTCGGCTGCCCCAGGTTGATCCCCAGGCGTTTCACCCCGGAAGTGACCACGGTGCTGTCGATTTCGATGTTGGTGCTCTGCGTTTGGGCGCTGGCCGGCGCCAGCGCGAACAACGCGCAAAAAAAGGCACACCTGGAAATCCGGCGGCCGCACTTCGAGCTGCGTTGGACCGGCACGTCCTTTTTCAGAGATCCCCTCTGTCTTTTCGGTGTGATAGAGCTATTTTATGTGGAAAAAAGCCTACTTTCGCCCTTTATTTTGGTGAGTACCGGGCCAGGAAGTATTCAATTTCACAATTGCTTACGGGTTATTACCTAAGGCTCCCCAGGGAATAGGCGGGGAGGACCGGCCGGAGCTCTGCGCGGAAGCCACCGGGAGAAGGGCGGCTCTGGTACAATCGCCAGAGGGGGGTTCAGTTGACCAAAGCCACCTGGGATTTACCCCGCACGCTGGGTACCCTTCGCCAGAGCGCCCTCTCGGAAGAGCGCCTCGCCAACCGGTCCGTCAAGGACGAACTCCGCAGCAACCTGATTTGCAAGATTCAGCGCGCGGAGCCACTGTTTCCGGGCATTATCGGGTACGAGGACAGCGTGGTGCCGCAGGTGGTCAACGCCATCCTCTCGCGCCACAACTTCATCCTGCTAGGACTCCGCGGACAGGCCAAAACCCGGCTGATCCGGCTGCTGACCACTTTGCTGGACGAGGTGGTCCCGTACGTGGACGGGTGCGAGATTCATGACAACCCGTACCGCCCCATCTGCCGCCGCTGCCGCAACCTGATCCAGGAGGAGGGCGACGACACGCCCATCGCCTATCTCACGCCGGAGCATCGGTATGTGGAGAAGCTAGCCACTCCGGATGTGACCATCGCCGACATGATCGGGGACATTGACCCGATCAAAGCGGCGCGCCGGGGGCAGGACATCTCCGACGAGCTGACGGTGCACTATGGGCTGCTGCCGCGGGCCAACCGGGGGATCTTCGCGGTCAACGAACTGCCGGACCTGGCAGGCAAGATCCAGGTGGGCCTGTTCAACATCATGCAGGAGGGGGACGTCCAGATCAAAGGCTACCCGGTGCGGCTGCCGCTGGACCTGCTGCTGGTGTTCACGGCCAATCCCGAGGATTACACAGCGCGCGGCAAGATCATCACGCCGCTCAAGGATCGCATCGGCAGCGAGATCCGCACGCACTACCCCACCTCGCTCGAGCAGGCGCTGGCCATCACCGGGCAGGAAGCCTGGCTCCAGCGGCGCTCGCCGGCGGAACTGCGGGTGCCGGACTACATCCGCGCGGTGGTCGAGCAACTGGCTTTTCAGGCGCGGGAAGACAAGCGCGTGGACAAGCGCTCCGGCGTCTCCCAGCGGCTGCCGATTTCCGTGCTGGAAAATGTGGTTTCGAGCGCCGAGCGCCGCGCGCTGCTCACCAAGGAACCCGTGGCGGTGCCCCGGGTGCTGGATATCTATGCCGCGCTGCCCTCGATTACCGGCAAGCTGGAACTGGAGTACGAGGGTGAGCTGAAGGGCGGCGACACGGTGGCCCGGGAGCTGATCCGCGTGGCTGTAGGCAAGGTCTACGATCAGTATTTCGACGGCGTGGGCGTATCGCAGATCGTGCAATGGTTCGACCTGGGCGGCTCGCTGAAGCTGGACGAGAGCATGCCCGCGGCGGAGATGGTGCGGCAGCTCTCGCTGATTCAGGGGCTGATGGAGAAAGTGGAGGCCCTGGGGCTCAAAGCCAACGAGCCGGACGCGCTGCGCGCCTCGGCGGCGGAGTTCATTCTGGAGGGGCTTTACGCGCACCGGCGCATCAGTCGCACCGAGGAGCGGGGCTACGCGGCCGAAGAGCGCAAACGCGAGAGTCCGGGGCGGGAAGAGGGCGGCCAGCGTCCGAACTTCCGGCGGCAATACAACTAGGCCCGTGCCGGCGCGGGAGGGGCGCCTATGAAGATCAAGTATTCCCGGTTCACCGGAGAAGACTTCGGCATCGGAGCCGAGGACCTGCTGCAAGCCCTGGCCGACTTCCTGCTGGAAAGCGGCTTTCAATCCCAGTACATGCAGTTCAGCGAGATGAACGAGCACACGCTTGAGGATCTCAAGCAGGCCATCCAGGCGGCGCTCGAGCGCGGCGAACTGTTCAGCGACGAGCATTTGCAGGAGATGATGGAGCGGCTCCAGCAGCTTTCGCCCGAGCAGATGCAGCAACTCGTGGACCGGCTGGTGCAGAAGCTGGTGGACGAGGAGCATATCACCATCGAGGAGCCCGGCGCGGAGCGGCCGGCGCCCGGCGTGGGACAGGCTCCGGACACGCAGGTGAAGTTCGAAGTCACCGACAAGTCGCTGGATTTTCTGGGATACAAGACTCTGAAGGACCTGCTGGGCTCGCTGGGAAAGTCCAGCTTCGGGCGGCACGACACGCGGGACCTGGCGACGGGCATCGAAGCTTCCGGGGCCTCCCGGCAATACGAGTTCGGGGACACGCTGAACCTGGACGTCAGCCGCACGCTGTTTTCGGCCATCCGGCGCGAAGGTGCCAAGGTTCCCATCGAGCTGGAGTACCGCGACCTGTACGTGAGCCAGTGCGAATACCAGAGTTCCTGCGCCACCGTGCTCATGCTGGATTGCAGCCACAGCATGATTCTGTACGGCGAAGACCGCTTCACGCCTGCCAAGAAGGTGGCCCTGGCGCTGGCGCACCTGATCCGCACGCAGTATCCCGGCGACAGCCTGCGCTGCGTGTTGTTCCACGACTCGGCCGAGGAACTGGCCATCAGCCAACTGGCGCGGGTGCAAGTGGGCCCCTACTACACCAACACGCGCGACGGCCTGATCCTGGCGCAGCGGCTGCTCAACCAGGAGCGCAAAGACATGCGCCAGATCATCATGATCACCGACGGAAAGCCAAGCTGCCTGACGCTGGACGACGGGCGCATGTACAAGAACGCCTTCGGGTTGGATCCGCTGGTGATCAGCAAAACCCTGGAAGAAGTGAACCGCTGCAAAAAGCAGGGCATCCTGATCAACACCTTCATGCTGGCCAGCGATTACGGGCTGGTGAACTTCGTGCAGAAGGTGACGGAGATCTGCCGGGGCAAGGCCTATTTCACGACCCCTTATACACTTGGACAGTATCTCCTCATGGATTACATGAACCGCAAGACGCGGACCATCCATTGAGCCGGCGCAGGCCGCTATAATCGTCAGTTGAAGCCGAAAATCGCGTTTCTGTTTCCCGGGCAGGGATCCCAGTTTGCCGGCATGGGCAAATCGCTGGCGGGGGCCTTCGCGTGTGCGCGAGCCGTTTTCGAGGAGGCGGACGAGGCGCTGGGGTTTGCGCTCTCGCGCCTGTGCTTCGAGGGTCCCGAAGAAGAGCTGAAACTCACGGAAAACACGCAGCCGGCGCTGGTGGCAGTTTCGGCCGCGGCGGCGGCGGTGCTGCGGCAGGAAGGCGTCCAGCCGGACTACGTGGCTGGGCACAGCCTGGGGGAGTACTCGGCGCTGGTGGCCGCGGGCAGCCTGGCCTTCGCCGACGCCGTGCGGCTGGTGCGCCGGCGGGGGCGCTACATGCAGGAGGCGGTGCCGCCGGGGGTAGGCGCCATGGCGGCGCTGCTGCGACTGCCGGAGGACAAACTGGCGGGTGTGCTGGCGGAGGCTGCTCAGGGGGAGGTGGTGAGCGCCGCCAACCTGAACTCGCCGGACCAGCTAGTGATCGCGGGGCATGCCGGGGCGGTGGCACGGGCCGTAGAACTGGCCAAGGCGGCGGGGGCGCGGCGCGCCGTGCCGCTGCCGGTGAGCGCACCGTTTCACTGTAGCCTGATGCGGCCGGCGCAGGAGCGGCTGGCCGCGGACCTGGAGGCCACGGCCTTCGCCGACCTGGCCTGCCCGCTGGTCAACAACTGGCAGGCGCGCGAAATCCGCACGGGCGCCGAGGCGCGGCAAGGCCTCTACGAGCAGGTGCCCAACCCGGTGCGCTGGGCCGAGAGCATGCGCTGCCTGGCCGCCCAGGGGGTGGAGCGCTTTATCGAGGTGGGACCCGGCGGAGTGCTGACCGGCCTCTTGCGCAACATCGACGGGGGCTGGAAGGGCCTCAAGTTCGGGGAGGCCGGGGACCTCGAAAAACTCCGCGAAGGGCTGTAGCCAACACTCCCGCCGGGCCGAAATCCTAACATCAGACCCTTGTGTCCGGAACCTGCCGGGCGTATTCTAATTCAGACAGAAATACCTGAAATCTAGCCGGAAATTCGGATTGCGGAAGGAGAAATCCATGGCAACCTTGGTGAGCAGTCCGCCGACGGTGACATCGGTGGTGCGCAGCGGTTGGGCCGCGGCTCCGATGTTGATCAGCGGCTCGTTCAGCCCCGGCGAGTGGAGCGGCGCGGGCATCCTGCCGATCCCGGGGGGCTACCTGATGGTCAAGAACGACCAGAAGTTTCTCTACCTGGCGCTGGACCTGGTGATGGATACGGGGAGCAGCCCGGGAGTGGGAGACTACTTCTGGTTCTCGTTCGACGTGAACGGAAATCGCGGCATCACGCCCAACCGGGACGTGAATTACGGGATCTATCCGATGCTGCCGATCCGCCTGGGGCGGCAGTATTACCTGGGTCCGGGAGTCTGGACGGGCATCCTGAACCAGCCCACCACGTCGCTGGCGCGGCAGGGGTTCGGGCCGAGTCCGGCATCGCCGGCTCCGCACCGCATCTGGGAAATGCGCCTGGACCTGGCGGAGGTCGGGGTCACTCCGGGAGCCATCGCGCCCATGACGGAAGTGCCTTTCGGGCTGCGGGTGGCCTCCACCAGCCCGGCCTTTGTGTACGATTACCCGGCGAATTTCTACCTGGACTTCTCCCGCCTTCCCGAGATCGTGCTGGCGGCGGGGCCGGAAGACGAGTATGGAACGCATGCCGGCGCAGTCATCGGCGGCGTAGGGTTGATTCCCGCCACGGTGATCACCAACGGGCGCGCCACCACCGACCACACGTATTATCCATATGTGCAGAACGCCGCGTTCACGGGGGTCATGCACCTGATCGGCAACCGCGTGACCATGGGGAATCTGTGGAACGCGGGGGCGCGCAAGTACCGTATGTTCCACCGGACCGGCGCGCAGGCGTTCGCGCCGCTGACGCAGATCTGGTCGAACTATCGCTGGAGCGGGTCGACGTATGTGATCGAGAGCTACACCCCGGATGCGGACAACAAGTACAACCTGCCGGATCCGGGAGCGGACTACTCGATCGACGACCTGTTATTCCAATGGAATTCCTACGGATTCGAGCCCGGCATGCACGAATTCCGCGTGGAATTCTACAACGCCGTGGGCGGGGTGGTGCCCAGCGTGGCGCAGACGCTGGGGCTGTTCCTGGACAATAACCTGCCGGACGTGCGTATTCTGGCGATCCGCTACCGCGGAACCATGGTGGCACCCTGCGACATCGTGGACATCCTGGAGACCGCTGATCCGGTGGAGGTGCAGATCCGGGTTTGGGACGCGGAGGGAGACCTCTACAGCTATGCGCTGAACGCCTACTACGGCGACAACCTGGTCTTCGCACCGGCGCTGGCGTCGGTTTCGTATCCGGGAGGCGACTGGCAGGGGCCGGGGGACGAATGGAGGGTCGCGCCCACCACGCCCAAGTTCCCGCCGGTGACCTGCGCCTACCAATTGCGGCTTTCCGCGTATCCGCGGACCACCAACGGCTACGGGTACCTGGGCTATACGGAAGCCAGCTCGCATGTGACCTTCCGGCGGGCAGGGGCGCCGAAACTGATGGCCAGCATGGGTCCGGTCCGTTACCCGCTGGGATTCTCGGGGCCGGAGGGATCGATTCTGCCGGGCAGCACGCCGGCGAAAGTGGGTGAATAACCCGCGCCCCGGGAGGCTTTCGGGGACCGGACACCCGGCCGGTCCCCGGGGCCCTCTGGGCCTTTCTCCGGGAGTCCTTCAGTTTTCCTAAATTCTTGGTACAATAGAGTTTAAACCTCCCCAAGGAGATCACTTGCCAGATCAGGAAAACCCGGTCCAGGGACCGCCTCCGACGCCGCCAGGGCCCCAGATGTCGCTCAGCGGAGACGGCGACCAGAATCTTGTCCCCATCAACATCGAAGACGAGATGAAGCGCTCCTACCTGGATTACGCGATGAGCGTGATCGTAGGGCGGGCGCTGCCCGATATCCGCGACGGGTTGAAGCCGGTGCACCGGCGCATCCTCTTTGGAATGCACGAGATGGGCCTGACGCCGAATCGCCCCACGAGGAAGTGCGCCAAAATCACCGGCGAGGTGATGGGAAAATACCACCCACACGGCGACGCCCCCATTTACGATTCGCTGGTGCGCATGGCGCAGCCCTTCAGCATGCGCTATCCGCTGGTGGAGGGGCAGGGGAACTTCGGCTCGATCGACGGCGATCCGCCGGCGGCCATGCGGTACACCGAGGCGCGTTTGGCGCGCATCTCCACGGCGCTATTGGAGGACATTGACAAGGAGACGGTGGACTTCCGGCCCAACTATGACGACAGCGAAGTGGAGCCGGAAGTGCTGCCCACGCGCGTGCCGAACTTGTTGGTGAACGGCTCCGCGGGCATTGCCGTGGGCATGGCTACGAATATTCCACCGCACAACCTCACCGAGATCATCAATGCGGCGATCGCCCTGATTCAGAAGCCGGATACCCCGCTGGCGAAGATCCTGGAAATGGTGCCGGGGCCGGATTTTCCCACGGGCGGGTTCATTCTGGGCCGGCAGGGGATTGTGGACGCCTACACCAAGGGGCGCGGGCAGCTCAAGCTGCGGGCGCGCGCGGCCATCGACCGCGTGGGGAAGGACCGCGAGCACATCGTGGTGACGGAGATCCCCTACCAGGTGAACAAGTCGCGCCTGATCGAGCAGTGCGCCGCGCTGGTGAACGACAAGAGGATCGAAGGCATTTCCGAAATCCGGGACGAGAGCGACCGCGAGGGCACGCGCATTGTCTTCGAGCTGAAGCGCGGCGAGCAGGCGGAGGTGATCCTCAATAACCTGTACAAGCACACGCAGTTGCAGATCGGCTTCGGCGTGATCATGCTCTCGATCGTCAACGGACAGCCGCGCGAGCTGGGCCTGGTGGACACCATCAGGTACTTCATCGACCACCGGGTGGAGGTAGTGCGCCGGCGCACCGAGTACGAGCTGCGCAAGGCGCGCGAGCGGGAGCACCTTTTGCTGGGCTTCCAGAAGGCCTTGCAAAACCTGGACGAAGTGATCCGCCGGATTCGCGCGGCCAAGACTCCACGCGAGGCGCGCGATTCGCTGATAGTGGGCTTCGAGTTCACCGAGCGGCAGGCGCAGGCCATCATCGAGCTACAGCTCCAGCGGTTGACCGGCATGGAGCAGCAGAAGATTCTGGACGAACTGGCGGACATCCAGCGGCGTATCGCCGAGTACCTGGAAATCCTGGGCTCGGAGAAAGTGCTGCGGGACCTAATCATCAAAGAGCTCCGGGAGGTGCAGAAAGACTTCGGCGACGAGCGGCGCACGGAGATTATCGAAGATACGGGCGAGATCCGGCTGGAAGACCTGGTGCCGGTGGAAGACGTGGCCGTGACGGTGACCCATGGCGGCTATCTGAAGCGCACGGCGGTGGATACCTATCGCCGGCAGGCACGCGGGGGCAAGGGCCGCATCGGGATGGGCACGCGCACGGAGGACTTCGTCGAACACCTGATCGTGGCCTCCACGCACAGCTACCTGCTGATTTTCACGGACAAGGGCCGGGTGTACTGGCTGAAGGTGTACGAGATCCCGGACGCCGCCACCAGCGGCAAGGGCAAACACATCTCGAACCTCATCAATCTACAGCCGGACGAGACGGTGAGGGCGTTTCTGACGGTGCGGGAATTCGTGGCGGACAAGTACATCGTGATGGTCACCAAGCACGGGGTGATCAAGAAGAGCGAGCTGACGGAGTTCGACAACCCGATGTCGCGCGGAATCATCGCGGTGAGCCTGGACGAAGGCGACCAACTGATCGCCGCGGAACTAACCGGTGGCAACAACTACATCTTCCTGGGCTCGCGGCAGGGGCAGGCGATCCGTTTCGCCGAAAGCCACGTGCGGCCGATGGGCCGGCCGGCCCGCGGCGTGCGCGCCATGGACCTTGCCGAGGGCGACTACCTGGTAGGCATGGTGGTGGTCGAGGAAGAGGGCCTGATCCTTTCCATCTCGCAGAACGGCTTCGGCAAGCGCACGCCGCTGAAGGATTACCGGCTGACGGCGCGCGGCGGCAAGGGCGTGATCAACATGAAGACTAGCGCCCGCAACGGCCAGGTGGTGGCAATCCTGAACGTAAAGGACGATTCCGATTTGATGATCGTCACCAAGGACGGAAAGATCATCCGCCTGGAGTCCTCGGAGATCCGGCAAGCCGGACGTTCGACGCAGGGCGTGCGGCTGGTGCGGCTGGAGGAGGGCGACGAGGTGGCGGCCGCCTCGGTGATTCCGGAGGCGGAAAACGGCAACGGCAACGGGAATGGCGCCAACGGGCAGAGCGATCTGCCGCTGCAATAAGAGCCGGGGGCAGGGCCCGCCTGCCTCCGAGGAAACGAGAAGGGCTATAATTTCGCTATGACCTCACTGGTGGAGCTGTCGAATCCCAGCCAGTTGCGCGAGAAGGAAATAAAGCTGCTCGCGGTGTTGCGCGGCATGGGGCGCGTGATCGTGGCGTACTCCGGCGGCACGGATTCGGCGTACCTGGCGTGGGCGGCCCACCAGGCGCTGGGCGAGAACGCCGTGGCGATCACGGCGGACTCGGCCTCGATTCCGGAGTCGCACAAGCGGGACGCCGAGGCCTTCGTACGGCAGTTCGGCATCCGGCACGAATACATCGAGACCTACGAATTCGACAACCCGGACTACGTCCAGAACAACCCGGACCGCTGCTTTCACTGCAAAGACGAGCTGTTTACGCGGCTGGAGCAGGTGGGGCGCGAGCGCGGGATCGCGCACATCATTTACGGCGTGAACAAGGACGACTTGGGCGATTACCGCCCGGGGCAGAACGCCGCCAAAATTCACCAGGTGCGGGCGCCGCTGGTGGAAGCCGGATTGACGAAGGCGGAGATCCGGGAACTTTCGCGCGCGGCGGGGCTACCCACCTGGGACCGGCCGGCTTCGGCCTGCCTGAGCTCGCGCATCCCCTACGGCACTCCGGTCACGATCCAGAACGTGAAGACCGTGGAAGCCGGCGAGGAAGAGATCCGCGCACTGGGCTTCCGGCAGTTCCGGGTGCGGTTCCATGGCGAAGTGGTGCGCCTGGAAATCGCGAGGGATGAGATGGAACGCGCGCTGACGCTGGAGATGGCCGCGAAGTTTACGGCGATCTTCAAGGCGCTGGGTTTCAAGTACGTCACGCTGGACCTGGAAGGTTACCGCCAGGGCTCCCTCAACGAAGTTCTCAAGCTGAAATAACATGGGTGACGGGCGATTGGCCCGCACATCTATGAGATTTGCTCTGCTGTGCGCGCTGGCCGTGGGCCTGTGGGCCCAGGACTCGCGCTATTCTCCGCAAAACGAAGAGATCCCCGGCCCGCCGTCCCCGGCGGACTTTCCGGCTTGGCTGGCGGACATCCAGCACTGGCGCTTCGAGCGGCGCATCCGCATGGGATACGACGACGCGCAGTACCGCCGCCCGGAGCTGTTGTGGGCCCAGAGCAGCTTCGTGCAGCCGCAGATGATGGTGGAGGACCGCTATTTCTACGATCCCGTGGCGGGTAAGTACACGGTGGACCGCTACCTGGACGACCTGGAAAAGCGCTACGGCGGCATCGACAGCGTGCTCATCTGGCACACCTATCCGAACATAGGCATCGACAACCGCAACCAGAACGACCTGCTGCGGGATATGCCAGGCGGGATTGCCGGGCTGCGGCAGATGATCGCGGATTTTCACCGGCGCGGCGTGCGGGTCCTGTTTCCGATCATGCTCTGGGACCAGGGGACGCGCGAAGAGGGCGTGCCCAACTGGACAGCCACGGCGAAGCTGTTTGCGGAAATCGGCGCCGACGGCTTGAACGGCGATACGCTGCGCGGCGTGCCGCGGGTGTTTCGCGAAGCTTCGGATCAGACCGGCCATCCGCTGGTGCTGGAGCCGGAGAGCGGCCTGGATGCCGATGAGATGCTGGCGTGGAATAACATGACCTGGGGCTACTGGAAGTACGCGCCCGTGCCCACAGTGAGCCGGTACAAGTGGCTGGAAACACGCCACATGGTGAACATCTGCCGGCGCTGGGCGCGGGACAAGACCGACGACCTGCAACACGCCTTTTTCAACGGCATCGGATATGAGAGCTGGGAAAACATCTGGGGCATCTGGAACCAGATCAATCCGCGCGACGCGGAGGCGCTGCGGCGGATCGCGAAGATCGAGCGGCGCTTCTCGGCGCTGCTGGTGAGCCCGCAGTGGGAGCCGCACACGCCCACGCTGCAAGTGGGAGTGTATGCGAGCAAATTTCCGACCGCCGGCGAAACCATCTGGACGTTCGTGAACCGGAACGAATATGGCGTGTCGGGGCGGCAGATCCGTATCCGGCGGCGCCCGGGCATGCGGTACTTCGACTTGTGGAACGGCATCGAACTGCGTCCGGAGGAGACCGGGGAGGAAGTGACGCTCGGCTTTGCGATGGAGCCGTGGGGCTATGGCGCAGTACTGGAAGCTCGTTCGGCGCCGGGCGGCTTCCTGGCCGAGATGCGCGAACTGGCGAAGGTGAAGCTGCAAAGCCTGTCCCACGAGCGGCCGGTGCTGCCGCAGCGCCTGGTGGAAACCGCTGTGACCGCGAAGGCGGCGGCCGCCCCGCCGGGGATGGTGCGCATCCCCGGAGGCGAGTTCCGCTTCGAGGTGCACGGCATCGAGATTGAGGGATTCAACGAGATCGGCGTGGACGTGCAGTATCCCTGGGAGGATTCGCCGCGGCGCCACCACCTGCGCCTGATGCGCCTGGCGCCGTTCTACCTGGACCGCTACCCGGTGACCAACGAGCAGTTCCGCAAGTTTCTGGAGGCCACGCATTACCGGCCGCAAGACGGCCACAACTTTCTGAAGGACTGGACCAATGGCGCCTATCCGGAAAGCTGGGGGACGAAGCCGGTGACCTGGGTCTCGATCGAAGACGCGCGCGCTTACGCGCACTGGGCGGGCAAGCGCCTGCCGCACGAGTGGGAGTGGCAGTATGCCGCGCAAGGCTCGGATGGGCGGCGGTACCCCTGGGGCAACCAGTGGGATCCGGCAGCCGTGCCCCGGCCCGAGACGGGCCACAGCCTGCGCGGTCCGGACAACGTTGCGGCGCATCCACGCGGGGCGAGCCCGTTCGGGGTAGAAGACCTGGTGGGCAACGTCTGGCAGTGGACGGATGAGTATGTGGACGAACATACGCGCGCGGGAATTCTGCGCGGCGGAAGTTACTACCAGCCGCAAGGCTCTCACTGGTACTTCCCGCAGGCGTACCGCCTGGACGAGCACGGGAAATATTTGTTGATAGCGCCTTCCAAGGACCGCGCCGGCACGGTGGGTTTTCGCTGCGCGGCAGACGCGCCGTAATTCACCTTTGGCTGTCAGCCCGCCGATTCGTACTGGTAGACGATGACAAAGGTTGCTTCCATGTGTATCGGAAGGCCGATGGTATTGAGGAAGACCGCCATTTGTGATTGCAGCTTGTTATCCGGCTGCAACAGTCCGCCGGCGCTGGTGTCAAAGTCGAAGGGGGCGCGAACCGGATCTACCCGCACGGCCTGCTGAATCCAGACCATGGCATTATCAGCGGCCGGGTTCACCCGCTGGCTGCCTCCCGGCGCCGTGGTCAGGAGCCCCCAGGAGACGGCGGCGTAGTTGCCTTCCGCGGGGCCGACCCCATAGTTGGGCACAAATCCCTTCGGCCAGGCAATGAAATCGCCATACACGCGCAGAATCCGGACGCTGTTTCCGGCGGGTACGTTTTCGAACTGAATGGTGTCGGTCGCCGATCCGGCGTCGCCCCACGTTCCGGGACGAGTATCGGGCGAGCCCTCGAGGTCCAGGGAAAAATTGGTCGCTGCCGAGAATGGGCCGAGGACGGCCATGTGCAAATCCTCTCCGACAACCATTATGAGGGGTATCGCACGGCTACGGGCGTTGCGCCCTTGCGGCCCCGCGCGGCCGGAGGTAGCGTGGAAGGAGGAGGGTAAGAGCCGTGCTTGCCCGCTTCAGCCTTGCCTGCACCGCAATCCTTCTAACGGCCGGGATCGCCTCGGCCCAATCTCGCGAACCGGACGATTCCTGGCTAATGCAGAACTATCACTTCTCCGGTCCCCCGCCCGCACAGGAGATGGTGCCGGCGGATCCGGTGATCTCCGGCATCCAGCAAGTCCAGGAAAAGACCCTGGCCATTCTGCGCAAGGCATACCAGGATGACGATCTTCCCAACGCGCTTGCGGCAGCATCGCAAGCCGCGGCAAACATGCAACTGCTGGGCCTGGTCAGCGGACGCATGGCGCCGCCTACAATCCCCAGGCAGACTTCCAGTCCACAAAAGCCGGGGCCGACGCCCCCGCCCTATCTGATCGTTCTCCGGGAAGGCGCTCCTCAGCCGGCGGTCTTTTACTGGAAGGACCGGTTCATGTTCCACTACCTCACGCCGGCGGGAGCGCACGAGCAGGTGCGGCTCGACCTGGTCGAGCGGGTCAACAGAGTAACCGATCAGCAGTAGTCTTGGTGCAAGGGAGCCGGCGTTACGGGAGGGTGCGCTTGGTGTGCCCGTTGCCGCCGCCGCGGAGGAGCTTACTCCTGCGGCAGGCGGAATTCGGTCCCCGACTCGTCGAAGTGGCGCATGGCCGCATGTCCTTGTGGCGCCAGGGTCACATCGTAGGAGACATAGGCGGTAGGCGCCGCGTGGATGGAAGCATCGGTATGATGAATCACCACGCCGCCGTCGCGATAAACCTGTCCGGGCAGTTTGGCCAGATAAGCGGCTCGAGCAGCGGGATGGGCCATGGCACGCTGGAAGGCCACCGCCCGCTCGACGACGGCAGCATCGATGGGCGGCCAGAAGACGCATTCCATGTCAACGTCGCCGGAAGTGGTCATCTTGGCCCAGGCCACCGATTCGATGACCGGAACGCCATTGACGGCGCGAGTGAGGATCGAGTTAATGCTCTCCAGTTGAAACGGGGCGGCGACGGATGTCCCGCTCACTGCGCCCCCGCCGAATCCGTGGAAAGTAGCGCGAACGTCCCGGATCTGGTCCGCGGGCAGGCCGGCGTCGATGAAGTAGGCCTTGACGCGAGCGCCGTGAGCCGCCTCATCCAGGATGTAGGGTCCGGTGGGGGCGGCCGCATCCAGAAGGCCCATGGACCAGTTGTTGGTGGGGTCGATCGCCCACGCTCCCAGGCTGCCGCGCCAGCGCCGGAGTTGGGGCGAGTCCAGTTCCAGAGAAATGTTTTGCCCGATCTTGAAGCGCGAGCGGCTCAAATCGTGGACATACCCGCGCGCCGGCGCCGAACTCTGGCTGGTTCCCGACTGGGGCGCTGCGACCGAACAAACGCAAGCCGCGGTTACTCCCAGAATCCGCACGACCATTCGCATTGTGTTCTGACTCATTGTCGTTTCCTTTCTTCGATATCCCCGCGTCTGGGAATCAGTTATTCCAGGGGTACAGCGTCGGGTTGTAGTTGCAACCCGCCACATATTGGTACCAGGAGCTGCTGTTCAGAGGAGCCAGGTCAAACTTGAGATCGAGCCACCTTTCGTTGAGCGAAACGTTAGCGTTTGCTGCGTTGTTGGACATGCTCATGGCCACCTGGCAGCCGCACCCGTTGATGCCACCTCCCCAACTGGTAGCGCCGCTGCATCCGCCTCCGTCGGTAACGCTGCTGATGGAGTTGATGTATCCCTGAGAGACGCTGGAGTAGGGGTTGACGGCGTACGGGCTGGCGACCGCATTTCCAAAATTCACCGAGTCGTTGGTGTCGCCCCAACTGATCATGATTCCTTCATAGAGATGCAGACCGGCGAAAATGTTGAACCACTCGTCCGGGAAGAAGGTCATCATGCCGAAACTCATGTGAACGATGGCGAGGGAGGTCCCGCCGTTGAGGGCGGCGCCGCGCCAGGGGCCGTTGGTAGCGTTCTCCCCGAGCGCCATGTTGGGACTGAGGTAGACGAAGTGACCATTAGCATCATTACTTCCACAGACGGCGAGCGCGCGGGGGGAGTCGTACTGGCAAACTCCATTTCCGGCGCCGTAACTGGCGGCCGAACTGGGGGTGATGACGCAGAGACCCGGCCCGTTGGCGCCCGCGGGCGGACTCGTACACTGAGACTTGGTCGTGCAGACTTGATCAGGTACGGGCTTGATACTCACCAGTCCATGACCCTGGAAGTAAGAGACCGCCAGACCGGCCTGGTCAAAGGCCTTCTGGTCCGCGTCGCTGCTATTGGCCCCGGAAGTATTGGGATCGAGAAAGTTGATATCCGACACGTTGGAGTCCTGCCGTTGGCTGAACAGCGAAAATGCGGCCACGTTCGGGCTGGTAAAGGTACTGAGGAAGTTACTTCCGCTCTGATTCGAGTTAGCGAGGTCGGTGCCGGACCCAAAGCAAGGCGTATAGGTGTTCGCGGTCTCGACGATGATGCCGCGGTGGCCCTGTTCCAGGTTGGCATCAACTTCCTGCCGCGGGGGTGGGACAGTTCCCCAGGGTCCCTGCTCGAGCCAGAGCTTTCCGTCTGTTCCCAGCACGGCGGCTTGGGTGGTGGAGAAAGGCTGGAAAAACTGTACCTGACCATCGACCTGGGAGCGCGCCGGCGGCACCTTCCCAAACGGCGCCTGCTCGAACCATAGCCTTCCGTTGGCGCCCAACACGTACACCTGGCTGTCGTTTAGCGCCATAAAGCCTTGTACGTTTCCGTCCACCTGCGAGCGTGCGGGAGGCACGCTTCCCCATGGCGCCTCTTCCAACCACAACTTCGCGTCTGTTCCCAAGACTAGAGCTTCGGTTGCCGACAGCGCCTGGAAGGACTGCACGGAACTGTCCACCTGTGTGCGTGCGGGCGGCACCGCCCCGAAGGGCGCTTGCTCGAGCCACAACTTCTGGTCGCTACCGGCGACGTAGATCTGGGTGTCCGACAGAGCCTGGAACCCCTGTACGCCGGCGTCGATCTGCACCCGGCTGGGAGGCACAGTGCCGAAGGGGGCAAACTCCAGCCAGAGGCTCCCGTCAGTGCCGAGGACGACCATCTCGGTGGAGGAAAGCGCCTGGAACATCTGCACCTGGCCGTCGACCTCCACTCGCTTCGGAGGTACGGTGCCGAAGGGAGCCTGCTCCAGCCAGAGTTTCCGATTGGTTCCGAGGACCACGACCTGGGTGGCGGACAACGCGTGAAAGGTGCTGACATTGCCGTCTACCTGCACGCGGCTGGGAGGCACGGTTCCCCACGGCGATTGCTCCAGCCAAAGCTTGCCGTTGGACCCGCGCACGAGCACTTGATTGGCGGACAGGGCTTGAAAGGTAACGGTGTTGGCCAGCGTGGCGGTGGGGACCTGGGCGCCGGCAAATGGCACGAACGAGACGTACGCTGCAACGATCGCGAGAGCCTGCTTCCTCATTTCCTGTATCTCCTCCTTATTCCCGGGCACGGATTACTCTTCCGGAAACTCCGCGGCGGACGATGCGCAGCGGGTTCCGTTTTGGCCATGTAGTATACACCCAACTCCATCCTGCTAAGTTTTGGTTGTGATGGTTGTGATAGAACGGTACGCATCATGAACAGGCAGATGTACTTCTTATTGGCCCTGCTGGCCGGAAGCGCGGCGCGAGCGCAAGGCCCGGGTTGCGATCTGCGCGAGTACAAGCCCGTGGAGGGACTGAAGGCTGAGTCCACGGCGGAGGGGTTGGCGGTGACCTGGGAGGGAGCGCACAACCAGGCGCTGCGCGCGATTTTCGCCATCCGCGGCGATCAGCCCGAGGTGCGCGAGTTGGCCATCCGCAAAGGCGGCGGGTGGGCCGTGCTGGCGCGCGACCTCAGCCCGGAGTTCGACGTGGTGAGTGGACGGCGCCGCATTTCCGAGCAACAACTCGACCCGCTGCGCAAGCTCAACCTGCTCTCGCCGGAGTTTCTGGATAAGGAGAAGTGGAAGGCTTTCTGGGACGCTCCGCTGGAGATCCCGGGCGCGGCCAACGCCGGGCCGGACATGCCCCGCAGGCCGGAGGAGATCCGCCGCGCGACGGCTACCTATCACGCGACGGGATGCGCGGTGAAGACCGACGGCGCGCGCCTGGAGGTCACTTTTCCCGGCCTCTCCATGGGGATCTTTTCCGGCGATTTGCGCTTCACGGTGTACAAAGGCACAAACCTGCTGCGGCAGGAAGCCATTGCCCGGACGGAGGAGCCTTCGGTGGCCTATAAGTACAACGCCGGGCTGAAAGGCTTCCGCATCGATCAGAGTAAGGTGGTGATGTGGCGGGATGTAGCGCGGGCGTGGCAGAAATACGAGTTCGGCGGGGCGGTGAACCGGGACCCGGTCGGGCTGCGCGCGCGGAACCGGCTCGCCATCGTAGAAACGGCGCAGGGCTCGGTGGCGGTCTTTCCTCCGCCGCACAAGTTTTTCTGGGCGCGTGAAATCGAGCTGAACCTGGGTTATGTCTTCTACCGCAAAGACAGCGATACCTCCTTCACGGCGGGCGTGCGCCAGCCGGAGCACGAAGAGGAGTACCGCGCCGGAGGCATATCGGACGACGTGTGGAAGCGCCGGTCAAGCCAGGCGCGGCACAACCTGGGAAATTTCGCGCTGTACAACGCGCCGCCCGGAACGTGGCAACACATGGCGGTCTACTACTATCTGAGCGCGGACAATGCCGCAGCGACCGACGACGCGGTGCTGGCCTTCACGCACGGCGATACCTACAAAGCCATGCCGGGCTACAAGGTGGCTGTCAGCCATTTCCACACGCATTTCAACGAACAGTTGTCCGACCAGGGGACCCTCGACTATCAGCCCACCTGGCTGCCCACGTTCCGGGCGCTGGGGATCAATATTGCGATGATGTCGGATTTTCACGGCGACGGGCATGCCAACGACCCGGGACCGCTGCGGTTCCACGACGAGAAGGTATATTTCGACGGCTGCCGGCGGTTTTCGGACCGCGATTTTCTGATCATGCCCGGCGAGGAGCCGGATGCCACGCTGGGCGGTCATTACACGACGGTGTTTCCACGGCCGGTGTTCTGGTCGAAGGTGAAACAGCCCGGCCAGCAATTCATCGCGCAGGATCCTCAGTACGGGCAGGTGTACCATGTCGGGTCCCAGGCCGAGGAACTCGAGATGCTGCGGCGCGAGCAGGGACTGATGTGGCAGGCACACCCGCGCACCAAGGGCTCCTCCGGCTATCCGGATGCCGTGCGCGAATCGGCGCACTTCCGCAGCGACCGGTTCTTGGGCGGCTCCTATCAATCGCTGCCGGTGGACCTCTCGGAGAAGCGCATCTGCGAGGGGCGCTGCCTGGAGTTGCTGGACGACATGAACAACTGGGCCGGGCCGAAGTACATGATTGCGGAGGGCGATACTTACCAAAAGTTCCCGGATGACGAGACTTACCCGCACCTGTTCGTCAACTACGTGAAGCTGGACCGCGTGCCGGGGTTCGGGGAGGACTGGGGTCCGATCCTGCGCTCCATGCGGGCGGGGAACTTCTTTGTGACCAGCGGGGAGGTGCTGTTCCGCAACTGGGGCATCGAGGGCTCGGGCGCGGAACGCACCTTTGCGGCGGACGTGGAGTGGACCTTCCCGCTGGAGTTCGTGGAACTGGTGTGGGGAGACGGTGACCGCACGGACCGGAAGATCATTTCGGCCACCGGCCTGGCGCCGTTCGGTCACAAACAATTTCGCATTCCGTTTCAGACCTCGGGCAAAAAGTGGGTCCGTTTCGCGGCTTGGGATTCGGCGGGAGACGGGGCGATTCTTCAGCCGGTGCATCTGCGGTAGCACGCCAATGCGCGGACTGGCCCTGGCAGCTCTGATTCCGGCGCTCGCGGCGGGGGCGCAGCCGCGATGGTGGATGGATGAGCCCGTGCGGCTCATCCAAACCAACCTGCGCGAGACGGACGCTACGCTGGACGCGGCCCGCCTGATCCGGCAGGTGGCCGAATTTCCCGCCAACACGCTGCTGTTCGGCATGGGCGGGATCGTGGCGTATTATCCCACGCGGGCACCGTTCCATTACCCGAGCCCGTATCTTCCGGCGGGGCGCGACCTGTTCGGCGAAGTGCTCCGCGAGGCGCACGCCCGCCACATCCGGGTGATCGGCCGGTTCGATTTCAGCAAGACGCAGAAGGCAGTCTACGATGCGCACCCGGAGTGGTTCATCCGCAAAACGAACGGCGCCCCGGTGATTTACAACGGGCTTTACTCAGCCTGCATCAACGGCGGTTATTACCACGAGCAGGCGCTGCGGATTCTGGAGGAAGCTCTGGACCGCTACGACGTGGACGGCCTGTTCTTCAACATGTTCGGCAACCCGGCCACGGACTACAGCGGGAATCCCATCGGACCATGCCACTGCCGGAGCTGCGAGGAGCGTTTCCGGGCGCGCTACCATCGGGAGATTCCGGCCACGCCGGACACCGAATACCGCGAATTCCTGGCGGATTCGGCGCGCGAGGTGGGGCGCGAGATCGGCGCGTTGATCCACCGCCGGCGCCCGCGGGCGGGCTTCTTCACCTACATCCAACAGTTCACTGACGGCATCATGTCCGAGTCCAATACCGCGGTGGGACGGCCGCTTCCGCTATGGCCCTATTCGGCCAGCGACAACGTCAACCGGGCGCGGAATTCCGAGCCGGACAAGATGGCCGTGAACCTTTGCATGAGCTTCGTGGATTTCCCCTGGCGCTTCGTCACGGTACCGTCGGCGGAGATCCGCCTGCGGCTGTATGAAAACATGGCCAACGGCGGGGCGCTGGCGCTGAACATGCACGGCACCATGGACCAGGAAGACGGTAGCGCACTAATAGCGGCGCGGCCGGTCTACGAGTGGCACGCGCGGCACGAGGATCTGTATGTGGGCCAGGAGAGCGCCGCGCGAGTGCTGCTCCTGGGAGGGCGGGGAAGCGCGTACCGTGGATTTTTCCGGTTCTTGAGTGAGCAGCACATCCCCTTCGCCGTGGCGGACAATGCGCGGCGCCTGGCAAGCTACGAACTGGTGATCGCTCCGGAAGGCGTGCCCCCGGAAGCCGAGGCTTACGTGCGAGAGGGCGGGCACCTGCTGGTGGCGGGAACCTCGCCGCCGGCCTTCGCGGTGGGTCAGCCGGTGCGGCGCTGGCCACGGACGCAGGCCTACTTCCGGGTGCGGGACCGCGCCGCTTTTCCGTCTCTGCGCGACACCAGCCTGATCCTGCTGGACGGCGAATACGTCGAGTTTCCGCCCGCCGCGCATGCACTGCTGACGCTGATTCCGCCGGCGCGCTTCGGGCCGCCCGAACTCGTGTGGACCGACAAGGTGGAGACCGACAAACCCGGCTTGCTGTGGGCGGACTACGGGAAAGGCCGGGTCGCGTATCTGCCGTGGGACATCGGCAGCCTGTACTACCGTTTGAGCTCGCAGGGCCACGCCGGGCTGCTGGCGGACGTGGTGGATGCGATCCTGCCGCATGGGCGGCAGTTGAAGACCAACGCCCATCCGCTGGTGGAGATCACGCTCATGCGCCAGCCGAAACAGGGGTGCACGCTGGTGCACTTCGTGAATCTGACGGGGCACGCGGACACGGCGTATTTCGAGCCTGTGGAGATGCGGAATATTGAGGTCACCGTAGAGGGGAGTTACCACTCGGCGCGCTCGGTGCGGCTAGGCCGCGAGTTGGCCATCTCCGGGGGCAGGTTCGTTCTGCCCTCGCTGGGCGCTTACGACGTCGTGGTGCTGCATTGAGCCGGCCCCTGCCGGCCCCTCCGCGCTCTTGACAGGATTGAAAAATCAAGAGACACTAGCCCCAATCGCTTTACTCGACTACGCAAAAGGAGGGATGGATGCACGTCAGGCTTTTGCTGCCTTCACTGTTTGTCTGCATGACGGCGGTGTATGCCGCCGATCCTACGGGGAAGATCGCCGGAACAGTTTTGGATCCTAGCGGAGCCGCGGTAGTGGACGCCAAGATCACGGCGACCGCGGTGGCCACCGGCCTCACTCGAACCGCAAGTAGCGGGGGCGACGGGGGATACGTGTTTCCGCTGCTGCCTGTCGGCATCTATAACGTCTCGGTGGTCGCAAGCGGATTCCGCACCTTTGAGCAAAAGGGCGTTGAGGTCCGCACGGACCAATCGGTGACGGTGCCCATCGTACTGCAGATCGGCGCAGCCTCGGAATCGGTGACGGTGGAGGCGAACGCGCAACTGGTGGAGACGCGCAGCGGCACGTTGAGCGAAGTGGTGGGCCAGCAGAGGATTATCGAACTGCCCCTGAATGGTCGCAATGCCGCGGCGCTGGTGCTGCTGTCGCCCGGCACCGTGGATACGACCGCCGGCAACGCGCGCGGCAGCGGGGACACGCAACAGACGGCCACCTACCCAGGCGCGCAATCCATCAGTTCGAACGGCGCGCGCGCCGATAACGTGAACTACAACCTGGACGGCGGCAGCAACCAGGATCACTACACGAACGTCAACAATCCCTTCCCGAATCCGGACGCGGTGGAAGAGTTCAGCGTCCAGACCAACAGCTACAGCGCGGAATACGGGCGCGGCGCGGGTGGCATTGTGAACGTGGTGACCAAGTCGGGTACCAACGAACTGCACGGCAGCGCCTTCGAGTTCCTGCGCAACGGCGATCTCAACGCGCGGAACTTTTTTGCCAACAACCACGATTTTCTGAAGCGCAACCAGTACGGCGGGAGCCTGGGCGGGCCTATCAAGAAGGACCGGCTGTTCTTCTTCGGCACCTACCAGGGGACCATCCTGCGCAACGTATCGCTGGGAAATACGGCCACGGTGCTGACCAATGCGCAGCGGAACGGGGACTTTTCCTCGCTCTCCAAGCAGTTGGTGGACCCGGTTACCAAGCAGCCCATCCCGGGCAACATCATTCCGGCCAGCCGGATCGATCCGGTGACGGCGAAACTGCTGCCGTACATTCCCACCTCCCCGCGCTCGGACGCCTTCATCAACTATGACCGGCCCGTGGACGACACGGAAAACCAGTTCATGGGCCGCGTGGACTACAACCTCTCGAAGCAGCGCTTCTACGGCCGGTATCTCTACTCCGGCTACACGCGCGACCCGGTGGTCGGCAAGCCGGACCTGGTGGCGTCGGCGCGCGGCTTCACGGACCGTGATCAGAGCGTTTCGGTCAGCCACACCTACAATTTCAGCCCCAGCCTGCTGAACAGCGCGATCTTTTCTTACAACCGTATCAACGGCACCATCATCAGCGGCGCGCCGTTCAGTTGGACGGATCTGGGGATTCCGATTGCCAGTTCCACGCCGCCGGAATTGACGCTGAGCGTGGCAGGGTACTTCAGCGTCGGCACCGGGCACCCGGGCGAGTTCAACCGCCAGAACTTTCATTTCACCGACAGCGTGCACTGGATCCGCGGCGGGCATGAGATTGCCATCGGCGGCGACATCATGAAGATGCAGGTGGATCTCATCAACACCTATCGCCAGAACGCGAATTACCGCTTCCGCGGCGCGGGGTACAGCGGCGATCCGCGGGCGGACTTTATGCTGGGCTGGGCGGACCGCTTCATCCAGGGCGGCGGCGAATATGCGGCGCGCCGCGGCACGCTGGGCAGCCTGTTCATCCAGGACAACTACCGCGTGACTCCCAGCCTGGTGCTCAACCTGGGCCTGCGCTGGGATCCGTTCCATCCTTACTCGGACACGCTGGGGCGCACCGAGTGCTACCGGCCGGGTCTGACGTCGCAGCGTTTTCCGAACGCTCCGCTGGGATATCTCTATGAAGGCGACCCGGGATGCCCGTCGGGCGGCAGCCAACCGGCCTACTGGAACTTCGCGCCGCGCGTGGGCTTCGCCTACAACGCGGGCGGCAAGAGCAACACCACGATCCGCGGCGGTTGGGGCATGTTCTATCAGCCGCCGTTCGTGGAAGCCTACAACAACATGGTGGACAGCGCCCCGTGGAGTCCGCAGGTGCAGCGTTTCGGCGTTCCGTTCGACGATCCCTACAAGGGCTATCCGCAGAATCCGTTCCCGGCGCAGTACGCGCCGTTCGTGCCCCCATCGAGCGTGCAATTCATCAAGCCGCCCAGCCTGGCGGTTTCTTACACGCCGGACTGGCGTCCGGCCCGCACCATGGCCTGGAACCTTACCGTGGAGCGCCAGTTGCACACTGATTTGCTGGTTCGCCTAGGATACGCCGGAGGCAAAGGCACGCATCTGGGCTACAACAGCGACGTGAACGCACCGATGTCCGCGCCCAACGCAACGGCGGACAATGAGCAGGACCGCCGCCCGAACCAGAATTTCCAGGAAGTGGTGCAGGACATTTCCGGCGGCAACTCCATCTACAACTCGCTGCAAGTCTCCATGGAGAAGCGTTTTTCACACGGATTCACGGTGAATGCCAACTACACGTTTGCCAAGGCCATCGACCAGGTATCCTACCTGACCGACCTGTGCGGGGTGAACGTGATCAACCCGTACAACGTGGGCGCGTACCGCGCAGTGTCCGATTTCAACGTGCCGCACCGCTTCGTGCTGAACTACCTGTGGCAGTTGCCGTCGCCCAGCCACGGCGTGGCCCGGGCGCTGTTCGGCGGTTGGCAGACCACGGGCATCTGGAGTTGGCAGAGCGGATTCCCGCTGCTGTTCACTTCCAACGACGACCGTTCGCTGACCGCCGTGGGCAACGACCTGGCGGACGTGGTGGGCCAACCCTCGCTCACCAGCGGCTCGCGCGGGCAGAAGATCGCCCAGTGGTTCACCACTTCGGCATTCGCCTCGGCCAAGCTGGGGACCTTCGGCAACGTGGGGCGGAACATTCTGTCCGGTCCCGGAACGTTCAACATCGACTTTGCGGCACACAAGGTGTTCACGCTCAAGGAGCGCTGGAAGCTGCAATACCGGGCGGAGTTTTTCAACGTCCTGAACCACACGCTGCTGAACAACCCGGACACGGGCGTGCCGGACGGAAACTTCGGCCGCATCACGTCGGCGCGCGATCCCCGCATCATCCAGATGGCTCTAAAATTGATCTTTTAGCGGAACAGGCGGTTTCGCCCGTTCCCGGGGCCACATGACGCGACGTAGTCTGCTGCTTCTTCCGGGCGCCGCGGTGCTTTTGGGCCAGGCGCCGCGGGGGGGCGATCCGCAAAACCTCTCGTTTCCGCTCGAGGCCATCGAGGGTGGGATTACGCCGCCGGACCTGTTCTTCGTGCGGGATCACTTCAGCGAGCCGGGGCTCTCGCTGGATAGCTGGAAACTGCGGATCGAGGGGCGCGTCCGGCGCCCGCTGGAGTTGTCTCTGGCGGATCTGCTGGAGGCGCCTACCCGAAAGCTCGAAGCGGTCCTGGAGTGCGCGGGCAACGTGGCCGGGGGCTCGGCGGTGAGCAACGGCGTCTGGGAAGGAGTGCCCATAGCGCACCTGCTGGACGAAGCCGGGACGGACCGCGAAGCCGAGGGGGTGCTGCTGGAGGGCGCCGATACCGGCCGCCTGATGCAGAACTCGCCCCGCCTGCCGTACTGCCAACTGGTCACCATGGCCAAGTGCCGCCAGCCGGAGAGCATGGTGGCCTTCAAGCTGAACGATCGCTTTCTGCCGCGGCGCAACGGCTTTCCGGCGCGCGCTTTCTTCCCGGGCTGGTACGGCATGGATGCGGTGAAGTGGCTGACGCGCATCGTGGTGCTGGGCCCCGGTGGCGCGCCGAACAATTTTCAGGCCAGCGGGATGGAGCAGGTGTATAACCGCGTGACGGCGGAACCCGGCGGACAAAGAAAGATCGTGCGGCTTTCCGAGATCCAGGTGAAATCCGCCATCGCCTGGCCGGCGGACAAGATGAAGCTGCCCGCCGGGCGGCACCTAGTGCGGGGCTTTGCCTGGACCGGGGGCGGACCGGTGCGCCGCGTGGAGGTGAGCACCGAAGGGGGCCGCACCTGGACCGCGGCGCAGCTTGCCGGTATCCCCAAGCCGTTGAGCTGGGTGGCATGGCGGTATTCCTGGAACGCCAGCCCGGGCGACCACGTGCTCATGAGCCGCGCTACCGACGGCGCCGGGCGCACGCAGCCGCTCACGCGCGACCCGGCGCGCAAGGACGGCTATGAGCTGAACTTCTGCCTGCCAGTACGCTGCGAGGTGCGGTGAAGATTTTCTGGCTGGCCGTTTTTGCCGCGGCGCCCGTTTTCGCCGCCGAGTGTGCGCCCTCGAAGCTCGGGCCGCAGGAGTCCCTGGCGAAGTTTCAAGAACTGGACCGGGAGGCTCAGGCGGCCATGGATCGCGGACAGTTCGCAGCGGCGGCGGCGCGCTACCGGGAAGCCACCTGTCTGGCGCCCAAGGCCGCACGGGCGTTTTACGGACTGGGCGTGGCGGAGGCTGCGTCCGGGCATTATCCGGCCGCGCGCCAGGCCCTGGAAAAGGCCGCCGCGTTATTGCCCTCGAGCAACTTGCCCCTGGCCATGCTCGTGCGGGTGAACGTATCCGCAGGCGATGCGGACAAAACCAAACAGGCGCTGCGCGCGGTGGCCCGGCACTTTCCCAAGGACGGCGAACTGCACGCCACACTGGCCCGCTTCCTGGCGGAGAACAAGCTGCTGGACCTGGCCCTGGCCGAATCGCTGCGCGCGGCACAGGCCGGGGAAAGCGGCCCGGAAGCGGCCGTCGCCCTGGCGGTGCTGGAGAACAACGTGGGCGCCTACGAGGACGCCATCCGCCACGCTGCCGCCCTCGAAGGGCAGCCGGGCCTTTCCGATGCGGTGAAAGCCTCCGCCGCCGGAGTGGCAGGCCTGAGCTACGAAAGCCTGGGCGAACGCGAGGCTGCCATCCAGCATCTGCGGCTGGCCATCCGTCTGGCGCCGCTGGCGGAGAATTCGTACCTCGCGCTGGCCGATCTCTACGAAAAGGCGCAGAGGTTCAAAGAGGCCGCCGAGGTGTTGGAGCAGGCTCGCAGCCGCCTGCCTGATACGCACAACCTGCTGCTCCCGCTGGGCAACAACCTGATTTGGGCGGAACAGCTTCAGGCGGGCGTCGAGGTGCTGCGAGAACTGCTGCGCAAGGCTCCGGACACCAGCGAAGCGTATCTGCGTCTGGCGGAGGCCTATCGCAAAATGGGGCGCACCGAACAGGAAGTCCAGGTACTGCGAGACCTGGCGCGCCGCCAGCCCACCTATCCGATGGTGCACGTGCTGATTGCCCAGGCGATGCTGCGGACGGACCCGCCGGATTACCCGCACGTGCTGGAAGAACTGGCATGGGCGGAGAAAGCAGCCCCCGCGGACGCGGACCTATTCTACCTGCGGGGGAAGGTGTACGCCGGCACGAACCGGTATCCCGAAGCCGTGACCGCGCTGCGGCGGGCCATTGAATTGCGGCCCATGGAGCCCAGCTACTACTATCAGCTTGGCCTGGTCTACCGCAAACTCGGGCAAAGCGCCCTGGCCCGGGAGACGCTGGCGCGCATGGAGTACATCAAGCCCGTCCCGAACGGGCCGCGGTGAGCAGCTACGGCAGGAAGCGGCCCCGCCATTCTGCTGGAACCAGAGGGCAGACATCCGGCGGCGGGGCGAAAAGGCGTCGACGCAGGGCAGCTACGCGGTCGTAGGCCCAGTCGCGCCAGGCGCGCGGCGTCAGGATACACACGGCCGCCAGCAGGCGCCAAAAAGGTCCGAGCTGACGCAGGACGTGCAGCACGGCGGTGGAGCGGACCAGCAGGCGCCCGTCGGAGGTCAGCACGACCACGCTATCCGGCAGGGCCGCGCGAGCATTCTCGGGTACGCGCTCGCGCACCGTCTCGCCCTGGAGGGGTGCAAAGCGAAAGCGCGCGCCTTCCCGGTCCCGCGCCAGAGCGAATTTCACGAAGCCATGGCACAGGCCGCAGTGCCCATCGTAGAAGATCAGCTCTGGAGCCATTGGCAAAACCACTTACTGAATCGCGACCGTCGCGCCGAATTGCGAACTGGCCCCTTTGAGCAGAAAGTAAATCGGGACGCGGTCGCCCGCGAGGTCGGAGGGCAAGCGTACGTTCAGTTGCGTGACGGCGTCGGTCATACCCGGCGACGGTCCGGCGTACAGCACGTTGCCAACAAAAAACCGTGACCCGGCGCCGAGGAGTGCCACGAGCGGAGCCGGCAAGCTCTGAGCCGCCGTGGCCACGCTACCGTCCGGCGTTCCGGTCGCGCCTGTGCCCACCGAGAAAAAGGTGAGAATGGAGCCGCGCGGCGCCGGGTGAGATGGAGAGTTGATCGATCCGTCCTGGTTGATGGCGGCCGCCTGCCCCATTCCGGAAATATCGAGGGTCAAGAAAGCAGGCGCCGCTTCCGTGGCGGGGAGGGTAGCGGTAGCGCGCACAACTCCGTCCCGCTCGATCTGCATCCCCGGGTGCGCAGTTCCGGCAACCCCATTGGGCACGATGGCGGTGATCTGGCCGGAGTCCGCGCGGATCAACGGAGCGGGCATGCCGTTGAACAGCACCCGCGTGCCCGACAACTCGGCGGCGATGAGCCCCGCCGGGGTCAACTGCAAGGTTGCAGGAGTGGATGGCCCGATGCCCTGGCCGAAAATCGTGATCACCTCCGCGGGCGCAACCGGTCCCTCCAGCAGGCTGGCGGTATTTACGACGCGGAGAACAGGAGCGGGAGGAGTTCCCCGAAAACCGATCCTGGCCACAAAGGCATCGTCGCAGGAGAATTGAGTGCTCGAACTGGGTGAGTTTTGAATGGAGCAAGTCCCCGGGGCGCGGCGGTCGGCGGTGGCGGCGCCCGCGGTTGGAAAATCGTTGGACTGGGTGCGGCCAGCCACCCAGAAGGTATTCGGAGAACCCGCCACCGCTTCGGCGGAATCTTCGCTGCTGCCGCTCAAGTAGCTGGAGTACGTCAGGCTGCCGGTTTCGGTGAGTCTGGCGGCGAAGGCGTCGCCGCAAACATAAACGCCAGGGCTGCTGCCGAAAGGGGAAGAAGCCGTTTCGACACAGGGGCTCCCGGCGAATCGTTTGGGCAGCGCATCCGGGGTGACCGGGAAATCGGTGGAGTACGTCGTGCCGGACACGAAGACCGCCCCTGCCTGGTCAAGCGCCAGCCCCTGGACCACCTCGTTTCCGCTGCCGCCCAGAAACGTGGAGAAGATCGGTTGCGAGCCCGCTGGGTTCAGCCGGGCCACGAAACCGTCGGAGCTTCCGCTCAATTGGGACTGGCACGCGGCCATCGAAGGGAAATCAGCGGCGCTGGTCGAGCCGCCAAGGAATACCGCGCCGGTGGAATCCACCGCCAGCCGGTTCAGCGAGGAATCCCCGCTGCCGCCCAGGATTGCCGAGAAGACGGCATTGCCTCCGCTGGGGCCCAGCTTCACGAGGAAAGCGGCGGAACTCTGGTTCGCCACCGTGCTGTGGAAGGCGCCTGCGCTGACCGGAAAATCCCTTGAGTACGTGGTGCCCCCGGCATAGATGTTGCCCGTACTGTCGATCGCGATACCCCGGGTGGTTCCGCTCACGGTTCCGCCGAGATAGGTAACGAACAGCAGTCCGGATCCGGTGGCATTCAACTTGGCGGCGAAAGCGCCGTCTCCCGAACTGCGGTAAGCGCCGGCAGAAGGTGGAAGTTGCTGGGTTGTAGCGGAGCCGCCGACGTATGCGTTACCCGCGGAATCGACGGCGATGGCGCCCGCGACGGATCCGCCGAAGTAGGTCGAGTAGACCAGGGCGGAACCATCGGCGTTGAGCTTGGAAACGAAGAGATGTGACGCCGCAGAAGCGGCGGTTTGCAGGGCCCCCTGTGTGACCGGGAAATTGGAGGAATCCGTGGTCCCGACCACATAGGCGTTGCCGGAGGAATCGACGGCGATGCGGTATCCAGCGTCGCTGCCTGCTCCGCCGAGATAGGTGGCGTACGCGATTTCGCCGGTGGGACGCAGTTTCACGACGAACGCATCGGGACGGCTGGTGCCCAGAAGCCCGAAGTCTGGACCAGGCCTGCCGCCGTGCGTGCGCTGGAACGCTGAGCTGGTGACGGGAAAACCGGAGGACGCCGTCTCGCCAGTCAGGTAGATGTTTCCCGCGGCATCTCTGGCCATGTCATGGACGACGTCTCTGCTCTCGCCGCCCAAATAACTGGAATAACTATACGCGGCCGAAGCCGCATAGGCGCCTGGGCACATCACCGTCGCCCACAGGCAACCCAGGGCGATCATCCTCATTCCACCAGGATACGCCGCGCCGTTTAGTAAGATAAGGGTTTCCATGAAACGCCTCTCTTTTTGCCTGTTCCTGCTGAGTCTGCCGCTGGCGGCGCAGCAGTACAAGATGGCAGTGATCGGCATGGTGCACTCGCATTTCTGGGGACACCTGCCCACGATGCTGAAGGGCGAGCAGGTGCAGCTCGCCGGGATCGCCGAACCCAATCCCGAACTCGTCGCCGAAGCCAAGCGCCGCGGCGCGAGCGCCGTCCCCTTCTATGCGGATTATCGGAAGATGCTCGACGAGGTGAAGCCTGATCTGGTCTGGGCCTTTGTGGAGAACAACCGGCACCTGGAGATTGTGGAGGCCTGCGCGCCGCGCAAAATCAACGTGATTTTCGAAAAGCCGCTGGCCGCCACCTATAAGGAGGCCGTGGAGATTCGAAAACTGGCACAGCAGCACGACATCCGCGTGATGACCAACTACCAGATGGCCTGGTGGCCGGCCAACTACGCGGCCTACGCGGCCGCCAAGGCGGGCGACGTGGGCCAGGTCTGGCGTCTGCACGGCATCGTGGGTCACGGCGGGCCCGGCTCGCAGGGCGTCACCAACAAGTACTTCTTCGAGTGGCTGACCGACCCGGTGAAGAACGGCGCCGGGGCGCTCATGGATTTCGGCTGCTACAACGCGCTGTGGTCGCTCTGGTACCTGGGCCGCCCGGAATCGGTATACGCGCAGGTGAACCATCTGCGGCCCGAAACTTTTCCCAAGGTGGAAGACAACGCCACGCTGGTGTTGCACTACAAGAACGGGGTGGGCATCTACGAGGGAAGCTGGGACCTGCCGCGCGGGTTCCAGGACCTGGAAGTCTTCGGCCTCAAGGGCAGCCTGTACATGCAGAACGGCAAGGTGGAACTGCGCCAGGGGAAAGAAACCAGGGACCTGCCGCTCGAGCCTCTGCCGCCGGAGCGGACCGAGCCGATTGCCTACATGGTGAGCTGCATGCGCGGACATAAACCGGTCGAGGGGCTGACGGCCCTGGACATCAACGTACAAGTCGTGGAGATCATCGACGCGGCCAAGCAATCCGTCAAAACCGGACGCGCCGTGCCGCTGAAATAGGGCGCTTCGGGCGTGGTACAACGGACGTATGTCCGTCAGCGCCGACGCACTGCGTCTCCATCTGGATTACACCGCTTGGGCCAGCCGCAGGCTGGTGGCAGCGGCCGCGCAACTCTCCGCGGAGGAACTGCAGCGGGATTTCGGCACCGCGGACAAGAGTGTGCTGGGAACCCTGGTGCATGTTTTCGGCGCCGACCGCATCTGGCTGGCGCGGCTCGAAGGAAAACCACCGGGGTCTTTCCTCACGGAAGCGGATTACCTGCTTTCGGTGCTCGAAAACGACTGGCCTGCTCTGCACGAGCGCTGGAAGCAGTGGGCCGCCGGACTCACCGACGAAGTCGTCCGCCGTGTCGTGACATACCACGACACGAAAGGGCGCGAGTGGAGTCAGCCGCTTTGGCAGCCGCTGTTGCACGTCGTGAACCACGCCACCCATCATCGCGGCCAGGTCTCGGGATTCTTGCGCGCGATGGGACACGCGCCCCCGGTGCTGGATCTGGTGGCGTACTACCGGACCGTGGCCGCATGAGGCGCCGGCCTGTCCGGGGGTTTCGGTAGGGTGGGTCCGGAACGCTTCTCACGCCGGGCGAAGTCGCGGCGGAAGCCGGTAGACGCACCCTACCGAACTCGAGGCGGGCAGGCCGCCGCCTGCCCTGCAATCCTGTTGGTGAAGCTCTGGCAAGTGGGTCGAGCAAACTGGTCGCCAATCTCCAAGTGCTTGCTTATCAGTGCCGTAGTGAACGGCGAGCGGTCCAGAAATTACATTCGCGGCGAAATTTGCTCGGAGGGGGTAGGGCTTCGAGCAACCGGTTCCGCTAGAATAAAAGTATGGTGAACCGGCCCTCCATTTCCCGCCCGGGTCTGTTCGGCTGCGATTGACTCCTCGCGGCGTTTCCTGGTTTTCGCAGTTTTCCAATCCCCAAGGAGGATCGAAAAAATGAACAAGAACCTGGAGACGGTCCGCCCGGACCTTCCGCTGGTGATGGGAGAGCTTCCCGGCCCGCGTGCCCAGGAGGTGATCGCGAGAGACCGGCGAGTGGTTTCGCCTTCCTACACGCGGAGTTATCCGCTGGTGGCGCAACGCGGGGAAGGCGCCATCGTGGAAGATGTGGACGGCAACCGCTTTTTGGATTTCAATGCGGGCATCGCGGTGGTCGCCACGGGCCACTGCCACCCGCGTGTGGTGCGCGCCATCCAGGACCAGGCCGCGCGGCTGATCCACATGTCGGGCACGGATTTTTATTACGAAAACCTGGTGCAACTGGCCGAGCGTCTGGCCGCGCTCGCGCCCGGCGGCGGTGAGCGTCGCGTCTCGTTCGGCAACTCCGGCGCGGAGGCGGTGGAAGGCGCCCTGAAACTGGCGCGCTACCACACCGGGCGGGAGAAGTTCCTGGCTTTTCTGGGCGGCTTCCACGGGCGCACCATGGGGGCGCTTTCGCTGACCGCCAGCAAGGCGGTCCAGCGGCGGGGCTTTGGGCCGCTCCTGCCGGGGGTAGTGCATGCGCCGTATCCTTACTGCTACCGCTGCCCGTTCGGCCAGAAGCCGGAAAGCTGCGCGGTGGAGTGCGTGAAATACATCGAGCAGCAGGTGCTGCGCACCATCGCTCCGGCCGACGAGGTGGCGGCCATCGTAGTGGAGCCGGTGCAGGGCGAGGGAGGCTACATCGTGCCGCCGGCGATGTTCTTCGACGAGCTTCAGCGGGTGGCCCGGCAATCTGGTATGCTGCTGATTTTCGACGAAGTGCAGTCGGGCATGGGCCGCACGGGAAAGATGTGGGCCGCCGAGCACTTCGGCGCTGTTCCGGACATCTTCGCCGTGGCCAAGGGGATCGCCAGCGGGTTGCCGTTGGGGGCCACGGTGGCGCGGGCGGAGCTCATGCAGTGGCCGCGGGGCGCGCATGCCTCCACCTTCGGCGGCAACCCGGTGGCCTGCGCGGCCGCGCTCGTGACCCTGGAGCTGCTGGAGCAGGAACTGGTGGAAAATGCCGCCCGCCGCGGCGCCCGCCTGATGGATCGCATGCGCGAATGGCCCCGGCGGTTCCCCCACGTGGGCGAGGTCCGCGGCCTGGGACTGATGCTGGGCGTCGAGCTGGTGCGTGACCGGGAATCGCGCGAACCGGCGCCGGACCTGCGGGACCGCGTGGTCCAGTTGGCCTTCCAGCGAGGGCTGCTGGTGCTGGGCGCGGGACAAAACTCCATCCGGCTCAGCCCGCCGCTGGTGATTACGCAGGATCAATGCGACTTCGCCCTGGACGTTCTGGAACAGTGCCTCAACCTGGCGACACACGAAACCTGAGAGTGCTGGACGTCGGCTGCGGGATCCGCAAGTTCCCGGGCGCGATCGGCATCGACCGCAACCCGGCCACCCGGGCCGACGTCCTGTGCGACCTGGACCATCTTCCCTATCCTTTCGCCGACAATTCCTTTGACCGGGTGCTGGCCATCCACGTGATCGAACACGTGGCGGACGTCATCGGTGCGATGGAGGAGTTCCACCGGCTGGTGCGGCCGCACGGCACCGTGCGCATCGAGACGCCGCACTACACCGATTTCAGCTCCTTCTGCGATCCCACGCACCGCAGCCACCTGAACAGCTTTTCGTTCCGCTATTTCGGTCCGGACAACGCCGGTTTCGGCTACTACTCGCGGGCCAGGTTCCGGGAGATTTCCATCCGCGTCAAGCTACTGGCTCTGTGGAAATGGCTGGGATTCGAGTTTCTGGTGAACCGCTTTCCGCGCTACCGGCGGTTCTGGGAGCACTACCTGTGCTTCGTGGTGCGGGGCAAGGTGATGGAATTCGAGTTTGAGGTTCTGAAATGATGCTGCCGCTGTACCGGCTGGCGGATGCGTTGCGCGGCCGGCGGCGTGCGCGCAGCGAATCCCCGGAAGCGGCGCACGGGCGCCGCGGCGAGGACCTGGCGCAGCGGCACCTGCAACAGCGCGGTCTTACGGTAGTGGCGCGCAACTGGCGTCCCCGGTCGGGGCCGGGCGAGCTCGACCTGGTGGCCTGGGAGGGCGCCACCCTGGTGTTTGTGGAGGTGAAGACCCGCGCCTCGGACGATGTCCGCTCCCCGGAGAGTGCCGTGGACGCGGAGAAGCGCGAACATCTGCGGCGGGCCGCGCGGGAATATGCGCGCCGCTCCGGAGTACCCTGGGAGCAGGCCCGCTTCGATATCGTCAGCGTGGTGCTCGAAAATCCACCCGCCGTTCGATGGATTCGGGATGCCTTCCGCTTCCCCCAGACGGTATAATACCTATCCGCGCGCCGCTAGACCGTGAGGAAGATCCCCCTCACGGCCGCAGATCAGGGAGCCTTGGAGGAATTCAGCATTTGCCGGAACTACGGAAAGACCCGATTACGGGTCGCTGGGTGATTATTGCGACTGACCGGGCGCGCCGCCCTTCGGATTTCACGCGCGAGCCGGTGCCCCGCCCATCCGCACGGTTCTGCCCGTTCTGCTACGGCAGCGAACAAAAGACGCCTCCGGAGGTGCTGGCCTACCGCTCAAAGGGCGCCCCGAACCAGCCAGGCTGGAGCGTGCGCGTGGTGCCTAACAAATTTCCCGCGCTGGGTATCGAAGGGGACTTGAACCGCCAGGGCGAGGGCATCTACGACAAGATGAACGGCATCGGGGCGCACGAGGTGATCATCGAGACGCCGGAGCACGACAAGACGCTGGCCGAGGTCAGCGACAAGCAGGTGGAAGAAGCGCTCTGGGCGTACCGGGACCGCGTCCTGGACCTCAAGCGGGACAAGCGCTTCCGCTATATCATCCTGTTCAAGAACCACGGCGAGGCGGCCGGCGCATCGCTCGAGCACACGCACTCCCAACTGATCGCGCTGCCCGTGGTTCCCAAGCGCGTGAAAGAAGAACTGGATGGCGCCAAGATCTATTTCGATTTCCGCGAGCGCTGCATCTACTGCGACATTGTGCGCCAGGAGACGCTCTCCGGCGAGCGCCTGGTCAGCGAGACGGATCGCTTCCTGGTAGTCGAGCCTTTCGCGCCGCGCTTCCCCTTCGAAACCTGGATCGTGCCCAAGCGGCACGATTCGCACTTCGAGGAGTCCGACGCCGGAACCCTGCAAAACCTGGCCGGAGTGCTGCGCCAAACCCTGCGCAAGATCGATCAGGTGCTGGAGCGGCCGGCCTACAACTTCATCGTGCACAGCGCGCCGTTGCAGGAGCCGCAACTGGCGCACTACCACTGGCACGTGGAGATCATTCCGAAGCTGACCAAGGTGGCGGGCTTCGAATGGGGTACCGGGTTTTATATCAACCCGACGCCGCCGGAGGAATCGGCCAAATTTCTGCGGGAGTGCGGACTTGGGTAAACAGGCGGTGGCGCTGGCCCTGGCGCTGATGCTTTGGGCGGCGGAGGACAATTCCGGCCGGCTGCATCAACACCGGGTCACTTCCACGCGCAGCCCAGCGCCGGAGCCGGGCGCGGAAGCGCAGATCATCCCGTCGCTCGTAGAGGGACTCCACGGTCCCCGGGATTGGTATCAGAAGCGGCGGCCGGAACTGATGGCCCTGTGGACCCGCATCCTGGGCAAACTGGGGCCTGCGGAGGCAGACCGGCGCTGGTTCGGCGACATCCGGCAGGCGCGCATTCTGGAGACCCGGGAACTGGCGCACTACACCCGGGTGCGGTTGGATCTGCCCATCGAGAAGGACTTCTACCAGCATCATCTGCTGCTACTCCCCAAGGGGCAGGGACGCGGTCCGTTTCCGGCCGTGATCTGCTGGAGTTCGACCACGCCGGACTACCAAGCGCCGGAGCAGTGGTGGGGTGCCTGGCTGGCCGAGCACGGCTACGTGGTGCTGACGAGCTGGTCGTTCATCCGCTACTACCGGGACGGTACGACCTACCACACCGGGGCGCAGGAGAAGCTCTACCAGCGATTCGGCCACTGGCTGCCCATGGGCAAGATGGTCCACGACGCGCAGCGCGAGGCCGAGTACCTGCGGTCGCGGCGGGAGGTGGACCCCAAGCGCCTGGGGTTCATCGGATTCTCGCTGGGAGCCAAGGCCGCCGTGTACGTAGCGGCCTTCGCGCCGGAGTTCCAGGCGGTGGTGGCGCTGGACCCGCACATCGCGGTCAACGGCGGCACGAACTGGTACGCGCCCTGGTACCTGGACTGGCTGCACGTGTTTCCGGATATCCCCACGCCCGAGCACACGGTGCTGAGCCTGCTGAACCCGAACAAGCAGCGGCCTGGCTTCGAACATGACCACCATGAGCTGATGGCGCTGGCGGCGCCGCGCGCCTTTCTGCTGATTGGCGGCAGCCAGTCCGAGGACCGGGGCGGCGACTCGGACGACCTGGAAAGCTGGGGATATGTCAACCGGGCGCGGGAAGTCTACCGCCTGCTGGGTGTGCCCGAGAAACTTGAGTACGTCTCCACCAACCAGGGCCACCATCCCAACGGCCCACAGAGCGATCCTGCCTGGCAGGCCTTCTTCGGGCGATGGCTTCGTCCCAACTGATTACGGCTGCGCTCGCCGCGAGCGGGGCGGTCTACGGCCTGATCTACGTGCTGGCGAACCGGCTGGTGTATCTGCCCACCAGATATCCGGACGGGTTTTGGGAGCGGCAAGGAGAATTCGGCGCCCAGGATGTCTGGCTGGTGAGCGGGGACCGGGTAAAGCTGCACGGCTGGTGGGTGGAAGTGCCCGGGGCGCGCACGGTGACGCTGTACCTCCACGGCAACGCCGGGAACGTTTCGTACCGCGTGGGGCATTTGCGGGAGATCCCGGCGGCGGGGTCCGCGTTCCTGATCATCGACTATCGGGGATACGGCAAGAGCGAGGGTCGGCCGTCGGAGCAAGGCTTCTATCGCGATGCGGACGCGGGCTACGACTGGCTGACTGCGCGGGGCTACCGTCCGGAGCAAATCGTGGTGCACGGGGAGTCGCTGGGCACGGGAGTGGCCGTGGACCTGGCGGCGCGGCGGCCCTGCGGCGGCTTGGTGCTGGAATCGCCCTTCACCTCGGTGACGGAGATGGCCGGGCGGACGGTGCCCTACCTGGGTTCCTGGTTCGTCTGGGGCTTCGATTCGCTGCGCAAGATCCGGAACGTGCACGCGCCGCTGCTGATCATTCACGGAGACCAAGACGGCATCGTGCCCATCGAGATGGGACGGCGCCTGTTCGCCGCCGCGAACGAACCGAAGCGGTTCTGGACGGTGGCCGGGGCAGGCCACGTGGACATCGTGGATACCGCGGGGCCGCAGTTCGCGGAACGCATGCGGGAGTATTACGAGAGTTTGTGGCAGGCGCGGCCGGGCGAGTAGGCTGGCGGCCGGGTCAGGGGAGATCCGCTGGTTCCACGGCACATGTCGGGAACGCGCGTTTTTCGATACCTTGGTGGGATGCGGACTTATCGGGAGTGGTCTGCGAGGACGTCACTCTGGCTCACCCGACTCGCCATTCAAAGGCGGCTAACGACGACCCCCGGTAACGGTCGAACATTGTGGGACCCGTCGGCCGCTCAGACGAGGATATGCTCCTCAAAAGTTAGAATCATAAGAGGCCCCATGAGTCAGGACTCCGGCAGCTCCGGCGGTGCGGACAAGTATGCCAATTGTCCGCTCCCGATGACGCACCGGCGCCTCAAGGCCGCGCCTCTACTCTGGCACCAAACGCTGGAGCACTATCACGAATTATCACGAATCAGACCCGTTTCTTGCAAACCTCAACTCCACGATAGAAGCACTCCGTAACGTCACATTCGTTCTTCAAAAGGAGCAGACGGTTCCTGGCTTCTCAGCTTGGTACGGCAAATGGCAAGCTGCTCTCAAAAAGAATGCTGCGGCTACGTGGCTTCAGAGAGCGAGGACCAAGGTGGTCCATCAGGGAGAGCTGGAGAGCTCCAGCACGGCGGAGATCCGGTTGGTCGGCTGGAAGGACCGTGCACTGGCGAGCGTGCCCGTGCCCGCGGAGACACCGTCGCGGCTGACTCTTCAAGGTCTCCCTCTACTCGATCTTGCCGGGCGGTCGGGCGGCCGGCCAGAACCGCTTGACATCAGCGTATCAACGTATCAATCTGAAAACTTGTGAGGACTAGCATCACGCTGGACGACGATGTATACGAGGCGGCCATGCACCTCTCCCGCGCGTCGGGTGAGCGCCTCGGCAAGGTGCTCTCGACGCTCGCCCGCCGCGGACTGAAACCGACGGATTCGCCGGCCCGCCGCTCGACACGCCGTTTCCCGGTGTTTGACGTTCCCGCGAATGCGCCCGTAGTTCCGGCTTCCCGAATGCAGCGGGTCTTCGATGAAGAAGGCCTCTCCTGACCTGCTGCTGGATGTCAACGTCCTGCTTGCGATCGCCTGGCCCAATCATCAGTTCCACCTGACCGCTATTGCGGCGCTCTCCTCGCAGAACCGCTGGGCAACCTGTGCGCTGACATAACTCGGATTCATCCGGCTCTCCTCCAATCCCGCCGCGATCGCCACGGCCAAGAGCCCACACGAAGCCGCTGGCTTACTGGCGCGCCTGGTCGCCGATTCCTTGCATACGTACCTGGAGCCCCTCCCGGCGCCCGCTTCCGAAGATTGGCGGGATGCGTTTGCAAAGCTGCTCGGCCATCAGCAGGTGACGGACGCTTATCTGCTGAGACTCGCGGCTGCCAACAACGCCGTGCTCGTCACTTTCGACCGCAGACTGGAGAGCGTCGCGGGCGGCCGGTCGAGGGTGATGGTCCTTGGCTGAGATCCGGGCGAGAATTCGCGGAAGGCAAGCCCGCCGCCCTCACTGGTTGCAGAACAAATACTTCCCGCCGCTCTCCGCCACCACGTGCAGATTCGGCTTGCCCACCAAGCGCTCGAAGCGCGGAATCTGCGGCCCTTCGGCGACCAGGTAGTAGCGCTGGGGAGAGGGCCAGAGGCTCTGGAACTGCTGGTCGCCGAGGAACACGTTTGGGGCGCCAGGGGCGTAGGAGCCGTACTCCAGGTTGTTGATGCGGCCATTGAGCAGCAGCGCGGTGCGGTTCGTATAGAAGAAAACCGACGAGAAGGCGTAATACTGGTCGTCGACGATCAGCTTGCCTGGCGGCGCCTGAAGCAGCGCCTGGGCCAGGGGGCGGGAGCCCATGTAGGGATCGAAGACCGCCTGGGCCAGGCGCGCGGCGTGGAAGAAGACCACCATCATGGCGGCGAGGGCGAAGACGGCTTTGCGGCCCTGGAACCGCCATCCGCCCACGGCCCCGATCAGCAGCGCCACCGCGGCCACGGTCAGGGGCAAGCGGAGATAGGCGAAGGCGCTCAGCGTGAGATCGGCCATGTGGCCTAGCGAAAGCGTATAGACCGCGTAGATATCGGTCTGCTGGTGCAGGGCCACGGAGATGTCGCCGGGCGTGGGCAGGCCGCGCACCAGGAAGAGAATGGCGGTTACGATCACGAACGCCAGCGAAGCGATGGCTGCCGCCACGCGCGTGCCGAGGCGCACCAGGCTGCCGCCCTGCGCGATGGCCGCGCCCAGGAGCAGGGCCAGCGCCGGGTAGCAGGGCATGGAGTAGTATTCCTGGGTGGTGGAAAAGGTGAAGAAAACCAGGATGAAGCCGGTCCAGCAGAGGGCCATGAGGCGCGTGCGCGCGGCGCGGTCCGGCCCGCGGAACCGCAGCCGGGCCACGGCCGGGAAGTAGACGCTCCAGGGGAACAGCCACAACAGGTGGAAGAGCCAGAACCAGAGACGCGGGACGGTGTTGTAATCCCGGGGATAGCGCCGGTTCAGGAAGCGCAGCACGTGCTCGTTGATGAAGTAAAACCAGAAGAAGCCGCGGTAGGAGCCGCGCTCGCTGTGCAAGGTGAAATCCAGGTACGGCGGATTGCGCAGCGTGGCGAGCACGTGCCAGGGCGCGGCGATGAGCAACAGCAGCAGAATTCCGGAGACCGGGCGCAGGCGGCGCCAGGTGCGCCGGGCGGCTAACTGGCGGGTCACGGCCAGGTACACAAGGGCCGCGCCCACGGGGAAGACCGCCGCGATCAGGCCTTTCAACAGCAGTCCCACGGCCATGCCGGCCCAGAACACCATGGCCCACGCGCGCGGATGCGGCTCTTCCTCTTCGAGCGCGCGCAGCAGGCCCCACACGGCCAGGGTGATCATCAGCGTGAGGATCACGTCGGGGATCAGAAAGCGGGTAAACAGGAAAATGCCCACGCTGGTGGCTACCACGAGGCCGGCATAGAGCCCGGCGCGCTGGCCGAAGGCCCACGCTCCGAAACGCGCCGTCACCCAGGCCAGCAGCACGGTGGAGAGCGCCAGGGGGAGGCGCGCGGACCAGTCATGCACGCCGAAAATCAGGAACGAGACGGCGATCATCCAGTACTTGAGGGGAGACTTTTCCAGGTATTTGACGCCGTCCAGCCGCGCCGTGACCCAGTCGCCGGATTGCAGCATGTTGCGGGCGATCTGGGCCTGCACGGCGTCCACATCGTCCATCAGGGAAGGCGGGCTAAAGATGCAGCCGAAGAAGATGGCGGCGGCCACCAGGAGAACGATTACCTGGTAGCGAAGACCGGAACCGTGATCGCCGGGCCGGATTCCTCCAGCCGGGGAACTTCCACCTTCCATTTCCTCATCCACAGGAAAAGCGTCAGCAGACCCCATAAGTGATACCCGACGTTGACACGCCTTTCCAGATGATCCCGGATGAGGGCATGGACGGCGCGGGCATCAAAGATGCCGCTGGCCTCCACGGCCTCGGTACTGAGGGTATCCAGGAGCAGACTCCGCAAAACGCCGCGGAACCAATCGTGCGCCGGAATATCGAACCCGGTTTTCTTGCGGTTCAGAATGCCGGCCGGCAGTTTCCCTCGCATTAGTTCTTTCAGCAGATATTTCTGCTTCCAGCCGCGGATTTTGAGGTGCTGCGGCAGGGAAGCCGCGAATTCCACGATCCGGTGATCCAGAAACGGCGGGCGGACCTCGAGCGAATGCGCCATGCTCATGCGGTCCACCTTGTACAGGATATCATCCGGGAGGTAGTAATACTGATCCACCAGCAGGTAGCGGTTGAGGGAACCGATGCGCCGCCCGTCGCCGGGCAGGCGCTCTACAAGCGCCGCCAGGCTGTCTCCGTTGGTGGCCGGACACAGGCGCTTTCGCTCGGCGGGCGAGCAGGTGCCGTTCCAGAAGAAATGCGCCTCCTCTGGGGGCAGGGAAGCCCCGGCCAGGGCGCGCTTGCACTTGTATTCCAGGCTGATCTTGTCGTCGGAGACCGGCCAGTAGCGCTGGAAAGCCTCCAGCAGCAAGCCGCGCAAGGCGTCCGGCACCAGCCGCAGGGGCCGCGCCAGCCGGTCGGCGAGGTAAGTCGAGTAGCCCCCGAACAGCTCGTCGGCGCCTTCGCCGGAGAGCGCCACGGTGACGTGCTCGCGGCTCATGCGCGAAAGGTACCAGACGGGCAGGGCGCCGGCATCCGCGCTGGGCTCGTCGGAATAGTATGCGAAATCTTCGATGGCAGTCTCGAGTTCCCGGTCCGGGTTCAGGTCGAATTCGTGGTGATCGGTGCCGTAGAAGCGCGCGATTTCGCGGAAATACGGGCTTTCATCGAAGCTGCGTCCGGCGAAGGAAACCGAAAAGGTCTTCAGCCGCGAACCGGTCTCGGCGGCATAATGCAGTACCGTGGAGGAATCCACCCCGCCGCTCGCCCATACGCCCAACGGTACGTCGGAGACCAGGTGCTCGCGCACGGCGTCCCGCAGCAGAGAGTCGAGTTCGCTCTTGGCGGATTCGAGGGTCCACTGGCTGCTGGGGTGAAATTCCAGGCGCCACCAGGGCCGCGTGCTGACCTGGCCCGCGCGCCACTCCAGTAAGTGCCCGGGAGGCAGTTTCTGAATGCCGTCGATGAGGGTGTAGGGGCAGGGAACGTAGTTGAGCGAGAGATAGTATTCGAGGGCCTGCAGGTCCAGCGAGCGAGGGATCTCGGGATGCTCCAGGATGGCCTTCAGCTCGGAGCCGAAGTACAATTCGCTGCCGCGGCGGTAGAAATACAGCGGCTTGATGCCCAGGCGATCCCGCGCCAGCACCAGGCGGCGCCGCGACTTGGACCACAACGCCACGGCGAACATGCCGCGGAAGCGCGAAAAACACTCCGTATCCCACTCCTGGAAGGCATGCAGCACCACCTCGGTGTCGCAGTGGGAGTGAAAGCGATGGCCACGCTGTTCGAGTTCGGCGCGGAGCGAGGCGTGGTTGTAGACTTCGCCGTTAAAGACGATGACGCAGTCGCCATCCTGGCTCACAATGGGTTGATCGCCCCCCGCCAGGTCGATGATCTTCAGCCGTACGGCGCACAGCGCCACCTCGCCTGACACAAACACCCCTTGTTGGTCAGGGCCGCGGTGGTACAAGGTCCCCGCGATTCGGTGGGCCAGGAGTTCGCTCTCCGCACGGTGCTTGTGGGTAAAACCGGCTATCCCGCACATTCCACGTTATATCCCCGCTCCTTTACCAAGGGAACCACTCACCCTTCTTACCGATCGATTTGTGCTAAATATACCATTCGGGCCGTGAAGTGTAAAGACTTGTAAACGAATATTAAGGTAGATGACCAGACACGCATACCCCGCCACCCTCTTTCCCCCGCTTCGCGGGCCTCACCAGTTGCATCATAAACCATAAAGCCATGCACCAGGTTCTGGCATTCGTTTTGCGCCACGGCCACGCGGTGTTGTTCGCCGCCGTTCTTGCGGAACAGGTGGGATTGCCGCTGCCGGCGCCGCCCTTCCTGCTGGCTGCGGGCGCGCTGGCGGGACTGGGGCGTTTCTCGCTGAGCGCGGCGCTGTTCTGGTGCTGGGTCGCGTGCCTGGCGGGCGACAGCGCGTGGTATTACCTGGGGAGGCTGCGCGGGCGCAGTATTTTGCGGTTGCTGTGCCGCATTTCGCTCGAGCCGGACTCTTGCGTGCGGCGCACCGAAGACACCGTGGTGCGGCACGATGCCTGGGCTCTGGTGTTTGCCAAATTCGTTCCCGGGCTGAGCACGGTGGCACCGCCCATGGCCGGTATGGTGCGTATGCCGCTCTGGAAGTTCGCCGCCGCGGACTCCGTCGGCGCACTGGCCTGGGGGGCCGCCTACCTGGCCGCGGGCTACTTCTTTCACGAGCAACTGGAGCGGGCGGCCGCGCTGGCCTGGGGCATGGGGCAGTGGCTGGGCGCCATGGTGGCTTCACTGCTGGCCGTGTATCTCTTTTGGAAGTACTCGCAGCGGCGGCGCATTCTGCGGCGGCTGGCCGTCGAGCGGATCACGCCGCAGGAGTTGCTGGCCAAACTGAACGCCGGCGAGCCGTTGACCATCGTGGATCTGCGGGGTGTGGACCGCGAGGACCCGGATGGCGTGCGGCTGCCCGGGGCGCTGCATATTCTGCCGGCGGAGCTGGAGGCGCGTCACGGGGAAATTCCGCGCGGCCAGGAAGTGGTGCTCTACTGCACTTGACCCAACGAGGCCTCGAGCGCCCGTGTGGCGCTCCTGTTGAGACAGCGGGGAATCGCGCGGGTCAGGCCGCTCCAGGGCGGGCTGGAGGCGTGGCGCGCGCTGGGCCTGCCGCTGGAGCCTCTGGCTCGGGCCGGCGAAATCCCAGCCAGCACGCCGCAGCCAGACCCAGCGCGGTGAGCAGTGCGCCCCACACAACGCTCCGCGGGCGGTAACGCATCTCGATGCGGTGGTGGCCGGGCCCGGCTACAACCCCGCGCAGGAAGGTATAGGCGGGCCACAGCGCGGCGGGCTGCCCGTCCACCGTGGCTTGCCAGCCGGAATCCCAGGTGTCGCCCAGGATGACCATGCCACCGCATCCCAGATCCGCCTCGATGGTCACACGGTTGGACTCATGGCGCACCAAGCGCGTCTGGTCGGGCAGGGAGCACGGACTCAGGGGCGGCGGGGTTCCCACGAGAATCACCTGGCGGCGGAGGTCGGCCAAGGGACGCTGCAGGGCGGCCTGGATCTCCGACTCCTTCGGGATGGAAGCCGCCTCATGCACCACCCACGTGCGCGGGAACGCTTCGGGATTGGCGAAGACCTTGACGCCGCTCTCTCCTTCGAACACCTGTACCTGACCCGGGCGGGTGGGCGCCCGGCTCAGGACATATTTCGCACCGTAAAGCATGCGGGCGTGCGGCTCGCCCTGCACGCGCTCCAGGTTGGTGGTGAGCGACGCCAGGTAAGTATCGAAGGCGTCCATGTCCTGCCAGTCGCCCCAATTGTAAGGAATGGCGCCGGAGTCCACCTCCACGCGCGGGAAATCCCGATCGTTGCGCAGGAACTGGAGGATATCGGCATCCTGCTGTAACTGGGTGAGAAGGAAATCGGGCTGTTCCCGGTGGTGCCACGTGAACACGCTGCCGCCCACGGCGGCTTCGGACAGCATCAAGAAGAAGAGCAGTACGCAGGCCGCGCGCGGAGAGAGGGCGCGGCGGCGCGCTGCGGAGAACAGAGCCGCCAGAGCCAGAGCCATCAGGGCGGCAAAGGCTGCGCGGTCGCGCGCGTCGGTGGGGGCGCCCTGGGGAAGGCTGGGAACGGCCAGAGCCAGAACAAACACCGCCAGCCCGGCCATCGCCGAGAGGGCCACGAGCAGGCGCTTAGCGAGGCGTACCCCTGCTTCTGATGAATCCATATAAGTATCTATTCCATAGGAGCTTAAGATTATAATTGAAAAGTGAAAGATGAAGATTGCCATGGCCGGGTTGCGCGCTTTTTCGACCATGGGGACGAGGGCATACAGCAGGCCGTGGAGCAGGGAGTAGCGCCCCAGGGAAAACAACAAGCCGCCGGCCGCCACGGCGGCCAGCAGGCGCACGGCCGCGTCGGACCAGCCGGCGGTAAGGGCCAACAGCGCCAGCGTGAGCAGCGTCAGCCCGAGGAAGGGGTTCGTGCTGAGGTAGATGCCCGGAATCACGATGCCCAGCACGGAGAGCGGGTGCGTGCCGAAATCGGCATGCACCAGGTAGGGTACAGACTCCCCCCAGCCGACCGGGTGCGGGCCCCCGACCCAGCGCACGGCGGCCTGCGCGTAGGCATAGGCGGGTAGGGTTTGCAGCCCGCCAACCAGAAAGCAAAGCAGGGCGAAGGCCGCCAAGGGCGCGAGCCATTGCGGATGCCAGCGCGCGCCGCGGAAGAGCAGGAAGAGGAAGATGCCACCGCAGGCCAGGGCCAGAAAGGTGGGCACTTGGTGGTGTCCGCTGAGCAGCGAAACGCCGAGAAAGGCGCCCGCCAGCGCGGCGTTGCGCCTGGGGCGCTCATTGCGCGCGGCGCGCAGCAGAAACAGGAACACCAGCGGCGCCCAGACGGCGCCGTTGAACATCTGCGGCCATTCGACGGTGCCCATCCAGCCGGCGCAAGCGAACGCCGCTCCAGCCAGCAAGGAAGCCGGCCGGCTGCGCTTCAGGTCGCGGCACAGCGCGTAGGCGAAGAGGGCTCCCAGATAGTGCATCAGCACGTAATACCAGTGGAGAAAGCCGATGCGGATGCGGCCATGAGAGAGCGGCAGAAGAAAGAGGAGCCAGTTGAGGGGGTAGGCGGCGCCGGGTTGCGCCTGGCCGAGGAGCGGCTGCCCGCCCCATTCATGGGGGTCCCACAAAGGGAAGTGGCCGTGGTGCCATTCCAGCGCCTGAAACTGGAACCAGGGTAGGACCTGGTAGGCCAGGTCCGGCGAGTCCAACCAGGAATACTGGCGGGTGAGCGTGATCTTCCAGTAGAAACCCACCACAATCACCCACAAAGCCGCTGGGGCAGCCAGGCGGCGCAAGCGGGGCCGGATTGCTTGTTTCCAATCAGGGTGGTGGTTTTCGGCCACTGGCATGCGTTGGCCATCATAGCCCAAGTGCTTGGAGCGCGGCATCTTGCTGTTTGGACCGGGAATTGCCAGAAAGGAGATGCAGGTATGCGGAGGATGCCATGAGACGCCCGGCTGGCAGTTGGAATCAGATGCTCCTGGCGGCGGCCATGTGGCTGGCTACCGGCCCGGCAGTGTTCGGGCAGGCGGCGCCAGCTCCGGAGGATTACCCGGAAGGTACCCAGGAACATGGCGTGGCGCGCATCAGCCTGATTAACGGAGATCTGTCGGTTCGCCGGGGAGACGCGGGAGAGTGGGTGGCCGGCGCCGTGAACGCGCCCCTGATGGCGCAGGACACGGTGGCCACGGGACCCGGGGGACGCGGAGAAATACAGTTTGACGCCGGCAATTTTTTGCGGCTGGCTGGGGATTCTGAAGTGCGCCTGAGCGACCTGCAATACGGGCGCTACCAGGTGCAGTTGGCGCGGGGCACGGTGACGTTCCGGGTGCTGCGGGACACGCAGGCGCAGATCGAGATCGCCACGCCGGTGGTCTCGGTGCGCCCGGCGCAGCGCGGCGTGTATCGCGTGACGGTGCTGCCGGACGGGCAGGCGGCGATTACGGCGCGCGCCGGGGATGCCGAAATCTATACGCCGCGGGGCGTGGAGCGGTTGCGTGCGGGGCAGACGATGCTGGCGCGCAACGGGCCGGACGGCGCGGAGTTTCAGCTCAACGCGGCCATGGCGCCGGACGAGTGGGATCGCTGGAACGAGAATCGGGACCGGACGCTGGAGCGCTCAGCCAGCTCCCGGTACGTGAGCCCGGACGTGTATGGCGCCCAGGACCTGGATCCTTACGGGCAGTGGGTATACGCTCCGGATTACGGCTATGTGTGGTCTCCGCGCGTAGCCGCGAGCTGGGCTCCGTATCGCAATGGCCGCTGGGTGTGGATGGACTGGTACGGATGGACCTGGGTGAGTTATGACCCCTGGGGTTGGGCGCCGTATCACTACGGGCGCTGGTTCTGGAGCGGCCCCTACGGATGGTGCTGGTATCCGGGGCCGGTTTACCAGCGCGCCTTCTGGTCGCCGGCTCTCGTGGCCTTCTTCGGCTTCGGCGGCTACGGCGGTGTGAATATCGGCGTGGGGTTCGGATTCGGCAACATCGGCTGGGTGCCGCTGGCGCCGCGCGAGCACTTCTTCCCCTGGTGGGGGCATCGCTACTACGGCGGCTACCGCGGGATGAACGTGACCAACGTGAACATCACCAACGTCAATATCACCAACGTCTACCGGAACGCACGGGTGATGAACGGGGTGACGGCGATGAACGCGAACGATTTCGCAGCCGGCCGTTTTGGCAGCCACAATCTGATGCGGGTTTCGGGCAATCAACTCGGGCAGGCCGGCCTGGTGCGCGGCATGCTGCCGGTGGCGCCGGGCAACAACTCGCTGCGTTTCTCGGACCGGCAGGTAGGCCGCATTCCGCCCAGCATGGGCGGCCAGCAGCGCTTCTTCAGCCACAATCAGCCGGCGCAGGTGGAGCGGGTGCCGTTCGCGCAGCAGCAGCGCGCCATGGAGCAGGTGGCCCGGAATGCGGCGGTACGCGAGAGCAGACCGGGAGGGCAGACTCCGAATGTCGCGCCCAACGCCATGCGGCCTGGCGCCGCGGCGGGGAACAGCGAGGCGGGCGGCTGGCGGCGCTGGGGTGGTAGCGCCGGCACGGCGGCGCCGCTGGACCGCAGCGCGGGCGGCAACGGCTGGCATCGCCTGAGTGATCCAGGAGCTCCCCCTGCGCAGGCAGGCAGGCAGGCGCCGGCAGCCCCCGTGGATCGCGGGTGGAATGGCTGGCACCGCTTTGGCGAACCGTCGCCCGGACAGCCGGGGGTGGCCATGCCCCGGAGCGGAGGCGGCGTCCAGGGCGCGCCAGGGCCTTCCTGGGGCGGTCGCGGTCAGGCAGAAACACAGCAGTTTCGCACCGAGTCACCGGCGCCCTCCTACAGCCCGCGCAGGCAACAGCGGCTGGAGATTGCGCCGCCAGTGGTGCGTGAGCGCTCCGGCGGCTACAACGCGCCGCGCAGTGCAGGCCGGGAGGCTCCTCGCAACAACGGCAGCGGGTTCTCTCGCGGCGGCGGCGAATTCTCCCGTCCCAGCGGAGGCGGGGGGTTCTCCCGTCAGAGCGGGGGCGGCGGAGGCGGTTCCTACCGGGGCGGTGGTGGGGGCGGCGCGTCCCGCGGCGGCGGCGGCCGGAGCCGCTGAAGATTTCGAGTTTCTTCCCTTGGGCCCGTTTCCTCCGGGGGAACGGGCCCCTCTTTTCGACCCGCTCCAGAAGTTTACATAATATCTGTTATCGGAAATAGATTCGACTTCCCGTACCGGGTGTGCGCATCACTCGCCAAACGCAGGGCCGCCGACGCCAACGACTATAACGGCATCGGTCAAAAAGTAAACCTGATTTGCAGTTCGAGGCGCCGGTTGTTCGCGCTCTCCGAGAAGATCCCGCTCCCCACGCCTGCGGGTTGATTGGCCAGCCCAAACAGCGGCGATGTCATGTTGCCTATGATCGGTCCCGGATTGTTGTGATTCATCAGATTGCGGATCTGCATCGAAGCGGTCAGGGTATAGCGATGGTTGGACGATGATGGACCGCGTTGACCGCCCACCGCGGAAAAGGGGCCCGACTGTCCTCCATCCCGGGTGCCGGGTCCGCCACCTGGCGGGCCGCCAGTGCCGGCGCCATCGGCACTGGCCGGCGCACCCCCAAGCGAAGGCGCAGCTCCTTCCTTAGCCGCTCCGAACGCAAACGTCCGACCGACCCGCATATTCAGCATGATCTGGCCCGGCCCACGCCCGAAATTGCGAGGGAGTAATTCCTCTCCGGGCGCCGGGCTGGGATCTAGCAGGCCGTACCTGGTCGCCACCACTCCCGGCTTGCTTGGATCGGTTGCGATGCCAGGCCGTTCATTGAAAAGCGTATCTCCGTAAAGATCGCTGCCAGTGGTGATGTTGAACGGCGCACCGGAATTCACGATAAACAGAGGGTTGAAGCGGATGCCCCACTTGACTGTAACCGTGCCGCCAAGCGTGACGCGATGCCGTATGTCCGTCGCGGCGGGGCCGTATTCTCCGTCCATACTGTAGGGATTCGCCGGAAACGTGCCGATCCCGTCCGTATTGCTCATGGCTTTGTTGTAAATGTAAGACCCCGTGAGCGAGATATCGCGGTTCACTCTGGAATTGACATTCAAGATGAACTGGTTCTGGTTGTACAACCCCGCGGATTCCATGAGGACCACCAGCCCTGGCCGGCCGAGCGGGAACACCGCTCTGTCCGAAGTCTGCGACGGATACGTCCCCGGGAGAGGGGCATTGATATCCTCCGATCGCAGCATGTGCAGTCCGTGCGAGTTCGCAAACGTGATCGCCACGGTCGTGTTGAACGGCAACTGCCGCTCAAACCCAACGGCGGACTGCATCAGGTAAGGAGCGCGCAGGCGGGAACTGATCTGGTAAATCGTACTGGATGGCAAGGGGCCCGGTAGCGATGCAACCGGCGGCACGGTCGGGTAGAAGTCCGGGGTTGCGATGATGTACTGCTGCTGGACTGCGCCGTTATAGCGCTCCGCGGTGAGAACATTGCCCAGGGCGAAGCGGTCGTAAAACATGCCGAATCCGGCCCGAATTACGCTCTTCGCCCGGGCATTTCCCGCCACTCCGGGCGCCCACGCCAGTCCGATACGCGGCGCGAAATCCCGCCAGTCATGAATGTTATTCTGCGTCTCATAACGCAAACCGAGGCTGAGTGTGACATTTCGGCGCACCTTCCAGTCGTCGCCGACGAACGCGCCGGCGTCGAACTGTCCGGCGGCGATCAATGGATTCCCCGTGCTGATGCTGAATTGGGAGGCACCGCCCCCGAGTTCGCGGATCCGGGTGGCCGGCAGACCCTGTTCCTGAAAGAGCAGCGTACGGCTGTAACTCTCAATCGAGCTGATACTCACAAGCAGCGGCTGCCCGGAATGATCGATGACCGGCTGATTGTTGGCATCCAATTGCGGCGCCAACCCCCCGCTGAACGTAAACGTTCCGTTATAATTCTGCGGCGACATGCTGGTTTCCGTGGCGCCTCGGAGGCGGACTCCGAATCTCCATATGTGGTTCCCATGAATGATCGACGTGTAGTTCTGGAGTTCGTAGTTGTTCTGGGTGTCTGCGGAATACCCCAGCGGATTGCCGCCGCCGTTAAATGCTTCCAATACCTGAATCGCGTAGCCCGGCGTGTTCGCCTGCGAGATCGTGGTTGGGCGGAAATACTGAAAACGGGTCTCGTTGATGACGCTGGCACTGATCACGGCGGTGTCCGTAATCTGGATCGTCTGGCTGCGGGCATCGTTGTGATATCCGCGCTCGACGAGGTTGAAACCCCCAACACCCGCGTTCCGCACAATGTCGCGCAGATAGGAGTAGCGCATCGTCAGTGTGTGCCTCGCGCTGAGTTGGTAATCAACGCGCGGGCTGAACCCGGTACGCCGCAGTTCCGCCACAGGGGTACCGGTGAAAGCCAGGGGAGCCAAGGTCCGGGGATCGATTGTGACTGCGTTTACGGCGTTTCCGTTGTCCACCGACTCGCGAGTGAGCGTCAGGTAAAACGAAGCGCGCTTGCTCAATGGCCCGCTCACTGCCTCCCGAAACTCGTGCAGATGGAATGGGGCCTTCTCCGCCGCGTACGGATTCCTCGAGTTCCATTTATCGGTGGCGAAGTTATAGCCCAGGTCGGCGTGGAATTTGTTCGCCCCCGGCTTGGTGAAGATCTCGATTCGCCCATAACCAAGCTTGTCGTACTCGGGAGAAAAAGGGTTCTGATTGATCCGGATTTCCCGGATCGAGTTCTTTGAGGGCAGTTCTCCTCCACTGAATCCGTCGATAAAGATGGCGCCCCCATTCGGTCCCGCAGACGGTCCAGCCAGAGCCTGCAGGTCAGCAGCCAGATCGTCAGGATTGTCTGAGAGAGCATCCAGATCCGATCCACGCAGGACCGTCGCACTCGCATTGGCTGAAGGGTCGGTGCTCACGGCCGGTCCGGCGCTTTCCTCAACGCTTACTTGCTGCTTTTCCGCAGCCACGTTCAGGACCAAATTCACTGCTGGCGAGCCCGGCCGGGCGGAAACTCTGACCGGCTGCCGGAGAATCAACCCGGGAGCCGACGCCCGGACGGTATACTCGTCAAGGGCCAAGTCGCGGAAGACATAGGTACCGTCGCCGGCGGACTTTGTAGTCTTCACGGGCCCGGATGGTCCGCTCAGCGTAACGATTGCGCCGGGAATGACTGCCCCGCTCTCGTCCAACACCTGGCCATGGACTGATGCCCTCTGCCCCAGGACCGGCATTGAGAACAAGACAACGCCTATGACGCTCGAAACGAGCTTCAACAACGATCTCCTTCGCAGGCGCCCAATCGTGCCCGATGAGTCTAAAGATTACCTGAGCAGCCAGCACAAGCCGGCAACCCCACGAGACTTAGGCTCCAGCCTCGTTACGGTTACTGAAACCGGATCGACCCCAGCATCTGCTCGAAGGTGGGGCGCAACTGCTCGAAGTTCTTTTGCGGCGCGATGAAGACCATGTAGAAGAGTCCTTCGGGCCGTGAGACGGTCACCAGCGCATCGGTTTCGGCGCCGCCGTAAGGCGAGTCGCTTGCGAGCATGCTCACCAGCGCGTCGTTGTCACTCACCTTAATGTGCCGCTGGCTGGGCGAAGCCTGGCGCATGCCGGCATTGGCGGCGCGCAGGTGATGGATCAAGTCGTCAGTTTCGGCGGCCAGCGAGCTGCGCGCGCCGTCCGGGAAAAAGTAGCTCAGAATGGCCCCATAGCCCACGCTGGTGCGGCCGCCGGCGCCCTGCACCAGCCCTTCTCGCGGCGCGATGGTGACCGCCGCGGAACTGCTGTCCCCGAAAGCGGTCCAGTTGCCGGGATACGAGACGTTGTAGGCTTGCCCGCGCAACTGCCGCCAACTGCTACTGGGCGCCTGGCTGGGCGGCGCCAGGTTTTCACGGGCGCCGGCGGCCTGCTGGGTCTTGGGCGGCGGAGCGATGCGCGCCACTTGCGTTTTGGCTTCCACGAACTCTCCGGTCTGATAGCCGTACGTGCGCTGCGGCAGACCCTGGATCTCCTCCTCGATGGCCTTCATGCGGTTGCCCGGATTGGGATGGTCGGAAAAGAACTGCGGGCCGCGGGAGCCGCCGTCGGCCTCCAGCTTCTCGAAAAAGCGGGCCATCTCGATGGGGTTGTACCCGGTTTCGGCCATCAGGTGGGAACCCAGCAGGTCAGCCTGGCTTTCATCGGAGCGGGAGAACTTCAGCAGCATGGAACTCAAGCCCAGCCCCATGCCGGCCTGCGCGAGCTGGCCGATCAGGCTGCCGTTGCCCACCGCCGCGCCGGCCAGCAGGGCCGGAAGCTGCAGGAAGTTGGCCTTGGACATCTGGTTGGTGCCGTGGCGCAGAATGACGTGGGACATCTCGTGGGCCATGACGCCCGCCAGTTGCGCTTCGTTATCGACCGCCTTCATCAGGCCCGTGAAGACAAACATGGGGCCGCCGGGCAGCGCAAAAGCGTTGATACTGGGTTCGTTCAGCAGCGTGAAGGTGAAATTGAAGCCGCTCTCCTTGGCCTCTTTGGTCGTGGCCAGGCGCTCGCCCACGCGCTTCAGGTAGTCCTGGAGAAACTGGTTCTGCACTACCTGATACTGTTTCCGCACCTGCGCGGCGGATTCCTGCCCCAGTTGGATGTCCTGCTGCCGCGAGAACAGGTTAAAGCCCGGATGGAACGGGTCGCCCGGACGCCGCGCGGAAGCGGCGGAGGCGGCGCACAAGACGGCCAGAGTCAGCGAGAGGAGACGGTTTCGCAACATGGCTGCGGTTTCCTGCCTTGTCTTGCATGGTAGCGAATTTCCGCCGGGGCGCGCAGCGCCGCACCCCCCGCAGACGGCAACTCGTAGGAAACGGGTACGTTATAATTGACCCATGTTGACGCCTACCGAAAAAATCTGGCATAACGGCCGCTTCATTCCCTGGCAGGATGCCACCATCCATGTACTCTCCCACGTGGTGAGCTACGGAACCTCCGTGTTCGAAGGAATCCGGTGCTATGCGACCCCCTCGGGGCCAGCCGTTTTCCGGCTGCACGAACACGTCCGCCGGATGGTGGATTCCGCCAAGATCTACCGCATGGAAGAACTGGGCTACAGCCGCGCGGCATTAGCTGAAGCAATACTTGAACTTGTACGCGTCAACAAGTTGGATTCCTGCTATGTCCGCCCGATTATGCTGCGCGGTTACGGAGAGATCGGCGTGAACCCGCTGCGGAACCCCATCGACATCTACATCGCTTGCTGGGTGTGGGGCAAGTATCTGGGAGAAGAGGCGCTGGCAGAAGGCGTGGATGTGTGTGTGTCCTCCTGGAACCGCATCGCGCCCAATACCCTGCCCGCGCTGGCCAAAGCCGGGGCCAATTACATGAACTCGCAGCTTATCAAGATGGAGGCGCTGGCCAACGGTTACTCGGAGGGCATCGCGCTGGATGCGAGCGGTTATGTGAGCGAAGGTTCGGGCGAGAACATTTTCGTGGTGCGGGACGGCAAGATCCACACGCCGCCGCTGGGCGCTTCGGTGCTGCCGGGCATCACCCGCGACACCGTGCTGCAACTGGCGCGCGACCTGGATATCCCGCTGGTGGAAACCATCATCCCGCGCGAGATGCTCTACATCGCTGATGAAGTGTTCTTCTCGGGCACGGCCGCGGAGATCACGCCGATTCGCTCGGTCGACCGCATTCGCATCGGCGCCGGGCACCGCGGGCCGGTGGCGGAACGGCTACAGAAGGAATTTTTCGCGATCGTGAACGGCGCCAAGCCGGACCGGCACAAGTGGCTTTCGCCGGTGTACGTGGGGCAACCCGTGGGATAGGCGGATGGCGTCCATGGCCTCTGCGCACCCCGGAGAACCACCTCCCCCGAGATTTGTCCTCCGGGGCTGCGCAGCAGCTAATGGACTTACCTGTTGTATCCCGATCCCGCCAGCGGCCGCCAGTTCAAAATCGCGCCCAGCGGTGGTTTTCAACAAATTCTTTGCGACTGCAACGCCTGGACTTGCCGGCCGGGCATTGTGGCAATCCTGTGAATAAAACGAACCCCATATGAAGTGTATTGGCATTGATGTTGCGAGCGGCGCCACGCTGGGCGTGGACTTCGACGAGACCATTCGGGAGGTGGGCGCCGCGACCTCCACGACAGATCTGTATCTGGCTCCTGGATGGATTGACATTCAGGTGAACGGATATGCCGGTGTGGACTACAACCGGCCCGGCACGCCGCACGAAGAGATCGCGCGTTCGGTGCATGTGCTGTACTCGACCGGCGTGACGCGCTTTTACCCCACCGTGATCACCGGGGCGCCGGAAGACATGCTGGGAGCGCTGCGCAATCTTTCGCGGGCCAAAGACGAGTTGAAGGAAGGCGCGGCCATGGACGGATTTCACGTCGAAGGTCCGCACATCTCGCCGGAAGAAGGGCCGCGCGGAGCGCATCCGCGCCGTTGGGTGCGGCCGCCGGATATCGACGAGTTCCGGCGCTGGCAGGAGGCCGCGGACGGCCGCATCCGCATTGTCACGCTGGCGCCGGAGTGGCCCGAGGCGCCGCGCTATATCGAAGCGGCGGCCGGCGCGGGCGTGGTGGTGAGCATTGGGCACACCAACGCCGAAGGCCATCACATTCGGGACGCCGTGAGCGCCGGGGCCACGCTCTCAACGCACCTGGGCAACGGAGCGCACTCGCTCATCCGGCGCCACCCCAACTACATCCTGGAGCAGCTTGCCGAGGACCGCCTGATGGCGGACTTCATCGTGGACGGCATCCATTTGCCGGCCTGCTACGTCAAAGTCGCCGTGCGCGCCAAGGGAATCGAGCGGGCGGTGCTGGTCACGGACGCTTCCTCTCCGGCGGGTTGCAAGCCGGGGCGCTATTTCCTGGGCGAGCAGGCAGTGGATCTCACCGCAGACCAGCGCGTGGTGCTGGCTGGACAGGAGCGCCTGGCCGGTTCGGCGTTGAGCATGGACCGCGGGGTGGAGAACCTCATGAAATTCGCGGGTATCACGTTGGCCGAGGCCGTGCGCCTGGCCACCACCAACGCGGCCAGAGCCGGGCGGGTGCCGGGGCGCTCGAACGGCCTGGCGGCGGGCGACCGCGCCGACTTCGTGCGTTTCCACTTCGATGCCGCCTCGTCGAGCATCCGAATCGCCGAGACGTGGGTCTCCGGGGAGCGCGTATACGCGGCTTGAGCGGCGGGGTTTGCGAGGAGACAGTAGTCAGAAGGCGGGAGTCAGAATGCCGGCCATCCTGGCTCCTGACTTCTGGCTTCTTTACTGGTCAGCCCATGCCGGCCAGCACGGATTCGAGAGCCTGCACAATCGTACCGGCCTGCGCCTCGGTCAGGATCAAGGGCGGCGAAAGTTCCAGCACATTGCCGTAGCCGGGCACGGTGTCGCTGTTGCGGCCCACCAGCACGCCGGCTTCGCGCAGGGCGGACTGGGCGGCCACTACCCTGCCCTCGGCCAGCGGCGCGCGAGTCTGGCGGTCGGCGACGAGTTCGATGCCCAGCAACAAGCCGCGACCGCGCACTTCGCCGATGACGGGCGAGGAGAGAGCGCGCAGGCGCTCGAGCAGATATCCGCCCACGCGCGCCGCGTTCTCCCAGAGCCGCTCGCGGAGCAGGATATCCAGGTTGGCCATGGCCGCCGCACAGGAAGCCGGATGCCCGCCGAAGGTGCTGAGCTGGGTGAACTTCGTTTCGGGCGCGCCGGCGCTGAGAAAAGCCTCGAAGACTTCCGCGGTGGCGACCGCCGCGCCCAGCGGTAGGTAGGCGGAGGTCAGCCCTTTGGCTACGGTCAGAATATCCGGCCGCACGCCGGCATGCTCGAAGGCGAACAATTTGCCAGTCCTTCCAAAGCCCGTGATGACCTCGTCAAGAATCAGTAGCGCGCCGTAGCGGTCGCAGATCTCGCGCAGGCGCTCGAGGTAGCCTTCCGGCGCGGGAAAGATGCCGCCGCCTCCGATGACGGGCTCGGCAATGACCGCCGCCACGGTGGCGGGGCCTTCCATGCGGATGAGGCGCTCGATTTCGGCGGCACAGTCCAGTGTGCAGCCCGCCTGCCCCGCGCAGAAACCGCAACGATAAGGGTCCGGCGGAGGCACATGCAAAAAGCCGGGCACCAGGGGTTCAAAGGCCGTGCGCCGCGGCGATTGGCCGGTGGCCGAAAGCGCGCCCATGGTAAAGCCGTGATAGCCGCGGTGCCGGGCAATGATCTTGTAGCGGTTCTCTCCGGGGTGCTTCTGGCGGCCGTACTGCCGCGCCATTTTGAGCGCGGTCTCCACGGCCTCCGATCCGCTGTTGCAGAAGAAAACCTTGTCGAGGCCTTGCGGCAGCAATCCCGCCAGCCGTGCGGCGAGCGCGATTCCCGGCGGATGCGACTGCGTCAGAGGATAGTAGGGCAGACGCGCCATCTGTGCGGCGACGGCGTCCACGATCTCGCGGCGTCCGTAGCCTACGTTGACGCAAAACAACCCCGCCATCGCGTCCAGGTAGCGGCGTCCATCGCGCGCCTGCACGCAGCAGCCTTCGGCCGCGACAATCTCCAGCGGCGGCCGGTGCTCCAGACCGTGATGCTGGAGATTACCGTGCCAAAGGTGTTGTTGGTTCACATTTCCGTACCCCGCTCAAGGTGCGTAGAAGCGCGTCATGGCCTCATATACCCAGATTCCCGCGCTCACCATCAGCAGGCCCGCGGAAGCAAATCCGAAGCCCTTGGTGTAGGGGGTGATGCGGGTAATGCGCGTCAGAATCTCCTGCTGCTCGGCCTCCAGTTTCGATTCGGCTGAGTCCAGGAAGAGCTGATCGTCCTCTCTCATGGAAAGCAGCGAACGATAGATCATCAGGATGGTAAAAATCCCGGTGACTACCGCCCAAATCACCAAAGAGACGGTAAGGGGAGAAATACCAGACATGGGCCCCTCCTCCTGCGTTCTTAGAGATAAGCTAAGTCACGCGGCCAAGTCAAGGCCACCCGGCCGCGCTAGGCTGAGAGAATATGGATCCCCACTCTTACTCCAACCCGGGCGAGGTGCGCGTGCGGCACATCAGCCTGGACGTGGACGTGCGGTTCGAGGCGCGAGTTCTCGAAGGGAGCGCCACGCTCTCGTTCGATGCGCCGCAGGACGATACGCTGGTGCTGGACACGCGCGGTCTCGTGATCCATGCCGCGGAGGGTGCCTCTGCGGACGGCGCCTGGCATCCCGCAAATTTCGAACTGGGAGCCGAGGATGGGATCCTGGGGGCGCCTCTGTGGGTGCACCTGGCGGCGGGCGACCGGCGCGTGCGCATCGCGTACACGACCAGCCCCGGGGCCACCGCCCTGCAATGGCTGGCTCCCGCGCAGACGGCGGGCAAGCAGCACCCCTTCCTGTACACGCAGTCCCAGGCCATCCACGCGCGCAGTTGGATGCCGGCGCAGGACACGCCCGCGGTGCGGGTGACCTACGACGCGCGTATCCGCACTCCCCTGCCCCTGGTGGCCGTGATGTCCGCCGAGATGCGTCATGGGGCGGGGGAGCACCACTTTCACATGCCGCAGCCGGTGCCGACCTACCTGATCGCGCTGGCGGTAGGCGACCTGGCGTTCGCGCCGCTCGGAGCGCGCAGCGGCGTGTATGCGGAAAGGCTCATGCTGGCGCGCGCGGCGCACGAATTCGCCGACACCGAAGCCATGATCGCGGCCGTCGAGCGGCTGTACGGACCGTATCGCTGGGGCCGCTACGATCTGCTGGTGCTGCCGCCCAGCTTTCCCTTCGGCGGCATGGAGAACCCGCGGCTGACTTTCGTCACACCCACCATGATTGCTGGCGACCGCAGCCTGGTGTCGCTGGTAGCACACGAGTTGGCGCACTCCTGGTCCGGAAACCTGGTGACCAACGCCACCTGGGAGGATTTCTGGCTAAACGAAGGGTTCACCGTCTACCTCGAGCGGCGCATCCTGGAGGAAGTCTATGGCGCGGACCGAGCACGCATGGAGGCTTGCCTGGGGCGGCGGGAACTGGAGCGCGAACTGGGCCGCCTGCCACCTCCGGATACAGTCCTGCACCTGGACCTCAAAGGCCGCGACCCGGACGACGGCTGCACGCTGGTGCCTTACGAAAAAGGCTTCCTGCTGCTCAAGCGCCTGGAGGCTATCCACGGCCGGACGCGGTTCGACGCCTTTCTGCGCTCCTACTTCGAAGCTTTTGTTTTTCAGAGTGTTACCACCAATGAGTTTGTCTCTTACCTGAGCAAGCATCTGGCAAGTGATGGAATCTGCTGGGAAGAATGGCTGACAGCGCCGGGACTGCCGGCGGACGCGCCGGGGGCTCCTTCGGAGGGCCTGTCCCAGGTGGAAGAGCAGGCTGCCGCGTGGCTGGACGGTCGCCTGCCCCTGGCCGAGATACCGGCCTCCTCGTGGACCGTTCACGAGTGGCTGCATTTCCTGCGTTCGATGCCGCAGCCGCTGCCGCCCGGCCGGATGCAGGAACTCGATGGGGCCTTTTTTCTCACGCGGGCCGGCAACGCCGAAGTTCTGCACCAGTGGCTGCTGATGGCCGTGCGCAGCGGCTACCAGCCGGCTCTGGCGGCGCTCGAGCCTTTCCTGATCTCGGTGGGGCGCCGCAAGTTTGTGCGGCCGCTTTACGAGGAACTAGTTCGCACGCCGGAGGGTCGCGACCTCGCCGCGGCCATCTACGCGCGGGCGCGGGAGGGCTACCATCCCATCGCGCAGGCCACCGTGGACGCCATTCTGAAGGTGCCCGCAACAGGATGTTAGAATAGAAAAAAACCTATGGCCGCGAACACAAAACCGGAGAAGGAGCCTATGCCGCCCCTGGGAGCCTGGTTGCCGGCGGTGGCTCTGGGCTGGCTGATTCCTGGTGGAGGACACTTTCTGTTGAAACGCCGCGGCCGCGCCGTGTTGCTGCTGGTTTCCATCACCAGCCTGTTTCTTTGCGGCCTGATGATGCGGGGCGCCATGTTTCAGCCGCAGACCGGCGACCTGTTGACCACGCTCATCAACACCGGCGGATTCCTGGGCGACGTGGCTTCCGGCATGCTGTACTTTCTCAGCGTCTGGCTGGGATACAACCAGCCGGATATGCCCGGTGCGGTGCACGATTATGGCACCAAGTTCCTGGTCACGGCCGGGTTGCTGAATGTGCTGGCCATGGTGGATGCCTTCGAAATCGCCGCCGGGAGGAAAGAATAATGCCCAAGATGAACCTCTCGCACTTCGAGGCGTCGTTCCTGTTTGCCTTGTTCACCTCGGTGGTGCTGGGCGTGGTGACCAAGAAAACCGACAAGGAGCGGCTGCATTACGGCTTATACGTGTTCGGCTGTTTCCTGCTGGCCTTGTTTGGAATCGGCTGGGTGATGTACTTCGGCCACCGCTAGAGCCGGGCGTATAGAACGCTCCGTGGCCAGGGGTATCGTGGAGCGTACCGCTCGGCCGTGCCGACCCCCGTTATTGACCCCAATGCTAAACGGGGCGGGCGTCCCCCGAGCGCCTTCAGGCTTCTCCCTGACGCCGCGGCGTAGGAGCATGCACACCAGCGCGTTCTGTTCGAGTCGGACTCCCTAATTTTTGATGTCGGTCAAAAATTGGAGACCGTCACCTGCTCTGCAGAAACGCTCCACGGAAATCTTATCACAAGCGCGCCGCGCGCACGCCAAAGAGTCCCTCGGCGGAGTGCCGCTCCCACATCTGCTGGTGCAGGTCCTGCTGTTCGGCGGCAGGCAGGAGCCGGTCGGCCAGGCGGAACAGATCGCGCTCCTCTTCCAGGATGTTGTGCTGCGCCACGGACTGGAATTCGCGGGTTAGCCGGCGCAGGTCTTGAAATTCGCGGACGCTGGGCTCGGGAACCCGCAGGAGCGCCTCCAGATGTCCGGCCAGTTCGCGGACGCGCTCGTGCTGGTCCTCCATCTTCTCCACCAGTTCGCCGAAATGAGCGCGCAGCGCGCTGAAAAACACAGCCTCTTCGATGGCGTAGTGCGCGCGAATCAGCACCCAGGCTTCCTCCACGGTGACGCGCAGAACCGGGAGGGGATCCGCGAGCCAATCGCGCTGAATGCGGGCGATCTGATCCAGCCAGGACTCCAGGGTGCGGTGCTCCTCGCGCAGCAGTCTGGTTGCCGGGCCTGAGGGCTCCATCGGCATGGCAGGGTGGAATCATCCTAACATCACCAGTCCCGCGGCACGCTACTATTCGAGTGATGGCCCGCACCGTATCGCGGCTTTCCGTACGAAAACGCCCGCTGAAGACCCTGGAACGAGTGCTCTCGAAAGCCGGATTAGGCTCGCGCCGGGAAGCCCGGAGCTGGATCGGCGCCGGACGGGTGCGTGTCAACGGCCGGCTGATTCAGACCCCCGATCTCTGGGTGGACCTGGAGCGCGACCGGGTGACCCTGGACGACAAACCCGTCCGTCCGGAGACGCGGCTATATCTGCTGCTGTATAAACCCACCGGCTACGTCACCACGTATCATGATCCGGAAGGGCGGCCCACGGTGTACGACCTGATCCGCGATATGGAGGCGTGGGTGGCTCCGGTCGGCCGTCTGGACCGGGACACCAGCGGCCTGCTCATTCTCACCAACGACACGCAGTTGGCCGAGCGCCTCACCAACCCGGAGCACCAGGTTCCGAAGACCTACCTGGTCAAGTGCGCCAGCCTGCTTACCGACGAGCAGATCGAGCGGCTGCGCCAGGGCGTGGAGCTGAGCGACGGCATGAGCCGCCCGGCCGAGGTGATCCGCCTGCGCGACTCCGGCAAGCACACCTTTCTCGAGATGACCATCCGCGAAGGGCGCAACCGCCAGGTGCGCCGCATGCTCGAAGCCGTCGACAGCACAGTGTTGAAGCTGGTGCGCACGGCGATAGGCCCCGTGCGCATAGGGGACTTGCGGATGGGGACCTGGCGCGCGCTGACGGCCGCCGAGCTGATTGCCCTGAAAGGCGGCGCTACTTCTCGACCAGCAACTCGTTCTTCACCGAGAACACTCCGGAGACGCTGTTAGCCTGAATGCCGGCGGCGTTCTTGTCCGCTTCGCTCGATACCACTCCCACCAGCGTGACGTCCCCGTTCCGGACGATGATATGGATGGGCGGGACGGCGCGTAGGCCGTACTGCTGCAGCGAGGGAAAGCTGTAGATTTGGCGGAACACGGCGCGGCGGATGCGGTCGTCGTTGGGAGACAACGGCAGGACTTCAATACGGTTGATGACCTTTTCCACGCCTTCAATCTTCTTCACCACGCGCTCGGCGTCGGTTTTCAGGGTGGGCAGAACCACTTGTCCCATCAATGTCACGGTGTATCCATCCACGCGAAACGCCAGGTTATCGAACACGCCGTAGTATGGCAACATGACCAGTTCGTGCCGGACTTCTTTCACCAGGCGCTCCTGGGCGGCCGCGGACGGCCTTTGAAAAGCATTGCCCGCCAAGGGGATGGCGATCAACGCCGCGAGAGAAATCAAAACCGGTGCTTGCGGTCTCATCGTCTGGCTCTCCCTGGGGCATTATTGGGACCTGTTCCGAGTTTGTCAAGAGGCGTGGGGAAATACCGGTGACGTTTGTCTGAAAATCTCCTTGCGGGTTCGGGTATACTGGTAGTTTCAGAGGGATGGTATGCAAAAGTACTGGAAGTTCGCCGCCCTGATCGTGGTTGTCATCGGGACTCTGGTCTGGCTGGCCACCGCAGGAATCAAGGAGACGAAGACCTACTATAAGACCATTGCCGAGGTCGGGCAGATGGGCGACCGGGCATTCGACGAGCGCCTGCGCGTGGCTGGGGACGTGGAGGGCGGCTCCATCCAGCGCAAAACCGGAGGGGTCGAGTTCGTGCTGGTGCAGGATAAACAGCGGCTCAAGGTCAGCTATACCGGCTCGGAACCGCTGCCGGACACCTTCCGCGACGGCGCGCAAGCGCTGGCGGACGGGAAGATGGGCCGCGACGGCGTCTTTCACGCTAGCAAGATCCAGGCCAAGTGCGCCTCCAAGTACGAAGCCAAGCCGGGAATGAAGCCCGGGCAAAGTCCTCCGAATATTAATCCCGCCAAACCCGTCTAAAGGACAGATATGGAGAACCTGGGATCCCTGGCAGTCCTCTTGGCGTTCTGCGTCGCGCTGTATGCCCTGGTGGCTTCCGTCGCGGGCCGCATCAAAAATAAGCCCTTTTTGATTCTGAGCGGCGAGCGCGCAGTGTACTCGGTGTGGGGCCTGGTCACGCTGGCTTCGGGCATCCTGGTCTACGCCATGCTGACCGGGGATTTCCGCTTCGCCTACGTGGCGGCGCACAGCAATCGCAGCATGCCGCTGCTGTACAAGTTCGCCGCCTGGTGGGGCGGGCAGGAAGGCTCCCTGCTGTTCTGGAGCTGGCTGCTCTCGACCTATTCCGCGGTGGTGGTCTTCACCAACCGCCGCAAGCACCGGGACATGATGCCGTACGTGACCGGCACGCTGATGGCGGTCCAAACCTTCTTTCTGTTGCTGAACAATTTCGTCGTGAGCCCGTTCCAGATGCTGGCCGTGGACAAGCTGATCACCGCGGTGCCGGACGGCAACGGGCTGAACCCTCTGCTGCAATACCCGGCCATGGCCATCCACCCGCCCATGCTGTATCTGGGCTATGTGGGATTCGCGGTGCCCTTCGCCTTCGCGGTGGGATCCCTGATCACGCGGCAGCCGGGGGACGCCTGGATTCACACTACGCGCCGCTGGACATTGATTACCTGGCTGTTCCAGAGCTGCGGCATCATGCTGGGCGCCGCCTGGGCCTATCACGTGCTGGGTTGGGGCGGCTATTGGGGGTGGGACCCGGTGGAGAACGCTTCCCTGCTCCCCTGGCTGAGCGGTACGGCCTTCCTGCACTCCGTGATGATGCAGGAGAAAAAGGGCATGATGAAGGTCTGGAACATGGTGCTGGTTTCAGCCACCTTCTTCCTGTGCATTTTCGGCACCTTCCTGACGCGATCCGGAGTGGTAAGTTCCGTCCACGCCTTCGCGCAGTCGCCCATCGGCAAGTATTTCGTCTCCTTCCTGGCGGTCGGTATCGCGGCTACGATCTACCTGATCCTGGACCGGCTGGACTACCTCAAGAGCGAGGCCCAACTGGAGAGCGTGATCTCCCGTGAATCCAGCTTCCTGTTCAATAACCTGATCCTGCTGGCGAGCTGCTTCGCGGTGCTGTGGGGCACGCTGTTCCCGGTCATCTCCGAAGCCGTTTCCGGCGAGAAGATCAGCCTGGATGCCTCCTGGTTCAACCGCCTGATGGTGCCCATCGGGCTGTTCCTGCTGTTCCTGACGGGAGTGGGTCCGCTGTTTGCCTGGCGGCGCACCTCGACCGAGAGCCTGCGCCGCAACTTCCAGTGGCCCGGCATCGCTTCGGTCGTGCTCGTGGCGGCGCTGCTGGCGGCCGGCGTACGGCAGTTCTACGCGCTGATCTCCTTTGGCTTCTGCCTGTTCGTGGCCCTTACGGTCGTCATGGAGTTCTACAAAGGCGCGCGCGCCATCGCCGTGAAGAACGACATGAACCTGCTGCGCGCCACCGTGGAGCTGACGCACCGCAACACCCGCCGCTACGGCGGATACCTGGTGCACATGGGCATTGTGCTCATGTTCGTGGGCTTCACCGGGCATGCCTTCAACCTGGCTTCCACGCGAGAGGTCAAGATGGGCGATGCCATGCTCCTTGGCAATTACCGGCTCAAGGTGCTGGACCTGCAGGAAGGGGACAACGAGAATTACAGTTGGCATCGCGCCTTGATGCAGGTTTCCAAAAACGGCGACGTGCTCGGAACGCTGGAGCCGGAGCGCCGTTTCTACAAAGCCAGTCGGCAGGGAACTTCGGAGGTGGGTGTGCGCGCCCGCCTGAACGAGGACCTGTATCTGAACTTCGCGGGCATGTCGGACGACAACGCGCGGGCGGTGATTCAGGCCTACGTGTTCCCGCTGGTGAGCTGGATCTGGATCGGCTGCCTGGTGCTCATCGGCGGCACGCTGGTGGCGCTGGTGCCCAGCAAGGTGAAGCGGCAGTACGCGCGCACGGAAGTAGTGGGAATCGCCAGGAAACATGTCCCGGTGGAAAACTAGCCTGCTGGCCGTGGTTCTGGCCGCGGCCGCGCTGGCGCAAACAGCTTCGGAGAATCCCAGCGCGGATACGCTGCGCGTGGGGCATCACCTGGCGTGCATGTGCGGCTGCACGGACACCGTAGCCACCTGCTCGATGCTCGAATGCAGCTTCTCGCGCCCGGCCAAGGAGCGAATCGCCCGCATGCAGGCGGCCGGGGCGTCCGACCAGGCGATCATCGACGCGTTCGTCAAGGACTACGGCGCGGGAGTCTATCGCGGCGACCCGAGCGCTTTCGGTTGGATGATCCCCTATGCCTCGATCCTGCTGGGCTTGGGCATCATCTGGCTGTTCGTGCGGAAGTACCGCAAGCCGCGGCCAGTGCCTGAACTGGGTCCCCTGCCGGAGGACCCGGCGCTGGCGAAATATAACGAGCAGATCGAAAAAGATCTGTCTCAACTGGATTGAATGGTCATCGCAATCGCATCGTTGATCACGCTGGGAGTGCTGATTTACATTCTGGGTGTCCGCGCAAAAGACTTGCCCGAACCGGAACCGGAGTCGCCCTTCGAGCATCTGGATGAGCGCAAAGCCGCCATCTACGAAAATCTCAGGGACTTGCAGTTCGAGTATCGCCTGGGCAAGCTCTCCGACCACGATTACCAGCAAACCAAGCGGGACCTGCAAACCGAACTGGCCGGGGTGATGGCCGAAATCGACCAGTTAAAGCAAAGCTTGAGCACGAACGGCAACAACCCGCCCGCGGCCCCAAAGCCCAAAGCGCCGGACGATTTTACGTGCCCCTCCTGCGGCGCACGGTTTAAGCAATCCTTGAAGTATTGCGGCGAGTGCGGCAAGCCCATGAAGGTGGCGCAATCATGAAGCCGGCGGGCCTGGCATTCGTGGCCGCCCTGACGGCGCTCGGCGTCTTCCCCGCCCTGGCGATCGACGGCACGGTGGTCAACCAGACCACCGGCAAGCCGCAGGCGGGCGCCACCGTAACGCTCTACAAGCTGGGGCAGGACGGCATGGAGTCCGTCCAAAGCGTCAAATCCGACGCGCAGGGCAAGTTTGAGATCAACCAGGACATGCCCGGGCCGCGGCTGCTGCAAACCGCCTTCGACGGCGTGACCTACAATCACATGCTGCCGCCGGGCTCGCCGACTACGGGGCTTTCGCTCGAGGTGTTCAATTCGTCCAAGCAGCCCGGAGACGCCCGCGTGGCACAGCACATGGTGCTGTTCGAGCCCTCCGCGGCGCAGATGGTGGTGAGCGAGACCTACCTGTTCCGCAACTCCGGGAAGATCACCTATAACGACCCGGATGGCGGCACGCTGAAGTTTTACCTGCCGGCCGCCGCCAAGGGCATCGTGCAGGTGAACTGCACCGCGCCGCAGGGCATGCCCATCCAGCGCGCCGCCGACAAGACCTCGCGCCCCGACATCTACAAGGTGGATTTCCCCATCAAGCCGGGGGAGACGCGCATCGACCTGAATTACCTGGTGCCCTTCGCGGACGGCACGACCTTCGAGGGCAAGATTCTCTCCCAGGGCGGCCCGACGCGGCTGGTAACCCCCAACGGCGTCACGCTGAAGGGCGAGCAGATCGCTTCGGTGGGTGCAGAGCCGCGGACGCAGGCGAACATCTACGAGGTGAAAGGCTCCACGTTCAAAGTGCAGATCAACGGCACCGGGACGCTGCGCGGCTCATCGTCCGCGGACGGCGACAGCGGCGACTCGCAGGACAACGGGCCGTCCATCGAGCAGGTGATGCCCAAGGTCTGGGACAACATGACGTGGATCCTGGGCCTGGCCCTGGGCATTCTGGCGCTGGGCTTCACGCTGCTGTACCGCGCCGAGCCGGCGGGCCAGGCGGCTTCCGCGGGACACTCCGCGCCGGCCGCGGCGGCGAAAGGCAAAAATGACCGCCGTCGCCGCTGAGGGGGTTTGGAAGTTCTACGGCGACTTCCCCGCCCTGCGCGACATCGTGCTCGAGACCGAGGCGGGTTCCTGCCTGGCCTTGATCGGCCGCAACGGCGCCGGCAAGACCACGCTGCTGCGTATCCTGGCGGGTTTCAACAGGCCCGGCCGCGGGCGCGTGAGCATCTTCGGCAAGGAGCCGCGGGATACCGCCACGCGGGCGCGGATCGGATTCATCGGCCATGGCATCTCGGTCTATGACGAACTTTCCGCCTTTGAGAATCTGTGCCTCTTCGGCCGGCTCTACAACCTGGCGGACCCCGCCAAAGCGGCGTTGGAGTGGCTGGCGCGCACCGGCCTGGAGCGGGTGAAAGACGGCCTGGTGCGGGAGTTTTCCCGCGGCATGCGGCAGCGCCTGGCGGTGGCCCGCGCCTTCCTGCACGGCCCTTCGGTGCTGCTGCTGGACGAACCCTTCACGGCGCTCGACGACCGCGCCATCGCCATGCTGCAAACCCTGCTGCGGGACGCCCTGGCAACCGGCTGCACGATCGTGATGTCCACCCATCAGTTGCGCGAGGCCCTGGAACTGGCCACCCACGTGGCGCTGCTCAACCGCGGCCGCGTGGTGTTCCATGGCGAGCGCACCGCGGAGATGGCGGCCGACCCGGGCTACGTCTACGCCCGCTACGGAGAAGGATGATGGGGGCGCTGGCCACATCCCGCGACGCACCTGCTACGGGGCGCGCCGCCGCGGCCGGCGGCTTTGTGGCCGGCATGCGCCAGAGCCTCTTCGTGGCCGCCAAGGACCTGCGCGCCGAGATTCGCACCAAGGAGGCCATCAACGCCTCCCTGGCTTTCGCCGTGGTCATCCTGCTGCTATTCAGCTTCGCTTTCGACCCTTCCGAAGATCAATTGCGGGTCCTCTCCGGCGGCCTGCTATGGATCGTGTTCGCCTTCGCCGGCACGCTGGTGCTGAACCGCAGCTTCGCCCGGGAACTGCCCAACGACTGCCTGGATGCCCTGGTGGCCGCGCCGGTTCCCTGCTCCGCCCTGTTCCTGGGGAAAGCCCTGGCAAACTTTGTCCTGGTGCTGGCCGTGGAACTGGTTTCGCTGCTGGTTTTCGGCATTTTCTATAATGTCCGGTGGTACTTGCAGTTCTGGCCGCTCTTGCTGGTCCTGGTGCTGGGCACCTGGGGCCTGACGGTCATCGGCACGATCTTCAGCGCTCTCACGGTGAACATCCGGCTGCGGGAATTGATGCTGCCGTTGCTGGTTTACCCCATGCTCATTCCGGCGCTGATGGCGGCCATGCAGTTGAGCACGCAACTGGTGAACGGGCAGCCGCTTTCCGCGGACGTGGCGGTTTGGCTGAAGATGCTGGTGGGCTTCGACGTCATCTATACGGCGCTCTCGCTGGTTCTGGTGGACACCGTGCTGGTCGGCTAGACGGGGCAGGCAGTTCCGCTCACGGGAGGTTTTTCGGATGCGCGAAAAAGTGATTTACGCGTTGGGAGTGGCGGCCGCGCTGCTGCTGGCCCGCAATCTGTACTCTATCTTCATGGTGCTGCCGGACGAGGCTTCCCAAGGGATGATCTACCGCATCATCTTCTTCCACGTTCCGGCGGCGATCACGGCTATGCTGGGCGCTTTTGTGGCGGCTTTCGCCAGCATCATGTTTCTGGTCACCAAGAATTTCCGCTACGATTCCGTGGCCGTTTCGGTGACCGAGGTAGGGCTGGCCTTCCTGGCCGCAAACCTGGTGACCGGCTCCATCTGGGGGCGCATCATCTGGGGTATCTGGTGGACCTGGGACGCGCGCCTCACCTCCGCGCTGGTCTGCTGGCTGCTGTACGCGGGATACCTGATGCTGCGGCACGCCATTGAGGAGCCCACGGCGCGCGCGCGCATCGCCGCGGTGTTCAACATTTTCGCCTTCGCGGACGTGCCCATCGTGATCTTCTCCATCAAGTGGTGGCGCACGCAGCATCCGCAGCCGGTGTTCTGGGGCGGCGGCTCGATCGACCCGGCCATGAAATCCACGGCGGTGCTGAACCTGGTGGCGCTGATGCTGCTGGCCGCGGTCCTGGTGCTCATCCGCCTGCGCCAGGAAGAAGTGCAGCGCGAGATCGACTCGCTGCGGCGCTACGCCCACGCCGTGGTCTAATCGAAAGGATCCCCATTACCGATGGACACCCGCAACTTCACCTTCATGTTCTACGGCTTTCTGGCCGCCTGGCTGATCCTGGTGGTGTATGTGCTCATGCTGGTCGCCCGGGAGCGCAAGATCAGCGACCAGATCAAGAGCCTGCGGAGCATGATGGACTTCAAAGATCACAAGTAAGCCGGACCCTACGGCGGACCGCAGTGGCCGGTTCCGGATGGAGTATAGTAGGACTTCACTTATGCAACGACGGAGCCTGCTTCAATCCCTCGCCGGTGGCGCCCTTCTGGGGCTGACCACCGCCCGCGAACAGAAGGCCCAAGCCCAGGTGGAGCGCGCCACCCGCGGCATGCCTTCCCCCAAGATCAAGGACGTGCAAGTCATCGCCACCGCGCCGGCGGGCCTGCGGCTGACCGTGGTCAAAATCATTACGGACCAGGCTGGGCTCTATGGCTACGGCTGCGGCACGTTCACGCAGCGGGCCGAGTTGGTGAACGCCGCCGTGGAGCGCTACCTGAAACCGTTTCTGCTGGGCAAGCCGGCGGACCGCATCGACGACACCTGGCAGGCCTGCTACAACAGCTCGTACTGGCGCAACGGCCCGGTGCTCAACAACGCTATCAGCGGCGTGGACCAGGCGCTGTGGGATATCAAGGGCCGCCAGGCCAGCCTGCCCGTCTACCAGGTGCTGGGTGGAAAGTGCAGGGAGGCCGCCGACTGCTATGGCCACGCCGACGGCGCCGAGCCCTCCGAAACCATCGAGAACGTCCGCAAATACATGGAGCGCGGCTTCCGGCACGTGCGCGTGCAGGTGGGCGTGCCCGGCATGGCGGGCTATGGGGCGCGGCGCGGTAGTGCCAAGGTGGCGGCGCTGCACGACGGCCCCGTGTTCGAGCCGGCGATCTATATCCGCCGCGCGTTGAAGCTCTTCGAAGAGTGCCGCAAACAGCTCGGCGACGAAATCGAACTGCTTCACGACGTGCACGAGCGTGTGAGCCCCAACCAGGCGGTGCAGTTCGCCAAGGATGCTGAAAAATTCAAGTTATTCTTTATGGAAGATGCGCTATCTCCTGAAGATATCAGCTATTTCCGGCAGATACGGTCGCAATGCGCGACACCCCTGGCCATGGGTGAGCTCTTCAATAGCCCGCACGAATGGACGCCGCTGATCAGCGAGCGCCTGATCGACTACATGCGCATGCACGTGACCCAAATGGGCGGGGTAACCCCGGCGCGCAAGGTGGCGGCCATGGGCGAGATTTTCGGGGTGAAGACGGCCTGGCACGGGCCCGGAGACGTTTCGCCGATCGGGCACATGGCCAACGTCACCCTGGACCTGGTGTGTTACAACTTCGGCATCCAGGAATACTCCCCCTTCAACGAAGCGCTGCAGGAAGTCTTCAAGGGCTGTCCGGTGATGAAGGACGGCTACCTGTACGCCAACGAGGCGCCGGGTTGGGGCATCGAGGTGGACGAGAAACTGGCGGCCAAATATCCGTATGGCGAAGGACGCGGTCCCTGGCGCAACCTGAACGGAGGATGGGGCGAAATCCGCCGCCGCGACGGCACCATCATCAAGCAGTAACCGCCGCGACGGCACCATCATCAAGCAGTAAGGGGAGGAGCGGCGCGGACGCGCCGTGTTATTCTGAAAAAGCACCACCCCCGCATCGGAGAGATGGCCGAGTGGTTGAAGGCGCACGCTTGGAAAGCGTGTATAGGGGAAACTCTATCGAGGGTTCGAATCCCTCTCTCTCCGCCATAATAGAATCAATAGGTTACAAGCCGGTCTGGCGTGATTTTGGGTGATGGGGCCGAACCCATCTCTCTATCCATGCCTCCCCCAGGGCAGAAAACGGTCACTTGTGCCCCTCACCGCGCCCGATCCGGTGATCACGGTCGGCACGGGCGCGTCTTTTTCGGTCGAGACTTACTGCGCCAGGGCCGGCCTGCGAGCGCGGACGGCCATTATTGGTCGGCCTTAACCGCTTCGAGGTCGTCCGGATAGCCGACGTCCCGCCAATTGCCCTCAATGGCCGAGATTCGTAATTCCAGATTGTCACGCAGCATCGGATTGAAAATCGCTGTCAGCTCGTATTCATTGCGCACCGAAGGTTGAAGGCGGGCCAGATATTCGAACGCCGGCGGGCGAAAAACGAAAAGACCGGCGCTATTCCAGTGGGTGGTCGACCCGCCTCGCGGCGGCTTTTCGATTACATTGGTGACCTTCCCGGCCTCGACATAGACGGCCGCCCCACGCCACGGATCGTCAACTTCGCGAACCCCGAGAACTGCCGCGGCCGTTGGATGTTCCTCAAGCACCCGCGCGCACCTGAGATAGGCCGATGAATCGCACAGGATATCGGCGAACGTCAGCAGAAACGGGGCACCGGCGACGAAATCCCGCGACAGAAGCGCGGCGGAACCCGTGCCATTTACGGGGTCCTGGACCAGGAATTGAATCGGGAAACGCCAGTTCCGAAAATATGCCTCGATCAGTTCCCGCCGGTGCCCGACCACAATGAAGAATTCCTTCGCGCCCGCGGCGGCCAGCCTGTCCAGAACGTGTTCGAGGATCGGCCGCCCGCGCACGGGCAACATGGGCTTGGGGATGTCGGCGGTGATCTCGCCCATGCGGGTGCCCCGCCCTGCTGCCAACACCACGACGCGCCGGATCGCGCTTTCAGGCATTGAGCGCTCCGTCAGAGGGCTCGGCGGCAATTAGGTGAGTACTGGGGTCGAAACCGGCGCGCCTGGAGTAATAGCGTGACACGAGGGCTTCGGCGATCTGCTCTCGCTTTGACGAGTGACAGAACACTACCGCGCAGCCGCCGAAACCCGCACCTGTCAGGCGTGCCCCAACAGCCCCCGCATCTCGAGCGGTACCGACTAATGAGTCTAGCGCCTCGTTGCTCACGCGTAGCAGGTCCCGAAGGCTCTCGTGCGATTCATTCAAAAGGCGGCCGAACGTCTCCGCTTCGGCCACCCGCAGCGCGGCGACCGCAGCCGTCGTCCGGAGCGCTTCGCCGGCGACGTGCAAGAAGCAGCGCTGCTCCTCTCCCTCCAAACGGTCGGCCGCGATCGCCTTGATTTCGTCGAAGGTCCGGCCCTCGATCGCCGCGGCGTACGAAGCAAAACCAAGCCGCTGGAGTGCGCGCGTGCCGGCGGTACGGCGCGAGTTGTATTCCGCGCGGACTGCACCCGATTTCTCCGCCGTCGTCAGGCTGTGTGCGACGAGAAAAGCCCAATCCTTCGGTATCGGCACCACGCAGGCCGACACGGGAACGAAATGGACCAGCAGGGCAGATCCGGCCTTCGACGCCAGCACGGCTGCATGGTCCATGCCGCCGCCCCGTGTGCCGACGAAGTATTCGCCTTCGGGGAGAACGCGCATCAGCTCATCGAAGGTGGTAAGCACGCCATTCGCCTGTAGCAGCGCCAGGCTGAACCCGGTCAGTAGCGCAGAGGAAGAGGACAACCCTGCGGCCGGAGGCAAGTCCGAGACGACGGCGGCGTCAATCCCCCTGCTTATCTTCCAGCGGTCATGAACCGCCTGTGCGGCGGCCTTAACATAGTTTTCCCAATCTCCGGGAGCGCTGGACTCCAGTTTGTCTGCCCACTGGAATTCCCGCTCGCCGTACCCCAAGCTGACAGCCCGGATCCTGCTATCATGTCGCGGCCGAAAGGCAATCCGAATACGCCGTTGAATCGCCATTGGGAGAACAGGCAGGCCGTGATAGTCGACGTGCTCGCCGATCAGGTTGACTCGTCCCGGGACGGAAATGAACCTCGGCTCTGGACCAGCGCCGAAGTTCTGTATGAAGGCGGCGGAATGATGAAGATCAGGCATTCGCTTTGCCATCTTGCCACAATAGCGGGCCGCGGCACGCCTGTCCATGGGGCCGAGCGGCGTCGGATATTCCAGTTGCGCAGATGACCGGCAGCGAACCTGCGGGTGCCGCCCGCGGAGGTCCCAGGCCGGCCCTTTCCGATTTTAGTTGGGACCCTGGCCGCCCTCACACCCTGGTTCCTCCAGTGGCCGGCCGCCATGCCCTCGATCGCAACACTGATGTGTAGCGGGCCGTCCGGAGGTCTGCGGTCGCATATCCGCCGCGCCCAGGACGCCAGACGCTGGCGAGTTTCGACGCGACACAGGCCTACAGGTGTCCCACCTTCTTCTCAGCGCCCTCAAAATGCTTCTCAGCGCCCTCAAAATGCGCTTCGATCTCCTCCAGCGTCTTGCCTTTTGTTTCCGGAAGGAAAAACGTGGTAGTAACGAAGTAGATGACGGTGAAGGCGGCGAAAACGAAGAAAATCGTCGAATAGCCGTGCTTGCTGACCACCGGCAGGAAAATCGCCGCCAGAGTCGTGGAAACCATCTGGTTGATGACCAGCGCGATGCTCATGCCATTGGACCGAATGCGCGTAGGCATCAACTCCGACAGCGCCAGCCACACACAAACGCCGGGACCCAAGGCATAGAACCCCATGAAGGTGAACAGGGCAAGGGCCACCAAGACACCGTGGCGGGGATCCGGGACGCTGCCCACCAGAGCCCGCTCGATCTTCAAGGGGGCCGTGCGGGCCGTATTCAGGTCAGCGAACGGATTCCGGAAGAACGCCTCGATCCGATTGTTCGGCACGCAGCTCTCGCGTGTGATTGCCAACGGCCGGGCCGCGGGGTCGTCGGAACGTACCACGGCGGTTGCCGCGCTGAAATCTCCATAGGAATAGATGACGGTCAGGGATGCGCGACTGGCATCGATCGTGCGTCCGGCATCGCCGAGATCAGTCAGCAAGCGGCCGGCTTCCGGCCTATCGAAGCGAACTGCGAGGTTCTGATCCGGCTTGACTAGCGATTGAATCATATCCCGGGCGTCAACACTTAGCTTTTCAGCCCCGAGAAACAGCACACCCACGACGAGCAGGGAAAAGAAAATTCCCGCCGTTCCGATTTTGAACAAGAACTTGCGGCCCCTCCGATCGACGAGCATTACGCCCGCTATGGTGGCTAGGAAGTTGATGCTCGTGAACAGCACGTATCCCCAGTGCGCGTGCAGATCGGAAAGACCGCTTTGCAGAAGAATGTCGGTGTTGTAGCCGATAATTGAATTGACTCCCGTAGCCTGGTTGCACGCCAGAATGATGCAGGCTAGCACAAATGGAATCACGTATTTCCGCCTTAAGAGCGAGTCCTTGACCTCTTTGCCCTTGGGGATTTGGGACTTGGGAGCAGCCGCGGTGGCTTCCATCTCCTGCAACTCAATCTCCGTCTGTTCGGAGCTGCGGGAGCGCAGCAAGGCAGATAACGCGGCGTCCCGCCTGCCGCGGCGAAGTAGCCAGCGGGGCTATTCTGTCACGAAGAGGCTGCCCAATACGAACAGGATTCCCGGCGGGAGCGAAACCCAGAAAATCCGGCGCCAGGCTTGGTCCTTGAACGCAAAAACTGCCGCCGGACCGGCGCTCTGGGTTACAGCCACAACGCGGTAGCTGTAGTAGATACCGATAATCGCCGCTGCCACGATTCCCAGTGTCAGCAGCCACTGGAAAACGCCGGTCCCCTTTCCACGCCCCGACGCAGGCAGGCATTCGGCAAGATAGAGCGGGACCACAAGACCGATCAGTCCGCCGCTAATCCCCTGTAGCAGTCGACCGAAGAACAATGGTCCATAACCGTGCGCGAGGGCGATCATCGGAATACTGATTACGAAGCAGATGCCACTGAGAATCATTAGTGGTTTGCGCCCCATCCAGTCCGCCAGTAGCCCGGCAAACAACGTGGACACGACGCTGCCTAGCAGCACCGCGGCCACGATGATGGAAAGTTGACCGGCGTTGAGTCCGGAAGTCGCCTCCAGATATGGTAGAGCGCCTCCAATTATGCCTATATCGACCCCGTAAAGCAGGCCACCGAGTCCTGCTACCAGCAGAAGAAAGTGGCTGTAGGCCTTTTTTGAGTCATCCACCGCAGTTGTGGAGCCTTCTCCAGTTGGCATAGAAGTATCAGCCTCCAGGAGCCTGGATGAGCGGCCGGATGCTCTTTATGCACGAAAGGTTCGGGGAATGGGCCCCTCGCCGGGCCGCTACAAGCCCGAACAATTATACATGGGGATCTGTTGCGTCTGTGGAAGTACAGATTCAGTTTGGTCGGACTCGGCGCGAGCCCGATTCCCGATGCCCAGCAGAGCAGGGCACCTATCGGATGCGGCGGTTGGGATGTGTTGCAGCTGCGGATCCTCTGAAGCCCCGGCTCGAAACTATCCTCCATTCCCGGGCCCGCACGCAGCCCGGCGGCTTGGGTTTTTATCAAGTACGGTCCCATCGTTTCCTGGGAAGCTACGCAGCGTCTCTCTCTATCGGGCGGCTACTACTATGCTCAGCAGGAACGGAGAATCGACAACGATTTCATCGGCGGCCACCGTTTCTTAGGAGGGGCTGAACTCGCAGTTGGCCAGCGCCGCGATGTTCGGTTCACTAGTTGGCGGCAATCAGTCCTCGGAAGGGTCATGAGCAGTGGGTGGCGCTGGCGGGTCCCGCGGTGAACGTCGCCATCTCCGCGGTCTTGTTCGTCCGGCTGAGCGTCACCCACGAGTGGGCTCACCTCCGACCCTTGGAGATTTCGCGGACCGGGCGCCCCGCCCAGCCGGCCGCCCTCAATCCTTGGAAACCATGGGCACGAAGGCCACGGCGCCCATCTTGCGGTAACGAATCTCGCCGCGGGCGTTCTTTTCGACGAGGTACAAATACTGATCGAACGGGCTGACTCCCAGGGGCGCTACCAGGCGGCCGCCGGCGGCCAGTTGATCGAGCAGGGCGCGCGGCACCTGCGGCGGCGCCGCCGTCAGAATGATGCGGTGGAAGGGGGCTTTTTCCGGCCAGCCCAGGTAGCCGTCGCCCTGCCGCACGGTCACGTTCTTGTAACCCATGCCGGCAAGTAGCGCGGCCGCCGACCGGGCCAGTTCGGGAACAATCTCGATGCTGTAGACTTCGGCGGCCAGGGGCGAAAGCACGGCTGCCTGATAGCCGGACCCGGTGCCGATCTCCAGCACGCGGTCCTTCGTGGATGGCGCGAGCAGTTCCGTCATCATCGCCACGATGAGGGGCTGAGAGATCGTCGCGCCATACCCGATGGGCAAGGGGTGGTCGGCGTAGGCTTGCGGCACCAAACCCTTCGGGACGAACAGGTGGCGCGGTGTGGCGCGCATGACCCGGAGCACGTCCGGGTTGTGCACCCCGCGCAGTTCGATCTGCTCCCACACCATGCGCTCCCGCACCGCTGCAAACGGGTCCGCACCCGCGGCAAGGAAAAGCGCCCCGACCAGACCGGCCAGCCAGACCTTCACGACCGCATCTTAGGACAAATCGCGAGAGAAGGCTACGCCCAGCCAAGCCTGGCGGCGGCTAGAGAATCTCCAGCCTCGCCAGCCAGCCCCGCATTCTGTCGTAGTGCCCGCCCTTCCAGTAGATCCGGCCGCATGTGGGACAGCAGCGGAACTCTTCCTGCACCTCGGCGATTCGCGCGGGAATCCGCCCGGCCACGCTTTCCCGGGCGGCTTCCTCCAGCGGTGTATTGCAACGCAGGCAGCGCGAAAACGGCTTGGCCAGGCGGCTCAGGTCGAAGCGCCGTACCACCTCGGCAACCTGCCGCCGGGCATTGGTTTCCCGCACGAAATAGCCATGCGTCACCGCGCCGCGCTTCAGCAGGCCGAGGTCCCGCGTCAGCAGGGTGCGGCGCTCCTCGCGGGAGGCGGCCGCGAGTTCTGCGTCACCGGCAAGATTCCGGTATAGCGCGTCGAAGCCCAGGATACGCAGGTAGGCCGCCAGGCGGCCCAAATGAGTATCCAGCACGAAGCGCGGCTCGCGCAGCGGTTCCGGCCGCAAGCGTGTCAGGCCGGCGATATCGAAGGCTTCGAAGACCGGGTAGACACTGATGCGATCGCCATCCCGCACCCGGTAGGCGAAGTCCACTGCTTCCCCGTTGACCAGGATAAGATCCACTTCCGTGTGCGGCACGCCGAAAGACTCCATCCGGTCTTTGACCGTGGAGATGTCCAGAAAACGATCGGGGAACAACGTGAACCGCCGTTCGGGCGGCAGGAAATCGTTCAGTTCGGCGTAAAAACGATAGTGAGCCTCACCCATCCGGCTTATCCAACTGTGACGACGGGCTCCTCAGAAACTTCGGCGTGGGTGAACGGCAGCCCTCTCAGAATGACTCTGGCTTGCCTTTCCTCCTCATCACCCTCGATCCTCCCGGGAAGCACGCGCGCGTTAGCCGCATACGCCCTCTTCTCCGGCGGCGCTCGAACGCTCGGGTGGCAGGCGGTCTCAGCCTCCTCGCGAGACTTACGCCGCCGAGAGCATCTTAACGCCCGAACTCCGCAAGATCAAGGGTTTCGAACCCGGATATCCTGCTCGCGACTTGAGATTCCGGGGAGTCCGCTCAGGTCAGCGTCCAGCCTTTGCGAAACGCCGGCTTCAGGTACTTGTTGGCCTCGGGGTTATTCGCAAACCGCATCTTGGCGGCATCCCATTCCAGTTTGCCCTCCACGCGGAGCGCGATCACTCCCAGCAGCATCCACTCCACGAACGGGGCGGCCACGTTGAAATTGGAACACGCCGGGTCGCCTCCCTTGCAGGCCCGAATCCAGTCGCGATAGTGGCCGGGCGAGCGGGTGAGCAGCGGCGCCGGAAATTGGTAGTCCCGCATTTTCTCGACCGGGATCAGGCGCGTCTCTTCGCCATAGGTGCCCGTGGTGAGGATGCCCTTGTCGCCGATGAACACGCTGCCGTCCGGCGATGGCACGCGCGCTTCCGGATTGCCGCGGGTCTGCTCAAAGGTCTCCCAGTCGAAAACCCGGCCCACGAAACCGTTGGGCCGGTGCGGCCGTGCCGCCGCGGCCCCGCCCCCCGCGTGGCGCACGTACGGCAGGTCGCCCAGCAATTCCCCGTCCGGAACCCCCGGGATCTTGGGGGTCTCCGTCAGCCCGTCATACCAGAACAGCTTCACCGGGGGCATGTTGCCGCGAGCCGGGAAATCGTAGCGGATGATGGACTTCTTGGGAAACATGAACGCGCTGGCGCTTTCCTTGTGGGTACACTCCACGCCGGCGGGCGAGCCGAGTTGTAGTGCCAGGTTGGCGGCCCCCAGGATGTGGCAGGCCATGTCGCCCAGGGCGCCGCAGCCGAAGTCGTAAAAACCGCGCCAATTGAAGGGCTGGTAGAAGTTCCCCCACTTGGTGGGGTACCCGGGACCGCCGGAGGTATAAGGCCGCTTTTCGGCCACCCCCAGCCATAGGTCCCAGTCCAGCGTAGACGGCACGGCGTCCGGGGGCGGAATCTCGGTCAGGCCTTGCGGCCAGATGGGGCGGTCGGTCCAGGCATGCACTTCGGTGACGTTGCCGATTTCGCCCGCCCAGACCATCTCCGCCGCCTGGCGGGTGCCTTCGTTGGAGTACCCCTGGTTGCCCATCTGCGTGGCCACCTTGTACTTGTTGGCGGCTTCCATGAGCTGGCGCGCCTCCCACACCGTGCGGGTGAGCGGCTTCTGCACGTATACATGCTTGCCCCGCTCCATGCACCACATGGCTGCCGTGGCGTGCATGAAGTCCGGCACGGTCACGATCACTGCGTCGACGGATTTGCCCTGCTCATCGAGCATCTTGCGGAAGTCTTTGTACTTGGGAACCTTCTCGTATTCCTGGAAGGTGCGTGCGGCCTGCTTGTCGTCCACATCGCATAGGGCCACGATGTTCTCCGAGGAGCACCCCTTGATATCGCTGGCAGCTTTTCCCCCGGCGCCGATGGAGGCGATGTTCAGCTTCTCATTGGGCGATTTGTAGCCCAACGCCCGCAGCGACCCCACGCTCCCGAACCCGGCCAGAGGAACCGCGCCGGCGAGCAGCGGCCCCATGAAGAAATGACGTCTGGTGCAGTCGTATCCCACGATAACCTCCTCTGATTCTCTTACGCGTCTATTGTAAGTCCGAATTGGCCCCTCAGGCAGGCGCGCCCGCCAAAATGCGCCGGACCAGGGCCGTGTTTTCGGCCACCTCATTCCGGAAGCGGGGATACATGCCCACAATGACCGCGTCGGATGGCTTGATGCCGGCGAAGGCGAAGCGGAAGGCGCTCTCCACCTGCTCGGGCGTATTGATGGAGCGGCCGGCGCCGAAAAGCTTGAATGCCAGACAGGGTTTCGAGGTCTGGCGGATCATCTTGCACATCCGCTCGGGGTCCTTCTCCATGTAGGTTTCGCCCAGCGGCGCTTCTCCGAACTCGGCCCGGGCTTCGGCGGGGGTCCGGGACACGCGGTAAAGGCAGGCCTGGTAGTAATCCACATCCCAGCCTTCGCTCTCCACCGTGTCGATGACCGCGGGGTTGTGGGTGGACACCCCGACCATGACGCCAGTGTCCCGGACGCATTTCAAAAAATCCTTGACTTTCTGCTTCTCGCCGTTCCGGAAGCGCTCGTCGGTCCGGCCGCCGTGGTGCGCAATGCCCAGGGGCCCGAATTTGGCCACCTCGGGAAGCAGTTTCGGGTCCTTCATGAGGTCGAAATCCGCCAACAGCACGAGTTGCATCCGGCCGCCCTCGGCACGGAACCGCTGGAAATCCGCCATGGGCTGATCGTTGTAATGAAGCTGCCAGGTGTTGATACCGTGCCGCTCGCAGGCGTGCAGCACTTCCATTTTCCGGGTCAGCGTATACCACTCCCGCATGAGCTGATCCAGGACGCGGTTGAAATGCGAATACCCGTAAAACGGGTTCGAGCCGATGATCAGGCGCGTGATTTCGTGCTTGCCGAACCGGACTTTCGGCAAGGCCGGTTGCTCCGGCTGTTCCGCTGGCCCGGCCAGCGCCGTGGCCGCCACACCGACTCCAGCCGCAGACTGAAGAAAACGCCTCCGCGACTTCGACTGAGGAACTGCACTCATCGCCTTCCCCCTTACCGATCAGAGATACAGACCTATTTTACCGATTTGTGCAGACGTCGTCGTGGATTATCGCAAGATGGTGAACTCGGTGACTTCCTCCCGGAAGTACACAAACGGGCCTTCGGGCAAGTGCCAGGTGACTTCCAGGCGGGTCGCGAAGCGGATGCCCTCGTATTCCCGAAACTCTCCGCAGATTGCGGACCAGGGTGTGAGGATCGTCTGGTTGCCCACCATGCGCGGCCGCTCCGCCCGGGCGCCGGCTGGACAGCCTTCCGTGCTCACTTCGAGATCGACCGTCGCGCCAGTAGGGTCCTGCCGGTCCCGCACCCGCAAGGTGAGCGGGGCGGGCGCGGCCCAGGCGAGAGAGCCATGATTCAGCACGATGGGCGGGCACAGAGCGAGGCCCGCGAGGTAGCGTTGCAGTTCTCCTCTGTCAAAGTCGGGTCCCAGGAATTTCTTCACCGGGATCACGCCCCCCAACTTGAGGGCCAGGCGGCCATGGCCCTCTGCATACGCATCTGTCACCGAGATCCATCCGAGTTTGCCGCCGCGATACCGGGCTTCCCAGCAAAAGGCGCTGCGCCGCGTCTCGATCCGCTCCTCCGCGGTGAAGGGAATCCAGGGCGACCCGGGGGCCTGGCGCATCTCGCCGCGTTGCTTGTTCTTTACGGCTTGCACCGAGCGCGCCGCTTCTTCCCCGCCCGGAAACCAGAAGGCGCGCAGGCGGGTGAGCAGGGGCTCCAACTCCGGAAGCGACGCGCCGGAGTCCGCCGTGATCATTTCCGGCCTTCTTCTTGCCGCGACCACGGCGCTCCCCGCTTGATCCATTCGATCAGCGTGTCGATGTCGTCCTGCGAAAGTTTCTTGCCGGGCGGCATCTGCACGTCGCCGTCATGGCGAATGGCGCGCACCAGGGCGCTTTTTTCCGGAGCCCCCGGCACGACCGCGGGACCGCCTTTGGGCCGGTCTCTCAGCAGCGTCTCGCGGTCTTCAAACGAGATATCGCCATCATCCAATTCGTGATTGTGGCAGCTCAGGCAGTTCTTGCGGAGGATCGGCTCAACGCGCTCCCGGAAAAAATCCGGAGACTCGCCCGCGGCCGCGAGCAATAGCATCGCCGCCCAGATCACTGGACCTTCAGTCCCACGCCGAACTGGTTGCCGGCGCGCACCACCCGGCCGCCCGCGATCTCCAGGTCCAGCAGCTTTTCGCTCTGCACCAGGTGCCCGGTTTCATCCTTGAGAGTGGCCACGATCCTCTTAGTAGCCGCGTCGATGATGTCGCCGGTCGAAACGTACGCGTACTTTCCGTCCATGCTGAAACTGATCCATCCGGGAAATTCCTTGAGCTGGATCGTCTGACCCTGCCGGGGAGGCATCACGGTGGCGTCAAAGACATGCACCGCGTTATTCGGACCATCCACCACCCAGATTTCCTTTTCATCCGGGGTCATCGCGATGCCGTGACTGGGGCAGCCATGCCGCGCCACGGGCCCGTACTTGAAGCCCTGCACTTCCACCCGGTAAAGCTTCTTGCCGGTCCGCACATCGCCTACTTCGAATCCCAGCAATTCGTTCACGTTCACGAACACCAGCGTGTCGCTGCCGTTGACGGTGAACGGCCGGATGCCCGCCGCGAACGGCCCCACCGTGCCGGCTATGGTGTTGGTTTTCGGGTCCGCAATCCGCAGGATGGGCGACTTCAGGCCGGCCAGGTACACCCGCGAACCATCCGGAGCCCAGATGGTGTTATGCGACCCGGAGCGGGTCTCCACCGTGGCGATCACGTCCCCTGTCTCGGCATTCACCACGTGCCAGGCAGGCCCCTCCAACTGCGGCAGGTACATGGTCTTGCCGTCCGGCGAGAGCGCCATGCGATCGCATCCGCCTTCGTAGGTTTTCTCCCACAGCTTCCTGCCGGTCACGATGTCCAGCGCCATCATCCGGTTGATATTGCTGACGTACATCTTTCCGGTTGCCGCGCTGGCTGCAAACCCCTTCACGTTTTCCACCTTCTGCCCGGGCTGGTATTGCCAGGTGGGAAAACGCTTCACGAGCTTATAGCCGTGGTCGATGTCGAACACCAGAACGCCCACGCCGCCCCATTCGGTGTAGTTCCGAATGCCGGGGCTGGCCACGTAGAGCAGGTGGTGCGTCTTGCCGCCGTCCGCGCCAAACAGCGTAAGAACGAACAGGCTCAGGGCCGCAATGTGCCGTAAACGAATCAGGGGCATAGTTGCAGAGATCATATCACCGCCGTCTTAACCGAGCTTTGTGAAGTAGGTGTTGTAAGTCTCGTCCCGAACCGCATGGAAGGGCTTGAAGGACACTCTTCGGCCGCCCTCCAGGTATTCGAAGACATCTCCGGACGCGCCCGCGCGGGTCAGGCCGCCGGGCAGCGTCAGCGGCGTGGCATGCAGATCGGCGGAGGGATCGAGCGCCACCAGCATGAGCGGACCACGCATCACCGCGACCATCCAGGGATACCGGTCGTCAATGGCCTCGGTCCGGAAAGCCAGCGGCAGCCGCAGGCGGATGGTGTCGCCGCTCTTCCAGCGCCGCTTGATGGCGGCGAATGTCTGGTTGCGGAGCGGCCCATCAAAAGACTTGCCGTTTACCGCCACTCGCGGCGCCCCGGCCAGCCATCCTGGGATCCGCAGGTTCACCGCAAAGGTAGCGGGCTTTTCCGGTTCCACGCGGATCTCCACTTCCTCCTCGAGCGGATAGGCCGTGCTCTGAACCAGTTTCACCGGCACGCCGCCGGCGGACCAGCGCACTTCGGACGGCGCAAACAGGTTCACATAGATCCCGTCTGCGCCATGGAAGTAGAGGTTCAGCAGGTAGTCGGCGACTCCCTGCACGTAAGTGCCGGAGCAGCACGGCCACTTCCGGTGATAGTAGCCCTTCCGCGTCTGCGGATGATAGTCCGAGTAGTAGAAATACTGTCCGTCGCCGCCCGGATCCTTGCAGGCCAGCATGGTGTTGTAGACCAGCCGTTCCAGTCCGTCGCCATAGCGGGCGTCCGCGGTGAAGCGGATCAGATAGCGCGCCAGTTTGAAGTGCGCATAGGCGCCGCAGGGTGTTTCGAAGTGCTCGTGGACGGAGGTGATGCTCTCTCCGAGTTTGCCTTCACCCGGCGTGACGTACGCCTCCCGGGGGCCTGACCCTCCGGAGGCGTATTGCTGCGTGCGCGCCAGCATCTCCCAGGCATTGCGAATGGCGTTCAGGTACTTGATATCACCCAGCATCTGCCAGGCCTTGGCTCCGGAGCTGAGCGCGATCAGGTGGCTGTAGGCGTGCTTTCCGGGCAGGATATTTTTGTTCTCCGCCAGCGGATCGAAAAACTCCCGGTCGAGGAGATACAGCTTGCCCATCTCGAAGAACTCCTTCTCGCCGGTGGCTTCAAAGGCGTGAAACAGGTTCTCCGGGAGGATGTAGGGCTCGTCGTAAGGCGCCTGTTTGGGACTGTTCGGGCCGCGGTCGTAGGTGTGGTCGGGGATGTATGGGATGGCGCCGCGAATCACGCGCACAAGCACATCTTTTGCCTGCGCCACCCCTGCCAGGCGCCAGGCGTCCAACATGCCGATCTCGTACTTGTCGAGGATGTAGCACGGCCACGTAGTGGCGGCCTTTGCGCTCGCGAAGGGGTAGTCTCGCGGGCCGAGTGTGGCCGCGTATCCTTCCACCAGCGCATTGACTTTGGCGTAGGCTGCCGGGTCGCCCGTGGCTCGGGCAAATCGGGAGAGGCCGGAGATGTATTGGCCGATTGTATGGCCGGGCACAAAACCATCTGCGTCGTACCAGCCACCCATGTCTTCGCCGGGCGCCGGCAGTCCAGCGCGCTGCCGGTACACTTTTAGCAGCCGGTCGTTATCCAGCCCGAGAAAATGGGCGTGGACCAGATCGAACTGGCGCTTCAACGGACCGCCGGTGAGCTTGACGTCGGAGTAGTCGAACTCGTGAAGCTTTTCGCGCACACTGGTGTCGGCCGTGGATGCGCCCCCCAAAACCGAACCCGCTCCCGCCGCCACCCCCGTGAGAAACCCTCGTCTGGAAAGTGCCTGCATGATTCTCCACATTATCGAATTCCCCGGCCCGCGATTGATGAGCACTTTGGCGGCGGCCCCCGCCGATGTTATGCTTTTCCCCGGAACCCCAGAAATATGAGCGAGCGCATCTACGCGCGTTACTGGATCGAAACAGCCTTCCCCCTCGAACAGGCAGCCGAAATCATGGCCGGAGAACAATCCACCGGCACCTTCGTGCGGGTGCCTGGGGAGACCGACGAACTGCGGGAACGGCACGCGGCGCGCGTGGAGAGCATCTGCGAGCGCGACGCAGTGGCCTCCCCTTCCCTGCCCGGCGCCGGCGTTCCGAAGGGATTGGCCGGAAGCCCCGTGTACCGCCGGGCGGAAGTGAGCTTGTCCTGGCCTCTGGCCAACATGGGTGTATCCCTGCCGAACCTGCTCGCCACCGTAGCCGGGAATTTATTCGAGCTGAAGCCGTTTTCCGGGCTCCGGCTGCTGGACGTGCAGCTTCCCGACGCCTTCCTGGAAAAATATCAGGGTCCGCAGTTCGGCGTCGCCGGCACGCGGCAGCTTTGCGGCGTGTACCAGCGTCCCATCATCGGCACGATCATCAAACCCAGCGTCGGGCTGTCGCCGGAAGCGACCGCAAAGGTCGTGGAAACTCTCGCCGAGGGCGGCATCGATTTCATCAAGGACGACGAACTTCAGGCGGATGGTCCGCATTGCCCCTTCGAGCAGAGGCTGGCGGCCGCCATGCGCGTGATCCGTCGCCGCGCGGATGCCACGGGCCGCCAGGTGATGTACGCGTGCAACATCACCGGCGAAATTGACGAGATGCTTCGCCGCCACGACGCCGTGGCAGCCGCCGGCGGCACTTGCGTGATGGTGAGCATGAATAGCATCGGCTTACCCGCCCTGGTGGAGTTGCGCAAGCACTGCCGGTTGGCCATCCACGGCCACCGCAACGGGTGGGGCATCTATGGGCGCTCGCCGGCCATCGGGATGAGCTATATCGCCTACCAGAAGTTCTGGCGGCTGGCCGGCGTGGATCACATGCACGTCAACGGCCTGCGCAACAAGTTCTGCGAGAGCGACGATTCCGTGATTGCGTCGGCGCGGGAATGCCTCACGCCGATGTTCCGGGTCCCCGGGCGGGGCTGCCAGATCATGCCGGTGTTCTCCTCGGGCCAGTCCGCGCGGCAGGCGCCCGACACCTATCGCGCCCTCGGCACGACAGACCTGATTTTCGCCGCCGGCGGGGGCATCCTGGCGCATCCGGGCGGCGTCGCGGCGGGGGTTCGCAGCCTGCAACAGGCATGGGAGGCCGCGGTGGCCGGCATTTCTCTATCGGGCTATGCGCAAGATCATGCGGAGCTGCGCCAGGCGCTCGAGAAGTTTGCCCAATGAGCAGCCGGCTGTTCTGTTATTACGGCGACGACTTCACTGGCTCGACCGACGCTCTGGAGGCCCTGGCCGCCAATGCCGTACCCAGCGTGCTGTTCGTCGATCCGCCGGATGACGGCCTGCTCGCGCGCTTCGCCGATTGCCGTGCCGTGGGGATCGCCGGAGAAAGCCGCAGCCGCGGACCCGAGTGGATGTCCGAACACCTGCCGCCGGTATTTCGCACGCTGCGGAAGCTGGGCGCGCCCCTCTGCCAGTACAAGGTGTGCTCCACCTTCGACAGTTCGCCCCGGCACGGCAGCATTGGGCGTGCTCTCGAGATCGGGCAGGAGATCTTTGGCAATTCCTACGTGCCCATCGTGGTGGCCGCGCCGCACCTGAAACGGTATGTGTTGTTCGGGAACCTGTTCGCGGCAGGCGATGGCGCCATTCACCGCATCGACCGGCACCCCACGATGCGGCAACATCCCGTCACCCCCATGGATGAGAGCGACCTGCGCCTGCACCTGGCGCGGCAGACGGAGCGCGCCATTGCATCGCTCGATATCCTGGCGTTGCACGCGGACGATGCGGAGGCGCGCCTGGAAGAAATCGCGGCGCGGAAACCCGGCGCGGTGCTCTTCGACGGCCTGGACGAGAGGTCGCTGCTGGCGGCGGGACGCCTGTTGTGGACACGCCCTCCGGCGCCGCAAACGTTTGCCGTCGGAAGCTCCGGTCTGACGCACGCGCTGATCCGCTACTGGCGTTCGGCGGGGCTCATTCCGCCGGAACCCACCCCAGGCGAGTTGCAGCCCGTGGATCGCCTGGTAGCGATCTCCGGCAGTTGCTCGCCGGCCACGGAAGGGCAGATCCGCCACGCGATGGCGGACGGCTTCCACGCCATCCGGATCACGCCCGAGGATACCGAACAGGTGCTGCGCAGCGCCCTCGCGGCTTTGAGCGCCGGGCGCAGTGTGGTTATGTACACCGCGCTCGGCCCGCGGGATTGCGCCGGATCGCTGCGCGGCCCCGATCTCGGGCGGTGCGCCGGGATCCTCCTGCGCGACCTGCTGCGGCGCTCGGGAGTGCGGCGGGCGGCGGTGGCCGGCGGCGACACCTCCAGCCATGCCGTGCGGCAGCTTGGGATTCAGGCGCTGACTTTCGCGGCGCAACTGGCGCCGGGTGCGCCCCTGTGCCGCGCGCACAGCGCGGATGCGGCCATGGACGGGCTGGAACTGGTGCTGAAAGGCGGCCAGGTGGGCGCGGAAGACTTTTTCGATCGGGTGCTACGAGGAAAACGATGACGACGATTACTCTCATGGGAGCTGGCGGCAAAATGGGCTGCCGGATTACGGACAACCTGCGCAAGACCGAATTTGCGGTCCGGCACGTGGAAACCGGCGGGCGGGGGATCGCGGCCCTGCGCCAGCGCGGCATCTCGCCGGTGACCGCCGAAGAAGCGCTGCCGTACAGCGATGTGGTCATCCTGGCGCTGCCGGACAACCGCATAGGCCAGGTCGTGAAGCGCCTCGATCCGCATTTGCGCTCCGGCACGATGCTGGTGGCGCTGGATATCGCCGCCCCGCTCGCGGGCGAACTTCCGCGGCGCGAAGACCTGGTCTATTTCGTGACCCACCCGTGCCATCCCTCCGTATTCGGCGGCGAGACGGAGCCCGAGGCCCAACTCGACTTTTTCGGTGGGGTCCGCGCGCGGCAGAACATCGTCTGCTGTCTCATGCAGGGGCCGGAAGAAAAATACGCCCTGGGCGAAGCCGTGGCGCGCGCCATTTACGCTCCGGTCTTAAACGCGCATCGTTGCAGCGCCGAACACATGGCTATCCTCGAACCCGTGCTTTCGGAGACCGTGCTCGGCACCTGCCTGACGATCGTGCGCGAGGCCATGGATGAGGCCGTAAAGCGCGGGGTTCCGGAAGCCGCGGCGCGCGATTTCCTGCTGGGTCACCTCAAGGTGGAATTGGGAATTGTGTTCCAGCTCTTCGAAGGGGCCACCTTCTCCGATGGGGCCCTCAAGGCCATCGAAGAGGCCAAGCATGACCTGTTCCGGCCGGACTGGAAGAAAGTCTTCGACCGCGAGGCCATGATGCAGAGCATCCGCAACATCACGAAGCCGCCAGCGTAACGGGCTCGGCCACGAGCGGCCGGGTGGGATCGATGCGCGTGAACAGAAACGCGCTGAGCATCACCATGGCCGCGATCAGCCACAGAGGCGCCTGGTAGCTGCCGGTGGCGGCGACGATGTAGCCGAACAGCACCGAGCACACGAATCCGCCGAACTGGCCGGCCGTATTCATCGTTCCCGTAACCACGCCGGCGTAGCGGTGTCCGACGTCGAGGCACAGGGCCCACGCGGCCGGCAGCATCAGGTCCGCGATGCCGAAACCCAATGACGAAAGCACGACGATGGCCGACTTGTTGCGTGTGAGCGACATGGCCACCATCAGCAGCGCGGACGCAGCCAGGCTGGTGCAACCCACCAGGCGGCGCCCCGCCTTCAAACCGAACCGCATCGACAGCCGGTCGCTGAGGAGGCCTCCCACGACATTGCCCGTGGCGCCGAGCAGAAACGGCAGAGCCGAAAAGATGCCCATCTGGGCCTCGCTGAAGCCCGCCGCCTTGACCAGGTATGTCGGGAACCAGCCAAAGTAGAACCACGAGCCCCAGGAATAGCACCAGTACATGATGAAAATGAGCCACAACTGCCTCTGCCGGAGCAGTTCACCCCAGGGGACCCCGGTGTGCGTATTGGCGTGCGGCTCGCCGCCCGCGGGGAGGTCGCGATACCAACGTCTCCAGCACAGGACCCACAAGACACCCATCGTGCCCAGCAGAGCGAACGTCAGCCGCCATCCCAGCGCCGCTTGCAGCGGCACAACCAGCAGCGGGGAGAGCGCGCCTCCCAGCCGGCTGGCCGCCCAGATGAAGCCCTGCGTGCGCGCCCGTTCGTGGACTGCAAACCAGCGCGCGATCACGCCGGAAATGTTCGGATAGGCGCCGGCCTCTCCCACGCCGAACAGAAAGCGCGTGATCAGCAGGCTGGGGAAGCCGGTGGCCGCCCCGGTGAGACCGGTGAACGCGGACCACCAGACGACAATGCGCGTGAGCACACGCCGCTGTCCTACGCGGTCCCCCATCGCGCCCGTGGGGATCTCGAAGATGCCGTATGCCAGCACGAAAGCGCCCAGCACCCAACCCCACCGCTCCGGCGAGATGCCGAGCTCCTGCTGGATGCGCGGCCCCGCCACGGCGATGGCGATGCGATCCAGAAACGTCAGGATCGCCAGCGCGAGGAGTAGAAGGAGAATGGGCCGCTGCTGCCGCAATCGGGCCTCTTTTATCGCGCCGCAGCGGTCTGAGAAACCAACACCTCGCGCGCCCGCCGGATGGCGAGTTCCGGGCTGGAGAGCATGGGCGGACCTTCGGAGCCACTGAACTGTGCCGCAATGCGCGCCATGGAGGCCTGCGCCAGCACGATCACGTCCACTTCCTTCCGAAGTTCCGCCAGCGAGCCGGCCAGCATGCGATCGTGCCGCTGCGGGTCGCCGGCAAGCAGGCATTCGAAGGCCCCCTCGCTCAACTTCGGCACGATCTCCACCTTTTTGCCGGCCCGCTCGGCGGTATCGCGCAGCAGTCTGATGGTGGGCTCGAGCGTGGTTCGCAGGGTCGCCGCCACCCCGATGCGTTTTCCCATCCCGACGGCGGCCTCCGCCAGCGGTTCATCCACGCGCAGGATTGGGAAATCGAACAGCCGCCGGGCCTCCGCCGTGCCTTCCCCGATGGAAGAGCAGGTGACCATCACCGCGTCCGCACCGGCCTCGCGCGCCGACGCGATCATCCCCACGAGCCGCCGCACCGTCGTTTTGGTCAGCTCTCCTGCCGCGATCGTATTGCGGATCAGGGATTCGTCCAGCATGTGAAACACGTCGATGCCGGGCAGGTTCTCTTTCGCCAGTTGGGCGAAAACAGGGATCAGGAGGGAGCCTGTGTGGATGAGTGCGAATGTGGATGCCATGCCAACCCTTTGCGGAGTGCGCCGCTCAGGATGATAGCAGATCCACCTACCTCAGGTAGGCCAGGAGACGTTCCCGCAAACCGCCGGGATCGAAGCCGGCGCGCGCATAGATTTCGGGCGGCTTGCCGGAGCGGGAGAAGCGGTCGATGCCGAAAGCGCGCCGCGGATAATCGGCGGGCAGGAGGAACGGGTAGAGGAACCCCCGCCAGCCGTTATGCAGGGTGACCACGTACTGCCGTTCCTCGTCGGAGAGAATCTCGTTGGCCTTCCGGGGATCGTGCTGCCGCAACTCCTCGTAAAGCTGCGGCGAGGTGACGGCCACCAGCTTCACATCGGCAATACGTTCCAGGTCGGGAACGATTTCGAGAACATTGGCCATCACCTGGCCCCCGCTGATAGCCAGGACCAGTTTCTGCCTGCCATTCCCGCGGAAGGGCTTGAAGACGTATGCGCCCTGAATCGCCGCGCCGGCCGGAGGGACTCCGCCTTCGCGCCGCAGCACCGGAGTGGGCGGGCGGACCACCGAGAAGACCACCGGCACGCCGCGATTGGCCGCGTGGAACAACATTTCGACTGCCTCGTTGGCATCCAGCGGTTTATAAACATGGATACCCGGGTAGGCGGTGAACAGCGACATCCAGAACAAACCGTGGTGTGTAGGCCCGTCTTCCCCGGTCTCCGGCCCGTCGTGGGCCGCCAGCATGATGAAGAAGGCGCTGGCCTGCGGATGGACGTCGGTGTTGATCAAAGTCATGCGCACCGCGTTGGCCATCATCGGGGTGAACACGCCATAAGTGGCGAATGCGGTCATGGGCCGGAATCCGCCGGGCAGCACGTCCTGCGCCATGGCGCAGGACATCATGGCCATGTTCTGCTCCGCGATCCCGAAACGGAAGCCTCGCCCCAGCGGGTTGTCCCGGCTCATCACGCCATAGACGTTCTCCGCTTTCCCGGTGAGGATCGATTTCATGAGGTCGCCCGCGCCGAGATAGAAGAACGCCGTGCGTTTCATGGCCCAGGTGAACCAGGCTTCCGTGGCTTTCCGGGTCGGAACCAGATCCCCCTCGCGGAAGAGCAGCTCGGCGGGCAGTTGGTCGGGGCGTTGCAGCGCCGTGTAATCGGCCAGCGCCCGTCCGGCCAGTGCGCTCTGCATGTGGCCCACAAGCTCCGGCTCCGGTGCGATCCGCGCGGCGGCGCACTGCAAGCGGGCCAGCAGGTAATCGCTCTCGGCTTCGCCCAAGGCGTCGGTCACGGTACGGATATCGGCGCCGGCATCGCCTTCCCTGCCCGGGATGTCAAAACCAAGCTCGCGCATGGCCGCCACATATTCCTGGTGCGAAAGAGGCGTTCCGTGCGAATCCGCCGTGCCCTCCAGCCTCCCGTAGTGCTTGCCTTTCGTGGTATGGCAGATGACCACCGTGGGCAGCCTGCCCGCGAAAGCCGTCGCCGCCAGGCGGTAGGCGTACGCCAGTTCGCGGATGTCGTGTCCCTCGGCCTCGATAAGGTTCCAGCCGGCGGCGAACCAGTGGCGGAGATACGGCGAGGGCAGCACGTCGGAGATGGGACCGTCAATGCCGAAGCCGTTGTAATCCAGCGTGACCAGCAGGTTGTGCATCCCTAGATTGGCGGCCAGGTTGCGAGCCTCATAGCTCATGCCTTCCTCGGTCTCGGCATCCCCGGCGATGACGAACACCTTGGTATCGAGCCCGCAGGACTGGTGCAGCGCGGCAAACCCGAGCGCCGCCGAGAAGCCATGGCCGGAAGAACCCGTCGAGGTGTCCGCCAGCGCATAGGAGGATTCCACGTGCCCGCTGGGACCGCCGAATCTACGAAACCGCGCCAGTTCCTCCGGATACACGGCGGCGCTCGCGGCCGCGCTGTCGAGCGAAATGCCTTTCCGCCGCAGCGTCTCGAACACCAGGGCGAGCAGCGCGTGGAACAGCGGCGTGCAGTGCCCCGCGGACCACACCACTCGGTCTCTGCCCGGAAGCTTGGGGTGCAGCGCATCGAATGCCAGCACGCCGCTGGCCAGCAGCGTGAGCACTATTTCCGCCTTGGACGAAGATCCGCCGGGGTGCCCGGATTGCGCGCCATCCACGGCCGCAAACGCCAGGCCGCGCACGATCCGGCACAGCGCCGCGATCTTTTCCTCGTCGATTCCCGCCAGCGGTTCGAGCGGCAAGCCTCTCAAGTTCAAATGCGCGCCGCCTTCGGGCCGGTACTGAAACCGATCCGGTTCCGCCGAGCGGAGCGCTTCTAAGGCTGCTTGTTCCAGCAGATTGTATCGAGTGCTCAGTACGGGCACGGCCAACCTCCTGACAACAGGTATTCTAACTCGATTATCCGTTATTGGCCTTGGCCCGCCTGGCGGTGATATTACGGCGAAATTCAGGCGACGCGATATTTCTGTAAGGCCGCTTCGTCCAGCGTGACTCCGAGCCCCGGCTTTTGGGGGATTTTGTAGTAGCCCCCCTTCTCCACCCGGAAGGGTTCCACCACGATGTCATCTTCGGCCACGTGCGTTAGGCTGATGATGAACTCCACGTTGGGCAAGGCGGCGCACTGGTGCGCCTGGAAGACCTGCGAGATGCCGCTGAACAGGCCGTTTTCGACCCACAGCTTCTGGCCGGTGAGTTTGCACAGTTCCGACTTCTCGGTAAGAGCCGGCCCCCACTTCCAGTCCTCGACCACGAAGGCGTCGCACAGCGACTCGGTCATAAAGCTGCGGGTATCCACCGCCTCGTAATGCACCGCCAGGCGAATCGGCAGGTGCTTGCGGATCTCCCGGTAACCCACGATGTCCTCGTGAGCAATCGGCTGCTCGAAGCCCTTGACCTGGTGGAAGCGGCGCAGCGCCTCCGCCACCGCCAGCGTCTTCCCGGTGGACTCGAACGAGCCGTTGGCATCCATGTAGATCTGGTAGTCGTGCGGCACCACCTCGGTGATGGCCGCCAACTGTTCCACGGGGTCTTCGTAGGGCCGCGTCTTGATCTTGTGCACGGAGTAGCCCAGTTCGACCCCGCGCCTGGCTTCCTCCTTCATCAGCGCGGGTCGCAGGCAGTGGCTCCACCAGGTGTGCTGGACCATCTCGCGCGGCTCCGCGGAAAACAGCCGGCAAATCGGCACGCCGCCCGCCTGCGCCACCAGGTCGTAGATGGCGATCATGATGCCCGGACCGACCCCGCCATCGTTGAGAAACTCCCAGGCGGAGCGGCCCTCCATCCGTGCCAGGTGCGGGCGCGGATCCTGCGAGGACTCTCCCAGCCCCACCAGGCCGGCATCCGTAGTGATCCGGACGATCCAGGGAAGATACGCGGGCCGGTCGATGTTCTCGCGCTGGTAATTCTCCAGCATGTTTTCGCGCACGCGCGCGGCGAACGGGATGCGCAGTCCGAAGGCTTCCGTGCGCGTGATTTTCAGCGCGCGGTTCGCGGCGGCCGGAGCGACACCCGGCTGCGCGAGGCCCAGGCCCAGTCCGGCGGCGGCCGAGCGGGCGATCCAGTCGCGGCGAGTTGCCGTTTTCCTCATATCTCCTCCTTCAACGCACCCGGTATTTTTCAACCGCATCGTCGTCCAGCGTTACGCCCAGGCCGGGTTTCTGCGGGATGTCGTAGAAACCGTCCTTCATGGGGAACGGCTCTTTCACCAGGTCATCCTCGGCCGTCACCGCCGCGTTAATGGTGTATTCAATCCCGGGGTAGGCCGCCGCCTGGTGCGCCTGCACGGCCAGGCCGATGCCCGACCAGCAACTGCTCTCGTCCCAGAGCGGCACGTTGTACATCTGGGCGAAAGCATTTTGGCCGCAGATCGTCCGCCCGAGCGTGGGGCTGGCGCTGATGTTGGCGTCGAGCAGGCCTTCCCGCGCCACCAGCATGGGGTTCACCAGCCCCCAGTGCTCCGCCAGCCGCAACGGCACCTTGCCTCGGAGTTGCCGGTACTCCTCGGTGCTGCGCAGGGGCGACTCGAGGCCGAAGTATCCGGGAATCTCGGCCAGCTTGGTCGCGAAGTGCAGCGTGCGCGCCACGGATCCCCAGAAATGGTTGGCGTCTCCCCACACGCGGTAGTCGCTGGGCACCACCGAGAAGATGGCGTGGGCCTGCGCCACCGGATCCTCCCACGGCCGGATCTTCACCTTGTGCACGCGGTATCCCAGGTCCGCGCCGCGCTTAGCCTCCCGCGCGATCATATCCGGCGGGTAGCTGAGGCTCCAGTAGGCCTGGATGATGCGCTTTTTCGGATTGGGCGAAATCAGCCGGCAAACCGGAAGCCCGGTAGCCTTCCCGAGCAGATCGTAGATGGCCGTCTGCGCGCCGCCGATGCCGTCGTTGAAAAAGTACTCCCAGGGAGAGTGACCCACCATGCGGCGCAACACGGCCTCGTTGCCGCCCTCGCCAATACCCATCAGCCCTTCGTCCGTATAGAGCTTGACGATGGTGTGGGGAGAGTGCGGCACGTCCATGTTCTCGCGGCGCCAGTTGAGGATGGCCATCTCCCGGACGCGCTCGTGCCAGGGGACCTGCGTGTGGATGATCTCATAGCGGCTGATGCGCATCCCGACGGCGCTGGCGGGAGCGGCCGCGGCCGCCTCGCAGGCGGGCCCGGCAGCGCCTGCTCCTAACGTTGCCAGGTACTGCAAAATTCGGCGGCGGTCTGGCTTGGGCATGCGGATTTGCTCCTCCGCATAGCATACTCCGCATTGCGCGGGAAAGCAGGTCTTCTTTTCGCCTTTTCGAGTGCGCCGGAGAGCGGTATAAGGAAAGGGAGGATCTGACGGCCATGCCTGCCACGAAACTCAAGGAGTTCCTCGACGCTCACCAGGTCAAGTACGTGACCATTCGCCATTCGGCAGCCTACACCGCCCAGGAGATCGCGGCGCTTGCCCACATCCGGGGGAAGGAACTGGCCAAGACGGTGATGGTGAAAGTGGACGGAAAAATGGCGATGGCGGTGCTGCCGGCATCGTTCAAGATCAGCATAGATCTGTTGAAGAAAGCCGCCGGAGCCGCCTCCGTGGAGTTGGCCGCGGAAGCGGAATTCAAAAGTCTCTTCCCGGACTGCGAAACCGGCGCCATGCCGCCTTTTGGGAACCTGTATGGAATCTCTGTTTTCGCCTGCGCCAGCCTGAGCAAGGATACCGAGATTGCCTTCAATGCCGGCTCCCACAACGAGCTGATCCGGATGGCTTATAAAGACTTCGAAGCATTGGTTCAGCCGGCCATCGCCGAGTTCTCGGCGCAGCCTTGATGGGTTTTCATCTTTTCGGCCCCGCGCACCTGCTGATTCTGGCTGCCATCCCGGGAACCGCGGCGGTCCTTTCGGGTGCGGCGTGCCGCGGCCCGGCCGGCGCGCGGTGGGTTCGGCTGGCGCTGGGAGGATTCCTGGCCGGAAACGAACTCATCTGGTACGCGTACAAGCTCCGCTATGAAGGCTGGCGCTTTCCCGAAGGTCTGCCGTTGCAACTCTGCGACCTGGCCCTATGGCTGACCGTGGCGGCCGCCCTGACCCTCAAACCCTGGGCCTATGAAGTTGCCTATTTCGCGGGTCTGGGCGGCAGCACGATGGCGCTGCTCACCCCGGATCTCTGGGCACCGTTCCCGTCCTATCCCACGGTCTACTTCTTTCTGGCGCACGGCTTCGTGGTGGTCACGCTGTTGACGCTCCTCTGGGGGCGCCTGGCGAGACCCCGGCCCGGCTGCGTATGGCGAGCCTTTCTCATCCTGAACGGCTTCGCCGGCGTGGTCGCTGCGTTTGACGCGCGATTCAAAACCAACTACATGTACCTCTGCCGGAAGCCGGCCAGCGCGTCGTTGCTCGATTATTTCGGCCCGTGGCCCGTATACATCGCCATCGGGGAACTGTTCGCTCTCGCCGCCTTCTGGCTCCTCTGGCTGCCCGTACGCCGCGCGTCGCGCACGGCCGCGTAACGTCCGATGGCGGGCATGGAAATCAAATGGCTTTCGGCCTGGATTTCGCGGACCGTGCCTCAGGTAGCGCGCACCTTGCGCCCACCTTGCGCCCCGGCTTAGTGCTCGGACGTGTGATGTCGTGCGCCCAGAGGCCAGTCGTTACGCGACCGGAGAATAATCCCACCTTGGCCTAAGCTTTCGCAAGCTCGGGTCATCGAATCTCCACGATTCTCTCGCCGGTGCTCAGCGCTTCAACAATCCCCGGCCATGCACGCTCGAATGCTTGCAGCAAACTCGCTTTCCGGCAGTTTCTTATTCGAACCCAGACGAGGGAGAGCCTCGCTCCCGGTCTGGTTGCAAGGAAGAAGAAGTCTTCGTCTTTGCTGATCAGTGTGGCGCCGTTCTGTTCGGCATGGCGGTAAATCTCGGCATCGGAGGATTGCCCCAGCCCCATTTCAAGAACGTGATCGCAATCGTGACCCTGCGTAGCGATGTAGCGCGCCAGCGCCGCGGGTAGTTGGTTATCCACCAGGAATTTCACGATGCCGCGAGGACTGTATGGTCGGCTTGGTGGGCGGCGTATTCGATGGCGGCGAGAATATCCTCCCGCTCAAGGAAAGGGTAGTCGGCGAGGACTTCGTCCATACCGGCCCCGGCGGCAAGCAACTCGAGCACATCGGCGACGCGCATGCGATAGCCCCGGATGCACGGTCGCCCGCCGCACTTGCCTTCTTCGATTGTGATCCGCTTCAGGCGATCGAGGTTCACCATGTCCTCCTGAGCAGTGGTGGGCCCGTGGCGACTCGAACGCCAGACCTCTACCGTGTCAAGGAAGCGGTCCAGACCCACTTTTCCTTTACGTGTCTATCACTTGCGGCATTCGTGGCGACCGCTCTATTTGGACCCTGGGGTCCAAACGGTTCCCAAACGCCGACGACACCATCATCCTAACACGGGAACCAGGACCCCAGTATCCTGCCAACCTATCGCTCGAGAAATCATAGCGTTGGGAGTATGGGAGACGCGGGAGCACTAATCGCGGCCTGATTCCTCTTCTGCATGTCACAGGCAGAAGAGAAGTTTTTTGAACTCCTATATAGGAGCAGGGAAAATTGGGGCGCCCGGCGCGCAGGGGGCGCGCACGTTGCGCCCGGCCTGGCCACCTGGACGTGTGGTGCCAGGAGGGCGCGGCGCTGCCCCGTGGCCAACCGGGCTGGCGGCGCGTGGGCGCTGGGCTCCGCTGGCTGCTAAAATCTTCCGCTTACCAACCTATTTCGTGGAGGCAGCATGATCGAGCCGCGCTATGGTGTTCTACAGACCCTGTTCGCTGACCGGGTTTTTCGAATTCCGCACTATCAGCGATTCTACAGTTGGCAAAAACGGCAGCGCGAGGACCTGTTCAACGATCTGAAGAAATTGGCAACGGGCCGGGAAGATCAGCATCACTTCATGGCCACGATAGTCTGCCATCGAACCGCTGAAACAAAAGACGTCGGAGCCGTCCAATACCGAATCTACGATATCGTTGACGGCCAACAGCGTCTAACTACGCTGATCCTGCTTCTGAAATGCATCGAGTTGGCGCTGCCAGACGCGTCCGAGGACCGGCGTGATTTGGCGAGGACGCTGGTGAAGCGCGACGGTCACCTGATCCTTCTACAAACGAACAACGCGAACGAACTCATCTTCAATCGCTTTATTCGCGAGGGGACCGCGCCGAGCAAAGCAGATATCGAAACGCATTCGGATCGGAATCTTGCCAGCGCGATCCGAGAGTGTGGGCAGTTCGTTGAGTCGTGGAAGGCGTCGCAGGACATTTTGTCCCTCATGCGGCTTGTCTTACATCGCCTCGGCTTCGTTGTTTTTGATACCGAGGATAGCCGGATCGTTTATACGATCTTCGAGGTGCTCAACAGCCGCGGTCTAGCCGTTGATTGGTTGGATAAAACCAAGAGCGTGCTTATGGGTAGGATGTACGAGCTGTCCTCATCGCGAGAAGCAACAGAAGCGGAGATTGGAACCCTTCAGGGCATCTGGAGTCAAATATATCGGGAAATAGCCAAAGAGGACGTTCCTGGAGAGGAAATACTCCGGATTACAGCAACACTCTACTACGGCCCCGGCCAGGGCAAACCACGTTCCGCAGAGGAATCTCTGGACCTGCTGAGAAAGGAAGCGGACTCCTTCGAAAAGCCCCGGCGGATCTCAACGCGGTTACTGGACGTGGCGCGGAAGGTGGTCGAGCTTTACGCAAGCACCCACTTGGGGCCTGTCACTGAGATTCTGCATGCGCGCCTACTTGCGGTCGCTCTTAAGTCGGCCACTGGTGTTAACGAAAACGAACGGCGGAAGCTACTGGAGCAGTGGGAGCGAGTCACATTTCGCATCTTCGGTCTTTTCGACAAGGATTCGCGGACGAAAGTGGGGGATTACGTCCGCTTGGCGGCGAAGATCGTCACCGAAGACCTTCAGACGCGGACCTACAACCAAATCATGGCTGGCCTCCGCGACCTTGGCCGCGAGTACCCAATCGACGAAGCACTCAAAGAAGGCGTGATCGGCAAAGACTGCTATGATCACCCGGAGGAGTGCCGGTACTTGTTGTGGTCATATGAAGAGCACCTTGCAGAGGAACTTGGCGGCGGCGCGACTGTCGACGAACACGTGAAGGCGGGAATCTGGAAGATCCGTGCTGCCGATTCGATTGAGCACATTTTCCCGCAGACTCCAGGTGCCGCGTGGCGAAATAAAATGCGACGAGGCGATGGCCCTCTGGAACCAATTGAGCCCAACGTTGGAAGAATCGGAAACTTGCTACTCCTGCCGTTGCAGTTGAACCAGGAGGCTCAGAACTTCCCGTTCGACAGCGATAAGCAGAAGAACAAGAAGGAGATCTACGCGAAGCACAATCTACGGATGGTTCAAGAGGTGTGCAAAGAGAGCGACTGGACTCTATCTGAGATCGGGGCCAGGGAAGCCAAGATTGTAGATTGGGCGCGAAACCGTTGGAGCGACATCTGAGCACGGTGGCCGCCATTCCGCGCATCAGTATTCGCCACTGCCAGGATGCGGCGCGAGCGCATTCTGCGGATGCTCGCCGCCGGCGGCTTTTTTCGTTTTTCAACTACAGAATTTTGGTACGATGAGTCTTGCGGGCCCGTAGCTCAGTTGGTTAGAGCGTCTGCTTGACACGCAGAAGGTCACAGATTCGAGTTCTGTCGGGCCCACCACTCCTCTCGCTTTTGTAGGTCCAACCCACCCTGGCGCGATTGATTCCAAAGGAAATAAAACACTTGATCTCGCTTATGTTTTAGTGCGAGATTGTGGGCGGTAGGGAGCAGGCAGTACGTGGTGCCGGGACACCACGAATCAAAAACTCATTCCCGCACCCGAGGCAGTAGGCGTGTCGATTCGCCGCTTGCCTCACCCATCCCACACACCACCGAGATCGAAATGACTATTCCGCTCTACTCGCACGAGCAGGAGTTCCAGGGCTACGTCCCCGAGCGTTATGCATTGAAGTTGGAGTGCAATGGAGTCGCCAAGTTGGTACGCCACAAGAAGGGATCGATCAACCGCGCTGTGCTGCGCCGCCGGCCCGGCGATCCCAAGCCCACCAGCCTGCGCGACCACATGGGCCAAGCGTACTCCTATCGCCACGAACTCGACGACGGACATCGCCCGTGGGCGTTGCGGCCGTTGGGGCACAGGACGCGCCACGACCAGAGCCACGAGTACAACCTCGCGCCGCAATCCACGCGCCCGATCTTTATGCGCGTGCTGCTCGACTGCCTCGTGGCTTGACGCCACGCACAGCCTTCTCAGTCTCCTCTGCCTCGCGCAAGAGGAGAGCCGCCGTCTGGAGTACGGCAATCTTCTCTTCGGTTGGGACGTCGGCGTCGCGCATCAAAGCCATGGTGATCCGCAGCAGATCTTCCTTGTCCATGCGAGGATTATACGCCCCGGATGCAAGCCCGCTCACGCTTAATGCATCGATAGGTACTTCCTGGGCGGCGGCGGGCGGCGCATTGCCAAGTATCGCGATTTTGCTACCGTTTCACCGTTAAAGAGGTGGCCATGGTGTCCATGGGGGACGGCCAATGCCGGATCATCATGCGCGACGGCCTGCTGCTGCCGGGAATGACGATGCCCGTCCTTGGCCCGCCGCCTCCGGACCCGCACCCGAACGCCGCCGTCCATCGACTCCGCGAGACGTGGAACCTGAACATCATCGCGTGGGAAGGCGTGTTCAACCTGCGGCGGCCCATGACGACGGCCAGACGGATTCTTCCAGACCTCTGGCGCGGTCCGAACGCGCCACGGAGCTTGCCGATGCTGTTGGACCCAGACCCGAGCGGAGACGACGATGAATAGCCCGTTCGGCCCGTTCGACTTTGATGGCATGGCCCGCCTTGTGGACACGTTCTTCAATGGCCGCCCGGCGCAGCCGCCCGCGCCGGTGACGATCCGCGAGTTGATCCGCCGTGGCGTGTCGCACGTGAAGGTGGACGGCAAGGTTTACCGGGTGGAAGTCCGCGAGATGGAGGCGAAGAAGGCGTGAGCATCGAGGTGTACAAGGGATCGACGCCCGGCCCGACCGCGTGCATTTGGACGCCGGGCGGCAAGGCGATCATCGTCCGCAACGACGAGGTGCAGAAGCCGAAGCCGCGCATCGGCACGATCCCGTACATGACGGATCTGCTGCGGCAACCGCACATCCCGATCACGCTCTCCCCGCGACCGCGCCGCCTGATCTCGTACTGCTGCACGTGCCAGAAGACGGTGTACGGCGCGGACTTCGAAGACTGCAAGCGCTTTGAGCATGAGTTGAGATACATGCTCGTGCCGGATCTGCGGCAGGAGAAGCAGTGATGGACGCGATGGCCACGGCGGGCGAGGTCGCGTATGAGGCGTTCCGCGAGGCTTACGAGGATGGATTGCCCGCCGTCTCCAGCGACCGGATGCCGCCGTTCCAGGAGTTGCCAGCGCGCATGCGCGTCGCCTTCGAAGCGGCGGCGCAGGCCGTGCGCAAGCGGTACGGAGCGATCTATTGAGCCGGGGTAGCTCAACTGGTAGAGCACTCGATTCGTAATCAAGCGGTTGCCGGTTCGATTCCGGCCTCCGGCTCCATTGAAAGGAGGACGCCCATGACAGACCACTAGGAGGTCGTCATGAACGTCGAGAAGCATTCACGCCGGTACGGTAAGCGGTTCTCCGCTCCGTACTCTTCCTGGCCGTGCGGCCATCGTCGCAACCCGACGCGCAAGCGGCGCGGGCGCAGGAACCCCACGAAGCAGGTCGTGGTGAAAGGCAAAGCGTAGAGATACCTCATCAACCCGCGACGCGGGGCGGGCAGAGAGCCGTCCGGACGGTCCCGCCCCGCACAACCACATGACCAGGAACAAACTTTTCAAACCGCGCGACTACGTGTACGTGACGCTGTACCTGATCGACGGCGTGCGCGTCACCAAGCGCGCGTTCGAGGCGCGGCAGATCTTCGGCGAGTACGTCGGCGCCCGTTTCGAAGCGGTGGAGGTTCGGCGGCTCAAATGACCATCACCCCCGCGATGGCGCGGCGCATCGAGATCTGGCCGACCGACCGCCTGGTGCCGTACGCGAAGAACGCGCGGACGCACTCGCCTGAGCAGGTCGCGCAGATCGCGGCGTCCATCGTCGAATTCGGCTTCGTCAACCCGATCCTCGTGGACACAAACGCGGGGATCATAGCTGGCCACGGTCGGCTTTTGGCGGCGCGCAAGCTGGGCCTCGCTGTCGTGCCAGTGGTGGTGCTGGACCACCTCAGCGAGACCCAACGGCGCGCATACATTATCGCCGATAACAAGCTGGCGATGAACGCCGGTTGGGACGACGCGACGCTGGCCGCCGAGTTGGGGGATCTCGAAGCCGCAGGCGTTGATCTGTCGCTCGTGGGATTCTCCGACGAGGAATTGGAGGAGCTGCTGGCCAAGGACGACGAGCCGGAGGCCGCGGAATCCGATGAGGAGGCGGTGCCGGAGGCCCCGGTCAATCCGGTCACCCGGCCTGGCGACGTATGGCTGATCGGGCCGCACCGGGTGATCTGCGGCGACTGCCGTGACCTCGCGGTCGTGAGCAAGCTGCTGGACGTGGACAAGAAGGACGCGCGGCAGGTCAACGTGGCAATCACGTCCCCGCCCTATGCTTCGCAGCGGGCGTATGACACGTCGAGCGGGTTCAAACCGGTCCCGCCCGAGGAGTACGTGGCTTGGTACGCCGACGTGGCAGCGAACGTGGCCACGATCCTGGTGCCCGATGGGTCGTACTTCCTGAACATCAAGGAGCACGCGGAGGGCGGCGAGCGCAGCCTGTACGTGAAGGATCTGGTGCTCGCGCACAAGCGGCAGTGGGGCTGGCGATTCGTCGATGAGTTCTGCTGGCGCAAGACCGACGACGGCGTGCCTGGCGGTTGGGGCAACCGCTTCAAGAACGCCTGGGAGCCGGTGTTCCACTTCACCCGCGAGGCGAAGATCAAGTTCCATCCGAGGGCGGTCGGTCACTGGTCGGACGACTGCTTCGATTACTCGCCCAACAACCCGAAGTCCACGTCGGGGAGCGGTCTGCTCGGCACGGGACCGCGAGGTGCGGCGGTTGATCGCGGCAAGAACCACGACGCCTGGCAGACCACGCGCCGCAACGCGGGCGACATGGACGGGCGCCACGGCGGGATCGCGCGCCCGAGCAATGTGATCGAGGTCAAGACGGAGAGCAGCCAGGGATCGCACTCCGCGCCGTTCCCGCGCCCGCTGGTTGAGTTCTTCGTGAAGGCGTTCAGCGACGAGGGCGACGTGGTGTACGACCCCTTCATGGGCAGCGGGACGACCATTGCGGCGGCCCATGTCCTGGGGCGCGTCGGTTGCGGTTGCGAGATCAGCCCGGCGTATTGCGACGTGATCGTGCAGCGCATCTCCGCTCTCACGCGCGAGCCCGCCATGCTCCAGCAGACTGGCCAGATGTTCAACGACGCCGCCCATGAGCGTGGCGTGACCGTGGAGGCAGCGTAGTGTCCAGAGGACCCGAAGGACGGAAGTTCGCCGACCGCCTGCGCAATCTGCGCGATCTGGTCATCCACCATTGGCCGATCGATAAGCTGTTGCCCTATGCGCGCAACGCGCGGACGCACAGCGACGAGCAGGTCGCGCAAGTGGCCGCCAGCATCGTCGAGTTCGGTTGGACGAACCCCATCCTGGTTGGTGCGGACGGTACCATCATCGCCGGGCACGCCCGCCTGGCCGCCGCGCGCAAGCTCGGCATGACCGAGGTGCCGGTCATCGTCCTCGACCACCTCAACGAGACGCAGAGGCGCGCGCTCGTGCTGGCCGACAACAAGTTGGCGCTCAACGCCGGGTGGGACGAGGAGATGCTCCGCGTCGAGTTGCAGGCGCTCAAAGACGACGACTTCGACCTCGACGTTGTGGGGTTTACCAACGAGGAGCTCGAGGAATTCCTCGGCGACCCGCAGGAGACGAGCGGTCTGACGGATGAGGACTCCGCGCCCGAGCCGCAGGAGACGGCGGTCACGGTGCCCGGCGACGTGTGGATCATGGGCAACCACCGGCTGCTGTGCGGCGACGCCACGGCGCTCTCGGACGTGGAGAAGGTGCTGGTGGGCGGGCTGGCCGACATGGTGTTCACGGACCCACCGTACAACATCAACTATGAGGGCCGCACCAAGGACAAGCTGAAGATCCAGAACGATAAGCTCGGCGGCAAGTTCTACGATTTCCTGCGCGACGCCTCGGCGAACCTCCTGTCCGTGTGCAAGGGCGCGGTGTACATCTGCATGTCGTCGTCGGAGTTGCACACGCTGTACTCCGCGTTCCTGGAGGCGGGCGGCCACTGGTCCACGTTCATCATCTGGGTCAAGAACCACTTCACTCTGGGCTGGGGCGACTATCGCCGCCAGTACGAGCCGATCCTGTACGGCTGGCGTGAGGGCAACAAGCACTTCTGGTGCGGCGACCGGAACCAGGGCGACGCCTGGCAGATCAATCGGCCGGCGGCCAACCGCGAGCACCCGACGATGAAGCCGGTGGAGTTGGTGGAGCGCGCGCTCCGGAACAACAGCAAGAGCAGGGACACGATCCTGGACCCGTTCGCCGGGAGCGGAACGACGGTCATCGCCTCCGAGAAGACGGGCCGGCTGGCGCGCGTCATCGAGTTGGACCCCAAGTACTGCGATGTGATCGTGCGGCGCTGGCAGGCGTTTACGGGCGGCGTCGCGCGCCATGAGGAGTCGGGCCGGGCGTTCGACGACGTGGCAGCCGGAGTCGCGGGCCATGAAGTAAAAACGCCGCCCGGCGAACCGGGCGGCGCAGGCGCGGCGGCGTGAACCCTACTTGGCGATCCGGTACGTCCGGTCGCCCGCCTCGTTCTTGGTGCTCTCGACCTTGAGGCCCATCTTCTTGGTGAGGCTGCCGGAGATGAAGCCCCTGATGCTGTGCGGTTGCCAGTCGGTCGCCTTGGCGATCTCGGCCAGGGTCGCGCCTTCCTTGCGGCGCATCATCTCGATGACGATGGCCTTCTTGCTGAACTCGCGGGGTACGGCGGCGTCCTTGGCGGCCTTCTTGCTGGCGGGCTTGGCCTGCTTCTTGGCGGCCTTCTTGCTGGCGGGCTTGGCAGCCGTCTTGGTACCTTTGGCGGCCTTCTGGCCTTTGGGCGCGTTCTTCTTGGCCTTGATGGTCTTGGTCGAGGGGGCCTGCTCCGGCGCAACGGGGGCGGCCTGCTCCGCAACGGCGGCGGATTCGGTGGTGGTGCTGGCTTCGTTCTTCATGGTCGTGTCTGCTGATCCTTTCCTGCGCGTTCTAATCCGCGCATGACGATTCATACCTTCGTGCTGGCGACGAAGGGAAGGTTTATTTTCGAGATTCTTCGATGGCGATTTTAGGCGTCCGTGAGTACGCCAGACATCGTGGCGTCGGCCACTCCACGGTCCAGAAGGCGATTAGCTCCGGCCGCATCTCGCCCCTGCCCAACGGCATGATCGACTCTGACCAGGCCGACCGCGACTGGGCGGCCAACACGGAGGGACGACCCAAGGGCAGCACCAAGCGCCGCCCCGCGTCGGATGCCGGTCAGGATGGCGTGATTGCGGCGGGGTACGCGAAGTCTCGGGCCGTGCGCGAGTACTTCGAAGCCAAGATGGCCGAGATCGAGTACAAGGAGAAGCTCGGGAGCCTCGTCTCTGTGGATGAGGTTAAGATCGCCACGTTCAATGAGCACCGCGCCATGCGCGACGCGATGCTGAACCTGCCCGACCGCCTCGCAGCTATGTTGGCCGCCGAGACGGACGAGGCCAACGTCCACAAGATCCTGCTCGACGAGATCCGCAAGGGACTCAACGATTATGCAGACTCTCCTGTCGGTCAGTGAGATCGTTGGAGCTGCGGCGCGCGCTGGTGCGCGGCCCGATCCGCTCCTCACGATCTCGCAATGGGCCGACCAGTACAGGATGCTCTCGCAACGCGCGTCGTCGGAGCCGGGACGCTGGCGCACCGACCGCACGCCGTACCTCCGCGAGATCATGGACTGCCTCTCGCCCACGTCGCCCATGGAGCGCGTGATCTTCATGAAGGGCGCGCAGATCGGCGGGACCGAGTGTGGCAACAACTGGATCGGATACGTGATCCACCAGGCGCCAGGCCCCATGATGGCGGTGCAGCCCACCGTCGAGATGGCCAAACGCAACTCGAAGCAGCGCATCGATCCGCTGATCGAGGAGTCCGGAGTCCTGAACACGCTGGTCAGCGATCCGCGCTCGCGCGACTCGGGCAACACGGTTCTGTCCAAGGAATACCCTGGCGGCGTGCTGGTGATGACCGGCGCGAACTCCGCGGTCGGCCTCCGCTCCATGGCAGCACGGTATCTGTTCCTCGACGAGGTGGACGGGTATCCCGGCGATGTGGAAGGTGAGGGCGATCCGGTCAATCTTGCGATGGCGCGCACGCGCACGTTCGCGCGGCGGAAGGTCTTCCTCGTCTCGACGCCCAAGATCACCGGCATGAGCCGGATCGAGGCGGCGTATGAGGAGAGCGACCGCCGCCAGTATTATGTGCCGTGCCCGACGTGCCGGGAGTATCAGGTCCTCCGGTTCTCGCAGTTGCGATGGCCGAAGGGCCAGCCCGATAAGGCGGTGTACGTCTGCCAGCATTGCGGCCAGGAGATCCACAACCATCAGAAGCAGTGGATGCTGGCGCACGGTCAGTGGCGCCCCAATCCGTCCTCGACGTGGGACGGCAAGACCGCTGGCTTCCACCTGTGCAGCCTGTACTCGCCAGTGGGCTGGTTCTCCTGGGGCGATGCCGCCAAGCAGTTCGAGCAGGCGCAGAAGAAGCCGGAGTTGCTCCAGGTCTTCGTGAACACCGTTCTGGGCGACACGTGGACGCTCCTCGGCGATGCTCCGGACTGGAAGCGCCTCTATGACCGGCGCGAGCAGTATAAGTACGGCACGGTGCCGCGCGGAGGCGTCCTCCTTACGGCTGGCGCGGACGTGCAGAAGGACCGCATCGAGGTCGAGATCGTGGCGTGGGGGCGCGGCAAGGAGTCGTGGTCCGTCGATTACCGCGTCTTCGAAGGCGATACCTCGCGCCAGGCGGTCTGGGACAAGCTCTCCGGCCTGCTGAACGAGACGTTCCCGCACGCCTCCGGCATCGAGATGCCGATCCTGCAACTCGCGGTGGACTCCGGGTACGCGACCACGGAGGTGTACGAGTGGGCGCGGCGGCAGGGCGGGCGCGTGGTCGTGATCAAAGGCGACCAGCGCTCCGGCGCGATCCTCGGCGCACCGTCGCCGATTGAGGTTGGCCCGCTGGGCAGCAAGATGAAGCGGGGCGTCCGCGTGTGGCCGGTCAACTCCGGCATGGCGAAGGAGGAGTTGTACCGCTGGCTCCGTCTGGATGGGATTACGGACGAGGAGGTCGAGCAGGGCGTTCCGTTCCCGCCCGGCTTCTGCCACTTCCCCAGGTACAGCGAGGAGTACTTCAAACAGATCACTGCCGAGCAGCTCGTGACGAAGCTCGTCAAGGGATACAAGCGGATGGAGTGGCAGAAGATGCGCGAGCGCAACGAGGCGCTCGACTGCCGGGTGTACGCGCGTGCGGCGGCGGCGCGCGTCGGCATTGATCGGTTCCAGGACAAGCACTGGGCCGAGTGGGAGCGGAAGCTGGCGCCCGTCCTGCCCGGTCCCCAGCAGGTGCCCCAGCGCGTGATGCCCGCGCGCCCGCGCAACCAGATCCGCTTCCGCGTGGAGGTTTGACCATGTTCACCCAGTCGGATCGCGACACGCTCGACTCGCTCTATAAGCAGGGCGCCAAGCGGGTCCGGTTCCAGGACCGCGATTACGAGCTTCAAAGCGTGGACGATTACGTGAAGCTCCGGCACCTCATGGACAACGACATCGCGCAGGCTGGCGGCCAGCAGCCCGTGCGCCAAGTGCGCGTGTACACGACCAACGGGTGGGGGTACTGATGACCGATCCGAGTCCCTTTTCGATTCTTGACGAGTCCGCGGCGGCGGCCCGGAACCGCCAGCGCGTGCGTCCTATGCGCGCGCCCAATGCCGTTCGGCGTGGCCTGGCGGCGTTCCGCAAGGCGTGCCAGAAGCGCATGCCCGCGACGATGGAGAACGTCTTGTTCTTTGGCGGCCTCGCCTCTGTGGTTGGCGGCTGCTGGATGGTGTGGCACCCTCTCGCGCCCCTGGTTGGCGGCGGCCTGGCGGTCTGGGTGTCGATGCTGGCGTCCATGGAGCGTGAGTCCAAATGAGCATCGTTCGGCGCGCGGCGGCACAGATGATTGCGCCTCCGGCGCGGCATGCCATGGGCACCTTCCCGTTCGACGCAGCGGGCAAGGGCCGGCGCGGATACGGGTGGAACCCGAGCTATCTCGGGATCAACACGCTCCTCTTCTCGCACGGGCTGGAGTTGCTCACGCGCAACCGCGACGCCGTGCGCAACAGCGCGTGGGCGGTGGGCGCCATCGAGTCGTATGTGGCCAACGCCATCGGGCGCGGCATCCGTCTGATCCCGCAGCATCCCGAGGAGAAGGTCCGGACCCTGATCCGCAACAAGTGGGAGCGATGGATCAAGGAGTCGGATGTGGAGTACGACCCCAAGAATCCGGCCTCCGGCCAAACCGATTTCTACGGCCAACAGATGATCCTGGCACGCGAGTGCATGGAGGCGGGCGAGGTGTTCGTGCGCTTCCGGCCGCGCTCGCCCAAGGAAGGATTGGCGGTCCCGCTGCAACTCCAGTTGATCGAGGCCGAGCAGTTGCCTCTGTGGCGCAACCAGCCCACGTCCGACACGCCGCAGCAGAACCGCGTGCGGTGCGGCGTGGAGTTTCGTTCCGATGGCCGCCGCGCGGCCTATCACTTCTGGCAGGCGCATCCGGGCGAGACGATGTTCTATCCGATGGAGGCCCTCCATGTGGAGCGCGTGCCCGCGTCAGACGTGCTGCACGTGTACAAGCCGATCCGCGCCGGACAGTTCCGTGGCCAGCCGTGGTTGACCTCGGTGCTGGCCAAGCTGTACGAACTGGAGCAGTACACCGACGCGGAGATCGCGCGCAAGAAGGCCGCCGCGATGATCACCGGCTTCATCAAGCAGGTGAGCCAGGACAATCCGGTCATGGTGCCGGATCAAGTGGCGGCGCAGGCACCGCAGGAGCCGGGCACCCAGATCACGAAGCTCGAACCGAACACGTTCATCAACCTGGGCTTCGGCGAGGAAGTGCAGTTCGCCCAGGTGCCGGATTCGGGTGACTTCAAAGGCTTCATTCGCGCGTGCTTGCAGGCGTTCGCGACCGGTGCTGGCCTGGCCGAGTACCAGATCAGCGGGGACCTCTCGGGGATCAACTACTCCTCGATCCGCGCCGGTCTGCTGGAGTTCAGGCGCAAGTGCGAACAGTTCCAGCACGCGGTTTTCATCTTTCAGGTATGCCATCCGATTTATCGGCGGTGGCTGCGCGAGGCAATGCTCGCGATGGTGTTCGGCATCGACTTGCTGAACGCCTACGATAAGGACCCGGAGCCGTTCGAGGCGGCCCAGTGGGTCACGCCTGGCTGGCCGTGGGTCGATCCCGAAAAAGATATCAAGGCCGCCGAGCGAGCGATCCGCGACGGCCTCTCCACCCGCACGATTGAGTGCGCGGCGCAGGGATACGACGCGACCGTGATCGACCAGCAGCAGAAGGACGACAACGACCGCGCCGACCGCCTTGATCTCTCTTACGACTCGGACGGCAGGAAGATCCTCACGGGTCGGAACGCCGGGTTGACGGAGGACGAAGTGGCCAACCAAGCGGCGACGGGCAAAGTGGAGGTCCAATGAAGCACCTCACGCACGTCGCGTCGCGCTTCGTCAACACGCCTCTGATGATTCACCCGCCCAAGCTGGAGGTGATCATCAAGGCGCTCGGGCCGCGCCTCGGGATCGATCCGGAGGCGGTGCTGGCGCACCGCGTCCCCATGGATGCCACGGCGACGCTGGTCGCGCGGTATTCCGATGGCGACCGCGCGGAGGAGCGCGATTACGCGGTCATCGACGGCATCGCGGTCATCCCGGTGCAGGGCACGCTGCTCAAGAAGGAGTCCTTCATGTCCGCATGGAGTGGCTCCTCGTCCTACGAGCAGATCCAGCGTCAGATGGCCGACGCGGTTGCGGACGCGGGCGTCTCCGCGATCCTGCTGGATATCGACTCGCCTGGCGGTGAGACTGCCGGGTGCTTCGATTTGGCCGACTTCATCTTCGCGTCGCGCAAGCAGAAGCCGGTCTGGGCCGTGGCGAACGATATCGCCTTGTCGGCGGCCTATGCGATCGCCAGTTCGGCAGAGAAGATCTGGCTGAATCGCACCGGCGCGGTTGGTTCCATCGGCGTGTATGCGCTGCACATGGACCAGTCGGGCTTCGACAAGGACCTGGGCGTCAAGTACACGTATGTGTTCGCGGGCGCCCGCAAGGTGGATGCCAACCCGCACGAGCCTCTCTCGGATCGCGCGCACATCGACATCCAGGATGAGGTTGACCGCGAGTACGGGATCTTCACCGAGACCGTGGCGCGCAACCGCAAGGCCAGCAAGAAGGAGATTGTCGGCACCCAAGCCGGTGTGCTCTGGGCCGACAATGCCATCCCCCTACTGGCAGATGAGCTTGGCACCTTCGACGACGCCCTGGATGCGCTTCGCGGCGCAATCGGCGGGTTGGTGAAGGGCAGCCGGTCGGCTAACGCGACCGGCCAGTTTCATGGTGAGGCAGTACATCCATTGGCGGCGCAAACCGCCGCACCGGAGGTAACAACTATGGCCGAACTCGATCCGAAGGCCGCCGCCGCCAAGAAAGACGGCGACGAGAACCAGGGCAAAAAGGAGCCCGAGAAGTCCGACGCGAAGGAGTGCGACTCCAAGAAGGAGCCGCCCGACAACGACGAGGACGATGACAAGCGCGAGGAGGGCAAAAAGAGCAAGAAGAAGGGCGAGAAGAAGGATGATGACATGACCGAAGGCAAGAAGGCCGCCAGCGTCTCCGGTCAGATCGTCCTCCCGCCCGCGCAGGCCGTGCGCGCGGAATCGGACATTCAGGCCATCGCCGCGCTTTGCAAGATGGCCGGTAAGCCGGATCTCGCCGCCGATTACCTGATGAAGCGCAACTCGAACGGCGAGTACATGAGCGTCGCGGAGGTCAGCGCCGAGTTGACCGCGACCCGCGTCGCGGAAAGCGAGAAGCACATGGTCGATTCGAAGGTGAACCCCAACGCGGGATCGGGCGGCATCGCGGAGATCGAGGCGCAGGCCACGTCGTATGCCCGCCAGAACCGGGGGCAGGTCACGCAGGGGATGTACGTCAACGGCGTCACCACCAAGGTGACGAAGGAACGCGCCTATGCCGCGATGCTCGAAGAACACCCCGAGGCGTATGCGGCGTTCCGCGCGCAGCACAACGCGAAGGCCCTCGTGGCCACGCTCGAAGCGGCGGGAATCCGCCTGGCGCGGTAGCACCGCGCGAAAGGAGAAAACGAATCCATGGCTTACGAACAGACTCTTCGTACCATCGCGGCCCCCGCGAGCGCGGACTTGAGCGCGTCTCAATTCTGCTTCGTGGTGGTCAACTCCAGCGGGCAGCTTGCGCTGCCCTCGGCTGGCGGTGAAGCGGACGGCATCCTTCAGGACAAGCCGAACGCGCAGGGCGTCCAGGCCGAACTGGCGGTGCTCGGCGTGAGCAAGGTGGTGGTCGGCACGGGCGGTGTTACCGCTGGCGACCTCCTGGCCACCGATGCCAACGGTAAGGCCGTGACCGCGGCCTCCGGCAACAAGATCCTTGGTCGCGCCCTGGCGACCGGCGCGGCGGGCGTCATCATCCCCGCGCTGATTCAGCAGAAAGGCAAGCTCTAGTCGGCGACCCCGAGTAGCGCAGCAGCACCCCGCCGACCGGCGACGGTCGGCTTTTTTGTGTTCGAAGGGAGAATCTAAATGCCTCAACCGACTCTGGGCGATGTTCACGTGAATCGCCCGTTGACCAACATCTCCGTGGCGTACAGCCAGGAATCGGCGGGTGTCGAGTTCGTTGCCGATCGCGCTTTCCCTGCCATCCCGGTGGAGATGAAAAGCGACCTGTACTACACGTACAAGCGCGCCGACTTCAACCGCGACGAAATGCAGCAGCGCGCCCTCGCGACCGAATCCGCTGGCTCCGGCTACGGGCTCGACTCGACGGGGACCTACTCCTGCAACGTGTGGGCGCTCCACAAGGACGTGGACGACCAGATCCGCGCGAACAGCGACACGCCGTTGTCGCCGGATCGCGACGCGACCATTTTCCTGACCAACAAGGCTCTGATCCGCCGTGAGAACGTGTGGGCCGGTGCCTTCTTCAAGACGGGCGTCTGGACCGGCGAGGTCGCTGGCCAGGCCACGTCCGACAGCACGCACGTGACGTATTGGGATTACGCCACGTCCAGCCCGATCACCGACATCCGCCACGCGAAGACGCAGATGCGCCTGAACTCGGGCGGGTTCACGGCCAACATCGGCGTGTTCTCGCGCGCCGTGTTCGACAAGCTGGTCGATCACCCCGACTTCATCGACCGTACGAAGTACGGTCAGACGGCGCCCAACCCGGCGATGGCGACGCGCCGGATCATCGCCGAGATCCTGGAACTCGAAGAGGTCCTCGTGATGGATTCGGTGTACAACACCGCCGCCGAGGGCGCGACCGAGTCCACCTCCTTCATCGGCGGCCTGTCCGCTGCGCTGTTCTACCGGCCCCGCAACGCCGGTCTGATGACCCCGAGCGCCGGGTACACGTTCAACTGGACCGGCCTTATCGGCACCACGGGCGGCGCGGGCCTGCGGATCAAGACGTTCCGCATGGAGCACCTCGCCAGCGACCGCGTAGAGATCGATTCCGCGTTCGACATGCGGATCGTGTCGAAGGACTGCGGATTCTTCTTCAACAACGTCATCACGGCGGTGTAGCCATGGCCTTCTACAGGCGACCCAACTGGGCGCAGTTGATCAGGGACGGCGTGCCGTCCTTGTACGTGCTGCGCCCGATGTTGGGCGGGTTCACGCCGCCGAACGTCGGCGACGAGTATCCCGCCCCCAACCCGAGCAACAAGTTCCAGATGATGCGCGCCCGCCAGATGTACGAGCAGCGTCGCATTGGCCCTTGGCCGGATCTGGAGATCGCGCTTCTGCGGTCGGGGCGGCAGCCGGTGCCTCCCAAAGCCAAGCCCGCCGCCGCCCCGCCGAAGGCGGGAAAGGAGAGAAAACAGCATGATCGAAGTGCATAAAGTTCCGATTAGCGCGCCGCAGTTTCAGGGCGACGGGAGCCTGCTGACCAACATCGGGAGTTCGGCGCTCAACCCGCTCGTGCAGCAGGTGAAGCAGGTCAGTCTCACCGCCGCGCAGTTGATCGCGATGTACACGACGCCCGTGAGTATTCTTCCCGCGCCTGGCGCGGGCAAAGTACTCATCATCGACGCTATCGCGTTCCAGTTCAAGCACGGTGCCAGCCAGTTCACGGGCGGCGGCGCGGTGACGTTCGTCTTTCATGGGACGGCGGTCACGCCGCACACCGGGAACGTGGCGGCGGCGACCATTCAGGCCGCCGCCGACGACGTGCAGTACCTCGGCCCCAACACCAGCGCGGCCATCGATCTCCAGACGGCGATCAACCTCGGTCTGGATATCAAGAACGCGACCGCTGCGTTCGCGGCTGGCAACGGCACGGCCATCGTGACCGTATGGTACTCCGTCCTGACGCTCGGATAGCGCGCCATGAAGACCGCCGGCCTAAATCGCGCGTCGTTCCCGGCCATCAATCCCGGCACGACCCAGACCCTTGCCATCGGGTCGTCCTCGGCGGCCACAGCTGCGCCGATTGGCGCGGACGTGGTGCGCCTGGTCGCGACCGTGGATTGCTATGTCGCCATCGGGTCGAGTCCCACGGCGACCGCTTCCAGCATGTTCCTGCCCGCGAAGATGGCCGAGTACTTCGTGCTCGCGCAAACCGACAAGATCGCCGTGCTCCAAGTGTCCTCCGGAGGCACGTTGTACATCACTCCGGCCGCATAGTATGGCGTTCGCTGATCTCGTCAACGCGATGGACACGGCGTGTCTGGCCGCATTCGGCACGCCGGTTACATTCGCGCCCCAGGATGGTTCCGGGCCGCAGCAGATTACCGGGATCATCCAGACTCCGGCGATGGCCGAAGATTACGTGCCGGGCAGTGTGCAGGGCACGTCCGTCGTTCGGCTTTTCGTCCGGTTCGCCAACCTGAACCCGCCGCCGCAGCACGGCGACACCATCACGATCAACGGCAAGAAGTACGACGTGACCGAGGTGGAAGCCGATACGCAGGGCGGCGCGGTGCTCAAACTGCGGATCACCTAATGCTCAATCCCGCTGCGATGGTGGACAGCATCGTGACGACGCTCCAGGCCATTCCGGATCTGGCTGCCGCGATGACCGTCCTTGATGAGAACGGCACGCCCACCTGCCGGATCAGCGCATTCCATTACCGCTTGGGCGTCGAGCACCGCCTCGCGGAGGCTATCTTCAAGATGCCCGCGCCCTCGCTGATGCTCGTGTGGGAGGGCACGCAGGGCGGCAACTTTGACGGTCAGACGATTTGGAAGCATCGGTTCAGCATGTACTTCCGCATGGGGAACGCGGTTGGACAGACCGAGCCGATGGGGTACGAGGAGTTGTGGTGGACCGTCTGCAATAAGCCTCCCACCGGGAGTCCTGTGTGCATCCGGTACATGAACCTCTATCCCGGCCTCGACATCATGGACACGCCGAGCGTGGCCCACGCGCTCGATGAAGACCTCCAGGACCGCTTCGTGGGCACCTTTGTGATCCCCGAGATTGGAGATAACTGACATGCCCGATCTGAAGCAGGAGATGGCCGACGTGGCGGCGGCCATCGAGAGACTGGAGACGCAGGCCGCCGCGCCCGCGACCCCGCCCGCGCCCGGCAAGGTCCGGCTGCGGCATCCCCACACTGGCGACATCAAGGAAGTCGATGCCGTCCCCGAGAAGCTCATCCCGATCATGGGCCTCGGTTACCAGCAGGTGAAGGAGTAAACCAATGCCCGCGAGAATCCAGCAACTTGTCCTTGGCCTTGGAGCCAACAAGCAGACCGCCATCGGAACGGCGGGGACCACGTTCCTGCGCTTCAAAAAGCTCGACACGACGCTGACCACGCCGAAGCCGATCTTCGAGAACGACGCCGCCGAGATCGGCAAGCAGCACGAGTTCATCACGGCGACGTTCCCGTCGCATTACGACGTGGCCAACCGCCTGGAAAAGTACGCCAGCGCGGAATTCGTCACCTGGGCGACCGCCTACGCGCTCGGCAACGCGACCGTGACCGGCTCGTCCGCGCCGTACACGTACACCATCGTGCCGATCGATCCGGGCACGACCATCGAACTGCCGTACTTCTCGCTCGTCGAGCAGGTGGCCGAAGGCGGCGGCAGCGCGGTCGATAACCTGTACGTCGGTTGCGCCATCGAGGACTTCACGTACCAGTTCAACTATGGGCCGGGCCGCAGTTCGTCCAAGATGACGGTCAACTGGGTCGGCTCCGGCAAGCTCACGACGCCCTCCGGCATCACGGTCCCGGCTCTCACGGTCGAGAACAACATGCTGGCGGCGTCCATGTCGCTCACGGTCAATGGCGTGGATTACGTCGCGACCAAGCGCATCCTCTCCGGCAGCATCGGTTGGAAAAACAACCTGCTCCTCAACGCGGGCTTCTACCCCGGCTCCGGATTGCAGAACGGCCTCCAGATCCGTGGCCGCATGGAGATCGGCGCCCGCGTGCCGACGTTCCAGTTCACCGCCCGCCTGCTCTCGGGATCGACGGAGTACACGACGCTCATCAACCAGACCACCGGCACGGCGACGCTCTCTGTCAATCACGACGCGAATAACTCCGTCTCGTTCTCGTTCCCCAAGATGGCCTTCCAGGTCGTCGAGAACGCCGAGGCGGACGGCATTGTGGCCGTGACGGTGACCGGCGCTCCCCAGTACGACACGGTGAGCAACACGGTCCTGTCGATCACCACGAAGTGCGGCATCAACACCATCGCGCAGTAAAAATCCACTCCCAGGAGTACCTATGTACGGCAGCATCCCCGAAGGGGGCATCACCATCAAAGTGCCCAATCCGCCCAAGGCGGCCCGCGTCCGTCTCCCGACCAACGACGAGATGCTGGGCCGCCTGGCTCACCAGAAGTCGATCCGGCGCACCATCGGCCGGCGCAAGTCGCAGACGGAGTTCGTTCCGAATCCGCAGGCCGACCTCGCCCTGTTCAACCAGATCCGGTTGGACAAGGACGGCCCGGAGTTCGACGAGTTCGAGGCGGGCAATGCCATCTCGAAGCTCACCTATTGCGAGGTCACCGGCTGCGAGCGCGTGGGCGACGAGTACCGTATCACGCTCAAGACGCCGTTCGGCGACACCACCCACACCATGAAGATCCCGACGCAGCGGGACGTCACCGTGTACCGGCGCACCGTCGTGTCGGCGACCGACCTTCCGCACGGCCAGGAGGAGTTGCGATACCGGATCGAGCCCGCCGTCGATCTGTACGACTCCGTGGTCAGCAAGGCCGAGGGGTACGTCGATGGCCTCAAGATCAGCGACGTGCCGCCGCACCACAAGTCCGCGGTCGCCGTCGAGTTGGTTTCGGCGCTCGACGATCTCGACCCGTCGCTCGACCCAAACTTCTAGGGCCGGATGAGTGGCCGCATCCGGTCCCTCTCCGGCTCCTCATCCATCGGTGCATCCACCAGGATGACCTGTGCGATGGAGGCGCGGACGGTCCGCGCGGTTGCCCGGATGCCAACGATGTAACGTGCAGTAAGTGCGGGCACCAGCGCACGGTTGGTGATACCAACGCGCCTGGCACCTGCCCTCACTGCGGCTCCTGGCAATACACCATCAACCGCTGCTCGCATTGCCGCCTCGACGACCTGGATCACATCCGATCTCACTCGGTCGCCGGTCGCCTTTTCGAGCGGGTCCTCGAACTGGAGTTCGATGCGGCCCACTTTAGCGTTCCCTGGAGCGACGTGACCGCCGAGGAGGTGCGTGGCCTCCAGATCCTCAAGGAAGAACGCGAGCGCTATCGGCAGGAACTCGCGCACAACAATCCACTTCAAATCCCGAGAGCCAACGAATGAATCCCACACCACCGTGCGTTACCTGCGGTACTCCGGTCGAGTTCGACCTCGATCCGCAGTCGATCCGCTTCTCTCCCGGTATCGGGAGCACCGCTGTTGTGTTCGAGCACCCCGTCCAGGTCGCGTGTCCCGCTTGCGGCACGCTCCTGCACATGTTCGTTGCCGGGGTGCAGAACCTCCAGTTGAAGACCGCCGTCGTGCCGCCCGCGAAGCGGCAGTTGGTGGTTCCCATCTCGCGCAGGCTGGTCGGTTAGCGATGCCGTTTCAGGCCAAGATCACCCGCGCTCGGTTTGTCCTCGGGCCTTTCACGTCCGAGGACATGCTGGAGATCGGCAACGTAGTTGTGGAGTCGATCAAGGGCAGGCTCCACAAAGGCCTGAACATCAACGACCAGCCCGCCAAACCGCTCAAACCGGGGCGTAACGGGAAGAAGGGCTATCCCGATTACAAGGCGGGACGCGGCCTCCAGCCGTTCCGCGACTGGTTCTGGACTGGCCGCACGCTCCGGTCGCTCAAGGTGAAGTCGGCCAGCGAGAACCGCTGCGTTATCGGCTTCATCGATCCCAACGCCGACCGCATCGCGCACGTGAACAACATCCGCGAGCGGGCGTTCGGGATTTCACCCAAGGACCGGCTCGCTCTGACCGCCATAGTGCGGGCGGTGCTGAGGAGGGCTCGTGTGGTGCGGGTGGCGAGGGCGGCGTAGCGAGACGGCTCGATCATGGCTTCGTCATTTACGATTGTGAGCCTGCGCGTCGCTCAGCCCTCTAGAGTAGCCCGCGTAGTAGGCATTCACAAATAGCATTGCGAGCCACGCCTCTCTTTCAGCCTCGGGCTTCGCGAGAAGCGTGGTGTACTCGCTCTGAATGCGAGGGTTCTTACCGAGTTGCACAGTTAGAGAAGTTAGATGGTCACTGAACGCCTGATCTTTATTTGAAAACCATATGGTCCCAACACGCTTGATGTCATCTAGAACGTTTTGGGCACTGATGGAATACGAAGGATGCGTCTGTTGCTGACCACCAAGAGGGTAGATCATCAGAGAGGCAACTATCAGCCAGGTGCGCTTCATTCAACGTCCTCCTTGTGAGTTCGAACATCCACCGCGGCCCCGATTCTCTGGGGCCATCAGACCTCAATCGTAAAGGTTGTTGTAGAGCTGTTTAGAGGCACAGGTACTGGTCTCACCTTAACCCGGTATCGATCCTCAAATTTTAGTGAGCCGATGGCAGAACAGACCGCAGGGAGTCGGTTCGTCATTCTCATCTCTCCATGAATCTGACCGGCGGTAATCGAAACCACAGCCCGTCCGCTTTTGCGAGCCGGCTCAATGTGCCGGGTGAAAACATGCTGCCGAATTGCATCGGCTACACTTTCGGCCAAGTTCGCTTCACCTCCACAGCCTTCGAGTATAGCTACTTACAAAACCCGTAGCGGGGTTCTAAATGGACCAGGAATCTGTCGTTCTTGAAGTCGATCCTCGCAGCATTCACCAAGCCATCGTCCAGGCAAACAAGGACGTGGAGGGGTGGGAGAAAGGCATCGTCGGCGCTGGCGACCGCATGCAGAAGTCGCTGGAGCGCATGGCCGACCTGCTCGTCAAGGTCAACGACAAGTCCCGCAACTCCATGGAGCGTCTAACGCAGGCGGTCGAGAAGCAGGCCGCCGCCTACGGGAAGACCGGCGTGGACCGTCTGGTCGCGGAACGCGACCGCCTGATCAAGAAACTCGGCGACGAGGAAGGCATGGTCAACCGCGTCCGGGCCGCCTACGAGAAGATGATCGCCGCCGAGCAGAAAAAGGACGGCGGCGGCGCGGAGGCGTTCGGCAGGCAGATTGAGCAGATGATCCGCGACCCGCTCAACGGCGCGAAGGAAGCGGCGGCTGGCCTGCTCGAAAAGGTCGGCACCATGGGCGCGGCCTTGGGTGCTGGCCTCGGGGTCCTCACCGCGATTGCCGCAGCCGGATGGGAGGCGGCCAAGAGTCTCGGCGAGTACGGCACGCGCATCCGCGACGTGGAGCTGCGCACCGGCCTGGCGGCCAAGGAGGTCGGTCAGTTCGCGTTCGCCGCCAAGGCTGTCGGCCAGGACGTGGAGATCGTGGAGCGCCTGATGCGCGGTCTGTCGCAGGCCGCCGACGATACGTCCACGCAGGGCGAGAAGGCGCGCGCCACGATGCAGCGGTTGGGCATCGACCTCCGCACCTCCATGGGCGAGATGAAGCCCACCTCGCTCCTGTTGACTGAGATCTCCGACGCGTTGAACAAGCTCCCCGAGGGCGTCCAGCGCGACGCCGCCGCTATGGATCTGTTCAAGCGGGTGGGCATCGAGGCCATCCCGTTCCTCACGGAGTTGAACGAGAACCTGAAAGAGGCCAAGGCCCAGGGATTCGGGCCGACCGAGGACGACATTCGCCGCTTCACCGAGTATCAGCACGACGTTGCGGAGTTGCAGACCAAGTGGGACGCGCTGATGCGCAAGTTCAAGGAGGGCCTCGTCACCACGCTCACCATCTCGATCAACTGGGTGGGGGCGGGCGTGAAGTGGTTCCTCAACAACATCACGCCGTACGGCGACGAGCAGCGCGAGCGCCAGGAGGAGGAAGATGCCCGGCAGGTTGCGGCGGCCGGAGGCGTGGGTGCCCACGGCTCCAGGAGCGCGCACCGCAGCCTCCAACGGCAGATGGACCAGATGGCGCCCGGCTTCATGCAGGATAAGCCTGCCATCCAAGCGCGCATCGAGGAGTTGCGCAAGCAGCAGCAGGACCTCGTGGGCAACCTTGGGTGGGCGGCGTTTATCGCGCCGACCGAGGACGAGCAGAAGCGCATGGCGAAGGCCGCCAGCATCCAGAAGGACATCGAGAGCATGCAGTACACCCTCGATGAAGCGGAAAAGGCCACGCGCCGCAAGGATCTGAATGAGGGCCAGTCGTACATCGACCGCCTGCGCGCCCGATACTTCGGCACCCACGACGGCATCGAGGAGGCGTACCAGCAGGCGAAGAAGGAAGTTGAGCGGTATCGCAAGGAACTGTTCGAACCAGAGCATCCACTCACCAAGACAGAGGCCAGTGACCTCAACAAGAAGCTCGTTGAAGCACAGGGCCGCGAGGCGCGCGCCAAGGCGTCGCTCGACGCGGAGACGGAGCGCAAGAAGTTCCTGACCGAGAGCCAGGCGTTCATTAGGAAGGGCGATGAGGCCGAGCTCGACGCCATCGGCAAGATTTACTACCAGCGCGATCTGCTGTTGCAGCAGGCGGCCAAGGTAAAGGCGACCGAGGCCGAGATCGCGGCCATCCGCAAATCCGCCGACGAGCAGGCGGGGAAGGTGCTCAAGGAGTCCTGGGAAAAGTTCGAGGAGTATGACCAGAAGCGCCGGCTCGATCAGCAGAAGAAGTTCCTCTCGCTGTTCCTGCCCTCCAAGGAGCAGTTAAAGGAGTGGGAGGACGTGTTCAAAGCGCAGGACCGCATCCAGGATATCGATGTGCAGGCGCAGAAGGAGGCCATGCGGCGGCACGCGAACATGCAGGTGAAGCAGGCAGCGACGCCGGAGGATGCGTACCAGATCCGCGTGGACCTTGCGATCAAGCTGGCGCAGATCGAAGTGGACCGCATCCGGCGCGAGGACGACAACGCGAAGAAGATGGTGATGGCCGCCGAGGCGCAGAAGCAACTCTACACGGACCTCGCGGCGGCGCAGGACGAGTTGGAGGAGAAGCGCGCGCAGGCCGCCGAACGCGCCGCCGAAGAAGCACAGCGCGAGTTCGACACGATCCAGAAGGAGGCGTCGAGCCTCTTCCATACGCTGCTCACGAAGCCCCAGGACTTCGCCAAGCAACTGGGCACCACGCTTCGCGAGGCAATCCTGAAACCCATTACCGAGGGTTTCGGTGGGATGATCGCGACCGCCGTGCAGCCGTTGGTGGGCGGCATTGGCGGCATGTTCAAGGGCATGTTCGGCAAGGACCCGGCGAAGGCTTCGACCGATCTCAACACCGCCGCCACGGTCCAGAACTCGGCGGCGATCGCCATGCTCACCGCCGTGCTGGCCGGATTTATGGGCATCGGTATGCCGATGTTTGCCGCGCCGAGCATCCCCGGCATCAGCGGTATCCCGCTCCCCGCGTTCTCCGCGCCCGCCTCTGGCATGCGCTCGGGCCTGCCTAAATTCGCGGACGGCGGTGTGACGAACGGCCCGACCATCGTTGGCGAGGCCGGGCCGGAGTTGGTGATCCCGTTGAAGCGGCTCCAGAACATGGGCCTGCCTCCCAGCGTCAATCTCGTGGGCCACTATGGGCCGGAGACGACCAAGGCGCTGGAGAAGGCGACGTATGCGCTGATGGATATCGCGCTCCCGGCTGGCCTCGGCGCGCTCGGCGGGCCGGCTGGCATCAGCATTGGCGACACCTTCATGGCGCTCCTGACGGGCGCCGTTGCTGCGGCCACGCCCCCGAGGTATGACGGTGTCCTCATGGGAGTTGTGGCGCCTCCCGGCGACATGGAACCCTACTACACGGCCCGGTGGGTAGTGAATCCGAGGAACGGGGAGATCCTGACCAGCAGGATTGCCCGGTGGTCCGAGACGACCGATCTGCTTCCGGAGCATCACCAGTTGATGGCAGCCAAGGGATGGCCCACGGCGGGGCGCAATTATGACCTGATGCACCGTGGCCAAGCGATCCTCGCACGCGACGGCACGATCCTGGATCTCGGCGACCAGTCCGGAGAGGGATTCGCGGAGTTCGCTGCCGCCTATGGCAACGACGCCATTCGCCGATTCCGTCCGCTTACGAGGAGCCAAGCGGCGCGGCTCGAAGGCCACATCACGGACCTGTTCGAGAATCTGTTGCCGCGATCTGCTTCTGTGCGCGGGCCTCGCGACCTGGAGTACATGGCGAGGCCGAAGAGTGGGCCGCGTGGCGTGCTCGATCCGGAGACGGATTGGTATTGGGGCGAGGGCGGGCGCGACGCTTGGGGCATGACAGCAGAGCAGCGTGCGGCGGCGGGCCGGAAGGGCGGCAAGCGGGCGCAGGAGACGCTCCGGTTGAATCCCCGTGATCCGGATTTGGACATGTTCGGGAATTACGTCGGCCCTCCGGTCGATCCGAGGGAGACGGTTCACGAGGCGAGCCGCAAGATCGATGAGCAGTTCAAACATCTCGCCGACATCGACTGGAGCCGCAAGTCCGGCCAGATCACCCGTTTCGTCAACGTGGGCGGCGAGCGCATGAGTCTCCTACAAGCGGGGAAGCGGTTCGGCGTGAGCTCGCTGTCCATTGAACGCGAACTCCGCGCCCGCTATCCGGGCCAGGACTGGAGCACCATTGACCTCTCGGAGGTAATCAAAGAGTGGGGCCTCCGTAGTGTCGATGCAACGAAGGCGCACCGCATCCCTTCGCACGACTCGGGCGGCACCATCGCCAGCACCGGCATAGCGGTCGTCCACAAGGGCGAGGCCGTGGTCCCGCAGGCCGACACGCTCAAGCGCAGCATCGATAATCTCACCGGCGCGATGAATGGCAACGCCGTGATGTTCCGGTGGTTGCTGTCGTCGATGTTTGGCGGTCGGGCGGCGGCGTACCCGGTCGCGATCCCCGGCGTCGGCACTATCCAGATTCCGATGGGTGGGGGCGGCAGCATCATCAACTTCTCGGGTGGCGGCGGCTATACTCCCGTGGCGTCGGGCGGCGGTGCGTCCCTCGCGCCCGAGGGCGGCTATACGCCTGCGCCTTGGGCTTGGACCAAGACCGGCCTGCCGCAAAGCGAGCTCGAACGTCTCGATCAGATGGTTACTGGCGGCAAGGGCGGTAAGTTCCTGTCCAAGGGCGTTTTCAATCAGAAGGCACTCAAGGACGCGCTCTCGAACCTCAAAGGATCGGTCTGGAACGAGGACGCGTGGAACGCTTACCCCTGGACCACGGGCGGCGTCATGGCGGGCGGCATTCAGGCCGTGGCCACGTCTCCGGCTGCTGGCATGGCGGGATTCTCGCTCGCTATGGGCGGCCTGACGGGCGACCGGCGCGGCACCTGGGGCGGCGCGATGGAAGCGGCGGCCGGAGGCGCGTTGATCGGCGACCAGATCGGCGGGCCGTTGGGCGCGGCGGCTGGCGCGTCCTTCGGGTTCGAAGTGGCGATGTTCGAGAAGCTGTTCGGTGTGGAGTCTCCGCAGAACGAGGCGAAACGCCTGGTCAAGCAAATCTACTCGATCAACATCGACAACTCGATGGCCAAGGATATCGTCAACGTGGCGCAGCAGAAGTACGCGGGGCACGTGAGCCTCGCCGTGCGCGACCCCGACGTGCGCAAGATGCTCATGCTGTACTCGCAGGCGACCGGCCAGAGGTTCCCGCTCTCGGCCAGCACGCCGCAGTCGGCGGCGCTCGCGGAATCGGGTGGGCGGTTGTACCAGCAGGCGACCTATGTGAACGGCATGCCGTACACGTTCCAAAGCAACCTGCCGGTCCTGGGCGGCTACCAGACGGGGACGTACCCGATGCCGGGAGGCAGCCCTATGTCGCTCCAGGTGAACATCTCCGGCCAGGGCGCGGCGCAGTTCGTCGCCGGTCAGGTGGTGACGCCGGAGTTCGTGCAGGCCCAGTGGTCGAGCGCGGGGGCATCCAGCAACGGACGCCTTCAAAACTCGGCCATGATGCAGCAGCCCGGCCTCGTGGTCAGTTGATCGTCTGATCGAGGAGCGGAGGCGTGTCGGCCTTCGGATCGGCGCGCAGCACGGCCATGTGGTACTCGAAGAAGGCCCGGTCGAGCAGCGCGTCGATACCCTGCGTCTGCTGCGCGACGCGCTCGATCTGGAAGCGGAGTGCCCGCATGCCGTTCGCATAGTCCCACCCGCTCTGCTCGAAGGCGGGGTCCTCGGTGGGTGCCATGAATTGCCGTTCGGCGGCGTCAGCGAGTGCTCTGGCGAGCGTTGCGATCCGCCAGCACTCGTCGAGCACCTGGGCGGTAGCGGTTGGGTGGTTAATCATCGTCGGTCCTCTCGCCCCATATAACCCTTGGGCGGGGGCCAAATATCAAGGAGAAAATAGCGTGCCGGGCAACGTCCAGACTGCGGCTCCGAGTGGCGTGATGCCGTACGCTCTCTGTGCGGCGTTCTCCGAGTCGCGCGAGTACGTCCAACTCCAAGCGCAGTATCACGATGGCACCATCCAGCGTTCGCAGTTGGCCAGCACCTCGCGCCATACGTTCAAGGTTTCGCAGCGGTTGGACGCGACCAAGGCGGCGGCTCTCAAGACGTTTTGGGACGGCCAGCAGGGCGGCGTCGTCCCGTTCGTGTTCTACCACCTGATCGAAGGAACGTATGACCCCACCGGCGCTTCTGTCACGGGCCGGTACACGGTCGTCTTCCGGAACAACTGGCAGCAGGCCACCGGCCTGGCGCGCACCGACGTGCAGAATCTCGAACTGATCGAGGTCGCCTGATTCCATGTCTGACACCATTGGACGCATCACCGTTCCCTCGCTCGTTTCGTCGGGCCTGACGTTCCCGTTGACGAGCGACTTCGGCTACGGCTTCACCCAGGACCGCCCGGTCGTTGTGCATCGCTTCGGCGAGTTGGACGCGAAGGCAGAACAGCGCTTCGCGGTCGGCCTCGGCCCGCGCAAGTTCTCGTTCAGGCGCCAGCACCTCTCCAAGCGCGACCGCAACTCGCTCGTCTCGTTTTGGGAGGGATTGCAAGGCGCGTGGCAGTCGTTCACGTACAACGTTCCGAACCCTGTCCAGGTCGCCAGCCCGCGCGCCACGTCGGAGACGACCACGGCGACCACGGTGACGTGGGAGTACGCCCCGCTCTCGATCCAGTACCTCGCCAACGCCTGTCAGACCGGCTTCAACTTCATCGAGGTGCCGTCGAGCGGGCCGACCTTCAACGTCAACAGCACGTGCCTGCGGTTCCCGTCCTCGGGCCTCAAGGCCGCGCTGCTGTCGCAAGTCCAGCAGATCATCCCGCTGATCCACATCCGCGTGCGCGAGGCGGCGGTGCCGGATATCTGGCTCTCCGACCGGCGCTGCACGCTCTCGGACAACGCGAGCGGGGCCGTGCAGGCCGCGATGGGGTGGGCCGCGCCGACGCAGGTGTATCTGCCGCGCGTCCTGGGCCTCGGCGAGCCCGGCTCCGACACGATCATCTCGCAGGACATCAAGGGCACCGCCGACAACGTGCAATTCACGTTCGGCAACGCCGACCGCGTGATGACCGCGCTGGCCAACGACACCGATCTCAAGTTCGCGTCGATCGACCTCTGCCTCCTCCACGTGAACTCGGGCATCCTGATCCAACTGTGGAAGGGATTCATCGTCAGTTACGTGACGGACGGGAGCCCGCAGTTTACGGTGCGATGCTCCGATGGCCTGTTCCAGATCACGCAGATGTACCCAGTGCGCGCGATCTCGCGCCAGTGCTGGAAGACGTTCAAGGACGGCGTGAACTGCCCGTACGTCGGCACTTCGACCTCCTGCGACTATTACTTCGACTCGGCCAACGGCTGCCAGGCGCACGGCATGACGCGGTACTTTGGCGGCCATCCTGCCGAGCCACAGGGCGTCGTCATCAAGGACAACTCGACCGGCCTTTGGGGAATCGGGCGCAGCACCGTGACCGCCACGTCGATCATCTCCGACACCATCTGGGGTAACGCGCTCCAGGAGATCTGGTGCAACGACGACGGCGATCCCGGCAAGGCGTTCTGGGTCAACTGCATGATCGCGGCGGGCCGAGACGAGTCCGACTTCTACGATGCCCTTGGTATCGTGGGCGCCGGCCCGATCTGCTCGTACACGGGCATGTTGGTGTACACCAACTCGGACGGCTACCGCTACATCATCGCGCCCATGCTCGATGGCCAGCCTCCGCAGGGATTCCAGGTCGATGGCAACCTGAACGTCACCAAGGATCAGCCCACGATGGGCCTGCGCGAGGTCACGGGCAACGACCCGTGCGATCTGTCGCACGACTCCTTCTCTCTTGGCCAGGGCACGCCGCAGGTGTGGGGACCGGAGATGGCAGCCGGAACCGCGTTCGTGGAGATCCGCCGGCCCGATCAGAAGGGTATCCAGCCCACCACGACGGACCAGCACCAGATGCAGGTCCCCATCTCGCAGGGCCTCGCGGGGTACACGTGGGACGCGGGCGGCACGCGGACGCTGGCCAACGGCCTCACCAACCCGTTCTGGATCGCGGTCAATTGCTTTCTCCGGTCCCTCGCGCTGTTTGGGGCGTCCTCCGCGACGCAGCTCCAGAACTTCGTCCTGGCATCGGTGTATGCGGGCGACGGCAGCGGTGCCGCCGAGATCGCAGACGATCCGGTGACGCCGATCATTGGCACCGGCACGGAGAAGCAGTGGCGCTTCCAGGGCGTCCTGGCCTCGCAGAAGCCCTTCCGCGATTGGCTGGTCGAGATCCTGGCCTGCGCGCTCGGGTACTTCACCTTCGAGTTCGGCAAGCTGAAGCTCGGGTGCCGGATCAATGCCGCCGCCGTCGAGGCGTTCACCCTCGGCAATATCCTGTTCCAGTCGCTCCGGTTGGAGCCGGTCGAAGCGGCATTCGAGCATCTGGTCATCGACTTCGCGGATCAGGCGTACCAGTATCAGGCCAACACCGCCGAGTACACCGACAAAGACCACGCCGCCTACTATGGCCGCGCCGGAGCGCCGTTGACCGCGCGCCAGCACCTCGTCGGCTGCGGCACGCTCTCGCAGGCATTGCGCCTGGCGCTCGTGCGGACGCGCGAGGAGTTGGGCGGCATCAACGCGACCGAGTGGCGCAACGCCCGCCTGGCGTACTGGCAGACCACGATCCTGGCGCTCAACACGGAGGTCGGGCAGGTCGTCTCCATGACCCACCCGGATGTACCGGGCGGCGCGGGCAACTTCCGCATCACGGCGTGGCGACTCAAGAAGGACTGGTCCATCGAGATCCAAGCCAGGACGGTGACGCCCTCGATGTACGACCAGACGGTCGGGCCGCAGGTGCATGACGTACTCCCCGACCCGTTGCCGGGCATGTTCTGGGCAATCCCGCTCGGGCCGATGTGGGCGCCGTACCAGATCCCGGCACCGGCCAACGATGCGCTGTTCCCCGGCGAGTGGACGTTCGACTCCGATCAGACGTACACGAGCCTCGCGGACGGCACCGCCCTCGCGTACCTCGCGATCACCGGCAAGCTCCCGGTGAATCAGTTCAGCCCCGGCGTTGGCGGCCCGGCCATCGGAACCATCAGCCAGAGCAGCACGGGCGGGTCGATCCCTGGCGGCGTGACCCTGCGCATCGCGCTCTGCGCGCTTGATGCGAACGGCCTTCCCTCGACGCCTTCCAGCATCGCTATCGTGACGACGGCGGCGGGCACCAACACGAATCAGGTCACCCTGTCGAACATCACGTGGCCTGCCGTGGCTGGCCTGGCGCGGTACGCCGTGTTCGTGTCGGCGCAGGACGACCTCATCTGCTGGCAGCAGGGGGACGTGCTCACGGCGGGCGGCGGCGGCACGACCTATACTCCTGGCTCGCTCACGATCAACGGTCCTCTGGCGCGGTCCACCTGGGCGCTGCCCTCGCCGTATGTCTCGAAGATCCGTATCAAGGCCAAGCGGATCGTCCACAGCGGGATCGTCGGCGTAAACGTGGACAACGTGACCGCGAGCGCCATCGTCTGCAACGAACTGATCAACCCGACGACGACCTTCAGCCCGGTGGGCCGGATCGTCTCTGTCATCGGGCGGCCGGAGAGCAGCACCCCGTTCGTGAGCTTCACGATCACCGCCTATGACAAGACGACCGGCACGCTCACCGTGACGCCCTCGCCGCTTACCACGGGGCACCCCGAGCTGTCAGTCCAGCAGAACGACACCATCGTCATCCGGTTCAAGGCCGACGCCGCCAACACCAGCAACCAGACGCAGATCACCGACTCCGGTTGCCAGAACATGATCTATGCGGACGGCATGACGCCGGGCGCCGAGGTCGGCAACATTCTGCGCGTCATCCAGGGCACGGGGCGCGGGCAACTCCGCAAGATCACCGGCAACACGGCGACGCAGTTGTCCTGGGACCTGCCGTTGCTCCTGGACACCACGTCCGTCTGGATCGTCGAGGCTCCGGCGTGGGATTACGTGGCCGACTCGACGGCCATCAGCAACGCCGACCCGTCGCACTCGGTCGTGCTCAACATGGCGACCGACAACTTCATCGATCAGGCCCTCCTGATCGCGGGCTTCACCGTGGACACCAACGGCAACGAGTGCGCCGATGGCGACGTGCCGATCCGCGAGGATTGGATCTATGGCGCGGAGGGCCAGGGGTCCGGATTCATGCTGCCGGTGCCCGGAGTCCTGGGTATCCAGTCCGATGCCGCGCCCGCGATGTATCTCAACGGCGACTTCACTGCTGGCGCGGTCAAGGCGTACTTGAAGTCCGCGCCGGTGGGTGCTGCCCTCACGCTCTCGATCTATATCGGGACGGCGACCGATCCTTGGATTACGCTCACCATCGCGGCGGGCAGCAAGTCGGTCGTGGCCACGTCCGACGTGATTGATGCGCTCGCGCCGATCCCGGCCAACACGAACGTGCGCCTCGCGATCACCTCTGTCGGCACCACGTATCCCGGCACCGATCTTACGGTCTTTGTGTACGCCTGATGGACGCGATCAAGAAGTTCCAGCCCCACCGGACCATGAGTCTCCAGGGCTTCGACGGCTACGGCGCGGCGGCTGCGCTGTGGGGCGCGTCGGAGACTGGCTTCAATGCGTCGGGCGTATTCCGCGACCAGGGCGATTTCGCGGTCGTGGTGCTGTTCCAGAAGGACGATCCGTTCGGGCACCCGCGATTCTCGTACCTGCCGGATGACAACATCTCCGGATTGAAGCTCGACTTCGATATCCAGTTTCAAGGCATCCAGGCGTTCGAGTCCAAGAAGTGGCCGTGGATCGATTGGGCGTACATCAACGCCTATGACGAGAGCGGGACACTGCTCCAGCACAAGCTTTCGGATCTCGCTACCGGACCCTCCGGCCGCACCGGCGCGTCGGGAACGTTCACGCTCAACGTGGGGACGCCGACCGCCAGCGACCGCGTGACGCTCTGGTATCAGAACAAGGCATTCGACCACACCGTTGGATCTGGCGGCGGCGGCAACTCGTGCGTGCAGGATATCTGGTGGGAGTCGGCGCAGACCTCGTGCGAGCAGGATATGTGGTGGCAGAGCGTAACCTCCTCCACCGACCTGGCCATGTGGTGGCAAGGCGACCACGAGTCCTGCGTGCAAGCGATGTGGTGGCAGGGCAACGCGAATTACACCCACTACGTTCAGATCCAGACGCAATCGCACGGGTGGAACCACATCTATGGCGTCCAGGAGGACGGCCTCAACAGCGCGCAGATCGCGCAAAACATCGCGGCCCAGATCAACGCCAGCGATCCGTACTGCGCGGCCACAGTGGGTGGGACCTATGGCAACGAAATCACGATCACGCTCAAGACGCTCCTCCCACTGACGGATCTGGTCGTGGCGAGTTCGGATGGTTCGGCCTCCGCGACCCTGACGATGTACGTCCATTGGGTGCAGATCGGCTCGACCAAGTATCAGGTCGCCGAGGACGGCCTCAATAGCGCGCAGATCGCGAACAACATCGCGGGCCAGATCAATTCCTCGGACCCCAACTGCTCGGCAACGGTGACCGGCACGTACAACAACGAGATCATCGTCGCGCTCCGGAGCGGTGTCGCCGGGCCGGTCACTGTATCGAGTTCCGATGGCTCGGCAACCGCGACGCTGACCAGCTATACGCATTGGGTTCAAGTCGGCAGCACGCGGTACTCCTGCGTCCAGGGCAGCCTGACCGCCGCGCAGATTGCCAGCAATATCGCGGGCCAGATTGCCGCGAGCGACCCCAACTGCACCGCCACGGCGTCGAACAACGCGATCACGATCTCGTTGCGGAGCGGTGTGAACGGCCCGATCACCATCTCCAGTTCGGATGGCTCCGGGTCGGCGACCTTGAGCGTGTACACGCATTGGGTCCAGATCGCGAGCGCCACGTACTCGTGCGTCCAGGGCAGCCTCACCACCGCGCAGATCGCCAGCAATATCGCAGGCCAGATTGCTGCGAGCGACACGAACTGCACGGCCACGGCGGGCGGCACAGATGGGAACGAGATCACGATCACCCTGCGGGCGGGCATCGCCGGGCCTATTGCCGTCTCCAGTTCGGACGGTTCCGCGGCGGCCACGCTTACGGCCTTCGATCCGGCCGCCGTCTGTTCCGACATCGCGGGCCAGATCAACGCGATGGACTGGACCGCGAATGGCCCTGTCGCGCTCTCGGCGGTCGCCTCGGGGAATCAGCTCACGATCACCGCCGAACCCGGCGCAGACGGCAACGCGGTCACGTTCTACGAGCTGCACGCCAGCAGCAATCTGTACTTCTCGCCGTCCACAGTCCAACTCGCGGGCGGATCGTCCGACAACGTGCCGTGGCACGTAACGATCGACTTCGGCGCGTTGGGGTGGACAGCGGTCACGAAGGTGTGGCTTACGTTCGCGCCCGCGCTGGCCAACAGCGCAGCCTACACGCCGACCGAATGGAGTGTCAACGTCACGAATTGGACGGTCACCGATCCGAGCAACATCCGCGCACTGAAGGTCGCCGGGCCTGGCTCCTTGCGGTTGGAGGAGGACGACCCGTGGGTGAAGCAGGCGGGCTATTGGGAGGACCCGTCCATCGTCGCGCCGAAAGTCCCCGCCTATTACAGCAAGGGCCGCGCGATCCGGTCGGCGTACAGCCAGTACGAGCTGCGCACGCTCACCATCGAGACGCATTGCCAGTCCACCCACGACGTGTACCTGGGCACGTGGCTCGATACGAACTGCGGCATCATGCAGGCCACGCTCGACGGCGGCGCTCCGGTCACGCTCGATTGCTACGGCGGGGGTGTTCTCGCGCGGCGGCGCCTGTTCCAGAACGTGGCGGCGGGACACCACACCATCGTCCTGTCGATGACCGGCAGCAAGAATGCGAGCAGCGGAGGTTGGTACTTCTATTTCGATTTCCTGGAGTGCGCGGTCCTCTCCGACGTTCCCGACGCGCCGGAGACGCGGACTGACGTTGGCCTGGCTACGGACTTCGATACCGACAACACGTACAAGCTCTCGCCGCAGCGGTTGATCTGGAATCTCCAGAAGCTCGGCCTCGTGGGTGAGATCGACCATTACTGCGGCGTGTTCTGGTGGAACCAGCGCGTGGCCTCGGGCGGCGTCTATCCGAGTGCGACGATCACGTTCAGCGGGTCCTGGGTGGACCAGGATACGATCTGGGTCCACATCGGCGACGGTGCCATCGGCAAGACGGTGTTCCCGACCGACACCTCCGACACCATCGCGGCGCACTTCGCTTACTTCATCAACGCGACGCTCGTCGGTGTGTGGGCATCCGCCAGCGGAGGCGTCCTGACGATCACGTGCCGGAGCACCGGTACGAACTGGCTCTATGCGCTCTCGGCTGATACGAGCACCGCGCACGGGACCGCGACCATCAGCGGGAGCATCTCGACCGGCGCGGTCGATCCCACGTGGGTGATCGAACCGACCGCCAGCCAGCCCCTCAACCGCGCGATCCGCGACTGGCACGCGGATTACTTCGCGGCGCTCCATGCGGCGGGGATCGGTGTGGTCGTCTCGTTCTCGCAGGAGTTGGTCAACCCGCCCGACGATCCGGCGCACGGCGCGGTGTGGACGCAGAGGTATCCGGACGGCAGCCCCGCGACCACGGACACCGGCTTCGGCGGCCTCAAAAGCTCCATGGCGGCGTTCGGCACGGCGGTCGAGACGTACATGGCATCGGTGTACGCGGAGATGGCCGGGCTGATGGCGGCGGCGGGCCTCACGCCCCGGCTCCAGTTCGGCGAGGTGCTGTGGTGGTACATCGTGGGCGCGAGCGGGATGGGCTTCTATGACGCCGACACCGCGGCTGCCGCCCTCGCCTCCCTTGGCCGCGCGCTCCACACGTTCCTGACCGCCAACGACGACCCCAGCGTCAACGGGTACGCGGACGCGAACTTCCTGCGGTCGCGGTTGGGCAATTACGTGGCGGCGGTGCAAGCCGCCGTGCTGGCGCTCGTGCCGGCGGCTCAATTCGAACTGCTGTGGCCTCTGGACGTGAACGACCCGACGCGATGCCGCCTGCTGCGGTACGTGAATATGCCCCCGGCCTGGCAGACACGCTCCGGCTCCGGATTCGACACGTTCCTGTGCGAGGGATTCCAGTACGGAGGGATCGACTTCAATCTCGATGAGGCGCAGACGTGCGCCGGATATCCCTTCACGGCGCTCTCCTGGGACCGCGCCCACTGCCGGTATCTGGAGGGCTGGTACAACCCGGCCTGGCCGTGGGCGCGCGAGTTTCAGGCCGCGCAGCGGACGGGAGTCCCAGTGATCAAGTTCTGGGCATACGACCACATCTGCCTGTTTGGATGGCCTCTGCCGTTGCCCAAGCAGCCGCCTCCTGCCGTGTTCCTGTAATCCCAAACCAACGAGGTGCTTATGGATGACCGCGACGCGCGGCTTCATGAAGTCGCGCACATTGCCGTTGCGCTCGAAGCGCAGACCGGATGCCCTGCGGCGTTGTTGATCGCGCAGTGGGCGACCGAATCCCAGTGGGGCGTCAAGCCCGTGGGCCATGCGAACTATTTCGGAATCAAGATGGCTCCCCGCCACATGATGTGCTGCACGGTGACGACCACCGAGGTCGTGGATGGCGAGCGCGTGAAGATGGATCTCGCGTTCGCCGATTACCCGTCGTTGGCCGAATCCTGCAAGGACTTCGCGTGGCTCATCACGCAGGGGTCGCCGTACCGGGCGGCGTGGCAGACGTACCAGGCCGGGCGCGATCTGCACGGTCTGATTGCGGCGGTCGCCAAGACGTATGCCACGGACCCGCATTACGCCAGCTTGGTGTCGCAAATCGCGGGCCAGGCGAACGTGGCGCAGGCCATTGCCGCCGCGCGCCAGGAGCAGACCCATGTGGCTTAAGTTGCGGGTGGCGTTGTCGTGCGCCCTGTTGGCCGCCCTGACCGGGGTGGCGGTACAGGCTATCCTCCTCCTCCACGCCGCCACACAGGCCGCCCGTGCGTTGCCGGGGGCCGTTTCTACCGAGGTCCAGACCACACGCGCCGCCCTGGTCGGCGAGATCGCGGCCACGCGCCGGGAGTTGCTGGCCGCCGTCAACTCCCAGGCTGGCGATGCACAGGCGAAGGTGGACCGGGCGCTCATGATCCTGGACCGGCGCTCGGGCGATGTGCTGGCGCGCGTGGACACGCTGCTCGCGACGACCAATACCGTTGTGGCCGACGCGAACGCTCAACTGGCGACGGCCAACGGCACTCTCGCGGGGGTGCGTGAGGATCTTAAACCGACGCTTAAGGAAGCTCAAAGCACGGTGCAGGACCTGCGCGACTCCTGGGACGACCTGTATTGGGACGTGAAGGCGTCCGTCGAATCTGCGACCGTTGCCGCGCGTGGCGTCGCGGAGGCGTCCGAGGCGGCTGGCAAGGCCGCGCCGAAGCTCGCCGATGCTGCGGTGAGGAACGGCGACAACATCGCGGGGATCACCGCCGATGTTCACACCGCCACGAGCGCCTTCGTGAAGCCAAAGACTACGTGGCAGAAGATCAAGTCCGCGCTCTGGCTTGTGGCTTACGGCGCGGCCCACGCGATGTAGAGGAGGACTCACAGTATGCCCGGAAAATCGCACGCTTACTCCGACGCCGTGCTCAACGTGCTGAACGGCGACGACCTGCCCGGCGTCACGCCGTACGTCGCCCTGTTCTCGGTCGCGCCCGGCGACGACGGATCGGCGGGAACGGAACTCACCGCCAGCGGATACGCCCGCCAGGCCACCACCTTCGGTGCGCCCGGTGCGGGCGACTCCGCGAACCAGCGCAAGATCGCGAACACCAACAATCTCCAGTTCGGCCCCGCATCCGCCGACTGGCTCCAAGCGGTCGCGTTCGGCATCTTCGACGCGCTGACCAACGGCAATCTACTGTACTGGAACACGCTCACGACGCCCAAGACAGTGCAGCAGGGCGACTTCGGCCAGTTCGCGCCGGGCTCGCTCGCGGTCGAGGAGGACTAGCCCATGCCCGACAATATCCCGATTAGTCCCGGCCAGGGTGCGGTCATCGCGACCGACCAGGACCCGAACACCGGCGCGCATTACCAGCGCGTGAAATTGATGGACGGCACGGAGGGATCGAGCAGCCCCATCCAGAGCGATGGGCAGGGATCTCTCCAAACGTATGTCACCGAGGCCGATATCGAGGACCTGAAGACCGGGGCCGCGAGCGTCAAGGTTGTTAACGGCCCGGATGAGGTGCTCCACGTCCGCATCGTTCACCAGGGGCGCTCGCAGTCGGGCAGTTGCGTCCCGGTGGTGCTGGCCAGCGATCACGATCCGCTGCCCATCGCCTCGGCCAACCTTCCGCTCCTCGGCGGCGCGCTGGGCGCCAACGGCGCGATCTGGGGTCCGATCCCGCTGGCGGGTGCGAACGGGCTGACGCTCCAGGTTTCTGGCACGTACAACCTCACCATCATCTTCGAGGCGACGGTCGCCGATCCGGTTCTCGGCCCGTGGGTCACCGTGGCCGGTTGCAGGACGACCAACGGCCAGATCGACAGCAACCCCGCGATCAACGCGATCAACGTCGCGTGGGATTTCATGCTCTCGGGCTTCGCATACTTCCGGGTCCGCGTGACCGCATTCACCTCGGGGCTGGCGCAGTTGCAGGCCAGCCGGTACACGAATGCCACGGAGCCGACGCCCTCTGTCGTGGCGCACGGCATGTCGGGCGGCAATCCCGTCGCCCTCGGAGTCGATGCGAGTGGGCGTCCGACCATCCTTGGACCGCTGACCATTGGGGCGGCCCTCGGGAGCACCTTGATGGTGCCGGTCGTCGGCGGCGACGGTACGTCCTCGGGTTTCGCGCGCCAGTTGACGGCTGCGCTCGACAATGCGGCGCTCAACGGGCAAACCACGAACCAGCCCACGTTCCTGTTGATCGCTGGCGCGGACGGCCTTTTCACGGTCAGCCCGTCTTATGCCGCGCCGAACCCTAATACCGCTGGCACTGCCAGAGCGCTCCTCACGGACACGACCGGCGTCCTTCAGGTCGCCGACTCCACGATCACCCTGCTTCGCCAGGAACTTCGTGAGACGAACGCTCTCTTGCTTTTGATCTTGCAGGCCCTCGCTGGCACGGACGCTCTCGATATCAAGGGCGGTGTGGTGCCTGCCAGTCTGCCTGTTCAGTAGTCACTCGAAAGGAGAACAACCGATGCCCGGAATCGATGTCAATCAACTCTGGACGCCCGCCAGGGCGATCCCCTCGCCGCAGGCGGATCAGAAGGCCCCGGTCACGAACGTCCGTGGCGGCCGGTACGGCGAGCAGTACGTCATGTCGCTCGTGCCGACCAAGCACCTGCTGGCCGATGAAGGCTCGTACTTCATCGCCACCACCGTGACGCCCGGTACGGGCCAGGCGTACAACATCCAGGCTGCGTTCTTGGACACCGCGCCCCTGCTGTATGTCCAGAACAACGACTCGAAGGCCAACCCCTTCGGCAAGCGCATGTACCTGGATTACATCAAGCTGATCTGCACCGTGGTCCCGGCGACCGCGACCGGCGTGCGGTTCGCGATCAAGACGGACCCGCAGCTCCGCACGCTCTCGACCAACAACACGCTGGCGCTCACGCCGACCTCGCCCAACTCCGACGTGGCCACGCAGTCCGTCTGCTCTGTCAATGCGCAGAACAGCGCGACCGTCTCGGTGCTCACGGCGTCCTCGGGTTCGGCGCGCGTCGTGGCGAACGCCAGCATGGGCGGCATCCCCGTCGTCGGCGAGGAGATGGTGCTCGTCTGCGGCACCGCCGATCCCGGCCCGTATCCCGGTCTGACGGCGGCGGAAGCCGTGTGCCCCGGTCGCCGGGTTAGCTGCATCCCGCCCGTGATCCTCGGCCCCAACTCCGCGCTCACGCTGTATACGTGGTTCCCCGGCAACGCGACGACCGGCCTGTCGTTCGAGTTGGAGATGGGCTGGTGGGAGCGGTAGTCACGCCGTAGGGCACCATGCTCCTGCTGCTGTTCAACAACACGCGCGCTCTGGCCGGAGCCGTCCTCGGCCAGAGCGCGGCTGGCGCGCAACTCACGGCGCTCCGGTCCCTGGCGGGTGATGCGCCCGGCACGTCGTCCGTGTCCGGCCGCATCATCCGAATCCGCAGTCTCCTGGCGCGGGCGGCGCTCGGCCAGGGGACCACCTCTGGTGCGTTCCGGGCGTACCACGCCATGCGCGCGCTGGCTGCCGGGTCGTCGGCGGCCTCCGCGCGCCTGGCACGCGTGCGCTCGCTGGCGGGTGTGGTCCTCGGCTCCTCTAGCGCGCTCGGCGTCCTGGAGACGATCCGTCGCACTGTCTCGACGCCCGGCATCCGCATCGTCGTGGTGCCGTACGAGATCCGCGCCGTGGCCGCCACGGACGCTCGCTCGGTCGTGGTTGACCGCGAGATCCGGTGCGTAGCAGCAGACGGGGAGACGCGGATCGTGGTGGTGCCTGCGGAACCCAGGAGGATCGCAGCATGATGACTTTCACGAAGGACCCCAATGCGGTTCTCGATTATGCGATCGACTGGTCGAAGTGGCTGGCGGGCGACCAGATCGATGAGAGCGAGTGGGCAGTTAACCCCACGGGCCTCACCGCCAGCGACGAGGCGAACACGCCGACCCAAGCCACCGTGTGGCTGTCGGGGGGGTCTGTGGGCGCATCGTACACGGTGACGAACAGGATCACCACGCAGGCGGGCAGGACCGACGAGAGGTCGTTCATCGTCCAGGTCCAGGACCGCTAATCAACTCGCGCCCGGCGATCTCCGGGCAGAAATGAGAGCAGTATGATTCGACTCAAGACGTGTCTCTTCTCGCTCCTGGTGTTGCTGCTGGCAACCGGAGCGTTCGCACAGACGATTTACGTGGGCGCCGGCCCGAGTCTGTACACCACCGCGCCGTTCGGCGCGGGCAACCTCGCCATCGGCATTTGCAACGCGAGCGCCAGCACGTGCTCGCTCACCGGATTCGAGGTGCGCGGCTCCGTGAAGGACCCGAAGAACCTCGTGTACTCGACCTCCACCGGCGTGCGGCAGGTGGTCGCGAGCGCAGGATCTTCCGCGATGAAGGTGGATCTGTTCGTCCTGGGGCAGGGCGGCGCGGCGGTCACCGGATCGGCGGTTGGGCTGGCGGGTACGCTCGGCGGCGGCATCACGTTCCACCCGGCGCGCGCACCCAACTGGAGCTTCACGCTGGCGGCCAGGGAGATTTACTCGCCCGTCAATCCGGGCTGGCAGCCGTGGTTCCACGCGCAGATCGGCTACACGTTCCAAAGCACCGCGAAGTAAGCCATGTCGATCCGCGCCGACTTCCTTGAACGCGAGGCAGGCCACGTGGTGGTCTGCCTCATCCTCATCGCGATGGGCGCGGGGCTGTGGGTGTTGCACGTGCCCAAGGGCGAGGACTTGATTCCGTTCGCGCTCGGCGTGCTGGGCCGCAGCATGGTCGGGCGCAGACCGGAGGAACCTCCAAAGTGACCGCACAGGAATGGACCGTCATCATCTCCGTGATCGGCATCGTGTCGGTGGCGATCAACGTGTACGTCGGCCTGCGCCTGGCCGCCGTGCAAGCGAAGCTGGAAGCAGACGCCGCCACGCTCAAGGCCGAGTTGTTGAAGCAGTTCGTCACGTGGAAGGACGAGGTGCTGGCGGCGATCAATGGCAAGTATGTCAGCGAGAAACTCATCCTGGAAATCCGCTCTGGCATCGGGCGCGAGATGTCGATCCTCACCGCGAGGCTCGACCACATCGACGAACGATGCGAGCATCGGCATGCCCGGATCGTGAGTACCATCGAGTCCCAGGAATGACCTTCCCCAGCGGGCCGCCCGTCCACATACCCCCGGCTTGGCGGCCTGCTGTTGTGTTTCCCTCCGCACGCAGTAACTCCTCTGTTTCGCTCCGCTTACAAAGCACACCAATAAGGCCCAAAAAGAGAGTGTCCGATCTTGTACTACAACACGGGGGTTGAGGTCGTACTATATCGCGTTGCATCTCAGCGATATGCGCGGAAACGTGCGTAGTACGCTTCGATACGCATCTTGACCGCGATTCGGCTACAGATTATTTTCGATTTGTAGTTTAGATCGCAGCCCGCTTCGGGCCGGTCGCACCGCGAGGCGAACGGAGCCTCGAACCCCGCAGCTCAACGTGTGCGCCCGAGGTGTGTCTGCACGACAAAACGGCGAGAGGAACATGGCGAAACCGAAGTACAGGAAACGTGTGTCCAGCAACGGCAGGAAGCGGCGGCGCGATCACGGCGGCCTGCCGCAGATGATGGTCGCGGTAAGCGCCGAGCCGGAGTACGGCGGCAAGGCGCGCTCGCTCACGAGCGCGTACAAGTACTGCGACGGCGACTTTGTGTCCGCGCCCATGGAGCGCATCAAGCGCGAGGCCATGCGCCGCCTGGCGTTGTTGCAGGAGGATGCTGCGTGAACGACACGCTCGTGAGCGTCGAGTCCGGTAGCATCCGCGTCGAGCCGTCCCTGGCCAACATGCTGACCTGTATCCGCCTTGGCGCGCGGATCGCCAGCAATGGCCAGTCGTACTTCTTCCCGGCGACCACGGATTACGCGCGCCTGCTGCGCACCGCGCTGCGGAATATCCAGACGACGCCCGAGTTCGATGCATTGACTTCCGGCACCGGGGTCCTCGTCCCCCCGCCTCCTGCCACGGGCGCGGTGCCCGCTCCTTCCATCGCGCCCGTGGTCGTGCCGGAGCCGGAGATTACCCTGCCGGCGGGCCTGCTGACAAAGCCATGGCGGCACCAGATGGCCGCCTTCAAGTTCTGCCTCGACCACTTCGCGGCGGGCATGCACGGCATCCTGCTGGCGATGGGCATGGGCACGGGCAAGAGCCTCGTGGCCTGCATGCTCTTGCTGGCATTGCAGGACCGCCGCGCCGAGAGCAAGAAGCCGCCCCACGTGATTGTGTTCTGCCCCTTGCGCGTGATCCAGGTGTGGTTGGCGCAGTTGGCGCGGCACGTGGGCATCGAGTTGATTGTCGTCGCGCTCGACGACGAGGTTGGATCGGTCGCGGACAAGACGAAGCTGGCGCAGGAGAAGATGGCGCTCGCCGACACGCTCGGCAGGCCTTTCATCATGGTCGTCAATTACGACGCCGCTTGGCGCGACCCAATGGCGACGTGGATGGAGAAGCAGTGGTGGGACTTCCTCATCGCGGACGAGGCGCACCGGATCAAGAGCCCGAGTGGCAAGGCGTCCCTGGAGTTCAAGCGGCTGCGCACGCGCGCCGCATACCGTGTGGCGCTTACCGGCACGCCGATGCCCCACGGCCCGATGGACATTTACGCGATCTTCCGCTTCCTGGACGTGACCATCTTCGGCCCGTCCTTTACGGCGTTCCGCGCCAAGTACGCGGTCATGGGCGGGTATCAGCGTAAGCAGATCACCGGCTATCAGAACGTCGAGGATCTCGAACGCCTGATGAGCCGGATCACGTTCCGTGTGGGGCCGGAGGTCCTGGACCTGCCGCCCGCGACCGAGGTCACGTATTACTGCGCGCTCACCGGCGAGGCCGCCCGAATCTACAAGGATCTCGACGAGGACTTCGTGGCGCGCGTGAAGGATGGCACGGTAACGGCGGCCAACGCGATGGTGAAGCTCTTGCGCCTCCAGCAAGTGACTGGAGGCTGCGTGCCCACCGACGACGGCGAACCGCAGCGGGTTGATTCGAGCAAGCTGAAGCTGCTGGCCGACACCCTGGAGGACATTGGCGCGGATCGGACGGACGCCTTCGAGGCCTCCGGAGAGCCGGTCGTTATCTGGTGCCGCTTCCACAAGGACATGGACGGCGTTCACGAGGTCTGCGCGGCCAACGGATTCACCACGCTGGAGATCTCCGGCCGCCGCGATGAGTTGAAACTCTGGCAGGACGGTGGGGCGCAGGTCCTCGTCGCGCAGATCGACAGTGGCGGCGAGGGCGTCGATTGCACCCGCGCCCGGTACTCGATTTTCTATTCCATCGGTTTCCGCCTGGAGAAGTATGAGCAGGCCAAGAAGCGTACTCACCGGCCTGGCCAGGAGAGGCCGGTAACGCATATCCACCTTGTCGCGAGGAACACGGTGGACGTGAAGGTGATCCGGGCGCTCGCAAAGCGCCAGAACATCATCGACTCGATCCTCGCGGAGATCAAGAACTAAAGCAGAAGGGAGAACAGATTGGATACCGCGAAGGTGAAGGAATACGTGTGTCTTGAGAGGCGCGTCGATGCGCTCTCTGCCGAGTTGAAGCAGGCGAAGCACGACCTCGGAGAACTGGAGGCGGTGGTCGTGAACGAGATGCTCAACGCGGGCTTCCAGAAGGTGACCGCCGATGGGCGCACGCTCACGTTGAAGCCGAAGGTGGAGGCGTCGCCGGTCGAGGATCGGTGGGCCGTGGTCGAGGCGCTCAAGCAAGCTGGCCTCGATCAGTTCATTCCGCAGAACTACAACGACTCGCAACTCCGTGGATTCGTCAAGGAGATCGCGTCCGGTGTGCTCGCGCTGGCCGAGCGCGAGGAGCGAGTCGCAACCGCCGAGGAGATCCAGGCGGCCATGCCCGAACCGCTGGGCAAGGCGCTCAAGGTTTGGCTCGGCCACGAATTAAGCAGTCGCAAAGCCTGAACAAAGGAGAACTATGTCCCAGGAACTCGTCAAAAGCATCGATGCGCCTCTTGCGCTCACGATGCCCGAAGAAGAACGCAAGGAGGTCATGGCGGCGTTCGCCGTCAATTGCGCCAGTGGCAGCATCACGGAGTTTGACCTGCCCCGCATCAAAGTGGCCTCCGGAACCGCCCTCTGGCTGATCCCCGGCCTTGAGGGCGACACCACCGACAAGGCCATCGAGGGCGTCGTCGTCCACGTTCGCGACAACCGCACCTACTACGAGAAGAAGGACGCGGGCAATGTCCCGCCCGACTGCTCGTCGCGCGATGGCATCACCGGCGTCGGCAAGCCCGGTGGGGATTGCTCGAAGTGCCCGCTGGCGCAGTACGACAGCGATCCCGAGGGCGGCGCGGGCCAGGCGTGCAAGCAGTCGAAGCAGTTGTTCATGCTGCGCGGCACGTCGATGCTGCCCGAGGTCGTCTCGATCCCGCCGACCAGCCTCAAGGCGGTGCGCCAGTTCTTCCTGAAGCTCGTGACGCAGCGGGTGCCGTACCACCACTGCATCCTGCGGATCGAGTTGGAGAAGGCGCAGAACAAGGGCAACGTGTACGGCAAGGCGGCCCTCAAGTTCATCCGCAAGCTGTCCCCTGCCGAGATCGCCAACGCCGAGGGGATGCGCGCGTTCGCGCAGGGATTCGCGGATCGGGTCACGCAGGAGAGATAGGAGTGCCGATGTTCCCCGAGACTATCCTGCAACTCAACAACGGCGCGGCGGTCCTGGAACTGTCTGCCGCGCTGGCCAAGGTTCTCGCCGCCGTGCGGGAATCCGGCAAGGCTGGCTCTGTCACGTTCACGGTCACGGTGAAGCCCGCATCCAAGGGCGTCACCAACGTCGTGATGGTCGAGCACCAGATCAAAACCAAACTGCCCGAGCCCGAGCGCGGCATGACGGTCTTCTATTTGACCGAGGACAACCGCCTCGTGCGCAACGACCCGCGCCAGCAGCAGCTTCCGTTGCGCGTGGTCGAGATCGAGCAGGCCAACGAACTCAAGGAGGTCATCTAACGTGTCCCGCGACAATTACAACTACACCCAGACCAACGGGCCTGCGCAGATCGGCGACGTGCAGTCGGCCATCGCTGCCGGTGCCGCCCTGGGCGAACCGCGCTCCGTGCCTGCGGATTGCTCCAATGCCGGGGTCTTCACCGTCGTCCCCAAGGATTACAAGGTCGAGGACCTGGAATCCTTCCTGCCTCGCCCGCTGCGGATCGAGCAGGACGTGACGCTCCAGGACGCCGACTCGTTCATCGCCTATGCGAAGGAGTTCATGACTGGCGCCACGCTCATCTTCTTCGACGTGGAAGCCGAGGTCTTCAGGGCGGCGTTCGATTACCACGAGCTCGACAAGCCCTCGTGGAACGAGCACAGCGCGTCGTTCAAACCGCGCCGTAGCGTCGAGTTCGAGACGTGGATGGCCGCCAACCGCAAGCAGATGACGCAGGTCGATTTCGCGCGGTTCCTGGAGGAGAACCTGCCGGATATCGTGGAGCCTCCCGCCGCGGAATTGCTCCAGGTCGCTCTCACGTTCGAAGCCAAGAAGTCGGTCGAGTTCTCCTCCGGCGTGCGCCTCGCCAACGGCCAGATCCAGTTCCAGTACGACGAGGTGGTGCGCGGCACCGCGCAGAAGGGCACCATCGAGATCCCCGAGAAATTTGTCCTCGGCGTCCCGATCCACGTGAACGGCCCGGCGTACCGCATCGAGGTGCGGCTGCGCTGGCGGCTCCAGGAGGGCAAGGTCGTGTTCTGGTACGAGGTCGTGCGGCCTCACCGGTACGTCGAGCACGCTCTCAAGGAGATCAGCCAGCGGATCGCGAACGAGACGGCGTTGCCGCTTCTCGCGGGCCATATCGACGAGTAGGGCAGGACGGCGGGGGAGCGGGAGCTGCGACACCCTCCTTAAACGATCCGGAACGCTTACCCGGCGCCCGCCGCAACTTCAAAAGCAAAGAGGACACCACCATGAGCAGCAAGACGACGAAAACGAAGACGACGGACAAGCTGAAGCAGGACAACGCCAGGAACGAGGACTTCGTGGGTGCGGCAACCTCCTGGTGCGCCGAGCACAACGTCCCGACGCGGATGATGCCCGAGCACACCGTGCGGTTGATTGAGAGCACGGCGTTGCTCGATCACGCGATCACGCGGGCTGGCGGGCCGGAGAAGGTGCCGGCGGCGGTGCTGCTGTACCGGCAGTTGCTCCACGAGGCCGCGCTCGCCACTGCGATGCACGGGATCAAGCGGTCCATCACAAGCCTGTTCGGGGGGCCGGAGCGGTAGCTCCGGAGGTGCCCCATGGACGTGCTTGAAAACATCATCGAACGGATCTCCGAGACCCAGGAGCAGCGCGACGTGTATCTGCGCCAGGCCGAGGCCGAGGAGCAGAAGATCACCAAGCTGGAGCAGATGTATTACCTCCTGGAGGACCCCGCCACGCAGGAGTTGATGAAGGACGTGGTGGTCGGCATGGCCGTGCAGAACGGCGTGCCCGTCCCCAACGGCAACAAGGGCGACGCGGGCGAGAAGCATTACGTCGGGATGCAGCGCGTCCGCGAGTACGTGGCCGAGGTGCCCGCCAAGCGCGAGTTCACCGTCCACGACATCTTTGCGGCGTCGATCGCTCACATGCCTTCGACGCCGAAGATCCGGCACCCGGAGTTCGAGAAGCAGCGCAAGGCCAGCATCAGCCTTGCGCTGACCTCGATGGCCAAGGCCGGAGATGTCGAGGTCGTGAAGCAGGGCCGTGGGCGCGAGGCCACGGTGTACCGCAGGCCTGAGGGCAAATAGCCATGCTGATCTCGCTGTGGTTTACGCTCCTGCACCCCGGCCACGATTGGGGGTTCCCGCGCCGTTGGCGGGAGTTCGACGGCAATCCCAACGTGGACGTGCAGACCTGTACGAAGTGCGGCGCGCGGCGGATCTCGCCGGTCCAGTTCGGGCCGGCGCCCAGCGCGCCGGAGACGGAGGTGCGCGCGTGAGGCCGAGGGCGCAGTTGGAAAAGAGCATCGTGTCGCAGATCATGGCGAAGCTCAAGAAGGTGCCCGGCCTGGTGATCCGTAAGCGCCACGGCACCGTCATGGGCATGGCGGGCGATCCGGACCTCTACGGCAGCTATCGCGGGCGCCACTTCGAGATCGAGGTCAAGAGGCCGTTCGATTCGAAGTCCGAGTTGACCACGTTGCAGGCCGAGCGTGGCCGGGAGTGGAGCGTGGAAGGGCAGGCGATCTATGGCGTCGCCCGGAGCGCCGAGGAGGCGTTCGCCATCCTGGGCATTCCGTACTCGGCGCGCCAGCCCGAGTCGTACTGGCTGTGCGGCGGCTGCCGCGGCTATACCTGGCGCGGCAGTGAAGCGCCGGCCCGCTGTCCTCGGTGCGGCCATCGGCATTTCGAGGAGCAGAAGCAGGGGGCGCAGCATGGATAAGCTCTGCGCCCGCTGCAAGAAGCCGTTTGTCTCCTGGCGCAAGGAGGAGAAGCACAACCCGACCGCAACGTGGCATGGCGAGACCTGCCCGGACTGCGCGCCAAAGACGAAGCCCAGCGAGGCCACGCTGGACTGCGTCCAGTACATCGCCACGCGCAGGATGGCCGCACGGCTGCGGGACGGCCACAGCATCCTGATGGGACGTGCTCTGTGATCACGTGCCCCAAATGCGGAGAGCAGGTCGTGCCCGCGTATCGGGAGCACGACAGCATCGAGACGCACGGTCTGGAGTGCGGGCCCTACGAGCGCTGGCACGACGAGTGGTGGGAGTGCCCGGCGTGCGGTGAGGAATTGAGTCCGGAGGATCTGGATCGGTCGGTATGACGTACGGCTCCATCTGTCGCGTCGATTGCGTGATCGGGGGGCGGCATGACGCCTGATAGCACGCTCCTTCAATCCACCTTCGAGTTCGGTCCCATCGGACCCGACGTTGTAACGCCTGACGAAATGACGGCAAGCGACGACGTTGTATGCGAGTCGCAGGAAGACGGGGCTTCAACCGACCAGACCGAAATCCGGGCGCAACTCCGAGTGATGGATATTCTTGAGGCCGCCGGTTTCCCAACGTGGATCGCACGGACGGGCCAACCGTTCGACCTGACCAGCAACATTTCGCAACTCGAAATCCCTGCCATCTCGTTAAAGGGGCTCATCACGATCCAAGTGAAAGGCACAAACCAGCCCTGGGGGTATGACCCGCGAAGTTACCAGTTCAACACGAAAAGATGCAGTGGGCGCCAACACCGTCGATACCTTGTTACCGAGTTGGACATGTTCGCGTTCGCTCCGCTTCCCGAAACCTCTGTCGTATTCCGTCTCCCGCGCGATCTGGTGAACCCTCGTGTCGGCGGCATCCCATACACGCATACGCCGTCCGTGACGCTGTTCCGGAAGCCGGACATCACGCGCCTCACCCTTCAGTACTGCCTCGGGCGGTTGAACGAAGACCGCAATTTACTGCGGCGGTTAGCGCTGGGGAGTGCCGCATGATTTACGGTCGCGAGGCTTTGCGTCAGTACCGCGAGCAGGAGCAGGCCATCGAGGACCGCCAGGCGCGCGAGGCGGATCTGTTGTCGCAGATCCCCGCCGACGCGCCCATGGACGACGCGACGCTCTGCGTCTGGAACGGCGAGCGCTTCGTCGCGTGGGACAAGTGGCTGGCTACCAGGCCGGTGTACACCGACGACCCGCCGCCGCCCGAGGAATCGAAAGCAGCACCCGTCGCGGACCCGCGTCCGCGCGCTTCGAAGCAGCAAAAAGGACTGTGGTGAATCGCATGGCGAACTATTTTCGGACTTATACCGGGCGGCACGTCGATCTCCTGGACCCCAAGACCAGCGAGATCAGCATCTTCGACATTGCCCGCTCTCTCTCGCATCTCTGCCGGTTCCTGGGGCACACGACGAAGTTCTATTCCGTGGCGCAGCACTCTATCCTCGTGAGCCAGTTGGTGCCCAAGGAGGACGCCCTGTGGGGTCTCCTGCACGACGCCAGCGAGGCGTACACCGGCGACCTGCCCCGCCCGTTCAAGGGCCTCCTGGAGATGGTTCAGTACCGCATCGCCGAGGGCCGGCTGATGGTCACGATCTGCGACCGGTACAACCTGCGGCCGGAGATGCCGCGCTCCGTCATCGTCGCCGACCGCGCGATGCTGGCGACCGAGTTCCGCGATGTGACTTCGATGGACGACAGGGAGTGGATCATCAACGAGTGCGGCGTGGCGCCTCTGCCCACCCTCACCGTCGAGCCGTGGCTCCCCAAAGTGGCCGAGACGCGGTTCCTGGATCGCTTCACGGAGTTGACCGCATGACGCCCAAGGAGTTCCTGGACCTGTTGTGGGGTGCCAAGCCTGAGGACCAGTACGTCCTGCTGTGGACGTGGCCCGAGAAGCGCTCGCATTGGTTCCTGGACGTGGAGAAGGCCGCAGAGATGGCCACGGCGCACGGCCAGAAGAAGGACGTGTACATCGGCGTCGGATGCTCCAAGGAGCAGTACGGCCCGAATCGGCGGTGCGTCTCCGAGGAGATTACCGGCCTGGCGGGTATCGGCACCGACCTGGATCTCCGGTCGGCGGCGCACGACAAGCCTCTGCCTGGCACTATTCCGGAGGCGTTGTCGATCCTCCCTGCGGGGTTCCCGCCGACGATCATGCTGGCGACCGGCAACGGCATTCACGCCTGGTGGTTGTTCAAGGAGCCGTATATGTTCGACTCCGAGGAGGACCGCCAGCGGGTGATGCGGCTCCTCGGTCGCTGGCACACCATGCTCCGGTTGAACGCAGCGGCCAAGGGGTGGGTGTACGAGCGCCTCTCCGATCTCGCCCGCATCCTGCGCATCCCCGGCACCAAGAACCTGAAGGACCCGGCCAATCCGAAGGACGTGGTGGTCCACAGCCATGGCGGTGCCTATTACAACCTGGGCGACTTCGAGGAGTTGCTGGAGGACGCGACCATCCCCGATCCGGAGGCGCAGGAGAAGGCGGCGCGCGAGTGGAAGGAGAAGTTCGCCGACAAACCGCTCGCCATCAATCCCGCCGCGCGCATCCCTCAAGAACTGCTTGATGCGTGGATGGACCCGAAGCAGACGGACCCGAAGACGGCTGCCAGGTTCCGGAACACCTGGGAGCGCCGCAGGCACGATCTGAAGGACGACTCGCAGTCCGCTTACGACCTCGCGCTGGCCGACTTCGGCGTGGACGCGGGGCTGTCGGAGCAGCAGATCGTGGACCTGATCATCCACCACCGCTCCATGTACGTCCAGAAGCACCGCAAGGGCATCACGTACTACCAGCGCACCATCGCGCTGGCACAGGAGCGGTCGGAATACCGCGTGGCGATCCCTGCCGTTACCGGCGCGCAGGGCGCGGCAGAGACGCCGCCCACGACCGGCCTGGCGGCGGCACAGGCGGCCCCCGTTGCGCTGGTCAACGGCAAGGCGACCGAGAGTACCAGCCCGCCGCCCGACGCCGCCACGCCGCCCCCGCCGCCTGATCCGCAGGCAGAAGCGCGCCAGCGCGTCGCGCTCTGCTCGGAGATTTCTGTTTATCTGAAGCTCAACCCGCCGAACCGGATTCTCCGCATGGTCGAGATCCGGGGCAAGGACCCGCAGTACCGCATCGAGTTGGAGAACGGCACGAAGATGGAGATCCCCTCCTACGGCAAGCTGATGGACCAGACGTTCGTGCTGGCCGTGATCGGCGCGCAGGTGCGGCGGGTCATGGATCGCATCAAGGCCCCCGTCTGGAAAACGGTCGCGCAGATGATGCTCGACGCCTGCATCGTCGAGGAGGGATCGGACGAGATGCATTGGCTGGGCGCTATGCGCCAGTACCTCCAGAGTTACCTGACCGAGACGAACTTCATCCGCTCCGTCGAGGAGGAGTTGAAGCTCCAGGACCAGCGCAAGCCCATGGTCATCAACGGCAGGATCACCATCATCGCGGCGGAACTCCAGGGATACATCAACAAGACGACGTTCCAGAACCTCTCCATCAATAAGATCGCGGCTGCCCTCTCCGCGATGGGCGCCAAGAGCCTCCGCGTGCGCGGCTCCAAGTTCAAAGACCAGTCGCGGTGGGCGTTGCCCGGCCCCGAGGACCACAAGGGGGAGGTGCTCGAAAACCGCTTCGACCCCGCCGATTACCCGCAGCACGAAGGAGACCGCCATGTCACCGTCCAGTGAGACGCGCGCCACGGGCACGCTCGAGGAAATCGGCCGGCGGGACCACGAGGTCACGTCCGAGTACAGGATCTTCGGGCCGCCTGGCACGGGCAAGACGACCAACCTCACCCGGCAGATCCACCGGGCCGTCGAGCGGTACGGCCCGGAGGGTGTGCTGGTCACGTCCTTCTCGCGCGCCGCCGCCGCGGAATTGGCCGGGCGCGATCTGCCCATCGCGTCGGATCGCGTCGGCACGCTCCACTCCCACTGCTGGCATGCGCTGGGCGGCCCGGAGATCGCGGAGGCGAACGTCGAGGACTGGAACAAGGACCACCCGTCCCTGGCCATCACGCAGCAGAAGCGCCAGGGACGGCTGGACGGCGAGGAGGCCGCCGACGAGGACGATGCCGCCAAGGGCGGCGACGCACTCCTGGAGCAGTTGAGCCGCTACCGGGGGATGATGATGCCCAGGCGTGCGTGGCCGCCGACGCTCGTGGCGTTCGAGCAGATGTGGGCGCAGTACAAGCAGGACAATGGCGTGCTCGACTTCACGGACCTCATCGAGAAGTGCCTGCGGGACGTGGCGATCGCTCCGAACAATCCCGCCGTGATCTTCGCCGACGAAGCCCAGGACCTCAACCGCATGCAGTTGTCGCTGGTCCGAAAGTGGGGTGAGCACGCCAGCTATTTCATCGTGGCGGGCGACGACGACCAGACCATCTATTCGTTCACCGGCGCGACGCCCGAGGCGTTCCTCGATCCGGACATCCCCGACGACCACAAGATCGTGCTCAAACAGTCCTACCGTGTGCCGCGCGCCGTGCATCGCATGGCCGAGGACCTGATCCACATGGTCACGAGGCGCCAGGCCAAGGAGTACCTGCCGCGCGATGCGGACGGCGACACGTGCAAGTTCACCGGGAAGGCTGACACCTATAAGCACATCGAGTGCCGGATTCTGCGCGAGGCAGAGAAGCACCTCGCGGACGGCAAGGAGGTGATGTTCCTGGCGGCCTGCTCCTACCACCTCCGGCCGCTTATCGCGATCCTCCGCAAGGAGGGCATCCCGTTCCATAATCCATACCGTCGCTCGAACGGCTTCTGGAACCCGATCCGCGTCGGCAAGCGGGTGTCGAGCGCCGGCCGAGTGCTCTCGTTGCTCGTTGCGCACCCGGCGTTTAGCGACGACCGCCCGTGGACGAACGGCGATCTGGCGCAGTGGGCCGAGGCGCTCCAATCCAAGGGCATCCTGCGTCACGGAGCCAAGACGAAGCTCAAGGCGGCGGATGCGGCGCAGGCGGCCGGAATGGATCGCCTCGTGGAGATATTCGAACCGCCGGCCCTCGACTCCCTCATGACGGCGCTCGACGGCGATTACCGCGTCCTGCTCGACTGGTGGCGCACGCGCCTCACCACGGACATGGCCGAGCGCGCCAAGTTCCCCATCGAGGTTGCCGCCAGGCGGGGGCCGCGCGCCCTGATCGACAAGCCCCAGGTGATTGTCGGCACGATCCACTCGGTCAAGGGGGGCCAGGCCGACGTGGTGTTCCTGTTCCCCGATCTCTCGCAGGCGGGCGACGCGCAGTACAGCCACGGCGGGGCGGATCGCGACCCGGTGATCCGCCAGTTCTATGTGGGCATCACCAGGGCGTATGAACGCCTGTACATCTGCCAGCGGGAGTCGTTGGGCATCTCGCTGTAATCGGCGTCGTTAGACGCCTTGCGCTATGGACCCCAGGAAGGTAAGGGTCGAGGTGCTGTTGGTTGGGCACAGGAGAAACGATGATCAAAGCACAACATCCAGAGGTCCACGAACGCAAGATTCGCGGAGTGTACCAGTGGTTCTTCCGATACTACGAGGACGTGGTTGAAGGCAGCGAAGTGGAGCGCATCCGGCGCAGCTATGTCATTGGCCCGAGCCGGGACAAGGATCACCCGATGGGGATCAAGGAGGCGCGCGAGAAGCGCGACGCCTTCTTCGCGCAGCTTCAGGAGGGCGGCGACCCTGCGGCTGGCAGCACGGACGACGACGACGACGCGCCGGTGCCCGCGACGCCGGTGCGCGCGCCCAAGAAGACGGAGCCGGGCGACGCCACGTTCGGCGCGTTGGCCGAGGTGTGGCGCAAGGAGTATGTCGAGGGCAGCGCGGCGGGCAAACCGCTCCTGGCTCTGCCGACGCGCATCAAGTACCGCGATTGCTTGGCGAAGTTGCTCCCCAAGTGGGGCGGCGTCGCGATCAAGGATATTCGATCCAAGGACGTGCTGGACTGGCTCCAGAACAACTCCACCTCCTGGCACGGCATGTGCGGCCTCCGCAACGCCATGAGCGGGATCATCACCAAGGCGATCCAGTGGGACTTCCTGCCCGAGACGTTCGCCAACCCGATACACCGGGTGCGGTTGCCTAAGAAGTGGGAGGTCCGCGAGAAGCGCATCCTCGACCCGGAGCAGACGGCGCAGGTGCTCGCGCTCATCGAAGACCCCAACCGCCTGATCTGTGAAACCTGCCTCGACACCGGCACGCGGATCTCGGAGGCGACCGGCCTGATGATCAAGCACGTGGATCTCGATAAGGGCATCATCCACATCGAGCAGCGGAACTTCCACGGCGACATCGACGAACCCAAGACGGCCAAGAGCAGGCGCGACCTTGCGCTGGGCGCGTTGACGGAGCGGTACAAGACGTGGATCGCCAGCCTGAAGCGGCGCGGGCCTAACGATTGGGTCTTCCCGCAGGACATTGACCTCACGCAGCCCCGATGGGACTCTGGCGTGCGCAAGGCGCTCAAAGAGGCGGCGGCATCGCTCAAGCAGAACGCCGATGACCCGGATGATCCGGGCCTTGACTTCCCTGGCTTTGGGATGCACTCCCTGCGCCGCGCCAACATCTCGTGGCGGCAGGAAGTGGGCGGCACCGCAATCGAGGCCAGCAAGATCGCGGGCCACTCGAAGGTGGACACGACGCTCGACTATACGCAGATCGCCATCAGGCGCCACAGCACCCTCACGCGACGCATCCAGGACATGCGGTACAAGGCGGCGGCCAAGACGGATCTGCCCGCCGCACAGCCCGCAACGGACCTGCTGCGCCGCCAGCGCGAGCGCGCCAAGATCGCCCGCGCCGCGCGCAAGGACCGCCACAACAACGTGGTTGAGATCAAGGCCAAGGAGACGGCGGCGTAAAATAGCAGTACGGCGTCGAGCATGACGATGGCGATGATCGAGTTCGAAGACCACAGCGAGGAGAACCAGGAGGCTCTCCTCGCATATCTCAATGCGCAGGGACACAACGACGCACACCCGCGCAAACTGATCTTCTGGGAACTGATTGACAGGTTGGCCCGGTCCCTTAGGCTGGCATGGGCCGCAGTGTCTCCGCGTTCCGGCCGATGACGTTCACTACCTTCCCCATGAGCCCGGCGTACTTGATGGCCTTGCCGAGCTTCGCGAACTCGTCTTCCTGGTAATCGACCGCGAATGCGTCCTGGTGGAGAATGACCATCTCGACGTCCAACGCGCACTTACGCGCGAAGTCCGGAAACTCTTGCTCGAAACTTCGCCTGAATCGCTGCTCGCGATCCCGGCGCTCAGCATCAGTCATGCGAATACAATCGGGCAAATTCGGAAAAATGTCAATCGTGCCTTGTAAAGAAATGATCGCATCCAGCCGATCTTCGTTGTATGCGTCGCCTCCTGGCAATCCTCTCACTCGCTGCTGCAATCGTCAGCATCTCCTGGGCGCGCACCGGGCGGTCCAGCCCGCGTTCCGAACGCCGCACCGAACGCCCCACTAGGCGTTCCGAGAGACCCCGCTCGACGCGGTGCGCCGAGTGCCAGCGAGCCGCGAACGGTCGCATCGCCCGGAGTGCCGCCGCGATACGTGAATTCCGGCAAGCGAATCCGTGCCCGGCGACCGGCAGGACTACGGGCGTGTGTCCCGGCTACCAAATCGACCACCGCGTGCCGTTGAGCAAAGGCGGCGCGGACCAGCCGGCCAACATGCAGTGGCTGACGACGGAGGAGCACCAGGCGAAGACGGCTGCTGACAGGCGGTGAACGCCAGTCCGCAATGTGATACCTTCCGGATTCCGCTGTATGAGCAGTTTTCTGCTTGGCAGCTGGATTGACGACGGAGGCGAAAATGGACGCTTCGACCGGCCTGAGAACGGCATTCCGGCGAGTGCTAGTGTCGTACGAATCGGCCAAACGGACGAGCATCAAGGGCCATCCAGTGGCGAACACGATCCGCAATGAGATCCCAGCCCTCATAATCGATGTGTTGGGGCAGGACGCATTAGGACTAAGGGTCAAGGGTTCGTCGGGACAGGGACGATGGGCAGATACGCCGTGGATAGCCATCATGGACCCCACCGTTGCGAGCAGCCCGCAGCGCGGCTATTACGTTGCGTATCTTTTTGCGGGGTCCATGAAGCGCCTCGTTCTCTCTCTCAATCAGGGCATCGCAGGTGAATCGCCCGAGATGCTGAGACCGAATGCGGAATTGATTCGATCAAAGGTGCCGCAATTCAGAACCGCCTTCAGCGACGGTCCGATAACGCTGGATGTTAGTTATCCTGGCGCTCCGGCGACGTACTATGAGGCCGGGCACGCATTCGGAAAGACCTATGATGTCTCACTCCCTGCGGAACTCGAATTGATAGAGGACTTGAGGCAGATGGTTCGTCTCTACCGCACTCTGGCACGACGAAGGGTCACCCTGTAGAGGCTCCTCATTTTGCGGCGCGCTCGTTCTTCCGCGCCAGACTCAACATCGCCTTCGGTGTCTCCTTGGAATGAACGACGAATGCCTTTCCTTGAAAATTGCGTCGTACGAAACCCTCGTCTTTGACAACTGATGAAGACTTCATCTGTTTGGCACTGATTGGCGGGTCAAACACCCTGAGTATCTTAACTCGGGCGGTTCCCATCCCGAACGACGAACAAAACGCATCCGGCTTGATGTGTTCCAGAATTTCAAAATACCAACAGACACCCTTCAACGGCCTGTATATGAAGGCCCGATCGCCGGGAGCGGTGTTGCGGTCAACGCACCACCATGTTTCTCGTCCTTCCTCGACCTCGGTCAGATGGAGAACATGGTGCGCCACAAAGAACCAGTTGGTAGTACTGACGGCAGAACTCACGACTTTCCTCCGACGGCCTCCGAATCTGTCTTGCAGGCCGTCTGGTAAGTCTTCAGGAAGTCGATGGCGTCCTGCTTGGCGCCAAATTCGCCGGAGATCCGGTCGCCGTTCACGTACACGATTTGTACTTCATAGCGAAGCAGAGCTTTGTCTGTGGACTCCTCCCTATAGTCGGCAATGAACTTGATCGCATCTTCGATGTTCGCCCATTCTACCGGCGCGCCGTGGAGAGGAAGAATCCTGACGCTCTTGATCTGCCGATTTACCATCTTAACGAGGTTGCCGAAAAACAACTTCATCTCGCCCTCGTTGAGATCGATCAGCGTTTTGTAGAGCTTCGCTTTGTCCGCTGGCTTGAGGGCGTTCCATCTTCTCATCTTCTCGGCGAACTCATCGTCTGGCGTCTGCTCGTCAGAGCTTGCGTCGATTCCAACTACCGAGAATGCTTTTATGATGGTTGTATAGGGGAAGTATGCAACGGTGAAGCCGAGAGAGCGCAATTGCGACAGGGCGCCGTCAGTAAAAACTCCTGCCAGCACCACGCCGATGAATGGACAATGGTTCTTGTGCTTCTCGATGAGAGGTATGATTGCGCCCTGGATTTCCTGAGCCTTGTTGCGGGAATGCTTGGTGTAGCGTCTCCAGGCTGTCTCGATGAACGCTACGGGGATTCCTTTCTTGGCCGCAGTACCGCCGCGCTCCAAAACAAAATCCAGGTCGTGCTTGTTCTCCTTCCCGTCGGTCCAACTGACCTTATTCCCAGGTCGGGCTGGGCGCAGCCCCTTCTTGTCCAAGTACAAGCCATACTTGGTTGCGAAGCTCTGCAAAATGGGTTCAATCGCGGCTTCGAGAACGTCGCCAATCATCTGGCCGAATTGGTGTGCAGGAGATTCTGCCATTAAGTTATCCTTCGACCCACAACCTTCCTTCGTGCAACGGCACGCGATGCTTCCGGTTCTTCCACTTGATGTTCCTGTCTCTGGTCTTCTCGAAATTGTATGACCTGAAGCCCGCGGCCACGGCCAAATCCCCGAGCCACCGGTCAACAGGAACATAAATCCCATACGGTGCGGAATCACCTATGACGAAACAAACTAGGCAGTTCGCAGCCGTAGCCCGGCGCAACGCAACCCAAACTTTTGCCAAGTCGCTAAAGTAACAGGCAACCATCGTATGGTATTGCTTCTTGCCGCCGTGGGATTCCCGCTCCACGGCAAGTTTGGCGCAAACGTCTTTGATTTCCGCGCGTATCGGTTCCAGCAGTGGGTCCAGCAAGATCTCATCGGTCTGCCGGCTGATGGGACCCACATGTTGGGTGCAGGAACGAACCAGATGATCGCGAACAGATGTCTGCAAGTCACCCCAACCGTTGATGTCGCCAAGGAATGTCATCTCCAAGCGCGTGGCGTCGGCGTAGTCATAATTGTTGGCGTACGGCGGTGACGTGACAACCAAGTCGGCCCATCCATCCGGTACTGAAGTGCAGAATCTAGCATCCTCCTGAATGAGGCGGGCCTGCGGGCCGTGGGACATCCACTGCCGGGCTTGCATGTCGCCAGCGAATATGAGCACCTTGCTGCCAAATGCCTCGTAGGGATCGACCACCTTCGCCTTCGATTTGTTTGGCAGAACGTATTGCCACTGTGCCGTGCCTACCGGCGAACACTCACGGAGAATCGACATCAATGCAAGCCAAGACAGCTCGGAGGCAGAAGATTCGTCATTCTGCTCCTGCCATGCTGTCCGGAGCGAATAGAGCTTGGCCAGAACATCAGCCGGAAAACACTTGGCCAGGAGCGGTGGCGGTGGCGTTGCCCTCGCTTCAGGCTTTCGGTGCATTGCATGGTCGAGGATTCGATGACCAAATCTCTTGAACGCCTCAACGTCGGACCTCCACAGAAGCTTTACCCGTCCGACGCGGGCCACGAACGGGTGGGCCTCAACTCCAATGGCCTCCATTCCGCATTGTTCGGCCTCAAGGACTGTGGTGCCCGATCCAGAGAACGGGTCGAGGACGGTCCTGCGACCATTCGCCTTCTCACGCTCAATGAGCGCGTGCGCCCACACGGCTGAGAAGCCTGCGGAATAGCGAAACCAGCGGTGAATCGGAAGTGAAACGTTGTCAGTGAAGGTTGAAGTAGTGTCGGCCTTCACTGCTACGGCCGGCTCCACAACCTCCGGGTAGAGGCTGAGTTGGCGGGCTGTGTTCGACCTTGCCATGATGATGGTTCGCTACCATGGTTAGCACGTAAGCTCTTGATTTTTCAAGGGGCTGATGATGTCAAAAAACAGTCGTTGCTGCATAAGTCTGGTCCGTATCGATGGCATTCAGAGCGTGTAGCGACCTGGAATCAAGAGATTGCGAGCGGATTGTCGTCGATTTGCACTGGGGTTTTCGATGCCACAGAAAGCGCCGCAATGCGCATCGCCTGTGTTCGCCCGTGTCCCCCAGAGTGCCGCGTCCAAGCGCGCAGGTAAAATAGCAATAAGAGGCGCGTTACCTGCAACGCATTACCCCGCTCCGCTTGGTCTGTCTGTCCGAACCCTTCGACCATCCCGACTGGCTGTTCGAACTGAAGTGGGACGGCTTCCGCGCCGTCGCCTACATCGAGGCTGGCGGCGGCCGCCTTGTTTCGCGCAACGGCAACATTTTCAAGAGCTTCCCCGGCTTGGCCACGTCGCTCGCCGCCGCCGTTGGCCAGCACGAGGCCATCCTGGATGGCGAGATTGTGGCACTGGACGGCTCCGGCCGCGCGCAGTTCTACCCGCTCCTGCACCGCCGCGCAGACCCGTACTTCTACGCCTTCGATTGCCTCTGGTTGGATGGCCGCGACCTGCGTTGCCTGCCGTTGGTAAAGAGGAAGGCCATCCTGCGGCGCTTGGTGCCGCGCCAACCGTCCCGGTTGTTGTACGTCGATCACATCGACGGACGCGGCGTGGACCTGTTCCGCGAGATCTGCCGCCAAGACCTCGAAGGAATCGTGGCCAAACAGCGGGACGGCGTGTATGACCCGAAGGCGCCGACCTGGATAAAGATCAAGAATCCGGATTACAGCCAGGCGGCGGGGCGCCATGAGTTCTTCGACCGCCGACGAGTTGCACGCCCGATCCCTGCGCACTAGGCCGACTGTGCCAGGATGTCGCCACCCGGCGACGAATTTGGAATATCAAGGTGCTCGCCACCAGCATGGCGCTCCTCCTGGTCCCGCATAGCCTGTCCGTTCTACCTTTCTAATTTTTTCGGTCAAAAGTTTTGTCAATTGCGGATCTGAACGTGGTGTCCGCGCGTTCGATCCTGAGATAACCTCCGTATGCCGCACGCTTCCGTGTGCTCATTTTCGGATCATGCCCTCCGGAACCAGCGACGAACTCGAATGGGAAATACGCGGCTCGGCCGAACAACGACGCGGCCACAGAATGCACGCAGTCTGGTTCCATGATCGTGGCATGAGCTATGAGGAACTGGCCAGGTGGTTCAAGGAATCCGAGCGCACGATCATGAGGTGGGTAAGTGTCTACAAGGCTCATGGAAAGGCCGCATTACGCGAAAAGCCGCGCCCTGGGCGTCCGCGTCGCCTCACGGCGGCGCAGCGCGACGAGGTGCTCACAACCGTGAAGGTGCCGCCTCAGTTCGTCGGCAGGTACGGAGACGAGTGGACGGCGCCGATGCTTTGCGATTGGATTAAACGACGGTTCGGCACCACGTTGAGCGAACGGCAATGCCGGCGGCTCATCCACGAGGGGAGATCCAGGGGGAGGCGATAAGAGCTGCTTTCGTAGTGACAACTTTTATGTCCGGTGAAAGAATTGTCAGTAGACAAATCCTATAAGTACTTGTTACCTTCCCATTTGTTCGCCTCAGGAACGCAGGAACCGTAGTTGTGAAATCAGCAGCAGCCATCACCACCGGTGGCGTCGTGTGGGTGTACCCGCATGGCAGACCCGATGAGGCTGTGACCGCCACGGTCGACCTCATCTCCAGCAACGGACTCTCCATCGCAATTCGGCTAAGTGACAAGCCGTCGTGGTGCCGGGTCGCGGACGGATTCCTCCTGCACACCCAATACTCCCAAATCGAAATGCTCCTGATGCGCGAAGCGATAGATGGCCAGCCCATTGGCCCGTGGATCGAGCTCGTCCGTGGCGGCCATTACGAAATCGAGCAGAGCAAACCTCCCCATGACTGACCTCCGCAAGTTCCCTCCATTACGAGCAGATCATCCGGCGCTTGGCATGCCGTGCGGCATCTGCCAGCACAAATTTGAACCTGGCGACGAAACGACGCTTTTGCCTAAGGAGCACCCGCCAGAGGACGGACGTATCCACACCGTTGAGGGTGCCCTCTGCCATTGGGCCTGCGCGTCTGCGGTTGCGCGCCTGGCGCGAATCGGAGAGGACATCAAACTCGCATGGCTGCCTCCCGTCAACATGAAGCAGGCTCCAGTGAATCACTTCCACACGCTTTACGTGCGCCTCGCGGAGATCAACGATGGGCTGCTGGTTGCCGCCGCTAAGGACCCGGATATAGCCGTCAATTCGGTCTTTGGAGAGTTGCTTGGCTCATGCGCAGAGTTATCGAACGCAACCGCCCGAATGACACGCATGCTCGAACATATCCGGCGCGACTTCCCGAACATATGGGGCGCGTGGTGCGATGCCGTTGAGCACCAGCCGGAGCCGGAGCCAGACCGATGAAGTGGTTCGGCGTCACCATTGTCGAACCCGAGGAGCAGTCGGCGCCCACGCCGGTCGGCGCGGCCTGCGGCTTCTGTCTGGAGCCAATCGAGACGGGCAACCGTGGCGTGATTATCCCGCACATCGACACAGACGGCGAGTCCGAGAAGCCATACCACTTCGAGTGCCACATGCGGATGGTCGTCGGGTCGCTGGCGCACCAGCAACGGCGGTGCTCATGCTATGGCGGGACGGAGCACGACCCGCCCGGCATGACGTTGCGCCAAGCGGCGCGGGCGGCGTTCGAATATTGGATCGACCACCAATGAAGAACATCGACGAGCAACCAAACAACGCGCCGATCCTGGTCCTGGGTCGGCCACTCCGCGTGCGCGCGAGCGCGCCACTCCGATACCGGAAACTGGCGTGGTTGGTTCGCCGCCACCCGCGCCAAGCGGCGGCCAGCAATTACTTCCTCATCCAACCGGGCGGCAAGAGCAACATCCTGCGCGCCAGCCAGAGGGATCTATGAAGCTATTCGAGAAGGGAGACGTGGTGATGGTCGATGGACCGCCAGGCCGAGTGCTTGGCGAGGTGCTCGACGCATCGACACCCGACGAGATGCCCGACCTTGGGCCAGGATCGTGCTCCAAGGAGGCGCTCGATGTAATGCGCGAGCAGCGCGTGGACCTCATACTCCTGATCGGGCATAAACACGATGACCGCGATGTAGCCTTTTTTGCGGTCCACAATCCGGACGGTTGGCGCGACCTGCATGGCCAGAAGCTCACCGTCCTGAAGGGATACGCGGTTGAGCTACCGCTCACCACGGACAACTAAATGGCGCGACCGAAGCAGCAGAAACCAGAGTTCGTGACCTGCGAGATTTGCGGCCAGGCCTGCGACGCCGATGAGCGATGCGGGTGCGAGAAGTGCGGCCGGATGTACGGGCCGTGCTGCAATTCGCTCGAGGATTCCATCTGCGTGGAGTGCGTATGAACGCGGCAACCGAGATTGATCGGCTCCTGGACGAGCACGGTGCCGTGCTGTTACGCGACGACAAGCACCGCGTTTACCGCCTGCCCAACGGACAGAAGTTCACCAGCCCCAAGACGCCCAGCGACCACAGGTCCATGCGCAACAATCTGTCCAGCCTGCGCCACGCCCTCGGCGTCGTCCATCAGACCCCCAACCAAGAAGGAGAACGGAAGATGCAACAACAACGTCCCACGCCTCCGACCGCGCCGCAGCCAGCACCGCCGCCGCCGAAGGTGGAGTCCCTAAAGGAACGTATCGAGGCCGCCATCGCCAGCGAGGAAGCGATCCAGGAGAAGCTCCTCGCCGAGGCGCAGGCGCACGAGCGCAAGGTCCACATGCTCAAGGCGCTGCTGCCATTCACCGACGACCCGGCGACAGAGGATGCCCTCCGTGGCGTGCTGCCAGCCGTTGAGCCGCCGGCCCCAGCGAGGCCGGTCGCGCCCGCGCCGCCAGACGCCATAACGGAGCGGGTCCAGGTCACCCGGCAACTCGTCCTGGCGGCCACGCAGACGTTCGACGACCCATTCACGGTCAACGACGTTCTGTCCCTCATGGCCAATGGGCGGCAGATCGACTCCAACGAACGCGTCCGCGTGCGCGCCTCGATAGCGCAAGCCATGATGACGCTCCATGAACGAGGCGAGTTGATCAAGGAGCAAGAGCACTTCGGGAGGCGTCAGACGATCTGGCGCAAAGCCGAGTTGAACGGCACGAACCACAGCAACGGAGTCGGGACGCGCGCATAGAACGACGTGGGCGGCCCGGAACACGGAGGTCCTCGTTTGACACGTGAAGCACATCGCATCGATGCACCGGATCATTGGCGACGCCATTGCCGAGTTGCGCCGCCACAAGGACTGGAGCCAGGAGGAACTGGCACGCGAGATCAGCAGGCATGCCCGGCGCGGAACCCCGGCCCCGTTGCCCAGGATGATCTCGGAGTGGGAACGAGGCGAGCACTCGCCCGCCTCGGAGTACCGCCTCGCGCTGGCGCGGATCGCTCGTGGCGTGAGGAAGCCGAAGCCCGGCGAGCGGAAGATCCACACGGAGAGCAAGACCGCGCATCTGGCGACACTGTTCCTGGCGTCCATCAACTCTTGGGAGACGGTGCATGCGGTGAGGGTGCTGCATGAAGAACGGCACAAGCCCAAGCGCGTTTCCGAACGACCTGTTGAAGCTCTGGCGGGAGTTGCCCAACAAGCTGAAGATCACGCCGGAGCAAGCGCGCGCCAGCCTCGGCACGCTCAAGCGGTGGGGCATCCAGATGGACGTGAAGGATGAGGTGGTGGTCAAGGCCTTCAGCATCGCCGAGTTCGCCGCCCGCGATTATGCCTGCGAGCGGTGGGCTTGGGCGGTGCCCGACGAGAAGGCGATCAAGACACTGGTCGAGCATTCTCCGGTGGTCGAGATCGGCGCGGGCACGGGCTATTGGGCACGCCTGGCGACCGAGGCCGGAGGCGACGTGGTAGCGTATGACTCGCGCATGGGCCAGAGGACAGCCAAAAAGAAGCGGCACCGGTGGGTCAAGGAGTGCGGCGCTTACTTCCCGGTGCGGCGTGGCGGCGCGGGGATGGTGCGGTTCCACCCGCGTCGCACGCTGTTTCTGTGCTGGCCGCCGTACAAGTTGCCGATGGCTTCGCGGTGCTTGGCGAACTATGCGGGACGGACGGTGATTTTCGTGGGCGAGTTGGGCGGCTGCACCGGCGACGACGCGTTCTACGAGGCGGTGGATCGGGACTGGCGGATCGAGAAGGTCGTGGCGATCCCCCAATGGATCGGTTTGCACGACCGCATGTTTGTACTCACACGGAAGGAGATGGAATGACGAAGGAGCAGTTACTCAACGAACTGGTGGATTGCGAGATCGAGCGCCGCCTATTAGCGACGCGTGCGGCGGCGTTGCGCGAGCAGTTAGGACTGACCAATGCCAAGCCAGCGCGGAAGCACATCAGCGCGGCCGGACGGGCGCGGATCGCAGAAGCGCAACGGAAGCGGTGGGCGGCCAACGGGAAGAAGGCACAGCAGAGGGCCACGCCGCAGGCGGCGGCACTCAAGAAGCGGTGGGCGGCGTTCCGATCTGGCAAGGGGCCGAGACCGGGCGCAACGGAAGCACCGAAGCCCGCCAAGAAGAAGGTTCAATGGACCCCCGCGATGCGGAAGGCCGCCGCCGAGAGGATGCGGCGGGTCAACAAGGACATGGCCAAGCGGCGCGCGGTAGGCAAGGAAGCGGCGTGACGCCACGGCGCACACCAGAACGGTGCCCACATTGCGGTGCCGATCTCGACGGCGAGGCGATCCCCGAGAAGGATCGCCCCGCCTATGGCGGCGCGACGCGCTTTAGCCGGGCAATTGGCATGGTCGAGCATGACCGGATAGATCACTGGCGGTGTCCTGACTGCGGAGGCGAATGGAGATGAAGGAGTTTACGGGCGCCGCGATCATAACCGTGGCGTATGACGCGAAGCAGCAGGGCACCACCCGTGAGGAGCGGGTCAAGTGTGTGGTGCCCGCTTCCTGGCTCTGGTCGCCAGACGGGCTGGCCGAGGCCTTCATTCGGTTACGGGCGGGCCTATTGCCGAAGCCCGCCGAGGGCGTCGAGGACGAGCCGTGGGAGAGCTTCCATATCGCCGAGGCGGTCGAGGACACGGAGTTCCTGGTCGAGGGAGAGAACGAGGTGGAATCGTGAACCGCGATCAGGTTGTGGAGTTGCTCCATCACTACAAGGCCGAATTGCGAGGCCGGTACAACGCGGTCGCGCGGCGGTTCCAGGACCGGCCCGGCCTGGCCGGTTGGGCGCGCGTGACCGCGGAGTTCGATCACCTGCTGTGGATGATCGACCACATGCTGATGGACCTTGATCCGGGCATGCTCACCGTCCAGGAGGTTGACCGATGGCCGGAGGACAAGCTGCATCGGTGGATCGGTTTTGTCCAGGGCGTCCTGTGGACCAGCGGAACGTACACCATCGACGAGTTGCGGCAGCAGTCGCGGATCTTTCTGGGCGCGGAGGAGGCCAAACGTGAAGGGTGAGGATGCGTTCCACTTTGCGGGGCTGTCGCAGGAGGCGCAGGACGGCATCAAAGCGTGCTACGAGGCGCACGGCTGGGAGGACCTGTACGGATGGATCACGGCAGACGACGCGGCCATGATGTTCTTCCGGTTGCGCGAGGTCGAGGACCGGCCCGAGTGGTTCCCCAAAGGCAAGAGCGCGACCATCCAGCGCATCGAGCAGATGCTCATCGACGCGGTGCGCGCCGGGATGGCGGCATGACGACCCTGTACTCGCGCCCATTGAGCCAGGAGGCGCGCGCCGCGCTCGTGGACTTCGTGGCGTCGTATATCGCGAGCCTTCAGACGCAGATCGTGGACGAGCGTGCGGAGGCCGCCAAGCAGAAGGCCATCGCATGTCTCCAGACGGATATCGACATCCTGGTGTTCATCGTGACCGTTGCCACAATGCACTCCGACCAGGGGCGGGCGTTGCTGTTGACGGCCTTCCACAAACTGATGCTGCCACACGAGGCAGCGGATGCCATCGTCGGAATCATGGAGAAGGCCATCGCGATCGACAAATCCAGGAGGCCGAGGTAGCCGTGGTTGAGGACCGCATGGCCGAGTTGTCCGCGTTGCTGGGCCACCGGCCATACTCGGGCGCAACGTCGCGGCCCTGTGCGCGTTGTGGGCGGCACCGTGGGCACGGTCAGAAGTACTGCGCGGCCTGCCGGGACGAGGCCAAGAAGGAGTATATGGCCGAGTATCATCGGAAGCACTATCGGCGGTTGACGCCGGAGGAGTTGAGCGCGGTGCGGCGGGCAAACGTCAAGAAGCGATGGAGGCAGGATGCCGCCTGAAGCGATGTGCCACTGCGGACGCCCGCTACACTACACCGATCCGGTGATCGAGCGCATGGTCCGCGCGCTCATCGCGCAGTTGGGCGAGTACACCAGGGTGACCGTCGAAGGACGGTCCTGGATGGTGCAACGGCACTATATCGCGCTGCACGGCATCAAGGGCGCAGACCTGCCGTTCCTGGGATTCGAGGAGGTGACCGGTCATGACGACCACTCTGTCTCGTGAGGCATTGCGTGAGGCCGCCAGGAGGAAACCGATATGCGGATCATAGGATCACTTCCTCCGCGCGAGATTGACGGAGCCGAACAGGTGCTCGGCGGCGTGGTCGGCGAACTGGCATCGGGCAATTACGTTCGGTTCTGGCCTGCGATGACGTATGACGCCGAGACCAACCAGACGCGGATCGCGTTCTTTACCGAGTGGTACATGCCGCCGACGCCTGACGACCAGCGAGAATTGATGGCGTACACCGACAAACTGATGGAGAAGCCGCCCGAGTTGACGACCGAATCCAAGGGCGACCCAACAACCAACCAGGAGAACGTCGAATGGCTGCGCAGCGGGAAGAAGCCCAAACCCAGGAGGGCGAATTGACCTGCGACTTCTGTTCCTCGCCCGCCCCGGCCTGGTCTTATCCCGCGCGGACGTTCGATGCCAAAGCCACGCTCAAGGGCCGGAGCGTCGGCGACTGGCTGGCGTGCGAGGTGTGTCACCGATTAATCGAGGCGGGCGAACGCGAGAAGCTGGCGTGCCGAATCCTGCTTTGCCCGACCGTCAAGCAGTACAACCTCGACCGCGCCCACGCGATTGAGTTCGCACGGCGGCTGCATGGCGAGTTCTTCGAGCACCGCACCGGGCCGGCGGTCCCGTGGCCATGAGCGAGCTCGTGTGGGACGTGCTCACGTGCCCGTACTGCGGCGCGCAGGTGCCGTTGGGCATCATGTCGTTGATCGCGCGGTGCGATTGCGGCGCGTGGTACGGCGCGGTCGGGCGCCAGGAGCCAAAACACGGTTGGCATAAGGAGTTGGATGAGGTGATTGGATGATGGAGCAGTGGATCATCAGGTTCACCTGCGCCAACGGACACGCGAGCGATCTGAAGTTCGTCGGCGTGGATCGCCGGTGGGCCGAGCTATACGCGGGCCTCTCCGATGGCTCGTCGGAGTTATACCAGCACCCCATCGAGGCGGATTGCCCGCTGTGCAAGTGCGGGATCTGCGGCGCGACGTTGACTTCGACCGTGACGCAGGGACCGGACGTGCCCGAGGAGGAGATCACGGAGGCGATCCGAAAACTATGAGATCAAGCATCTGGCTGTACACCCTCATGCTGGCCATCGCGCTGGTCGCCAACCAATGGATGAGCGAGTACGGGTGGTCGCTCGGGGCGCGCGTCTCCGCTTGCACGACCATCGGGATCGGCGTCGCTATCGTATGGCGGTGGTTCGAACGGCGGGCGCGGCGGCGGCGGTTATGAAGGCCGGTGATCAGTCCTCGAAGTAATCGTCGGCAGACAACCCCAACCCATTGAGGATCGCCCACGCCTCGTCCTCCTCGCGCACGCGGTCCTGCGTGCCAGGCTTCGAGACGTACCGCACCGACAGGTCGCATCGCGTCCGCGCGTACTGCGCCACGGTGATGCCCGGCCCGTTGGGCAGGCTGGATTGGTCACGCAGGGCGGCGTACTCCTCCTCGGTCACGTAGAAGCTGATCACGTGCCGTTCGAGCGCCCGGCGCACGCCGAGGTCGTCGGCCACGACGCCGTTCGACACCAAGCCAGCCGGGAGGCCACATCGATGGCGAACATACTGCGGCAGGCTGCGCGCGCCCGCCGCCACGCGCTCACGCTCCAACCGGAGCATCTCCGCGCCGTTGACCGCCACGCTGATCATGCGCCGTCTCACGCTCCCCAGTATCACATGTCGCCGGGAGCCGATTTTTCGCTTGCTCTATATAGGAGTTCAAAAAACTTCTCTTCTGCCTGTGACATACAGATGAGAAGTTTTTGGAAGGCGAGTACGACCGCGCGCGCACGCGTGAAAGCACGTTTGTGACCACATCAGATTATGGGGTCCGGAACACTTATGTATCGCGGAAGAACTCTATGGTCGTGGGGTCCAACCGGGGTCCAAACGCGCACGGAAGAGGCCTAAATCGCTATGCCGGGGTCCGTGTGGGGTCCAAATCGAAAACGTGTAACTCTTGTGTTTTCAGTAGGGGTGTCTGTAAGTGATTGATATTTTATACGTGTCAAGGAAGAGGCCCCGACCCACTATCTCTATATTCTACTATCACTTAGGCGTGGTCGTCTACCCCTGTGGAGTCCAACTGGAGTCCACACTGCCCAACCACCAGCCTGTCACCATTCCATACGTGGACTCCACGTTACGCCAGTATAACCCAGCCAGAATCACAGAGTTGGGAAGATGGTAGCTATGGGAGGGTTTCCAGACGCCGTCCTGTCCTTTCGCCACGCCGTGCGCCAAGGACAAGATTTTCCGACTCCTATATATGGACGAAGGAAAAACGCGCCACCCGTCGCGCAGGGGGCGCGCACGTTTGGCCGGAGCCAGGCCGGTGGACGTGTGGTGCCAGCCAACGCGTGGGCGCGCCCACGTGCCGTGTGGCTGGCGAAAAAAGATCGTGATCGGCGCGCTTATCTTCTTGCCTTTCCCGCCAACCGGAGTGATGAATCGTGGTGCAAGGAGATAGGCAGATGGCATACCAGGAAGGCGACAAAGTTCTGATCGAGTACGGAGAGCACCAGGGCGAGCGTGGCGTCGTCACGGAGGTTGCTCCTTCTGGCTCCTTTTACGCGATTGCGATCAGGGGCAAACACGCCGGTTATTACAGCGAGTCGGATCTGGCTCCGGCGACCGTAATCAGGCTGAACCAGATCGAGGCGTATGGAGTGAAGGGCCTCGCCAACAAGCCGTGGCGCCGGATGTTCAAATCCGCAGCCGAGCTCACCAACTGGGCTGAGAAGCACGACGCCGAAGTCCACGGGACGCGTACGCTGGAGGATTACGAGAAGACGCCGGTCAACCGCCGATAGGCTGGCGCGCAAGATCGCGGACTTGCCGCCGACCACTGATGCCGCCCGGAGACGGGCGGCTTTTTTTATCCTCGATGCTGTTTGGTCAGTCCTCTTCAAGTTTGGTACGATGAGTCTTGCGGGCCCGTAGCTCAGTTGGTTAGAGCGTCTGCTTGACACGCAGAAGGTCACAGATTCGAGTTCTGTCGGGCCCACCATCCCACCATAAAAAACATTGACCGGCGCTTACGTTTCTGAGAAAATCAGAGCAGCCAAATACGAGGTGCCGGGACACCTCGACAAAAAAACTCAATCCCGCATGATCGGCCAGTAGCGGTGTCGCTGCTGGCGATTTTCATTTAGAGCCACCCCGCAGAAAGCACCACAGCGCTGAGCGTCATGGGAGACGACCATGACGGTTCCGCTCTATTCCTACGACTGTGAATTCCAGGGCCTCGTTCCGCTACGCAGGGCTTTGAAACTCGAACGCGACGGCTTGGCGAAGGTTGTGCGCCACAAAAAGGGGCGCGTCTCCCGAGCCATCATGTACAAGCGGCCCGGAGATCCGAAGCCTACGACGGTGCGCGACCACATGGGTCAAGCGTATTCGTACAGGCACGAACTGAACGACGGCCACCAGCCTTGGGCATTGAGGCCCTTGGGTCATCGGATCAAGACCGATCAGAGTTGCGAGTACAACCTCGCGCCGCCTGAGACGCGCCCAATCTTTTTGCGCGTTCTGCTGGACTGCATGGCGGGGAACGCGACGTGTTGATCCAATCACTTTCAGGGCCTTGCGTTGAGGACGATTACAGCGAAGAGTCGTTTCCAGATCGTGCTGAGTCCTCGAACGACGACGACGGCCCGTGGGCTGGCGATATCTGCGGCGCGTGCGGGCAGGAGTTCGGCACGCGCAAGGCGTACCGCCAGCACATGCTCACGCACGGCCCTGGTCCGCAGCGCACGCCACTGCCAGTCTGCGATTGCCAGTTGTTCCGTTGCACGTGCGGCTTATCAAACAGTTGAGCGAGCCACAGTCCTTGAGAGAACCATGCGAGCCGAGCGACTATCCAAGGACTGGATTTGAACCACTGTTTCGAGAGGCCAACGCCATCAATCCGGCAACGGGTCGGTGGCGTTGGCGCACCCAACTCACCGACCACCACAGCGGTCAGAATGAACGCGAAGCGCCGGCCGACCATGCAATTCTCGCTCCACTTTAGGTACTACCGGGGCAAAATCTCCGGCGCGTTCCGCGATTGCACCATTTCGCCAGCGTCACAAAAAAAGTGAGGTGGTCGGGTACGGCTGGCGGCGTTCGCGCCCCCGCGCGCCCCGTTGCGCCGCCGCCCGTCTCTTGGCCCAACGCCTCCACCTGCCGCGCTCCGGCGCGAACGGGGCGAGATGTGGGCGACGTGGCGGCGTTTAGCGGGAGCACGGCAGTCTATCGGACCGCCGTTGCCTGTTCCGGGGCGCAGGTTCTCTCATGGGCGTGATGTGCTCGACGTTCGTGATTCGGAACTCGATGGCGTTCTTGGAGTGCTTTTCCAGGAAGAACGCTTTCCAGGCGTTGATGTACTTGGGCAGCATGCGCATCGCCACTTCTTCCTGAAAAGTGCTGCCAAACTTCGCCTCGATCTCGACGGAGATGTGGTTGCTTCTTGCCATTGTGATTTTGATTGTGCGCTCGATCAGCGAATACTGCAATCACTTTCGGCCTTCGGCTCCAGCATGAGCACTTCCATCACGACCGCGATGGCGCGGCGCATCGAGATCTGGCCCACCGACCGGCTGGTGCCGTACGCGAAGAACGCGCGCACGCACTCCGATGCGCAAGTGGCGCAAATCGCGGCGTCGATCGCGGAATTCGGTTTCAACGCTCCTATCCTGGTGGACTCCAACGCCGGGATCATCGCTGGCCACGGTCGTCTCCTGGCTGCCCGCAAGTTGAATCTCGGTGAGGTTCCGGTTGTCGTCCTGGATCACCTCACCGAGACTCAACGGCGCGCATACATCATCGCGGACAACAAGTTGGCGCTCAACGCCGGGTGGGACGAGAAGGTCCTTGCCGCGGAGTTACGCGACCTCGAATCGGACGGCGTGGACCTCGCGCTCGTGGGCTTCTCCGACGACGAGTTGGAGGATCTGCTGGCCGGCGACGAACCGCAGTCCGCTCCGGACGAGGAAGAGGACGTTCCGGAGGCTCCGGTCAACCCGGTTACTCGGGCTGGCGACCTGTGGACCATCGGGCCGCACCGTTTGATCTGCGGAGACTGCCGGGACATCACGGTCGTCCTGAAGCTCCTGGACGACGCGCGCCCGAACGTCTGCATCACCTCACCGCCGTACGCCACGCAGCGGGAGTACGACTCCTCCAGCGGGTTCAAACCGATCCGGCCGGAGGAGTACGTGGCCTGGTACAAGGATGTGGCGACCAACATCCGGTCGGTGCTCGCGGACGATGGCTCCTACCTTCTGAACATCAAGGAGCACGCCGACGAGGGCGAGCGGAACCTGTACGTGAAGGATCTGGTCATCGCACACCGCCGCCAGTGGGAGTGGCGGTTTGTTGACGAGTTCTGCTGGCGCAAGACCGACAACGGCGTGCCTGGCGGTTGGAACAACCGTTTCAAAAACGCATGGGAGCCAATCTTCCACTTCTCGCGCCAGCAGCAGATCAAATTCCGGCCCAAGCGGGTCGGACACGAGAGCGAGGATTGTTTCGACTACTCGCCCAACAACCCGAAGTCGAAGTCTGGCTCGGGCTTGCTGGGCACGGGCGCGCGTGGCGATGCGGCTGGCAAAGCAGACGCCACGGATAGCGAAGGCCGGTACAAGGGAGTCGCGCGCCCGTCCAATGTGATCGAGGTGAAGTCGGAATCCTCGCAGGGATCGCACTCCGCTCCGTTCCCCCGCGCGCTGGTCGAGTTCTTCCTCCTCGCGTTCAGTGACGAGGGCGACGTGGTCTTCGATCCGTTTATGGGGTCCGGCACCACCATCGCGGCGGCGGCGCTTCTCGCGCGCACCGGGTGTGGCTGCGAACTGTCGCCAGCCTACTGCGATGTGATCCTCCGGCGCATCTGGAATTTGACCGGCGAGACGCCGTTGCTGGTGGACGGGGACGGGAGCACCGGCACGTTCCAGTCGGTTGCGGCGGCGCGAGGCATCCCGGTCGAGCAGGCCGTCAACGCGAAGGCCCAGGACTCGCGGGCGATAAGGCACCACGGGCCAAACCCACACTACGGCCCCAGGAAGCGCAAGGCTTCCTAAGCCAATGAAAGCGGCGGCATCGAGCCGTCCGAGCGAGCCATAGCAACGGAGAGAACCGTGATTGGGGAGCGTTCTTAAATCATCTTTCGAAGGAGAGAATGTATGCCTGAAGTCGCCACGCCCAACCAGGGCGAGCGTGAATTCGAAACCGGAACGGATGAGTTTTTCAAAGCGCATTCCGAACTCACCGCAGCCAACACCAAGCGCACGTATGACGCTTACCAGGATCTCGATCTGCTGATCGCGCGCCGTTCGCAGATTCAGTTCGATCAGATCCAGAACGTCGCTCTCCAGGCGCTCCAGAACGCCGTGGAGACGAGCAACATGGTGGCGAAGCAGGCCATCAAACACGCCGACGTTGCCGCCGATGCCCTCTGGACCGACGAGTTGAACCCCGTCTCGCGCGGCGCGGGTTCGAACCTGACGGCTGGCGCCGTGCCCGCCAATCGCGCCACGGACGTGAGCGCGGCTGGCGTCGGCGTGGACGCGCAGGCTGTCGCGGCGGCGGTCGCCAAGCAGGTGGACGCCACCATCACGCCGGTCCTGGCGACGTTGCAGCAGATCGTCCAGGCGCTCGCCACCGCCACCACGTCGATTGCGAACGTGGTCAACCAGGCCCAGCCGAAGACTGCGGCCTAAACAAGATGGAGGTTGCGGAGTGAAAGCCAAAGTGGAAGAACATCTCAAACCTGTGGAGCGCCTTCGCAACCTCCTTGTCCAGTTCTGGCCGATCGATAAACTGATTCCGTACGCCCGCAACGCGCGGACGCACACGGAGGAGCAGGTCGCCCAGGTCGCCGCCAGCATCGCGGAATTCGGTTGGACCAACCCGATCCTGGTCGGCGCGGACGGAATTATCATCGCGGGCCACGCGCGCCTGGCTGCGGCGCGCAAGTTGAAGATGACGGAGGTGCCGGTCATTGTCCTGGACCACCTCACGGAAACCCAACGCCGCGCGCTCGTCCTCGCGGACAACCGCCTGGCTCTGAGTGCCGGATGGGACGAAGAGATGCTGCGCGTCGAGTTGGAGTCGTTGAAAGAGGACGAGTTCGATTTGGACCTTGTGGGCTTCACCGAGGACGAGATCGAGGAGATCCTTGCGGGCCCGGAGCAGACCAAGACCGGACTCACGGACGAGGACGCCGTTCCGGACGAGCAGGAAAAGGTCGTCACGGTGGCGGGCGACCTGTGGGTCATGGGGCAGCATCGGTTGCTGTGCGGGGATGCAACGGTCCTCGGGCATGTGGAGAAGGTGCTGGCTGGCGATCTGGCCGACATGTGCTTCACCGACCCGCCGTACAACATCGATTACGAGGGCCGCACCAAGGACAAACTCAAGATCCAGAACGACTCGCTGGGCGCCAAGTTCTACGGCTTCCTCAAGGACGCCTCCGCGAACATCCTGGCCGTCTGCAAGGGCGCGGTGTACATCTGCATGTCCTCGTCCGAGATGCACACGCTCCGGCAGGCGTTCCTCGAGGCCGGAGGCCACTGGTCGGGCATCATCATCTGGGTCAAGAACCACTTCACTCTGGGCTGGGGAGACTACCGGCACAACTACGAACCGATCATGTACGGTTGGCGCGAGGGCGGCACGCACTATTGGTGCGGCGACCGGGGCCAGAGCGACACGTGGGAGATTAAGCGGCCCAGCGCAAACCGCGAGCACCCGACAATGAAGCCAGTCGAGTTGGTCGAGCGCGCCCTCCGGAACAACAGCAAGTCGCGTGACACGATCCTAGACCCGTTCGGTGGGAGCGGGACGACGATCATCGCGTGCGAGAAGACCGGGCGGCAGGCGCGAGTGATCGAACTGGACCCGAAGTACTGCGATGTGATCGTGCGGCGCTGGCAGGCGTTCACGGGGCAAGTGGCGCGCCTCGATGGGTCCGGACGCGCGTTCGATGATGTGGCAGCAGAAGTCAGTGGGGAGGCTCACCCGGTGAGCCAATAGGCAAGAAGCAAAGAAGCCGCCCGTCTCGGGGCGGCTGGCGCGCGGGGCGCGCTACCATTCGATCTGCGGGGCGGTGCCGTCGATCTCGTATTCGCGGAGTGGCTTGTACTCGCCGCCAATACCCTGCGCCCAGATCGCGTACCGCGCGGGGCAGGTTACGTCCTCGCACCCCATCCCTACTTCCTTGAGGCGGCGGGCGAAGTCGCTGGCGGCAATCTCGCGCGCCTCCGATACGGAGGACACTACCGCCACCGGCTCGTAGTGACCGTCTTCCGTTTCCGCGATCAGCATCGCGAGGCCGAGTTCCGTTTGCGGGTTGATCTTGATCGCAAATCCTGGCGTCGTCTCTTTGGTCTGTTTCCTGGCTCTGGCCATCTGCTTATCTCCTTGCACGACCATTCATCCCTTCGGTCGCGCGGAAGATCAAGGGGATAATCGCGCCCTGAACTAATAAAGCCGCCCGGAGGACCGGGCGGCTGGCCTCCGGTATGGAGGCCTACTTGCTGGCGATGCGGTACACGCGGTCGCCAGCCTCGTTCTTGCTGCTCTCGACCGTCAGCCCCATCTTCTTGGTGAGGGTGCCGGAGATGAAGCCCCTAATCGAGTGATTCTGCCAGTCGGTGGCCTTGGCGATCTCGGCCATCGTCGCGCCATTCTTGCGGCGCAGGAGGTCCAGTACGATGGCCTTCTTGCTGCCCTCGCGGGGCTGGCCGTCCGTGGCTTTGGAGGTCTTCTTGCCGGTGGGCTTCGCTTCCTTCTTGGCGGGGGGCTTGGCGTCCTTTTTGGAGGCCTTCTTGCTGACAGGCTTCGCTTCCTTCTTGCTGGTCTTCTTGGAGGCCTTCTTGCTGGCCTTCTTCGTGGCGGGCGCGGGGCTGGCGCTCTGTTCCGCAACGGCGGCGGTTTCGGTGGTGCTGGTCTCGTTCGTCATGGTCGTATCTGCTTTCCTTTCTGGCGGCTTGTCGTCCGCGCATGACGATTCATCACTCCGGTCGCGCGGGAAGTAAAGCGGAAAGTTCAAAAAGAATTCCGATGGCAGTTTTGAGCCAGAGGGCGTACGCACGGCACCGTGGCGTCGGCCTCTCCACCGTACAAAAGGCGATTACGTCTGGCCGGATCTCGCTGCTGCCGGATGGCCGGATCGACTCCGACCGCGCCGATCAGGAATGGGAGACGAATACGCACAAGCGTGGTCCCGTCATTGGGACGCGCCGCCAGCCGGAGGACGACGGCGACGGCTTCGGCGCGGCGCAGTACACCAAGGCGCGGGCGGTTCGGGAGCACTACCAGGCGCGCCTCGCCAAGATCGAGTACGAGGAGAAGGTCGGCAGTCTCGTCTCCAAGGACGAGGTAAAGATCGCGCAGTTCAACATCGACCGGCAGCGCCGGGACGCGATGCTCAACATCGCGGATCGGGTGTGCGCCAGCATCGCAGCGGAGGTGAAGGACATCCTGCTCGGCGCGGGCGTGCCAGCAGAGCGGGCCGACGCGCTCGACACGTCTCGCATCCACGAGATTCTCACGGACGAGATTCGCAAGGGCCTGAATGATTACGCAGACAGCCTCGTCAACTGAAGCGATCATCCGGGCGTCGGCGGCTGCTGGCGCGCGTCCCGATCCGTTCCTCACGATCTCGCAGTGGGCCGACAAGTATCGGACGCTCTCGCAACGGGCGTCGAGCGAACCGGGACAGTGGCGCACCGACCGGACGCCGTACCTGCGCGAGATCATGGACTGCCTGTCGCCGACCAGCCTGATCGAGCGCACGGTGTTCATGAAGGGCGCGCAGATCGGCGGGACCGAGTGCGGTAACAATTGGATCGGGTACGTGATCCATCAGGCGCCAGGCCCGATGATGGCGGTGCAGCCGACCGTCGAGATGGCCAAGCGCAACTCGAAGCAGAGGGTCGATCCCCTGATCGAGGAGTCGGAGGTGCTCCGAAACCTCGTCCACGACCCGCGCTCGCGCGACTCCGGAAACACGGTGCTGGCGAAGGAGTTTCCGGGCGGCGTCCTGGTGATGACCGGCGCGAATAGCGCGATCGGCCTGCGCTCGATGGCGGCGCGTTACCTGTTCCTGGACGAGGTGGACGGGTATCCCGGCGATGTGGACGGCGAGGGCGACCCGATCAATCTGGCGATGGCGCGCACCCGCACGTTCGCCCGCCGCAAGGTGTTCCTCGTCTCGACGCCGAAGATCACCGGCATGTCGCGGATCGAGGCGGCGTTCGAGGAGTCGGACAAGCGGTACTTCGCCGTTCCGTGCCCGATCTGCCGGGAGTTCCAGGTCTTGAAGTTTCCGCAACTCCGGTGGCCCAAGGGCGAAGCGGAGAAGGCGGTGTACATCTGCGAGCATTGCGGCCAGGAGATTCAGAACCACCAGAAGCAGTGGATGCTGCCGCGCGGCCAGTGGCGTGCGACCGCCAAGGGAGACGGCAAGACGGCGGGCTTCCACTTGTCGAGCATGTACTCGCCGGTCGGCTGGTTCTCGTGGGGAGACGCCGCCAAGCAGTTCGAGCAGGCGCAGAAGAACCCGTCGCTGCTTCAGGTCTTCGTGAACACCGTGCTGGGCGAAACGTGGACGCTGCTGGGTGAGGCTCCGGACTGGAAGATCCTGTACGACCGGCGCGAGGCGTATAAGATCGGCCTCGTGCCTCGCGGCGGTATCTTCGTTACGGCCGGAGCGGACGTTCAGCGGGATCGCATCGAGGTCGAGGTCGTCGCGTGGGGGCGCGGTAAGGAATCGTGGTCGATTGACTACCGGGTCTTCGAAGGCGACACCGCGCGCCCGCAGGTATGGGAGAAACTCACCGGCCTGCTGAACGAGACGTTCACAACGGTTTCCGGACTGGAGTTGCCGATCATTCAGTTGGCCGTGGACTCCGGTTACGCGACCAACGAGGTGTACGAATGGGCGCGGCGGCAGGGCCATCGCGTCCTGGTGATCAAAGGCGACTCGCGCGCTCCCGCGATTATCGGTGCTGCTTCTCCGATCGAAGTTGGACCGCTGGGCGTAAAATTGAAGCGGGGCGTTAAAGTCTGGCCGGTCAACTCCGGAATGGCGAAGGAGGAGTTGTACCGATGGCTCCGGCTTGAACGTCCGACCGACGAGGATCTCGAACAGGGAATCCCGTTCCCGCCCGGATACTGCCACTTCCCGCGCTACAGCGAGGAGTACTTCAAGCAGATCACCGCTGAACAGTTGGTGGCGAAGCTCGTCAAGGGCTACCGCAAACTGGAGTGGCAGAAGATGCGCGACCGCAACGAGGCTCTGGACTGCCGTGTGTACGCCCGTGCGGCGGCGGCGCGCGTCGGGCTGGATCGCTTCCAGGAGAAGCACTGGAAGATCGTCGCGGATCGCATGGGCCTGCCGGTCGCGTCGGCGCCACGGCCCGCGCCGCAGGTACAGGCACCGCCCCCAACGAAAGCACCCGCGCCAGCCGCGCGCCGTGGCCGGCGGGTGAGCGGGCGCTTCGGGATGTGAGCGATGGCAAACACGTTTACTGACCAGCAGGTTCAGGACTCGCTGGACCGCATTGCATCGCCCGAGAAGCGCGTCGTCGCTCCGGACGGGCGCGCGGTAGAGTTCCGCACCACGGATGAGGAGATCAAGGCGCAGCAGTACATGGTCAATTCGAACCGCGCCAAGTCGGGCGTTCGCAAACGCCAGACGCGCCTGATGTCGAGCAAGGGCTTCTAATGGCGTTCAAACTCTCCAGTTTTTTGACCCGCTTCAAGCGGAGCGGGGCGGTTGCGCCTGGCGGTGCGCTCGCGCGCCGCGCGAGCGCGTCTCCGTACGAGGGCGCGACGACCGGCCGGCGGCTCGGCACGTGGTCCACGACCCGCGATGCCGTCAACTCCGTCTGGTATCAGAGCGCGGACCAGTTGGTCGCGCGCTCCCGCGACCTCGCCCGTAAGGACGGGTGGGCGGGCAAGGCCATCGATGAGTGGGTCTGCAACGCTGTCGGCAACGGCATCAAGCCGCAGTCGCTTCATCCGGACGCGACCACGAAGGAGAAGATCCAGAACCTCTGGTCGCAGTTCGTAAACGAGTGCGATGCCGATGGCTTGACCGACTTCTACGGCTTTCAGGCGCTCGCCTTCCGGTCGATGGTGGAAGGCGGCGAGTGCTTCGTCCGGAAGCACATCCGTCCGATGGATTGGGGCCTGACTGTTCCGCTTCAACTCCAGTTGATGGAGACGGAGCAGTTGCCGTTCTACCTCGCGCGCCCCACGCCGGAGACGCCGCAGGGCAATGTCGTGCGCGCGTCGATCGAGTTCGACCAGCAGAAGCGGAGGACGGCTTACTACTTCTACAAGGAGCATCCTGGCGAGCGGTTGTTCTTCCCGAACTATCTCGATCTGATCCGGGTACCGGCAGACGAGATCATGCACGTGTTCCGTCCGATGCGCCCCGGCCAACTCCGTGGCGTGCCGTGGCTGGCCAACGCACTCGTGCGGTTGTGGGAACTCGATCAGTACGACGACGCCGAACTGCTCCGGAAGAAGTTCGCCGCCATGATGATGGCGTTCATCATCCGGCAGAACCCGGAGGACCCGTTCTTCGGCAACGAGCAGGACGGGCCGCAGGCGACCGATGCCGGAGGGCAGATCGAGTCCAACGAGCAAGGCGTCCAGGTGGCGCAACTCGAAGCCGGGACGATGATGGATCTCGAACCCGGCGAGGATGTGAAGTTCACCGATCCCGCCGACGTGGGCGGGAACTACGAGGCGTTCGAACGCCAGACACTCCTGCGGATTGGTGCGGGCTTGGGCCTGCCGTACGACATGCTGACCGGCGATCTCTCGCAGACGAGCTATAGCTCGATCCGCGCGGGCATCCTCTCGTTCCGGAGGCTCTGCGAGCAGATCCAGTACGGCGTCTTCATCCACCAGTTCTGCCGTCCGGTGTGGCGCGCGTTCATCGAGGCGGCGGTGTTGGCCGGTGAGTTGGATGCCCGTGACTACCAGGCCAACCGCTCCCTGTATCTGGCGGTCCAGCACCACACGCCGAAGTGGGCATGGGTTGATCCGGAGAAGGACGTGAAGGCTGAAGTGCTGGCGATCCGTGCGGGCTTGAAGTCGCGCAGTATGTCCATCAACGAAACGGGCGAGGACGAGGAGGCGGTCGATCAGCAGATCGCCAAGGACAACGAGCGCGCCGACGAGTTGGAGTTGGTCTTCGACTCCGACCCGCGCAGGACGGACGCCCGTGGCGCCCAAAAGATCGAGGATGTGACGCCGGAGGGCGAAGCGGACGGCGGCGAAAGCGGCCAGCCTGCCAAGCCTCCGGCGAAGACGCCCGCCAAGCCACCCACGAAGAAGCGAGGGAAGGAGCCCAAAAAGTGAAGCAGAACTATCTGCCGCACCTCGCGGCGCGCGTGTTTGGCGTGCCTCTGATGGTCCAGATCGACAAGTTGATGGTGATTCTGGAGGCCATCGGCCCGCGCATTGGAATGCGCGAGCATGTCGTGGTCGAGGGGATGCCGGTTGTGGTCACCCGTCCCGCTCCGGACGACGAGGAAGAGGACGACGAGATTCTGTCCCTCGCATCCGGCCGGAAGCCGTACCCGGTGACTCCGGACGGTATCGCGGTTCTCTCCGTCTCCGGCACGCTGGTGAAAAAGGCGTCGTGGATGGACGCCGAATCCGGCCTTCAGTCTTACGAGCAGATCCGCAGCCACCTCGCGGACGCCCGCGACGATCCCGGTATCCGCGGCATCCTGCTCGACGTTGACTCGCCTGGCGGCGAGGTCGGCGGGCTGTTCGATCTCGCGGACGAGGTGTACGCCGTCCGCGACCAGAAGCCGTGTTACGCCATCGCCAACGACGAGGCGTTCTCGGCTGCGTACGCTCTGGCTTCGAGCGCGCAACGCCTGTTCCTCACCAGGACGGGCGGCGTGGGTTCCATCGGCGTGATCGCGGTCCACATGGATCAGTCCGGATGGGACGAGAAGGTCGGGCGCAAGTACACGGCGGTCTATGCTGGCGCGCGGAAGAACGACTTCTCGACGCACCAGCCGTTGTCGGACGACGCCCGCGCGAACCTCCAAACGGAGGTGGACCGGCTTTACGACATGTTCGTGACGGCGGTTGCGCGCAACCGGGGCCTCAAGCCCGCGCTCATCCGGAACACGGATGCGGGCCTGTTCTGGGGGGAGAAGGCGATCTCCGCAGGGCTTGCAGATCAGGTTGGCAGTTTTGATGATGCTCTCGCTGCGGTGACTCAGGCGGCGAAGGGCTTCAGGCAGTCTCGCGCAACGGCGTCTGCCGAAGCGCAAATCGAGCAAGGAAAGGACGAGGATACGACGATGCCTCAAACGACCGAGACCAAACCGGCAGACGTTCCGAACCCGCAGGGTGCTGCGCCCGCCGAAACGAAGACTGGCACGGAGGCTCCGGCCCCCGCTGCCCAACCGCCGGCCCAGCCTTCCGCCGCCGCGCCGCCCACTCCGGAGCCCGCTGCTGCGCCTCCGGCCGCGCCGCCCGCTCCGGACGCCGCAGCTATCGAGGCGCGCATCCGCGGCGAGCACGAGGAGATCGCGGCGCTCTGCACGTTGGCCGGTGAACCCGGATTTCTCGCGGAGGCCATCTCGAAGCGCCTGACGCCTGCGCAGGCGCGCGAGTCCCTCCTGGCGCGCAAAGCCGCGAAGTCGCAGGGTACGCAGATCAGTTCGCACACCGACGCTGCTCCGGTGGGCGCGGAGGCGCAGTTGAACGCTGCCGCCACGCAGATCGCGGCCAGCAAGCACATCACGTTCGCGCAGGCGTACGTGGAGGCGATGAAGCTCCAGCCTGCTCTTTACCAGCAGTACCTCGCTGAGAAGTCGGCCACGGTGAAGCCGAACTAAGGCGGCGAGCCAATCCACGAAAGGAGAAACGAACGATGGCTTACGAAGTTGGAAACCAAGCGATTTCCGTTCCTGCCAGTGCCGACCTCTCTGCGAAGCAGTTTCTGTTCGGCACCATCGGTGCTACCGGGGTGGCGGTGACCGGCGCGGGCCTTGCCGCGGACGGAGTGATTGCGGATAAGCCCGCTGCGGCGGGCCGTCCCTGCGCGCTCTATGCGACGCCTGGCATGGTGGTCAAGGTCATGTGCGGCGCTGCCGTGGCGAACGGCGCGTTGCTCGAAGCGGACGCTGCTGGTAAGGCAGTGACGCAGGCTGCGGGGAAGATCCTCGCAAGGGCTCTGGCTGCGGGCGCCGGGGACGGGTCCATCATCCCCGCCCTGCTGATCCTTCAGCGGTAGTCAACCAACAAGCGGGTGCGAACAAGGCTCCGGGCCGCGAGGCTCCGGGGCCTTTTTTATTGCCCGCACAGACAACGAAAGGAGAACTGAACGATGTACACGCCGACTCCCGGTGATGTCCATGTAAACACGCCGCTGACGCAGATCAGCATCGCGTACCTGCAAAGCCAGACGGAGTTCGTGGCCGCGCAGTTCGCTCCCGTGATCCCGGTCTCCAAGCAGTCCGACCGGTATTACGTCTATAACCGGGGCGACTTCTTCCGCGACCAGATGCAGAAGCGCGCTCCCGGCACTCCCGCCACGAGCGTCGGCTACAAGCTCGACAACACGCCGACGTACTTCTGCGACGTGTGGGCCGAGTCGAAGCCGATCCCCGACCAGTTGCGCGGCAACGCCGACGCCGTGCTCAACATGGATCGGGACGCCACGGAGTTCCTCACGCAGCAGGCGCTCATCCGGCGCGAGAAGATTTTCGCCGCCAACCTCTTCGCAGCCAGCAAGTGGGCCACCGACGTGGCGGGCAAAGCCGCCGCGCCTGGTGCTGGCGAGTTCCTTCAGTGGAACGACGGCGCCTCGACGCCCATCGAGGACATCCGCGCGGGCAAACTGGCCATCAAACAGGCCACGGGTTACCCGGCCAACACGCTCGTCATCAGCGAACCCGTGTGGCTGAAGCTCGTGGATCATCCGGACCTCGTGGACCGCGTGAAGTACGGCCAGACCAACGGCGGTCCCGCGCGCATCACCCGCGAGGCCCTCGCGGCCATCCTGGAGATCGACCGCATCCTCGTCATGGGGTCCATCGAGAACACCGCAGACGAGGGCGTGGCGGCTTCGCACTCCTTCATCGGCGGCAAGAACGCGCTCCTGTGCCACGTGGCGCCCAATCCGGGCTTGCTCACGCCGTCTGCTGCGTACACCTTCGGGTGGACCGGCTACCTCGGCGCGGGCAACGAAGGCAACCGTGTCAAGCGGTATCGCTGGGAGATCATCGCCAGCGACATCGTGGAGATCGAGATGGCCTTCGACATCAAGCTCGTCGCCACGGAACTCGGGTACTTTTTCAAGGACGCCGTCGCGTAAGCAGGTGCCCGATGGCTTACCGCTCTCTGCCGAAGTTCAACCCGGAAGGCCGGTTCATCGTGAACCGGCCCTTCCTGTATAACGGCCACTCGGTCCAGCCCGGAGAATTGGTCGAAGGCATTCCCACGCGCCGCCTGCGGCAGTTGTTCGAGACGCGCCAAGTGACCAGCGCGCCGCCCGCAGCGCAGCACAAGGAGGCGGCGCCTGCCGCCAGGAAGGGGAAAAGGTAAATGTCCAAGCAGGTTCAGACGATCCGCATGATCGAGCAGTACGGAAACCTGAAGGTCGGGTTGATCCCGCTCGATTTTGCCAACGCCGTCATCATCGCCGCCAACGTCGTGCAGAACACGACGGAGGGCGGGCGTCCGGACGGCAACACCGCGCCGATCCTCCAGCGCATCAACTCCGCGACCGACAAGGCGCTCCGGCTTACGTGGGCGGCGGGGTCGCAGGTGGAGTTGCAGTTTCCCGCCGTCGCCCTCCCTCCCGATCTGGACGACGCCGCGCCGATGGAGGTCCACCTCATCTGCGCCAAGGATGCGAACGCGAACACGGTCAACATCGACGTGCAGGCGTTCTTCGGCGTGGGTGACACGGAGTGCGGCGCAGCGACTCCGACCATCGCGCAGGCTCGCGCGGAGTACGTGGTAACGCTCGCCGCCGCCGACGTGCCCGCCGCGCCGGAGGTGCTCAACCTCGCGCTCGTTCCTGGCGCGCATGCCGGTGACGCGCTCTACCTCGATGCCGCCTGGATCGAGTACGCGAGGAAGGCGTAACTCCGATGGCGGCAGATCCGTTTGCCGCGCTCAACAAGTCGGTCCTGAAGGCGTTCGGCAAGGCGGTGTCCTATCAGCAGGGCGCCGCCGCGCCGATCTCCATCAAGGCCGTTCCGATGAAGGATTCCGACGAGGAGCAGCACGTGGGCGGCTTGTACACCCGCCTGTTCCTCAACATGGCAGACCTTCCGACGCCCCCGGACCACGGCGACGTGGTCACCATCGACGGGCAGGCGTATACCGTGTTCGAGCCTAAAGCCGACGCGATGGGCGGCGCAACGCTCTCCCTGCGCGCGGTCGCGTGAGGCCAGCATGCCGTCCGTCCGGATCTACCAAAAAAAAGAAGTGCGTCTCGATCGCCTGAATATCAAGCAGGCGCAGATGTTCAAGATCGGGAACGTCGGCCTGGCTTCCGTCAAGAACCGTCTGGCGGCGGCGCAGGGCCCGAACGATGGCGCGGCCAAGCCCCTCTCCCGGTATTACGCGATCCGAAAGACCAAGATGGGCAAGGGCAACCGCCGCGACCTGATGCTGACCGGCGACATGCTCCGGAACTTCATGGTCCGGACGGTCAGCGAGAACAAGGCCAAAGCCAGCAACTCCACCCGCAAGGAGCGCGTCAAGGCGTGGATCACGAACAGGATCGAGCCTTGGGCCGTGTTCTCTCCGAAGAATCGTTTGGTGGTTCAGCAGACTGCGCAGCAGGTGTTGAACGAGATCGCGCCGCGCCTTGCGATTGAGCGCAGCCTCGGCGGGAGACAGCTATGATTGATTCCTCTGTCCTGGTGGACAACCTCGTCGCGGCCCTGCGCGACATTCCCGATCTGGTCGATGAAATGGGCGGCGATCCGGAGCGGATCTTCGCATACCACGACCAGTACCCGAAGCGCGTGAGCCTCGCGCACGCGATCCACACGATGCCCGCGCCGTCCGTCATGGCGGCGTGGCAAGGCACCGCGCCGGGCTCCTTCGGCGGCTTCGACGTGTGGAAGCACTCGATCACGTTGTACGTCCGGGCGCGCGAGTCGTTCGACGGGGAACCGGCCACCCCGTACTACCGGATTTTCCGGTTGGTCACGAAGGGCGTCCCCACTTCCGGAGATGGCCAGCCATTGCTCAACCTCCAGATTCACCCGTCGTGCCACCCGATGGATCTGCCACTGATCCAACGCCAGACGGACGCCGAGGGTCTGGATTATTTCGAAGTGCCGATTACGTTCACCGAGATGGGAGACGAATGATGGACAAGCTTTGGATGAAGCCGCCTTTCGGAGTGGGCGATCCGAAGGAGGTTGACGCAACGCCCGAGGTTTTGACGCCGCTTATGGTCGCTGGCTGGAGCCAGTGTGACCCGCCGGCCGATCACGAGGAGGTAACGACGAATGTCCACGACTAGGCTCCAGGAAGTACTGATCTGCTTCGGGAAGAAGAAGCAGGCCGATATCGCCACGGCGCAGGCTGCTGCGGATATGTGGCGGTTCACGAAGCTCAACGCGTCCCTCATCAACCCGAAGCTCGCCACGGAGAACGACGCCGAAGAGTACGGCAAGGGCCACGAGTTCGCCACCGTCACGTACAAGACGGCGTGGGACGTGGGATGCACGCTGGAGAAGTACCTCGGCGCGGAGATCGGGTCGTGGGCGGTCGCGTTCGCGCTCGGCAAGGTCGTCAAGTCGGGCGGGCCGAACTTCGTGTACACCTGCACTCCGCTGATCCCGGCGAACGGCGATGCTGCGGAGTTGCCGTACCTGTCGTACGTCGAGCAGATCCGTCCGGGCGCGGGCGTTGTCGTGGACCGGCAGGCGGTCGGCATGGCCGTCGAGTCGTTCCAGATCAGCGTTGGCTCCGGTCCTGGCCGCGCCAACAGCAAGATCAGCGTCGAACTGGTCGGCTCCGGCAAGGTCATCGACTCCGCGACCGGCATCACGATGCCCTCCGCGACCGCAGAGAAGCTCCTGCCGTCCGCATCGCTCACGCTCTCGATCAACGGCGTGGACTATGTGACCAACAAGAACATCGTCTCCCTGGAGACGGGCTGGAAGAACAACATCCGGATGGACTCCGGCTTCTTCCCCGGCTCCGGCTTCCAGACTGCGGGCGACGGGTCCACGGGCGCGATCCGCGGCAGGCTGGAGTTCGGCAACCGGCAGGGCAACTTGCGCTTGGTTGCTCGGTTCATGAACGGATCGGACGAGTACACGAAGCTCAAGGCGCAAACCACCGGCACGGCGGTCGTCACGCTGGCGTACGACACCAACAACTCGCTCCAGTTGACGTGGCAGAAGATCGCGTACTCCGTGGTCGAGATCGCGGAGACGGACCAGATCCTCACGGTCGCGGTGGACTGCGTGCCGTTGTACGACGCCGCGCAGGGCATCCTCACGGCGGTCGGCAAGTGCGCGGTGGACAACATCTGCCAGTAAAGGATTTTCGATGGAAACCAACGCTCCTGTTTTTGACGCTACCAGGCCGGTAGCGATCCAACTCCGTGGCCCGGATGGTGTCAAGACCATCCGGGTCCGTTTCCCCTCCGACGACGAGTGGGTGGAAAGGCAGCGCCGCCGCAAGGTGATCGTGAAGAACCTCGGGCGCGGGATCTCCGAAACGCAGATCCCGAACGGCGAGGATATCGACGCCGCGCTCCTGGCGAAGATCCGGACCGAGGAAGAACCCGAAGTTGATGCGTTCGAGGCGCAGAAGGTCATCGAGCAGTTGGCCACCTGCGACGTGGACGACGTGGTGCTGGTGGGCGATTCCTTCCGGGTGGTCCTGCGCGTTCTTGGCGGTTCTGTCACGCACCTGCTGAAGATGCCGTCCGCGAAGGACGTGAACACGTACCGTCGCGCCTTTGCGCGCGTGCTCGACCTGCCGTTCAACCGGCAGGAGTTGACCATCAACGTGCGCGCGGCGGCAGACCTGTACAAGAAGCTCACCGACGCGACCGAAGGGTACGCGGGCGACGTGCCGATTGTGCATCAGGCCGTCGCCGTCAAAGCCGCCGTCGATGCTCTCGACGCCTCCTTCCAGGAGGATCGGGACGCAAATTTTTAGCGGGGGAGTGGCCGGAGAAACCCTCCCTCCGTTACCTCATCCATTGGGCGCTCCGGCGTGATGAACTCTGCGAACCGGGTTTGTGTCCGGACGCGCCCGAAGGTGGTCGTTGCGACCACTGCCCCCAAGACCAACTCGACGCCGCGCAGACTTCCGAATCCGGACTGCTCATCCGGCGCGCTCTCGACCTGCGCGCGGCACTCAACCTCGGCATCCACATCGGCCTTGACGATATCCGGGCCGACGAGTTCTACACCATGCTGATCCTGGACGACGAACGGGACCAGTTGGAGCGCGAACGGATCAACGCCCATGGCAAATAGCAACCAAGTCGAACTGGTCGTCACCGTCGAGGTGGACAAGGCCAACTCGTCCATCAAATCCGTCAACGCGAACCTCTCGGGCATCGAGCAGACCGCCGTGCGCGCGGCGCGCGGCGCCTCGCAGGGAATCGACGGCATGACGGCCTCGATGGTCAAGGGCGCGACGGCTGGCAATCTTCTCGCGGACGCGATCAAGAAGGCCATCGAGTTCGCCAAGGAGTGGACCGTCGAGGCGGCGAAGGAGGCGGCGCAGGCAGAGCGCGCCGCCGCCGTCACGCAGGGACTCGCCAAGGCGCACGGCGACAGTGCCGCCGCCGCGAGCAAGGCGGTAGAGGCCGTGCGCGCGGTGGGCTTCACCGCCGCCGACGCGACCGTCGCCGTCCAGAAGCTCATCATCGCAGATATCGGGTTGGACAAAGCCAAGGGCCTCGCCAAGATCGCCAAGGACGCCGCCGCCATGAGCACGGAAGGCGACAACGCACGCACGGCGTTCGAGAAGATCATGCTGGCGATCGAGACGGGGCAGTCCCGTGGCCTCCGGACACTCTCGCTGTTCCCCGACCTCGCCAAGGCAGAGCAGGTCGCGCGGTTGCAGGCGCAACTCCACGGCAAGACCCTTTCCGATAACGAAGTCCAGATGATCCGGTACAACGCCATCGTGGAGGCGGCGACCAAGATCCAGGGCGCGGCGGGCGATGAGGCGGGCACCGTGGCTGGCCAGATGAAGGCTCTCGGGCGCGAGGTCACGGATCTCAAGGAGGACGTAGGCAAGGCGTTCCAGGGCGAGTTGAAAGCCGTCGTTGGGCACCTGAAAGACATGGTGGCCTGGCTCAAGGACAACATTGGCCTGATCGAGAAGTTCGGCCAGATGGCGATCTGGCTGGCGGGCATCCTGGCGACGTACGCCATCGCCACGAAGATCCTCGGCATCGCGGCGGCGGTGAAGGCGCTGACCGTGGCGCTCGCAGCCAACCCGTGGGCATTGCTCATTACCGGCGTCGTGGCGGCGGGCGCCATCGTGTACAAGGAGTACTCCGACATGCAGGAGACCTGGGAACGGCGCACCCAGGAGATGCAGAACAACGCGCTCCGGAACGATCTGTTCAAAGGCAAGGTCAAGATTGACGACCTCCGGAAGCGCGGCATGACGGACGACCAGATCCGCGAGTTGGTCTCCGGCCGGAAGTCGGTTCCCGGCATGGACGAGGAAGGCTCGCAGTGGGAGTTGGGCGCGGGCCTGCCCAAGATCAAGATCGCGGGCCAGCCCGATCCGGAGGAGTTGAAGCGGCAGATCGAGATCCAGAAGCGGCAGCGGGAGAACGAGAAGTACTTTCGCGATCAGGCCATTGGCTCCCGGTTGAACACGATCATGGTCAACGGCAAGCCGATGGAGGTTCCGCTCTCCGGGTTCGCCAAGGACGTGGCCGACATCAACAAGGAGATCGCCAGCAAGACCACGTGGGTGGACGACAACGGCGAGCACCACGTCCCGCTCACCAAGAAGGCGTGGGACTCGATCATCGAGTACGCGAATAACAAGCTGAAGGCGTTTCTTGGCAAGAGTGCCGACGAGAACAAGAAGGCACTCGCGGATTACGTCAAGGACCAAGAGGACGCAGCCCACAAGCAGATGGAGTGGGAGGCACACCGGTTCCAGCAGCGTCTCCAGAACGACACGGAGATCGCTCAACGCAACCTCGACCATCTCAAGGAGGTGTACGGCTTCGAGGAGCAGCGCGCGGGGTTCGAGCGGGACGCGCGCCTCCGGCAGGTGGAAGGCCAGGACGCCGTAACGCTCCAGCAGAAGGTCGCGGTCGAGGCGCAGAAGGCGCAGATCGAGATCGACTATCTGGAGAAGGTCCACAAGGTGAAGCAGGCCCTCTACGATATCGAGACGCGCCAGATCCTCGATGAAGAGGAGTTGACGATGAAGCGCCTCGGCTACAGAGCCGATGAAATCAAGGCGCGTATCGATGAACTGAAGGGCCAACGCCAGGAGATCCGCGACGAGAACGACGAGGCGAACGATGCCGCGATCAAGGCGGCGCGCGAGAACGCAGCCAACCGGCAGGCGCAGTTGGTCCGCGACCACAACAAGGCGATCTTCGACTCGCTCAAGCAGCAGGCGGGCGGCATCTTCGACGCGCTCCTCCAGAAGTCGCAGTCCGTGTGGTCTGCCATCGCCAACTCGTTCAAGACGGCGATCCTCACCGCGATCAAGGAGGTAGTCACCTCTCGTGTGGCCGCGCTCCTGATGCAGATGTTCACCGGCCAGAAGGTCACGTTTGAAGGCGGCGGCGCGGGGCCTGGTGGTGCGGGCGGCATCCTCGGTGGGCTTGGTGGCCTCCTGGGGATCGGCGCGGTGCCGGTCTTCGGCAGCACCTCTCCTGGCGGCGGCGTTATCCCCGGCGTGACTCCGGGCACCACGCCTCCGTTCAATCCGGGCGGCGGCGGCATCACGTCCAAGGCTGGCGCGGGCGGTCTGCTGAACTTCAACTGGTCGAACCTCAAGAGCCTCGCCAGTTGGAAGAACCTCTACGGCGCGATGACGCTGGCTGGCGGCATGCTCATGTTGAGCGGGATGCAGAAGGGCAGCGCCTTCAGCACCATCGGCGGCGGCGCGCTCATGGGCGCGGGCATCGGCCTCTCTGGTGGTCCCATCGGCGCGATTGGCGGCGCGGGCATCGGCCTGTATATGGACGCCATGCGGCGTGGCGGTTGGGGCGGTGTCGCGGAGGGCACGGCGGGCGGCGCGATGTTCGGTTGGAACGTCGGCGGTCCCTTGGGCGCGGCCATCGGCGCGGGCGTCGGGTTCCTGTCGGGCATCGTCCGGTTGTTTGTGAAAGGAGCGACGGAGAAGGCGCACGACAAGGTCAAGGCCCTGTACGGCGTCGATATCACCGACAAGGCGGTGCTCCAGCAGATCGTGGACATGGCCAAGCAGTCCTGTGGTGGCAACCTCGACATGGCGATCCGGACGCAGCCTGTCCGCGATCTGATCCAGTTGTACGGCATGAGCACCGGCAAGGACGTGAAGGGGATACCCGCCACGATGCAACCGCTCAACCTTGCACAGCGGGGCGGGTCGCTCTACCAAGCCCCGAGTTACTCCAACGGGACCGCTCTCCCCGGCTTGGGTGGCCTGCCGACGCTGGACAGCATCGGCGGCGGCGTGGCCTCCGGCGCGCAGCCTGTGGTCATACAACTCGACGGGCCTGCGACCACAAGCCTCCTCCAAGGGCAGGCGGTGCAGGCCATCGCCAGCAACCCGCGCGTCGTCCAGAGCGCGGTGATGAGCGCGTCGAAGTCGAACGCGGGCCGGCGGGAGTTGACCAGCCTGCAACTCAGTCCCGGCTTGGTGACCTCGTAATGCCTGGCTCCGTTGCAAATGCCGCGCCGACCACGGTGATGCCCAACTCGCTCTCTCGCGCGTTCACCCACACGCGCGAGTACCCGGTCATCGACAACGAGTACCGGAATGGCGAGTCCCAACGGTCGGCGCAGGCGTCCACCAGCCGCAAGAAGTGGACGCTCACGAAGCGCCTCACGCCGTCGCAGTTGGCGGCGCTCCGGACCTTTTACGAAGCCCGGAACGGGACGCACGAACCGTTCTACTTTTACGATCCGTACGAGACGAGCCCTAAGTTCTCGTACGACCCGACCGGCGTGGCGGTGACCGGCAGGTACACTGTCCGCTTCAATTCCGATTGGAGCCAGTCCGTAACTCCTGGCCGGTCGGACGTGCAAATCGAACTGATCGAACTCGCTTGAGGGGAAGCCCATGCCTGGTAAGTCGCAGTCCTATACCGATGCCGTGCTCAACGTCCTGCGCGGCAGCGCACTCGCCGGAGTGACGCCGTACGTCGGCCTGTTCTCTGTGGCGCCCGCCGACGATGCGGGCGCGGGCACGGAGTTGGCCGGGAACGGCTACCAGAGGCAGGCCATCACGTTCGGTGCGCCCGCCACCGACGCCGGGAACGTCCGGAAGGTGGCGAACACGAACAACATCCAGTTCGGGCCGGCGCTCGCGGACTGGTCGCAGGCCGTCGCGTTCGGCGTGTTCGATGCTCAGACCAACGGCAACCTGCTCTACTGGGACGCGCTCACGACGCCGAAGACGGTCGGCAACGGAGACTTCGGCCAGTTCGGTGCGGGGACGCTGGTCGTGAAGGAGGACTGATCCGATGGCCGACAACGTAGATATCACTCCCGGTGCTGGTGCCACCGTCGCCACAGATCAGGTCGGCAGCGGGCGGCATTACCAGCGCATGAAGCTCACGGACGGCGCGGAGGGGTCGGAGAATCACGCCAGCGTGCGCGCGGACGGCACGCAGGAGGTAACGCTCTCCGATATCAACGCTGCCCTGTACGCGATCCTGGAGGCTCTCACCCGTCCGATCAACCAGGACCCCGGCTCCGGCAGGACGCGCGTCCTGCTCGACGCGATCACCGCCAGCCTCACGCTGGCGACCATCACGACAGTCTCGGGCGTGACCGCAGTCACGTCCCTGAACCAGTTGAACAGCGCTCCCATTTGGGACGTGCTCGGTAAACCCTTGGATCGGAACCTCTGGTATAACTCCGTCCGGATGAGGATCAGCTAAATGCCTACGACTCTCGCTTTCAAGCCGTTGATCGATCTCCCCGAGTGGCGCCCGATTGCCAACGCGCCCGCTGCGTCCGCTGCCGGGACCGCGCTCGTCGCGGGCTTGCGGAACAATGCCGACCGTGGAGCCTACGTGTACCTGCTGGTCAACGCGACCACGCTGTGGGCGTACGACGTGGAGGACGACGATTGGTTCCAGTTGGGATCGCCCGCGTTGACCGGCACGTTCGGCGCGGGCGCGGGCGCGGTGATGATGCCGTCGCAGGGACCGCGCGGCACCCTCGCAGCGGGCGGCACGACGACCAGCGTGGTCCTCAGCACCGCTCTGCCCGCCGCCGTTGCGCCGAACCAGTTGGCGAACAAGGGCAACTCGAACGGCTTCAAAATCCGCATCATCGGCAATAGCGCGGGCGGGTCGGGCAAGGTCGAGGAGCGGACCATCATCGGCAACACGGGTGGCACGACACCGACCATCTATCTCGACTCTCCGCTCTCCTTCACTCCGGCAAACGGCGATGCGTACGAGATCCTCTCCGGACGCCTGTTCATGATGAGCGCGGGCACGCTGGCCGCAGGCTGCTGGAAGTATTACGACATCGCTACCAACTCGTTCTCCGGCAATCTCGCGACCACGAACCTGCCGACCCCGCTCGGCACGGACTGCTGCCTCCTGGGACTCGATGAATCGTACGTCCCGTACGACGCGAATCCCGGCGATGGCTTCTTCGGCCAGTTGACTGCGACCGCGAGCGCGGCCACCAGCATCACGGGGCAAGCGGCGGGCGGCGATGCGGCGGTGCTCGCCAACGAGTACCGGAACTTCCAGATTCGCATTGTGCAGGACACCACGACGCCGACCGCCGTTGGCCAGCGCAGGAACATCACGTCCCACACGGCGGGCGCGTCTCCGGTCTATACGGTCGCGGCTTGGACGGTGACGCCCTCCGCGAACGCCGTCTTCGTGATCGAGTTGAACGGCGACCGCATCCTGTACTGGGGATCGGGCCAGACCAACACGTACACGTACCAGATCAACGGCAACACCTGGGACACGACCACGTTCGCCGCGCGCTCGGCGGCGCACGCTGCTGGCTCGGTCGCCTGCCCGTCGTTCTTCATGCGTCCGGACGCCGCAAAGCAGGCGCGGCACAGTTACGTGTACGTCTTCCGTGGCGGCGCGGGCGCCGTGATGGATCTGTTCGACATTGCGGGCGGCGCGACCGGCTTGTGGACCGCCAACATCGTTTACGGCGGGTCCGGTATGACGTTCACGACCGGCACGACCGCCACTCCCGATCCGTACACGAGTGGCGGGCGGTTCACGTTCATCAACCCGAACGGCGGGCAGCGGTGCCTGAAGTGGGACAACAAGAACCGGACGCTCTCTCCGGCGTTCTACCTGCGGTATCCGGTCGGCACGGCGGCGGTCGGCCAGCGCATGGCGACCGCGATGTTCGTGGATGGCAGCACGAAGCTCGTTTTCCTGCTGCTCCATCGCATGGCAGGCGCGGAAGTCTTCGAGATGGCGGTGCAGAAGTAGGGCTATGTCCCTCCTCCTGCTGTTCGGCGGGACGCGCTCGGTCGTCCTGGCGGGCACCGCAACGGGCCTGTCTTCCGGCACCGCTCGTCTGGCGGTCGTCCGGAGGCTGGCTGGCGCGGCCACGGGCCAGGGTGTGTCCTCCGGCATCCTGGCCCGTGCGCGCGGGTTTGGCGGCGCGGCGGCTGGCACGTCGTACGTCTCCGGCGCGGTCGCGGTAGTTTGCGGCCTGCGCGGGATCGCCCCCGCCTCCGGCACGGTGGCCGCGCGCCTGGCGGTCGTCCGCAGGCTGGCGGGAGTCCTCGCAGGATCGGCCACCGTTAGCGCACAGTTGGCCCGTGTTGCGCCGTTGGCTGGCACCGCAAGTGGTTCGTCCACCGTCCTCGGGCGCGCGTCCTGCGCGCGATCCTTGGCTGGCGTGGCGGCAGGCCGGTCCAGGGTCGTGGGCGTCATGCTGTCGGCGCTCGGGACGCCCGCCAGCCGCACCTTGCGCGTGCGCCCGGAGGCACGGGTGTACCGGCCTGGTAGCGAGGACCGGAGCCTCCTGGTGCGCACGGAGCCGCGCGCCCTGGCGGTCGCCGGAGAGGACCGGACCATCCATCCCCAACGGGAGAAAAGGAGCATCGACGCATGACGTTTACCAAAGATCCGGATGCGGTCCTCGACTATTCGGTGGACTGGTCGGCGTGGCTGGCTGGCGACGAGATCGCGTCCAGCGAGTGGCTGCTGGAGGAAGGCGCGGCCATCGAGAAGGTGACCGACACCACCACCGCCAGCAAGACGACGGTGTGGCTGCGCGGAGGCAACGCTGGGACAACATACCTCGTCACCAACCGGATCGTGACGGCGGGCGGCAAGACGGACGACAGGACCATCTCGGTCAAAGTGGAGGATCGGTAATGCTCTCTCTCAAGGCTGGTGTGCGGATCACCGGCATGCGTCCGGAGATCCTGCTCGCGGCGGTTGCCGCGATGGAAGTCTACAAGGCGGCGGGCCACGACCTGATGATCACCGCCTGCGTGGACGGAAAGCACATGGCTGGCTCGCTCCACTATGCGGGCGCGGCCATCGACCTCCGCACGCGCGACGTGGCGCCCGCCGACGTTCCGAAGCTCATCGCGCAGATCAAGACGTGTTTGGGCGAGGACTTCGACGTGCTCCTGGAAGTGGACCACATCCACATCGAGTTCCAACCCAAGCAGGAAATCAATGGCTGACCAGATCGGCAACATCAACGTGCCGGAGATTGCTGCCTCCGGCACGTTCCCCATCGTGCCCGAGTTCCCGTACGGGCGCGCAAGCCATCCGGACGTGGCGATCCACCAGTTCGGTTCGGGGAACGTCAAGATCGAGCAGCGGTTCCTGTTGGGCACGGGCGCGCGGCACTTCACTGTGCGCCGCACGTGGTTGAACGACACGCAGCGGATCGCGCTCCGGAACTTTTGGGAGTCGAAGTACGGGCCGTACGGCGCGTTCACCTATAACGCGCCCAACGACGACGGCAACGGCACGACCGCTTACACCTGCCGGTTCGCCAACGAACCGCTCTCCTGGCAGATGGTCGCGGATTGGGTGTGTTCGGTCGGCGTGAACCTGATCGAGATCCCGGCCAACCCGCCGACGTACACGCTCAACTCCACGGTCACCCGCTTCCCGTCCGGAGCCTTGGCGACCGCACTCCTCTCGCAGGTCCAGCAGGTCATCCCGCTGATCAAGATCCTCCCGCTTACGGCGGGGTATCCGGCTATCTATGTCTCCGACCGCCGTTGCACGGTCGGCGCGCAGCTCTACCTGCCGCGCCTGATCGACTTCGACGGCATAACGCAGGGGATGGGCAACGAGTCGGACGACGCCACGTTCGTCTTTGGCAACGCGGATCGCGTGATGCGCGACCTCGCCAACGACGTGGATCTGTATCGCGCGTCGGTCGAGTTCTCGCTGTTCCACGTCGGCACCGGCATCAAGATCGACCTGTGGAAGGGCGATATCGTGGACTGGTCCCTCGACGCTGGCCCGGAGTTCCAGGTGCGCGCGTCGGATGGCCTCTACGAGTTGAACCTGCCGTACCCGACGCGCAAGATCTCCCGCACGTGCTGGAAGGCGTTCAACACGCAGGCGTGCCCGTACTCCGGCCACGGCGCGCTCGATCTCGTCCACTTTCCCGATGCCGCCGCCAACTCCTGCGACAAGAACTACGACACGCCAAACGGGTGCCTCGCGCACGGGATGAAGAAGTACTACGGAGGCATCATCGCGGAACCGCAGGGCGTCCGGATCAAGGACAACTCGACCGGCGTGTGGGGCTTCGGCAGGAGCACGCTTACCAGCACGTCCATCGTCGCGGATTCGATCTACGACCAAGTGCTGCCGGAGGTGTACACCGACACGGAGATGCCGGTCAACTGCAAGGTCGCGGCGGGCCGGGACGAGAGCGACTTCTACGAGGCGTTGGGGATCGTGGGCGAAGGCCCGCTGGTCGCGTACACGCCGACCCACTACGAGGACAAGGACGGCGACGGCAACGCGGAGACGCTGGTCGGCCACACGCTCGACGGGCAGGCGCACCACGGCTTCCCGAAGAACGACTATGGCCTGCGGTTGGTGCTTGGCAGCGATCCGGCCGGAGACACGGACTTCTTCTCGCTCGACCAATCCGGCAACCAGACGGGCGGCGACTTCCGGAAGGTGTACTCCGGCAACTCGACCTACAAGGACAACTTCGCAGCGGGCACGGCGTTCGTAGTGATCCGGCGGTCGGACTCGAAGGGCCTGCAACTCTCGAAGCCCGGAGACCACGCGATGATCGCCACGGTCGCGCAGGGACTCCGTGGCTGGACGTGGGACGATCCGGACACGCCGGTTTACGGGCCGGCTCTCACCAACCCGGTGTGGATCGCGGTCAACATGCTCCTCCGGGCGCGTGGCCTCCGGTTGGGCGCGGACGCGACCCACGATCAGTTGGTCGCCGCCGCCACTCTGTTCGACGCGCAGGCCGCGAGCGATGCCGCCGCGATCTGCAACGACTCCGTTACCAAAATGGTCGGCGCGGGCACAGAGACGCAGTTTGCGTTCCGCGGCGCGCTCCAGGAGGAGAAGCCGCTTCGGGACTGGATTCAAGAGGTCCTGATGAACTGCCTCGGCTATTACACGTTCGCGTTCGGGAAGCTCCGGATCGGCATCCGCGAGAACTCATCTGCGGTCGAGGCGTTCACAGAGGGCAACATCCTCTTCGCCAGCCTGCAACTGGCTCCGGTGAAGCCGTCGTTCAACCATCTGACGGCCAACTTCGCGGACCAGGACTTCGCGTTCGTAAACAACAGCGTGGCGGTGTACGACATCGGCCACGCCGTACTCATCGGCGGCGGCGCGGGGCCGACGTACCTCAAGTCGAGCGTCAACCTCTCTGGCACGTCCACCAAGAGCCAAGCCGCCCGGATCATCAGCACGAGGCTGCGTGAGGAGTTGGGCGGCATCAGCGCGTCGGAGTGGAAAGCTGCGCGGCAGATCGGCTTCAAGACGACGGTGCTCGCGCTCAACACGGAGCCTGGGATGGTCTGCTCGATGACCCATGCGGACATGCCCGGAGGCGCGGGCGAGTTCCGTGTGGTCTCCTGGAAGCTCAACAAGGACTTCTCCATTGACGTGCAGGGCCGCACGACGACCGACAGCATGTACGATCTGGTCACCGGCCCGAAACCCGCCGACGTGGTGCCGGAGCCGGTGCCCGAAGAGATCATGTACGACACCGGGGTTCCGGGCATTGTCAGCGGGACGCCGAAGCTCGGAGACTACGGGACCATCGCGCTCGATGACATTCAGGTCGCGCCGGATGCGGCGGGCAACATGAACATCGTCTCCGCGCACGAGGTCGCGATGGCACTGTACTACGTGGACGAACTGGCCACCGATCTGTGGGCCAGCCTCGACGCCGCCATCGACAAGACCACCGATCCAGCGACGGTCGCCTGCACGATGAACCCGGACACCAGCCGCACGTTCAAGGTGGGCGACTTCGTGGTCTTCAACGACGAGGGGAAGAATCCGGACGTGGGATACCTGCGCTCGTACGAGTGCGCGCAGATCGTTGGGCCTGGTGCCACGGGCGACGTGGTCCCGACCGGCAATTTCCAGTTTCAGCGTGCGTGGCCCGGAGTCGATCCTGGCTTCGCCACGTTTGGGACATTGCGGTGCGCGCACGCTGCTGGCATCCGGTTCTTCAAGCTCGATTACCGGATCTTCACTTACTCGGTGAAGAAGGGCTTCTTCCGGACGCCGGGCATCCCGGCACGCGTGGAAGCAAGCCTCCCGTCTGCCAGCGTGGTCGCGATGCTCGTCGGCGTGGCCAATAACTTCGGCTACAGTCCGTTCACCGTCTGGCCGTTGTCGCACCACAGCGAACCGTTCATGCCGGGAGACCGGACGTGCAACGGCGGCGCTTACTCCTTCCAGATCCCCGGCCCTCTGGCGGTTGCGGACACCGTGGTCATCCCAATGCGCGTCCACGATAGCGCCTCGATCCGGTGCGTCTTCGCGTACGTGCAGACGCCGACCACGGACGGGCAGAGCGCGTTCCTGGTGAAGTACTCGAAGGACGACGGTGCAACGTGGCAACCGCTTGAGTACATGGGTATCGCACAGATGATTCCGGACGGCGCGAAGAACACGTACGACTTCCTGCTGGAGGAGGGGTACGGCAAGCCGCCGACGCGCCGCCTGCCTTACAACGACTTCGGCATCATCATTGTGGACGCTGTGACGCTCGGCGCGGGCCAACAGACCGTCAACACGGCGTCGTACGGTGCGAACAAACTCGGCTTCGATGTGGGAGAGTTCGTTCACATCAACCTCGGCAAGGCCGACGAGGAGTACGTCCAGGTGCTCGCGGCCGATCCGGACGCACAGACGTTCGACGCCATCTTCACCAAGGACCACGACCCCGGCGCCACGGTGCGCCCGACGATCTGGCCGACCGCGACCATCAGCGAGGGCGACAGCCTTGCGTTCGATATCCTCGCCGTGGCCAGTCCGGACCCCGGCACCGATTTGACCGTTGTAATCCAGACCTAAAAATGGCTGGCGAACCGCTCACTATCTTCGATCCGCGCAGGAACTTCCAGTTGCAGGGCTTCACGGGGCGTGCCGCGACGACCACGCTCCATGATGCGACCGCCACGGGTGTCTCCATCTCCGGCATCTTCCAAGCCGCCGAAGACTTCGCGGTGCTCGGGCTTTACAACGCGTACGATTACTTCAACCACCTGCGCCAGAAGCACCTGCCGCGGACGGATCTCTCCGGCCTGACGCTGGAGTTCGATATCGAGTACAACCACGACCTCGATGGTGCCATGCGCCTCGACGCCGCCAAGTACCCCTCCGTGTCATGGGACGCGATGACCTTCGTCTGCGGGAAGGGCGGTCCCGGCGAGATCCGCGAGGTGAAGCTCCTCTCGTACGCCAGCGTCGTGTCTGGAGGCGAGACGCCCGCCAGTGTGAGCGTGGAATTGTCGGGCACGCAGGCCGACGAGGGCCTCGACCACGTCGCCATCGTCTTCCGCGACACGGAGTTCGATTGCGTCCCGTGGGGAAAGCTCTACGCACTCCCGCGCTCGCTCTCCGCGCCCAACGGGACCATCGACCTCTGGGCGTCCGATCTCGACCCGGTGACGGGCGAGTTGGAGTTGAAGGTCGGGGATACGGTGTACTTCACGTACGATCCGATCTATCTGGACGACCCGCCGTACGCTCTGGAGGAGATCTGCCACGTCACGGCCATCGATCCGGTTTATAAGAACCGGGTGACGTTCGACAACACTCTGCCGCATGGTGGGCCGGCGACCTGCCGCACGTACAATCCCGGCCCGTTCGCGATCACGGCGGGCGCGAATGACACGTTGACGTTTATCATCGACGGGACGCCCATCTATGTCGGCCTCACGGCGGGACCCGCGCAGACCTCGGCGCAGGTCGCCGCCGGCATCAACACGGCGTTCATCGGCGCGGGCCTGGCGGCGACCGCCGACGTGACCGACGACGGATGCGTGCGGGTCACGTCCACGAAGCCGGTTGGCGAGGGCGAGATCAACATGTACGGCGGGACCGCCCAATCGACCATCCAGATCAACGTCGGCGTGTACGCGGGCGCGGGCCCGCAGTGGCACGTCCACGGACTCGCCACCGCAGAATCCGCAGCGCAGAACCTCGCGGACTCGATCAACGGCAACCTGAAGAACACCTCGCGCACCGGCCCGGACCAGTCCGGGGTGATTCAGGCTACGGCCTCCGGCAAGACGATCACCATTGCGTTCAAGACCAGCGCGCCACCCGCGACGGTCATGGGCAAGTTGGGCAACGGCGAGATCCTTTCGGTGCGCTCGTTCCACGAGACGGTTCCGGAGGACGAGCAGTTCGACGGGTACGATCCGGCCAAGGACGTTCAGGGCGTCACGTTCGGCGCAAACAGGAGCATCCGGTTCCGTGGCGGCGACAACGACACGAAGTACCACATCGCCCTTCCGTTGGGCGCGTTGACGGACAAGAACGGCGATACGGTCCCGACCGTGGACTGCCGGAAGGTGTACATGGTCTTCGCACCGCGATTCGAGATCGTGGAGGAAGCCCTGGAGGACGGATGCTTCCTCACCGCCCCGGTTGATCCGGGCGACACGACCTGGAGCGTGGACAGCGGGGCCAGCCTCACGGGTGGCCGGTACTTCATCGGAGACGAGTCGAGCGAGGAGCGCATCCTCCTCGTGGCTGGCGGCGCGACCAGCATCCAAGTGCAACGCGGGTACGAGTCCTCGACGCCTGGCTCCTGGCCTGCTGGCACGCGCCTCAAGAAGCTCCCGCCGATCTCCGGCTTCCAGTCCGACGTGGAGTGGGGCGCAACCATCTCGAACATCGCGGTCACGGGAGACGCCAGCCTCAAGGTCGGCGGCGATTCGGAGCGCATCGAGGACACCGACAAGCGGTGCGTGTTCACCGGCTATTGGGAGGAGTACAAGTACAACACCGGATGGCCCTCGCAGTGGTGGAGCATGGGGCACGCGAAGCGCACCGGCCCCAGCAACGAGGCCGATGTCCGGAGCGTGACGATCAAGTACTCGGCCACAGAGGGGCACGACCTGTACCTCGGCACGTTCCTCTACACGAACTGCGGCAAGATCCGGGTCGAGGTGGACGGCGCGGAGACGGCAGAGTCCCCGCTCGATCTCTACCTCGATGAGTACGGCGGGACCACGGCCAACGTGAAGGTCGCCTCCGGCGTTGCGGCCGGAAACCACACCGTCGTGATCACCGCTCTGTACGACCGCAACGCGGCCAGCCTCGGGTACTACCTTTACTTCGATTACCTCTGGCCGTTGGTCGCGCAGGATGTTCCGGACCCGCAGAAGGAGTATCCGGACGTGTCGCTGGCCATCGACTTCGATACGGACCACGGCTACAGGAAGCCCCCGGCCTGGCACCTCTGGCATCTCCAGAAGCTCGGGTTCCGGGGCCACGCCGACGTGTACATGGGCGTCTTCTGGAATAACAAGCGGCGGCGCGTCGGCGCGAGCTACCCGTACGCGGCCATCGAGTACTCGCTCGGGGAGGGCCACAGCGCGCCGCGCGCCGGAGACGTGGTGGTAATCCAGTTGTCCGGAAGCGCTATGCGCCACACGGTCCTCGATGGTGAGTCCTTGCAGGATATCGTCAACGGGATGCGCGTGCTGATCAACCAGTTCTCCGGCGTGTGGGCCGACGACAACTACGGCAGCAGCAGTACACTTCGCATCCAGTCCAAGGCTCCGTCGTGGGCCTACGGGGATATTCGGGTGCTGGACGGCGCCGCGACCATCGGCGGGGCCGTGAACGAACCGTTCGACATCAGCGCGGGCGTGAACGATGGTCTGGTGTTCACGTTTGGCGGCGGGCCGGTGGCGACCGTTACTCTCACGGCTGGCGCGTCCAGGACGGGTGCGGAGGTCGCCGCAGATATTCAGACGGCGTTCGATGCGGCGGGCGTCCCGGCGACGGCACGGCCGGTGAGCTTCGGCCAGATCTGGGTCGAGTCGCAGACGGATGTGTCCGTCGATGGGACCGCGTGCGATGTGCTCGGCTTCTTCCCCGGAAGCCAGGGCCTCGTGAACTCCGTGCGCGCCACGCTCACTGACCACCTCGGCACTCCGGGCGACGAGGGCGATTGGGAGTTGATCGACTCCGTGTCGCCGGTCATGACGGAGGGCGCGCGGAAGTGGATCAAGGATCTCGCCACGGAGTTCGCGGCGGCGGGCATCCTGGCCTCGTTCGCGTTCTCGATGGAGATTTACAACCCGCCGGCCCCGATGCGCGCGAAGTATCTGCACCGCGCGGGCGGCGTCGTGACGCCCGGAGACGACGTGTTCCTCGAGGTGCCGTCGTACCAGATGCACTTCGGTGCGCGCGTCCGGAACTACCTCAAGCAGATGTACAAGGAGTGCGCCGATCAAGTCGCGGCGGCGGGTCTCCCCGTTGCGCTCCAGTTCGGTGAGACGCAGTGGTGGTACTTCGACAACCGCCAAGCCGACGTGGAGGGCGGGATGCCGTTCTATGACCAGGAGACGATCGATGCGTTTGCGGCGGCGAAGGGTCACCAGATTTGGCCGTTCCTTGCCAATACGGATGATCCTGCTGGCGATCCGGCGCACCCGAAGGAAACTGCTGATTTCCTGCGGGACCGGATCTGGTCCTATTGCCAGGAGGTGATCGCATACGTGCGCGCGTCCCATCCGGCAGCGGTGTTCGAATGCCTTTGGCCTCTCGATGCGAACCAGGGGAGGCTCTCGCCCGCGAACCTCTACCGGAAACTACTGATGCACGTCAACCTGCCGGAGCAGTGGAAGTCGTCGTCGTACGGCATCAAGTACTTCCGCTGTGAGGGATTCGATTACGACGTGTGGAACAAGAACGTGCCGTTGATGCGCGCCACGATGAGTTACGGCGCGCAGGTGCTTGGACGGCCCGCATCGGAGTGCATGTACCTCGCGGGACTCTACGGTCCTCCGGACCCGCCGATGGCGCAGGCGTACGGCCAGTGGTTGACCGCGCCCTACTACTCGATGTGCTTCTGGGCGTTCGACCAGTACTGCCTCAACAGCAGGCCGAACCCGCTGGAGGTGTGGATGCAATCCCCCGCCACGGCGACCGTGTACCACAAGCCGCGCGTTGCGCGTGCGGTGGAAACGCCGAGGGCGGTTGTGGTCACGCCGCCCGCTGCTGGCGCGCTCAACCGCTTCAAGTTGAACGAGAGGAAGCTCAGTGGCTAACTATCCCGGCTCAATCGACAGCGCTGCCAGCCTATTCACACCGGTCGATGCGTTCTCCGGTGCGCCCTTGGAGACGACCACGACGGGCGCGGTGCTGGCTGGCGACTCCACGATCAACGTGTCCTCCACGTCCGGAGGCTTTGCCGCGAGCTACGGCGTGCTCTCCGTTGACGACGAACTGGTGGTGTACACCGGCAAGAACGCCACGCAGTTCACCGGATGCCAGCGTGGAGCCTTCGGGACCGCCGCCTCCGGCCACAACAACGGCGCGGCGGTGAAGGCGAACATGGTCTCGGGCTTCATCACCTCTCTCCAGTCGGCGGTGCTGGCCGTCGAGAACGAGTTGGGCACCGCCGCCGCGCGCAACTATATCCGCAAGGACGGCGCGGTCACCGTCACCGGCCTCAAGACGTTCCAGGACGGCGCGGAGTTTGGCACGGGCACCAAGTCGAGCACCGGCCTGGTACGCCTGCCCAACGCTGGCGCGGTCAAATGGCGGAAGCAGGACAACTCCGGCGACCTCGGCATCGCGCTCGCCGCCAACAACCATCTGGCGATGGACGCCGTCATCGACTTCGCTGCGGGCCAGACGTTCGGCGCGACCACGGTTCCGGACGCCACGACGCTCGCCAAGGGCGTCGTGCAGATCGATCCGGTCGGCGGGATCAGCGTGGCTGCGGGCGTCATCTCGCTCTCGGCCTCCGGCGTCGGGCCTGGCACCTATACCAAGGTGACCGTGGACTCGTGGGGGCGCACGACGGCTGGCGCGCTCCTGGCCGCTGGCGACCTGCCCAGCCACACGCACGTGGCTGCGGACATCGTGTCCGGATCGCTCCCGTTCTCGATCCAGAACAATGGCGCGGCGGTCGGGACGCGCCGTGCGTTAAACCTGATCCAGGGCGCGAACATCGGACTTACGTTCCTGGACGTGCCCGCCAGCGACCGCGTGAACGTCACCATCGCGCTCGCGTCGGTTCCCGGCCACACCCATGCGGAGGCCGACGTAACCAGCCTCACGACGGATCTGGCTGGCAAGGCCCCGCTCACCCACACGCACGCGCAGGCCGACGTGACCGGCCTAGTTACCGCTCTGGCGGGCAAGGCTCCGACCAGCCACACGCACGCCGAGGCCGATATCACCGGCCTGGTAACGGACCTCGCGGGCAAGGCGGCGTCGGTCCACACGCACACGTCCTCGCAGATCACCGACGCGACTGCGAACGCAACGGCGGGCACCGTCGTCCTGCGCGACGGGTCGGGCGGCGCGAACTTCGCGTATGCCGCCGCCAACAACCTGTGGGCGTACCTCGATTCGCACCTGAACTCCATCGAGTGCGGGCCATTCGGATCGGCGGGCGGGCCGTACGAGAACATGGCGAAGTACTCCGAAGACTTCTCCGCGACGACGTGGGACAAGAACGGCGGGTCCTGCTCGGTGAGCGCGAACGCCGACACCGCGCCGGATGGCAACGGCACCGCCGACCAGATCGCGGCCAGTACCGGCACGCCGCTCATCCAGCAGCAGATCGCGGGCCTGTCCTCGGGTGGCACGTACACGTTCTACGTGTGGGCCAAGGTCGCCTCCGGCACCAAGAAGGTGTCGCTGGCCATCGTGGACAACGGGTACGCATCCTACCTCGCCGGTCCCACGCAGAAGACGCTCACGACCACGTGGCAGCGGTTCGGCGTCACCGGCACTCTGGCCGGAGGGCAGACCGGCCTCTGGGTTGTCGTGCGCCAGTACGCGGGCAACGGCGACGATTGGTCCTCCGGCAACATCCTCCTGTGGGGAGCGTGCCTCCAGCAGGGCACCGACCCGAAGAAGGGATACGCGCGCACGTGGGGATACCAGACCGCGCCGGTTGCTGCCGGAATCGCGTGCGGCGCTCTGCTCGTCGTCGGTAAGGACACGAGCGAGTCGCCGTTCAAGGTGCGCGGCCCCGGCTCCAACCTTGCTGACCACACGCTGGTGGAGGTCACGGCTGGCGGCGAATTGATCATCGCGGGCAGCACCGGCAACGGCTACCGCTTCGCTGAGTTGATGGGCGCGACCAACCCGTCCGGGTGGTCCGGAGTCCTCAAGGTGAAGAATCCCGCAGGCGTGACCGCAGGCTACATCCTGCTCTACTCCAACCCGTAGTTCGAAAGGCAAACCGATGAAGTTGACGCTGGACCACACCCAGCGTCTGAACCTGCACGCGCTTTTGGGCGCGCAGCGGGCAGACGTGGGTTCTATTCGCGCGATCTGGGCTGTCCAGGATCGCATCGCGCTCGACGCCGACGAGGAGAAAGCCGTCGAGTTGAAGCGCGAGATTGTGGCGGGCCAGGAGCGCGCGGTGTGGAATCCCGCGCTCTCCATTCCCTGCAAAGAGTTCGAGTTCGCCGATCCGGAAGTCGCGCGCATCAAGGCGGCGATCCAGATGTGGGACTCGTACGGCGCCAACGCCGACCGCCGTTGGCTGCAACCACTGGTCGAGACGCTGTTCCCGACCGAACCGCAAGAAGGAGACTCCAAATGAACGCACTCAGCATTATTGCCCTCATCGCCAAGTACCTGCCGGTGGTGATGAGCACCGTCGTCGCCGTCGAGCAGAGCGTCCACGCGCCCGGAACCACCAAGGCGCAGGTCGCGTTGAACACCATCCAGACCGCATCGCAGATCGCGGGCGAAGTGGTGCCGGAGGAGCACGTGCAGACGGTCGCTCATCTGGTCGATGGCGTCGTGGACGTGCTCAACAAGACCGGCGTGTTCGCCAAGGGCGCTCCGGCGTCCGCGCAGTGAGTCCGCAGGAGATCGCGGTTGGCCTGTCGCTGTTGACGGTGGCAGGCACCGCGATCAACGTGTTCGTCGGCCTCCGGCTCGCCGCCATCCAATCGAAGTTGAAGGCGGATACCTCCGCGCTCGAAGTCACTCTCGTGAAGCAGTTCGTCACGTGGAAGGACGACGTGCTGGCCACGCTGAATGGCAAGTACGTGAGCGCGCAGTTGATCGCGGAGATCCGCGGCAGTCTTGGCCGGGAACTCAATCAACTGGAGACGCGCGTGGATCGCGTCGAGAAGCGATGCGAGGAACGCCCCAAGGAGTGCATGGCTCTCCGGTGTCACACGCCGGAGTGACCCCAACGGAGGCCCCATGTCTCTGGCTCGTGTCCTGGTCGCCCGCGACGTTGATCCGGGCGACCATGCCTCCGGCGCAGACCCGCTGGCTCTCTCCACGCCGTCCTGCCGCCGTTGCGGTGGCCTTGGCACGATCCGCAAGCGTCGGGGATACCGGACGTGTGCCTGCGTCTATCGGCGCGTTTTCCGGGCCTGCTTGACCTCGTACCACCACTGCCAGGCGTCGATGGGATCGGCTGGCGCGGTGCAGTACGAGCGTGTCGGCCACGCGCAGGGCCGGTGCGCCATCGTCGCGTCTTTCAAACGAGCGGAGTATGCCGCCGACTTCATCATGCTGGCGCGGCGTGTCCTCGCCAGCCGGCCGATTGAACTGGCCGTCTTCGAGGCGTACCACGTGGACGACCAGGAGTGGCTCGTCGCCGTGCCGCGCGTCAACGCCAGCCTCCACCTGCCGCGCCCGCTGAATCGCGGGGCGTTCTTCCATGCCGTCTATCGCGCGGAGGGGCTGCTCGGCAAGGCCATCCTCCAAACCCACCCGTACTCCCTGTTCCCGCCACGCTCGTACTTCGCGGGCTTCACCATTTCCGCGAATTCCCTCGCCTGCTCGCGCGTCCACACGTGCTAAATCGTTGCCAGCCGCAGGCTTAGAACCCCTTCGTTTCTGTTGGTTGAATTGTATTTCGGACTTGTAGCTACAATGCTCGTTTATTTTGCAGGAATATTTGCCGGGTAATCAAACATTTCGCTCAAAATCTGATACATCGGGTCAGGTCGATAGCTTGACCGATGCAGTACGTGGGGTTACTTTCGGATTGTAGTTCACAAGCGGGAAACGCCACAGGGCAGTTCGCCACGGAGCAGGAAACGGCGCGAGACGGGTAGCTCGCGCACTTACTAAACCTTCAGCATCCGGTGGGTCACAAGTCGAGCGCCCGACGTGTCCCTAAACGCAAAGGACGAGCGGAGAGGCATGGCCACGAAGTACAGGAAACCTGCGCGCAAACGCCAGCGCACGAACCACAACGGCGTTCCGCAACTGGCGGCGCAGATCGCGGGCGTCTCGGTTTACACCGTGTACGCGGTGATCTATGGCCGGGTGAAATCCGCACATGTCTCGCGGGCCATCGAGGACGCGCGCCGCCAACTCCAGAAGGCCAGAAAGAGGGCAGCGTGACAACGACCGTCTCGCTCGCCGCCGGCCGGATCATCGTTCGGCCTTCGCTCGTGGACCTCCTCCAGTGCTCGCGGCTGGGTGGCCGGTGGGAAAACGCCGTGCGCGGCTGGGTGTTCCCCGCCACGGCGAGCCAGGCCAAGCGGCTGCGCGCCAGCCTGCGCCACGTGCCCACCGACGACGCGACCGTCCTTGAGAGTTTGATTTCCGGCGCACAGCCATTGATGCGGATGGAACCAAGGCGCACGAGCGAGGCCACGGAACCCGCCACGCCTGCGGTGGCGCCCGTGGCCGCGCCGGAGCCTCCGGCTGAACCGGAGGTCCCGGTCCCGCAGGGGATGAAGACGCGCCCCTGGCGACACCAGAAGGTGGCTTTCAAATTCTGCCTCGACCACTTCAGCGCGGGGCTGCGCGGCATTCTCCTGGCGATGGGCATGGGCACAGGAAAGTCGCTCGTGGCTTGCATGCTTGTACTCTGGCTCGCGGCGCGGCGCACGCTGATAGTCGCACCCTTGCGCGTGGTCCAGGTTTGGGTGGCGCAGTTCGAGAAGCACGTCGGCCTGCCGGTCGTGCTCGTTGCTCTTGACGAGGATATCGGCTCCGTGGCCGACAAGATGCGCGAGGCTGCCGTGAAGATGGAACTCGCGCGGGTCCTCGGCAAGCCGTTCATCGCGGTGATCAACTACGATTCGGCCTGGCGCGACCCCTTCGCGGAGTGGGCAGAGAAAGTGACGTGGGATCTGGTCATTGCGGACGAGGCTCATAGGATCAAGGCTCCGGGCGGCAAGGCCAGTCTCTTCTTCAAACGGTTGCGGCTGCGCGCCGCCCATCGCGTGGCGCTTACCGGCACGCCGATGCCGCACGGCCCGATGGACATTTACGCGATCTTCCGCTTCCTGGATATCTCGATCTTCGGTCCCTCGTTCACGGCGTTCCGGACCAAGTATGCGGTGATGGGCGGCTACCAGAAGCGCCAGATCACCGGCTTTCAGAACTTGGACGACTTACAGCGACTCATGAGTAAGGTCACGTTCAAGGTAGGCGACGAGGTACTCGACCTGCCGCCAGCCACGGACGTCACTTACAACTGCGCTCTGACTGGCGAAGCCGCGCGGATCTATAAGGACTTGGACGAGGACTTCGTGGCTCGCGTCCAGGACGGCACGATCACCGCCGCGAACGCGATGGTGAAGCTCCTCCGGCTTCAGCAGATCACCGGAGGCTGCGTACCGACCGACGACGACACCATCCACCGTATCGACAGCAGCAAGCAGAAGCTCCTGGCCGACGTGCTCGAAGATATCGGCACGGATCGCGCGGACGGCTTCGAAGCCTCCGGCGAGCCAGTGGTGGTCTTCTGCCGGTTCGTGGCCGACCTGCTGGCGGTCCACGAGGTCTGCGAGCAGTTGAAGCTTACGTCGCTCGAACTGTCGGGCAAGCGGGACGAACTGAAGCGTTGGCAGGCTGGCGAGGCACAGGTGCTCGCCGTGCAGATCGACGCTGGCAGCGAGGGCGTGGACTTCACGCGCGCTCGCTATTCGATCTTCTACTCAGTCGGGTACTCCTTGGGCAAGTACGATCAGGCGCGCAAGCGCACGCACCGGCCCGGACAGACGAAACCCGTCACGCACATCCACCTGATCGCGCGGGGCACGGTGGATGTGAAAGTCATGCGCGCCCTCGAAAAGCGCGCGGACATCGTGCAGTCGATCCTCGCGGAGATCAAAGGCAACTAGCAGGAGACGAACAGCATGGATAGCACCAAGGCGAAGGAGTACGTGTGTCTGGAACGGCGCAAGGACTCCCTCTCGGCAGAACTGAAGCAGGTTGAACAGGATCTGAAGTCTCTGGAGCGCGTGGTCGTTGACGAGATGGTCAACGCGGGGTTCCAGGAGATCAGCGTGGATGGCCGGAAACTGAAGCTCGTTCCGGACGTGTACGCCAGCCCCATCGAGGACCGCTGGGCGGTTGTGGAGGCCCTCAAAGAGGCTGGGCTGGATCAGTTCATCCCGCAGAACTACAACGACTCGCAACTGCGGGCGTTCGTGAAAGAGATCGCGGGAGAAGTCATGTCCCGCGCACAGGACGAGGAACGTGTGGCGAGCGCGGAGGACGTTCGCGCGGCGCTTCCGGAATCGTTGGGCCGCGCGCTCAAGGTGTACCTCGGCCACAAACTCAGCAGCCGCAAGGCTTGAACGGAAAAGGAGAACTATGTCGGACATCGTAAAAGCAACCCCCGCGCCTCTCGCGCTCTCCATGCCGGAGGAAGAACGGCAGGCGGTAATGGCGGCGTTCGCCGTCAACTGCGCGAGTGGCAGCATCACCGAATTCGATCTGCCGCGGATCAAGGTCAACTCGGGCACCGCGCTCTGGTTGATCCCCGGCCTGGAAGGAGACACCACGGCTCAGTCCATCGAGGGCGTGGTCGTCTCGGCGCGCGACACGCGCGTTTACTACAAGAGCAAGGACGCCGGGAACGTGCCGCCCGATTGCTCGTCCATCGACGGCGTGCACGGAAAGGGCGATCCGGGCGGCGAGTGCGCGGGGTGCCCGCTGGCGCAGTGGGACTCCGGCGAGAACGGCGCGCAGGCCTGCAAGCAGGTGAAGCAGTTGTTCATGCTGCGCGGCGCGTCGATGCTGCCGGAGGTCGTCTCCCTGCCGCCCACCAGCCTGAAGGCAATCCGGCAGTTCTTCCTGAAGCTCGCCACGCAGGGAATCCAGTATTACCACTGCATCCTGCGGGTCGAGTTGGAGAAGGCGCAGAACGCGCAGGGCAAGGTCTACGGCAAGGCGGTGCTGAAGTTCGTGCGGAAGCTCTCGCCCGATGAAATCAGCCGCGCAGAAGAAGTGCGTGCGTTCGTGGAAACGTTCTCCACGCGCGTCACGCCTGGCGCCGCAACGGAATAAGGAGGCTCGTGTGTTCCCCGAGACCATTCTCCAGATGAACAACGGAGCGACCGTCACTGAACTCGGTGAGGCGCTCGAACAGGTCGTCGCCGCCGTGCGCGCGGCCGGAAAAGCGGGATCGATCACTCTCACGATCAAGGTGGCACCGGCTTCGAAGAAGTCCACCGACGTGCTGATGGTCGAGTCCCAAGTGAAAACCAAACTGCCCGAACCGGAGCGTGGCATGACGATCTTCTATGCCACGGAGGACAACCGCCTCGTCCGGAACGATCCCAAGCAGCAGATGCTCCCGCTGCGCGTGGTCGATATCGAGCAGCAACCGAAGCAACTGAAGGAGGTCGTGTAAGTGGCGTACGACTATCGCAACAGCAATCAGGAGACGCAGCAGTTTGGCGACACGCAGGCCGCGATTGCGGCTGGCGCGGCGTTGGGCGATCCGCGCTCTCCCTGCGTGGATGAGAAGGCGGGCGTCTTCACCGTGGTTCCGAAGGATTACCACGTTGTCGATCTGGAGAAGTTTCTCCCGCGCCCGCTCCGGATTAAGGAGTCGGTCCACCTGTACGACACCGACTCGTTCATCGCGTACGTGAACAACTTCAAACTGCCCGTGTCGCGGATCTTCTTCAACACGGTGGAGGAGGAGTTCATCGCAGTGCTGGATTACCACGAGGTCGAGACGGCGGGCTGGTGTGGCCACACCGCCACGTTCAAGCCGCGCCGCAGCGTGGAGTTCGAGACGTGGATGGCCAGCAACCGCAAGCAGTTCACTCAGGTCGATTTTGCCCGCTTCCTCGAAGAGAACATGCCCGACATCGTGGAACCAAACAGCGCGGATCTGCTCCAGGTCGCGCTCACGTTCGAGGCCAAGAAGACTGTGGAGTTCTCTTCCGGAGTGCGGCTGTCGAACGGGCAGATCCAATTCCAGTTCGATGAAGTGGTCCGCGGCACGGCGCAGAAAGGAACGATGGAGGTTCCGGAGCAGTTCATCCTCGGCGTTCCGATCCACGTCAACGGTCCCGCGTACCGCATCCCGGTGCGCCTGCGCTGGAGGCTCCAGGAGGGAAAGCTCATTTTCTGGTACGAGATCGTTCGCCCCAACCGCTTCATCGAAGACGCGCTCAAGGAGATCCGCGAGCGCGTGGCTGGCGAGACGACGATGGGCATCCTCGCTGGGAGCGTCGGCGCGGAGTAACTCGTAGCGGCGGGTCGCGCGTCGGCCCGCCGCGCAACAGCCAAGAAGGTCGAGAGCACCAGGCAAGTTGAGCGAGCCATCGGGACCGGGAGTGCCACTTATTACGCGCGAGCCATGCCGCCGGAGAGAACCAAGGTCATGGAGCGATCCATAAAGGTCGAGCGCGCCAGGACACCAGCGAGTAACAGCAGCACCAAGGAAGGGAAACACAGTGGAGCAAACCACCGATACGAGCGGGGCACCCGATGTTGTTCGGCGTCTCCAGCGCGACCTTGTAAAGGCCGCAGTCAGTCTGAGCATCGATGAGGCGCGGTATCTGGTCGATGCCTATTACGCGATGCAGGAACACCGCAAGGCTGCGGCCAATCAGGTGCGCGCACTCGCAGAGTCGAAGGAGCCGCACGAGGTCCTGCGCTGGCTGTTCGAGCAGAACGAGACGGTCGAGAAGCAGATCAGGCGTGCGTTGAACTCGTGGACGGACGGGCTTCCGGCCGCGCGGTGGGCGAAGTCGATTGTCGGCATCGGCCCCGTCATTTCGGCGGGGCTGGCGGCGCACATCGACATCTCCCGCTGCGCGACGGTCGGGCGTATCTGGCGGTTCGCGGGCCTCGATCCCACCGTCGAGTGGAAGAAGGGTGAACGCCGCCCGTGGAACGCGGGCCTGAAGTGCCTCTGCTGGAAGATCGGGGAATCCTTTGTGAAGGTGTCCGGACGCCCGGACGACTTCTACGGCCAGTTGTATCTCCAGAGGAAGCAGATCGAGCAGGAGCGCAACGAGGCCGGTAAGTTCGCGGACCAGGCCCCTTACAAACTGGAGCGGTTCAACATCGGCAAGAGCACGGATGCGTACCAGGCGTACGCTGCCGGGAAGCTCCCGCCGGCCCACATCCACGCGCGGGCGAAGCGCTGGGTCGTGAAGTTGTTTCTGGCCCACTACCACCATGTCGCGTGGACGCTGGCCACCGGCACGCCGCCGCCCAAGCCGTACGTCATCTCGATCCTCGGCCACGCCGACATGATCCAGCCACCGAACTTCCCGATGCAGGAGGTGGCGTGATGGACGTGCTCGAAGGAATCCTTGAACGCATCTCGCAGACGCAAGAACAGCGGAACGTGTACCTCCGGCAGGCCGAAGAGGAGGAAGGCAAGATCGCCAAGCTGGAGTCGATGTACTACCTGCTCGAAGATCCCACCACGCAGGAGTTGATGAAGGACGTGGTGGTCGGGCTGGCGGTGCAGAGCGGTGTGGCGGTCCCGAACGGCAACAAGGGCGACGGCGGCGAGAAGCACTACGTCGGGATGCAGCGGGTCCGCGAGTACGTGAAGCAGGTCGCGGCGGGCCAAACGTTCACGGTCCACGAGATCTACACCGCCAGCATCTCGCACCGGGGCCACGGAGATCCGAAGTACCAGCATCCGGAGTTCGAACGCCAGCGCAAAGCCAGCATCAGCCTCGCGCTCACGTCGATGGCCAAGGGCGGCGACCTCGAAGTTGTCAAGCAGGGGCGCGGACGCGAATGCACCGTGTATCGCCGCGCGGAGGGCAAATAGCCATGCCCGAGACCGCGAAGACTCCCTGCACGTGCCAGGAGTGCATGAAGGACAAGCTCGCCCGCGCGTGTCTGGCTGCGCTCGCACGGCGCACCGGCAAGACCGGACTGGTGGTCCGGTACGACGAGATCGACTATGACTTCCCCGACGACGAGATCGATCTGGTGTGCGACGGGGACGCGCAGGCCGTCCGGATCACCGCCACGTGGTTGCCCGCCAAGCCGGAGGTGCTGCCGTGAGGCGGCAGCCGGTCCTCGAAAAGAGCGTGGTCGCGCGGATCATGGCCGCGCTCAAGAAGTACCCGCACATCGTCGTCCGGAAGCGCCACGGTACGGCAATGGGGATGGCTGGCGACCCGGATCTCTACGGCACCATCAACGGTCGCCACTTCGAGATCGAGGTTAAGCGGCCGGATGACCCGTCCTCGCAGTTGACGGAGTTGCAGACCAAGCGGCTGCTGGAGTGGAATCTCGCGGGCGCGATCACCGGAGTTGCGCGGTCAGTTGACGACGCACTCGCCCTCCTGGGCAAGCAGCACGCGCGCCCGGAGGAACTCACGGTGTGGCTCTGCTCCGGCTGCCGCACGTGTCGCTATCACGGAGTGGACGCGCCCGCACGGTGCCCCGCATGCGGCCACACCCGGTTCGAGGAGGAGAAGCAGCGTGTCGATTGATAGCAGGCACTCTCCGCACCTCCTCTTCGGGAAGGACGACCGCGCGGACGGCTTCGCCGTCGAGGTGGACACGGTGGAACGCCGCCGCGCCAGCCGTGCGCGCAAGCACCTGGGCGGGCACCTGCGCCCGATGGCCGTGACGATCAAGACCATCATCGAAAACCACAAGCGCAGAGCGGCAGAGATCGAGGCCAATACCGGCGCGTGCCGTGTGCTGATGAAGGACGGCGTGTGGCTGGTCCCGGAGAGCGAGAGGCCACCGCTCAAATGATCTACGGGTCCGTCTGCTCCGGCATCGAAGCGGCCACCGTCGCGTGGCATCCCTTGGGCTGGACTCCGGCGTGGTTCGCGGAGATCGACCCGTTCGCGCGGGCGGTCCTCGCGCACCGTTTTCCGGAGGTTCGTAACCTTGGCGACTTCACGGCGATCCGGACGCACTGGCTCCGGCGCATCGGAACAACTCCAGTTGACCTTCTCGTGGGAGGAACCCCCTGCCAGTCCTTCTCCCTCGCCGGTCACCGGCTTGGATTGGATGACGCGCGTGGCAATCTCACGCTGGAGTATCTCCACGCTGTTAAGCGCCTTCGCCCCCGCTGGTTCGTGTGGGAAAACGTCCCCGGTGTCCTGTCGATTGACGGAGGACGGACGTTTGGAACCGTCCTCGGGACGCTGGCTCAGTTCGGGTATGGGCTGGCGTACCGCATTCTCGACGCTCAGTTCTTCGGAGTGCCCCAGCGTCGTCGTCGGGTCTTCGTTGTTGGATGTACTGGAGGCTGGCAGGCTTCCGCTGCGGTACTTTTTGAGTGCGACAGCCTGCGCCGGGATCTTGCGCCGCGCCGAAAAAAGGAAGAGATCGTTACCGCCATTACTGCGAACAGCCTTGGAACGTGTGGCGGCGATCCCAAACAGGCACAGGCGGGGCACATCCTCCCCGCCGCCGTCGTCGGCCACTCCGTAAGCGCGAAGTGGGCGAAGCGCGGCAGTGGGCCGTCCGGTAGCGAGTACCACAACCTCGTCGCGCACACTCTCCGTGGCGAGGGCTTCGACGCGACCGAGGATGGCTCCGGCAAGGGCATCCCACTGGCCGTCGCATTCTCGTGCAAGGATTACGGCGCGGACGCATCGGAGGACGTGGCGCCCACGCTCCGGGCGATGGGCCACGACGAATCGCACCCGAACGCCGGAGGCCAACTGGCGGTCGCCTTCCGCGGCTGCGGGCAGGACGGCTTCGTGCCGCGCGAGGTCGCGCCGCCCATCGTGGCCACGGACGGCGGCAACACGACGCCGATGGTGTTCGAGGCCCGCTTCGCGCGCAACGGGCGCGGTGCACCGGATGTGATCGCGCCACCGCTGAAGGCGCAGTCCGGATCGACCGGCAAGGGCGACGGCGCACCGCTTGTGGCGTCGTGGGTCGCGGTGCGGCGGCTGACTCCGCGCGAGTGCGAACGGTTGCAGGGCTTCCCCGACGATTGGACGCTGGTGCCGAACTACCGCCAGAAGCTCCGGCCCGACGAGATCCTGGAGGTCGCGGGGTACCTCCGCATCTCCCTCGATGAAGCGCGGCGGCTGGGCGCGACTCCGGACGGCCCGCGCTACAAGGCCATCGGGAACTCGATGGCGGTCCCGGTCATGCACTGGATCGGCGCGCGGATCGACCACGTGGATCGCATCCTCCGGGAGGCGGCGTGAACTACGAACAGATGGATCTGTTCGAGCACCGAGGGCAGATTTGGGTGCCGCGCGACCAGGAGCACATGCATGTGTCGCGTGCGGGTCAGCACCTCGTCTGCTGTGAATTGGAAGCCCGCTTTTTCTGTGCGGCGCCGATGCCGGAGGGCCTGCCGTTTGATGTGGAGATCCAACTCCCGCACAAGCCCGTGCGTGTGCAGGTGAAAACCACACGCAGGGAGCGGTCGCCGGGAAAGTACCAGTGGTATCTGGGCGGCGCCAACCGGTGGAAAAGCGACGGATCTCGCCAGCGCAGGATGTACGACGCGAGCGAAGTGGACGTGTTCGCATTTGTCGCTCTCGATATTCGCAAGATCGCGTTTTTTCCGACGCCGGAGGTCCCGATTGCGACGTTGAGGATGGAATTGGGCGCGGCGGCATTTGCGCCCCCTGATGTCGTTGGCGTGACCCTCGCGCGGTGCATTACGGAATTCAAGGTGGCGGCATGATCTGCCCCGGTTGCGGCAAGCCTGAGTTGCTGTTCAAGGAGCACGACAGCATCGAGATGCACGGGCTGGAGTGCGGGCCGTACGAGCACTTCCACGACGAGTGGTGGGAGTGCCCGGAGTGCGGCGCGCGGTTCACCGACCGCGAACTGGAGGCGGCATGAACCTGCGCGATGAATGGCGCCGCCTGCGCGAGAAGCAGGCTGCGCCGCAGGAGCCAGCACGCCAGCCGTCCCTCCTGGATTCGATTCCGGCCGACGCGCCGATGGACGAGGCCACGATCACCGTTTGGAACGGCGAGCGGTTCGTCGCGTGGGACAAGTGGCTGGCGACCACGCCCATCGAGCGGGACGAGACGCCGCCGCAGGATGCAGGCCTGGCGGTCCCGAGAGACGCGACCTGCGTGGCCGGCGAGTGCAGTGGGACGAAGGTCTGGCTCGTGAAAGAAGGCGAGCGCTGGTTGATGTACGCCGGATCGCGGCGGGCTGGTGGGCGGCGCAGGGACTTCGCCACGCCGTACGTCGAGCACGCGATCCGCACGGCAGAGCACTGGTACGGCGCGGCCGGCGGCGGCTGGCGCGCGGAGAAGGGAAGCGATGGGACTGCAAGGCAAGCCGCGGATTTACCTCCGGAGAATTCAACCGTTGAAGGACGGGCTGGCAAGCGAGGACACGATGATCTGGATCTGGATGGGCACGAACCCAGTCGGTAAGGACTGGAACCTCGGCAGCGTGGCGTTGACCCCGCTGCACCGCGCGATCAAAGCGTACACGAGGAGGGTTTGCGCCGCCGCCAACCACGGGGCACCGCTGCGCGGCTGGTTGACCGGGAGGCGCGGGTAATGGGCACGCGCTATTTCCGCACGTACAGCGGGAAGCACGTCCACCCGCTCTCTCCCCGTCCGGAGGAGATCGATATCGAGGACGTGGCGCACTCGCTCTCGCAGATGTGCCGGTTCCTTGGGCACACGGAAGGCTTCTATTCGGTCGCGCAGCACTCCGTCCACGTAAGCGAACAGGTGCCGCGCGAGGACGCCTTGTGGGGCCTTCTGCACGACGCCAGTGAAGCGTATCTCTGCGACCTGCCCGCGCCCATCAAACGCGATCCGAATATGAACATCTATCGGATCGCGGAGGACCGCCTCATGCTGGCGGTCTGTAAGAAGTTCGGCCTGCCGCCGAAGATGCCGCACTCCGTTGCGGTCGCGGACAAGGTGCTGCTGGCCACGGAGTTCCGCGACGTGACCACCATGGACGATCCGGACTGGATCATCACCGAGTGTGGCCAGAAGCCGTTGTGGGATTACCACGTGGTGCCGTGGCCTCCCGTCGTCGCGGAGTGCCGGTTTATGGAGCGCTTTCAGGAGTTGACCGCATGACGCCCCGCGCCTTCCTCGACCTCCTTTGGCAGTACAAGCCGGAGGAGCAGTACATCCTGATCTGGACCTTGCAGGACAAGCGTTCTCACTGGTTCCAGGATCTCGGCAAGGCTGCGGAGTTCGTCGCGGCCACGACCGCCAGCATGGACGTGTACGTCGGCGTCGGGCTTTCGAAGGAGGACCACGGCCCCACGTTGCGGTGCAGGTCGGAGCAGGTGTCGGGCATCTGCGGCATCGGGACCGATCTCGACCTGAAGTCGGAAGCGCACGGCAACAAGCCGCTTCCGACCACGCTCGTGGAGGCGCTCTCGATCCTGCCCAAGGACCTGCCGCCGACCATCATCATCGCCACCGGCAATGGCGCGCACGCCTGGTGGTTGCTCAAGGAGCCTCACACCTTCGAGACGGAGCAGGAGCGGGCCGACGTTGCGTGCGTCCTTACTCGCTGGCACACCATGCTCCGGCTGAAGTCGGCGGCGCGCGGCTGGGTGTACGACCGGCTTTCCGATCTGGCGCGCATTCTCCGCATTCCCGGCACCCTAAACCACAAGGACCCGGCCAATCCGAAGAACGTCATCGTGCACAGCAAGACGGAGCGGTTCTACAACCTGTCCGATTTCGAGGAGTACTTGGACGACGCGCAGGTGCCCGACCCGGAGGAAGAGGAGCGGGCGGCGCGCGAGTGGAAGGAGCGGTTCGCGGACAAGCCCATCAAGATCGATCTCGCCGCCAGCATCCCGCAGGAGATGCTTGACACGTGGATGGACCCGAAGAAGGTCGATCCGCAGACCGCGATGAAGTTCCGGAACACCTGGAACCGCCAGCGTCACGACCTCAAGGACCAGAGCGGTTCCGGGTACGATCTGGCTCTCGCGTGCTTCGGTATCGACGCGGGTCTGTCGGAGCAGCAGATCGTGGACCTGATCATCCACCACCGGAGGCTCCACAAACTCCGGGCGCGCACGCGGCTCGACTATTTCCAGAGGACCATCTCGAAGGCCGAAAAGAGGACGGGCGGCGCGGCGGCGGCGGTCCCCGCCAGCACTCCGGCCACCACGACCGGCCTGGCTGCGCCACAGGCTGCGCCCGTTGCGCCGGAAGGCCGGGAGGCGACCGCCAATACCACCCAGCCTGCGGACGCGCCAGCCGCGCCCCCTGCGCCGTCCGATCCGGAACTCCAGAAGGCCATGCTCTGTAAGCGGATTTCGGAGACGCTGGGCATCCCGGTCCTCCGGCTGGTGAAGATCACCGGCAAGGAACCGCAGTACCGGATGGAGTTGGCCGACGAGCAGAAGATCGAGTTCCCGAACGTAAACAAACTGATTGCGTACGAGTCGGTGCGGTCGGCCATCGCCGCCACGCTTGGCAGGATCATCCCGAAGATCAAAGCCAAGGAGTGGGAGGCTCTCTCGCAGGTTATGCTCGACGCCTGCATCATCGCCAACGGCACGGAGGAGACGGAGTGGGAGGGCGCGGCGCGCATGTACCTCCACAGCTATCTCGCGGAGACGAACTTCATCCCGTCTATCGAGGACGTGCGCCTCCAGGATCAGAGGAAGCCGATGGTCATCGACGGCGAGGTCACCGTCTGCGCTTCGGATCTCCAGACGTACGTGAACAAGACCACCTTTCAGAACCTCTCCGTCAAAGCCGTGGCCGGAATGCTGTCGGCCATCGGAGCGGTGAGCATCCGGGTGCGCGGTCCCAAGTTCAAGGACCAGTCCCGGTGGGTGTTGCCGATCGCCGAGTTCGATCCGCAGGAGTACCCGCAGACGAAGGGAGGAGAAGCCGATGCCGCCGTCAACTGAGCAGCGGGCGACCGGCACGTTGGACGATATCGGCCGGCGGGACAACGAGGTCACTTCGGAGTACCGGATCTTCGGGCCTCCGGGCACCGGGAAGACGACGAACCTCACCCGCCAGATCCGGCGCGCAGCAGATCGGTATGGCGCGGAGTCGATCCTGGTAACGTCCTTCTCGCGCGGTGCTGCCGCGGAGTTGACTGGCCGCGATCTGCCCATCTCGAACGACCGGGTGGGCACCCTCCATTCCCATTGCTGGCACGCGCTCAGCGGCCCGGAGATCGCGGAGTCGCACGTGGGCGAGTGGAACAAGGACCACCCGAACCTTGCGATCACCCAGCAGAGGCAGCAGGGGAAGCTCGAAGGCGAGGAGTCGGAGGAGGAGGACGACGACCAGAAGAAGGGCGGCGACGAACTGCTCGCGCGGCTGGGCCGGTTTCGCGGACGCATGATCCCCAAGAGCCTCTGGCCCGCGACCCTGATCGAGTTCGACAGCCTGTGGGCCCAGTACAAGCAGGACAACGGGCTGCTCGACTTCACCGACCTGATCGAGAACTGCCTGCGCGACGTGGCGTTCGCGCCCAAGAACCCGTCCGTCATCTTCGCGGACGAGGCGCAGGACTTGAACGCGATGCAACTCCAGTTGATCCGCAAGTGGGGGCGGCACGCAGAGTACTTCATCGTGGCTGGCGACGACGACCAGACGATCTATTCGTTCACCGGCGCCACGCCGGAGGCGTTCCTCGATCCCGACATTCCCGACGACCACAAGATCATCCTCAAACAGTCGTTCCGGGTGCCGCGCGCCGTTCATGCGTTCGCGGAGAGTCTGGTGAAGCCTCTTACTCGCCGCCAGGCCAAGGAGTATCTGCCGCGCGATGCGGCTGGCGCGCTCTACCGGGACCGTGACACCTACAAGCACATCGAGTGCGCCATTCTCCGCGATGCGGAGAAGCATCTCTCGGCCGGAAAGACCGTGATGTTCCTGGCCTCCTGCTCGTTCATGCTGCGCCCGCTGATCCAGGTGCTCCGGAAGGCCGGCATCCCGTTCCACAACCCGTATCGCAAGAGCAACGGCGTGTGGAACCCGCTCCGGCTGTCCAGCAAGCGGGTGACGACGCCCAGCCGCATCCTGTCGCTGCTGGTAGCGCACCCGGATTTCGGTGAGGACCATCGCGGCTGGACAAACCGCGACATCGCGCAGTGGGTCGAGGCGTTGCGCGCGGAAGGCATCCTCCGGCGCGGCGTGAAGGGGAAGCTCAAGAACGCCGACCTCGACCAGCCGGCCACGATGGAGCGGTTGGACGAAATCTTCGAGACCGGCGCGCTCGACTCGCTGGTGGAGGCGTGGGGCGGCAACTACCGCGACCTGCTGGCGTGGTGGCGGTCGCGCGTGACGACGGACTTCGCAGAGCGCGTGAAGTATCCCGCCGACATCGCCGCCACGCGCGGGCCGCACGCCTTGCTGGAGACGCCCAAGGTCGTCGTCGGCACGATCCACTCCGTGAAGGGAGGCCAGGCCGACGTGGTTTATCTGTTTCCGGATCTCTCCCAAGCCGCCGACGCGCAGTACGGGCGCGGCGGCGAGGACCGCGACTCCGTGATCCGGCTGTTCTATGTGGGCGCAACGCGCGCCTTCGAGGAGTTGCACATCTGCCAGCGGGTGGCTTTGGGTATCCCGTTGTAGGGCGCGCGCCGCGCGTAAATCGTTGAAGTTAGGGCACTTGCTTTATGGACTCCACCGAAGGTAACCTCCGGGCGCTGTTGACTGGAGGCAGCCAATTGAAGACGCGAGTACAGCATCCGGAAGTACATGAGCGGAAGGATCGAGGCGAATACTACTGGTTCTTCCGCTACCGGAAGGATGAGATCCAACCGGACGGCACCGTGCGGACGACACGGGCTTTCAAGACGCTTGGCCCGAGCAAGGGCAAGGACGCATGGACGATCACAAAGGCGCGCGAGGAGCGCGATAAGTTCCTGGCCGACCTGAATAAGGCGACGACGACGGTGCAGGCAGCGATGCAGCCGAACCCGGAGGACACGCCGACCGATCCCGGAGAGTTCAAGTTTGGCCCGCTCGCGGAGATGTGGAAGCGCGATTACGTAGACAAGGTGGCGGCGGGCAAGCATCTGATCGCGGTGGGCACCAGGACCAAGTACACCTGGGCCCTCGGCTACATCCTGCCGAAGTGGAAGGACGCGCGCCTCAAGGATCTGAAAGCCAAGGACGTGATGGACTGGCTCCAGGAGGTCAGCACCTCCTGGCACGGAATGTGCGGCCTCCGGAACGCGATGAGCGGAATCATCACGAGGGCCACGGAGTGGGAGATCATTCCGCGCTCATACGCGAACCCGATGAAGTGGGTGAAGCTCCCGAAGAAGTGGGAGGTGTACGAGAAGCGCATCCTCTCTCCGGAGGAGACGGCGCAGGTGCTCGCGCAACTGGAAGAGCCGAACCTGCTGATCTGCGAAACCTGCCTCGATACCGGGACGCGCATTTCCGAAGCGCTGGGGCTGATGATCAAGCATGTCGATCTGAAGAACGGAACCATCCGGATCGACCAGCGCAACTGCCGTGGCGACATCGACGTGCCCAAAACCGCCAAGAGCAAGCGCATCCTCACGCTGGGCGCGTTGACCCCGCGCTACCAGAAGTGGATCGCCAGCCTGAAGCGCAAGGGGCCGAACGATTGGGTCTTCCCGCAGGAGGAGGATCTCAGCCTGCCCCGTTGGGACTCTGGCGTCCGCAAGGCACTGAAGGATGCGGCGTGGTCGATCCGCGCGGACGGCGCGCCCGACGAGGATACCGGACTCGACTTTCCCGGCTTCGGCCCGCACTCCCTGCGCCGCGCGAACATCACGTGGCGGCAGGACGTGGGCGGCAGCAGCATCGAAGCCAGCAAGATCGCGGGCCACTCGAAGGTGTCCACGACGCTCGATTACACCATCGTCGGAATTCAACGGCAGGACGAGTTGACGCGCAAGATCCAGGAGAAGCGCGCCAAGGCTGCGGAGGAGACGGATAGCACGAAGCCACCCGTAACGACGCTGCTGGCGGCGCAGAGGAAGCGCGCACGGATCGCCCGCGCCGCGATCAAGGAGCGTAAGGCCAACGTGGTCGAGATCCAGAAGGGAGCGGTGGCGTAGGATAGCAATACGGGAATGTCGCACCACGATGGCGATGATCGAATTTGAGGATCACAGCGAGGAGAACCAGAAGGCTCTCCTCGCATATCTGGCTGCGGGGTACGCGCACTGGGAGCGCAAGGACCCGCTTGACGCCGAGTGGCGCCGCTTCTTCGCACGCCTGGCCAAGTGGGTTGGGAGGCTTGCTGATCTACTGAAGCTGATAGTTCGGTGGCTGATAGCTGACCGACGTTACCAGCCAATTACCATCCGGCTGCTTCCCAAACGCAACCTCCATAGGCTGGTCGGTTGGTCCCTTGCCGAAAATCATCTCCGCTGCACTCGTCATCTTCACGTGCGTCTTGCACGTCGCCCGAGCCGTAGTCTCAGAATTCAGCAGCAGTTGTTCACAGGCATCAACGACCAGATGGCCCATCTTGAGCATTGCCCCCTGAACCGTGTCCTTCGGCAGCTTGTTCGTCCAACTGTAGACGAACACTTCCTGTTGAATGTCCCCGCCCTCGGCACGACCAGACGCACGAAACGCGCTGTTCTGTGCACTAACAAATGGATTCTCCTGCCCTGTAAAGTAGGTCCCGACCAACGCATCGGGCTGGCCCCGAACAAGGGAGACGTTGAGAGTGCGACTGCGCGTGACCCACCGGTCTGAGATCGGGTTCTCCCTCTGCTGGAAAGTCAACGTCAGATTCGAAGGCCCGTTCCGCTGGATGACTCCGTTCACCGCACCCGCCTCGCAACTTTGGAAAAAGCAGGTCTTGAACGAGCCCTGCACTTGTGGCGGTTTGCTTGTTGCGACCGTGCGGAGTTCGAGCGTGTCGTCCAGATGACTCGATCCCATGATGTTGATCTCATGTCCGCCGCTGAACTGGCCTGCAAAGTTCGGATAGGCAACCGTCGTCTTGCGTTCCTCGACGTACCCGGCCTGTATCAACCTCTGAATCCCCGCTGCCTGAAGCGGCTGCGGCATCTCCGGACCAAGCTGGTTCGTGAGTGCGCCTATAAAGGTTCCTACCGTCCCTTCATTCTGTTTATCGACATAGGACTGCGCCAGGTTAGCGGCTCGCGACTGGGTTAGCGTCTTGCTACAGCCGCAAAGGAGCGAAATTCCAAATGCCAGCACGATCAGCGATGCGCGATTCATAATGTTAGCTCCGTTGGAGAATGAGAGTCTTATATAGCACATTCACTTCATCAGCACAACCGTACCGTAAAGGTCGCCCATCCTATCTAGACAGCAATTGGGCCTCTATTAATTTCCGTTGCAGCTTGCTCCAGGAGTCGGCGTCCACCACACGTACCATCCGTTTTGAAAATTCTGGCGCTTGCATCCGTTGCTTCCCCAGTCAAACTCTTCGGATGTCGGAATGCCGATCTTGCTGTTCTCGTAACCCTGGCTAGCCCAATAGCTGAGGATGCCAGCGAAGACGGCGTACGCCGTGCCGTTGTACTGCACGATCCGGGTGTTGGCGCCGCCGGTGGTCTGAAACTCCTGCCACTCAAATGCTTGTCCGTCAATGCTACTGCGTCCGTTCTGGCGATCGTTCGTGGGATACCCGATTGCCCCGGTCGGCCCTCCAAGACGCCCGTCCGAGATGTACTTGTTCCACATCCCGCCGTAGATCTGGTAGACAGTACCCGTGCAATTCCGCTGCATGAGGACTTCTGTCTTCTGCTGCGTGTCCGTCGCCTTGAAATATTGAATGCAACCAGGGCCCGAGGGGCTGACCGGATTGTCGGTCGGCAAGACGGAGTACGTGTTGAATTGATTCCTGTAGAAGGCTTGCACCCACGGGTTCGGGTCGCTTGCTCCATCGCCGGGTTGATACAACCCGCCGTTGCCGCCGTTCCCGCCGCCCGATGTCGCCGCCACGTTCGTTACGCGGAACCCGAAGTACGTCACGCTAAAGTCGGATGTGAGGCGGATCTTGACAGTGCTGCCAGGGACGGTGATGGTCCGGCCGGCGAGGGCAGTCCCCGTGAACGGGCTTCCGGCAACGCTGTTGCCATTTCCATCCATGATGTAGATGTAATCGTAGTTCTGCTCGACCTGCGTCTGCAAATCGAAAGTCACAGCAATTGCGGCCGGATTGCCACTCATAACGTAGGTCCAGGTGTTGTCGAAGTTGTTGGTGTATGGGTGAGCGGATTCCGGATATGCGCCACCGCCACCGGTGATCGGGTTGCCATTCGATGAGGGATAGTATATCGGCTGACTGGAATTGCCGACGCGGTAATCGATCATCCTCCTTCCCTCGACCATTACCTGATCGAGCACGGAACTTGCGGCGTCGCCTTCGCCGTTGTATCGGACCATGAAGTGAATGTGAATTCCCGTGCTATCTCCTGATGTACCCATGACGCCGACTTGTTGCCCTGCGTGGATCGGTTGGCCGCGGACCAGTCCTGATGGAATTGATCCATCTTTTAAGTGCCCGTACCAACTTGTAAAGCCATTTCCGTGATCAATCACGACGTAATTTCCGAAGCAGTTGCATCCCTCGTTCTTGCCGGGATTTATGACGACCTCGGAAACTGTGCCGTCAGCCGCCGCCAGAATACTCACATCTCCGCGGCCCGTCAGTTCGCCGTCTTGGCGGTTATTGTCAAGGAAGTCCAGCGAGTACTTAGACTTTCCTGAGTGGAGGCAGTCATATCCGCCACCATAGTATCGGCCTCCCATACCGCTCTTGCAGTCGCTAGTGCTGGTTGCCGTCCCGGTCTCCACGCTCAACAACCAATCCTTACCTGCGGGCAACGGCAATCTAAAAGCTGGAGCACTTCCTCCACCTCCAGTTGAACTCTGCATCGCCGTGAGGCCAGTATAGGTATTGCTCGGTTGGCCGTCCGGGTTTATGACTTGCAGGCCGAAGGAGGTAGCCGGATCGTTCGGCTGGCCCACACGGACGACCAACCGAACCTGCGTCGGGCTGTCATAAAGCGCCTGAGAACCGGAATTGATGGGCCAAGGCGTACTCCCAACCCAGAGCTTCGCGCTGAACCCTGGCTGAAAGCCAGTGCCGGTCAGTGTGATCGTCGTATCCGCACCGACGGGAATCGATTTCGGATTCGCGTCCGTAATATTCGGAGCCCCGCCGCTCGGATTCGCCGGATTGTTGATCGTGAATGGAACGGAAAACACTACCGAACCACCGTTGAGAACTCGGGCTTGCCACTGGCCGAAACGGTTGGTCGGCGTGTTGGAGATCCCCAGGGCTGCCCCGGTAAAGCAATACCTGCCGGAAGATGAGGACCAGCTACCTCCGTTGAGGACGGTCCCATCGGGCGCTACCCAGTCGTTCGTCACGTAGTCGCTGTTGGATTCAGTCGCCTCAAAGTATAGGTAGACGGTCCCGTCAGAAGGCACGAACGTCGATTCCGCGGGCGGCAGTACGCACCCGCTCTGCGGAGGTGCTTGTTTAGTGACCCTTTGATTTGCCACGTCGCTTAATGCCAGCGCGGCCGGAGAGAAAAGTACAACGGCCAATGGGATGTGCACAAATCGAGATATTCTCATCTTCTGCGCTCCTACTCGTCCACAATGCTCCACGCGCACTCAGAGGCGCGGCACCAACGACACGCACACCTTCGACTTCTCGCCCTTCCCGGACGACATATCCAACCAAACTCCCAGTTCTGAGTACTCTTGTCGGAGCATCGCACCAGTTTTTTCGGCTGACAAGGGATTTTTCTCTGTTTTGAGCAACCGCCTGTGTTCGCAATGTGATAGACTGTTCGCGCTTCAAGCAAAACCACGAAGCAGCGAGACGGCGGTGAAAGCGGACGATTCGGCGTTACTCTCGGGCCTGGTTGAAGGCGACGCCGCGGCGGGGACCGCCTTTAGCGACCGGTACCGTCCGCGCCTCCTTTGGCTGTCACAGTCCGCCGGTGTGCCCGCCCAGGATGCGGAAGATATTGTCCAAGAGGCACTTACCGCCAGCCTCAGCCAGATTCAGCGCGGACTGTTTCGAGGGGAATGCTCTCTTGGCAGATGGCTGGAGACGATCCTGCGGGGAAAGATCATCGATTACATGCGCTCGACCGGGAAGGTCGTCCTCGCAGCCGATGCCGATGGCGATCTCGTCAGTTATCCGCAAAAAGTTGGCCTCGTCGCCACTTGGCATACCCAAGATCTAGTACTTACGGTACGCGAGATCCTCGATCAGATGCCGCCGCGACAGCGCACCGTGCTGATCCTGCATAAAATGCTCGGCCTGACCATCGAAGAGGTCGGTGCGAAGTTGCGGTGGTCCCCCGGCAGCGTGGGAAGAGTGGTCTCCGAAGCGAAGGCGACGTTCTACGAGATCTTTAGGCGACACGCGAAGAAAAGTCCAGGGTCGCTCGACAGAGTATGAAGACAGAGATGAAAGGCGAACTGGTTCCGCAGGACCCGCGCTGTGTGGACCCGGCGTTGAACCGGTTCCTGACGGATTATTGCTTCGCCGATCTAACGGAACGTGACCGACGCCTGTTCGAAGCTCATTTGATCGACTGCGATTTCTGTTGGGAAGAGGTCCAACGGCTGAGTTCAGCGGTGAGCGTGTTGCGATTCGACAAGGCACTGATGCGCTCCGTTCGGCCGTCTGATCTGTCTCTGCTTTTGGGTATAGGAGGGCGGTTGGGCTGGCTGTTCGCGGGCCACGCAAGACATGTTATCGCCGCCTGTGTCCTGTACTCCCTGCTTTACGTGGTTGGACTCATAACAGAGGTGTCGTACGCATTTGACAAGTTCGGTGGCGAGGCGCTCAAGCTGGCTCCACTCGTTTTCCTTTGGACCGCCGCGACGTTCCTGGCCGCAGCGTTCTTGGACTGGCGCGCAGCCTCGGTGGGGCGGCGGGGCGGTCTCGCCCTCTCGATTACTACGGTCACAGTGGCCGCTGTCGCGCTATACGCCGCTCTTTGCTTCTTCCTGCCCGACCAGCCCATCACTCAGATGCGCATCCAAGCGTACACCGCTCAAGGCGCGTACCTGAAGGGAATCCGGTACACTCTTCCGTTGGCAATCATCTTCTTCTGCGTCCCGTACCATTTTGTCGCGATTCAACAGGCGGCATTGCGCGCCGGCCGACACGGTGCCGTGCTGGCGTTATTGACGGAGCAAAAATGGGCGGTATCCACGCCCGGAGCATTCTATGTCACGGTCAGAACCCTATGGTTGATTCTCCTGGCCGCGGTGCTCGCGTCAATTCCGATGACTAGCCACCTATTCGATAATCTGGAGCCGGCGCGCTACATGAATCTCTTCACGCACATGGTTCAAATCCGGTGGCTGTTGTATTTCGGCCTCGGATTGGAGTGCTTGGCATGGTACAGCCGCGCGCTCAACGATTTGAAGACTGAATGCTTGGCCGTTCGGGCAGGCTATTCATGAGGATTCCAACGCCCATCTGGATCGCACGAAGGAAGGAGTTCACGCTCATGTCCACTCGCAACTTTGCGAATCGAATGTCATCGGTCCTCGCCGCAGTTATTGCGGTTGCCCTTTTCTGGATGTTGTCAACCACTGCACTTTCGCAGACCCAGGCGACGGGCCAGAAGACCTCGCCGCCCACCAAGAAGGCGGTTACGAAGAAGTCAGCGCCCACGGCCCCCAAGCCTGACGTACTCAATAACCAGGCGGTCATCAAATTGGTCGATGCCGGGCTCGATGAGGCGCTGATATGCGCCAAGATCAAATCTGCTGAGAAGGCGGAATTCCAACTCGACACCGACTCAATCATCGAGTTGAAGAACAAGAAGGTACCTGCATCGGTCATCCGCGCGATGATGGAGAAGTCCGGCATGGCTGTCGCCGATGTCAAGCCTCCGGAGCCTCAGAAGCCGCAGCCGGAGCCGACTCGTCCGGCGGCGGCACTGAGCGGTACGTGGGCGGGGCAGATGACCGTCGAGGGCGAACCAACGGCGATCAGGATGGTATTCCAGAAGAGCGCGTTGGGCACCTACTCTGGCGCTATTGCCTTCCAATCTGGCTCCGGTGCGGCGAACAGTGGCCGCGTTGAACTGCGCGAGCAGGGGGCGGGCATGCTGCTGTCTGCGGCAACGGACGCCGGTGCCCAGGTTGAATTCACCCCGGCGTCGGTTTCAGCCGGGGCACTCTCGGGCGAGGTGCAGCTCAAGGTTGCAGGAGCTAATGGGATCAGGAGAGGCACTTTCAACATCGCAAAAGAATCAGACAGGGAAGATCTCGCAGAACTGCTGCGCTTTCAGAACAGCCTCGGCAAAGTTATCGCTCGGCAGGGTGACACGTGGCAGATTACTCTCGCGCCAAGGCCGCAGCAGCACGCCTTCTCCAAGAGTAAGGCGGCGGATGCGAAAGACGCTGCAAAGGACATTGCCTTAACGCAAGTCGGGACAACCATGGCCGCAAACATCGGTGCCCGCATTGCGACAAGCGGCATCCCGCTTGGCGGCTATTTCGCGTATCCTGTTGCGGTCCTTACGATGATTCCCTTCCTAAAGCGCAACCCGGAGATCCGGGGCTTCGAGTTTGAATTCCTGCGCGACTCGAAAGCCGTCGTGGAGATCAAGCAAGGCCCTGTGGAGTTCGTGCTGCCTCTAAATCAGTACATACCAAGCGATGCCAACATCACGGATGTCCAGCCGGTCTTGATCCAGTTGGATGTCATGGGCACAGATGCTGTCCGAATCGTCACGTCGCGGAAGGTCACAATGAAAACGAAAAAGCAGAAGAAGTTCGACACGCAGCCCGGGGTTGAACGGACGGAGTTGTCTGTCGAACAAAAGACGATCGCGGCTGACGTTGAAAAAGGGCCGAATAACTCGTTCATATTGCGGCCCAAGGCGCCCCTCGTGCCCGGTGAGTACGCGATCGGAGTGTTTACGAAGTCACCGGCCGGAGCCTATACCGAGAACGTGCCTCTCAAAGCTCAATGGAGCAGCGATGAGATGGCACGGTTCATGAAGAAAGGTGAGGAGTGGACAGGTTACGGTGCGTTGGCCTGGGATTTTCGTGTGAAGGACGGGGCGAAAGCGGATACCAATTCGGCAACCACTGATTCTCAGGACAACGGCACTGCCACCAAGTCCGGAGTGCCCGATCAAAAGGAACATGGGGCTACAGCCGTGACGGCGACAGCCGCTGAGAGAACCAATGGCGGTGTCACAGGGAAGTCGTCACCGGAGGTGGCAGCCAAGTTACAGGATGATAAAGCACCGGTTGAGAGGGAACAGGACGCGGACGTCAATACTGCCGGATGGAAGCGGAAGCTTAAGGACGATATCGAGTCGTCCTGGAAGGTCACCCGTTTAGCCACGGACCGGCTTCGTATAACAGACCCAGGGACCGTATTCGTCCTCAAAAAAGATGGCATCACCGGCGATTTAGCCTCCGATGGTACTTTCACCCAAAACACTGTCGAGGGGGGGCGCATTCTTGCGCCGAAGGGTGCCGTGGCGTTTCTTCAAAACAAGAAGACGAGTCGTCCTTTTAAGGCGGGTGAAAAAGTCTACCTCTGGAAGACGAATATCGGCGATGATCATGTCGGACTATTCTTCGTTTCTTACGATACGTTCCCGGTCAGTGAGCGTGGCGGGAGGACCACGCAGACGCGCTACAAGGCCTATTTGGCGTTCAAGTTCGAGAAGGCGTCCCTCCCCCGAATGAGCTTGTCGGAACTCAAGCCGATGATAGCGGAAGTTATTGCGTCGGATGCTGAGGCTCAAGCCGCATCGACGAAGACCATCTCTTTGGGCCAAAGCACGAAAGAGGTTGAGGATCTCCTCGGACGGCCTGAGCGGATCGTTAATCTCGGCCCGAAAATTACCTACATCTATAAAGACATGAAGGTGATTTTCCAGGACGGGAAGGTGGCTGATGTGCAATAGCACATCGGGGCAGTCTGACACGACACGCTGGCGTGATCATCACCGGGAAATGATTGCGGCTGCCGTGATCCGGCATAAAGACCATGCGAACTGTTTTAAGCACCATATTGGGCGCAGTAGTCGCCTATTGGTTCAGGCCGTCGGTTCCGCTGCTCGGGCAACTCCCGTTTGAGACTGTCATTACGCGAGGAGGGAATCTCCGAGGCCTCGACACGATCCTAAAAGGGGTGGCTGAACAGTCCTTCAACTATATTGTCGGCGGTGCCATCCTCGGCGCGTTGGTCGGCTTTGTGTTAACACGGATCGATTCAGGAAAGCAGACACAGGGAGCAGTTGACGACTCAATTGATAGGAGTTGAAGATGAGCGGAAAGACAGCAGGCGGATTGGTCCTCCTTGTAGTCGGGATTGGGATTGCCCTCTGGGGAATCAACGTGATGAACAGCTTTGGACAACGGCTGGCGCGTGAAATCGGGATGCAAGACAACACTGGCCCGCTGGCCATCGGTGTGGGCGCGGTCTTGGCGCTGATCGGGTTAGTGCTCACAGTCTCGAAGCGGAGCCCCGCGAAAAGCTAACAATAGGCGGCGTAGCCGCGCGCATTGCCGTCTCACGGGCTGGATCTGGAGCGGCCATTCGTTGCTCATTGGCGCCGCCGGCCATTCGGCTAACGGGGCGCCGCCGCCCGATTCTCGACGAGTTCGGGCACTCGCTGCTTGAGCTTGTCCTTCAGCTTCGTGTCGTCGAACGTCGCTCGCTGCGCGTTCACCAGCATCGTGGCGAGTTCTAGTTCCTTTTCGTCAACCCGGCCGAGATCCGCAGGCGCCTCTTCCTGCACCCTGACTTCGGATCGAAAATGCGGCCCTTTGTACTCCCGATACCGGACTTATTGAGCGAGTACGAGCCGCCGCAGGCACCTTCCTCTCCCCGCTTACGTAAGCAGCCCCGATTCAGCCGATTACGACCTCCTGCCGCCCAACCGAAATAGGCATTTTCAAAGTGGTAACCCCGCTCGCTCGCCGGAAATTTCCCGCGCGCCCTCCTAAAATCGGACTGTCGAACTTCGCTACGCCGGTCTGCTCGTGACCGCCACCAATACGACGGCTGGCGGGACGGGCAACGCGCATTGGCTACTGCGGCGATAGATCGGGTCGCCATGATATGTGAAACGTCAATCGAAGCACGGCTCAGAGCCGGAAGAACACATCGTTCTCCGGTCTGAGATGAAAGCGGACTTCACACCGCGAATCTCGAAGGGTTATTGGGACTCCTCAGTCAGACACCTCCTCCTGCTCCGTCCCGATCAGGTTTTGATGCTGGTCTTCCGAAGTAGTCAAGCTCCACGGGGCGTTCGATCCTCGATCCATGCGGCGGCGGCACGCGCCGGTCTTCGCGTCAGCGTCAAGGTGAGCGGCGCGGTCGTGTACCTATGGAAGATTGGGACCCGCCCGAGCACCGCTATTCCATCATCCCGACCCGCGATCAAGTGTGGGGTCTGCGGCAAGTCGATCGATCCGGTCTCTGGCACATCCAAGCAGTTCGTCTGCGGCGGCGTCGAAGGGCGAAAGAGCAGATGCCAGAAGATTCGGCGCTACGCCCGAGAGCACGGCATATCGATTGAAGAGGCGAGGGCGCGGTGGCTGCGAAAGGACGCGCTCGCATGACGCCGACCAGGATCGTGGACTTCCAATCGACGTTGGAGGCGGCGCGCTCGTGATGAAGTGGTTCGGCATCGCCCTTGTGGACCCGGAAGAGACGCGCATCCCGACGCCGGTCGGCCAGTCGTGCGGCTTCTGCCAAGAGCCTATCGGGGCTGGCGACCGTGGCTGCACGATCCCGCACGTGGGCGACGGGCCGGTGCCCGACGTGCCCTACCACTTCGAATGCCACATGCGCCTGGTAACCGGCAGTCTGGCACACCAGCAGCACCGTTGCTCCTGCTACGGCGGCGACGAGCACGACCCGCCCGGAATGACGTTGCGGCAGGCGGCGCAGGCGGCGTTCCGATACTGGCTCGACCACCGGGAGGACCGCCCATGCTGAAACTCCGGGTGCGCGCCAACCTGAAGTGCCCCAAGCATCCGTCCTTCGATCCGGCCAGGAACGGCGGGCGAGGCGGCGTCAAGGGCGGCTGTATCATCTGCCAATGCCTCTGTGACCTGTGGCTGGCCGGCGAGAAGTTGAACTTCGAAGTGCGATTGCTGGTCGAGCGGGCATCGCCGCCGCCGAAGCACTGGCCCGCTATAGCTCGCGCGGAGTTGAAACGACGATGAAGTACCTCGACCAGGAACCCAACAACGCTCCGATCCTTGTTCTGGGTCGTCCGCTGCGCGTGCGCGCGTCCGCGCCGTTGCGCTTCCGGAAGCTCGCGTGGGCGATCCGGCGCCATCCGCGCGAGGCGGCGCAGAACAACTACTTCCTGATCCGACCGAACGGGCGCAGCAACATCCTGCGCGCCAGTGAGAAGGACGTATGATTCGCCTTGCTATTCGCGGGTACGTCGGCAGGACGGCTCTCTTCGAGGATCGGATCGAGGTAAGCCCGATGGACCTCGACACGGTGCTTCCGACACTGGCAGAGAAGCATTGCGAGAAACTGGCGGCGCACCATCTGCACATGATCGAGATCGAGTTCCTGGACGAGCCAAACGAGCAACAGCGGTTCTTCCGCTTCGGGACGGACCCATCCGGCATGGTGACGCCCATCGAGATCCCGCTCAAGGGGGGCGAGTGATGGCAACGACGGCAGCGGAACCGAAGAAGGGCGAAGCGATCTGCGAGGTCTGCGGAGAGCCGGTCAAGGACGTGTACGATCTGTGCGGCTGCGATAAGTGCGGCCGGATGTACGGCCCGTGCTGCAACTCCGTCGAGGACTCGATCTGCGTGGAGTGCGTGTGATGAACCCGACGATCACGCTCAATCGCGTCTTGAAAAACTGCGGTGCGGTGCGGGTGTACGAGGACAATCACTTGGTCTACTTGCTTCCAAACGGGAACAAGTTCACCCGCAGCGGACCGGACAATCACCGGACCCCGCTCCAGGAATTGAGAGAACTGCGGCGCGCGTTAAAGGAATCGTCCACGCCGCCAGCAACAGAGGAGGTACATCGTATGCCGTTGGATCAAAAACCGGCTCCGGCCCCACCCGCAGCCGTAACGGAACCCGCGCCGCCCGCGCCAACCGACCAGGAGCACCCGCTCAAGGCGCGCATCGAAGCAGCAATTGCAGGAGAGGAGGCCACGCAGGAGAGACTCCTGGCTGAAGCCGCCGTGCACGAACGCAAGGCGCAGATGCTCAAGACGCTGCTGCCCTTCGCGGACGACGCCACGGAAGAAGCACTCCGCGGCATCCTGCCCGTTCTCGCGCCGGTCGTCGCGCAACCGCCTACGCCGCCGCGACCTCCGGAGCCTCCGCAACAGATAACGGATCGGGTCCAGGTCACCAGGCAACTCGTCCTCGCGGCCACGCAGACGTTCGATGACCAGTTCACCGTCAACGACGTCGTGGAGAGGATGACTGGCAGCGCGCAGATCGACCCACCCGAACGCCAGAGGGTTCGATCCTCCGTGGCGCAAGCGATGGCCACGCTATTCGAGCGTGGCGAGGTGGTTAAGGACTCGCAGGGCATCGGGCGGCAGCAGACGCTTTGGAGAAAGGCCAGCCTCAATGGGAACGGGACCGCAGTTGGCACGCGCGCCTGAACCAGAAGGATGCGCTGTCCTGCGGTTGGAGATCCCGCCGCCCGCGCCACCCAACGTCGATAAAGGCTATTGGGATGCTGTCGTGCGCCGCCTCGCGCTCTTGCACGAAGACGAGGCGTTGCGGATTTCGTTCGCTGGAGATCAGGTCACGTCGAGTATGAAGTCTTCCCTGTTCACCGCTGCCGGTCGTGCTGGCCGGCGGGTGACAATCCTGGTGCGCGGCGCGTGCCTCTACGCATGGATCAGCGGTGAACGGGAACCCAAGCGATACCTCCCCCCGCGCCCGTCCTTCCCGTGCCAAGTGTGCGGGCGCGAAATCGTACCGCCCAAAAGCGGGGCCAGCAGGCAATACGTGTGCGGACTCGTCGCAGGACGCGCCAGCCGGTGCCAACGGGTGCGCCGGTATGCACGACAAAAGGGCATGACCACAGCGGAGGCCGATGCGTATCTCCGCGCCTGGCACGCCAACAAGGAAGGCGGTCGAGTTGCGGCTTGAAGCGGACAACAGATGCGATGCACAGAGGTCTCCGCAGGGCGGTTGTCGAACTGCGCGCGAAGATGCGATGGGGCCAGGAGGACCTCGCAACCGAAATCACCAAGGTGGCGGCGAAGATGGGAATCCCCATCACCCCCAACCGGATCTGCGTGATCCGGTGGGAGGCCGGAGAAACCGCACCGAGCCTGCAACATCGGGCGGTGCTGGCGAAGATTGCCGCCCGCGACCACAGGACGGAGCACCTCGCGGAGTACTTCCGCGCGCCGCTTGCGCATTGGCGCCTGGCTGCATACGTTCAGTTGGAAGAGAAGGATGAAACGGAAGTTTGAGAACGTGCTCCTGAAGCTCTGGCGCGAGTTACCGCACGACCTCATGGTCGGACGCGCCAAGAGCGCGGCCAGCCTCGCCACTCTGAAGGCGTGGGGCATCCCGCTCCCGTGCCCGGAGGAGGCAGCGGTCGGCGCGTTCTGCATCGCGGAGTTTGCGGCGCGCGACTATGCGACCGCGCATTGGGCTTGGGCGGTTCCGGATGAGAAGGCCATCCGAACGCTGGTCGAGCACTCGCCCATCGTTGAGATCGGCGCGGGAACCGGCTATTGGGCGCGTCTCGCTGCGGAGGCTGGAGCGGATATCGTGGCGTACGACTCGCGCCCGCCCGTGGCTGGCCGGAAGAAGGTCGTCGCGTGGGCCGTCGAGACTGGAACGTACTTCGAAGTACGGCGCGGCGGTCCCGGCATGGTCCGGTTCCACCAGGACCGGACGCTGTTCCTCTGCTGGCCACCGCACAGCCACGGCATTGCGACCGACTGCCTGCGGCGGTACGAGGGCGGCACGGCGATCTATGTGGGCGAGAACGGCGGCTGCACCGCCGACGAGCGATTCCACGACGAGTTGGACAAGAACTGGGAGATCGCAAAGGTCGTGGCGATCCCCCAGTGGCACGGCCTGCACGACCAAATGTACGTGCTCAACCGGAAAGGACAACGAGAATGAAATCAACGATTGATCGAACAGAAATACTGCAACACGCGCTCATCGGCTTCCAGTTGCAGAGAAAACGGATTGACCAGCAGATCGCGGATCTCCAACGCGAGTTGAACGGGAACGCGCCACAGGTGGAACAGCAGGCCCAGCCGCAGCAGGAGAAACCCAAGCGCAGACTGAGTGCGCGCGGACGCGCGAACATCATCCGGGCAACCAAGGAACGCTGGCGGCGTGCTCGCGCGGCCGGAAGGAAGCGATTGGGATGATCACACCCGAGGAGCGGAAACGGCGCACGAAGGAGCGCAAGGAGAAGGCGGCGCAACTCGCGGCGCGGTTCCCTGCGGTTATGTTCTGCCACGAGAACAATGAGTCGCGGGTGCAACTGTTCCTTGCTCCGGGGAACGATTGGGAGTTGCGGGTACGGAAGCATGGCCCGTGGGTGAAGCAGGGCGAGTGGGAGGAGCACAGCATCGTCTTGTCAGACCCGCACGAACTCGCCCGACTCATCCGTGGCCTGGTAGCTCGCTTCAACGCGATGGCCGGTGAGGTCAACACGGAGGTCGCGGGCACCAAGATGCAGCGCCTCCGCAGGCTGGAGAGCGATGCGCAGCCGTGAGTAAAGAACTGATCGACAGGTTCATACGGTTCGGGGTTGGGCGATGAAAATCCTGGCAAGGCTTCCAAAGCGGGAGATCGAGGGCGCGGACGAGGTGCTGGAAGGACTCGTGGGCGAGGTCACCTCCGGCAATCAGGTCCGGGTGTGGCCAGCAGCGACGTACGTGCCGGAGACCAACCAAACGCGCATTGCGTTCTTCATGGAGTGGCGCCTGCCGCCGACACCCGACGACGAGTCTGAAGTGATCGCGTACGCCGACGCGATGATGGGCAAGCAGCACGACCTGATGACGACGTGCAAGGGCGACCCAACCGCCGAGCAGGAGAACGTGGACTGGCTGCGAGATGGGAAGCGGCCGAAGCCGCGGAGGACGAACTGATGATCGACCCCAAGGTGCTCGAAGGCAGGAGGCGCGTGGTCGCCATCCTGGATGAACTCCGGAGCGTCGGCCTCCTGCGATACTCGCTCACCCCGCCCGAGATCGACGGGCCAGAACCGCACCTCGAAGTGTGGGCCGAGCGGGACGCCCTGAATCGTTGCGCGTTCGGCATGGGCGTAAGCCACGAGGCGGCGTGGCTGTGGGATCTCCTCTGCGCCGGTACGTTCCAGGTCGCGCCATCGTTGCAGGCGCTGCTCAACGTGCTCGACGCCAGAAGCAAGGCGTCATGATCTGCGACTTCTGCTCCTCGCACCCTCCGGCGTGGCTATATCCCGCCGACACGTTTCTCGACCAGTACAATAGCGTGTCGCAGGGAGATTGGCTGGCGTGCGACGAGTGCCACGGGCTGATCGAGGCGGGCGACCGCGCGGGCCTCGCAAATCGCGTCCTGCTCACCGATGTCGTCCGGAGCGGGCTGGTCGATAAGAAGCTCGCGCGCCGGTATGCCCGCGACCTGCACGACCGATTCTTCCGGTCGCGGCGGGGCGAAGCTCACTCCTTGAAGTAATCCTGCGGCTCCAAGCCGAGGCCCTTTAGCCTCTCCCATGCGTCGTCGGCCTCGTCCTCGCGTTCGTCGGTGCCTGGCAGCGAAGAGTTGCGAACCTGGAATCCACATCGCGTGCGGACGAACTGCGCCAGCCGTTGACCGGCCTGGCTCGCCTCGCCAGCCACGCGCTCGTACTCCTGGTCGGTGAGAACGACGGTGACGCTCCTGCGTTCAAGCGCGGAAGTCGGCCGGCGAGCGGAGGACGTACGACCCGCCATCTCCTCGCCACGCCGGAGCCACGCTGGAAGGCCACATAGAGTCCTCACGTACGCCGGGATCGTGCAACTGGCCGCGCCAGCCCGCGACAGGAGTTCCAGCCACTCCGCGCCGTTCAACTGGATCGTCAGTGCCCTCGTCGCCACGTACTCCTCCTCCTCCGATCTTGCCACGTCCCTTCGTCCATATATAGAGAGCGGAAAAACCTGTCCTTGGCGCATACTGATTCGAAAGGATAGGGTTTTGGGAAGCCGGTAACTGCTCGCGCGCACGCGAGAGCACGTGGCATTCCATCGGCTGGCGTCCACCGGAGTCCAAGAGTGCTACCGCGATGCGGTTGGTGCTGGACTCCGGAGTCCAGTTGGAGTCCAACCTCGCCACGGTAACGGTCTGGCGTCCAACTGGAGTCCACTTTCTGGTGGCGTAAGTCTTGTGTTTTCAGTAGGGATGCTTGTAAGTGATTGATGGAACTACCGTGTCAAGGTAGCGCTCTAACCAACTGAGCTACGGGCCCTGCGAGGTGTGAAAGCCAATTATACCATGCGCTTCGGGAACACTTCCGACTTGACCACGCCCTTGCCTTCCTGGATCACCACCAGGCGGCCGGCGGCCACACGCTGGATGCGGCGGACGTCCAGGTCCACGTGGTCCACCGGCGGTAACGCCGGGTCCGGCCAGGTCGGCCCAAGGTCCGACCTGGCGACAACCCGACAAGCTCCGTCATCTCCGTGTAGCCGGGATCTCTTCGGAACGGACCGCCGCCCGATCAGCGCACCGTGGACGAGCAGGGCGCTATCGCCCGCGTTCCCGGTACAGTCGCTTGCTGGCTTTATGAATCGCCTTCCATTTTCGCTTCTCGGCTCTTTGCGCACTCGCATCCGCTTCCAGCGCATGGTGGCGCGCCTCGCGCTGCAGCTTTGCGTAACTCACCCACCGGCCCGCGGGAATCCTGCCCTCATCCAGCGCCTGCCGCACCGCGCACCCGGGCTCTTGCTCATGCCGGCAATCGCCAAAACGGCATTGCGCGGCCAGCGACGCGATGTCGGGAAATCCCAAATCCAGCGATGTCTCGTTGGCCAGTAATCCCAGTTCCCGCATCCCCGGCGTGTCTATCAGCCACGCCCCACCCGGCACAGCCATCAACATTCTGGCCGTCGTCGTGTGCCGTCCCCGGGAGTCGTTCTCGCGAACTTCGTGGGTGGCCAGGGTGCCCCCAATGAGCGCGTTCGCAATGGTGGACTTTCCAGCACCGGAAGAACCCAATAACGCCGCCGTTGCGCCTGGCCACAGCCACGGCCTCAGCGGCTCCACCGACCGCCGCGCGCTAATCGCCACCACCTCCGCTTCGCCGGCAGAGCACCGCACCGCGTCTACCGCTCGGCCGGCGTCCACACAAACATCCGCCTTGTTGAGCACCACCACGGGCCGCGCTCCGCTCTCCCAGGCGAGCACCAGATAGCGCTCGATGCGCCGCAGGTTGAAATCCCCATCCAAGCCGGAAACTACAAAGCAGACGTCGATGTTGGCCGCCACGCATTGGGATGCGTGTACGCGGCCGGCGGCTCTCCGGATAAAAGCCGTCCTCCGCGCCTCCACTTCCTCGATCAGGCAAAACTCGGAGGCCGGGCGCACCCGCACCCAATCGCCCACGGCCGGCAACTCGCCGTACCCCCGCAACGCGCCCGACGGCTCTGCCGCCGTTTCCCCACCGCCTTCCAGCAACACCCGGTACTGTTCCTGCGCGCCAAACGACACTCGGCCCCTGATGAGATCTTCTTTTGGCATTTTGTTCGCTCAGTATCCAAAGGACTTGAATACACGGCTCCGGCCCAGCCGCTGGACGGCAGGATCAACGAGATCGGCGCACCTGCGAAGCGCGCGGGCTAGCGAACAATGGTCGGCAAATTTCAGGTTATCAGAGAACTATCCCGGGGGGAACCCAATTGCTCCGTTGGGCCACTAGACTTCAGCGGAGTAAAAGCCGGGCCTGGCTGCGCACTTTGCCCCGGGTAGGGTGCCGTCACGCGGGCGCGGATTTATACCATGCGCTTCGGGAACACTTCCGACTTGACCACGCCCTTGCCTTCCTGGATCACCACCAGGCGGCCGGAGGTCACGCCGGGAATGGATTCCTTGTTCCCGTTGGGCCAGCGGACATCCAGGTCCACCTGGTCCACCGGCCCCAGGCCGAAGTGCAGGCGGAGATCGTTGGAGGAGTAAAAGCTCGCCTGGCTGAGCACCTCCTGGGTCTGCTGTTTGCCGGCGTAGCGAGCCGTCACGCGGGCGCCGATGGCGCTGCGGTTGGACTTCACCCCGATCAGTTTGACCTTCAGCCAATGGCCCGTGCCGGTCACGTCGTTGCGCAGCAGCGACGGCGGCTCGTTCAGATTCATGATGAGGATGTCCACGTCGCCGTCGTTGTCGAAATCTCCGAAGGCGCAGCCGCGGCTGGCATGCGCGGCGGTGACGCCCGGACCGGCCAGGTCGAACAGCTCCTCGAACTTGCCGTTGCCCAGGTTGCGAAAGACCACCCGCGGCGTTTTGAAAGGATAGCTGGGCAGCTTGGCCTCCACCTCGGGATAGACGCTGCCGGTCACCCAGAACAGGTCCGGCTGGCCGTCGTTGTCCAGGTCGTACATCCCCGCGCCCCAGCCGATGAAGCGCGTCTCCACCCCCAACCCGGCGCGGATGGTCACGTCCTCGAAGTTCCCCTTGCCGTCGTTGCGATACAGGATGCAGGTGTCGTCGGCGAAGTGCGTCTTGAGGATATCCAGGTTGCCGTCCAGGTTGTAGTCCCCGATGCCCAGTCCCATACCGGCCTGCTCCATGCCGTCTTCGTTGAGCGCCACGCCGCTCTCCAGACCGATGTCCGTGAAGGTGCCGTCGTGGTTGTTGCGCAGCAGGAAACTGGGAGTGGAATCGGCGGCCACGTAGAGATCCGGCCAGCCGTCGTTGTCGAAGTCCGCCGCCACCGTGGTCATGCAATAGCTGCCTTTGGCCTTGGCCACGCCGGAAGGCACACTGACGTCGGTGAACGTGCCGTCGCCGTTGTTGTGATAGAGCGCCGGAATGCTGGGCGGCAGCCCGCGCGGGCCGCAGTTCACGGGGATGCCTTTCCAGTTACAGTTGGTATTTTCGCCCGGCTTGGGCACAGACTGGACGTCGAACTCCAGGTAGTTGGCTACAAACAGGTCCAACTTCCCGTCGCGGTCGTAGTCCACGAAGGTGCAGCCGGAGCCCCAGCGCACGCCCGGATGCAGCAACCCGGCTTTTTCGGTGACATCCGTGAAGGTGCCGTCGCCGTTGTTGCGGTAGAGCACGTTCTGGCCCCAGTAGGTGACGAACAGGTCGTCGAAGCCGTCGTTGTTGTAGTCCCCCACGGCCACGGCGGAGGCCCAACCGGTGCGGTGGAGACCGGCCTTTTCGGTCACGTCGCTGAATGTGCCGTCGCGGTTGTTCTTATAGAGCCGGTTGGTGAGGCCGGGCGGCGCGCCCTCGAGCATCGTGCCGTTAAGCAGGAAGATGTCTAGCCAGCCGTCATTATCGTAGTCGATGAAGGCGCAGCCGCAGCCCACGGTTTCGAGAATGTAATTCTTGTTCCGCGGAGGGCCGTACACCAGCGGCGTACGCAAGCCGGCGTGCTCGGCGATATCCGTAAAACGCGCATGAAAGGGCAGACCCGAAGGCTTGCCGCGGGGCATGGGCTTGACGCCGCGCGAAGAGACGCCCTGTCCCCACAGGGGCAGCGCCGAAGCCGCCAGGCTGCCCATCCAGCGTCTTCGCGTCCAGTCCCGTTGCCTGCGCATGATTTTCTCAGTATAGCGATGTGGTAGAAAGGTTCCGATGTCCTTGGACTTTAGCGGAAAACTGGCTGTCGTGACGGGCGGCGCGAACGGCATCGGGCTGGCGACCTCCACGGTGCTGGCTGCCGGGGGAGCCCAGGTGTGGCTCTTCGACCTGGAGCGCGAGCGCCCCGCCGAGACGGCGGCCAGGCTGGGCGGCAGGGGATGCGTGGTGGACGTGACAGACCGCGGCTCGATCGAGGCGGCGCTAGATGCCTGCGGAACGCCGGACATCGTGGTGGCGAACGCCGGCACCGCGGTGGAGGCGGACCTGGGCGATACCGGGCGCGACCTTTGGGACCGCACGCTGGCGATCAATCTCACCGGGGTCTTCCAGACTGTGCAGGCGGCTGCCGCGCGCATGAAGCCGCGGCGGCGCGGCGCCATCGTGATCACCGCCTCCACCAATTCCTATGACGGCGAAGCCCGGCTGACGGCCTACAACGCCAGTAAGGCGGGGCTCCTGGGAATTCTGCACACCGTCGCCAACGAACTCGGTCCGTACGGCATCCGGGTGAACGCGGTGTGTCCGGGCCTGATCCGCACGCGGCTCACCGCGGCGCACTTCTCCAGCCCCGGGCTGCTCAAGGAATACTTCCGCCATATCCCGCTGGGGCGCGGTGGCGAACCGGAGGAGGTGGCCCAGGCCAGCGCCTTCCTGGCGAGCGACCTGGCCTCCTATGTAACCGGGGCGACCCTGTTCGTGGACGGCGGACAAATGGCGGCCAAGTTTGGCACCTGGAGCGAAGACAGCGCCGACTTCACCGAGGGCCGCTGGCGGCTGAAGTAAGCCTCCAACACCGTCGCGGCTCAGTAACACACCCCTCCGATACCGCTCCGGGGACGATTGTGACTCCTGGCTTCTGCCTCCTGACTCCTTGGGCCGCTGTCCGTTTGGTTCCGCCTACCCCGGGTCAGGGAGCGGGCCCTTTACGGCTCGACCATCGAGAGAATCGTCAGCGGGGCGTTGCCTTCCAGCCGGTTGTTGACGAACAGGAACGCCATCTCGCGCTTGTCCCGCGCCCGGCCGATCAGCATCCGCATGGCCTGCCGAGCTTCCGGATTGGGATCGCGGATCTCCGTGTAAGGCGAAAACCGGTTCACGGCCGCCTGGTAGTCCCTCCCCCGGCGCAGCAAGGCCCGGCACACCGCAAAATCCGCGGTGGCGGACTCCGGAATGGCGATCTGTTCGCCGAGTTCGGGCATGCGGCTCCAGGCGTTATATACATGTGCCACACCGTGATTCCGCAGGCAGCGGAAGTAGTCCGGAGTGAGCAGATCGGGGTTGCGAATCTCCACCGCATAGCGATATTGCGGGGGCAGCGCCTCCAGAAACGGATTCAGTTTTTCCAGAAATGTCTTACGGGGTTCCGGCGGGAGCGCGGTGAACTCGAAAATCAGCAACGCGGTCTGCTCGTGATGCGGCCACAGGGGCCTCAGGAACAGGGTCCTGAGCACCTCGGCGTCGAGAAACGTGGGGTTGTCGCTGCCGGTCACCGGCTCGGGCACCTTGAAGGCGAAGCGGAATTCCGGGGGAACCTGCTGAAACAGGCGCCGCCAGTATTCCGGAGCCGGGAACTGGTAAAAGGCGAAGTCTCCGCAGACGATGGGGAAGACCTGGGCATACTCGCGCAGGCACTCCGCTTCGAACCGCTTGCGGGAGAAGCGCCCGCGCGAAAGATAATGGGCGCGGCTGTAGATCTGGCCGATCCAGCCCTCATATTTCCAGGAGCTGGTGCCGATGTAAATGCGCTCGGCGGCCAATCGGCCCAGCGTGGCGGCGAAACGGTCGCGGTCGAAGCCGCCGGGCTCGTCGAAAAGCGTGCCTACCACGCCCAGGCCGTGCGCTCGCCGTACGGGTCGGCTCCCGCCTCGATGACCCCTTCGGGAGTCACCCGGATGAGCACCGGGGCCGCGCCGCTGGCCCAGCGCGAGCGGCTCTCGACTTTGTGCCGGCGCTCGGCGAGTTCGGCCACCACCGACGGTCGGACGCGCTCGTCCAGCAGCAGGTCGCCGGGATACATGGCGTGATTGTCGAAGCTGGAAACCAGGTGGCGCGTCTGAAAGCGCGGCGCTTCGATCGCCGTCTCGGCGTCCATGCCGAACTCCACCACGTCCAGGAAGACCTGAATCAACGATTGATCCTGGTTGTCGCCGCCGGGCGTGGAGAGCGCCATGTAGATCTTGCCCTGGCGCGTCACCAGGGTGGGGCTCAGCGTGACCCGCGGACGCTTGCCGCCGGCCAGCTCGTTGGGATGCCCGGGCACCAGCAGAAAGCTCTGGGCGCGCGTGGTGAGCCCGATGCCGGTGTCGCCGGCGATCACCGTGGGCAGCCAGGCGCCGGAGGGAGTGACCGAGAAGGCCAAACCATCCCGGTCGATCGCATCCACACACGTGGTGTCACGCGCCAGCAGCCCGTCATCCACCGGGAAGCGCGTCATTTCCGACTCGGAGGGGTGCAGCGGCGGATGCTCGCCGATTCTTCCGGGACGAAACTCGGTGGAAGCCTGCTGCCCGATGAGCCGGCGGCGCTCGGCCGCATATTCCTTCGAGAGCAGGCGCTCGGCGGGGACCTGGACAAACTTCGGATCGCCATAATAGGTGTCCCGGTCGGCGTACGCCAGCTTCAGCGCCTCCACCAACGTGTGAATGTACGGCGCGGAGTTCCAGCGCATCGAGCGGAGGTCGAACCCCTCCAGAATATTGAGGGCTTCCAGCATGGCGGGGCCCTGCGTCCAGAAGCCCGGTTTGTACACCTGGTAGTCGCGGTACGTGGTGCTGACCGGGTCTTCGGGCTTGAGGTGAAAGGCGGCCATGTCCTCGTAGCGCAGCAAGCCGTGATTTTCGCGGCTGAAGGCGTCGATGCGGCGGGCGATCTCGCCGCGATAGAAGAAGTCGCGCACTGCGTCAATGGCCGCCACGCGTCCGGCTCCAGCCGCCAGCGCGCGTTTTTCCGCATCCGTCAGGGAGCGCAGAGTATGCGCCAGGTCCGGCTGGTGGAAGATCTCCCCTACCCCGGGGACCCTTCCCTCGGGCATGAAGACGTGCCGCGAAGAAGGCCACAGGCGGAAGAAGCGGCGGCAGCGCTCGATGGCCGCGGCGCGGGTCTCATCCAGGGGAACTCCGTCGGCCAGTTCGATGGCGGGTTCCACTACCTGCGTGAAGGACTTGGTGCCGTACTCCCGCAGCGCCACCAGCGCGGCGTCCATCATACCCGGCACCAGCGCGGGCATCAGGCCGGCTACGGGCACCATCCCTTTCAGGCCGCCGGGTTCCGGCGGATAGAGGATCTCGCCGGGAACCAGGGGCCGCTGCCGGAAAAACTCCGCGGTAGCCATTTTCGGCATGGTGCCCACCCCGGCGATGGCATGCACTTTCCCATCCGTGGTGCGCACCAGGATGGGAGCCTCGCCGCCGATGCCCAGGTGCGAAAACTCGAACACCGCGGCGGCCAGCATGGTGGCGACACCCGCATCCACGGCGTTGCCCCCTTGATGAAACAGGCGCATGCCCGCCTCCACCGCAGGGTCGCTGCCCCCTGCCACCGCGCCGCGCAACCCTCGCCAGGACTGCCGCACCGGCCTTTCGTACCGTTGCGCACAGGCCGCTACCGCCAAGCCGATCCATAGCACCCAGATCCTGCGTAGCATCACAGTCCCTTCATTCTACGCCCTCCGCTATAATAGCGATCGGCCTGTGAGGGAATCCCAACCAACGCCTCCGCGCGCGGACGCGGAAAACCCGCCGCCTGAGGAGCCCATGCTCTACTGCCCGGTGTGCTCCACGCGCCTCACCGCGCGCAAGTGCAAACTGCTGTGCGAGAAGTGCGGATACTACATGAGCTGCGCGGATTACTACTGACCGGACGCCCGATGAAGAAACACACCCCGCTGGTTGCCGCACTTTGCCGATTGCTGCCCGCCGCCCTGGCGGCTCTGGCCCTGGCCGCCGCACCGTCCGCGGGCGACGGCCGGCGCTGGTGGTCCTACGTAAAGTATCTGGCGGACGACAAGCTGGAAGGCCGCAACACCGGCAGCGAGGGATACCGCAAGGCGGCGGCGTACGTGGCCGGCGAGTTCGAACGGGCGGGCCTGAAAGCGGCCGGGACCGGCGGCTATTTCCAGCCGGTGAAGTTTCGCACCCGGCGCATCCTCGAGACAGGCTGCGGGCTGGAACTGCTGCGCCACGGAGCGGCCGAACCGCTGGCGCTGGGCGAAGACGCCGTCATCAGCACGCGCATCGATCCGGCTCCCCGCGTGGAAGCGGGCCTGGTGTTTGCGGGCTACGGCCTGACCGTGCCCGAAATGCATTATGACGACCTGGCCGGACTGGACCTGCGCGGCAAGATCGTGGTTTACCTGGCAGGCAGCCCGGGGAACATTTCCGGCCCTCTGCGGGCGCATTACCAGTCGGCGCCGGAGCGGGGCCGTTTTCTGGAGCGCGCGGGGGTACTCGGCGCGATCGCGATTCCGGACCCGCACCATATGGATATCCCGTGGGCCCGTATGGCGCTCTCGCGTTTCCAGACTTCCATGAGCCTGGCCGCCTCCGGTGCGGAAGAGGACCACGGCCTGCGCTTCGCGGCCACCTGGAACCCGGCCCGCGCGGAAAAACTGCTGGCGGGCACGGGGCACACCTTCGAGGAGTTACAAGCCCTGGCGGATGCCGGCAAGCCCCTGCCCCGCTTCCCCCTGCCGGTATCCCTGCGTGCCAAGGTGGAGGTGGAGCGCGCGGAAGTCGAGTCGCCGAACGTAGTGGCGCTGCTGCCCGGCGCCGACCCGGCGCTCGAAAACGAATACGTGGTTCTTTCGGCGCACCTGGATCATCTTGGGGTGGGCGAACCCATTCAGGGGGATCCGATCTACAACGGCGCCATGGATGACGCTTCGGGCGTGGCCACCCTGCTCGATATCGCCGCCGCGCTCCACCACGAAAAGGCCCGGCTGCGCCGCTCCGTGCTTTTTCTGGCCGTCACCGGTGAAGAGAAGGGACTCCTGGGCTCGCGTTACTTTGCCACCCATCCCACTGTAGACACGCGCCACATCGTGGCGGATCTGAACGTGGACATGTTCCTGCCGTTGTACCCGCTGCACCTGGTGACGGTCTACGGCCTGGAAGAATCCGACCTCGGAGACCACATTCGCGAAGTTGCGGCAAAATTGGGGATAGGAGTGCAGGAAGACCCGGAGCCGCAGCGCAACTCGTTTATCCGTAGCGACCAGTACAGCTTCATTCGCAGCGGCGTGCCGTCCCTGGCCTTCAAAGACGGATATCGCCGGGGCACGCCCGAGGAAAAGATCTTCAAAACGTGGCTGCGGGAGCGCTACCACGCGCCTTCGGACGATCTGTGCCAACCGGTGGACCTCCAGGCTGCGGCGGACTTCAACCGCTTGGTGCGGATGCTCGCCGAATCGGTGGCCAACGACCCTCAGCGGCCCCACTGGAAGGCCGCCAGCTTCTTCCGCCGCTTCGCGGACTAGGAAAAAGCCCGGTTGTTACACTGAAAGGATGATGCAGGAAGAATACCCTCCCCTCCGCCCGCCGGCACGCCTGCTGCTGGGGCCGGGCCCCAGCATGGTGGCGCCGCGCGTGTACCAGGCGCTGGCCCAGCCGATTGTCGGACACCTGGATCCGTATTTCTTCGAAGTGGCCGAGGAGGTCCGCAAGCTGCTGGGGTACGTGTTTTCGACCAATAACGCATTCAACCTGGCCATCTCCGGCACGGGCAGTTCCGGAATGGAAGCCGCCGTAGCCAACTTCGCGGAACCTGGGCGGAAATTCGCGGTGCTGGTCAACGGCTTCTTCTGCGAGCGCATCACGGAGATGGCGCGGCGGCAGGGGGCCGAGGTGGTGCGCCTGGAAAAACCCTGGGGCGAGGTCTTCGACGAGCAGGAGGCCCGCGAGTTCATCCGCCGCGAGAAACCGCGCGTGGTGGCCTACGTGCAGGCCGAGACTTCCGCGGGCGCGTTCCAGCCGGGCAAAGCCATTTGCGAAGCGGCGCATGAAGTCGATGCCGTGGTGATCGCGGACTGCGTCACCTCGCTGGGAGGCATGCCCGTGCTGGTGGACGAAACCGGCATCGACATCGCCTACAGTTGCTCGCAGAAGGGCCTGAGTTGCCCGCCGGGCCTGGCGCCGGTTACCGTATCGCCGCGCGCCCTGGAAAGACTGCGGACGCGTCCGGCGCCGCCGCATTCCTGGTACCTGGACCTCCAACTGCTGGACACGTATTACAGCGGCCGTAAGTATCATCACACGGCGTCGGCCACCATGCTGTACGCGCTTCGCGAAGCCCTGGTGCTGATTCGCGAGGAGGGTATCGAGAAGCGCTGGGATCGGCACCGGCGCAATCACCAGGCCTTCGTCGCCGGGATCGAGGCGATGGGGCTGCGCATGCACGTGGCCGAAGGCCGCCGCCTGTGGACGCTCAACACGCCGCGCGTCCCGGAGGGAGTGGACGACGCCAAGGTGCGCAAACGGCTGCTGGAGGAGGACGGCATCGAAATCGCGGGCGGGTTCGGGCCGCTGGCCGGCAAAGTGTTCCGCATCGGCCTGATGGGCGCCTCTTCGACCCCGGAAAACGTGCTGCTCATCCTGGAGAAGCTGGAAAGAGCGCTGCGGGCCGAAGGGTTCCGCCCCACGGAGAGCGGCCGCTCCGCCGCCGAGCAGGCTCTCGGCGCGGCGGCGCGCTAATCCGCCGCCACCCGAAAGCCGTAGTCGGCATAGCAGAACTCGGGCGGGATACTGCTGCGCGCGGCGCAGCGCGCGATCTTGATGTGATGCCGCCAGGAGCCGCCGCGGGAAGCTTTGCGCGCGCCCGTTTCCGGTCCCCTGGGGTTCTCCGCCGGCGACGCCGCATACCAGGACGGGTCATACCAGTCCCCGCACCATTCGTGCACGTTCTCGCACACGTCGTACAGGCCGAAACCGTTGGGCGCTGAGGTGCCCACCGGCTCGGGTCCGTTGCGCCAGCGCCCGGCGTAGTCTGCCCGCTCGAAGACCGGCGTGTTTCCCCAAGGGTACAGACACTGTTCCAGCCCGCCGCGGGCGGCATACTCCCACTCCGCTTCGTAAGGCAGCCGGATGCGCGTCCCGAAGCGCTCGGAAAGCCACCGGCAATAGGCCTCGGCGTCGTGCCAACTGACCGCCACCACGGGCTGCCCGGGATACCCGAACTCTCGGCGCTCCCTCCAGGGGGAGGCTTCCCGCCCAGTGGCCAGCCGGAAGGCGTCGTACTCCGCGTTGGTCACCTGGAAGCGGCAGACGCGGAACGGCGCCACCCGGACTCGGTGTACCGGGCGCTCTTCATCCCGGCCATCCTCCTGCCCCATCAAAAACTCCCCGCCCGGCAGCGCGAGCAGATCCGCGGGTTCCAGGCGGAAGTCGGGGGTCACTGGCTGACGGTCTGCCGGCGGCGGGCCGCGAAGTACTGCTCCAGCGCCTGCTCCAGGGGAGGCATGGGCTCCAGGCCCAGACTCGCGATTTTGGCGTTCGCCAGCGCCGAAAACTTGGGGCGGCGGGCCACCGTGCGGTATTCCCGCTCGTTGGTGGGGTGCAGTTCCGGATCGAGACCAGCCACCCGGAAGATCAGTTGTGCGTAGCGGAACCAGGAAATCGGTGTGCCCCCGCCGATATGGAAGATCCCGGATTGGCCGCGCTCCACCAGGTCGATGGTGCGCGACGCCAGGGCGGGCGCGTAGGTGGGGGAAGCCACGTAGTCTTCCACCACGCGGATCGGCTGGCCGCCGGAAGCCAGCCGGAGCATGAGTTCCACGAAATTGCCGCGGGCGGTTTTGAGCCCTCCCGGTCCGAAGACGCCGCTGGTGCGAACCACCAGCGCGTTGTCGAGGTAGGCCTGGGCGAACAGTTCGCCGGCCAGCTTGGAGACCGCGTAAGCCCCCAGGGGATGCGTGGGGTCAGCTTCCGTGTAGGGGCGCCCGGCCGTGCCGTCAAAGACGTAGTCGGTCGAAAAGTGCACCAACTGCGCATCGGTCTGGCGGCAGGCCATGGCCAGGTTGCGAACCGCCAGCGCATTCACCGCGAAAGCCGCCTGCGGCTCCTGCTCCGCGATATCCACCTGGTTATAGGCGGCGGCGTTGAAGACTACCGCCGGATCGAACTCGGCCAGCGCCTCCTCCACTTGGCTGCCGCTGGTGATGTCCAGCCTGGCGCGGTCCCACCCGGACGTCGAATAGCCGCGCGCCGTAAGCTCCCGCACCAACTCCATTCCCAGTTGCCCGCCGCTCCCGAACACAACCGCTTTTCGCGTCATAGAAAACATTGAGAATAACGCATGGCGGCCGGCACTGCCAGACGGACCGCCCCGGGCGGTTTGAAACCCGGATCCGATGACCCGCGTAAAACCAGTTGTAGGCAGGAGGTGGACCGTGAGACGGATGCTGCAACCCCACCTGAGCCGGGGGCACATAGCGAACTACCTGGGCACTCTGTTGTTTTTCGGGCTGCTGGCAGTGCTGGTGGTGTCCGTATATTCGGGCGTCCGATCGCTGCCCGTCTATTAGGACGCCGCCGTCACCACCGGTGCGTGAAGATCAGCCAGATGACCAGAATGGCGCCGCCCCCAAGCAGAGCGGCGGCCGCGCGCCGCACGGTGGGCGTAAGCCACTGAAGGCCCTCCGGGGCAGCCTCCTCTCCCATGACCGACTGACGCACGCGCTGCTGGATGGCAGAGGGCAGATTCCGGATGGCCTTGTTGATCTCGTGCCTTCCCCGCCGGTCCGCGATCAGGATGGTGGCCGAATTTAGCCCGTTGGTGGACTTCAACAGTTTCTTGCGGAGCGACACTGGGACGTCCTTGACCGAGCGATAAACCGCTTCCAGGTTCCCTGCCGAAATCAGAATTGTTGAAGTCTTCAACACACCCGAGGTGGCCGGGGGGTTCTCCTCCCCGCAGTGCGGGCAGACGGATGTATCGCCGGGATCGAACTTCTTTTTGCAGCGCCGGCAGATCATGCCTTACCCCGCCAATACCTGCGGAGCCCGGTTCGCCTTTTCCCGCAGGGGCCGCTCCTCCAGGTTCTCCAGCACCACCTGAATAAACCCCAAAGCAGCTTTCGACAGCGCTTTGTCTTTGCGATAGATGAGCCCGAGCCTGCGTACCATCGGTTCCGGGCCGAGGGGAATGGCGCATAACGCGCCAGCCTCGATTTCCTCGCGGCAGTTGGAGTGAGCCAGGAACGAAATTCCCAAACCGGCCATCACGAAGCGCTTCATCATTTCCGTGGAATCGAGTTCCATGGAGACGAAGATTTCTCCCTCCACCACCTCGAACCAGGCATCCAGGCGCGAGCGGGTCTTTCCGGTCTTGGGGAGCAGCAGCGGATATCCTAACAACTCATGCGCCAGAACGAACTTGCGTTCGGCCAGCGGATGCCCCCCGGGCACGATGAGGCGGATCTCGTCGCGGTGGATCGTCACCACTTGCAGGCGCCTCTCCTCCACCGGCAATTGCGTCAGCCCAAAATCCGCGATGTTCTCCATCACCGCTTCCACCACCCGCGAACCATAGGAGCGGTCCACCTGCAACTGTACCGCCGGGAAGAGGTGCCTGTATTCCGAAAACACGCGCGGCAGCACGTAGATGCAGGTGGCTTCGTTGGCGGCGATGACCAGTTCCCCGCGGGGATTGCGCTCCAGTTCGTTGATGGCGTCCTGCGCCTGGCGCCGCAGATCCAACAGCCGCTCGGCATAACCGGCGAAAATCTTGCCGGCCGTGGTCAGGGAAATGCGGCTGCCGAAACGCTCGAAAAGCGAGGTTTTGAGTTCCTGCTCCAACTGGCGCACCTGGGCGCTGATGGCCGGCTGGGTCCGATAGCAGGTTTGGGCTGCCTTCGAAAAGCTCTTCAGCCGGACGATCTCAAGGAATGTGTGCAGTTGGTCAAAGTCCATGACAACTTGACTGCCTCGCCCGCCCGGCACGCCCTGAGATCCGCCGCCGAAACAAATTGTGAATCGGAAGGATAGAAATAATGAATTTCCCTCTCCGTGCCGGCTTTGGTAAGTATTGTAACAGAAGGCGCCCGGGTGGTGCGGTTGGAGAGTACCGTGGAATGCCGTAGCCGCCCGTTCAGCGGGTGAAGCACCGCACCTCCTACCCGGCGCCGCATTCCGCCGGTTGCGCCGTAACCGCTCCGATTATACCCTGAATTCATGCTTCCGCCGAATCTTCGGGGTGGTCCCCCAGAGTCGGAAAATTAGGTGCGTTTTCCTGGCTGGGTGCCGGTCTTCTCCGCCCTCCTGATGGTCCCCCAGTGGCTGCCGGCGCAAAGCGCGAATAGCGTCCTGCTGGTGGTGAACCAGGCGGACAGCCTCTCCCGCCGGGTGGGTGATTATTATGTCCACAAGCGGTCCATCCCCCTCAAAAATGTCTGCCGCCTGAATGTGACCTCCGAGGAGGCCGTCTCCCGGGAGGTCTATGAAACGGACGTGGAGCGGCCGGTGGCTGCCTGTCTGGAAAAAAACGGCCTCCAGGAACAGGTTCTGTATATCGCTACCACGATCGGCGTGCCCCTGCGGGTCACCGGTCCCGGCCACGGCCCTTCTTCGGAGACTGCGGCGGTGGATTCCGAATTGACGCTCCTCTACGCCAAGGCCAAAGGGATGAAGGTCGCCCGGGCGGGAATGGTGCCCAATCCGTTTTTCGGAAAGACCGCGGAGCCGTTCCGGCACCCCCGCTTTCCCATCTACCTGGTAACGCGCCTTGCGGGATACGATTTCGCGGACATCCAGGGAATGATCGACAGCTCGTTGAGAGCCCGCAATCGGGGGAAGTTCGTGCTGGATCTGAACTCCGCGGAAAGCGGCCCGGGCAACGACTGGCTGCGGCAGGCGGCGGCGCAACTGCCGGCCGGCCGCGTGCTCGTGGACGAAACCAGCCGCGTGCTTTACGGCCTGAGCGACGTGATCGGTTATGCCTCGTGGGGCTCGAACGACTCCAACCGCCACCGCCGCATGCTGGGGTTCCACTGGCTGCCTGGGGCCATCGTCACCGAGTTCGTCTCCACTGACGGCCGCACCTTCCACCGGCCCCCGGACACCTGGAATATCACCACCTGGAAGGATCCGGCGCATTTCTTTGCGGGTTCTCCGCAAAGCCTGGCCGCCGACTACATCCACGAGGGCGCCACCGGGGCATCCGGCCATGTCGACGAGCCCTTCCTGGCTGCTACGCCTCGCCCGAATTATCTGTTCCCGGCGTATTACAGCGGCCGGAACCTGGCCGAGAGCTACTACCTGGCGATTCCCGGCCTGAGCTGGATGAACATTGTAATCGGCGATCCGCTGTGCCGCATCGGCCGCCCCCGCTAGCGCGTTATTGGCTTTCTTACAATGTCTTACACCCCCCTGCGGGCAATCGTGTTACATTCGAGCCGTGCGCATCCTGCTCATCGATGATGACGTGGAACTCTGCGCGCTGTTGGGAGAACTGCTGGCGCGGGAAGGTTTCCGCGTCGAGGCCCGCCACGAAGGATGGCAGGGCCTGAACCGGGCACTCGAAGGACAATGCGACCTGGTGGTCCTGGACGTCATGCTTCCGGGCCTGGACGGCTTCGAGATCCTGCGGCGGCTGCGTAAACAGAGCCGCATCCCTGTGCTCATGTTGACCGCCCGGGGAGAGGATGTGGACCGTATTATCGGGCTGGAGCTGGGAGCCGACGACTACCTGCCCAAGCCGTTCAACCCGCGGGAATTGGTCGCGCGCGTGCGAGCCATCCTGCGGCGCTACGAACCCCGCGCGGAAGCCGCCTCCGGCCGGCTCGAGGTCAACGGCGTGGTGCTCGATCCGGGTACCCGTGAGGTGCTGGTGGACGGCAAGCCGATCGAGCTGACCACCTTCGAATTCGACATTCTCGAGCTGCTGATGCAGGGCGCCGGCCGGGTGGTTTCCCGGGACAATCTGATGGAAAGCCTGTACAACCGCAAGGCCACGCCCTTCGACCGTTCGATCGACATGCACGTCAGCCATCTGCGCCGCAAGCTGGAAGCCAGCCGCCCGCTGATTAAGACCATCCGCGGCATGGGCTACCAGTTCCTGCGGGCGCCGGGAGACGAAGCGTGAACCATCGCGGCTTGGTAACCTGCTGCAAATATGACTCCTGGCGTCTGGCTCCTGACTCCTTGGGCCGCTGCCCGTTTGGTTCCGCGTTGTCCGGGTCAGGGAGCGGTTCTTCCTAAGGCGTATGAACTCGCTCTTCGCCAAGATCCTGCTGTGGTTTTGGGCCACCATGGCCGTCTCCGTGGTGGTCTCCGCGCTGGCTTCCGCGCTGAACGAGGACTCTTTCGACCGGCCCTCTCCCTTAACGCGCATGGCCTCGTTCCAACTGGGAGAAGCGCGGCATGCCTACGAGACCGGCGGCAAACCGGAACTGGAGGCCTTCCTGCGGCGCCTGCATACGGTGTATCGCGGGCCGGCTTTTCTGACCGACGGGGCCGGGCGGGACATCGTCACCGGCGAAGACCACTCCGCCTGGCTCGCGCAGGCGCGGCGCCGCCCCAGCTTCACCGTCACCGTGCAGGACCGCAAATTGACCGCCCGCGGTGTCACCGACGGGCGCTACTGGTTCCTGGTGGCCATCCCGCCGCGCCGCATCGGAGGCTTGTTCCTTCGCTCCGAGCATTGGGAGACGCTGGCTTTGGGCGTGTTCTTCTGCTACTGGCTGGCCTATCATCTGACCCGCCCGGTGCGGAGGCTCCAGAAGGCCGTCGAGCGCTTCGGCAGCGGCGATCTCTCGGCCCGCGCGGGCTCCAGCCGCCGGGACGAACTGGGGGATCTGGCGCGCACGTTCGACCAGATGGCGGAGCGCATTCAAACCCTGGTCTCCGCCGAGCGCCGGCTGCTGCTGGACATTTCTCATGAGCTGCGCTCCCCGCTGGCGCGGCTGGGGGTGGCCATCGAACTGGCCCGGTCGGGCGACGACCGCGAAGCCGCGCTGAGCCGCATCGAGAAGGAGTCTGACCGGCTCAACCAACTGGTCGGGGAACTCATCCAGGTCACCCGCGCTGAGGGTGATCCGGCCACCCGCCGGAGCGAACCGGTGCGCCTCGATCAACTGCTCGCGGAGGTGGCGGAAGACGCCTCGGTGGAGGCGCAAGCCCGCAACTGCTCTGTCGATTGGGCGGGCGCGGAGCCCGCCGTCCTACGAGGGGATCCCGAACTGCTGCGCCGCGCCATCGAAAACGTGCTGCGCAATGCGGTGCGTTATGCGCCGGAGGGCAGCCGCGTGAGCGTGACCCTGGAGCGCTCCGGCGGCCTGGGGCTGATCCGCGTGCGGGACTACGGCCCGGGAGTCCCGGAAGAGAGCCTGCCGCGCATCTTCGACGCCTTCTACCGCGTGGAAAGCGACCGCAACCGGGTCAACGGCGGAGGCGCGGGCCTGGGGCTTTCCATCGCGCGCCGCGCCGTCGAGCTGCACCACGGCCACATCCGCGCCAGCAATGCCAATCCGGGCCTGCTGGTGGAAATGGAATTGCCGCTGGAAGCCCCGGTTGGGGCAAAAATCTGAAGCGCCCCGACGCTATTTCTTCTTCTTGTCGAGAATCTTCATGTTGGCCGGCAGGGTGAACAGATCGTCCGTCATGTCCTGGTTGATCTGCACGCCGTCAGAGAAAATCTCGTAGATCTTCTCGCCGTTGCGCTCACGGCGGATGGCGTGCGGCCACATGACCCCGCCGCCTACATCGCGATACTTCGAAAACACGGTCAGTTCTTCGTCGCGTTCTTTGGTGATCGGATTGCGCCGGTAATACACCTGGCGGGAAGGCAGCTTCGTATCCTGGTTGAAATACACCGTGGTGGTGCGGTTGTCCGCGTCGGTAATGTCCACCACCTCGCACGGCTGGTTATCCACGAGGTCGATGCCGCGCGACTCGAACAGCAAGCCAGGTTCGCCCAGTCTTTGCCGCAGGATGTAGAAGATGTTGTGCAGCGTGCTGTCTTTGAAGCGCTCGATCTGGTCTGCGGGCAGCGGGCGGGCGCCCCGGAACGTGATCTCGTACCCCTTCCCATCGGTGAACAGGATCGCCGGCTCGCCGCTCTTACCGAAGGCCTCCCGCTCGCGCACTCCTAAGAATCCCGGCACCGGGGGTTCCGGCCGGATCAGATAGCGGGTATAGATCTTGGCCAGAGAGAGGCCCGAGATCTGTTCCCGATAGAAGGAGTAGGCGCGTCCGGATTCGATCCGGTTGCGCATGGCCAGGTAGTGGTCCCCGCCCATCGCGGCCAGGACCTCATCGATCACCCGCTTTCCGCGCGCCTGCGCGGCGGTCTGGGCGCCGGCGAACCGTCCGGCCAGGCACAGCAGGACAGCAAAGCTCCACATCCGTTTCATGGCTGCTTCTTGAGGTCCTCCGGCTTCAAACCGGTGTTGAGTTTGTACTCCATCACCGTGAGATCGGCAAACTTCCGGCCGCCGCGCTCGATGGTGATCTTGTGAGGCACCTTCAGCCCGTTGACCTCCTGGAAATCGGCGTAGCGGTCTTCCACAGCCATGGGTGTGCCCGCCATCTGGACAGACTCGTAAGTGACCTTTTCGGGCAGCCCGGTCTGGGAGTTCACCACCAGGCGCGCGGAGTGGCCCTCGCGGTCGGAGATTTCCAGGGTGTCGTCGGAGACGGCCGTGACGGTGCGGCCGGGAATTTGATCGCTGAGCAGGAAGCGGAAGTAGAGCCGGAACAGGTCGCCTTGCACCTGCTTGAGCTGGGCCGCGCCCAGCGGCCCCGTGCCTTGCGGGGTGTGCACCCAGCCGGACTGGCCGTCCGAATAAGCGGAGATCTTCCCGAACGGCATCTCGCTATCCTGCCGGAAGTGGTTCGGCTCCAGCCACTGGTCGGTTTGCTTCACTTTCATGCCGCCGGCCGATTGGTCGAGGCGAAAGTCGATCACCTCCACCACATCCCGCACGGCAGCCAGTTTCGCCGCGCCGCCCACCGCCTCCTGCACGCGCTGCAGCAACTGTTTGCCCTTGGCCAGGCTCCCCGGATCGGCCGCGGCCTTCTCGGACGGCGGCTCGGGAATCGTCAGGTCCAGGGTCTTCACTGGCGCCCCCAGCGCCGAGAGTGGCTTTCCGAAGTCTTCCGGCTTGCCGACGGCCACAATCGTCAGATCTTTCGGCGACAGGTGCTCGCGCGCGACCCGCAGAACGTCGGCCCGGCTGACCGCCGCCAGAGCTTTCTGGTACCGCTGGATGAAGTCCTTCGGGTAACCGAAGTACTCGTAGGTCAGCAGGCGTCCGAGCGTCTTGGCCTTGGTGTCGAACTCGAAGACCATGCTGTTCAAGGCCGTATCCTTGGCGATCTGCAACTCCGACTCGCTCACTTCCCCGGAGCGGATGCGTTCGATCTCCTGCTGGACGGCCTGGATCGTGTCGGTGGTCGAGGCGGACTTGGTGCTGCCCGAGATGCGGAACAGACCGGGATGATCGAAGTCGGCGCCCCAGTCCGCCGAGATGCTGTAGGCGTACCCCAACTGCGTGCGGACCTTGCGGAACAAGCGGCTGGAGAAGCCGCCGCCCAAAATATCGGCCATCACCTCCAGCGCCGGAAAATCCCGGTCGCTCACCATGCCGCCCAGGTGCCCGACCACGAAGGCGGTCTGCGTCACGTCGTTCTTGGAAGCCAGGTAGACGCCCGCGGCGGACTCCCGCTGGACCGCCGGAAAGGCCGGCACCTTCGGCTGTTCCACGGTCCAGTCCGCAAATAGTTTCTCAATCCGGGCCTTCATTTGGGCGGTGGAAAAATCCCCCCGAATCGCCAGCATGGTGTTGGCCGGGAAAAAGTACCGCCGGTAGAAGCCCAGCAGGTCTTCGCGCTGGATGCGGTTCACGGTGGCGTATTCGATCTGCCAGCCATAGGGCGTGCTTCGCCCGTAGACGATATTGGCGAACTCGCGCTGCGCGATCCCGTGCTCGTCGTCGTTGCGGCGCGCAATGCTGCTGCGAAGCTGCGTCTTGGCCAGGTCGATCTTGTCCTGCCGGAACTCGGGCGCCGTCAGCACGTCGTGGAATACGCCCAGCACTTCGTCGGTGTTCTCCTTCAGCGTGCTGAACGAGACCGAGCCGGTGCTCTCCCCGATGCCCGCCTCCACCGACGCCGCGATGTTTTCGAGTTCCACGTCCAGTTGGTCCCCGGTCTTGGTCCTGGTTCCGCCGGTGCGCATGACCATCCCGGTCACCGTGGCCAGGCCGACCTTGTCCGCGGGATCGAAGAGATTGCCCGTGCGCACCAGGGCCGTGCCGCTCACCAACGGCAGTTCGTGGTCTTCCAGCAAATACAGGCGCAGGCCGTTGGGCAGCGTGAAAGTCGCCACCGGGGGGATCTGGATGGGCCGCAGCGTTGGATACTTCAGGTCTTTGTACGATGGCGCTGCGGGGCGCGCCGCGGGCGGTTTGGCCGCGGGGGTCTGCGCGGCCAGGACGGCGGCGGCCAGGAGGCAGAGCACCGGCAGGGCGGCCCTCATTGCGCGCCTCCCGCGGGCTTGGCCGGCTGCGAGGTGTACGTCACGGTGCGCTGCTCCGGCACGAAGCAGCTCCGGGCGACGCGCTGCACATCGCCGGCGGTCACCTTTTCGACGTCCTGAATCGAGGTGAACAGCTTGCGCCAGTCCCCGTAATCCGCATAGTAGGCCGTGAGCAGAGAGGCCAGGCCCGGGTTGCTGGCCAGCCTGCGGATCAGGCCGGCGCGCGTTTTGGTCTTCACGCGGGACAGCTCCTCTTCGCTGACTTTTTCGTTCTTGAACCGCTCCAGCAGGGCGTAGAGTTCCTTCTCATTCTCCTCGACCGTGTGGCCCAGCGCCGGCCCGATGAAAAAGACGAACAGGTTGGGATACTTGCCCCCCGGGAAGGTGTCCCCGCTGGAAGCAAACAAGGCCATGCGCTTATCCCGGACCATATCCGCGTACATGCGGCTGGTGCGGCCGCCCGAGAGCAATTCCGATATGACATCAAACACCGGATCGTCCTTGTCGTACTCGTCCGGCCGCTTGTAGCCCACCATCAGGATGGGCTGGCTGGGAGAGTAGACGTCGCTCCGCTTGGGGCCTGCCTGCGAAGGCTCCACGGTGTGCAGCAGGGGCGGCATGGGACGCCGGGGCAAGGCGGAGAAATATTTGTCGGCCAGCCGCTTGGCCTCCGACGGCTGGACATCGCCCACGATACCCATGGTGATGTTGGCCGGCACGTAGTATTTGCGGAAGAACTCCCAGGCGTCTTCCACGCGCAGGTTGCGGATATCGCTGGGCCAGCCGGTGCCCATCACGCGGTAGGGATGCGCCTCGAACGCCGTGGCCAGGAAGCTCTGAAACAGCTTGCCGCGAGGACTGGATTCCACCCGCATGCGATACTCCTCCATTACCACGTCGCGTTCCTTGTAGAACTCCCGGAACACCGGATGCAGAAATCGCTGCGACTCCAGCAGGAACCACAGCTCGATGCGGTTGGACGGCAGGCTGTAGAAGTATTCCGTGGCATCCAGGCCGGTGGAGGCGTTCATGCCCACGCCGCCGTTTTCCTCGATGATCTGCGGAAACAGGTTGGGCACCACGTACGAGTTCGCCTTCTCGATGGCCGCCTTCAATTCCGTCTCGAGGACCTTGATTTTTTGGGGATCGGCGCGCTTACCCTTGTTCCGCTCGTCGTCCAGGCGGTTGTAGACCTGTTCGACGTCGGCGAGGGCCTTCTTCTCCTCCGGCCAGTTCCGGGTGCCGATGCTCTCGGTGCCCTTGAAGGCCATGTGCTCGAACATGTGGGCAATCCCGGTCTCCCCGGAAGGATCGTCCACGGAGCCCGCATTCACATAGGTGTGGAAGGAAACCACCGGCGCTTCGTGCCGTTCCACCACGATGAAGTGCAGCCCGTTGGCCAGCGTGAACTCGGTGACTTTCTTTTCGAATTCTTTCAGGTCCTGCGCTCCCAGGACGAGAGGCAGCAAAAACAGCACGCAGCGGAGTGGACGCATACAGATAGGCTCTGACGACAGTCTTCTCTCTGAAGTTAGCACGGCGGTGCGCCGGCCGTGGGCGCGGCGCCGGCTCCCCTGCCGGTAGCTCGACAAGAAAGCCGCTTCAGACGACTCGAAACAACTCCCGGCGACCCGTGGTCCACAAGTCGGTGTATCCTTTCGCCTTTTCGCGGGCCTGCGGGTCCGAGGAGTACCTCGTCATCAGCTCTTCGAACTCGGATGCCGATTCGACTTCGTGCTCCATGATCACATGATTAAACTCCCCGGTGAGGTCCGTCATAACGCGGAAATTCCGGAGGTTCCCCGCATTTGCCATGTCCTTCAGTTGAGCCGCCAGCTTGCCTGCCTGCCCCGGCTTGGCGATGAAACTGTTGCGCACGATAACCATAGTCCAGCCTCCTCTCGGCAAATCGTACCATTGCCCTGTGGCTGCGTTGGCTCACCGGTCTCACGCCTTCGCCAGGCTCTCCACGTACTCCATGGGGCAGCCAACACCTTCCACCTTCACCCCAAGGCCCCGCAGCACGCTGCCGCAAACTCTGATCCGGTCCATCCCATGGAAATATATGGATCTGGTGGTGCAAAAGGGCTGTCCAACTGTACGTCGTTCAGCGTCTTAGCCAGGTCCAGAAGACGTCGCGTATGCCCAGGACTCCTGGCCGGAGAAGATGTCAAACAGATCCATAAATCGACCCATTCCTTTCGTGTCGTCCGTGCATGCATCCTGCGCCTGATCGAGCGAGTCAAGAACGATTTCGCGCAGCCGCCGCACTCCGTCCACACAGGGAAAACACCACTTCGAAGTCCACGCCTGCCAGATCGGCAGTCCCAAAGTTCAGGGGTGCGCGTTCATTATTCGCGCCTGCGGGGCAAACCGTGGCAGCCATGTCCCATTCCAAGCCCCTCTCCCGTCTCGCCCAACGCCAGGCGGGCTCATTTTGTTGGGGCCTGCTTCGTGGATTTCAGAATCCGCAGCACGGAGAGTATCGTGTTCCAACTGCGGGTCGTCGCCGGCGCACCAAAAAGTTCGTCGATCTGCCCCAGATAACCGATCGTCTTCATGTGGCGGCGGTAGACTCCAAACACCAGTCGATTCTTCAACCCGAGAATTCGTACGGCCCACTCCCCGTCCTCGGGAATGGCGGTCGGAAGGCGCACGTTGCCGCGACCAGCCCTCGAAAGGATGCTCACAAACCGGACCACATCGGGAGGTGACGGCTCAGTTCCAAACGGGTTCTCCATCTCCAATCGGATAAGATCACTGCCTTCGCAGAGCGCAACTTCCGCATCAAGCCGCAGCTTCCGGCACAGTTCAGCAACGAAGTTTACGCGTGAGACAGGTTTTCGAACTACAAAAGTGCCTGCCGCGCCGACATTCACGACATCGTAGGCGCCCAGTTCCTTTGCGATCAGGCTTGGGCGGACGGTCCTGTACCCTCCAACGTTGATCCCCCGGAGAAAGACAATGAAAGCCATACCGCGTCTGTGGAGGCCATTATTACATCATCAACGAGCGCGGCAGCTTGCAATGAGCGCGAGCGCCGCCCCGCAACTCAGGTGGACTCGAAACCGCCACGGCGGTACCAGAAGGTCTGGATTTTGCTCGCCGGGAGGCAGCCGTCGCCGTCCATAGTGCGCGCCACCCACAATTCCAGCCATTCGACCTTGCGGATCTGCGCCGGCCGGAACCGTGGTGGCACGCAATCTTCAATGAATGTGAGCAGGGCGGCTGCCCCATCATCAATCAATCCGAGCAGCCGCGCTGTTATCGATCACGACCGTTTACGCTCGCGATCCGCTACAGGTTAGCTACATGCCGCGGGGATCGCCGTACAGGCTCCATTCACCAGAGTGGTGATATTCGTACTGGTGAAGGCGCTCGCACCCTCTTCTTTGACAGCCGTTGACGTATAGCCCCAACTGGTAACGCCGACGACAATGTTGCGGTTTGGCGCCGAACCGTTTGTCTCGCCGGTGAGTGTGGGTGCAATCCCAAAGTTGACGATCCAGGGGCCGCCGCTAGATCCGCCGTCCATATTGGAGCCGATGATCGTGTTGTTGGAATACGTGGTGTTCTTGAACCCGGAGGAATCGTTACGCTCCATATAAACCCCGTTGTCCAAGCCCGCCGGATACCCCAACTGGGTGATTTGAGTCTGGTTATTCACGAACCCGTAACCGCCGGTTGCATACCCAAACCAGCCGGTACTGTTCCCCGGATAGGCCCCGCTGGGGTTCGTGTTCAGGACCAGCACGGCGACGTCGTTGGTGCAGATGACGCCGGATTGGTAGCAGCTGTCGGTTCCGTTGTAGTACGAGCTCAACAAGGACGCGCGCGCGACCGTGTAGGTGCCATAAGGAGCGGCGCCGTTCCGATATCCCGGAATGAACTGCCAGTTCGTGTAGAACTGTTTCTGTCCGAAGTTCGCTACGCAGTGGGCCGCGGTGACGGCCACTCCCCGCTTGATCAGCGACGCGGAGCAAATATATGTAGCGCTGCCCATGTTGAAGAACAGTTTCCCAGCCGGACGGTACGGGAAGTAGGTGTTCGTCGGGGTTACTCCACCGGAGCTGAGATCGGCCTTGGCGGTGCTAAAAGGATGGTTGTTTGTCCCGTAGTCCTGCGGCGCGATGCCACCTTCGGAGGCTGCCGGGGCACCGACAAAGCCCGGTGACATGATTCCCGTTCCTGGCCAGCCGGGGAATACGGCGGGCGCACCCAGGTCCTGGTTCGACAACAATGCTTGGATTTGAGCTTGCCGGCTATCGCTTGGCAAAATGCTGGTCGGAAGCGGCATCGGGTTGGCGTGGATGAAATCAATCGGCCCCTCTGAACTGCTAGGAGCGATATACGTGGTCACGCCGTTGCTAGCGGTGACTTGGGCAGCTTGCTGCCCATACGATACGAGGTGCCGATAGCCGCGACAGCCAGGATCGCGGGGACGGCCCCGCGGCAGAGGGCACATACGAAACGCTGCGTCATGTGATCTATCCTTTCGCCTCGTCCGGAGAATTTGTGGGTAACTGGCGGGTCAGCGGGGGGCTTGCGTTAGAAAGCGGTGGAGTTTGCGGCAGGTGGCGTCGAAAGAGCGTTGGGCCTCCTCGGAGCCGTTGTGAACGGTGGG
>Ga0209581_1000116_pt1 | contig 257580 bp, 212 predicted proteins | sample Coa_R2_FD_187160 | JGI IMG/M metagenome (GOLD analysis project Ga0209581, IMG submission 187160) | Surface soil microbial communities from Centralia Pennsylvania, which are recovering from an underground coalmine fire - Coalmine... | ecosystem: Environmental > Terrestrial > Soil > Unclassified...
TGGCCGATTCCTTCGGAGACTCGAATCGACTTCGCCCCCCGGGCCGTACCACGCTCGCCGCAGGCTCCCGCAAATCTAATTTGACAAAAATGTCGGTCTAAGCAGGGGAAGATCCTGACCCGTTACACCCGTCGTAGACCTGATACCCGTCGGTTTGTAAGATACCTTCCCATCCCCCGAGAAACTTCAGCGGACCCTCGCGCCCTCGCCCCAACTGGAAGTCGAAGACTGTTTCTCCTCCCGGCTTTCCGTATTGCCACAGGTACGCCTGATGGTCGGCTCCGCGTTTGTCGTGCATCTGCACCGGCACGATCGTCTCGTCCGCCTGCAGGTAACGGGCACGCAGCAGATCCTGCCGCATGGCCGTCACCACCGGCACCAGCAGTTCCCCCACCCGCATCACCCAGCCGTCCAAGGTGGCCCGTCCGATTTCCAATCCCGCTTCCCGCTCCAGGATCGCCGCCTGCCGGTACAGCGGCAGATGATCCGCATACTTGGCGATGATTGTCTCCACAACCACGCTGTCGCTGGCGAGACCCTTCTCTACGATCCGCGGCGCCACCGGAGCCATCGTCACCGAGCCCTGCTCGCAGCTGCGGCAGGCGCGCTTCTCGCGCTTGATCATGCGCACGAAGTACCGCGCCGGCTCGACGTCCAGCAACTCGCTCTCGTCGTATCCGATGACCGTCGTTTCGGCGCCGCATGCTCGGCAGGTGGGATCCGCGCCGTGCACGATTTCCTCGACCCGCGGCAGGTTCTCCGGCAGGGGTTTGCGTCCCGGATGCGGCTTCCGCTCGCGCGGCGGCGCCACCGTCAGTGGCGGACGCTTTGTTTCCGCCTCTACTTCGTCCAGCGTTGTGCCCGGTTCCTGATCGGCCAGCAGTTCCAGTTGCAGATTGTTGAGGCTCTCGCTCTTCGGCCCCAACAGTTTCACTCGAAACTGCCGCAGCTCTTCGACGAGCGACTGGATCTTCAGGTTCGCCCAGGCCAACTCACGTTCGAGGGTTGCGATGCGCGCCTGGGGATCGGGGTGGGTCACGGGTAAGTTCTATTGTAAGTTAGATCGCGAGTTAGTGCGAGCACTTTCTCACATAAGTGGAAGAAAATGTTCTATGCCGCCGGCAAGCGGCGCAGCCAGTTCTTTCGCGGCCGTGCTTCGGCCATATCCAGCCCGTTGAGCAACAGCGCGAGTTCTTCAGGCCGCATCGAAAGGCAACTTCCCTCCGTTGCCGCGGGCCAGCGGAAGCGTCCCTTCTCCAGACGCTTGGCGCACACCCATAGGCCGCTTCCATCCCACACCAGAACCTTGAGCCGCGTGCGGCCCCGATTGGAAAACAGGAACAAGTGACCGCTCAACGGATCCTGGCCGAGGCGATCGCGCACCAGGCCGTAGAGCCCGTCGAAGCCCTTCCGCATGTCCACCGCCTCGATGGCGATGTAGATCTTCGTCGCCGGACCCAGCCCGAACATCAGGCGCTTTCCGCGACCCGAATCAGCCGAGCAAGTGCCGTGTCCGAGAATCCCCACCCGCTGGCGATGCGGCGGCCATTGCCGAGCATCAGCACAAAGCCCGCGCCCGGCTCCTGTGGAACGTCCAACTTCACCCGCACCAACTGCTGGGGCTGCTCGCTTCCTCTGGCCCGACGGGCGTAACGCCCCAGCGTGCTCAACTTGATCCCGGTCTGCTGGCAGAAGTCGCGATGCGACAGTCCGCTCGCCTGCAGTTCCTCCACGATCTTCTGGATCTCTTCCGCCGTCCGTCGTCGCGCCATGCCGACAGTCTGACGGCAGTCGGCCCCGCGCATCAAGAGGGGTTCGTCAGACGCTTACTTTGAAGCCGCCGGGAATCTATAATAAGGGGTCATGACGAAAAGCGAGATTCTGTCCTTTATTACCGATATCGGCATTGTGCCCATCGTGCGCACGAACAGCGCCGAAAGCGCCATCAAGGCGGTAGAGGCCATCTATCAGGGGGGCGTGCGGGCCGCGGAAATCACCATGACGGTGCCGGGGGCCGTGAAGGCCCTGGAGAAGGTGGCCGACAAGTTCGGCGGCAAGATCGTGCTGGGCGCGGGCACTGTGCTGGATCCCGAGACGGCGCGCGTGTGCATGCTCGCCGGCGCCGAGTTTTTCGTCACCCCCAGCCTCAAGGTCAGCACCATCGAGATGGCCAAGCGCTATTCCAAAGTGATCTGCCCGGGCGCGCTGACCCCCACCGAAGTGCTCACCGCCTGGGATGCCGGCGCCGACGTCGTCAAGATCTTCCCGTGCGGCAACGTGGGTGGTCCCAAGTACATCAAGGCGCTCAAGGGGCCTTTCCCACACATCGAGATGATCCCCACCGGGGGCGTGAACCTGGAAACAGCCGGCGAGTTCCTCAAGGTCGGCGCCTGCGCGGTGGCCGTCGGCAGCGAACTCGTGGACGGCAAAAGCATCAAGGAAGGGCGCTATGACATCATCGAGGAGAGGGCCCGGCAATACCTGGCGGTGATCGCCAAGGCCCGCTCCGAGATGAGGGCCGCGGCTTAGCCGGATGCGGCCGCCCTCGTGTTTACAAGACTTTACAAACCGTCGGAAAGGTCCAGCGGCTCCGGCGCGCGTCGTGGGCTACACTGTAGGGGTCTACTATGGCCGTCAGTAAGGAGTTATTGGAAATTCTGGTCTGCCCGATCTGCAAAGCCGCGGTCGAATTGAAGCCCGATCAGAGCGGGCTGAAGTGCGTCCAGTGCCACCGGGTCTATCCGATTCGGGAAGATATCCCGGTGATGCTGGTCGATGAGGCGAAGATCGAGGAATAGTCCCGCCAGTCGAGATGCCACACGTCCTGGAATCGCTGCCGAACGGCGGCCGCGTCGCCGTCATTCGCCTCCGCTCGCTGGGCGACTGCGTGCTCACCACGCCGGCGCTGGCGATTCTGAAACAATCGCGGCCGGACCTGGAAGTCGGCATCGTGGTGGAGGACCGCTTTCGCGCCGTTTTCGAAGGGAATCCCGATCTTTCGGCCATCCTGCCGCCGTCGCACGGGCTGCTGCGGCGGTGGCGGCCGCACTTGTGTCTGAATCTGCACGGGGGCGGCACCAGCGCCCGGCTGACGGCTCTTGCCGGGGCCCGCTGGCGGGCCGGGTTTGCGCATTTCCGCTACGACTTCCTGTATGACATCCGCATCCCCCGGGCGCAGGAGATCCTCGGTGTCGAGCGCACCGTGCACACCGCCGAGCACCTCGCGGCTGCCATGTTTTACCTGGGAGCGCCGCGCGTGGAAATTCCGCGGGCCAGGCTTTTCGCCGCCGACCGTCCCGCGGGACCGCCCTACGCCGTGATCCACCCGTACGCATCGGAGCCAGCCAAGACCTGGCGGAGTTCCGGCTTTTGCAAGGTGGCCGAATACCTGGAGCAATCTTTCGGGCTCGAACCGGTTTTCATCGCCGGGCCGGGAGAGGAGCTTTCGGCCTTTGCCCGCTGGCGGACGCAAGTGGGGGCGCCGCTGGGGGAACTCAAGTCCCTGCTGCGCCGGGCCTCCCTGTTTGTGGGCAACGATTCCGGGCCGGCCCATATGGCCGCCGCCTTCGGACTGCCGGTAGTGGCGATTTTCGGCAACTCCGACCGCGAGGTGTGGCGTCCCTGGAAGACCCCTTCCGAGGTCATCTGGAGCCCGCAGGGCATCCGCTCCGTGACGGACGAACAGGTTCTGGAAGCCCTCGAGCGGCTGCGGGTCCACGCATGAGAGACCTGCTGCGCCTGCTTCGCTACGCGCGCCGCTACTGGCTGTACCTGCTGGCTTCCGTGGTGCTGATGGCCTGCGTGGGCGCGGCTCACGGCATGATCGCCCTGCTGGTGGGTCCCATCTTCGACCGGGTATTGAATCCGGCTTCCGCGGATGCCCCGGTCCTCCTGTTCACCGACCCGGTCTTCGGCCATCGCGTGTACCTGGAAGATATCGTCCCCGCCTCGATCCACAACGTGGCCAGCATGGTGGCCTGCGCCATCCTGACCATTTTTCTGGTGAAGGGCCTGTGCGACTATCTGGCGAACTACCTGGTCAACTTTGTGGGCTGTTCAGCGGTGACGGACCTGCGCAACACGGTGTTCGACAAAGTGCTCAAGCAGGGAGCGCAGTTTTTCGAAGCGCATTCCACGGGGCGCCTGATGTCGTCGATCATGAACGACATCGAGAAGATTCAGGTGGCCACGTCGCACATCCTGGCGGATCTGCTGCGGCAGAGTTTCGTGGTGCTCGGGCTGCTGTTCGTGATCCTGCACAAAGACTGGCGGCTGGCCCTGGTGAGCCTGACGGTCCTGCCGGTGGTGATTGTACCCACGGCGCGCATCGGCAGGCGCATCCGGCGCACCAGCCGGCGTTCGCAGGATAACGCCGCCGAGCTGAACCAGATCCTGCAGGAGACTCTCAGCGGCCACCAGGTGGTGAAGGCGTTCGGCGCCGAGGCATACGAGTCGCGGCGCTTCCGCGCGGCGGCGCATCGCCTGCTGAAGACCAATCTGCGCTACGTGCTGCAGCAGGCCATGTCATCGCCGCTGATCGAGCTGTTTGGCGCGCTCACCATCGTGGGACTGCTGTGGTATGCCCGCAACCAGATCAAGGTGGGCAGCATGACCGCCGGGCAGTTCACCAGCTTCGTCATCGCGCTGCTCATGATGTACGAGCCCGTGAAGCGCCTCACCGGGATTCACAACATCTTCGAGCAGGCCATCGGGGCTTCGCAAAAGGTCTTCGAATACCTGGAGCACATCGAGGAGATCCGCGACCATCCGAGCGCGGCGCCGCTGGAACGCTTTGAGCAGGGCATCGTCTTCGAGGACGTCAGCTTCCGCTACCCTTCGGTGTCCAACGGCTACCAGTTGCGGAACGTGACCCTGTCGGTGAAGGCGGGAGAGGTGGTGGCGCTGGTAGGGCCGAGCGGGGCGGGCAAGACCACGCTGGTGAACCTGGTGCCGCGCTTTTACGACGTCAGCTCGGGCCGGCTGTGCATCGACGGCCGCGATATCCGCGAGTTCCAACTGGCGTCGCTGCGCGACAAGATCGGCATCGTGGCCCAGGATACGTTCCTGTTCAACGATACAGTGGCCAACAACATCGCCTACGGCCGGCCGGACGTGCCGCCGGAGGCCATCCGCACGGCGGCCCAAACGGCCCTGGCCGAGGAGTTCATCCAGCAGCTTCCGGAAGGCTACCAGACGCTGATCGGCGAGCGGGGCGTGAAGCTCAGCGGGGGCCAGCGGCAGCGCCTAGCCATTGCGCGCGCCCTGCTCAAGAACGCGCCCATCCTGATTCTGGACGAGGCCACCTCGCACCTGGACACCGAATCGGAGATGCTGGTGCAAAAGGCGCTGGCGAACCTCATGGCCGGGCGCACGGTCATCGTGGTGGCGCACCGGCTCTCCACCATTCGCCGCGCGCACAAGATTGTGGTGCTGGAGAGCGGGCGGATCTGCGAGATCGGGACACACGAGGAACTGGTGAACCGGGGCGGGGTTTACCAGCGGCTGCACGAACTGCAATTTGTCGAGGCCGGGGCGGTAATGGATCTGTGAGCGTGCGCAGCATGACGGGATTCGCCCGCGTGCGGAAGCTGGTGGACGCCGGGGAGATCGTCTTCACCATCAAGAGCGTCAATCACCGGGGCCTGGATCTGCATTTCAATCTGCCCGCGGAACTGGACGCTTACGAGAGCGCGCTGCGATCGGCCATCAAGGCCCGCGTGGCGCGCGGCCACGTGCAGGTACACATCCTGTTTCACCGCACGAAGTCGGCCGGCGGGGGCGCCCTGAACCGCCCCATGCTGGAGGCCTGGCTGGCGGCTTTCCAGGAGGCCGCGCGGGACTTCGGGATGGCAGGCAAGCCCGACCTGAATGCCGCGCTGCGCCTGCCGGGAATGTTCCAGGAGGCCCCCGGGGAAGAAGACGAAAGCCTGGAGCCGTTCCTGCTGGAGGCTGCGGGCGAAGCGCTTAACCTGCTCGACCAGTTCCGCGCGCGCGAAGGCGCCGCCATCGCGCGCGAAATGCACCAGCGCTGTGCGGCGATCCGCGACCTGGTGTCGCGCATGGAACAGATCCGCGCCAAAGCCGTACCCATGTTTCAGAAGCGCCTGAACGAGCGGCTGCGCGACCTGCTGCGGGGGGCCGGGATCGATTCGCAGCGGCTGGTGCAGGAGGCGGCTCTGCTGGCCGACCGCAGCGACGTCAGCGAGGAACTGATCCGCCTGAAGACGCATGCCGGCCAGTTGGAAGGGCTGTTGGAGTCCAATGGCGAAGCCGGCAAGAAGCTCGATTTTCTGCTCCAGGAGATGAACCGCGAGGCCAACACGGTGCTTTCCAAGACCGGCGGCCTGGGCGACCTGGGCCTGACGATCACGGACCTGGCCCTGGCCGCCAAGGCGGAAATCGATAAGATTCGGGAGCAGTCGCTGAACCTGGAATGACTACCGTTTTCATCATTTCGGCGCCCTCCGGCTCGGGCAAGTCCACGCTCGTGGGCCGTCTCCTGGAACGAGACAGAAATCTATTGTTTTCTGTCTCTTACACTAGCAGGGCGCCGCGCGGCCAGGAGCGCGAAGGGGAGAATTACCACTACAGGTCCCGGGCCGAGTTCGAGGCCGCCATCGCGCGCGGCGAATTTCTGGAGCACGCCGAAGTTTTCGGCAACTACTACGGCACGCACCGGAGCGTGCTGGATCGCGCCCGCGAGACCGGGAAGGACCTGGTACTCGACATCGACGTGCAAGGTGCGAGACAATTGAAAAGTAAGATTCCGGAAGCGGTTACGATCTTCATTCTCGCGCCGTCGCGGGAAATCCTGGAACAGCGATTACGGGCCCGTGGTGAAGACAGCGATGCCGTGATCGAGCGGCGGCTTCGGGATGCGGCCTTCGAAATTCGAAATTATGATCAGTACGATTATGTGCTGATTAACGAAAACCTGGAGAGGTCGGAGCAGATTCTGGCCTCCATCGTAGAGGCGGAGCGCGTGCGCCGCATTCGCATCGAAGATCAGATCCGCCCCATTCTGGATACCTTTCGCAACGTTTTGAGATAGCCAGAGGAGTTGAGCCAGCCCATGGGCGAGAAGAGTCCCCGCAACAACGCACATTGCACCATTCCGGACGACCCGGAGCAAAGCACGTACCGCTTCATCATTGTGGCCGCCAAGCGCGCGCGCCAGTTGCAGGGCGGCGCGCGGCCGGTGCTGCCCACCTCGTCGAAGAAGCCGACGGTGATCGCCATGGAAGAAGTGCGGCGCGGCCTGGTGCGTTACGAGATTCCGGGTCAGGAGCCAGCCGAACAATCCGCCGAAGTCGTTCTTTAGGGCACGGTATGAAGGTGGTCCTTGGCGTCGGCGGGGGAATCGCGGCGTACAAGGCCGCGGAACTGGCGCGCGCGCTGGTGCAGAATGGCCACGCCGTGCAGGTGGTCATGACCGCGGGCGCCCGGGAGTTTGTCCGCCCCCTGACTTTCGCCGCCCTGACCGGCCGCAAGGTGATCGGCGACCTGTTCTCCTCGGCGACCCCGGATGCCACCCTTTCGAGCGCCGTCGAGCACATCGCGGTGGCGCAGGAGAATGACCTGCTGATAGTCGCCCCGGCCACCGCGGACCTACTGGCGCGTTTCGCTCACGGGCTGGCGAGCGATTTTCTCACGACCCTCTACCTGGCCTTCCCGGGGCCGGTGGTGCTGGCTCCGGCCATGAATACCAACATGTGGACCCACCCGGCCACCCAGGCGAATCTGGAGGCGCTGCGGCGGCGCGGCCATCGCGTGGTGGAACCCGGCGAAGGTTTTCTGGCCTGCGGGATGACGGGACCGGGCCGGCTGGCGGAACCGGCGGAGATTGCGGCGGCGGTGGAAGCGGAACTGCATCGGCGCCGCGATCTGGAGGGGGAGACCGTTCTGATCACGGCCGGTCCGACGCAGGAGCCCCTGGATCCGGTGCGCTACATCTCCAACCGCTCCAGCGGCAAGATGGGATATGCGCTGGCCGAGGCGGCGGCAGCCCGCGGCGCGCGCGTCACCCTGATTTCGGGGCCCGTACACCTCCCTCCGCCTCGTGGGGTGAAGGTCATTCCCGTGCGCACGGCCGCCGAAATGCGCGACCAGGTATTCGCCCATTTACAGGGAACCGACATCATCATCAAGGCCGCCGCGGTGGCGGACTTCCACCTGAGCAAGGTCCCGCAGCAGAAGGTCAAAAAGACCGCGGCCCGCATTTCGCTGGAACTCGATCCCACGCCCGACATTCTGTCCGAGCTCGGCCGCAAGAAGGACAGCCGCCAATTGCTGGTGGGCTTCGCGGCCGAGACTGAAAATCTTCCGCAGGAGGCGCGGCGCAAGCTGGAGGCCAAGAATTGCGACATGATCGTCGGCAATCTGGTCAATCGCGAGGACGTGGGCTTCGAATCCGACCAGAACGAAGTGATTCTGGCCCTGCGTACCGGGGAAACCATCCCCTTGGCCCGCGCTTCCAAGCGCGAGGTGGCCGACCGCATCTTCGACGAGATCCTCAAACTCCGCCTGGCCATTTACGCCACCGATGAACACTGATCTGCTGCGGCGATACCTGGAGTTTTACCAAGACCTGGGCATGGAAACGCTCTACCGCCGTCCTGCCGCAGGCGCTGCCGTCGAATCCTCCGCCGCACCGCTCCCGGTTTTCGAATCTCTCTCAACGGCTCCCATGGAACTACCTGGACTCGCGCCCGAAAACGACACCCTGCAAAAGATCCGAGAGGACATCGGCGACTGCACCCGCTGCCGCCTGCACCAGGGCCGCAACAAAATCGTTTTTGGTGTGGGCAACGAGCAGGCCAAGCTGGTGTTTGTGGGGGAGGGCCCGGGCGCCGATGAAGACGCGCAGGGAATCCCCTTCGTCGGGCGGGCCGGGCAGTTGCTGACGCAGATGATCGAAGGCACGGCGCGCAAAGAGGGCATCCCGCTGCTGCGCGCCGATGTCTACATCTGCAACGTGGTCAAGTGCCGTCCGCCCGAGAATCGCACCCCGGAGGCCGACGAAATGGAAATCTGCGGCCAGTTCCTCTACCGGCAGCTTGCCGCGATCGGTCCGAAGGCCATCTGCGCGCTGGGTTCCACGGCGGCCAAAGCCCTGCTGGGGGGCAAAGACGGGGTCACCAAGCTCCGCGGCAAGTGGCTGAAGTGGCGCGACATCCCGCTGATTGTGACCTATCATCCCTCCTACCTCCTGCGTCCTTACAACCAGAACGCCAAGCGGGAAGCCTGGGACGACCTGAAGAAGGTGCTGCACTACGTTTACGATTGACCGGCCGCCAGGCCCGGCGTAAAAGGCCACTCCAGAACGCCGCGCGGCTGCGCACCCGCGGTCTCCTCGCGCACGGCGGCCAGGGCCGCGGTCTCCACCATCAGTTCCAGCGACGGACTGTTCAGAAGAAACGCCACCAGGCGCCCGATCAGGGGTTGATGCCCCACCAGCAGCACGCCGTCGAACTCGGCCCGCCGCAGCCGCAGTTCTTCCCAAATCGCGTACGGGGACGCCGAAGGCGCGAGCGCGCTAGTCGGCTCGACCTCTCCCGTACAGCTCAAGATCTCACGCGCCAGTTCGGCGGTTTCAATCGCGCGCTGGAGCGGGCTGCTCAGGATCAGTTCCGGCGCAGCGCGGACCGCACGCGCGCGCAGCAGGACGGCGCGCACGGCCTCCCGGCCTTCCGGCGTCAGCCGGCGCCCGGCGTCGGAACCGTCCGCCGCGATGCCCTCGGCCTTGCCGTGCCGCAGGATGTAGATTCGCATGTGCAGTATAATAACCGGAGCCCGAGCTCCTGGAGAACACTCATGCGACACACTTTTGCCCTAATCCTCGCCGGTCTGTGCGCCCAAGCGGCATGGTGCGCCGACAGTTCCGCCTCCGTCACCAGCAAGGTCCTGGACGGGCAGTTGAGCATGACCGAACGCGAAGTGGTCTCTCTGGCCGAAGCGATGCCGGCCGACAAGTATTCCTTCGCTCCCACACACGGGGAGTTCCAGGGGGTCCGCACGTTCGGCCAGCAGGTGTCGCATATCGCCGCGGTCATCAACGTCACCGCTGCCAGCGTGCTCGGCGAAAAGGCGCCCGATCCAGGCAAGGGAGAAAACGGTCCGGCATCTTTGCGGACCAAAGAAGACATCGTGAAGTACCTCAAGGAGGCGTTCGCCTACGGGCACAAGGCCATGCGCTCGATCACCGACCAGAACGCCACGCAAATGGTCCGCTCGGCCTTCGGCAACGGCCAGGTGCCGCGTCTCAACATGGCCACTGTTCCGGTCTGGCATAGCTTCGACCACTACGGGCAGATGGTGGTCTACGCCCGCATGAACGGCATCGTGCCTCCCGCCAGCCGCCGCTAGAAGGTTTCGTTCGCAGTAGTTACAAAACGCGCTTGTGTCCGTCAAACGTGCCGAGTTTGAGGCGCAGCCGGGCTAACCCGCTTGACTATCGGACCCTTTCGGCATATAGTTTTTCAACCAGGCAAAACACCCGGGGATTTATGCGCGACAGAATACTCACCCGTATTGCACTTGCATTGGCTCTGACGCTGTCCGGAGGCTCCGTCACGAGTCTCTTGGGGCAGACCGCCACTGGCACGATCATTGGCCACATCACGGATTCATCCGGCTCGCTGCTGCCCGGTGTCGACGTGATTGCGCTCAACCCCGCAAAGGGTATCACCAAGCGGACCGTCAGCGACGAACAGGGGATTTACCGGCTCTTTTACATGGATCCGGCCACCTACAAGCTGACGTTTCAGAAATCCGGGTTTGCTACGCTCGAACGCGACGGTCTGGCCCTGCGCTCCAATGACACGCTGGCCGTGGATATCCAGATGAACGTCGGCAGCGTAGTGGAAAGGGTGGAGGTCAGCACCGCCGCTCCGCTGCTGGAGACGGCCACTTCCACGACCGGCACCGTGCTGGCCGGCTCTCAGATGAACGCGCTCCCCATCATGCAGCGCTACACCTGGATGACCATGTACATGATGCCCGGCGTCACCAGCATGAACGGCTTCCACATTGCCGGGCAGCGCGACCGCGGCCTGGGCTATTCCATGGACGGGATTTCCGGCACCGAACCCGTGCGCGGAGGGGTGGCCACGAACCGCATCATGTCCACGACGCAGAACGCCATCCAGGAAGTCAAGATGGTGACCACCGTTCTCCCCGCCGAAGACGGCCACTCCGCCGGGGGACTGCTGAGCGCCACGTACAAATCCGGCACCAACCAGTTGCACGTGGAATCGGAAGACCGCTATGTCAGCAACCCCATGCTGCACCGGGCATACTTCAACCTGGGCAACGCGCCATTCGCCTACCACGAACTGGCGGACCTGGTCAGCGGTCCGGTCATCTTCCCCAAGCTGTACAACGGCAAGAACCGTACGTTCTTCCTGTTCGGCTGGTCGCGGCACAACGAAGTCTACGACCAATCCGTGTTCGCCGACGTGCCTACGCCGGACATGTTGAACGGCGACTTCTCTTTCAACGGGCTAGGCTATCCCATTTTCGACCCGACCACCACGCGGCAGGACTCCAGCGGCAAGTGGATCCGGGATCCGTTTCCCGGCAATATCGTCCCCAAAAGCCGCTTCGATCCGGCAGTAGTCAATTTCCTCGGCCACCAGCCCTGGGAGGCTCCCAACAACCTGGGGGGCTCGGGCTTCATCGATAAGCTCGGCCCGCACTTGAATTACGGCGACAACAGCCACTACACGTCCTTCCGCACGCGCTGGGACATTAAGATCGACCACAATATCAGCGACAAGAATCGCCTGTTCGGGCGCTACTCCTGGGTGCAGAACCGCGCCCACGGCAACCAGATCGGGCTGAACTGGACCATGCTGGACGGCAACTATGTGCTGGCGCCCGCGGACCAGATCAACGGCGTGATCTCCGACACGCACGTCTTCAACCCCACGCTGATTAACGAGGTCCGCCTGGGCGTCAACCACCGCAAGGAGTCCCGCAATCCGCCGGGCGTGAACGAGAACTGGGCGCAGCAACTCGGCATTCCGGGCGTCTCCGGGGCGACCTTCCCATCCTTCTTCAACTCCGGGGGAGGGGCCTTCTATAACGCCACATTCCCTGGTGCGCCCTACTACCAGGTGGATGAAAACTACACCGTCCAGGAAAACCTGACCAAGGTGGTGAGCCGGCACACCCTCAAAATGGGTTACGAGCTGTTACGCACGCGCGCCAACGTATTCAGCCAGTCGCAGCCCGGAGGCATCTTCCGCTTCGGCGGCACGGATATGCCCTTCACCCCGAACACGGGCAACGATTTTGCCGCGTTCCTGCTGGGCTCGGTGGTCCGCGCGGACTTCAACACCTACCTGGCCAACTGGCTGCCCCGCTGGTGGAGCCACGCGCTGTATTTCCAGGACGACTGGACGGTCAACCAGAAGCTCACCTTCAACCTCGGGCTGCGCTGGTCGTACGAGACTCCCTTCCAGACCAAGTACGGGCAGCAGAGCCAGTTCGACCCGAACGCCACCGACCCCGTCAGCGGCTTGAAGGGCGCCATCACGCATCCCTCGGGCCCGCTCGGCCGAAGCAACTACAAGCACTTCCAGCCGCGTATCGGCATGGCCTACAAATTCGCGGACAAGATGGTTTTCCGCGGCGGGTTCGGCGTCACCACTGTTGATCTGTTCACCACGGATTTCAATCAGAACTTCGAAGAATACTCTACGGCGGTGAGCGTGCAACGGCCCACCGGCGATCCACGGCCGGCGTTCTTTCTGAGCCAGGGCCCCGGCCCGGTCAATTTCAACATCCTGTCGAACGGCACCTCGCCGTTCGTGGGTGTCAACTACAGCGCGCGCCAGGCCACGCGCTACGACCCCGCCCTGCACAACCCCTATGCCATGAACTGGAACGCCACCATCCAGTACCAATTCGCGCCTTCCTGGCTGCTGGAGTTGAGCTACCAGGGGTCGTCCGGCGTGGGCCTGCTGAACGCCTGGGACACCAACACGGTGCCGCTCAACATCTCCACCGACCCGACGGTGTTGAACAACATTTTCCAGAACTATCAGAATTTCCGGCCGTTCCCCAACTTCGGCTCGATTTACATGTGGAGTAACTTCAGCCACTCCACGTACCATTCGGGCACGGTCAAGGTGGAGAAGCGCTCCTCCTACGGTTTGATGCTGACCTCCTTCTACACCTGGTCGAAGGCCATCGACGAGTGTGATGCGGACGGCATCTGCTCGGGCGAAACGTACTACAACCGCAAGCTTGAAAAAGGGATCGCCGGGTTCAACCTCACCAACCGCAACGTCACCTACCTGACCTATGAGCTGCCCTTCGGCCGCGGCCGACACTTCATGAACAGCGGCGGAGTGAAGGACTACATCCTGGGCGGCTGGAACGCCTCCATCATCCAAACGTTCCAGACCGGTTTGCCGGTGACGTTCACCCTGGCCGGCAGCCCGTACCGCTATCTACCAGGCAACGGCGTGCAGCGGCCCACGCAGATCCTGCCCACCGACCAGTTGCTGGTGGCCAACTACCGCATCGGCGACCGCTTCAACAACAGCCTGAAGAACCCGATGTGGAACATCAACGCCTTCGCCAACCCGGCCGCGTTCACTCTCGGGACGCTGGGCCGCAACACCATCACCGGCCCTAGCATGAACTGGACCCAGGTCTCGCTGGCCAAGAACTTCGCCATCAAAGAGAAGTACAACTTTGAGGTGCGCTACGACATCAACAACGTGTTCAAGCAGCCGAACTTCATCAACCCCAGTTCGGTGGTGAACCTGGCCAGCCCCGGACTTTTCGGCAAGCCCACCGGCACCCAGGGTGGCTGGTGCTGCCTGGGCGGCCAGTTCGTCAGCACCCTGGTGCTGAAGTTCCAGTTCTGAATATCGGCGGGGCGCAGGTAGTCTGCCGCCTGCGCCCCGCGCCCCTCAGAACATCAGTTTCACTGCCAGGTCGATCACCCGTGCTCCCGCGGCGCTCGAAACCAGGCCAAAGTCCGAGTTCCCCAGCGTAGTGGAAGGGTTCGAAAACTGCGGCGTGTTGGTGGCGTGGAACCATTCGCTGCGAAACTCCAGGTTGAACCTCTCGGTAAGCCGAATCCTGCGGAAGATCGAGGCGTCCAGGTTGAAGAACCCCGGCCCCGAAGAGATGTACGGCCCGATATTTCCCTGTGTTCCCGGCGCGGGCGCCGAAAACGAGCTGGTGTCAAACCACGGCTGCGTGCCTACGCCGTAAAGTTTCCGGACCGGTCCGTTGATGTTCGGGAACGCCTGGCTGCCGGGGGTGTTGAACGCCGGGCAGTTGCAGGAAAAATTCAGGGGGAATCCGCTGGTGGCTTCCCAGATGCCTGCCAGTTCCCAGCCTCCCAGCACCTTGCTCGGAATGCCAGTGCTGAAAAAGCGGCGGCCCTTTCCGAACGGCAACTCCCAGGTGAAGCTCTGGTTGAAGATGTGGGTCTGGTTGAAATCCGTGGCGGCCCAGTTGCGCCGGATGTTGACATAGTCCAGAAGGCCGTTGACGTAGTCGGAGGCCTGTGCTTCGTAGCCCAGCGCCCGGCCATAGGTGTACGAGGTGGTGATGGAGAAGCCGTTGGCGAACTTGTGATCCAGCTTGACTTGCAGGGCGTTGTAGCGGGAGCTGTAAGGCGCAAAGAACTCGTTGGTGCCGGCCGTGCGTCCGAACGATCCGAACAGCGGCTGTCCCGCCGCGCCAGCGCCGTAACTTGTGGCGGCGTTCATGTTGTACTCGATCGGCGTGCGCACGCCGCGGTTGCCCACGTAAGCGATATCAAATGACCACTGCCGCGGCAGGATGCGCTGGTAGGCCAGGTTCCAACTCACCAAGTAGGGGTTGCGCCACTGCGGATTGATCACGTAGTAGCTCTGATTGAGCAGGTTGGAGGTGTTGGCCGGAATGATCCCATTGGCCGGATAGCTGAACGGCGCGATGGCCGGGAAGCCTTGCGCGAAAGAGGCGGGGTTGGTGGGCGTGAGCAGGGCGGGACCATAGCTGCTCAGGCTGCTGAACTGCTGGGTCGGCTCCACCGGAAAGTTGTAGGCGTACAGGTCGATGGGGAAGGTGATGTAGCTGATGCCGAAACCGGCGCGCAGCACGTCGCTGTTGGAGAGGCGATAGGCGGCGCCGATGCGCGGGCCGAAATTGTGGTAGTTGTTCACCAGTCCCAGGTCGCGCGGAACGTTGCCGATGCCAGCCAACTCCAGCGTATTGTTGGCCGGGTTGTAATTCGAAAAGCCGCCGGCAAAGTGCGGGGTTGGCGACCCATAATACTCCCAGCGCAGCCCCAGGTTCAGCGTGAGCTTCGGATTGACCTGCCACTTATCCGCGGCGTAAAGGAAGATCTGGTTCTGGCGGTAGGCCGGGAAGATGTTGGCGTAGCCGCGGTTGAGCGAACTCGGCACGCCCAGCAGAAAGCTGGCAAAGTTGTTGGCGAAGCTGGCGGCGGGCCCGCCGTTCAGCGAAGTGGGGCCGGCGCCGAAATTGAAAGCCCCCATGGGCTGGCTGACCAGCAGCAGATCGTCCCGGACGCGGTGGTAATCGCCGCCCCACTCGAAGGTATGATTGCCGTGGACCTTGCTCCAGTTATCGGTGAACTCGATGATCGTTCCCGCGCGCACCCAGGGCAGGCTTCCGAAGACTCCCACCATCGGGTCGGAGAAACCTTCCCCGGTGATGGCGGTAAGGCCGCTGGTGAACGCGCTCACATTGGCGCCGGGAATGCCCACCTGTGTGGAAAGAGCCTGCCCGTAGCCCGTGCCATAGGCGATGTTGTCGAAGCGGCTTACTCCGATACGCGCTTCCGAAAGCAGCGTGGGCGAGAACAGGTGCACCCAATTAATACCCGAAGAATAGGTCTTGTCGGTGCCGTTGCCTTCCACACCGCCAATGCCGCCGGATGGGAGCGGTCCGCCCGCAATTCCGAAAATCCCCGGCTGGCTGAGAGTGGGGTTCTCATAGCTGAAGCGACCCGAAATATGATCGTTGCTCCCCTGGTAGCGGTCGATCTTGACGTCCACGTCCGGAGTGTTCTGGATGAACTCGCTGCTGGTCAGGTAATTGTTCTGGAAGCGCTGCCTGCCTGTCGCGGACAGGTTGTTGTTCGGCATGGGAACAAAGCCCACCATTTTCTGCGCCACCGGGCTGATGCGGCTGGCGGGGATAACGTTTCCTGCGAATGGCAGACGCCCGGTGCCGCACTGCTTCGCGTTTCCCCCAGCCAGGCAATCCTGCGTGTCGCCTGTGGCCGGATCGTAGATGGGCGTCAGCGACGGGTCGATGAAGTTTCCTCCGCGTATGTCCGCGGTAGGCACGCTGATTGAGTAGAACTCCCCGCTGCGCACGGAGTGTTCCAGGTAATCCACGAAGAAGAAGGTTTTGCCCTTCTGAATGGGGCCGCCGATATTGCCCCCGTAGTAGTTGTCCACGATGTGCGGAAACCGGAACGGCGCGCCGTTGGCGCCCCGCTCGAAGAAACTCCGCGTGTCCAGTGCGTTGCCCTGGTAGAACTCGTAAGCTTCCCCATGGAACTGGTTGGAACCGGATTTGAGAATCACATTGGTCACGGCGCCCAGTGCGGAGCCCTGCTGGGGGTCGTAATTGCTGGTGGTGATTTCCACCTGCTGCACCGCTTCAATCGGCGGGATGTAGATTTGCAGCAGGTTGGTGCGCTGGTTGTCGTCGATCCCCTCGATTTCGAAATCGTTGTACAGGCTCGGGTTGCCGTTGACCGTGGAGGCCATGCTGTTCTGCGGATTGAAGAATGTGGAGTGGTCGCGCTGGGCCACTCCGCTGCCCGGCACCAGGTTCAGCAGGTTCTGAAAATTCCGGCCGGTGGACAGGGGCAGTTGCTCGACGCGCCGGGTGTCGATTTTCCGGCCCGTGTCCGCGGTATCGGTTTGCAGTACCGGCGCCGCTTGCGCGCTGACATTGACCGTCTGCGTGACCTCGCCGGGCCGCAGGGTCATGTCCACGCGCACCGTGCTGTTCACGAACAAATCCACCCCGGTTCGTTCCGCCGTGGTGAACCCTTGTTTCTGCGCGGCGACCTGGTAGGTGCCGGGCGGCAGATTCGGGACCGCATAATAACCGGAGTCGTCGCTCACCACATTCCGGATAACACCGGTATTTACCTCAGTTAGAGTCACCTTGGCAGCCGGCACGACGCTGCCGGAACTGTCGGTGATGGTACCGACGATCGTCCCGTTCACCTTCTGGCCGTAGGCGCACGAAGCCCCCAAAAGGCCAACCATACACGTCCACACAAAGAACGATACCCGCATGGGTAATCCTCCCACCTGGAGCGATAAGTCGATCTTAGTGTGCGAAAGCTCCGGCTCCTACGGAATACCGTGAGGACGGTATTTTGCGGGGCAATGGAGAGCACCACTTGAAACTGCGTGTGCGACTCTTCACATTCAGATGCTCAGCAGCACCCCGCGGACCGCTTGCCTGGTGACTCGCGAAAGTGCGAAACAATACCACTGCAACTGCCGCCGGTAATGCGCCTGGTGCGCCTCCAGATCCGCGTCGCTCTTGAAGTCCACGATGGTCCATGCGTCCGCCTCCTGAAACGCCAGGTCGATCACGCCTTCGAGCATGCGGCCATCTTCCAGTTTCAGCAGCACCGGCCACTCGCGATGCAGGCGTTCGGCGCGCCGCGCGCGCTCCAGCAGCGGGTGCGCCAGCGCCGCGAGCGCCGCCTCCACCGCGGCATCCGCCTCTTCGGGCGGTGCGCCCAATAGCCGCGCGTGCATCCGCGCCAATGCCTGTACCGCGCCGCGCCCGCCGTCCAGACGGACGTCGCGCAGCACCTGGTGCGCCAACGTGCCGAAGCGCCGGCCCGCCGGACGTCCCTCCGCCCTGCCCGCGGCCAGTATTTCCATCGGGCAGGCGAAGCCCTCCGGTCCGGCCGCCGCCTCGCTGGCCGTGAACAGTTCGTACAGGGGCCGCGCGCCCCGCTCCAGGACTTGCTCGCGTTGCGCCCTCCACTCCGCGTATTCGCGCGCGCCCGCTTCCGCCCGCGGCCCGGAATCCGCCAGAATCTCCTGCTGCCGCAAGCCGAAGCTGCCCTCCACTTCCAGCCGCAGGCGCGCCGGGTCCCACCACACCACCGCGTGCGTGCCTTCGCGCGGCTGGTGCAAGCCAGGCTGTACGGAAAACTCTCCCTCGCGCAGAAGCTCCGCCGGGCGGTCCAGCACGGAGGCGGGACCGAATTTGCCGCAGCCCGGCGCCGGCGCGGCTTTGCGCCGCCGCTCCTTGGGCGGGTAAAGGGCCTTGTTCAGCGGGCTCAGCCAGCCTTCCATCTCCTCGTCGCCCACCACTGGAACCACCAACAGGTCGCGCGCCCGCGTGGCCGCCACGTACGCCACCCGCACTCCTTCAGCCTGCTCGCGCGCGCGCTCCTCCGCTTCGTGTTCCACCAGCTCCCGCGGCGCGCAGCGCAGAATGCGCGCCGCGCACAGCCCCTTCTTTCCGTCCACGTACCGTTCCGGATCCCCGGCCGCCAGGTTGGCCGTCATGTCCGCCAGGATCACGACCGGGAACTCCAGGCCCTTGGCCGTGTGCACAGTCATCAGGCGGATGCCTTCGGCCCCCTCCTCCAGCACCGGGGCCTCCTGCGATTCGGACTTCTCCGACTGCGCCTCCAATTCCTCCACGAACCCCCGGAACGAAATCCCGCCGCCGGTTTCGAAGGCGCGCGCCAGTTCCGCCACGCGGTACACGTTCGCCAGCACCTGGCGCCCCGCCGGGCGCAGCGCAAACCCCGCGTGCGATCGCGTCGCCTCGAGCAGCCGGTTCACCGTGTCGGCCACCGGCCGCCAGTTGCGCCCGCGGTGCAATTCCGCCACGAGGCCCAGCGCCTTGACCACCGGCTGGAACTCCTGCGGCGGGTTTTCCGGAGGCTTCCGCAGCGGGTCCAGGCGCCCGATCTCGTGACGGTACCGCAGTAGCGTGGCATCCGGGACAGCGAACAGCGACCCGCGCAGCGTGGCGTAGACCGAGAGTTCGTCCTCGGGCCACTCCACCGCGCTCAGGGCGGCGCGCAGGGTCTCCACCTCCTCGCGCTTGTGGAAGGATTTCGAGCCCACCAGCAGGTGCGGGATACTGCGCGCCTCCAGGCTGCGCACATAGTCGCGGGTCAGGTCCACGCCATAGTTCACGAAGCGCCGGAACAGGATGGCCACGTGACGCGCCGCCACTGGCACGAGATCCCCGGTCTCCGGCTCGGCCACCTTCCAGCCGCTATCCCGCAGCAGCCATTCCACGAACCCCACCACCGTGTCGGGCAGGCAGCGGTTGATGGCGGATTTGGCCAGCCGGCGCGTGGCGTAGGGCCGCGGCGCCGGCAGCGCGATCACGCTGGGCTGCCCGCCGATGGCCGCGCGGTGCTGCTCGAGCGGCCGGTACTCCGCCTGCCCCGCTGCGGCATCGCCGGTCATTTCCGCCGCAAACGCCGCGTTCACGCATTCTTGGATGGGCCGCACCGCGCGGAAGCTGCGCGTGAGGTGAACTACGCCCACGCCGCGCTGCTCCAGCCAGTCGCGCACCTGGCGATACAACACCACGTCCGCGCGACGGAATTTGTAGATGGATTGCTTGGGGTCGCCCACCACGAACAGCTTGCCCGGCTTGGGAGTGGCCGTATGCCAGTCCGCGCCCTCCGCGCCGTCCGCCGCCAGCAACAGCAGGATTTCCACTTGCAGCGGATCGGTATCCTGGAACTCGTCCACGAAGATGTGGGTGTAGCGCTGCTGCAAATAGCTCCGCACCTCGGCGTTATCGCGCACCAGCCTCCGCACCAGCACCAGCAGGTCGGTGAAGTCCAGCTTGCCGCTGCGCCGCTTGAGATCCTCGTAGCGGTCCAGAAGCCCTTGCATCTCGTCGCGCAGCACCACTGCCAGGTCGGCGTCGGCATCCGCGCGAAACGCCTCCAGCGCCTCGATGAGACGCTGCCGCCGGTCCAGCACCTCCTGGCGGGGCACCCCCTCGGAGAAGACGCCGGACCCGCTGCGCTTGTCGCGCTTCAGGTCCGCCGCAAGATTCAGCAGCAGGCTTTCGAGGGTGTCATAGTCCCGCTCGCGCAGGGCCTCGGCGCGCTCCGCCCAGCGCGCCAGCTCCCGCACGGGCGCGAGCGCAAGGTACAGGTAGTCTTTCGGTCTGGCGCGGCGCTCGCTCAGCGCGGCCAGTTCCCGCACGTCGCGCAGCAGCGCGTCGATGCGCGACTCCCGTTCGAACAGATCGCGGCGCCACGCTGCCGGATAGTCCCGCCAGTCGATGAGCCGCCGTCCGGCTTCCTGAATCTGCTCCATGGGCGGACCGGCGTTGTAAGATTCCCGCCACGCCAGCCGCACCAGCGCCCGCCGCAAGCCCGGGGCCGGCTCGGCCAGCTTGCGCTCGATCCAACCGCGAAACGCCCGGCCGTAGATCCGCCCGGCCTCGGCTTCGGTCAGTTCCCCGAACGCCGGGTCCACGCTGGCTTCCACCGGCCGCTCCCGCAGAATCTGCGCGCAGAAGGCGTGGATCGTGCCAATGGAGGCCTCTTCCAGGTGCTCCAGCGCGGCTTCGAGGTTGGCCTTCGCCTGCGCGTCCCGGGCCGCCGCGCGCGCCTGATCCAGTTCCTGCCGCAGCCGCAGCTTCAGCTCGCCGGCCGCCTTGTTGGTGAAGGTCACGGCCACGATCCGGTCGATCGTGGTGAGGCCCGACTCGAGCACCCGCACGATGCGCCGCACCAGTTCGGAGGTTTTCCCCGTGCCCGCGGAAGCCTCCACAATCAAGCTATCCGCGAGCGAATTCCGGATGCGCTCCCGCGCCGCCCGGTCGTCAATGTGGGTCCCCGGCGTCACGGGATGCTCCGCAGCTCCACCAGCCCCGCGAGCGCATCCGGCAGCTTCCGGCGCGCGCGCTGCTCTTCATACGGCCCGCACACGATGCGGTAGTCGCAGAGTTCGCAGGCGCCCTCCTGCGGCGCGGCCGGCAAAAAGCCGGAGGCAATGCTCTCCTCGATCAGCTCCGCCGCGTGCTTCGCAAACGCGCGGGCCTGCGTTGAGACCTCGATCGCGACCTCCTGGAATCCGCCGCGCTCGGTGCAGTAAAACAGCCGGCCCGTCTCCACCGGCTCGCCCAACAACTGCTCGGCCGCCAGTGCGTAGAGCAGCGGCTGGAGCAGCGCCCCTCCGCCGACGTATTTCGGAATCCGTTCGGGCGCTTTGCCGGTCTTGTGATCCGTCACTCGCAGCGCGCCCCGCGCGCGGTGCCGCTCGAGCAGGTCCATCGAGCCGCGCAGCCGCACACCCTCCAGGATGACGGCATCTTCCTGGGTGCTGTGCGGGTCGCGGCGCTCCTCCCGCGGCAGGCCGAAGGCGAACTCGTAGCGGACCGGCTGCCATTCCGCCCAGGACTCCCGGAAATGGCGCAGCCACCCCCGCAGGTCCGTGCGCAGGTCCTCGATTTCGGTCTCCCAGACCCGCGCGATAGCCGGCGCCAGGTCCTCGGCATACCGCTCCGCCACGCGGTCCAGCACCCGGTCGGCGAGGTCCCACACCTGATCCACACCGGAGCTTTCGAGTTCCCGGAAAATCTCGAACTGCACGGCGTGGAACAGCGATCCGCGCGTCAGCGGGTCCATCTGCTCGAGGGCCGCCGGTTCCTCGCGGGGCCGCAGCCGCAGAATGGCGTGCAGCGCGAAACGGTAGGGGCAGGCCGAGAAGTGCTGGAGCGCCGAAGGCGAATACGCATGCGCCGCCAGGCGGTACCGCTCCAGGATCGCCCGGGCGTCTGCATCCGCAGCCACCATGCCATCCGCCGCCGACCACTTGCGCTCCCACCGCCGCCAGCGCGTCCGCAGAGATCGCGTCAGGGCCTCCGAGGCATCAATCAGATACCGTCCCGCGCCGCGCGCTTCGGCCGGGGGCAGGCGCAGAATCTGCTCGAAAAACGCCAGGTCGTATTCGGCGTCGTCGATGGCTTCGCGCGGGTCGCCCGGCGCGGGCCACCCCAGGCGGGAAGGCGCGGCCTGCATGGCCCGCTGCTCGAACTGCCGCAACCCCGGCAGGCTGCCTTCCGCGGCGCGCGCCACCTCCATGGCGTAGAACGACGGCACGCGCGGCCGCGACTGCGCGGTGTCCATGCGCGGATAGGAGACCACGAGTTTTTCTCCCGCCGCCGCGGCCAGCCGCAGCAGCCGCCGCTCCCGCGCTACGCGGTCGTCCTGGCGCTCGAGCGCGGCCCCCAGCTTCCGGCGATGCTCGTCCAGCAGCAGCGGATCTTCCGCTGCCCGCCGCGGAAACAACCCCTCTGCTAACCCGGGCAGGAAGACCACCGCAAAGCTGCGCCCGCGCGCCTCCTCGACCGATCCCACGAACACGCGCCCGTACCGGCGCGCCGGCGGCTCCCGGCGGATGAACCGCAGGCGCTCGGCCAGTACGCCATAGACTTCGTCCAGGTCCACGGGGCCTACTTCGCCCATGGCCTCCAGTTCGCTGAGCACCGCCAGCACGGACTCCGGATCCCGCAGCGCCGTGGCCGCCAGGCTCTGCAAATGCGCGAGCCACTCGCTCCAGGGGGCCGTTTTGGGCAGTTCCGCCAGGCGTCCGATGAGCGGCAGCGCGAAGCGTTCCAAGCTTCCCAGGCGCTCGAGTTGCCGCTCCAGAAACTCGCGCTCGGCGGCTTCTTCCTCCAGGCTCGCGAGCTTCACGCGGAATTCGTTTTCCAAACCCCGCAGGCGCCGCTCCCAGCGCTCCCGCCCGCCAATCACGGCCGCGTCCACCAGCAGTTGCTCCCATCCGAAGGGGACGCGCAGAGCGCCGCCCGGCTTTTCTTCCCGCGCCGGCACGGAAGGCTCTCCCGCCATGGCGGCCAGCACCTCATCGTCGGGCGGCGTCCAGCGTGCTTCCGCCTGCGCCGGCGCGCCCGTTTCATCCAGCGCCGGTACCTGGCCGAGCGAGAGATATTCCGCGAAGCGCGAAGCCGTGCAGCCCTCGGACGCGCACGCCAGCAGCGCCAGAAACGCCCGCCCCGCCGGGTCCGGACGTGCGCTGCCCCTGCTGTACCATCCCGGAATTCCGGCCCGCCGCAGCGCCTCCTCTACCAGCGGCTGATAGCGCTCCGGGCCGCGCAGCAGGATGGCCATTTGATCGAAGGCGATTCCCTGCCCCGCCAGCCGGCGGATGCGCCGCGCGATTTCCACGCATTCCAGCCCTTCTCCGGGCGCGGAAAAGAATTCGAATTCCTCTTCCGGCCGAGGGCCGGCCTCAGCTTCCGGGGAGAACAGGTTTCGCCGCAGCCGGTCCAGGCCGTTGCGCACGGGCTCTCGCGGTCCGGCCGCGCCTTCGGACAGCCTGGCCACGAAGACCGCGGGCGCCCGCGCCGCCAGCGCCTCAAGCAACCGCTGATGCGCCGCCACATCGAGCGGCACATCCAGCAACACCAGCGGCAGGCCCAGCAGGCGATGCCCGCCTTCGCGCGCCGCTTCCGCAGCCAGTTGGAACAAGGCCGCCAGATCCGCCAAGCGCCGTTCCGAGAGTTCCCGTGTGTACAACGCGAGCAGCGCGGCGAGGTCCGCGCCGGGTTTGCCCGCGGCCACAAGGCCGCCAGCCTCGACGCCCGCCAGGCGCAACTCGGTGAGCGTGGCGGCCAGCGCCCGCGCGAACCCCGGCGTATCGCCCACCGGATCGAAATAGGAAAGCTGCCGCTTCTGCCGGGCCCGGTACACCACACGCGCGGCCAGCGCCTCCATGCCCAACCGGCTTACGGGCGCGAGGCCAAGATCGGCCGCCGGTTCGGCCGCAAGGCTGGCCGCCAGCTGCGCCAACGTCAGGCGATGCACGCCTGCCAAGGATGCGGCGCAGGCGCCCCGCGCAAAGTCATCGGCCGCCCCGCGGGTCGCCCCCAGCACCACCACCTCGGACCTCTCCAGCCGCGGCAGCAGCCACTCCGCCGCCACGCGCAACAATTCCGCGTTCGAGGAAGACTGGAATTCGATCAAGCGACCAGTGTACCGCCGCGGCTCCCGTGGTCCGGCGGGCAAGCGCGCCGCTCACTCTCCCAGCCGGAAGTTCACCGTGATGGTCGTCAGCACCTCCACCGGCTGCCCGTTCAGCAGCGTCGGCTGGTACTGCCACTGGCGCACTGCCTCCACCGCCGCCTGCGTCAGTTCCGGATCCACCAGCTTGTTCATCGCTTCCAGAGACAGCAGCGACCCGGTGGTCGAAATGATTGCGCGCAACAGCACCGTGCCCTCGATTCCCTGCTGCTGTGCCCGCTCCGGATAGGCCGGCTTCACCATGTGCACCAGCCGGGTCGCCTGTACGTTGCCGCCCACGCGGATGCGCTGCGGCACCACGCCGGGCTTCGGCTGGACCGGCGGCCGCTTGCCCAGGACCTCCACGGTCTCGCTTACTGAGCCGACCTCGAGCGTCAACTTGAGATCCGTCACGCCTGGCGGCAGCGTCAAATCCCTCCGCGCCAGCCGAAAGCCGCGTTGCGCCGCCTCCAGGGTGTACTTCCCCGCCGGGAGGGCCACCAGCGAAAACCGGCCGTCGTCACCGGACCGGGTGATTTCTTTGCTCTTCCCGTCGGCGCTGGTCACCGTGATGGTGGCTTGCGGCACCACCGCCCCGCTCGGGTCGTAGACCGTGCCGGTCAGCATCGCGCGCGGCGCCTGCGCCTGCGCGCCGATCACCGCGAGTGGGACCGTCAGCCCGGCTGCCGCTAGCCCCGCCAGAAGTGCCCGCCGCGGCGTGATCCCCTCCCGGTTGCGCCGGGGGTCCAGCAGGGCCAGCAGGCGGCTCTCCAGGTGCGAGGCGTGCGCCATCCCTACTGCCGTGGACCATGCCGGATCGCTCGACCGCAGCGATCGCGCCAGCTCCAGCAGGTGCTCGGCGTACGCCGACCCCTTGGCGCCCAGCCGCAGCACGGCATCGTCGCAGGACTGTTCCCGCTCCCGCCGCAACTCGGCCGCGGCGCGCCACGCCAGGGGATGGAACCAGTACGCCGCGCAAGCCGCTTGCGAGAGCAGTTGGACCCAGTGGTCCAGGCGCCGGATGTGAATCAGCTCGTGCAACAGCACCATGCGGCGCCGCTCCGCCGGCCATTGCCGCGCGCCCGCCGGCAGCAGGATCACCGCGCCCCACGTCATGGGCATGGCCGCGCGCGGGCACTCCACGAGGCGCACCGGCCGGCTGAGTTTGACTGCGCCGGCCAGTTCCGCCGCCAGATCCCGCCACCTGGCATCCACTACCTCCGCCGAGATGCGCGCCACCCACCACACTCGTGCCGTACCCGCGGCCATGCGCGCCAGCACCGCCGCGCAGCCCGCCGCCCAGGCCACGAGCAGCCAGGCTCGCCAGTCGATGGGCGCCGGAGTGGCCGCGCGCGCTTCCGCCGTGACAGCCAAGGGAGCCGCCGCAACCGCCTTCTCCACGACCCTCGACACCATGCGGCCTCTTTCCGGCGCCGCCACGCGCCAGGCCGGCAGCATCAGCGAGAGCACCGGCAGGGCCAGCATCGCCGCCATGGCCGCGCTCCAGACCAGGTACCGTGCGGCTGCCGACCCGCGCCGCAGCGCCGCCGCGCAGGCATACGCCGCCGCCAGCACCGCCGTCACCTTGATAGCGCTCGCCAGCAGGAATGCCAGGGCGCTCCCGAATTGTACTGCCCCGCCCATGGTTACGCTCCTTCCCGCTTCGCTTCTTCGATTGCCCGTGAAAGGCGGTCCAGGTCCTGCGGGGTCAACTCCGCCGCGGAAAGATCCAGCAGCGCGGTCACTGCCTGCGCCGCCGAACCGTCAAAGAATGTTTCCAGCATGTGCCGCAGCGCCGAGCGCCTGGCCCTCTCCCGCGCCACCGTGGGCAGAAACACATACCGCAGCGCCTGCTCCTCGTGCCGCACGTGTCCTTTTTCCTCCAGCACGCGCAACTTCGCCCGCACCGCCGAATAACTTGGCGGGTCCGGCAGGGCCGCGTGGATCTCGGCCGCGGTAGCCCGCCCCCGCCGGTACAGGATGTCCATGATCTGCCGCTCGCGGCGGCTGAGTTTGGAGTGTGCGGATTCTTTCATATCCGTCTCTTTGCTGCAAAAGCAGCACCATGCTGCAAAAATAGCATCCGTGCTCGCCGCTGTCAAGCCCCTTGCCTGAGCGCTGCGTCCATTCGCCGGCGGCGAACATCATAAGAGTGGATGCAGCGTGTGATCATCGTCGGCGGCGGCTTCGGAGGCCTGTACGCGGCCAAGTCGCTGCGCAAGGCGCCTATCGATCTCACCGTGGTCGACCGGCGCAACTTCCACCTTTTTCAGCCGCTGCTCTATCAGGTGGCTACCGGAGGCCTTTCTCCGGGGGAGATCGCCTCGCCTCTGCGGGTGGTGCTCAAGAGGCAGAAAAATACGCGCGTGTGGCTGGGCGAGGTAGTGGATATCGACGCCGCCAACCGGCGCGTGATTCTCGCTGACGGCCAGCTTGATTACGACATCCTGGTGCTGGCCACCGGGGCCACGCACCACTACTTTGGCAACCCGCAGTGGGCGGCGCTCGCGCCCGGCTTGAAGACCGTGGAGGACGCCACGGAGATCCGCAGCCGCATTCTGGCGGCCTTCGAGCAGGCCGAGCGCGAAACAGACCCCCAGAAACGCCGCGCCTGGCTGACGTTCGTCATTGTGGGCGGCGGGCCTACCGGCGTGGAACTCGCGGGCGCGCTGGGCGAAATCGCCAACGACACGCTGCGCCACGATTTCCGCAGCATCAACCCCGCCGAAGCGCAGATCCTGCTGCTGGAAGGCTCGGACCGCCTGCTGCAAGCCTTTCCGCCGGACCTCTCCCGCGCCGCGGAAAAGGAGCTGATCGGGTTGTGTGTGCGGCCGCGCACGCATGCGCAGGTCACCGGCATCGATCCGGAAGGGGTCACCATGCGCACCGCGGCGGGCCAGGAGCGCATTCCCACACGCACGGTGCTGTGGGCCGCGGGCGTGCAGGCTTCGCCGCTGGGCAAGATCCTGGAGGAACGCGCCGGCGCGCCGCTGGACCGCGCCGGACGCGTCATCGTCGGACCGGACCTCACCGTACCCGGCCATCCCGAAATCTTCGTGATCGGCGACCTGGCCAATGTCAGCCATCAGACCGGCAAACCGCTGCCGGGTGTCGCGCCCGTGGCCATGGCGGAAGGCCGCTACGTGGCCCGATCCATCCAGGCCCGCCTGCAAAGCCGGTCCCTGCCGCCGTTTCATTACTTCAACAAGGGGAACCTGGCCACCATCGGCCGCAACGAAGCCGTGGCGGACTTCGGCAAGGTGCGCCTCTCCGGCTTCCTGGCCTGGCTGGTGTGGCTGTTCGTCCACCTGATGTACCTGGTGGAGTTCGACAACCGCCTGCTGGTGCTCACCGAGTGGGTTTACAACTACATCACGCGCAATCGCGGTGCGCGTCTCATCACCGGCCAGCGGGCGTAGGACGTATGCTAGTTTCGACATGCGTCCCACCCTTGGCCTGCTGCTGTTCAGCCTGCTGATCCCCTGCGCCCGCCCCGAAGGCCCCGTCGCCTGGATGCGCGAAGGCATTGTGGCGGCTTCCGACATGGAAGCGCTCACCTTCGTGCTCCGCCGCGGCGGCGAATCCGCCGACGCCGTCCGCGAGTGGCACGCGGAACGAAGCGAAGAGGAGGTGCGCCGGATGAAGGAGCTGGGCGTCAACCTGGTGATCGTCAACCTGCACAAGGGCGCCGGCCTGAAAGCCGAGGCCGAAGACATCGAGGCCACGCGGCGCTTCACCGAACTGGCGCACCGCTACGGGATCAAGGTGGCCGGCTACGTGGGTTCCAGCATGATGTACGAGACCTTCTTCCGGGAAGAACCCGCGGCCCGCGACTGGCGGCAGGTGGATGAATTCGGCCGGCCGATTTACTACACCGCCGAGCAGACTTTCCGTTACATGGCCTGCCGCAACAACCCCGGCTATCTGGCCTTCCTGCGAAAGGTGCTGCGGCTGGGCATTCAGGATCTCAAGCTGGACGTGATCCACTTCGACCAGATGCAGTGGTGGCCAGAGCCGCTTTCCTGCCGCTGCCGCTACTGCCAGGAGCAGTTCCGCGAGTTCCTGGCGCAGCGCTACGGCGACCCGGCCCGCGCGCGGCGGCGCTTCGGTTTCTCCGGCTTCGAGGAAGTGATCCCGCCGCCGTTCGGGCTGACCGCGCCTCCCGTGCGCCTGGCCGAGCTGCGCAACCCGCTCATGCAGGAGTGGACCCTGTTCCGCGCGGCCAGCATCGCGCGCCGTTACGGCGAACTGGGCGACTACATTCGCAGCCTGAACCCCGCCGCAGCCATGATCGGCAACCCCACCCTGTCGCAGGAATCCAACCAGGGCTTTGTCTACGGGGTGGATTTGCAGCAACTGCTGGAGCACGGCGACGGCGTCTGGACCGAAGAGCCCAACCTGCCCCAGTGGACCGCCGACGGCCGGCTGGTTTCGCAAATCCGCAGCTACAAGGCCGCCCGCGCCATGGGACAGACCTTGTTCGTGTGGCAGAGCCTGGCGGGCTACGAGAGCTATCAGAAATCGCCCGAGGTGCTGCGCCTGGCCGAAGCGCTGGCTTACAACGACGCCAACCTGGGCGTGGTCGCGGGCGGGGACGCGGGAGGCAACAACCCGAGCGAGGAAACGCGCCGCTACATCCGCTTCTTCCGGTCGCACATCGCCGACCTGCGCCACACCACCCCGGTGGCCGACGCCGCGGTGCTGCGCTCGTTCGCCTCCACGCAGTTCAACCCTTCGCAAAGCAACTTCAGCACGGTGCTGTTCGAGCAGACGCTGATCCAGTCGCGCGTGCCCTGGGGCATCGTGTTTGACCGGCACCTGAGCGACCTCGCGCGGTACAAGGTGTTGGTGCTGGCCGACCAGGACGCTCTCAGCGACGACGAGGTGGCCGAGATCCGCCGCTTCGTGGCGAACGGCGGCGGGCTGGTGGCGACCCAGAATACCGCCGCCATGACGGAATGGCGCACGCGCCGGGAGCGCTCCGCGCTGGCCGATCTCTACGGCCAGCCGCGCGTGGTTTACCTGTCGAGCATCGAGGCGGCCGCTCCGGCACCGCCCCCGCAGATGAACTACACCATTCCGAATGCGCTGTGGAAGCTGCCGCGCAACGCCGCGTCGCTGACCGAGGCAGTCCGGCGGGCCGCCGGCGGCGCGCTTTCCCTGCGCGTCCAGGCGCCCGAGTGGGTCACCGCGGAGCTGGCTGATCAGCCGGCCACACACACGCGCCTGCTGCATCTGATCAACTTCCGGTATCGGGAGCCGCTGCGAGACATTCCCGTCGAGGTGCGACTGGCCAGGGGAACGCGCCTGCGCGAGGCCATCGTGGTCACGCCCGACGGACCCCCCCAGACGCTCCAGCCTTCCACGTCGGGAGACACGGTGTCCTTCCGCGTGCCTCTGCTGAAGGTCTACGACCTGGTGCTGCTGCGAACCCAGTGAGCGTCAGCGGCGCTCCATGCCCTGAAGATACGCGATCACCGCGTCGCCCACTTCCTGCTCCGCGCGCCCGGTAAACACCGAGGTCTTGGGCTCGTAGCCGCCCTCGGCGAAGGCCTGCTTCGTGGGCAGGTAACCGATCCAGCCGTTGGCATAGCCGAAGTAGAAGGTGTGCGGGAAGGGCGACGCGTTGCGTACGCGCATGGCGATCTCGCAGAACATCTCCACCGGCGCGGACCAGATGACCGTGTCGTTCAGGCGCAGGAAGCGCACCGGCAGGCGCACCAGCGGCGCGCCGCCGGCGGTCTTGCCCTGGTAGGCGCCCAGTTCCTCGGGCCAGTCCAGCTCAGGCTTGCGGGGAGTTTCGATCCACTTCTCGCTGCTGGAAATCGTGACTGCCGAAGTGCCTCCGCCGATGGTTTGGTTGGCCTCCAGGATGCGATCGCCCAGCAGCACCCGGAATTCGGAAAGATGCGCGCTGCGAGGATCGGGGTACACGCTGTAAATAGGCGCCAGGTTGCCGGCGGCGCCGTTCATGTAGAGCATGGGCGCGCCCAGCTTTTCCTCCACGTAAGCGGCCGCTACACCCGGGCCGTCGCCGCTGATCTCCAGGTTCTTGCCGCTCATCACCGTGCCGTGCATGGCGTAGTTGGCGATCAGGGCGATCAGCGAGCCGTCCGGACGCTCCAGCCGGATCAGCCCGATCTGGCGGTCGGCGGGCCCGTCGGGATTGAGGCCCAGGGAAATACGGCCGTCCACGTCGCGCGCGCGCCGGTTGATGTTGGCCATGGCCCAGCCCTGGCCGACCGCCAGGCGCGCCGGCTCGAGCTTGGCCCGCGCCTGCTGGATCCCCTGGATCAGCGCGTCCTGCACCAGCCGGGCATACTGCCGGTTCCACTCGTGATCCGAGCGGCCCAGCAGCGTCTTGTATACGCCCGGCGGGCCCACCTCCGGCGCGGCGTGCGAGTGGGTCACCATCCACCAGACGTGGCCCGGCTCGATGCCCGTCTGCTTGCGCAGCTCCGCCACGAAGTCGTCGTAGACCGCAGGCGAGAACAGGCACAGGTCGCTCGAAACCAGGTAGAACTGCGTGCTGCCGTCATCCAGGGCGGCGATGCGGTGATAGATGCGGTCGTGCACGCCGGTAGATTGCCGCGCCTGGTAGCCCATGAGCCACTGCGAATCCTGGGGCGTGATATCCACCTTGACGGCCGAGGCGCGAAAGGACGCGCCTGAGGCGCACATCGAAAACGCGAAGACAACGGCAATGGAGCGTTTCATGGCAAGAGTTCAACTTTAACCCGAATCGGAGGCCGCCGGCAGGGCAGCGTCCGGACGGATTCAGAACGGCGGCACGCGATAGCGCTTCACCAGTTTCTCGTCCAGCGTGAAGCCCAGGCCAGGACGCCGGGGCAGCTCGATCCAGCCGTCGCCTTCCGGACGAAGCGGCGGCACCAGCAACTCGGAAATGAGCGGGGAATCCGGGAAGGCCAGGGGAAACTCGAAGTACGGCAGGTTGGGGACCACGGCGGCGATGTGCAGCGCCGCCGCCACGCCCACCACGTGGTTCCAGCAGTGCGGGACGATGATGCGCCCGCGGCGGTACGCCATTTCGGCGATCTTGACGATTTCCCCGATGCCTCCCGAGCGCACGGTGCTGGGCTGCACGACGTCGACGCCCCCGCGCTCCATCAGGTCGATGTAGTCGAAGCGCGTGGAGAAGCCCCAGTCTCCCGCTGCGATCCGCACATCCACCGCGTCGGCCAGCCGGCGATACGCTTCCAGGTTGTCGGCGGCGAACGGCGCCTCGATGAAAAAGACGTTCAACGGTTCGATGGCCTTGCAGGTAGCCACCGCCTGGCCGACGTCGTACCAGGCGTTCTGCACGTCGATCATCAGATCGCGCCGCTCGCCGATCGTCTCCCGGGCCAGGCGCACCAGCCGGACGTCATTGTGCAGATCGCCGTGGCCGAATCCATGAGGCGTCTCTTCGAACTTGACCGCCGCAAAATTTCGCGCGACCGCCGCTCCCAGGCGCGTACGGATCTCGTCGTCGGTGTCGCCCGGCGGGTACACGGTGGCGTAGGGCCGCACCCGGGTCTTGATCTCGCTGGGCCCCCGCACGGCGGCGAACGAGCGCCAGATCAGCTCGCAAACCGGCTTGTTCAGGATCTTGCCGGCGATGTCCCACAGCGCCGTTTCCACCGCGCCGATGGCGGCGATGGTCACTCCACGCCGCCCCCACAGGCTGGTGCGGTCGTACATCTTCTGCCACAGCCTCTCGACTTCCAGCGGGTCCTCGCTCTTCAGCAAGTGTTCCAGGCCGCCGCGCGTCTTGATCACCGCGTCGATCACCAGCGAGGGGCTCTCGCACTGTCCGATGCCCGTGATCCCGTCGCTGGTGCGCACCCGGACCAGCGTGAAGTCGTACTTGCCCGGGTCGCTCAAGGCGATGGTTTCGATGGCCTCGATGCGGGAGGAAGAGCCTGACGGGGAGGAAAGAGCCGGCGACGCAACCATGCCCGCCGCAGCCGCGCTGCGCAGGAACGAGCGCCTGTCCGTACTAAGCTTCGAAGCCTTCGACATGTGCAGATAGGTTACACCCTGGCACGCAGCCGGACAATGACCGCCGCATCCCTTGACAATGACTCGCAAAGCGGAAACACTCTCGAAGGAGGAACAGGGTGATCCGTGGATCGGGCAGGCGCGCGTTTATCCGGAGCGTGATCTTACAGGCAGGCGCCATCCCTGCCGTCTTCGGAGGGCAACCCGGGAAGAACGCCGCGGGGATTCCCTTGATTGCCTTTCGTATCGGGGTGCCGCTTTGGCAGACCGATGAGCGTTTCGACGCGCTGCTGGATTTTTTCCGCCGCCAGCCGGGCGCCGTGGATGAGCTGGCCTTCTTCACTTCGGCCACCCACCCGCCTCTGCCGGTGGAGGAGATGCGCCGCCGCGCCGCGCGTTTGGGCGAGCTCCTGCCGCGCGTGCGCCGCGAGGGCATGCAGGCCGGCATCAACGTGCTCGCCACCATCGGCCATCACAATGAAAACCTGCCGAACTCGCTCCAGGAACCGTGGCAGCGCATCATGGATCCCTCCGGAAGCATTGTGCGGGGCACGCTTTGCCCCGCCCACCCGGAAACGCTGGCCTACGTCCGCGCCATTTACACCTGCATGGCGGACGCCGGCCCGGACTTCCTCTGGGTGGACGACGATGTGCGGCTCCAGGGGCACGGCGCGGTGCGCTTCGGCTGCTTCTGCGATCTGTGCGTGCGGCGGTTCTCCGAAGAAAGCGGCGCCTCCTGGACGCGGGAAAAGCTGGTGGCCGCGTTCGGCGCGGGGCCTTTGGAAGAGCGCCTGGCCCTGCGCCGCCGGTGGCTGGAGCACAACCGCACGGTCATCGATACGCTGCTCCGCAACATCGAGGAGACCGTGCACCGGGTGAAGCCGGAGCTGCCGCTCGGCTTCATGACGGGGGACCGGTTTTATGAGGGCTATGCTTTTGCGCGGTGGGCCAGGACGTTGTCCGGGCCAGGCCGCGCTCCCGTACGCTGGCGTCCGGGCGGCGGATTCTATTCCGACGAAACCCTGCTCGGCCTGGTGGACAAAGCCCACGCCATCGGACGCCAGACGGCGGCGCTGCCTCCCGAGGTGCGCATCGTCGAATCGGAGTTGGAGAACTTTCCGTATCAGCGGCTGCGGAAAAGCGCGCAGACCACCGTCCTGGAGGCCGCCGCGCACATGGCTGCCGGGGCCACCGGCACGGCCTTCAATGTCCTCACCATGTACAAGGACCCGTTGGAGGAATATGTGCCGCTCTATCGCCGGATCAGCCAGTGGCGTCCCTTCTACAAAGAACTCCAATCCGCCCTGGGACGCAGCCCGGTGCAGGGAGTCTGGCCCGCGTGGAACCAGGATTTGTTCAGCGCGGTGAACGTGGATGGCGCCTGGCTGGAACCGGGAAAATCGCCGCTTTCCGCGCCGTACGTCCTGGCAGAAATCGGAATTCCCCTGTGCTATGATCGCGCCGCCCGCACGGCCACGGCGTTGGCGGGGTCCGCAGTGTTCGCCTTCACTCGGGAGGAGTTGCAAGAGATCTTCCGCGGCGGCGTGCTGATGGATGCGGAAGCCTGGCAGGCGCTGGAACGTCTGGGGCTGGCCAGGTGGACGGGTGTCCGGGCGCTCGAGAACGTGGACCACGATGCCACCGAGGTGCTTGCGCCAAGCCCCATCAACGGGCGGTTTGCGGGCTGGTCGCGGGATTGCCGGCAATCCTTCTGGTGGGAGCGCGCCTACCGCCTGGTCCCGCACGACAACTCCACGGAAATCCTGGCGCGCATGGCCGATTATGGCAACCGGGACTTGGGGCCGTGCATGACGGCGTTCACCAATGAATTGGGCGGGCGGGTCGTGCTGGCCGGCTACTACCCCTGGTCCCAGATCCACAGTCTGCCGAAATCGTCTCAGCTCAAGGCCATCTGCGAGTGGCTGAGCCGCGGCCGGCTCCCCGCGGTCGTGGAGTCGTTCGCCAAGGTGGTGATCTGGTCGCGCGAGGAAACCGGCGGCAGGCAATCTCTGGTCCTGCTCAACGCCTCGCTCGATCCGCTGGAAAGCCTGTCCCTGCGCGTGCGGAGCGGAGCGCAGCGCTTCCTCCACATCCCGGCCGATGGCTCGCGGCGGGAACTTGCCAGCGAACGGCTGGCCTACCAGGCAGGTCACGTCCGTGTGGTTCTCCCTGGTCTGGCGCCCTGGTCGGTGCACCTGGTGAAAGAGGCATAGCCCGGCGCCTTAACGGTTGCCGGCGGCGAGAATTACCGTCGCGCAGGCCAGCAGCGCCAAGCCGGCGTACAGCGTGCGGAGCGCGCCGGCAGGGGCGGCCTTCCATTCCCCGGTGAGGACGCCGGAAACATTGGCGCTCATAATGTTGAAGATCTGGAAAAGGCCCCATCCGAGCGAAAGGCCGAACACGCCGACGTACACCGCGGCCACGCCGTAGATAGCCATGGCGCCCATCCACAACGCGCCCATCAGCGCGGCCAGGCCGGCTTCCCTGCCCCAAGGGCCGCGAAAGGCGCCCCACGTGTGATTGCGGAACAGCAGATAGATGCTGTACGCCAGGTTCGGCAACAGGCCGCCGGCCAGGCCGACGGGCCAGACCGCGTATCCGGCGCGGGTGGAGGGCACTCCCAGCCGCACGGCGCGTTCGGCGATGTCCTGGCCGAAGGCAAAGGAGTAGTTCACCATGGGCGCCATCAGCCCGCACGCCACCGCCATGACCAGGGCGAAGGCGTACCCGCCGCCGCGCGAGGCCGGCTGCTTTTGCTCGCGCTGGCGGCCCGCCCGCGCCGATACGATCACGCCCGCCACCATGACCGCCAGTCCGCACAGGACCAGCGCCCCCCGCGGTGTGACGAGCACCGCGCGGTTCTTGAAGAACAGCGGCACCAGCGTCCCGAACAACGAGCCCAGGCCGATGATGATCGCGCATCCCAGCGCCAGGCCGAGGCGCGCGATAGAGAGTCCGAACAGCACCTGGGCAATTCCCCACCCCATGCCCAGCGCGCACGGCAGCAGCCACTGGCCAATGCTCAGCCCGCGGTAGATCTCCACCAAATCGCCGGCCAGCAGCAACGCCAGGCTCCACGGCAACACGACCAAAGAGACGAGGCTGAAGACCAGCCAGGTGTTCTCCCAGTGCCAGCGCCGGGCGAATTTCATCGGCAACATGCAGTTGCCCGCCATGACTCCCGCGACCAGGATCATCGCAAGCCCACCGAGCAGCGCGGCGGACATGCGTTAATTCCTCGCTGCCCCCTGCATGGAGTGGATACGCCTCTCGCGTAACCCACTCTACGATGCCGCACCGGTTTTGACAACCGCTCCGCACGCCGCGGTCCGGGTTGACAGGGCGCTTGGCTTGCCATATAACTGTTCAGAAATTCGGAGGTCTTGCCGTGTCGCGAGTACATTGCCGGTACCACCATGTAGTTGTGGCTTTGGCCCTCATCAGCATGCCGTTGAGCATGCAGGGGCAGTACGGAGCGGGCGTGATCCTGGGAACCGTGACGGATCCCAGCAAAGCCGCCATCCCGGGTGTCCAGGTGACGGCTAAAAATCAGGCCACCGGAGAGACCCGCACTTTCCAAACCGACGCGCAGGGCAACTACCAGTTCAACGCCCTGCCCGCCGCCACCTACACGATCACCGCCACGGCGGCATCGTTCAAGACGGCCACCACTCCGAACGTGGTAGTGGCGGTAAACACGCAGACCCGTGTGGACCTGGTCATGGAACTTGGCTCGGTGAATGAAACCGTCGAGGTGCAGGCCACCACGCCGGCACTGCAAACCAACACCGCTGCTTTGGGCACCGTGGTGAATAACCGGACGGTGCTGGAGCTGCCTTTGAACGCGCGCAACTTCTTCGACCTGGTGGCGCTCACTCCGGCGGCGGTCAAGGCGCCCAGCGGCAGCAGCGTGATGGACAACCGGGGCATCTCGATCGGCGGGACGCGCGTCAACTTCAGCACCTATGCGGACCTGGATGGCGTGGATTTCACGGTAGAGAACGTGCACAATCCGGCCATCGCCCTCTCGATCGACGCCATTGCCGAATTCAAGGTGCAGGAGAACTTCATGGACGCCTCCTACGGGCACGGCGCTTCCGCGATCAACCTGGTCACCAAGTCCGGCACCAACCAATTTCACGGTGTGGCGTATGAGTTCCTGCGCAACCGGGAGTTCCAGGCCGGACAGTTTTTCCGTCCCGCCACCGGGGCGCCGCGATTCACCTACAACCAGTTTGGCGTGGGCGTCGGCGGGCCGATCCGCAAGAACAAGTTGTTTTACTACGGTAATTACGAAGGTCGCCGGCGGCGCACGGGCATCATCCTGCAAGGCCTGGTCCCCACCACGGCGATGCAGCAGGGAGACTTTTCGCAGGTCAGCAAAACCATCCTGGACCCCATGGCGAATAAGACGCCGTTCCCGGGCAACATCGTTCCCCAGTCCCGCTTCGACCCGCTGGCCTCCAAGATGCTCCAGTTCTTCCCGGCGCCCAACCTGGCGGGCCGCCCCGGCGTGAACTACCTGGTGACGCCGAGCGATCGCGAGCGGCGCGACCAGTTCACCACCCGCATCGACTACAAAGTCTCCGACAAGGGCAACCTGTTCGGGCGCTACTCGTTCGCCGACGATGCGCTGGTCAACGTTGCCTACCGCGTGGGGGACGGCCTGGTGCGGCCCGACCGCACGCAGCAAGTGGCCATCGGATACACCTACGTGGTGAGCCCCACGCTGATCAGCGAGACGCGCCTGGGCTTCACCAAGGCCTTCCTGGCCCGCCAGAGCGACGGCGACCGTTTCTCGCAGAACTATGCCGCCAATCTGGGCCTTAAGAACCTGGCGGCCCAGCCCGGCGACTACACCGAACCGAACCTGAGCCTTTCCGGCTACGCGCCGGGATTCCCGTCCAACACCGGCGGCTTCGGCGGCTACGGCACGCACATCGTGCAGAACAACCTGTACTACCGGCTGGCCGAGACGCTCACCATGATCCGCGGCAACCACAGCATCAAGATCGGAGGCGACGTGGACCGCCTCATGGTGGGCTATGACCAGGGCAGCAGCCAGAATGGACTCTTTAGTTTCGCCGGCACCTTCACGGGCGATTCCTTCGCGGATTACCTGCTGGGCTTTCCCATCTCGGCGACCGGCGGCCTGGGCAGTCTGGGAAATTTCGGAGGGGTGGCCAAGTACTCCATCGGCACGATGTTCCAGGGATTCGTGCAGGACGACTGGAAAGTCACCGACCGGCTGACCCTGAACCTGGGCCTGCGCTACGAGTTGTTCCTGCCCTGGCGCGGGCGGCTGGCCAACTTCGACCTGGGGACCGGGCGCCAACTTCTGGCGGGCAGCGCGAGTTATTACGTTCCAGGCCAGGGAGTCATTCAGGGCAGCGGGGCGCCGCTGCTGCCGGAGCGGCCGGTCCACACGGACTGGAACAACTTCGCGCCGCGCCTGGGCATGGCCTACCGGCTGGGCGAAAAGACCGTCCTTCGGGCCGGTGTGGGTCTGTTCTCCGTGCTGAACGTGGGCGGCAATACGATCAACCGGATGATGAGCACACCGCCCTACTTTGTGTTCGCGAATCCCGTTTCGAGCTCTTTGCAGCCCCAGATCGTGATGTCGCAGCTTTTCCCGCCCGCCGCATCGGCCACCACGGGGGTAACGGGCGACGTGGATCTGAACAAACGCACGGGCTACGTGTATCAGTACAACCTGAACGTGCAGCACCAGTTGACCCCCAGTCTCCTGCTGGAGGCCGGCTATGTGGGCAACACGGCGCAGAAGCTTGAGAGCTTCGTGTTCGTGAACCAGCCGCTGCTTCCCGCGGACCCGGCGCATCCCACGCCTTTTGCCGCGCGCATGCCCTATCCGAACCTGGTGCCCGGATTCACACAAACGGCCAATTACCAGTGGGCGAACTATAACGCCGGGTACCTCAAGCTGGTGCAGCGGCTGGCGCACGGCATCAGCTACACAGCGGCCTATACCTTCTCGAAGATGATGGACAGCGGGGCCGACGGAGGCGCGGGGCAGAATATGTACAACCGGCGTCCGGAACGCGGGCTGTCGGACATCAACGTCCCGCAGAACTTCGTGGGCAGTTGGGTCTACGATCTGCCGATCGGCAAGGGCCGGGCCGTAACCATCCAGAATCCGGTGCTGGATGCGGTGGCCGGGGGGTGGGAGTTGACCGGCATCGTCACCTTCCAGGCGGGCCGCTATTACAGCGTCACCACCACGGGCGACATCGCCAATGTGGGCACGGGCGGCCAATACGCCAATGCGACCGGGGTCCCCACCGGCAAAGTCGATCCGCGGACCAGCGGCCTGCTGGGGCTGAACAAGGCGGCATTCTCGACCCCGGCGGCGGGTCATTTCGGCAACGCGGGGCGCAACGTGCAGCAGGGCTTCGGGCTCAACCAGTGGGATATGGGGCTCTACAAGAACTTCCCGCTCCACTTCCTGGGCGAGGCCGGCAGCCTGCAAATCCGCTCCGAGTGGTTCAATATCTTCAACCACACGCAGTTCAACAACCCGATCGCCACACAGAACATCGCCACGTTCGGCCTGGTGAACTCCACGCTCGATCCACGCATCCTCCAGTTGGCCGCCAAGTTGTACTGGTAACCCCGGCCGGGGAGACAATGGGAGCCTATGCGATTTCTCCCGTTGCTTGTGGGGCTGGTGTGCGCCGCCGGGTGCGGGCCGGCCCCGCCGCCCGCGGCGACCGGCGGAACCACCACCGGCGCGCCGCCTCTAGCGTCGCCGGCCTTCGATCAAACCTTCTGGAATACCTGGTCGGACGGCCAAGCGGAACTCGCCGCGTATGATCTGTCGATCCCGCGCTACGGGCAGTTGCGGCGCGGCGTCGCGGTCGCCATCTTCGTGACGGAAACGTTCTCGAACTCGCTCCGCGTGAAGGCCGATCCAGGCAAGCACGCGCCCGCCGACGAATTCCCGGTGATGAAGCTGAACCTGGTGAAGGACTACCAGACGGGGGTCTACGATTACAACGAGATGACCAGCACCTTCGTGGCCCTGCGCGGGGTGAACGGACGCGGCGCCGGCACGGCCACGAAGATCTCCTTTTCCCGGCAGGAGTGGTGCGGAAACACATACCAGCAACTGCTGTTCGATGCCGGCACCATCCGCGCCACGCGGCACAGCTATTTCGACGGCGACGCGGACTCCCAGGCAAGCGTGTCCTATCCAGCGGATGGAGTAAGCGAAGACGCGCTCTATCTGTGGGCGCGCGGCATGGCCAGCCCGGCGCTCGAACCCGGCGCGAGCCGCGCGGTCTCTGTGCTGCCCTCTGCGGCATACGCCAAGGGAGCCGGCGCGGCCTGGCAGCCGGCGGTGCTTTCGCGCTCCGCGCAGCCCCGCCGGATCTCGGTTCCGGGCGGAAGCTTTAGCGTGGAGGTTCTTTCTGCGAGGATCGGCGCGGGAGACCAGCGGGTGTTTTACGTGGAAGCCGCGCCGCCGCACCGGCTGATCCAATGGGAGAGCAGCAGCGGGGAAAGGGCCGTGTTCGTGAAATCCGTGCGCATGAAGTATTGGGAGAGAAACGGCTTGGGCCAGGAAGACGCTCTGAAGCAACTCGGGCTTTCCCCGCGCCCGCCACGCACCACGTGATGATGCCGCAAACACGAGCGCAGAGCTACCGGTAGGGAGCGCCGGGATTACTCCTTCCAGTTCATGGCCAGGTTCACCAGCGTGCGCACGGCCACGCCGGTAGGGCCTTTGGCGGAATAGGGCTTGGCGTCGTCCAGCCAGGCAGTGCCGGCGATATCCAGGTGTACCCAGGGGGCGGGGTCAGCGAACTCCTTCAGGAACCACGCGGCGGTGACGGCGCCGCCCCAACGGCCGCCCACGTTGGGCAGATCCGCGAAGGCGCTCTTCAGGTAATCCTTATAGTCGTCTTCGAGCGGCATGTGCCAGATCTTCTCGCCCTCGGCCCTGGCTGCGGATAGCAGCCGCCCCAACCATGCGTCGTCGTTGGTAAAGGCCCCCACGTAGATGTGGCCGAGGGCCACCACGATGGCCCCGGTCAGCGTGGCCGCGTCCACCAGGTGCGTGCAGCCCTGGCCGCGGGCGTAGCACAGCGCGTCTGCCAGGATCAGGCGGCCTTCGGCATCCGTATTGATCACCTCGATGGTTTTGCCGCACATGGAGGTCACGATGTCCCCGGGCCGTTGGGCGCGCTGGCCCGGCATGTTCTCCACAGCGGGGATGAACGCGGTCACCGGGATGGCGGGTTTGAGCTGCGCCAGGGCGCGCATGGCGCCGATCGTGGCCGCGCCGCCGGCCATATCGTACTTCATCTTCTCCATGCCGTCGGCGGGCTTGATGGAGATGCCGCCGGTGTCGAAAGTCACGCCCTTGCCGACCAGACCCAGGTGGCTGGAGCCGGAGGCGGCCGCCGGGCGATACCGCAGCACGATGAGGGCGGGCGGTTCGGCGCTGCCCATGGCCACGCCCAGCAGGCTACCCATCCCCAATTGCCGCATGCGGTCCTGGTCCAGGACTTCGCATTCCAAGCCGTGCGCGGCGGCCATCTCGCGGGCGCGTTCCGCGAGCAGGGTGGGCGTCAGGCGATTGGCCGGCTCGTTGACCAGCTCGCGGGCGAAATTCTGCGATTCGGCGATGACACGCCCGCGCTCGACAGCCTCCCCGAGGTCCGAAGTGCCGGGCGCTGCGGCGACGGTGAATTGTTCGAAGGCCTGTCCGTTGTTCTTTGTGGTCTTATAACGGTCGGGCTCGTAGTCGCCCAGCAGGGCGCCTTCGGCGGCCGCGCGCGCGTATTCCGCGCCTGCCAATCCGGCATCCAGGTAAAGCGCGGCACGGCGAATCGAGCGGCCCTTCAAGAGGCGCACGGCCGCGCCGGCCACCTTGCGAAGTTCCGGCGGGCCGAAGGCTTCCGGCTTGCCTCCTCCGACTACCAGCAGACGCCTGGCCCGCAGCCCGGCAGCCTGGTGCAACAGGGTCATCTCCAGCATTTTGCCGGTGATTTCCCCGGCTTCTATCCACTCCGCCAGGCCGGCGCGCGCGTCCTTTTGCCCCTCGAAGGCCACCAGCACGACGGCGTCCGCCTCAACGGCCTCCAGAGGCTGGTATCGCAAGTTCAATTCCATTTCGCGGTCATTCTCCGTTTTTGGCTTTATTCTGCCGGATGGCGGCGCGAGCTTCAGCTTCGGCCGTGCGGGCACGCTCGGCTTCGCGCTTGTCGTGCAGTTTCTTGCCCCGCGCCACGGCGATCTCGATTTTGATCCGGCCGTTTTTCAGATACGCCTTGGTCGGAATCAGGGCTAGGCCCTTCTCCCGGGTCTTACCCAGCAGCTTGTCGATCTCCTGGCGGTGCAACAGCAGCTTCCGGTCCCGAATGGTGGGGTGATTTTCCCTATTTCCGTGGGAATACGGACTGATATGCGCGTTGACCAGCCAGGCCTCGTTATGGTGCACCGCGGCGTAGCTGTCCTTGAGCTGGATCTTGCCGGTGCGAGCGGCCTTCACCTCGGTGCCGGTCAGCACCAAGCCGGCCTCGAACCGTTCCATCAGGAAATAGTTGTGTCCAGCCTGGCGGTTGTCGCTGAGAATTTTAAAGTCGGGTTCTTTGGCGGCCAAATCTTGCCCTCAACGCTGGGAAGCAGGAAATCGTCAATTAATTTGATGCCCGAGGACCACCCGGCTGGAACCCATCTTAACATAGCGCTCCGTGCGGGCCGCGAAGATCGCAAAACATGCCTGTTTTCAATCGTTTCATAGCCATCGTCACGGCCGCCGCGCTACTGGCCGCACTGGACCTGCCCCTGGAGGCGAGGACCAAGAAAGGCGACAAATACCTGAATCAGGGGCGGGAAAAGGAGGCCCGCAAGGAATGGGACGCCGCCCTGGAACTCTACGAAGAGGCTCTCAGCCTGGACCCCGCAGACCCGGGCTATCAACTGGCGGCGGACAGGGTGCGCTTTCAATCCAGCCAGGCGCATTTGCATCGCGGTCTCCAATTCCGCAAGGAAGGCAAGCTCGGCGAAGCCCTGATCGAGATTCAGAAAGCGTACGGGATTGATCCCTCCTCGACGATCGCCGAGCAGGAACTGCGCACTACCCGGCAGATGATCGAGCGCGAAAAACGGAAGGAGCAGGAAGCCGGACCGAAGGCGCCTCCCCGCACCGCGGCCGAACGCGCGCTTACGCCGGTGCAAGAAGCCAAAAAAGAGACCCAGGCCCAGATTGCGCGGATGCTGCCGGTACCCGAGTTGAGGCCTCTCAATCCCCAGCCGATCAATCTCAAGATGAACAACCAGGCTCCCAAGGTGCTGTTTGAAACCGTAGCCAAGCTGGCGGGCATCAACGTCCTGTTCGATCCGGACTACCAGCCGGTGAAGAACCAGTCCATCGAAATCAACAACTCGACCCTGGAACAGGCCCTGGACTATCTGAGTGTGGTGACCAAGTCTTTCTGGAAGCCGCTTTCCGCCAATACCATTTTCATTACCAACGACAACACCACCAAGCGGCGGGACTACGAAGAGCAGGTAATGAAGGTATTCTACCTGACCAACGTAAACACGCCGCAGGAGTTGCAGGAGATCGTCACGGCGGTGCGCTCGGTGGCCGACATCCAGCGCCTGTTCGTGTACAACGCGCAGAACGCCATCATCGCGAGGGGGGAAGCGGACCGCGTGGCGCTGGCCGAGAAGATCATCAGCGACTTGGACAAACCCAAGCCGGAAGTCCTGGTGGACGTGGTGGTAATGGAAGTGAACACGGACTACGTGCGCAAATTGGCTGCCGCGATAGCGCCGAACGGGCTCACGATGCCCATCTCCTTTACGCCGCGCACCTCGATCGCCGTCGGGTCCACGACCGGCGGAGGAACCGGGGGCACGGGCGGAACCGGCGGCACCACCACGGGGACCACGACTACCTCCACCGGGACCACGACCGGGTTGACTGGCACGACGACGGGCACCACCACCAGCGCCATCCCGCTTTCCGCCATCGGCAAGGTGAACGCCGACGATTGGTCCGTGACCATGCCGGACGGGCTGCTGCAGGCGCTCATGAGCGACAGCGGGACACGCATCCTGCAAGCTCCGGAACTGCGCTCGGTGGACAACCAGAAGGCTACGCTCAAGATCGGCGAGAAACGGCCTACCGCCACCGGCAGCTTTCAGCCGGGCATCGGCGGGGTGGGCATCAATCCGCTGGTAAACACGCAATTCACCTTCATCGACGTGGGTGTGAACGTGGAATTGACGCCGCGGGTGCACGACGACGGCGAAGTCTCCATGCACGTGGACATCGAGATTTCAAAGGTCAACGGAGACATCAATCTCGGGGGCATCGACCAGCCCATTATCGGGCAGCGCAAGGTGGTCCACGACATCCGCATGAAGGAAGGGGAAGTCAACCTGCTGGGGGGCTTGATGCAGGTGCAGCAAACCAAGAGCGTCACCGGCATTCCGGGGCTCTCCAGCATTCCGGTCATACGCCGCCTGTTCACTAGCGAGGACATCGAAAATGCCACCACCGAACTGGTGATCGCGCTGATTCCGCACATCGTGCGGAAGACGGAGATTTCGCCGCAGAACCTGCGCGGCGTGGCCGTGGGCAACGCGACTACGGTGAAGCTGAATTACGCGCCGGAGACGCCGGCGCCCGCCGGATCAGCCGCTCCGGCCGCACCGGTTTCAGCGGGGCCTCCATCTACCGCGCCGACGCCGCCCGCGGCTGCCGCGCCGCCCGCCCCGGTGCCGGCTCCGGCTGGGCCTCCGGCCACCGCGCCTCCCACGCCTCCGGCCACCGCGCCTCCCGCGCCTCCGGCCACGGCACCTCCCGCACAGGGTGCGGCCCCAGTCGCTCCGGCGGGACCGCCGCTGGCCCGGTTCGCGCCCACGCAGGTGGACGCAGCCGTGAACGGAACCATCACGGTCACCCTGATGCTGGATAATGTGAAAGACCTGTTCGCCGCGCCGCTGAACGTCAAGTTCGACCCCAAGATCCTGCGCCTCAACGACATCGTCAAGGGAACGCTGCTTTCGAGCGACGGCCAGCAGGTCATCTTCACCAAGAACATCCGCAACGACTCGGGTGACGCCACGGTGAACCTGAACCGGTTCCCCGGCGCCTCCGGCGTCAGCGGCAGCGGTGTCGCCGTGACGCTGACGTTCCAGGCGGTCGGCCGCGGCGCCACCACGGTTTCGATTCCGCAGTTCGCGCCGCGGAACTCGAAGTCTGAAACCTTATTTACGGCCACGCCGCAACTGCTGGTGAACGTAAAATGATTTCCGCACGCCGCCAGCGCCAACGCGGACTCACACTGGTGGAGCTGATCGTGGCCTTCACGATCATGCTGCTGCTCACCACCATGGCCGTGCCGCTGGCGCGGGCCAAGGTGCGCCGCGAGCGGGAGCGTGAACTGCTGTGGGCGCTGCGGGAGATGCGCACCGCCATTGATCGCTTCAAGGACTACTCCGACGCCGGCTACCTGGGCGAAAAAAAGCTCGACACCGACGGGTACCCCGACAAGCTCGAGACCCTGGTGGAAGGCGTGAAGGCCTCCGGCCCGAAGGACATGAAGATCCGGTTCCTACGCCGCATCCCCAAAGATCCCTTCACGAACTCCACCGACTGGGGCATACGCAGCACGCGGGACGATCCGAAATCGAACAGTTGGGGCGGCCAGAACGTGTTTGACGTGTATACGAAGACCACAGAGAAGGCTCCGGATGGGACCCCGTACTCGGAGTGGTGAGGGGAGCCGTCCGGGCCGCCGCGGCCTAGCCGGCTTCACCATGATCGAGCTGATGATCGTGATGTCGATCATCGTGATCCTGGTTTCCATCGCTCTGCCCTTGTATCAGAAGTCCATCATCCGGGCCAAGGAGAGCGTGCTCAAGAACAACCTGTTTACTCTGCGCACGCTGATCGACGAGTACACCTACGACAAACAGAAGGCCCCTCAATCGCTCCAGGACCTGGTCACCGAAGGCTATTTGCGGGACATTCCCGTGGATCCCATGACCGGCTCCAACCAGAGCTGGAAGGTAATCATGGAGGACGCCTTACGAAGCGTAAACCAGACCGAGCCGGGGATCTTTGACGTGCGCAGCGGTTCGGATAAAACTGGTACTGATGGGACCCCGTATTCGGACTGGTGAGCGGTGGACGGCGCGGGCCCTTTGCGGGATTTTTGTCCTCGGCGTGGCGGCGGCCCAACCAGCGCCGCTTACTTGCGCGGTTTCGGCGAGCCCGGCGCTGGCGCGGGCCGAAGGGTTGGCGGAGCGCATGGGGGACCTGGCTCTGGCCTGCACGGGCACGGCCGGAAGCACTGTTAGCTTCAGCCTCACCGTGTTTCTGCCGGCGCCCATCACCAACCGGCTGAACGCGGATGGCACGGCCGCGGGCGCGGCGCTGACCCTGAACGGGGCGCCCGGGCCGCCGGGCCAGGTAACCTCCAACAGCATCACTTTTAGCGGAATTCAGGTGCAGGTGCCGGCTTCCGGCGGCGTGAACGTGAACATTGCGAATCTGCGCGTGAACGTGAACCTGCTGGGCGTGCAATCCGCGGCTTCGGTGCGGGCACAGCTTTCCGTGAACCCTCCCAGCAGCCTGTCTCTGGCGCCCGGAGCGGCCACCGTGGCGGTGACGAACCCCGGGTTGCTGGCCTCCTACTCGGGAACCGGCATCTCGTGCGTTGGATCTCCGGCGCCGCCAACGGTGAGCATGAGCGACCTGTTTGCCGCCGGAACAAGCCTGGTTTCCACGCGGCTCACCGAAGGGTTCGCCACGGCGTTTCAACCCAGGGACAGTACTTCGGACACGGGCACCCGCTTCCTGGTGCGATATTCCGGGCTGCCTGCCGGGGCGCGCCTGTTCGTTCCGGACCTGGTGGCCGGATCGAGCGCGGCGCGGCCCACCGCGGGCGGCGACTTGGGCCTGCCGCAGTCCGCCGGGCAGTATTTTCCCGGCAGCAACGGGCTGCTGCTGGCGCGTGCCGCCTACACGGACGCCAACGGCGCGGGCGGAGCGCTGGTTCCCTTTGTGTCCGCGCCCGGCCCGGCGCCCGTAACCCTGGATGCGGCCAGCGAGATTCCGGTGGTAAACGGCTCCGCGCTGGTGGTGTATGAAGTCGTGTCGGCGGATCCGCTCCAGCAGGAGAGCGCGCAGTTCCCCACGTTCCTGGCGATTCCCAGTGCGTCTGCCGGGGCGGTGGCGCAGGAAAGCGTATCCCTGGCCCCGGTATCCAACGCGGCCTATGCCACGGCGACGGATCCCATTCCACGATTTGCCGCTGTGGCGCCGGCTTCCGACTGCGCAGTCGAGGACGATTGCGGCGCGGCGTACTTTCCGAAATTTGCCGTGGTGGCGCAACCGATCCAATTTTCGGCGGCGGCTGGCGGCGGGCCGCCCGAGTTTCCCGGCTACATCGCCGTGCAGAACCAGGGAGGAGGCGTCGTCACCTGGACTGCTACTGTTGCTTACCAATCGGAGTCCGGCTGGCTGACGCTGAGCACATCTTCCGGGGTGAACGGAGCAGGCATCCAGGTGTTCGCCAGCCCGCGGTCCCTGGCGCCCGGCACTTACCAGGCGACGATCACCATTGATGCCGGCTCCCTGGGGCGAAAGACCGTTCCGGTGGCGTTCACCGTAACGCCCGCGCCTGCACCGGTAGTGGTGGTCGCGAGCGTGGTGAACGCCGCCACGTTCGTGGCCGGGCCGCTGGCGCCGGGTTCGCTGGCCACGCTGCTGGGCACGCATCTTTCCGGCAGGAGCGTCAGCGTGACGTTTGACGGCATAGCCGCCACGCTGCTTTACACCAGCAGCACGCAGATCAACCTGCAAATCCCCGCGCAGTTGGCAGGGCGTTCCTCCAGCCAGATGGTGGTCACGGTGGACGGCGCCTCCGGCGCACCACAAGCCGTGCCGCTGGCGGAACTCTCGCCGGGCATCTTCGGCATCCTGAACCAGGACAACACCGTCAACACGGCAGCCTCCCCAGCGGGGCCGGGCAGCGTGCTGCAAGTATTTGCCACCGGTCTGCCGGCGAGCGGCAACGTGGACGTAGTGATTGCCGGGCGGGATACTTTGGCGCCGGTCTTCCCCGCCCCGGGCCTCGTCGGCGTGGAGCAGTTCAACGTGCCCGTGCCGGCCGGTCTCGCGGGCATGCGCACGGCGCTGGCGGCGTGCGTGTACGGTTCCGGCGGCCAGCGCGTCTGTAGCCCGCCGGTTCCGCTCTCTCTGGGACAATAGGAAATTACGAGCCTTCGCGAATGACGGTCCACCCTCGCAGGTCTGGCGCGCGCCTTCGGGCGACGATTTCCCTCTATGCCCTGGCGCTGGCCGGGTGCGGGTACATCGGGGACCCGCTGCCACCGCTGCTGAACATCCCCGCGCGAGTCAACGATCTGGCGGCCGTGCAGCGCGGCGGAAAGCTCATCGTGCAGTTCACACTTCCGCGAGTCACCACGGAAGGTTCGCTCATCAAGGGCGACATCCGCGCGGAGCTGCACGGCGGCACGGCGGATCAGCCCTTTCAGGCGGATGCCTGGGCGGCCTCCTCCAAGGCCTTTGGTGGTGCGACATCGGCGGAGGGGCACGAGCGCTACGAAATTCCCTCCGCCGAATGGACCGGCAAGGACGTGATCTTCGGCGCCAAGGTGATCGGCGCCAACGGGCGCGATGCCGGTTGGTCGAACTTCGTAGTTCTTTCCGTGGTGCCGCCGCCGGAGAAACCCGCCGGGTTGCGCGCCGAACCCGTGCCTTCCGGCGTGCGGCTCACCTGGCAGGCCCGGGGCCCCGCTTTCCGGGTGTTTCGAAAAGCCGGGCAGGAGACTGCCTGGTCGCTTGCCGCCAGCACGGAGAAGCCCGAATGGACCGACACGGCCACCGAGTACGGCAAGCCGTACGAATACATGGTGCAGACGCTGGTGAAGGCCGGTTCCGGGACCGCGGAAAGCGACCTCTCCGACGTGGTGCGTGTCACACCGGCGGACACCTTCCCGCCCGCGGTGCCGAAAAACCTGACGGCCATCCCTTCGACGGCCACGATCGAACTGACCTGGGACCGCGATACCGAAGCCGACCTGGCCGGCTACCGGGTCTACCGCGCCTCGGGAAACGGCGCCTTCGAGCGGCTGGCGGAAGTCCCGGACACGCCCACGTTCAGCGACAACAAAATCCACAGCGGCGAGCTTTACCGCTATGCCGTCTCGGCGTTCGACCGCTCCGGAAATGAAAGCCCGCGTTCCGTGCCAGTCGCGGTCACGGCGCCGTAGCCGCTATTCCGCCGTAGGTTCGGCGGCCGGCTTCTTGCGTGGCCGGGTGCTGCGGCGCTTGGCCGTGGCGCCGGTTTCGCCGCTCTCGGCGGCAGTCTTGCGGGGCGTTCGCGTGGCGCGCCGCCGCACGGGCTTTTCTTCGCGCGCCGCCGGCTGGCCGGCCACGATGGGCTGCGGCTCGTCCTCCGGCTCGGCGATCGCTTCCGGCTCCGGCTCCGGCAGGGCGGGCGGATGGAACTCGGTCCCCAGGAACACCATGAGGCCTTTCTCTTCGTCCGGCTGGATGCGCACGACCCCTTTGTCCTGAGCATAGTTCAGCAATTCGCTGAATTCCTGGAAGCCGTACCGCTTCCAGTCGAAGCTGGGCTGCTCCTGCTTCACCCATTCCGTCAGTTCGTCGGCCAGCGAACCGCTGTCCACTTCCATGCGGTGCGTCTCGAGCACGTCGCGCAGCAGCGGCAGGGCCTCCTCGGGCTTAGCCTGGGGCATCTCGGGCACGGAGGCGATGCGCTTGATCATGTAGCGCCCTTCGCCGCCCGTCACCTGGACGTAGTTGGCCTTCTGCAGCTTCTCTACGAAGTCCGTGAAGGAACTGGCGCCGTAAGCCTTCTCGTTGAAGGTGGAATCCAGTTGCAGCATGGTGGACTTCAGCAGCCCGAGCTGGGGGCGCACTTCACGCCGTTCGAGCACTTGGAGCGCGCGCTCCACCAGGGGCATGGCCTGCGCCAGGTCCAGCGGCGCGGGGCGGCGATGCGGTTGCCGCTGCTGCTGCGGTTGCGGCTGAGACTGCTGGTGGGACGGCGGATGGGAGACGCGGCTGACCGCCGGTTTCGACTCATCCAGCAGCGACTCGTAGGAGATGAATTCGTGGCAGTTCTTCTGCAAAATCGTGCTGGTGAAGGCCCGGCCTCCAATCACCAGCACGCGCTTGTCCTTCTGCTTCAGCTTGTTCAACAGAGCGATAAAGTCGCTGTCTCCGCTGACAATGGCGAAGGTGTTGATGTGATCGTGGGTGAACGCCATTTCCAGCGCGTCCAGCGCCAGGTTGATATCCGCCCCGTTTTTATCCCCGCGCGGGGATGGATCGCGCTGCACCATCTGCACGGCGTGTTCGGCCAGCGCGCGGGTGGCGCCCTCCTGCCGGCTCCAGTTGGCATAGGCGATCTTGGTGACGATTTCGCCGCGTTCCTTCAATGCGTCCAGCACTGCCGCCACGTCGAATTCGCGATGCAGCGTCGACTTCACACCGATCTCGATGTTGTCGAAGTCGATAAACACGGCCAGTTTCAATTTCTCTTCCATGTAGCTTCCTTTGTGCGGCGATAGACTTCAGTGGGTGTCCGGAAAAGCCCCGCGGTGCCTCTCCGCTCCGCGGCTCGCTTCCGTGTCCATCGCGGCCCGTGCCCGCGCAGAGGGATGTCGGTCCCTCCGTGCCGGCCTAGTGTCAGTGTATCCTATAATCCCTCGCCGCGGGCGAAAGCGCACCATAACCGCGGATCCTTCTCTCACGCTCCCGGCCGGTAGGTCTTGCTGTACTTGTTGCGGCTGTTGGTCACCGTGAAGGCGCCGTCCTTTTCCGCAGAGAGCCTGATCCAGTTGCCGGTGCAGTGCTCGTCCGTATTGGCGATGAAGGTATCCGGCGCGTTGTTGTCCCGGCCGCCGGCCACCGCAAAATGCAACTGCCAGATGTCTTGAAGTCCGGGCGAGTGGCGAATGGTCTGCCAGGCTTCCGCCGTGCCGCCTTTTTTGGCTCCGTTGTTCATGATGGCCACTTGCGGATGGAGGGCGTCCACGATGGCGGGCGGTCCGGAGATATTCATCCCGTGATGCGTGGACAGGTACACGCTTACCGTGCCGATCTTGTTGTCCGGACAGGCCAGCAGGTATTCCTTGTTCCAGGTCAGATCGCCTAGGTCGATGATGCGGAAACTCCCGTAGGAGACCAGAATGCCGGTTGAGCGCGCGTTCTCGCTTTTGTCTTCGGCCCTTTTCTGAAAACCGGCGCAGGCAGGGTTCGGCTGGCCGGCACCCGGCAGCGGGCCGGCAAGCACGTCGCCCGCGGACGATACCACGGTCACGTCCAGCCCCTTGATGGGGATCTTGTCGCCGGGCTTCACCTGGATATGATTTCCCTTATCCCGATAGGAAACATAGGTATTGAAAAGCGCATCAGGCCGCTCGCCATGTTCGCCGTTAGGACCGTGGTCCACGAAGTTGCGGATCGGCAGCTTGGCCGCCAGTTGCGGCACGCCTCCCACGTGGTCCTCGTGATAGTGCGTGATCAGCAGGTAGTCGATTTTCTTGACACCGGCTTTTTTGGCGGCGGCGGCGATGCGGTCCGCGTCCCGGCTGTTAAAGCCGCTCCAGCCGGTATCCACGAGCAGGGACTCCCCAGAGGGCGAAACGAAGAGCGTGGCCTGCCCGCCCTCCACATCGACAAAATACACCTCCAGCGGCTTGGCCACCGCAAGAGCACAGGCCCAAACGAGGGAAAGCAGCACGATCCGGGAAACTCGCATGGTCAGAATCCTATCACAAAGGCACCGGAAGGGTTGCCGGAACATTCGCGTTTGCAATAACGTATGGATTTACAGGATGCCCTACTGCAGCCAATGCGGAAAGCAGGTGAGCGGGAGCGACGCATACTGCGGAACCTGTGGCGCCCGGCAGCCGCTGACGCCCCCGCCCCCGCACGACCCGTTTTCCGGGATGAGCCCACGGACGGCTTCCATCCTGTGCTACATCCCGGGCATTGGCTGGATCGCCTCCATCGTGGTGCTGGCCTCGGAGAGATTCCGCACCTTGCGCACGGTCCGCTTCCACGCCTTCCAAGGGCTGTACCTGTTCGTGGCCTGGCTGATTGAAGATTGGGTGATTCGCCCCATGGTACATGGCGTCCCCGGCTTGCACCTGGACGACCTCTTCAAAGCCGTGCTCCTGGGTGTCTCCATTTTTATGATCGTGAAGGCCAGCCACGAAGAAGCCTATTCCCTCCCGATCATCGGAGAACTGGCCGAACGCTCGGTGGCGGAGCGCTGAGGGTGCCCTATGTCTTTAGGTCCTGCCGTGGTATATTTATTCATACGAGTGAATAAATAACCATGGAACAAGCTGGGATTGTCGGCCATCGGGGGTATAGCGGCGCGGAACTGGTTCGGATTCTGGAGCGCCATCCGGGCGTGGAGCCGGTCCTGCTGGAGCATCGCGAGGAGCATCATGCGGCCCCGCGCATCCGCCGGGCGCAAGGTCCCAAGCAGCTTCCGTGCACCCCGGAGGCGGTCGAGGCAGCGCGGCTTTCGGTGGTGTTCCTGGCCACGCCGCCCGAAGTCTCGATGGAGCTGGCACCGGGCATGCTCGCGGCCGGGGCCAAGGTGATCGACCTCAGCGGCGCTTTCCGGCTGCGCACTTCCGAGGCTTACAGCCGCTGGTACAAGGAGCCGCACACTCAGCCCGCGCTGCTGGCGGAGGCGGTTTACGGCCTGCCCGAGTACTGCCGCGAGCGCATCCGCCCGGCAAGACTGATCTCCAACCCCGGGTGCTATCCCACAGCCGCCAACCTGGCCATCCGGCCGCTGGTGGAGGCGGGGGTGGCGGACCGCGCGGTGGGGATCATCTGCGATGCCAAGTCCGGCGTCAGCGGGGCGGGGCGCAAACCCTCGCTCAAGACCAGCTTTTGCGAGGTTACGGAGAACTTTTCAGCCTATTCCATCCTGCACCACCGGCACGTGGCGGAGGTGCTGCTGGTTTCCGGCCTGGAAGAACGGGAGTTCAGCTTCACGGCGCAGCTCATTCCCATCGATCGCGGTATTCTGGAAACCATCTATTTCAGATCCGACAAGGTGAAAAGCGCCGAAGAACTGCTGGACCTCTACGAAGCCCGGTATGCCGGTGAGCCTTTTGTCCGGCTGTATCACCCGGGCCAGCAGCCGGACCTGCGCGGCGTGGCACGCACCAATTTCTGCGACATCGGAGTGACCTTCGACGCCGCCACCGGCCGGGGCGTAGTGGTGAGCGCCATCGACAACCTGGTGAAAGGGGCCGCCGGCCAGGCGGTGCAGAACATGAACCTGGCCCTGGGATTTGCCGAGACGGAGGGGCTGCTTTGAAGCTCCTCATCAAGCTCGGGGGCACGCTGCTCGATTCCGCTTCATCGCGAGACGATCTCGCCAGGCAGATCGCCCGCGTGGCCGCTCAGCAGCAGGTCGTGGTGGTGCATGGCGGCGGCAAGCAAATGACCCGCTTTCTGGCGGAACGGGGCATCGAAAGCCGTTTCGTGAACGGACTGCGCGTCACCACGCCGGAAACTATGGACGCGGTGATCAAGGTCTTTGCCGGCAGCGTGAACCACGAACTGGTCGCCAGCCTGATCCGCGCCGGCGCCGCGGCGGTCGGCATCACCGGCATCGATGCTTGCCTGGCCGAAGCGGAGCAAATGGACCCGGAACTCGGCTCGGTGGGGCGGGTGGTGCGCTCGAACCCTGCGATCCTGGATCTGCTGGCCGGCAATGGGTACCTGCCCGTGGTGGCGTGCGTGGCCGGCGACCGGCAGGGGAACACGTACAACGTCAATGCGGACCAGATGGCGGTAGCATGTGCGGCGGGCTTCGGGGCCGCACGCCTGATTTTTCTCACGGACGTGCCAGGCGTGATGGACGGGGAAAAACGGGTCTGCCCGGTGCTGAGCATGGCGCAGAGCGAAGCGCTCATCGCGGACGGCATCGCTACCGGCGGCATGCAGGCTAAGTTGAATGCGGCCAACGCGGCGCTGCGACAGGGAGTGGCGCAAGTATGCATCGCGCCGGGCAGCGGCGAGCAGGTGCTGGAGCGCATTCTGAGCGGCGAACCCGTGGGGACGCGGCTGGTCGCGCACGAGGCGGCGGTCCGATGATCAGCAGCCTGCGCGCCGATGCGGTGAGCGAGCCGACGCAAGCCGAGGGAAACATTGCGGTTCGCAAGGCCGCAATGCACGATATCGCTCCCATCCTGCATCTCATCAATGGATATGCGGCCAAGGGCATCATGCTGCCGCGCACCGAGTTCGAACTGTCAGAGAGCATCCGCGATTTTTCCGTGGCAGTCTCTGATGATCAACTCGTTGGGTGCGGCGCGCTGCACTTTTACAGCCCGACCACGGCAGAGATCCGCTCCCTAGCGGTAGATGAAGCCTGGAAGACACATGGGGTGGGGCGGCGGCTGATCGAGTCTTTAGTGGAAGAAGCCGGCGCTTTCGCGCTCCACGCCGTGTTTGCATTCACTTACGTGCCGGAGTTCTTTCGCCGGATGGGCTTTCAGGAGGTGGAGCGCGGCGCTCTGCCGCTGAAAGCCTGGAAGGACTGCCTGCGCTGCCCGAAGTTCCAGTGTTGCGATGAGATTGCCGTCATGCGCGTGCTGCGCCCCGAATTCTGGCAGGCAGCCCGTTTGCAGCCGCTGGCGGAACTGGCGGATGGCGACCGGTTGATTTCGCTTCCCGTAATCCGCAAGCCGTTGTAAGCCGTAGCCTACCCTCAAAAGGGGGACTAGGACGCCCCCCCTCATAATTGATCCCGGGTTTGAAGAAAAACTCTACGCCTGCGGAAACATTCCGTGTATAATTTCAAATAGGATAAACAACTCCTTTACGGTGGTTGCGAACAAAACACATCTTGTGAGGTCTTCATGAGAGCGCAAACGGTTGACGTGAAATCTTCAACTGGCAGGGTCTTGTGTTGTACCGTATTCCGGCCCGGCGGCAAAAAGCTTCTTGCCAAAGGCCATATAATCAGCGAGGAAGATATCCGGGTCCTGGAATCGGAAGGCATGAACACCATCTGGGTAACGGAGTTGGAAGAGGGAGAGGTCGGCGAAGATGATGCCGTCTGCGGAGTGGCCAGCGAGATGGGCTGTGGAAGCCTGGAGATCCGTCTGGCAGCGGGCGGGCGGGCCAACCTGATGGCCACCGAGAAGTGCTGCGTGTTGGTGGACGATGAACTGCTGAAGCAAATCAATTGCACGGCCAGCGTGGTGATCGCCACGGCGCTGAACTTCAGCTTCGCGATTCCGGGGCAGCGGATTGCGACCGTGAAGAGCGCGCCTTTCGCCGTGTCGCAGACGCAACTCGAAGCGGTCATCGGAATCCTGAAAGAGCGTGGACCGATCCTGCAAGCGCGTCCGATCCGGAACCCGACTGTAGGAGTTCTCTACACTGATCCGTTGAGCGGCGACCGCGCCAGGCAATTATTCGAAAACATCATGCGGCAGCGCCTGGAACGCTTCGGCGTGGCTACCAACTACGTGCTATCTTGCCTGGAAGACGAGGCCAGCGTATGCCGGTCCCTGCAGCACCTGCTGCGCTCGCGTCCGTCGGTCATATTGATCGCTTCCACGACGGCGCCGGCGGGCCCGGAAGACGTCATCGGGCAGGCACTGGCCAAGGTGGGGGGGCAGATGGAGCGCTTCCTGGCTCCCGTCGAACCGGGAAATCTGTTATTGCTAGCATACAAGGACGATATTCCGATTATTTCGGCGCCCGGGTGCTTCCGTTCGGCCAAGCCGAACGTGGTGGACCTGGTTTTGCCGCCGCTGCTGGCCAGATATCGCGTCTCCGGCTGGGAGGTGGCCTGCCTGGGACACGGCGGCCTGCTGGCGTAACCGTAACAAGCTCCTCCACCCCTGCAGGCTGTAACCTCCGAGCAGTCTGCAGGTGCTCCTCAACCGGGCGCCTTTCCCAGGCGCCCGGTCTTTTTTTACCACTCGGCCACGGAACCGTCCGCGTGGAAGACCCTGGCCATGGGCCGGGTACCCCCGAAGGGGTACTTCTTCAGGGCTTCTTCGCTGAGCTCGAATCCCAGACCAGGTTTCTGCGAGAGCGGAAAGCGCCCGTCCACCATGCGCATGGCCGGGAAGCCAAACCACTCCTCCCAGATCTTCTCCTGCCGTCCGGGCTGCACCTGGCCGCAGATCTCCTGTACCAGGAAATTGGGCATGGCGGCATCCACGTGGAGGGTGGCCAAGCCGCCGATGGGGCCTTCGCAAGCGTGGGGCGCCATGGAGATGCCGGAGGCATCCGCGAGCGCGCCCACCTTCCAGAGCGCGGTAATACCGCCCACGTGATTGATATCCGTCTGCAGGATATCCACCGCGCCCATCTCGATGAGTTCCCGGCAGCCGTAGGCGGCGATCAGGCGCTCGCCAGTGGCGATCGGCGTAGTGGTGCGGCGGGCAATGCGCGCCATGGCGCGCACGTTTTCCGGCGGGCAAGGCTCTTCGACGAACAGCAGGTTGAGGGGCTCGACTTCCTTCACCAGGATGGAGGCCACGCTGGGGCTGGTCTTGGCGTGGAAATCCACCGCGATATCGATATCCGGGCCCAGGCCCTCGCGCAGGATCTGCATGGACTTGACGGCGCGCTCGATGGCGGCGTGGGTCTCAATCCACTCGTAGTAGCCGGGAATGCCGGACTTAAAGCAGGAAACTCCGTCCTGAAGGGCGGTCTCGCGCAGGCGCCGGAGTTGTTCCAGGCTGGTGGCGAAGGTGTGGTAATAGCCGCGCACGCCCCGCGGATCGAGCGGCCCTCCCAACAACTGATACACGGGCAGGCCCAACGCTTTGCCGCGGATATCCCAGAGGGCCTGGTCGATGCCGGAGACGGCGGAGCCGATGACGGGGCCGGCGCGGTAGAAGCTGTGCACGTACATCGACTGCCAGTGATGCTCCACTTGCATCGGGTCGCTGCCGATGAGGAACTCGCGGAAGTCGTTGATGCAGGCCATGACCGCGCCGGCCTTGCCTTCCAGGGTGCCCTCGCCCCAGCCCACCAGCCCCTGGTTGGTTTCCAGCTTGACGAACACATAAGGGCGGTCGGACTGGGGTGTGAGGGAGACGCCGAACACCTTCACATTGGTGATGCGGAGGCGGCTGCCCACGCCGTGGAAGGCCTCGGCGCCCAGCGCGTTCTGCGCGGGCATCAAGGCGCACTCGCAGGGGTTCTGCGCGGTGGCCACGCGGCCGGCTGCCAGGGCTCCGGCCATGCCTTCGAAAAATTCGCGTCGTTTCATGCGGCACGCTCCCGATATTTCTCCAGAACCTCTGTACGGACCTCGATCCCCAATCCCGGCCCGGTGGGCAGCGGCGCGTAGCCATCGCGCACGGTTTCCACGGGCGTTCCGGTGAGTTCGCCGCGCATGCGGCGGTCCTCCTCCGCTTCGGGAAAGGGAAACTGCTGGATGAAAAAATTGGGCAGGCTGGCGGCCAGGTGCAGCGCGGCGGCGGTAGCCACCGGACCGCCGTCATGATAGGGAGCGACGGCCATGTAATAGGTTTCGGCCATGGCGGCGATGCGCCGGATCTGGGTGACGCCGTGCGCGGCGAGATCCGGGCGGAGGATATCCACGGCATCGTTGCGGAGGAGTTCCTGGTAGCCGGCGGCCTCACGCAGAGAGCGGCCGAATCCCAGCGGGGTGACGCTTTCGGAGGAAATCTTACGCACGGCGTCCAGGTTGAAGAGGCGGCAGGGCTCGTCAAACCATAACAGGTGGAAGCGCTCGAGAGCCGCGGCCAGGACGGAGGCGTCCCCGGGCGAGAGCGCGGCGCCGGCATCCAGCACGAAGTCCAGGTTGGCCGCGGCGGTGCGCAGGGCTTCCAGGCGGCGCCGCGCAGCCAGCACGAAGGCCTGTCCCTGATTGCGCGCCGCGGGGGGCGGCAAGGGCACGGCAACGGCGCGGAAGCCGGCGGCCCGCGCGCGCTCCAGGGAGGCAGCGAGCGCCGCATCGGTCGAGCCCGCAAGAGGCGCCAGCGCGCGGACGCGATTGCGCGTGGGCCCGCCCAGGACCTGGAACAGTGGCGCCCGGGAGAACTTGCCCACCAGGTCCAACAGGGCCATGTTCACGGCCGACTGCATCGCGGGGAGAGGAGCCAGTTCCCGGCGCAGCACCTCGAAGGCCGTGGCGGGGCGGCCTGCGACCAACTGCCGCGCGCGCGCCACTTCGGCCGGTGATGCCGCCCGGCACTCCCCGAACCCCTCCAGCCCCGATCGTGTTCGGAGCCGCACCACGGTATACGCGCGCCGCGAGACAGGCTCGCGCAGCGGGTAGACCTCCAGAGCCGTAATCTCAAGATCAGACATACACCTCACCACCCAATGCCCCGGGCGCGCAGTTCCTCTTCAATCTGCTCCCGGGACTGAAACTGTACCGCATCCATGCCTTCGCGTCGAGCGGCATCCACATAAGCCGGAATGTCGTCGGTAAAGAAGCATTCCTCAGGGCGGCAGCCCGCTTTTTCGACGGCCGCGCGGTAGATGAGCGGCGAGGGCTTCATGGCCTTGACCCGGTAGGACAGAACGAAGTCGTGGAAGTGCCGCAGGATCGGGTACGTCTCCCGGATCATTTCGAAGTGGATGGCGTTGGTATTGGAAAGCAGCAGCAAGTGGTAGTTCTTCCGCAGACCGGCCAGGAGGCTTTCCGGCAGCAAGGGGTCGGGCAGGAAGATGCTGCTCCAGATGCGGCAGAAGCCGGCGTAATCCACCCGCAGGCCCAGGATGCCGGACAACTGGCGGACGAACGGCTCGGGCTCGAGCAGTCCGGTTTCGAAGCGCTGCACCAAGTCGGTGCTGCCGAGGCGCTGGGGGATCTCTCCGGCGGGACAGTCGCAGTGCTGCTCCATGGCCCGGTAGCCGCGGCTGAAGTCAAACGGAATGATTACTTTTCCAAGGTCGAAGATGACACTCTTGATCATACGGATAGGTCGCGGACGAGTTTTGCCGGCCGCCCTTACCAGATTCCCATGAACTTCCACCAGGCGAAGCCCACCGTGGACCAGATGGCCAGGTTCACGAGCGAGGCCACGAAGCCCACCTGCCACCATTTGCGGAAGGGCACGTAATGGTGCGCGAAGAACATGGGCGAAGGGGTGGTGCCGTAGTGCGTAAGGCCGGCGCACAGGTTGCTGAAACAGGCGAAGGCAAAAACCGCCAGGCCCACCGGAGCGCCCTTGGCAACCAGCACGGCCGTGAAGGGAGTGAACATGGCCAGGATGTGGGCGGTGATGCTGGCGAAGCCATAATGCGAGTAGAAGTACACCAGCAGGGCGATGGTGAACAAGGTTACCCATCCGGCGGCGGCAAAGGCGCCGCCCACGGCGCGGGCGAATTCGCGCGTGATGCCGGCGTCATTCAGAGCCTTACCCAGGCGCACCAGGCCGCCGTACCAAATGAAAATGTCCCAGGCCGCCCGGTTGCTGGTGATGTCCTCCCAGCGCAACACGCCGGTAATCAGCAGCGCCGCAGACCCGCACAGCGCGGAGACAGTGATATCGATGTGGTGCAGCGGCGTGGTGACCCAGAAGGCGCAGACGCTGAGGAAGACGCCCAGCACGATGTTTTGCCCGCGGTCCATGCGTCCCATGCGTTTCAGTTCGCGGCCGGCGAAGGCGGTGGCTTCGGGCGTGCGGCGGATCTGCGGCGGATTCAGGCGGTAGACCACCAGCGGCACCAGGGCCAGCGAGCAAAGGCCGGGCACGATGCCGGCCAGCATCCAACTCACCAGCGTCACCGGGAAGTGGAACGTATCGGTCGCGATTTTCGCGGCCAGCGGATTGCTGGCCTGGCCGGTCATGAACATGGCGGCCGTCACGCAGATGTTCTGGTACACGCCGGTCATCAGGAACGACCCCAGCAGCGCGGCTGTGGGGCCGGGATGGGAACCGTAGAGTTCGGCGATCGAGCGCGCGATGGGGAGCACCACGCCGCCGGACCGAGCGCCGTTGGACGGGATGACGCTGGCCAGCACCATATCTGTGAGGGAAAGCGCGTAACAGACGCCCAGCGAGCTGGCGCCGACGGCGCGCACGAACAGCAGGGCGATGCGGCGCGCCAGGCCCGTCTTCAGGAGCGCGTCGGAGATGAAGAAAGCCGCCATCACCAGCCATACCGTGGGGTCTCCGAAGCCGCCCAGCGCCTGTTGAATGCTGAGGCCGCCGAAGAGAGAAGCCAGGGTGACGGCGCACAGCACCAGCGCGCCGCCGGAGATGGGTTGGAGGATCAGACCGCCGATGGTAGCCAGGAAAATGCCCAGCAGCCGCCAGCCCGCCGGCTGAATAGCCGCCGGCCGCGGCAGGACGTGCGCCACCAGAATATAGATGAGAACCAGAATCAGGGTACTGACCACGCGGCGCCGCCGGGAAGGCGCGTGCGCATGCGCAGTATGCTCCGCCACGGCGTGGGATGTCTGGACGTTGGCTTCCAAGCGGACCCCTTCCCTCTCGAAGCAGACATGATATCAGGCGTGGGAGCGATCAGCTTTCAGCGGGAAATACCGCTCCCTGACGATCGCGGCTCGGAAACGGCCGGTCAGAGCGTTTCGGTGTACTGCGGTTCGTCTTCGTCGGTGTCCTGGTAGTAGGTGATTTTGGCCGACGCTCCGTCGAGGTCCATGAGGACGTAACCGTGCGTGTAAAAGGTGCCGTCCTCGTCCAGGTCCAGCTTGATGTTCTTGACGGGCACCTCGGGGAATTTCGGCTGGGCCGGAATTTCGGGGGGCGTCACCGGGAAGGCGCCGTGGCCGACGCAGCGCGCCAGAACGCCCATGTACTTCTCGTAGATGACCAGGTTGTGCTCGTGGCCCCAGAACCAGATGTCTACGTTGGGCAGCAGAGGAGCCAACTGCTGGTTCAAGCGCTCGTTCACGGCCTTGCCGCAGATGTCTTCGTAGGCCGCGAAGAGCTGATGGTGCGAGAGGAGCACGCTGCGCCGTCCTTGCCGGTTATCCAACTTGTCCTTCAGCCAGGCGACTTCGGTGTCCTGCAAAAAAGTGGGGACGCTGCCGTTGGGCACGCGGTCGTTCAGTCCGGTATCCAGGGCGATGAACTGCCAGTTCTGGTTGCGCAGGCAGAAGTAGCTGGCCGGCTGTCCGAGCTGGTCCAGGAGCTTGTAGAAGGGCGCGCCGCCGCCGAACATGTCGTGGTTGCCGCTGAGGGTGAAGGTGGGAATACGCTTCACGTCCAGCAGGCCGGCCCAGATGTTGAAGAAGTAATTCTGCACCTCGAAATCCGTGGCCGAATAATAGATGTCCCCCAGGTGGACGACCACGTCCGGGTTTTTGCGGGCGATCTGCGCCAGCACGCGTTTGGCTTCGACCTGGCCTGTGCCCCAATCGCCGACCAGGGCCACGCGCGCCTTGGCGGGCAACTTGCCGTCGATGACGTAGTCGCCGATGTTCTGATAGACGCGGTACGGGACCTGCTTGCGGGAAGCCAGAAACTCGGCGTACTTGACGGCCGTATCCACCCAGCCGGGATCGCAGACGGTGAACTGGGTGGTCAGTTGTTCGTGATAGCGCTGGGCCGCCTCGTCATCCCCCTTGAACTTAGCCACGGCGTAGTTGCGGGCCAGGGAGGCGCAATATTCCACCACTTCGCCAATGCCTTCCGTGGCTTTTGCCGGCGCGGGCGGCACGGGCGCGACTTCGGAATTCAGGCCGGCGTCCTGCACGCGCTTGGCGTGCTGCGCCGCGAGTTTCACCATGCTGTGACCGGGGTCCGGGCGAGTGACCGCCTGCGCGCCGCCGGCCTCCTGCGCCTGCGCGCCCGCCTGCTTGCGGGCCACCACTTCGTCCACCGCCGACTGCCAGAGCGAAAGCTCCGGGTCACGAAACTGCTCCAGTTTTGCCATCGTTATGCTCCTCGCTATACCGACATAATGGCGCGCATCAGGTCCACCAAGCCGGCGCCTTGAAAGTTCCGGTCGCGGCCCAAGTCGGTGGCCGATTTCAGAAAGATGTCCTTCACCAGCATTGGATTTCCGCGAAATTCGGGATGCACGGAGAGAAACGCCGCGATGGCTCCGGAGACATGCGGGGCGGACATGCTGGTGCCGCTTTTTTCTTCGTATTCGTAGCCCTCCTTCAGGTGGAGGGAACAGGAGATTACCTTCTCGCCGGGGGCCACCAGGTCCGGCTTAAGGCGGCCATCGCCGGTGGGGCCCTTGGAGGAGAAATAGGAGATGCCGTAGGTGTGCGGTTTGGTCTTGTGCACAGAGCCGACCGCGATCGCCTCCTGGGTGTTGGCCGGATCGGTGATCGACAGGTCGATCCAGGTGGGTATCTCCTGGCCGGTATCCAGCTTAGTGGTGCCATAGCCGGAGTTGCCGCAGGAGATCACCACCACCAGCCCTGAGCGCACGGCGCGCGAGACCTCCTCGCACAGGGGGCTATGGCCGCACCCGTACCATTTCGGGTCAAAGGGATAGCCCAGGCTCAGGTTGGCGCCGTCCACCTTGATGGAGCGGCTGTTCTGGTTCAGCTTGCGCAGGTATTCCAGGCCCTGGATGGCGGCGGACGCCGAGCCGGTGGCGTCGTCATCCAGCACCTTGACATTCACGATCTTCGCGAGCGGCGCCACGCCGGAGGGACAGCCGGGCAGGTCCACCAGTTCCGGAGTGTCCTGGTTCTCGACGTAGGTGGCAGCCTTGTAAGGACTCCCGGCGGGCCGCAGCGCGGCACAGCCGGCGATGATGCCGGCCACATGGGTGCCGTGGCCGTTGACGTCGTCGAGCGACGTAGTGTTGGAAAAATTCCGGCTTAACTGCTGGTCCACGGTGTCGCAGAAATGCGGGTGGTCCGCCTTCACGCCGGTATCCAGCACGGCCCAGGTGATCCCTTTGCCGCGCGCTTCGAAAGTGCGCCAGGCGGCGGCTGCCTTCACCGTATCGGTGGAGGCCAGCAGGTGGGCGTAGCAGGTCTCGTCTTTCCAGATCTGGTAAACCCACTGCTTCATGGTGGCCAGGTGCTCGATATCTTCCGGCAGCATCCGGGCGAACAGGTAGAAGTCGGTCTCGCGGACTTCGTAATGGCGCGACTGGAGAAACTCGCGCACGCGCGCCTTGGAGGGGCCCACACCTTCTTCGGGATGCTCCCTGGACTCGGCTAGTGTGATAATCACGGCGATGGGCTGCGGATGGGCCTTATCCTGGGCGTCCATCTCCCGGTGCACCGGCGGGGAGATCAGGAAACTCTTGAAGTGGGGGCGATGCGGCGTCACGGAGATCTACCGTCCTTCCTCGCGAATGAGGCGCGCGATGCGCTCGGCCAGCGCGCCGATGGTGCGCGACGGGTTCACCCCCAACGCTTCCGGGATGATGGCGCCGTCAGCCACATAGAGGTTCGGATAGCCGAAGACTTCGCCTTTGTGGTTCACCACGCCGTCGGCGGGCGTGTTGCCCATGTTGCAGCCGCCCAGCGGATGGGGCGTGATCAAATCGTGCAACAGGCTCCAGGTGGGCGGCACAACCGGCTTGCCGCCGGTGGCATGCGAGAGTTTCTCGTGCGTGGCCACGATGGTGTCGATGACCTCGCGCGACTTGGCGATGTCCCAGTCGAGGTGCAGCTCGGCTTCGCCGGTCAGAACGGAGCGCTTGAGCGAGAAAACGCCGTTGGCCGCGTCCACTCCCTGGGCAAACCAGGGCATCACGTTGCGGAACGGCTCCACGTCGCGGAGCAAGTGGCGGAAGGTATCGAGCAGCATCTTGGACTTTACCCCGCGGGCGTGCTCGGCGTCGAGAAAGTTGGCCAGCAGGTTGGGGAAGCCGCCGTCTTCCACCCAGAAGGCCTGGCCATTCTGGCTGCCGTCCAGGAAGTTGATGGCGCAGGCGATGGTGGGACCGTGCGAGGGATCGATCTCGCGGTCATAGAATGCCGGGGTGAGAAAGTCGCCGTTGCTGCTCCAGTTGCGACCCAGGAACGGGCTGAGCTGCGGCAGGGTTCCGGCCTCATCGCGGGACCGCAGCAGCAGTTCCGTGGAGCCCAGGGAACCGGCGGCCACGATGACCAGGCGCGCGGTCTGGCTTCCGGACGCGCGCCGGCCGTCCGCGATCCGGTCGTAGGAGACGCGGTATCCGCCCTGGACCGGCTCCAGGCGGCTCACCAGGTGCAACTCGCGCACCTCGGCGCCGTGTTTTTCGGCCCACGGGATGTAGTTGCGGTCCAGGGTGTTCTTGGCATACACGTCGCAGCCGAAGTCGCAGTTCGCCAGGTGCACGCAGGTGCCCTGCTCCACCCCTTGCGCGTTGACAAACTTCTTGCTCTTGGCCGGATTGAACGGATCGTCCTGCTCGTAGGTCCAATCTGGATCGAAGCTCACGGCCAGCTCCAGTTGCGTGAAGCGGTCGCCGAAGCCGGCTTGGCCGGCGGCCTCCTGCATGAGGCGCATGCGGCGGGTCCACTGGTTGGCCGGGACCTTCTGCACGTTCATGAAGCGCGCCACCGTTTCGTAGTAAGGCTGCAACTCGCTGTAGGTGATTTCCGGCGGCCAGCCTTTCTCGAAGATTTTGGCGGGAGGTTCGCAGGAGACGTTGGCGTAGATCAACGACCCGCCGCCGACGCCCGCGCCGGCCGCCACGGCCATGTGCGGAAAGACGCGCAGGTCCAGCCAACCGTGCTCCAGTTCGGGATGCTGGTGGCTCCAGGTCCACATGTCGCCGGGCTTGCGCGGATAGCTATCCTTGTCCCAGCGGCGGCCGCGCTCCAGGATCAACACCCGGTAGCCTGCTTCCGCCAGACGGCAGCCGGTGATGGCCCCGCCAAAACCGCTGCCGATTACGATGACGTCGAAATCCATGGATCGCTCACAGGGTTTTGAGGTACTCGATCAGGTCCCATTTGTCTTTTTCGGCCAGATTCGTGCCGTAGAGATGCCCCTGGTTGCCGTTGCCCGGAATCCCGGTGTCGAAGCGAAAGCCAACTTGGCGGGCCTCCGGTCCGTCGGTCACGAAGCCGACGTTTTTGGGATCGTAGACGTCGTAGCCGGTGTAGAAGAGCACCGGGCGGTCCTGCGGCGGCTGGAGCAGGGCCCACAGGTTGGGCACCGACCCGTTGTGCAGATAGGGGGCCCGAGCCCAGATGCCGTCGATCGGGACGTCACTGTAGCCGTTGGTCTTGTGATAGGCGTCGAAGACGAAGGGTGGCTGGTTGATGGAGTGGAACTTCTCCACCAACTGGGCGGTGAAAGAATCCAGCCGGTGCCGGTCCGTGCCGATCTGCTCGATGGGTTCCACCTGCCCGGTCCTGGGCTTTCCGAACTCGTGGCACTCGGCACAGTGCTGCTCGTAGATGGTCTTGCCGCGCGCGGCCATGTCCTTGTTCAGGTCGAAGGGCCAGGCCGGCGGTTTCAGGTCCAGCAGAAAATCGGTGACCCGCTTAAAGCTCGGAATGAGCACGGATTTGGGAGTGGCCCCGATGGCCATGGCCGCGGCATAGTTGCGCTCGTTGATGTTGTTATTGTTGCCGTCCCAGTGCAGATTCAAGCCCACGCGCGGCCGCTGGTTCCAGACCTGCGGCAGGTCCACGGTGCCGATGGTGTTGTCGTCCGGCATGTGGAACACATTGAATTTTGTGGGATTGAAGGTGTCCGTGCGGCCGCGCCCTTGGATGGGACGGGACTCCTGCCAGGAGTAGGCCACCTTCTGTTGAAGCAGCCCTTCCTTCATGGCGGGAATGATGATGTTGCGGTAGAGCAACGACTCCACCATGGAGAGCGAATGGATCTTTTCGATGGCCGGGAGGAGCACATCGGCGCTGAAGCGCGAGTCGGCGGCGGCACCGTAGAGGAAGCGCTGGAAGCCCTCCAGGTCCAGGACGTTGGCCGGGCCGCCCAGGATGACTTCCTGGGGGCTCGAAGGCGAGCGCCGGAACACGCCAGTGTGGCAGAGCGCGCAGTTGGCTTCCACGGCGTCGTAGCCCAGGTGTCGCTTGGAGAAGCCCACCGGCAGGTCCGCGCCGGGCTCCATGATGAGTCCCAGGGAGGCCCAACCGCCCGGACCGGGTAGGCGGTCGGCGAACACTTCCGGCATGACTTTCCAGATCCAGTAGGGGATTTGGCTGCCGGGACCCAAGCCGATGGCGCCGTGCTTGTAATGTTCCTCCACCGAGGCGTAGGAGATGTCGGGCTCCTTACGCAGCAGGTTGTCCCACAGGATATAGCCCGCTACCGCGATGAGCACGACCAGGACTGCCAGCGCCACGCGCACAGCCGGCTTCCGCAGCGCCGCGCCGATTCCGGCGAAGAAATTCCCGAGTACGCGGGCGATACTCGCGCCGTTGATGCGGCTATCCTGGGGCAGCGCCAACTGGAGCAGGATGCCCTCCACCACGCCGAAGGAGCCGTCCATCAGCAGGCAGGACACAAACGCCGCATTGGTCCGCGAAACCCAGGCCCAGAGTCCGGCCGCCAGCAGCCGCGACAGCACCAGCAGCCACGAATAGCCCGGGGTGCGCAGCGGCGCGATGGCCGCCGGGATGTAGAAGATGCTCAGCGCCAGGACCATCATGCCGTGCGCCCGGTTCCAGACCGTGGAGTAGCCCACGGGCAGGTTGTAGGTCACGTTGATGTAGTCGGGCATGAACACCTGCGGAACGATAAAGAACAGGTTCACGACGATGCCGAGCCACACTACCCGGCTAAACCACTTTGCGTATGCGTTCGTCAAAGAGTCACCTCCTTGGTAAGAACTGGGGTGATGCCTACCGAACCCCACAGTCGCGGCCCGGTCACCTGGTTGCGTCGAGATGGTCCAGGATGTGCGGATACACATCCCGGGCGGCGTCTTTCCCGAAAATGCAGTCGATGTGGCCGTAACCCGGAATGACCTGCCGGGAGTAGAGACTCTCGCCATTGTGCTGGCGGAGCAAGTTGTAGGTGATTTCGGTGCTTTCCGGCAGGAAACAGTGGTTCTGCTCGCCGTGAATGAAGCGAATCGGGATGGCCAGCCTTTCCAGATGGGGCAGGTAAGTATCCTGCCCGGCAGCGTTCACCAGATGTCCCGTCCGCGTCAGCAGCGCGAGATGCTCAAAGGTACTCATGTTCGCGATGCCGAACATCTCGTGCAGGGTATCGTGAGTGATCTGGTTGAGCTGCTCGTGCTGGTAGAGCGGCGCGTACATAAAGGTGATGCGGTGGCACACGGGGCTGTTGCAGCGCTCCCGGATCTCGATGGGGTAGAGATTCAGCGCCGCGTCGTAGACGCGCTCTTTCCAGTCGGCGTGGGTATCCACGTAGGCCGTCAGGGACTTGATACCCAGCTTGTTCAGAAACTCGGGCAGGTGGAGGCCGGTCTTGAGCTTTGTCATGGTGGGCGCCACGATGTGCGTGGCGATCTGCGAGCAGACCGCCGAGCGCACGCCCTCGAGGCCCGCCAGCATGGCCATGAAAAAGGTGGTAGAGCCCCAGCAGTGCACCACCATCTGTACGGTGGCGGATCCGGTCAGCTCGCGCACCTTGTTGACGGCCGCCGGATAGTCCTTGGTGGCGATATCGTCGCCTGTCGCCTGGAGCACCGCGGCAGGCAGGGCGATACTGGCGCGATAGTCCAGGAGCCACACGTCGTAGCCATGGGCGAACAGGTACTCCAACAGGTTCGTTTCGATGACGTCGGTGGAGAAGATCAGGCTGGAGACGCCCAGGCCATGCGAGAGAATCACCGGGCCCTTGGAACCGCCGCGGTAGCGGGTGAGTCGCAGCCGCACACCGTCGCTGGTTTCGAAGAAGCGCACTTCCGGGGCATTCACCCGCAGGGGACGCTTTTTGCGCGGCGGCGCATCGGGATCGAAGACCGCCGGATGCGCGAACACGTGCCCGTAGGTGTCCCACAGCACGCCGGCAAAGAACCCGCCGAACCGCGCCATGCCTTCCAGGCGCTGGGCGGGGTTTGCGGCGTTGGTCACCTCCATGGTGGTGAGCTGCCTGGCGAAGTCTGCGGGCAGGATGTGCAGGATGCCCTTCCCCAGGACCGGCCAGGTCTCATCCTCTCCGTCGTGGAGAGTGATGTAGAGCGTGCTGGTGTCGTGCCAGACGTCCAAAATGGGGTTGCTGTGCACTATCTTGACGCCGTGGAAGAAGTAGGAGCGGCCTTCTTCCGTGGTCAGCTTCATGCGGTAGATCATGTTGCGCGTTTCCACGTTGTTCGGATCCTCGACGAACAACTGGAAAACGCCATCGGTCACGGTGATGGGCTGCGCGGAGAGCGCCGGCGCCTCCGCCACGCCCGTCATGCGCGCCCGGTGCTGGGGATTGCGCAGCATCTCGTCGAGGTTGTCCGAGCGGATGGTCAGGGTGAAGGCGAAAGGGGAATTTTCGGCCTGTCCCTGCTGAGCGCCGCGCTCGCAGTCGTCCTTCACCGCGGTGGAGAAATACCCGCGCATGGTTTCGGTGAACTGGATTCCCAGGAGGCGCGCCTCGGGCTCCCCTTGGGGAGGCTGCGAGGGCAGTGTGTAATCGATCTTCCAGCCGCGGTCGTCGGCCAGCAACGCGCACGCGCGCTCGGCCAGCGCGGAGATGGTGAGCAGCGGGTTGACTCCCAGCGGCAGCGGGATCACGGAACCGTCGGCCACGTACAGGCCCTCGTGCACCTGGCTGCCGGACGCGCCGGCGAAGGCCTGGCCCTTGTGATTTACCACACCGGCGGAGGCGTCTTCGGCCATGACGCAGCCGCCCAGCGGATGCACGGTGATCAGATTCCGGTGAAACAGCTTGCTCCAGATGGGATTGATCACATAGGTGCCGTGGAGCGGCTCGGTGGCTTTCGCCAGCGTGTCGTTCACCTTCTGGAAGATGGGCGCCTCGCCCACGCCCGGCCAGCGAATCTGCAGGCGATCGTTTTCCATGGAGATGCGGCCGTTGCCGGCGTCGTGGGTCATCACCAGGTAGGTCTGGGTATTGTGCACAGCGCCGTCATAGGGACCGCGAAACAGGCTGGTGACCTCGTCCTCATCCGCCTTGACAGCCGCCTCCAGGCCCTCGGCCGAGTGCACTCCAAGGGTCGCGGCGGCCTCCGCCAGGCCTACCGGCAGCAGGGTGGCGATGGCTCCCGGGATGGAGCCCTCCTCGATAATCATGCCGTCTTCCAGTTTGGGCTGCTGGCGCATGTCGATGACGCCGGTGATGCACGGCCCGACGGGCTGCCGGCCGCGGGGATCGCGGCTGCCGAAGCCCACGCCGTTGATCACCTGGTCGCTGTCGTAGCTGAACCCCAGCACGTCGCCATTGCCGGAGAAGCGCTCGCCCACCCGGTCCGAGAGGGGCAGGCCGTGGGCCTTGGAGCGCAGCAGGATCTCGGTGGAGCCGAGCACCCCGGCCGCCAGCACCACGATGTCCGCGGAGACGAACTGGGTAGGCGCGTCGAACTTCTCCTGGCCGGAAGCAAGCATCTGGTAGTGCACCAGCCAGCGGCCATCCTTGCGCTCGAGGTACCGCACGGCAACCTGTGTGAAGATCTCGGCGCCGAAGTTCCGGGCATCCGGCAGGTAGTTCATCAGCGTGGTGTTCTTGGCGCCGTAATTGCAGCCCGTCACGCAATCTCCGCAAAGCCGGCAGGCGTGCTGGAGAACGCCGACGTGGTTCACTCCTTCAGCGAAGGTCACGTTGATGGGAGTGCGCTCAAACGGCGAGTTCAGGTAGGCGGCGGACTTTTCGAGCGCCTGCATCTTTGCCAGCGGCGGCTGGGTGTCCGGGTAGGGCTGGGGCCGCAGCATGTCGCGCGCGTGCTGGTAGCCCTCAGCCATCCGTGTGTCCAGATCCTGGCGCAGGGCCTGGGGCCAGGCGGGATCCTGAAAGACCCGCGGCTCGGCTTCCAGAGACACGTTGGCATTTACCAGGGAGGTGCCGCCCAGCCCGCATCCCGTGAAAACATTAATGTCGTGGTTGACGAAGAAATCGTACAGCCCGGTGCGGGCCCCCACGTGCCCGGTGGGGAGACTGGCTTGCATCTCGCGCAAGGCCTCCAGTTCCGTGTTCGGGTATTCGCCGGGTTGAAACTCCTTGCCGCGCTCGAGCACGCAGACCTTCTGGCCGGCCCTGGCCAGACGCGAAGCGGCGATCGCACCGCCATAGCCCGAGCCGATCACGACCACGGTGTAATGGTCCTGAATTTTCTCGATGGGGGAAGACAAACGTGGCATGGCGCAAGAACCCTCCGGGCGTAGGTTCTAATATGCCACTTTTTGCCAGGCAGTCAAAGCACTTCTTAGGATTTCCGGTAACGGAGCGGCGGAGCCGGCGGCGGGAGTCAAAAACTGAAACCGACCTCGCCGAAGATATTCAGCCAGTGGTCCGAGGTACGGGTAGCAGGGATATTCCCGATCGCCTCTCCGTTGGTGTGCCCGCGGACGAAGCGGGAGGTCACCCCGACACGGAAGTGCCGGGCGTAATCCAGGAACCAGGTGGCGTTCGCCAGCGCATAATAACCCCATCCGGTGCGCTCCGTGCAGATAGGGCATGACACACTGAAATAGTAGCTGGGCTGGCTGATGCGGGTGGTGTACTTGATCCAGGCGCCGCCCCCGCCGCCGGAGAGGAGCATCCTCCCCCCTGCCAGGGGGGCGATGGCACGCCCCCCGAAAGGAAGGAAATATTCCCGGTCTTTCACGCGGAAATCGCCGATCTCGGTGGTCAGGAATTCGCGCACCTGGGCGGCGCCGAAAGTAATGTCCAGGCCGAAATCCGCCTGCAAATACCGCAGGAAACGATAGCCATATCCCAGCGTCAGCAATGGACTGGGCTGCATGTAGCTGGTGAGGTTACCCTGGGGGACACCAGCCCCCACTCCGAAGGTCAGGTTGTGATGCGAATAATCATCAGCCGGAAGGCGGGTCAGCAGGAGGAACGCCAGCAGCGCCGCGGTCACGAGGGGTCGCATGGAATGATTCCATGGTACCGGATCGACGTGGCCGAGGGCGGAAGAACTGCCGGCCGGAGTCAGGCTTCCTTTTTCTGTTCGTCGTCCCCGCGCAGGGCGGTCTTGAAGTTGCGGATACCTTCGCCCAGACCCTTGGCCAGCTCGGGGATCTTTTTCCCGCCAAAGAGGAGCACGGCCACCCCCAGGATGACCAGCAACTCCGGCATTCCAATGGTTTCCATACTCTGTATGATGGCACAATCCGGACCCGGGTTACTTCCCCGGGCGGCTGACTGCTCACCGGGGTGTCATGCGGTGGCTTCCTGAGGGGTCATGCCCGCGGCCCGGCGGCGCAAAGGCACGCCCTGGCTCCTGGTTTCGGGAACCCTTGCCAGGTCGGCGATGGTCTTGTCCCGGAGGTACGCCAGGATATGGGCTTGCAGTTCCGACCAGCTTTCATGCATGGGACACGGGGCGTTCTCCGAGCAGGTCGCCAAGCCGGCGGCACAGCGCTGATAGGGCAACATGGTATCGAGTGAACCCACAATGTCCAGCAGGCTGATCTGAGACGCGGGGAAACGCAGCCGGAAACCGCCGTTAGGGCCCTTGCATGAGCGCAGCCAGCCCTCACGCGCAAGTTGTTGCAAAATCTTGGCCAGGAAATGTGCCGGGATGTCTTCCCGGGCGGCGATGTCCTTGGCCAGAGCATATTCTCCCGCCGGCACTTGGGCCAGGCGAATCAGCGCACGGATCGCATACTCGGCGGAACGGGAATAAAGCATCGATTGGGGAGCCTCCAACTCCTCGCTATCAGAGTATGAGACTTCATTATCCTGAATATATACCGCCGAGACTGTATCTTTTGGAAGAAAGTCGCCCTAGGCGGCACCGTTACACGACCCCGCTCGCGAGCCGGAGCTGGTACAACCGGCCCAGCCGGATCTCTCGGAAGTGCTTAATTGGATTAGGGTTACTCTCGTTTCAGCCCTATCCTTTGACCACCACATTGACCAGCTTATCCGGGACCACGATGACCTTGACCACCTGTTTTCCGGTAGCCATGGCCTTCACTTTGGGATCGTCCAGGGCCAAGCGTTCGAGTTCGGCTCCGGTCGTGCCAAAGGGGACGGAGAGGCGCCCGCGCAGCTTGCCGTTCACCTGAATAGGGATTTCGGCCAACTCCTCCTGGGCGAGTTCGGGATCGAACCGCGGCCAGCTCTGGCGGAATGTGGGACCGTCGTTACCCAGTTCTTCCCACATCTCCTGCGAGAGGTAGGGGGCGAAAGGCGCCAGCAGCAGGGCCAGCTTCTCCAACACCTCGCGCACGGCAGGGGCGGAAAGCTGGGCCTCCTGGGCGTAGAGTTCGTTCACCAGTTCCATGATGGCCGCGATGGAGGTGTTGAAGTGCCAGCGCGATTCGAAGTCCTCGGTGATCTTGCGGATGGTCTGGTGCAGTTTGCGCAACACTTTCCGGTCGGCGTCGCCAGGGGGGTTGGCGGATGCCCCCTGTCCGACGTTTCGGGTGGTGAAGCGGTAAACGCGGCCCAGGAAGCGATAGATGCCTTCGGCGCCCTCAGTACGCCAGTCCACCTCTTTTTCCGGAGGACCGGCGAACAGGATGAACATGCGCGCGGTATCCGTGCCGAACTTGTCGGCGAGCATGTCGGCGCCCACTACGTTGCCCTTGGACTTGGACATCTTCGCGCCTTCCGCGATGACCATGCCCTGGGTAAAGAGGCGCCGGCAGGGTTCGTTGTTCCGGATCAGGCCGATATCGCGCATCACTTTAGTGAAAAAGCGCGAGTAAATCAGGTGCAGGATGGCGTGCTCCACACCACCGATGTACTGGTCGATGGGGAACCAGTAGGCGATCTTTTCCGGGGCGAACGGCATGCGGTCGTTGCGCGCATCGCAGTAGCGGTAGAAATACCAGGAGGAATCGATGAAGGTATCCATCGTATCCGTCTCGCGGCGGGCTGCCGCGTTGCAGCGCGGGCAGGACACGTTGACAAACGCGGGCACGTTTTCAAGCGGCGAGCGGCCCTCCCCGGTGATTGCGATTTCGGTGGGCAGCACCACCGGCAGATCCTGCTCGGGCACCGGCACCATGCCACACTGCGGGCAGTAAATGATGGGGATGGGTGTACCCCAGTAGCGCTGCCGCGAGATGCCCCAGTCTTTGATGCGGTAGGTAACGGCGGCTTTGCCGAAGCCTTGTTCCTCGGCGTGCGTGGACATACGGGCGCGCGCCTCGGCGGAAGGCAGGCCGGACCACGGACCGGAATTGGCGGTAACACCGTCGTCCTCGAAGGCCGCCGGCATGTCTTCCGCGCGCGCCAGTTCGCCATCCGCGGGGCGAATCACCGGGCGGATGGAGATGCCGTATTTCTTGCAGAACTCGAAGTCGCGCTCGTCGTGCGCCGGCACGGCCATGATGGCGCCAGTGCCGTAGGTAATGAGCACGAAGTTGCCCACCCAAACCGGGAGTTTTTCGCCGCTATAAGGATTCACGGCGTAGCGGCCCGTAAAGAAGCCTTCTTTTTCGATGTCGCCGGGGTCGCGATTGGCGCGCGCGTCCACCATGGCCTTGGCGCGAGCCTTGCCTTCGGCATCCAGCAGCTTCTCGCACAACGGATGCTCCGGCGCCAGAATGACGCAGGTAGCGCCGAAGATCGTATCCACGCGCGTGGTGAAAACACGGATGGGCTCGCCCGTCCCCTCCAGGTGGAAATCCGCTTCGGTTCCCTCGGAGCGGCCGATCCAGTTGCGCTGCATGGTCAGCACCCGCTCCGGCCAACCGTCCTCGAGTTCCTTCATGTCCGCGAGCAACTGGTCGGCGTAGTCGGTGATTTTCAGAAACCATTGCTCGAGGGCGCGCTGCTCTACGGGGGTGTCCTCATGCCGCCAGCAGCAGCCGTCGATCACCTGCTCGTTGGCCAGCACGGTGGCGCAGCGCGGGCACCAGTTGACCATGGCCTTCTTGCGATACGCCAGGCCGCGCTCCAGCATCTTGAGAAAAAACCACTGGTTCCAGCGGTAGTATTCAGGCTCGCAGGTGGAGACTTCGCAGTCCCAGTCGTAGCTGAAACCGAATCGCCGGTGGGTCTTCTTCATCGCGGCGATGTTCTGGAGGGTCCATTCGCGCGGCGGCCGTTTGTTGGCGATCGCGGCGTTCTCGGCGGGCAGGCCGAAGGCATCCCAGCCCATGGGATGCAGCACGTTGAAACCGCGCATCCACTTATAGCGCGCCAGCGCATCGCCGATCGAATAATTGCGGATGTGGCCGATGTGCAGCGTGCCGCTAGGATAGGGAAGCATTTCCAGCACGTAGAACTTCGGCTTGGAGGAATTCTGCTCCGCCTGGTAGAAGGAGGCGTTCTCCCATCGCTGGTGCCACTTCAATTCGATCTGGTTGTGGTCGTACGGCTTTTCGGGCATAGTTTCTTCAGATTTCGCAAATTCCGGCGGTCGTCTCCTTCGCGGGCCACGGGGGTTTCCAGGATGAATGGCTTGGGCCGCAAGCGGGGATGCGCCAGGATGCGCCGGAATCCGCCCTTCCCGATGTGTCCCTCGCCGATATTTTCGTGCCGGTCCAGGCGGGAGCCGAGCGCAGCCTTCGAATCGTTGGCGTGAATGACGCGGACCTCAGCCAGGCCCAGGTTGCGCTCGGCCTGCCGCACGGTGTCACGCAGCCCGGCGCCGGTCGCCACGTCGAAGCCGGCGGCCAGCAGGTGGCAGGTGTCCAGGCAGTAGCCCACGGACAAGTCCGTCATACGGGCGGCTAAGTCGCGGATGGCGCGCAATTCTTCCAGGCGGGCGCCGATCTGCGACCCCGCGCCCACGGTATTTTCCAGCAGCACCATGGTTTTCGGCGCCAGGCCCCGGGTCGCTTCGCGCAATCCCTCAGCGAAAGCTGCAATTCCCTGCTCCAACGACTGGCCCTTGTAGCTGCCGGGATGCACCACCAGGTACTCGGCGCCGATGGCATCGGCACGCTCCAGTTCGCCGCGAAAAGCAGCGACCGATTTCGACCGGATCGCGGGATCAGCCGAAGCCAGGTTCACCAGGTAGTTCACGTGAATCACCAGCGGCTGCAGATCGAACCGTTCCCGAGCGCGCCGCAGAAGGTTCACGTCAGACCGGCTGGGCGCGGACGCACGCCACATGCGCGGGCTCGCGGAGAAGATCTGAAACGTGTTGGCGCCCAATGCCGCGGCCTGAAGAGCCGCCTTTTCCAGCGATTCCGCTATGGAGGTGTGGATTCCGATTCGCAGATTATCATGGTAGCAGTTATTGGGGCGGCAGCCGGTTGGGGATGTCGCCGAAGTCGTAGTAATGATGGCTGATCCCTTCCGGCCCGACGGTGACCACGCGAAAGCCGGAGCGGGCCCCGCCGAGCGGCTTGCCGACCGGTCCGGTGGCCACGATTTCCAGAGTCCCATCGCTGCTCTGTTCGTTGCGGTGACAGTGCCCCGCGAACACCCAGCGAACGCCGTATTGGTGGAGCAAGGCCAGGTAGCGGGCGCGGATCTCCTTCGGAATATTCGAGTATTCATCGGCCTCATCGGGCGCTTTCAGAAACCAGGGATGGTGCTGGAAGACAACCGGCCGGCCGATCCCCGGCCGCCGGGCTTTCTCCAGTTCCGCGCCCAGCCAGGCTTCCTGCCGGGCGGCTTCCTCGGGGGCTTTCGCGGGATGGCCGATGAGGCTCGAATTCAGCACGAAGCCCATCAGGTCAGCCGCGCGGAAGGTATAGTAGTCCGGCCCGAAGCGCTGACGGTAGGCCGCCAGGGTGGCGGGCGTGGGATCGTTGCCGACATCGTGATTGCCGGGGACGTTGTAAAGCGGAATGCCGGGATCGAGCTTGGCGGCGATGCGCCGATACTCGGCGGCTTCGGCCGCGTCGCCGGGCTGATTGATCAGGTCGCCGGTGACCACCACAAAGGCCGGGTGCAACCTGTTGGCCGTGGCGATGGCGTACTCGAAGTTGGCGGTTTCCTGGACGAACCCGCGGTTCTCTTCATACATGCCGAACTGCGGGTCGGAAAATTGAAGGAAATACCAGGAGGGAGACGCACCGCAGGCCAGCGCAGCCCACAGAACCAGCAGAAAAAGACGCATGCCTCCAGCTTACTGCGGCAGCTTATGCGGAAGCCCAGTTGCGACGCTCGATGATGGTCTTAGGCTCGTAGGTCTGGCCGTTGGCCAGGCGCTTTTGCTCGCGGCGGCTGGTCCAGAGGAGCACCGGGCCCAGCAGGCGGGCGGCAGTCCGGGACACCGGCCCGAACTCGCGGCCCAGTTCCTGACGCAGAGCGCGCACCTGCTGGCTCACGGCCTCGTTGGTGCGGCGCAACTGGCGCTCCATGGCCCACAGCAGGCCGCTGTAGGCGCTTTTGAGCGAGCGGACTTCCCACGCGAAGCGCTCCCGGACGCGCGGGTCCGGATCGTTCTTGTACCGCTGCCACCCCGCCAGCGTGGTGCGACAGATGCGATACAGGCTGGGGCCGTTGCGTTCGAAGTCGCGCCGGAAGGCCCAGTCGAGGAAGCGCTTGGAATCGTCGCGGGAAATAGCCTCGTGGCGGAAATTGAACTTGTGCTGCCCGTGGATGTCGGCCAGGTCCACGCTCTCGAGCATGCGTCCCTGGGCGAGCATTTCGAAGTAGAGCGGCGTGCCAGGCACCGGGGTGTAGAGCATGAACTGGTGAAAATCCGTCTCATGGGCCACGGCGTGCTCGATTTCCTCGTGGATGTTCTCCGGCGTGTGGTGCTCCAGACCGACAATGGTGGAGCCCAGCACCTTGATCCCGTGCTCGTGCAGCTCGCGGGCCAGTTTGCGTGTATCGGTGTCCTGGAGCTTGGCATAGTTCGCCTGCGGCGACTCCAGGCCCATCCAGACCCAGGAAATACCCAGTTCCACCAACTCGCGAATCGAGTACTTGCGGATGGCGTTGGCGGAAGAGAAGACATACAACGCCCAGCTCTTTCCCCGCGCCTTCATGCGGTTGAGCAGATCCATGGCGCGCTTTTTGTGGAGCAGGAAGTTTTCATCCATGACAAAAAAGGAACGGACCTTCATGGCGGCTTCCAGTTCACTCATCACATGGAAAAGCTGCTCGCCGGTATCGTAGAAGTCGAGGAACTTTCCTTTGCCTCCGAAGAAGGCGGACGTGGTGCAGAAATTGCAGCCCATGGGGCACCCGACCGAGGGGATGACAGTCGCCGCGGTGCCTCCAGCGGGAGTGGGGATCTTGATGCCCATGGTGCGCAAATCGAAGCCGGAGACGATGCGCGGGTGGCGGATGGGAGCCTGCTCGTCCTCCCCCAGGTAACGCCGCATCCAGGAAATGCCGTCGCCGCGCACAACGTGGTCGGCATCGATCATGCCGGAAATCGCCGGGATGGCCGCGACATGGCCCCCCACTACGATGGTGGAGTGCGGCGAAAGCCGGCGCACGATACGGCACATCTCGCGCACTTTGCCGACGTTCACGATGATGGAGGAGATCCCCACGATGTCATAACGCTGGCGGGTGAGTTCGCGCTCGAAGATTTCGCGCGTGGGGAAGTCTAGCACGGTGGAAGGCGCGGAGATATTCTCCTGAATCATCATGATGCCCCAGGAGCGGTGGAACATGCGCAGGGAGAAAGCGCCTTGTTCCCGGGTGACCTGGTTGTGGTACAGCTCCATGGGATTTACGGCACGGCTGCCGAATTCGTCGTCCCGGGCGTACGGACCGAATACGGAAGTGAGCAGGACCCGCGCACGGGTTCCCAAAGGATGTGGTTGCATTGTATATTTTCAGCGCTGAAACTCTCAGTATACACCCAGTCTCGGCATGAGAGACCATTGACGGATGTTTCCGGGTGCGCGAGGTTTCGGTCAGTTCAGCGGAGGTGGCGAAGACATGACGCCGGCCACTCCAGCGCCGAGCCCGGTCAAAAGATGTATTTCAAGCCGAACTGGGTGTGGCGCGGGGAGTTGGCCTGTCCGCCGATTCTGCCGAAGCTGGCGGGCGCATTGAGGTTCGCCGCGGGCGAGCCGAATACCACGCGATTCAGCACATTGAAGAACTCGGCGCGGAACTCCAGCCGGTGAGCCTCGTGGATACGGAAGTCCTTGAGCACGCTAAAATCTTCATTCAACAGGCCGAAGGCGCGCACATCCCCGAGCACAGGCGCCGCGTTGCCCAGGGTAAAAGGCGCCGGCTGCGAGAAGGCGCTGATGTTCAGATAGCGGTCGCGAGCCGGATCAAAGCTGCCGCGTCCGACGTCGGTACGCGCAGCAACACCCGCCACACGGTTCGGCCGGTTGCCTCCGCTCGCCAGCGGAATCACGCCGCCGCCGGAGACCGAGAGCGGCGTTCCGGAAGCATAGCGCTGGATGGCGTTCACCACCCACCCGCTGATCAGGAGGTTGGCCCCGCGCGGGGAGGTGCTGGCGAACCGCTTGCCCTGGCCGAAGGGCAATTCATAAGTCCAGGAGACGATGAGGTTCTGGGGCATGTCGAATGCCGCGAGCCGGCGCTCTAAGGCGCGGTTGTTCGTATCCAGCGGCCGGGCGCTTGCCGCGGAGTCGCCGAAGCCGGTATAGCCGCCGCCGCTAACAATATCCTTCGAAAGCGTGTACGCCGCCAGTAAGCTCAACCCGGAGGAATAGCGCTTTTGCAAGCGCAATTGTAGCGAGTGGTACTTGCTCCAGCCGATCGGTTGATAGAGATTCTGGATGTCGGAAAACTGCGGATACGGCCGCAGCGCCTGGGACACCGATCCGCGAAAACCCGGATAAGGCGCCAGAATTCCCGCGGCCTGCGCCGCCGGGGAATTGATGTCCTGGTTGAGCGTATTGCCCAGGCCCAAGTACTTGAAATCGACCTGGTTCAGGTTTTCAAGGCCGGAAGGCAGGGCTACGCCTCTCTGACCCACGTATCCGATATCCAGCATGAACTGGGCGGGCAGCTCGCGCTGGATGTCGAAGGTCCAACTACTGACGTAGCCGGGCTTTCCCGCACCGGGATTCATATAGTCGATGGTCGTTCCGTTGACCAGGCTGGGATCCGCGTTGGGCAGAGTGCCGGTGAAGGGCGGGATGCCGTTATCGAGCAGCAGGGCGGGCACGCGGCCCGAAGTGAGCTGCGGGAACGACTGCGGGTAAGAGAAGCCGGCGATGAAGACCGTGTTCATGCGCCCCACACTGGTGGCATTGGTGGGCGACCAGAACATGCCGAAGCCGGAACGAATGACGGTCTTTTCGTTCCAGGCGTAGGCGATGCCAATGCGGGGAGAGAAGGCTCTTTCGTAGGTAGGCGTCAACTGTCCTCCCGGCTTGAGGAAGGCCAGCGCGCCAAGGCGGCCGCCGGCCCCGGGATTCGGCAGCGCCAGGTCCAGGTAGGATTGTGCGCTGCTGGCTTCGCGCACCACGGTGGGAATCTCGTGGCGCAATCCCAGGGTGAGGGTGAACTTGCGGCTGACCTTCCACACGTCTTCCAGGTACCAGGCGTAGTATTGATCCCGCATCCGCCGCGGCGGCGCCGGGATCAGGCGGTTCGCTGAGTAGACCTGCCCGAGCAGCAGGCTGGCCCAGCCATTGCCTTGCCGTGCGGCATCCGGTGAGGCCGAGTTGGCGGTCGAAAGCGGATCAAACAAGAAGGTGCCGCTCAGTCCGCCGCTGCCAGTCCCGTTGAAATTGTCGTACTGGAAGAAGCGGATATCCACGCCGAATTTGAACTGGTGCCGGCCCTTGATCCAGGTGAGATTGTCCACGAAGCTGTAGTTCCGGTTGATGGAGGGGTCGTTGGGCTGCTGGTCGGAATTTCCCAGCGCCAGGCTGCCGTATGTGTTGTTGACCGTGAACAGCGGAAAGCCGGTGGAATCCAGGGGAACGCCCGGCACCTGGTAGATCTGGTTTCCTTTGCGCGTATCGCGGGCGCGGATGGGATCGCTGTAGGTATACCCGTAACCGAAGTGCTGGAGCAGGTTGGGCCGGATGGTGTAGTCATAGTTCAGGCGGTAGGCCTGTCCATCGACAGGATTCTGTCCCCACAAGCCGATGGGCGTGGAGGGGCCCAGAGGCGAATAGCTCGGGGTTTGCGTGGCGCTCTGCCAGTAGGAGAAGCTCACGCGCTGGTTCGTGGTCAGGATCTGATCCACTTTGATGGACCAGGACTCATCGGTGGTCGGATTGGCGGTGCGGTTCAGGTAGTTATTGAAATACCCCACGAAGTCCGGCGCCGGGATGAGGGGCATCACGTTGGAGGCTACCTTGCTGATTCGGTTGGCCGGGATGACATTGCCGGGGAACGGCGTGCGGGTACCGTCCGCAAGCGTGGTGGCGGGGTCGAAAATCGGGATCATCGCTCCGCTGGAATCCCGGTAACCGGAGAAATCCCCCTGTTTGAATGCCGCGGTGGGCAGGCTGATCAGGTTTCCGGTGAGCGGCGGGCGGTTGCGCAGCCCGGTGTAGTTGAAATTGACGAAGGTGCGGTCCCTGCCGTTGTAGATCTTGGGGATCAGCAGGGGACCGCCGAACGAGCCGCCGAACTCGTTGTAGCGCACGCGCGGGCGCGCGGCGGCGAAAAAGGGCCGCGCGTCCAGCTTGTCATTGCGGAAGAACTCGAACAGATCGCCATGATACTGGTTCGTGCCGGAGCGCAGGGTGAAATTAATCACGCCCAGCCCGCGGCCGTATTCGGCGGGGAACAGGCTGTTCTGCACTTTGAACTCCTGCACCGCTTCATAGGGCGGCGAGGTCTGCGCCAGGAAGCCCGGCGTCACCGCCAGTTGCGCGGAGATGCCGTCGTAGAGCACCTCCTGGGTGAAGTCGGGGCTGCCATTGATGTTCTTGGACCAGGGAATGCCGCTGACGCCGGGAGTGAGGAAAATGAAGTTTTCCGGCTGGCGGCGCCCGGAGGCGGCGGTGGTGGCGCCCCCGCTGCCCACTTCGATCGGCAGGTCGAGAATGGCGCGCCGTTCGAGCACCGTGCTGACTTCGGGCGAAGTCGTCTGCAACGCCGCTGCGCTCCCTGAGACGGTGACCGATTCGTTGACCGCGCCCACGCTGAGGACGATGTCTAGCGTGGAGGTGGTCGCGGTGAGAATGGAGACCTGCTCGCCCACGAACTTTTTGAAGCCGGGCTTTTCGGTTTCGAGTTCATAAAGACCGGGCGGCAGTGCGCGAAAGGCGTAGACGCCCGACGACGTGGACACCGTCTTGTAGACGGCGTTGGTGGCGACGCTTCTCAGGGTGACCGCCGCTTCGGCGATGACGGCTCCGCTAGCATCCGTGATATTGCCCGTGAGGCCACCCAGGTTTCCCTGGGCTACCAGTGCCGCCGGCGCGAGAACCATGTACGCCGCGGCGTACCCCCATCCCCTCCACTGCATTCTGACACCTCCAATCGAGTTCGCAGGTCGGATTATCATATATCCATTTGGAAAATGCTGTAAAGATTAAATACGGAAATTTCGCCCTTTGGGCGGCTTTTCTGTTGGTGCTTCCGGGACGGGCCGCGGCGCAGGACAGCCGGGAGGGTCTCCTGCCTCCCCCGGCGCTGGATCGCAGCCTGCGCATGGCGGGGATCCGCCAGGCGCTGGCGGCAGGCGATTTCACGCGGGCCGCGCAGGCCATCGCAGAGCTCGCCCAGCGGGAGCCGGCAGATTTCGAGGGGCCTTTCTGGACGGGGTACCTGGCTTTCCGGGAACGAAACTACTACGATGCCATTCGCGCACTGCGGCGTGCCGAAGCGCTCGATCCCAACGCCTTTGTGCTGAAAACGCTGGCGGTCAGCTACTACGCCGCGCACCAGTACAAGCTCTTTGTCCTCAAAATGGGCGAAGCTCGATCTAAGCAACCCGGAGACTGGGCACCCTATTACTACCTGGCGCGCTACTACGACTCCGAAGTCACGGATTTTGCTAAGGCGGCCGAATATTTCCAGCAGGCGCTGGAGCGAAATCCGGCGCACTATCGCTCGCACTATTTCCTCGGGCATTGTTACGAGGCGCAGCAGAAAAGCGAGCAGGCGGAGCGGGAATACCGGCGGGCCTTGGAATTGGCCGAGCAGCAGGGAGTGGACGATAGTCTGCCGTACCAGGGATTAGCGCGATTGCGGCTGGCGGCCAGCCGCCCGGCCGAGGCCCTGCCGTTTGCCGGCCGCGCTGTGGAACTGGGACCGCGCGACGCGGCGGCGCACAAGGTCCTGGCGCGGGTCTGCTCGGAATTGGGACGCAATACGGAGGCCGCTGCCGAGTGGCGAACGGCGGCCTCGCTCGACCCCACCGACGCTGCGGCGTGGTTCCGGCTGTACCGCAGCTATCTGGCTCTGGGAGAAAAGGCCAAGGCCCGCGAAGCACTCGTGCAATATCGAAAAATCGCGGCGTTATATGGGACAAATTAACTCAGCGATGCTCCAAGGCGCGCAATGCCCGCTCAGCCAGGGGACGGATGACGGGGTCGCCCAGTTCCGCGGCGCGGCGGAACAGCCGCATCGCCTCCGGCGCGTTGCCGATGGTTCGATAGAGAACTCCCAGCCGGTAGTATTGCGAAGCGTCGGGTGACGGAGCGAGCGAGATGGCTGCCTCGAACTCCCGCACGGCGTCCCGCAGGTCGCCGCGCTGGTTCGCTACCAGGCCGAGCGCCGCGTGGGCCTGCGAATTGAGGCGCCCTGCGGTCCGCTCCCACTCCTCCGGAGAGATGAATTTCGGTACGCGGAACGACTGGCCGAGCGCGATTACTTTGCGGGCGCACTCCTCGGCGCGGGCCAGGCGTTTCGGGTCGCTGGTGGCATTGGCCAGCACGCCGGCGAGGCCGGCGAGCATCGCCAGGTTGTCCGGTGCAGCCGCAAGCGATTGCTCCGCCGCGGCGATGGCCTTGTCGGCATCACCGAGGGCGCGGTAAGCCTCATACTCCTGCGCGTAGACGTGCCCTCGCAGGGTGGAGGCGGGCCAGGCGCGCAGGAACGCGTCGCCCGCCGCCACCACGCCGGCCGGGGAGCCGGCCGCCAGCACCCGGAGATACGCGTCGAACTCCTCGGGCGAGTCGGCTTGGGGCAAGGGCGCGAATTGCGCAGCCAAGGAGCAGATCGAAGCGGCCAGCAGGGTCAGCCATCTCACTTTGGAAGGCCACAAGCTAGAAAATCAGCTTCATCCCGAATTGGATGATGCGCGGCGTATTAGCCTGGGACCCGATGATACCGAATGTGTTGGGGTTGTTGATATTGGCCGCGGGCCCTCCGAACACCACGCGGTTGAAGATGTCGTAGAACTCCGCGCGGAACTGCACGTAGGCCGACTCCCGGAAGAACACGTTCTTGAACACCGAGAAGTCCTCGTTGTAATAGAAGGGCGTGCGCACGCTGGGCAGCCGCAGCGGGGCGTTGCCGAAGGTGAAGGGCGCCGGCTGACTGAACGCGTTGATATCCAGATAGCGGTTCTTGGCCGGATCGAACTGGCTCATGGGAACCGAAGTGCGCACATTCGGAGAGATCCAGTTGGGCCGGTTGCCTCCGCCGAACAGCGGGATGGTGGGCCCGCCGCCGACCGCGATGGGGATCCCGGACCGATAGGTCTCGATCGAGTTCAACTGCCAGCCGCCAAGCAACTTGTTGACCAGCGGATGGGCACCCGAGAGGAACTTCTTGCCCCGCCCGACCGGCAATTCGTAGTTCCACGAGAAGATGAACACGTGGGTCTGGTCGATGGAAGCCAGCGCCTTCTCCAGCTTGCGGTTGTATGTGTCGATGGCCATTTGCCCGCCGCCGCCGGCCGTGTCGCCAAAGGTGTCGGACCCGGGAACCCCTATGTTCTTCGAGAGCGTGTAGGCGCCCAGGAACGAAAGCCCGTTGGAATACCGCTTCTGCAGCCGCATCTGAAGGGAGTGGTATTGGTTGTATCCGGTGGGCTGGTACATGTCCGAGACGGCAGTGAACTGCGGGTAGGGCCGCAAAGCCTGTGCTACCGACCCCCGGAAGCCGGGATAGGGAGCCGTCATACCCGCCGCGGCAGCCTGCGGGGAGTTGATGTCCGCCAGCAGCGTCTGCCCCAGGCTCAGATACTGCGGGTTCACCTGGTTGATGTTCTCCAGCCCGGTCCAGAGTCCATTGGTCTTCGATCCGACGTAGGCCAGGTCGAGCATGATGCCGAACGGCAGATCGCGCTGTACATCCACCGTCCAGCTTTGCATCAGCGCCGGACGATAGGCGTTCTCGTTGATGTAGCTGACCGTACCGTTGTTGTTCAGGGCCGGATCGAAAACCGGAGGATTCACCGGGGAAGCCGGAAAACCGGCATCCAGCGCAAAGGCCGAAGTCACACCCTGGTCCGTGGAGGTGACCGCCGGCTGAAGCCCGAAGCCGGAGCACCAGAAGTTGCAGCCGTTCAGGCGTCCGTAGTTGGGATAGATCCGGAAGATTCCATAACCCAGCCGCACCACGGTGTGCGTGTCCACGGCATAGGTGGCGCCGAAACGGGGAGACAGCGATTTATGGTAGCTGCCGAAGATATCCAGGCTGCCAGTGCGCCCCTGTCCCTGGCCCAGGAAGACCAGCGCCCCAGGACGGCCACCCGCCGCCGGATTGGGCTGAGTCAGGTCCAGGAAAGAAATCAGCCCCTGTTTCTCTTTTGCATACTCCGGGATCTCGTAGCGCAGTCCGAGCGTGAGCGTGAACCGCGAGGTCACCTTGATGGTGTCGTCCACATAGAACGCCCCCATGCTGTCGGCGAAATGACGGATCGGCGCGGGCACCGCCCGGGAGGCGGAGTAGACCTCACCCAGCAGGAAGCTGGCGAAGGCGTTGCCATTCTTGGCGAAGTCCGCGCTGTCGGGCTGTGATGTCGAAAATGCGTTGAAGTTGAACGTGCCGCCTTCGTTTCGCCGGTCGAGCAGGGTCATCTCCCGCCGCCGGAACTCGAAGCCGAACTTCAGTTGGTGGCGCCCTTTCACCCAGCTCAGATCGTCCACCCCGGTCCAGTTCTGGAAGAACTGCGGGTCGGTGCCATTGTTGTTGGCGTTGCCCAGCGACGGATAGAGCGCGGAAAACGAAAGCTGCGGGTATCCATGGCTGTCGAGCGGAATGCCGGGAATTTTCAGCGTCTGGTTGCCCAGTCGCGGGTCCAGCGTCCAGCGCGACCAGGTGGGACTGGTCGGCGTGTAACCGAAGCCGGCATGATTCACCAGCGTGGGTGTGATCGTGTATTCGTGATTGAACCGGTAGCCTCCCGCGGTCGTCGGCGTGTTGCGGTAACCCGGATTCAGCACGCCGCCCACGGGGCCGTTGATTTGCGTGTTCCCGTGGACCCACCAGTAAGCCCCGGACAGATGCTGCTTGCTGTTGATCGCGTGATCGACCTTTAGGCTCCAGTCGTTGTCGGAACTCGGCTGGTTCGAGCGATCGACGTAGTTGTTAAAATAGGAGCCCGCGAAATCGGGAGCCGGCAGCAGGGGCAGCGTGCGCTGCGCGACGGCGCTAAAGCGGCTGGCAGGGATCAGGTTGCCGGGAAAGGGATCCCGCATGGAGCCACCCTTGCCGTCGGGACGCGTGGTCGAAGGGTCGAACAGCGGAAACGGGTAATCCGAGAAGTCTCCGTTGCGCTCCTGCATGGTGGGCAGTGAGACGCGCCCCGGCGTGGGCAGCCCGCCGTGCAGGCGGAAGCCCGAATACGTGAAAAAGAAGAACGTGCGGTCCTTGCCGTTGTATTTCGGCAGGATGACCGGTCCGCCGATCGTCCCGCCGAATTCGTTTTGCCGGATGGAAGGCTTCTGCGAGCTGAAAAAGCTGCGCGCGTCGAACTTGTCGTTGCGCAGGAACTCGAACAGATCGCCATGGAACCTGTTGGTCCCGGATTTCAGGGTGAAGTTCAGCACGCCGAATCCCAGGCCGTACTCGGCCGGGTAGAGCGTGTTCTGCACCTTGAATTCCTCCACGGCTTCGTACGGCGGGCTGCTTTCCGCGATGAAGCCCGGCGCGCCAATGTTCTGCATGTCGATGCCGTCGATCAGCACGTCCTGGCTGAACCCCGGCGCACCGTTGATGGACTTCTGCCATTGCGTTCCGGTCACCCCGGGGGTCAGGAAAATGAAGTTTTCGATCTGCCGCCGCCCGGTGGCGCCCGTGGTGGCCGCCCCGCCCAGGGAAATCGGTAAGTCGAGCATGGCCTTGGCCGGCATGACCGTGCCAATCTCCGGAGAAGCGGTTTGCAATTGCACACCGGTGGCGCTGACCGTGACTGACTCGTTGACCTCGCCGACCGCCATCCGGATATTCACCGTCGAGACCGTCGCGGTACTGACGACCACGGGTTCCTGGGATACCGTCTTGAACCCCGGCTTGCTGGCGGTGAGCCGGTATCTGCCGGGAGGGAGGGCGGAGGCCAGATACGCGCCTTCGCTCGAAGACTGCACCATGACTTCGGCGCCGGTTTCCAGGTTGGTAATGCGGACGGCGGCGCCGGGAACCGCCGCGCCGGTAGGATCGCTTACGGCTCCGGTCAGGCCGCCCAGGCTGCCTTGCGGCCATCCCGGCGTCGCACACCCGAGTATAAGAAACACCACGAAAACGCGCTTCCAACGCATCGCCTACCCCCTGCTGGACTGTTGGCCTCACTTTGGTCCGGCCATTGGAAGCATAAGATATCACTCGAAAATGAAAAGTCAACCGGCAGAAATGTGACATGAGAGGCTCGTGTCATGAGAGGCCCGTTGACGCATGCGTCCCGCTGTGCTAAGTTTCGGTCAGTTCTGCGGAGGTGGCGAAGAAATGACGCCGGCAGACCGCGCCGAGATTGTATGGATGGAGCAGGATCGCAAGAAGCGCGGATGGCAGATCCGTTTGTGGGTGGGCGAAGAGGTCATCAAGTACCGGCCCCCCGAACCGGCACCGGGGCGCGAGGCCGACGAGGAGCTGTTGCGCTCGGCCACGGTCGAAGCCGCCAGGCTCGACGGCTTCGAACTGAACCCGGACGCCGTCACCATTCACCGGCCCTGACAGGCAGAGACAGGCAGACGCGCGTGAGGCAGGGGTGTGGTATCATTCTCTCCAATGACTACCCCCAACACCGCGGTCGCTTAAACAGCGTACCAACCAACCGCGGTGCAATCAGATGCGGTCCCCGTCGACCGCAGACTGAGTTCTGTGACTACAATTTAAGTATGGAGAAGGGACGAAACCCAAAGGTCGTCCGCACGTGGCTCCTTGGCAAGGCCCGAAAACCCGCATTCCCACAGCCGGTGCGGAAACCTGACCCGCATAACAAGACCTGACCCGTCACCGGGCAGAGGCTCTTCAGCGCACGGCCGCCGAAATCTGGTCCGCCGGTTGACTTTCGCCTTTCGATTCACCGCCGGCTTCAATGCGCATCCCATAGAAGCTGCGATAGACGAACCACAGGGAGAGAACCAGGAAGACTACCGCGAAAATATTGCTGACCAGCGCGCCTTTTTGCCGCGTCAGGGAGACCGCCAGTTCCACCGCCAGCAGCCCGAAGAGCGTGGTGAACTTGATGATTGGGTTCAACGCCACCGAACTGGTGTCCTTGAAGGGGTCGCCTACCGTGTCGCCTACTACGGTCGCCGCGTGCAACTCAGTGCCTTTGGCGTGCAGTTCGGTCTCCACGATCTTCTTGGCGTTGTCCCATGCCCCGCCGGCGTTGGCCATGAAAAACGCCTGGTACAGGCCGAAGAGCGCAATCGAGATCAGGTAACCCACAAAAAAGAACGGCTCCAGGAAGGCAAAAGCCAGAGTGGCGAAGAACACGGTGAGAAAGATGTTCAGCATGCCCTTCTGGGCGTACTGGGTACAGATAGCCACCACGCGCTTGGAGTCGGTGACGGAGGCCTTGGTCACGCCTTCCAGCCGCATATTCCGTTTGATGAACTCGACCGCGCGGTAGGCGCCCGTGGTCACCGCCTGAATGCTGGCGCCGGTAAACCAATAAATCATCGCGCCGCCGGTAATCAGGCCCAGCAAGAAAGGCGGGTGCAGAATGGAGAGGCGGTCCAGGTTGGCGGTCAGGCCGTTGGTCAGTGCCACGATAGTGGAAAAGATCATCGTGGTGGCCCCCACCACCGCCGTGCCGATCAACACCGGCTTGGACGTCGCCTTGAAAGTATTGCCGGCCCCGTCGTTTTCTTCGAGATTGGCCTTGGCCCGCTCAAACTGGGGCGCAAAGCCAAACTGCTTCTGAATGTCCTCCCGGATGTTGGGGAGTTCCTCGATGGTGGAAAGCTCGTAAATGGATTGCGCGTTGTCCGTGACCGGGCCATAGCTGTCCACGGCGATGGTGACCGGTCCCATTCCCAAGAAGCCGAAGGCCACCAAGCCGAAGGCGAAGACCGCCGGAGCCACCATCAGGCTCCCCAAACCCATGGTGCTCACCAGGAAAGCCACGCTGGTGAGCGCCAGAACCACGAAGCCGAGCCAGTAGCCGCTGAAGTTCCCGGCCACCAGGCCCGAGAGGATGTTCAGCGAAGCGCCCCCTTCCCGCGAACTGGTGACGATTTCCCGCACGTGCCTCGAACCGGTGGAAGTGAATACTTTGACGAACTCCGGAATCACCGCGCCGGCCAGCGTGCCGCAACTGATCACGCAGGATAGTTTCCACCACAGCGAAGTGTCGCCCTTGAGATCCGGAATAATCAACGAACTCAACACGAAGGTCAGCCCGATGGACAACAGCGAGGTCAGCCACACCAGGGTAGTCAGCGGAGCCTCGAAATTCATCTTTTCCGCGTTGCCGTAACGGCTGCGGGCAATGATGCCGTTGACGAAGTAGCTGATTCCCGAAGCCACCACCATCATGATGCGCATCGAGAAGATCCAGACCAGGAGTTGCACCTGGACGATGGGATCCTTGATGGCCAGGATGATAAAGGTGATCAGGGCGACGCCGGTTACGCCGTAGGTCTCGAAGCCGTCCGCGGAGGGACCCACCGAGTCTCCGGCATTGTCGCCGGTGCAATCGGCGATCACGCCGGGGTTGCGCGCGTCATCCTCCTTGATGCGGAAGATGATCTTCATCAGGTCCGAGCCGATGTCCGCGATCTTGGTGAAGATGCCGCCGGCCACGCGCAGCGCCGCCGCGCCCAGCGACTCGCCGATAGCGAACCCGATAAAGCATGGGCCGGCCAGGTTGCCGGGCACGAACAGCAGGATGAAGAGCATGATCACCAGTTCCACGGAGATCAGCAGCATGCCGATGCTCATGCCGGCTTGCAGCGGGATGTCGTAGCAGGCGTAAGGTTTACCCTGCAGGCTGGCGAAGGCCGTGCGGGAATTGGCAAAGGTGTTGACGCGCATGCCAAAGGCCGCCACCAGGAAGCTGCCGGAAATGCCTACCAGGCTGAACAGCAGAATAATGAGCACCTTGAAGGCCGGGAACTGTTGCAGAAAGCCGAAATAGAAGACGATGATGACGCCAATGAAGCACTCCAGCAGCAGCAGAAATTTGCCTTGCGTCAACAGATAGGTCTTGCAGGTCTCATAGATGAGCTCCGAGACCTCATGCATCGCTTTATGTACGGGCATACCGCGCAGCCGCACGAAGATCGACAAGCCGAACAGGAACCCCAGAGCCGTCACCACCAATCCGCCCATCAGCAGCGTGCGGCCACCGATGCCGAGGAACGTGGCCGTGCCAAGATCCGGCAATATAAGGTTGGCCTCACCGCCCTCATGAGACTGGGCCATGACGGGCATGGCCAGGGCGGCTACTGCCAACAGAAGAAGCAGAACGCGCACGACGTGGTCAAGCCGCAGGGCTCTCGCGCAAAATAGCATGCGGCTGACGGGCGTCTCTTTCTTTCGACACATACAAAATTTCTCCTACCCCAGAGTGCTGTTTTCCCGAGCGGGCAGATCCGGGGATCTGTAACCGTTCACTATAGCGGATGGTTAAATCCGAATTCAAGCCTGGTAGTGGCCTGAAATCGCGGGCACTACGCTCTATAATCGAAGCCGGATGACTCAGGATATCATCGCCGGCTCCTTCCTGATCTTATTCCTGTACGACGTGTGCGAAGAGATTCGCCTGGAGGAACTGCGCCGGCTCCTGGATGTGCCACCCAGGGGCCGCGAACCGCCCTTTCGGCATCCTGCTCCCGAGTATGTTCAATTCGCCAGACCTCCGGTGGTCGAACCTCTCGATCCGATCGTCCTGGCGGACGGCGTTCGCGTCGAAGGACGCATCGCCTACTACGACTACGGCGTGGTCAGCCTCAAGCTGGAATTCGCCTTCCGGACCACCTGGGAGGAAGTCGTGGCGCTCTCGGCACGCTGGATCAATGCCGCCGAACTGGAGCGCACCGCCGCGGAGGCCACCCGCCGTCATCTCGAGCGAGCCGCCCCGGCACTCGTCAACGCCTACGACCACCAACTCACCGAAGACTACTACATCATCCACCTCCGCGAAATTCCCCGCCCAGACACGAATCCCCCCACAGCCGCCGAGCTGATCGAGCAGCGTGCCGATTCGATCGCACAGATCGTGCGCGGCGAGGGCACCCGGCTTTCCGCGGCTGAGCGCAGCGAGATTCTGGAATCCCGTATGTCCTATTACGACACCGACCTTCTGGTGGTCGGCTGGACCGCCGCGTTGGTCTATGATAGCGCAGAAGGCGCCGCGCCCACTATTCAGCTTCTGGAGTACGCCAACACGCAATTGCTGGAGTTCCGCCACTACGACGACGTGCTCACCCGGCTGCTCTCGGAAGTATATCGTTCGCTGGACAAGGGCACGAGTTTTCTTGCCCGCTGGCGACTGGCCCGCGACGCCGCCCGCCTGAACACCATCCGCCTGGATATCACGGAACTCACAGAGCGGGTGGACAACTCCATCAAATTCCTCAGCGACATGTTCGCCGCCCGGCTCTACCGGATGGCCGCGACCAAGATCGGGGTACCGGATTACCGGACGCTGGTGGACCAGAAACTGCAGGATGCGGGTGAGCTCTATGGCTTCATGATGGACCGCTTCTACCAGGGACGCGCGTTCGTCCTGGAGCTGATGATCGTCATCATCCTGATTATCGACCTCGTGTTCCTGTTCCGGGGGAACAAGTGAGCTCAGCCGGAAGTCCCACTGGCGGCCTCATCCTTGGCCAACAACTCCTCCAACACCTGAATGGCGCCGCTGATGCGCAACAGGCGCTCGCGTACCAGGGATTGCTGCATGTCCAGTTCGCGCAGCTTCTGCTGCCCGGTCTCGAACTCCTGTTTCAGCGCCGAAAGCCGGGCTTCTAATGCCTCTTTGGTCATAGACTTGCCATCCCCCTGGCAGGACCGCTTCCTGACAGTCGCGGCTCGGTTAGCTCAGTGAACGTGTTTGCAGCATGCTGCCGAGCCGCGACGGTGAGGGAGCGGTAGCGGCCGGAATCGTCGCTACCGGAGCAAAACCAGTACGGGGATCTTCCCTTTTCCTTTCTTGAGAGAGCCGAGCGCCTTGCCGATGATCGCGCCGGCGGATTTCGCGGTGTCCACTGCTTTCTGCGCGTGGCCCTTGGTGGCGCTGGTGGTCAGCAGATCCCCGACTTCGATCGGCGCGGCGGAAGCATCCACCTTGCAGTGGGCGTACGCACCGAGGGTGACCATGTAGCCGACCTGCCCGGCTCCCACTTTGCTGGAATCCAGCTTTTCCATTTCATGCGCGGCAAACATGCGCGTCCGCGTGCCGGCGCGCGCCGCGCTTTTCCTGGCCTTGCCTTCAGCCGGCTTCTCCTTCTCCGCCTCCTGCACCTCTCCATGCACGCTGGCCACGATGCCACAGACGCGCGTGTCATACGGGCTCGAGGCCAGGTCCACTTCCGGGACCGGAATATCTTCGCCGTGGAAGACGGAGGCCTGGTTCGGCCCGAGCACGACCACGTCGCCCTGTTCCAGCGTATCGCCGGACTGGTTCACAAACTGGTCCGTCACACAGCCGCTCTTGTTGGGGGCCACCAGGGTGCCCTGTACGATCAGGTTTCCGGCCACTGCCAGCGCGCCGCCGGCGGGCCGAAGCACGGGGGCAGGGCTGCCGAAATCCACATTCAGGAAGATCGAGCCGCTGCCGGCGTTCAGCACCAGGTTACCCGAGCCATCCGCGCGCAACGAACTGCGATGCGCGCCGGCAAAGGTGAACGAGAGAAGCGACTGGCCGCCGGCGGTGGGGTTCTCAATGTTCATCGCCGCGTTCGGCAGGGCGATCGCGGTGTTCGGATGCGTGATCTGGAAGCGCGTGGTAGGCGCGGCGTTTCCCACTCCCACCATGGAACTGGCCAGATCGATCGTCATCACCGGGTTGCCGGCCTGCTGGAAGATCATGTGATCCGCCGAGTCGCGATACATCAACCCCCAGTTCGCGAAAGCCGGGGAATGGGAGATCACGGGGCGATCCGGGTTGGCCGTGCCGGATTCGAACATGAAAATCATCGGCACGGTGCCGTTGTCGAAGCCGATGGTGCCGTTGACGGTGAGGTTTGCATAGGGGCTGTCGTCTCCGATGCCCACCCGTCCGTTGTCCTGGACAGTAAGGTAGCGGGTCGCCCCGGCATCGCTGTGCCGGGCGATGTGGAATTTCCAGCCGCTGCCGTCGCCAAAGGCCAGGAAGCCGGCGTCCGGATTGTTTACTCCGGGAAAGAGGAAGGTTTCCGGCGTACCGGTGCCGGTGGACCCCAGCCGGATGCCGCGGCCCTGGCCGCCGGCGCCCTGTATGTCGAGCAGCGAGGCGGGTGTGGCTGTATTGATTCCCAGGTTGCCCGCGGCGGAAATTCTCGCCCGTTCGACGGCAGCCGCGCTCGTGAAAAACAAGATGTCGCCAAACTCGCGGAATTCCATGCGATTGGCCGCGCGGTTGAAGACCAGGCGGTGATTGTCGTCGAGCGAGCGGATCTGGCCGTTGTCCTCGAAGTAGACCTCCGTGTTGGCGTCGAGTTGCAGGCTGGCGCCATCCACCGAAAGCCGGTTCGCCGAGACACAACTGAGGCCCGGCCACTGCGCCGGGTTGACGCCAACGCGGCTCAGGTGCAGGCCGCTGGTGGTGAGGGGTGGAAGGTTGTCCCCCAGTACCGTGCCGGCGCGGGAGCGGACGGAGTTGTCCGGGTTGGCTATGAGTTGGCCGCTGTTCAACTGCACGGCCGCCAGCAGCACGCCGGCGGGAGGAGCGGCCTCCGGGTTCGGGGCGGTCCGCCGCTGGGTGATGGCCGGCGTCTCCTGGATACGCGTATTGCCCGTAATTCCGGGATCCGTGCTGGGGTCCGACGGCGTCTCGGTGTAGCTGATATAGATCTCGGCCGCCGTCGCGTCGGTTCGCAGGTTGACGGTGTCGGGCGTGAGATTGACGATGATCTGGCCGTTGGCATCCAGGGCGGTGCCCGCGCCCACCGTGATCGTGCCGGGGTTCGGCCCGGCGGCGACCCCCAGCCCCTCCGCCACGCCCGGCGTGTGCATCAAGCGGATCAGCCGCTGGCGGCGATCCTGATGGTAATCCTGCTCGTCCATCAGGTCCTGCGCCCGCAAAAACTGGCGCTCGAAGTAGTTCATCCGTTTATCGAGGTTGCGATTTCTGATTGCCATCTCCGGTGTCCTCCGTCAGTCACTCTCGACGATCAGGGGTTCATCCCAAATCAATGCGGTCTCATCCAATTGCGCCGCGGGGCGCCCGCCGATTTCGGTCTCGCCGGGCGCGGCGAGTTGCATGGGCAGAGCGCGCAGACGCAGTTCGTAATAGGTGTGCGCGGGCTTTTCCAGGTCCAGGAGCCTCCGCGCCTGGCGTTGCAGGTTATCCAAACCGCCGGGCTGGCGCAGGGCGAGCGTGGCTGGGTCGGCTGTGAGATCCGCCAGGAAGAAGAAAGGCGGCCCTTCCCCGAGCACCGTGCCGAAGTCCAGTTGCGCGGAGACATCCAATTGGAGGATCGTGTCCACGCCGTTATAGGCCCGTGCCAGGTCATTCAGCAAAGGAAGCCCCAAGTCCAACAGATCGTCCCTCAGCCATGCCTGGAGCAACGCCTCCATCCCCGCCAAAGTGCTCCGGGGGGCGTAGAGGCCGATCGCCGCCTGGAAAAATCGGCGGTTCCAATCGAGGTCCTTGTCCTCGCGGAGCGGCAGGGCGATCCAGGAAGCGAGGTACGCCAGGTAGTCGATGGGCGGCTGCGGCAGGTGCTGGAATTCGGGCGGCGGTGTGACGGCGGGATCGAAAAGGCTGGGAATGCCTCCCCCGGATCCGTCCGCCTGCCCTTCGATTTCGGCTTCCAGCTCCTCGAACAATTCCTCGAAGGCCTGCAAGAAGCGGCTCAGGAAGCTGACGCCGCTTACCTCGTCCGCACGGAAAACCGCCGGGAGGTAATCTCGGAACGAAATGGGTCGGGTGGCGCCTGGCATCATCCGCTCCTAAAGATCCATCACCGCCACCGTCAGGCGAGCCAGGGTCACGAGGGATACGGCGCGCAGGTCCTCCGTCTCGGCGAGCGGCAGCTCGTCAATATCCTCGTCCCCGTTGAGCAGCAGGCGGCTCACATGATCCACGCCGTCGACGCGCTCGATCACCTGGTCGAGCTCCGAGCGAAACACCGAGCGGCCGAAGACCCAGCCGCTGCCGTCTTCTCCGCCGGAGAGCGGGCTCAGGAAGCGCGTGACGGCACCGGTCACCGCGGCGGCCACGCCGTCCTTTCCTAGCCGGCTCGAGGCATCCCGCACCACGGTTACATCGACGGAGACCGGGGTGTACTGGGGAGCCGTCGCCCGCAGGCGCGTGCCGATCAGACAGCGGGACCTGACACCCTGGAAGACGGCTTCCAACATGGCCGCGCCGGGCCGCGGCGCAGGGTCATTGGGGAAGTCCGGCACGAGCACCAGTTTCACGACCTGTTCGGCGGGGAACACGGTCGGCACTTCCGATGTTTGCAGCACGACCTTGGCGCGGGCGATGCCGGTAACCGCCGAGAGCGCGAAGCCTTCCAGTTCGTCCGCGGTGATGGCGCGTTCCTGGCGCTCGATCACCTCGAGCGCGCGCGCCAGCGTGGCGCTCACCGGCTCGCCCGGAGCGCGGGTGACGTTTACCAGCCCGGCAAAGGCCGCCAGCGACCGCTCCGGCACGCGGTTGATCTGATAGAACGCCGCATCCGTCAGAAAGGCAAACAGTTCCAGCAGCGTGATGCCCGGATCCGACAGGTTATGGTCCGTCCACTGCGGGAAATAACGCGGAATCAGGGAGCGGCCCTCGGTGGCCAGTTGATCGAAATTGCGGTCGTCCAGGTTAGGTACAGGAAGGGGCATGCGCGTTACACAGCCTCCATGCTGATCCGGTGCGGCCCGGGATAAACCAGGAAATTGTCGTCCAGGTAAACGACAGACCCGGCCGGAGCGATACCGGCCACCGTCGCGGGCGCCGCCGTGAATCTGCCATCCCGCCGGGACAGGATGACGGTATCGCCGGTGCTGAAGCCCGCGAGCGTGAAAGAAGCAAACGGCTGATTGGCCGGCAGACCATCCACGAGCGGCAGGCGGACGCGGTTGTCCAGGGTTGCCAGCAACGTACCCGGCGCCAGCGCTCCGTCGATCTCGTACGCTTCGATACCCAGCACCACGGAGGGCGCCGCGGTCAGGCTGACCGAGGATACGGTCATCGGAAACGGGTAGAACACGGTCAGACGGTCGCCCGGTCGCCGCTGCGCGGCGAAGTCCGGGGAATCGACCTGGATCTGCGAAAGCCCGGTCCGGGAGCGGCGGATCGCCGTGGTGAGGCGCGTCTCCTCATTGCCGTCGTAGGTTCGCACGATGCTGCCCACGGGAAAACCCACGCCATCGCTCCCAAACGGGGCGACTCTGAGGCTGGCTCCCGAGGCCGAAACCACGGTCAGATCCTGCACCTTGGTGATGCGGTCTCCTTCTTTGAAACCTTTGACGGCGGCGCGGGCTGAGGAGCCGGCGGCCAGGGGCTCGGCCAGCAGGCAGGCCTTGTCCCCGGCGGGGGAAATCACCGCGCTGAACTCCGGCAGGTCCAGCATCAGAGGGACGGGAGAGGCAAAGGACAGCCAGTGCTGCGCGATGTGCGGAATCAGGCGCAGCGACTTCACATAGGCCAACCCCGGGACGCCCTCCAGCAACTGGTAGACCTCCGACTCGTACACATCCCGGGCGTACTCCCAGCCAGTTCCCAACGGGCCCCCGGTGAGGGGATGGAAAAAAGCGGCAATGGCGGCGATCACTTGGCGTTTGACCTCTTCCGCCCGCGTGATCTCCCTGGGAACGACCACCGCTTCGACGGATACCTGAATGTATCCGGGGCCCGTGACGGAGATGCGCGCCGGAGTGGATTGGGCGAGCCCGGCAAAAGCGCGGGCAGCCAGGTAATCCTCGACCTCGCCGATGAGTTGGGAACTCGGCGAGAGCTTCCCCTCTGTGCCGGCAGGAATGATCAGCACCGTAGCCCAGCCCGGCTCGTAGCGCAAATCGCGGTTGACGTTCGGGATGCACTTGGCGCGAGCAACCCGCGTGCCGGCCGCCTCGCGCGCCAGCCATTCCAGGTCTCCGGCCGAGACCGCGCGGCCGCGATGGCGCAGTGTCTGCGGGCCGCGCCCCTCCACCATCGCCGCCGTCTCGACGTCGCCGCCACCGTCCGCCGCGACGGGATTCGTCACCGAGGCCACTCCGGAGACGACGGACTTGATCTGCGCGGCGGCGCCCGCGGGCTGGTTGCCGGCCGACCCGCCTCCCGCCTGGTAGCTGGCCGAGACGTTATTCGTTCCGCGCGGCGGGATCATGCCCTGCGCGCCGTCGCCGAAAGTGATCGTGCCGGTGAGGCGGTCCAGCGTGTAATGGCGGCTGTTTGGCGCGGAACGCAGGAAGTTCGGCACTTCGCTCCAGGTGACCCAGGTCTCCGTCTCGCCGGTGACCGCGTTCCGGCGCGTCTCGATCGCGTCCGGCCCCTCCGCTTGCACAATGGCGGCCAGCTCCACGTCCGAGGGCGGCTCGGCTTCGCGCACCAGGATCCGCTGCCCGGGCAGCACCGGGGATCGCGTGAGACGGAGTGCCTGGGAGGGCTGGCCGCTGCCCGAACCGGCGATCTCGTTACTGGTCGTGATGGCCTGAATCGCTGGAACTGTGTTCAGGTAGACCCCTTGGATGCGCTGCGTGGTGGACGGGTCGTTGGCCGCGGAAAGCGCCCGGATCCAATAGCGCGCGTTGGAGTCGAATCGCGCGAGCGGCGCCATATCCTCCGGGATGAGCAACTCGAGCGTGCCCGATTCCGTGAGGCTGTTGGTGCCGTCGAAGACCGTCAGGCTTTGCCAGCCCGCGCCACTGAAGTACTCCCAGCGCAGCGGCGGCAGTTCCGCGGAAGAAACCTGGTTGCCGCGCGGCTCCGGAAGCACACTGCCGGAGAAGGCGCTCGGCGGTGTGGCGATGAAGAGAGTTGCCGCCTCACCCGGTGGCGCAGCCGTCAGCCCCACGTAGAACGCGGGCTCCGCATCCGCGTACACATCCAGCCCCGGGTCGGCGACCGAACGAAACGGCACGATCGAGCCGCTTTCGAGCGGCGGCGTCTGGTCCAGGAGCGTGAACCCGTCCTGGGTCACGACGGTGGGTGTGCCGCGTGCTTCATAGCCCAGGGTCAACTTGCGGATCACCGGCGGATTCAGGCTGGCCGTGCCAGGCTTCACGGTGAATCCTTTCGAGGGGTCCGCCGGATCCACGGCCACGTAATCGGTCGGCAGCCCGTAGTTGCCGGACGCCAGGCGCACGCGCAGCCAGTAGCTGCTTTTGCCGTTGACCTCCCCCGGCGCGTAGGTTTGCGGGGGGATCACGATGTCGCCAGTGCGGACAAAATCGTCGGTCTGGTCGGCGGCCGGCGTCACCGCCTGCCAGCCGTTAGCGCCGAGGATTTCCCACTGCAAGGTGACGTTGGGAGACGTCATTTCCACTCCGACATCGATGTGCAGGACCCGCGGCAGCCCTGTAGTCACGCCGAAGTAGAGAATGTTCGACGGTCCAGGCTGCTGCCCGAAGGGGTAGAAGGGCGACTGGAAGTCCAGCGGCGTGGCCCCCGCGAAACCCACGAAGTAGGCGCTGGTCACGCGCCGCACGTTAACGTTAGCGGCGTGCTCGAACAGCAGCCGGTCGCGGGCAGTAATGATGTAGCCCAGGATGAAAGGAAACAGGACCGTGGGATTGAACTGCGTCTCGATGTTGCCGACCAGGATGTCGCTCCGCAAGACGGACCCGGTCGCGCGCGGGCTGACCACCGGACCGGTCGCCGTAGGTGTCGGCACGGATGCCTGCAGGAAAATGTCGTAGAAGGCCGGCTGTACGTCGGTAACCACGGCGAACTCGCGCCGCCCGGGGTCATCGATCATGAGGATGTCGCCCGGCTCGATACCGGCAGCAGTGTTCACGATGAAGGTGTTGGGAAGATTCTTGTCTTGACCCACACGCACCGCATCGCGCAGCACAGCCAGCGGAGCCGAGGCGCCGCGCTGGTGTACGGCCGTGCCCGCCGGATGCGGCTGGCGCAGGGCCGGCGCGATGCTGGCAACGCTCGGCGCCCCCGTGCCGCCCTCGGCCACCACCATGACCACCTCCTTGGTGGCGTTGTCGTCGCCAATCTGCAAAACCGCGCCGGTCCCGGCGAAATTTGCGTCCGCGAGCGTCAGAGAGGTAGCCGTCGAACCAGCGGCAATCGCCGAATCGGTCTTCACCGAGAACTTGTGGACATCGGGGACTCCGGAGTAAGCGCCGCTTTCGATGCGCACCCGGAACCACCCCGCAGTCACGCCGTAAAGCCCCGCCGGCGAAATGTCGGTGGGACGCGGAATCTCGATGGCGCCATCGACCGTAAATCCTCTGGTGCCGTCGCCGTCGATCGTCGGCCCCGTGGTGCGGGCGGCGCCCGCTCCCACCGCGGCGTTCGGGATGCGGCTCCACGAGTCGCCGTTCCAGTATTCCCAAATCAGGGAAGGCGGCGGCGCCGGCTGGACATCGGCGTGCAGCGTCACTTGCACGCCCGGCTTGGAGAAGGCCTCGCGGCTTCCGATGTACAGGGTACTGCCCACTTGCGGCGCGTTTCCGAAAGGAAACGATTCCTTGGTCACGTCCAGAGGTGCATTGTTGTTGAAGGCGAAATCCGGCAGCAGGCCATCGGCGCTTACGCGCAGCCGCAGGTCGCGCAGCCCGAGTCCCTCGCCGGGAGCCAGATCGGTGACCGGCGCCGGCAGCACCGCCTCGATCCAGCGGCTGGTCACGCCTGTCTGCAACCAGGCTACAGGACTGGGCCCGCGCAGCATCGTGGAATCCACCTGGCCCGGCACCGGCAGGCGCAGGAAAGGATTGGACGTCACCTGGGCGCCCGCGGGGAAGGCGATCGAAAGCGGTGCGATCAGCCGGACCACGTTGCCAGCTTCGAGACCGGCAACCTTGACCGAAACCGAGGCTGCTCCCGCCCGGATCGTCAGCGTGTCGCCGATGGTGAACCCAGCAGCCGACACCAGGGTGAGGCGCGTGTCCCCAGCCGCTGCGGCGCTCCGGAGAATGGTGGCGATCGCGCCCAGCGGCGAGAGGCTCTGGATCACCCCGCCGATGCTGCATTGCCACTGAAGGTTCTGGAAGAAGGCCTGCAAGGCGGAGCCCAACGAAGATCCCGCGGGCTCGAGGTCTACTGTGGCGCCGGCGAAGTCCAACAAGGCGCTATGGCCCAACCGGAGAACGTGCGGCATGCGGCGCGCGCCGGCCATCGGGCGGAAGCCGCTCACGCTCTGGCCGGCCAACAGGGAGGTACAATCCGTATACCGGTCCCACAGCGGATCCATGGTGAATGCCTGCGCGATCTGCGCCGGCAGCACGTTCAGATCTTCGGTGGTCTCGAACAGGACGGCGGACTGCGATGCGCCGGGCAGCGTTCCTGCCTGCGTGCCCTGCGGGACCAGCGTGGGGCCCGTGCCGGCCTTTAAATTGAAAGTGAGCGGCACTCCCGCCGGGCTGGGCGGGATCAGCGAGACCCCCATAGTCTGAAGAAATGCCAGCAGATTCTTCTCCGGCACCTGGTTGAGGCGCTGCAAGGCCAGCTCCGTCAACCGCGCGAAGATGCGCTGGAGCGCCACGCCCGCGTCGCCTTCCGCCGGCGGCTTCCATTCGGGCACGTGCGCCGCGGCGAGCGCGCGAAGCCGCGCGAGGATGTCCTCCAGGGCGCGGCTGTCCAGGACAGGCGGCTGAGCCGGCATCAGAGTTGCCCCCTGTCGAGATAGAACGGATAGACCAGGTTGAAGGTCGTATCAGTGCGGCGCACGCGGTACTGCACCTCCACGTTGAGCCGGTTGTATTCCGCCGGATCGATGGTGGCCTTGACGCTCAGCACCTCGATGCGCGGCTCGTAACGGATTAGCGCATCCTTCACCTGGTGCTCCACCAGCGCCGTCGTCGCCACGTTCGCCGGAGCGAAGACCTGGCTTTCCAGGCCCGCGCCGAAGTCCGGCTGCATGACGCGCTCGCTCTTGCCCGTGCGCGCGATCAGCAGAATGGACTGCCGGATGTGGTCCTCGTAGCTGTTCATGGCCAGGCGGCCTTCTCCGTCCACCGCCAGGGGGAACGCCAGGCCCGCGCCGAGGAAATCCTTGCCCTGGTCCGCATTGTCCGGCATACGCGCTCCTATCCGATGTTGACCGTGCCCACCGCCACCACCGAACCACCCGGCAGATCGGAAGGATCGTTGCACGTGGTAGCCGTGTCGCCGTTGCGGGCCGCCGGGTTTCCATTGATAAACACCGTGGCGCTGCCCATCATGATGGTGGCCCGGTTGGTCGGCGGCTTTACAAACGTCCCGCCGATGGGCACATGCGGGGGTGTATTCGAGGCCGTGCTGTTCACGGTTGCAGCCGGCATCCCCATGATGTTGACACTGGTCGAGAGGCCACCGTCGATGATCCCGGTAAACGGGTGCGGCGTGAGCACCGGCGGCGCAGTGCCGGGCGGTTGAATCATGTGCATGTCGGTAGCCATGATCTGATCGCCTTGTTTTGCAGCGGGCATGCCCATCGCGAATCGCCTCCTCAATTGATATTCACCATCGAACCCTTGATGGTGGTGTTGCCGGGACTGCCATCCAGGGTGAGCCCGCCCTGGGCCTGCACTTTGGTATCGGCGGTCGAGCTGATCTCCACGTTCTGCGCGCTGAGCTTAATCTTTCCCTGCGGCGCCTGGATGTTGATGTCCTGGTTGGATTGAATCGTGATTGTGTTGCTGGACGCATCCACGGTGATGCTGTTGTTGCCGCTTTTGTCGATGATCTCGATCTTCTCCGAGCCGTTGGTGTCGTCCAGGCGCACCAGGTGGCCGCTGCGGGACTTGATGAGCCGCCGGTCGTTGCTGCCGTTGGAATTGGTTTCCGGCGGGGCGTCTACTCCGTTCCACAAGCCCCCCAGCACATAGGGCTTGGCAACATCGCCCAGCTCGAACGCCACCAGCACCTCGTCGCCCACTTCGGGCAGAAAGTACGTGCCTCGCTGATTGCCGGCCATCAGCACGGCGATGCGGGCCCAGTGTCCGATATCGTCGTCCGAGAGCCAGGGAAACTTCACCTTGACGCGCGCCAGCCCCTGCGGGTCCTGGTTATCGATCACGATTCCCACCACAACGCCCTCGATCCTCCGCGAAACACCGGAGGTCTGGCCGGGAGAGGAGAGATCGAAAGCACTCATGCCTGTTTCCTCACTTGAAAAGATGACTGATATCCGGAGCCGCCATACGTGTGGGAGACCTGCTCCACCTGGTAGTCCCCACTGAAACGCCCGATGCCGCTCAGCTCGAGGATGGTGCCCACCACCATATCCGCCTGCCCCACGGCCGTGCCCGACCCGCGGATGGCGCCCTGCCCCTGGTCCGCCAGCAGCCGGTCCGCGCGCGCCTGCGCCTCCTGCACGCTGGTGATGCCCAGGTCCCTGGGCACGATCCGCTCCGAGCGGCCTCCGGCGCCGCGGGAAACCTGCTGCTCCCCGGTGGGGGAAAGGGACGTATCGGTGCGTTGCGCGCGCGCCGAAATCGACTGCTTCTGCGACGGGTCCCAGCCGCGCACCTCGATCGCGTTGACCTGCCCGGCGGTGCTCAGCCGGGGCGAAAAGCTCACCAGGTTCTGTCCCCACTTCAGTGGAATGTGATTGGGCGCCGGCGGATTCTGCTTGAAGTACAGCGTGTCGCCATCCACCCACAGGTAGAAGCCGCTCGCCTGCGCGATGGTCCGCAGGAAGGTCAGGTTGGAGACATGGTCCTGCACCCAGGCTTCGGTGCGGGGCGGCGTCGGATCGACCGAAGGGACGAGGCCGATCTCCGACGCGATCTGCGATACGATCTGGCTGTCCGGAAGCCCGCTATCCGGCGTGGGGCCGTCGAAGCGGCGATAGGCCGTGCCGCGCGTCGCGGCGTGCAGCAGGTCGTAGCCCTCTACGTGCAGGGTGGCCGGCCCGCTGTTGGGGAAGTCCGCCGTCAGCGCCACGACTTCGCCCACCATCACCCGCTGGGTCTGGCCCACGTACCCCAGGCTGATCTCCACGCGCGCGCCCTCCGCCAGCAACCCGCCCTGCTGGTTGATCAGGTCCAGCTTCGGATCGTTCAGCCGGATGGTGAATTCGCCGGGCGGTTCGAGGTAAAGGCTTACCGTGATATCCATCACGGAGGAGGCGATCGGTGGCGGAAGAGGGACGTAATTCACCGTAAGATCGAAGGCCGGTACGAAGATGGGCGGCAGCAGTTCGATCAGCGGCATGGCGGGCCTACTTCAGCACCGGGATCGTCAGTCCCCGGCCGGAACGGATGGTCAACGGATTGTCGACCCCGCTCGCTTCAGCGATTGGGCGCCACTGGCGAGGGTCGCCGTATTCCTGCGCGGCAATGCCTTGCAAGGTTTCGCCCTCGACGAACACGTGCCGCTTGGTGCGGTCCGCGGAAAGCAGGGGGATACTGGCCAGCAGGCTCTCCAGCAGATCGTATCCCTTGAGCGTCACCGAAAGCTTGGCGCGCAGCGGCATTCCCAGCGCGTTGAAGTAATCGAAGCGCTGGGTGACGCTTTCCAGTATGCAAGGGAAAATCAGCGAGCCCCACAGAAAGAGCAGCCGGGGCGGTGCATGTGTCTCCGAATTCACCGCGGTCAGGCCGATCACCAGCTCGGTGAACACTCGCACATCCACTCCGGTATCGGTGCTATCGAAAAACAGGTCCATGCTGAGCGTCTGCGCGTTGCCCTGAACGAACTGCAGCAGCGACGAGCCCAGGCCGGGGACGTGCACATCGGCGAACTGATTGGTCTTCTGGAGCTGATATTCCGGCGGGTTGAACATCACCGGAATGGGGATCGGGACCACCGCATCCGTGTTAATAATGAGGGCCTTCATCAGCGGCATCAGTAGAACCCCTTTCGTTCCTGCATGCGCAACTGGCGGCGCTGAAGCGTCTGGTAGACCTTGTCCGCGATGGCGTTGATGTCTACCGGCGGCGCCGGAGGCGCCGCGGGCGGCTTGGAAACAGCCGGATGCGGCTCGGCAGGCGCTGTGGCGGCCGGCGGCTGGGCCTCCGCGGATGCAGGGGCGGTTTCAGGCGCCGGCGGGGGGCCCGGCTCCTGCGGCCGGAAGCGCAGCTCGAAGCCCGCCAGCGGAGACGGAAAGACGATCTCCCGGGCGAGTCGGTCGATCACCGTCTCCTCGACGGTTTTGACCGCCGCTACCTCACGGTCGGGGCTCGGAGTGTAAGCCAGCGGTGTGCGCGCCAAAACATCGGGCCCGCGCTCCGGTGCAGCGGGCGGATTCGCGGAGAGGTGCACTACCGGCCGGGAAGGAGCGTGAATATCCGGAAATCCGCCTGGAACCTCGCGCCGGGGATTCGCGCCGCCAACGCGGCCAAGCACCGGCCGGAACTCCGACGCAGCGGCGGACGGGAGCACATCACGCCAGTTGCCGAACCGCGACCGCAACGGAGTTGTGCCTGGAGTCCCTGCTCCGTCCACAGCCACACGCACACGCTCCGCGTTACCGAGCCGCGGCCGTGAGGGAAGAGTGCTTGCAGTCACAATCCCATCCGCGTGGGCGAGCACACCTCTCGCGTCAACGAACCGCGGCCGTGACCGCTCCCTAACGGTCGCGGCTTCGTCGTTAATGGCGCGTGAAGGCGGCACGCTGGCGGGTCGCGATGGTAACAGAGCGTTGGCGCCTGCCGGAAGCTTCCCGAGTTCTGCGGGAGCACGGAAAACTTCCGAATCCCGCTCCCTGGCAATCGGAGGGGGCACCGCTCCCTGCGGTCGCGGCTCATTCATATACGGCCCTGCCGAGCCGCGACCATAGGGAGCGGTCTCTCGAAATTCCTCGAATCCGCTGCCCTCGAGATATTCCAGCCCGAGCGAAGTCCAGCCGGGCCAGGGCCGCCGCCCGTGCAGCAGCCGGGAGTTCCAGCGGCGCAGGGACTCCACCCGCGACATCATGCGGGCCCTCCTGCCGGCAATACGCTGCCACGCACGTTCCGTGGCGCGCGCGCCCCCGGGCCGCCATTCCTGGCGGCCGGACACCTCTTTCCACCCCACTTTCTCCAAGCTTCTCCGCCTCTATCGCGCCGGCCGGTTCGCCGCGCGGTTGATTTTGGCAATCTCCTCCACCCACACCCGCCGCTCGCCATGCTCGAGCCGCAGCACCTCCGCCAGGGGCCAGTGGAAGTGGTAGGCGATATAGGCTACCTCCTCGCGCACCTGCGCCAGGGGGTAGCCTAGGATTCCCCCGATGTTTCGGTCTCCAGGTCGAACTCCTCGTGGCAGTGCGGGCAGGTCAGGTGCAGCGCCCGGCTCCCGTTGCTGTTGATGCGGTTGTAAAAATCCTGCAAGTATGCCAGGTCCGCCGCAAAAAGCCCTTCGATCACCTTCGGATTGATGACTTCCAGGGCGCCCAGGCGGACCAGCACGCGGGAGAGCAGAATCACGACCAGGTACGAGGGATTCGCCTGCACCCGGGGGTCTTTCAGGGGCAGAATTTCGTCGGCCGCCGTGGCCAGGCGCATCCGCCCCTCCCGGTGAATCGTCCCCGATTCGTCCACGTACCCCTTAGGGAGCACGAAGTCGAACTCTGTTTGCAGACTGCTCATGCCCGTTCCATGCGCTCGCAGCTCAACGTCAGCACATCAATCGCTACGTCATTACCCTTCGCATTCAGTTCGGGAGCAGCGTATTTGCTGGGCCACGCGGAAAAGAAGTTCCAGCGGATCTTTTCCTGGCCGGCGTCGTCCAGCAGGATGATGGAGCCGTTCTTGCGTTGGACGTTTCCGTCGATGGCGGTCTTGTGCCAGTCGTACAGTTCCCGTGAATCCGTGATGCCCCACTTCAGGGTGATGTCGGGATAGCTGATTTTGCCCGGCAGTTTGCGCACCGTGGAGGCTTCCCCGCCTTCCCGGTACTCCACCACCTCAACGCTGGAGCCGAACCCGCTGCAATCCGCAAATCCGGCCTGCACTATGCCGTCAATTTCCACGAGGAACCGAAAATTCCGGTACGGATCTACTCTTGGCATCAATCATTCTCCTTTCCTGGTCCGGCGCGCCGTCTAGCCGCCGGTCACCTGCTGGATCCGGAAGATCACGAACTCGGCCGGCTTCACGATAGCCACGCCGATTTCCGTCACCACCTGTCCCGCGTCGCGGACTTCCGGCGGATTGGTGTCCTTGTCGCACTTGACGAAGAAGGCCTTGGCCGGCGTGTCCCCGAACAGCGCGCCGGCGCGCCACTGCAGCAGCAGGAAGTCGCTCACCGAGCGGATGATGCGCTGCCACAGGGCCGGGCTGTTGGGCTCAAAGACCACGAACTGTGTGCCCTGGTCGATAGAGGTGCGCAGAAAGTTGAAAAACCGCCGCGTGCTGATGTACTTAAAGTCGCCGTTGGCATCGCCGCCCACGGTGCGCGCGCCCCAAACCCGGATGGCGCCGTTGAGCGAGCGGATCAGGTTCACGCCGTTGTCGTTGAGCATGTCCTGGTCGGCGTTGGAGAGCGCGTAGCGCAGGCCGGTGGCGCCCAGCACGCCCTCGTTGGCCGGCGCCTTGTGCACCCCGCGCGTGGCGTCGGTGCGCGCGTAGATGCCGGCCATGTGCCCGCTTGGCGGCACGTAGATGAGCCCGTCGCCCGGAGGACTGTTCTTGGCCGTCATCAGCGCGGTGGCCGGGTCGAACACCTGGATCCACGGGAAATAGAACGCCGCGAACGAGGAGTCCTGCGGGCGCAGCCCCGGCGTGGGCGTGGCGGTGGTGGGATTCTGGAGCAGGGTGAAATCCCCGGTGTCGAAGGCCGCATTGGTCTCCACGGGATCCAGGATGGCCACCCGGTCCTGCAAGGTCTCACAATGCGATGTGAGGGCCGCATAGTTAGTGCCGCCGGTAAGGCCGGGGGCGGCCACCATGGTGATGTCGGTGATGGCGGCAAAGGCCCGCAGCGCATTCCCCAGGTCCGCCGCGGCCGCCACACGCGCCACGTAGCAGCCGGTGCCGCCGTTGTTAAAGAATCCGAACACGGCGTGCGCCAGGTGCCGCTGCCCGGTATCCACCGCCGGACTTGCCGCGCTCGTGGCGGCGGCCGAATCGTCGCCAATGAAATCGCCGAACAACTGCGTGTATTGGGTCCAACTGGTAATGAAATACGCTCGGCCGGCCTGGGCGCGCCGCACCGGGTCGGCGTAGCTGAAGTCCACGAATTTGTATCCCCGCGCGATGTCGGACGCGGCGTCCGATGCCCGCGTCTTGGCCGCGAGCTGAACGGTGTCGGGGATCACCCCGATGAAGCCCGGCGTGCTGGTCCCGGCCCCGGCGATCGGCCGCGCCAGCGGGGGGATCTCTTCTACGTAAACACCCGGATGCAGGTACTGCGGCATTCGTTTTCCTCCTTCTGGAGCTGCGTTAGTCTCTCTTTCTCGGTCCTAGGTCAATTGCACGTTGTAGTTGCTGCCAGCCGTGGCTGGAACATTCACGGATACTTGTTTGACAGTGGCGCCGGCCGCCACCCGTAAGGTGTATGTGCCGGCGGAAATCGTACCGATCGTAAACTGTCCGTCTGCGTCGGTCACCTGGGCCAAACCCGGCTCCACCAGCGTGACCGTTGCCCCGGCCACCGGCGAGCCACCCGCGTCCGTCACCCGCCCGCCGATGCGAAACAGGGCCACCTGGGTGGCGGGCGCACCAAGCTGCTCGAGTTGCACCTCCGAGGTGATGACCAGCGGAGCCGTCTCCGGCGGAAATACGCTCATCGAAATAGTGGCTGCAACGGAAAACGAGGGCCGCAGCCGTGTGCCCAGTGCCGTCCAGAATTCCGCCGGGTTCTTCAGCCCGTCGGTCTGCGCCGTCAGCATGGGCAGCGGCGGGTCCTGGCCAACCAGGCTGTCCTGCAAGAACGAAGCGGGAATCGTCGGGTATCGCGACAGCACCTGGAGGGCCTGGCTCAGCAAACGGTGCTCCTGCAAGGCCTGTTCCGTGCCGCCCACCGCCCAGGCGGTCACCAGGTAGGAACACTCTACCCGCAGAGCCGGCCGCTGGATGGTGGCCTGCGACCCGTTGCGGCTGACGATAGGTTCCGGATTGCGCAGTTCCACGTTTTCCCGGATGTTGTACAGGAACAGATCCACCGACGTTTGCGCAGGCCGGAACGTGTCCGAAGGCGGATCGAAAACCACCTGCGCGTTGGTCAGTTCCGGCGGCAGACCCGGCTGGATCAGCAGGGCGCGCAACGTGCGGCTGAGATCACGGATCATCGCCCGTCAAGGCCCCCGCCGCAATCTGGCTTGTGGTTCTCTGGCATTGGCGTCACCGGCGCGTCATGGAGCCGGCGAGACGATCCCTTCGTGCCGCGCAAATCCCAAGTACCGGTGGGCAGTGTGCGTCTGCACGCGGCATCCGCGTGCCGGCGTCACGCTGCCCACGTAAAACTCATGTGGCATGTGATCCACCGACGTGCCGGCGGTGGGGTCTGTCGGGGCCACCGGGGTCGGGTTCCCGCAGCCGATAAACCAGTTATCCACAAAGGTCCCGTTCGTGTTCTGCCAGAACGGCACCGTAGCAAACGCTGCCGGCCCAGGCCAGTTGGTAACGACGTCCGCCGTCACCGCCCCCGGGAAGTTCTCGTTTACCGTCGCACCCACGATGGTGCCGCCCACGTTATCCACAATGCGATACGAGATCTCAGTCCAATAGGCGCCGCAGCCCGGACAGGGATTCCAGGGCGGGCATCCGGCATGGTCGGTAGGAGCTCCCCGCGAGAGCAGCCGGTGCGGTTTTCTCACCGTAAGTTTGCCCGTGTAGCTGGCCCCGCCGGGGGTGCCTTCCCGCACTTCCATGGAAACATCGTTGGCGCGCACGCTGCCGGCGGTGCTCTTGACCCGCACCGACGGTCCCACGGAGGCGCCGTCAAAGGCGATCTTGTCCGCACCGGCGGTGATCCGCCATTGCAGGGCGGCGGGGTTGGCCGCGTTCGCCGAGACCAGGTCCGCCGTGATGGAGAAACCGCTGGGATGCTCGCCGCAGAAGAACCATAGCGCGTCGTGCGGGTGCCGCAGTTGGTGCGTCCAGTTCAGCGATGGGGCGGCCGCCGGCGCCGCGGGCGCCGGTACGGGCGCCCCTGGCGCGGGAGCGGGAGCCTCGGGTGCCGCCGCTGGAGCTGTCGGCGCCGGCGCGGGGGCCGGGGCTGCCGGAGCCGGGGCCGCCGGAGCAGGGGCGGCCGCATCCGGGGGCTGTCCTCCCGCCTTAGGACCCGCGCCAGCAGCCGCCTCTGCCTCTTCCCGGCAACTCGGGCAGGAACCGCCGCAAAAGCAGCCGCCGCCGCTGAGCAGCCGCTGCACATAACGGTTTCCGTGGGTTTGTTGCAAACGCAGCAGCATGGCTGCCGGCCCACCCCGAAACGCCAGCCGCTGCGTGGGAACGTGTGGCTGCCGCGCCAGCCCGGCTGCCGCCACTCCCTTTCCGTCTCGCTGCGTCGCCTTCGCTCGCATGTGCCGCTTCTCCCAGCATCTACCAGGTGCGCTCCGGCATCCAGCCGGTCTTCACCCTATGCCGACCGCCCCAGCTTGCCGTGCTCCCGTTGCGCGGCCTGTAACAGGTGCGTCATTTTGATCCGGCCGCCCTCCGCGGCCGCATAGAATGCCGCTGCCAGGGCCATATTGCGAATGTTGCCGCCCGCCAGCTTGATCTCGCGCGCGAGCACGGCAAAGTCCGCGTCTTCAGCCAGCGGCGCCGCCCGCGGGAAAACCGATTCCCAAATCCGCCGCCGGTATTCTTCGTCCGGAAACGGGAACTCCACAATGGCTTGCATTCGCCGCAAAAACGCCTCGTCCATGTGCTGGCGCAGATTCGTGGCCAGAATCACAATGCCTTCGTATTCGTCCATCTTTTGCAACAGGTACGCGATCTCAATGTTGGCGAAACGGTCGTGTGCGTCCTTGACCTCGGAACGCTTGCCGAATAGCGCATCGGCTTCGTCGAAGAACAGGATCACATTGGCCGCCTGCGCCTCGTCGAAGACCTGTTGCAGATTCTTCTCGGTCTCCCCCACGTACTTGCTCACCACGTGCGACAGGTCCACCTTGAAAAGGTCCAATTGAAGGTCGTTCGCGATCACTTCCGCCGCCATCGTCTTTCCCGTTCCCGGAGGCCCGGAAAACACGGCCGGCAATCCTTTCCCCAGCGAAAGCTTCTGCTCGAACCCCCATTCGCCATGCACAATGTGGCGGTACTTGGCCTGGTTGCAGATCTCCCGGAGCTGCGCCAGCGTGTCGGGAGGCAGCACGATGTCCTCCCAACGGTAGTGTGGTTCGATCTTGGTGGCCAGCGCTCCCAGGCGGGGTGTGGCTTGCGCGCGGCACGCGGCGTAGAGATCGTCTGCCGCGATCCGGTCCTCGCCGGAGCGCCACAAGGCTAAATCGCGCGCCGTCGCCAGGGCGTCCCGAATCTGGCCCGAGGTGAAGCGAAAGCGTCCGGCGAGCGCCCCCAGATCCACGTCCTCCGCCAGCCTTCGGCCGTCGCTCCCATGCCGCTTCCAGAGGTCCATGCGGTGGCGGGCGTCCGGCGCCGCCAATTTCACCTCCAGAAAACTGCGGTCCTCGAGCAGCCCGTGCGGATTCCAGGGCGCGGCGCCGCACAGAAACGTCAGCCCCGTGAAATCCCGCGTCACGTCCAGCAGCGTCTTTAGACGTCCCGCCTGTTTGTCCCGGTCTTCCAGCAGGCAGTCCAGATTTTCCAGGCACAGCGCCGCGTGCTGCAGGACGGCTTCCCGGCCCAGGCGCAGCATCAACTCCTCGAATGGAGCCGGGCTGTGGAGGGCCCGCTCCAGGTCCGCCACCAGCAGCGGCACCCCCAGTGTCTTGCAAGCCAGCGCCGCCAGCGCCCGCATTCCCGAGCCATATGGTCCGTGCAGGTAAAACACCACCCGCTTTCCCCCCGGCTGCCCGTCCGCCAGTTGTCCCAGCACATACCGGCACAGGCGATCCTTCACGTCCGCGGGGACCGCGGCCTCTTCCGCGGGATCCCGCGGGAGCACCGCGCTGGCGAGGGATGCCAGGCAGCCGTCCATCCGGCTGGGGCCCAGCAGATACGCGGCGATGCGTTCGTCCAGCCGCAGAAACCGGGAGAGCAGGCTTCCCGGCCCTTCCGCCGGGCTGTCGAGAGCCTCAATCAGGCGGTACCTCAAAAGTGGCGCCTGGGAATCGAAAGACCGCCGCGCCGCCAGCCTTTCCTCACTGGCGGGACAAAACAGCTTCAGCGCCAGGTCCACGCTGGGCTTGCGGCGCGTCACATCGTCTTGCAGGTAGGCGTACAGCTTCTCGTATTTCCGGTCCACTTCCGGCGCCAGGCAGAGCAGCACAACGCTTTCCTCGAATGGGGAAAGCCCGAATATCTGCGAGAGATGCGGAAGAGAAAGGTAAGTCTGCTCCTGCAAGCTGCGAGCGCGCCGTTCGGCGATTTCGGCGCCCAGGCTGCTGAGAAGATCCACGATTTGTGGATTCTGATCGGTGGACTCTGCCCGTTCCTCGTCCAGGAGACCGGCAATTTCTTCGTCCGTCAGCACCACGCCCTGGAAGCCCTCCAGTGGGCCGCGCAGCCTCTCTTTTTGAAATGGAAGGGTGTGTAGCCGGATCAGCAGGTCGAGCCGCTGAAACTCATCCGACAAGTGCTCCCAACTGGTGGAGTATGCCGCATGCGGATTCGCTCCCCGGGAATCTCTTGTCGCTACACTCGCCATCACGAACCGCCCGTCGTTTCGCTTCTATCGCTGCTTCCCGGTTGGCGGCGCAGAGCCGGTTGCCCATGCGGCGATGGATTTGTAGAACTATAAGCCACGGCTCCACCGTTGTCAAGGTAGATATTTTTAGATTTTCGAGCTATTTTTACCGCTTTCCGCTACGTTAAACCTGTAAGGTGTCGCCCTCCCGCGCGACCAGGGAGTACAACACCGGTGAGAGGAAGATGGAGAGCAGCAGGCGTGACGCCAGGCCTCCTACAATGACAATGGCGAATGGCTTCTGGGAGTCGCTGCCGATGCCCGTGGACATGGCCGCTGGCAGCAGCCCGAAACAGGCCACCAGCGCCGTCATCATGATCGGGCGCAGGCGCAGCAGGGAGGCCTCCAGAACCGCCGCGCGGATTTCCCGCCCTTCCAACCGCAGCTTGTTGATGAACGAATACAGGATCACGCTGGTCTGCACCGCCACGCCCATGAGCGCCACGAAACCCAGGCCCGAGGAGACGCTGAAATTGGTGTGCGTCAGGCGCAGCGCCAGCAATCCGCCGACCGGCTCGGTCACCAGCACGCTGAAGACAATCAGGAGTGGGAACTTCAGGTTGCCGTAGAGTGCGAACAGGATCACCAGGATCAGCAACACGGTCAGCGGCAGAATAATCTTCATTTGAGAAAGCGCTGTCAGGTAGTCTTTGTACTCGCCGCCCCAGTCGAAGAAGTAGCCGATCGGCAGAGCCACCTGCGCGTCCACCTTCCTCCGGGCTTCGCCCACGGCGCTGGCCAGGTCGCGGCCCTCCACGCTGAACTGCACACCGATGTAACGCTGGTTCGATTCGCGGTAGATAAACGACGCCCCGTTTTCGACCTGGATCGTGGCGAACTGGCTCAGGGGCAGGTGCTGGCCGTCCGGCGTGGTGATCAGCAGGTTCCGGATGGCGTTCATATCCTTGCGGAACGGCTCCTGCATGCGCACGATCAGGTCGAACTGGCGCTCGCCCTGAATGACCTGTGTGGCGGCCTTGCCGCCCATGGCGGTCTCGATCAGCGTGTTGATATCGGCCACGTTGAGGCCGTAGCGCGCGATCTTGGCCCGGTCCGGAACAATGGTCAGGCTGGGCTGGCCGAGTTCCTGCACGATGGTGACATGCACGATTCCCGGCACGCCGGAGATGATGCGCTTCACCTGGCGGGCCTTCTCCTCGAGCACGGGCAGATCGTTGCCGAAGATCTTCACCGCGAGGGCGCTCTTCAGTCCTGTTTCGGCTTCGTCCACGGCATCCTCGGCGGGTTGGGTGTAGTTGAAGATCACCCCCGGAAACACGGAGAGCTTTTGCTGGACGGCGCGGATCAGAGCCGGCTTGTCGCGAATCTCGCCCCGCCAGGCGGAATCGTAGTACGGCTTGAGACCCACGTAAAACTCGTTGTTGAAGAAGCCGGTCGGATCGGTGCCGTCGTCCGGACGGCCGAGCTCGTTGGCCACCGTGGTCACCTGGGGGAAACCCCTGAGGATGTTCCGGATCTGCGGCGAAAGCTTGGAGGCCTCGTCGAACGAGATGGTGTAGGGTGTGGTGGCACGCACCCACAGGGCGCCCTCATCCAGGTGCGGCATGAACTCCGCCCCGATGGAAGGCACCAGCAGCAGGGACGCCCCAAACACCCCCAGACACGCCGTCACGGTGATGAAGGGATGGCGGAGGCAGCCTCCGAGGAGCCGGCCGTAAAAGTCGCGCACCCCCTCGTAGATCGCCACGCGCGGCTCGCGGGCGTGCTTCAGAAAGTAGGCGCACAACACCGGCAGCAGCGTCAGCGAGCAGATCAACGCGCCCACCAGCGCGAACGACATGGTGTCGGCCATGGGCTGAAACAGTCGGCCGGACGGCCCGGTGAGGACGTAAATCGGGATATAACCGGCAATAATGACCGAAACGGCGTAGAAAATGGGACGCTCCACGTCATGTGCCGCCGCGCGGATCACATCCAGAAACCGGTACTCCCGCCCGTGATACTCCGCCAGTTCGCGGAAAATGTTCTCCACCATAACCACGGCGCCATCCACGATGATGCCGAAATCGATCGCGCCGATGGAGAGCAGATTAGCGGGGATGTGGCGCCAGTCCAGGCAGATGAAGGAGAACAACAGGGCGAAGGGAATGGTCACGGCGACAATCAGCGCCGTGCGCACGTTAAAAAGAAACAGGCCCAGAATCACCAGCACCAGGGCCATGCCGCGCAGCAGGTTGCGCTCCACAGTACGGGTCGTTTCCTCGATCAGATGGTGGCGGTCATAGTAGGGCTCGATCTTCACGTCCGGGGGGAGTACGTGCCGGTTCAGGTCGTTGGTGACGGTTTCCAGGCGGTCCAGGATCACCTGCGCCTGCTCGCCCACACGCATCAGGATGACGCCCTCGACGGCCTCGTCCTCGTGCATGTAGCCGAACTGGCCCAGCCGGACGGCATGGCCGATCTGCACCTCCGCTACGTCGTGAACGTAGACCGGGATGCCGCCGCGCGTCGCCAACACAATGTTCCCGATGTCCTGCGTGTTTCGCACCAGGCCCAGACCGCGGATGTAATAAAATTGGCCGCCCTGTGAATAAAATCCGCCGCCGGCGTTGGAGTTGTTGACCGAGAGCTGCTGCACCACCTGGGGGACCGAAATTCCGTATGCCAGCAGCTTATTGGGGTTCAGCAGCACCTGGTACTGCATGGTGGTGCCACCGAAGCCCGAGTCATCAGCCACCCCCTGCACCGCCCGGTAACGGCGCTCCAGCAGCCAGTCTTCCAGGGTCTTCAGCTCTTGCGGCGTGCGGTCGGGACTCCGCAGCACGTATCGGTAGATCAGCCCGCTGGGGCTGAACAGCGGAGAGAGCGTGGGCGTCACCCCCTGGGGGACCGTGGCGTTGGCCACCCGCTCGAACGCCTGCTCGCGCGCGAAGTAGGGGTCTACGTTGTACTGGAAGTTCATCTGCACCGAGGAGAGGCCGTAGAGCGAAATGGAGCGCAGCGTCTCCAGCCGGGGAATGCCGTTCATCTCGACCTCGATCGGGATGGTGATCAGGCGCTCGATCTCCTCGGCTGCATGGCCGGGCCACTGGGTGATGATTTCGACGTGCGGCGGCGAAAGATCCGGGTATGCGTCGATCGGCAGCTTCTGGAAAGAAAGTGCTCCCCAGATCATCAGCGCCAGAGAGCACACGATGACCAGGAAGCGCTGCGAGAGGGCGAAAGAGACGATGCGCGCGATCACGATGCCCGGAATCCCTTATTGATAGGTGTTTGCAAACTGAAGAAAGACGCTACCCTCGGAGACGACGCGCTCCCCCTCCTTGATACCACTCGCGATCTCCGTCCGCCCATCCTGCTCGGCGCCCACGGTCACCAGTCGCTGGGCGAACCGGCCGGATTCCACTTCCACGTAGACGAACGGCTCGTTTTGCGGATCGTGCAGCAGGGCGTCGGTCGGAACCCACAGGACGTTGCGCCGCGTGCGGGTGAGAATCACAGCGTCCACGAACATATCCTTCTTCAGCAGGCCGCCGGGGTTGCGCGTGACGATGCGCACCGGCGTGGTGCGGGTGGCGGGATCGACCATGGCGCCAATATAGGCCACCGAGCCGTGAAAGCGATCCGGCAGCGCGCTGTTGGTCTCCTCCACCGGGTCGCCCACCCGCACAGCGGGCAGGTCGCGGTCGAAAATGTGACCCTGCACCCAAACGGTGGAAACATCGCTCAGCAGGAAGCAGGTGGTCGCGCCCGCCTGAATGAACTGGCCGGGCAGCACGAGTTTCTGGACCACCGTGCCGGCGATGGGCGCGCGCACCGCGAGTTGCGGGCTGATCGGCACACCCTGGCGTTCGGCGTCTTCGATGTCTTTCTGCGTGACTCCGAAGATGCGCAGCGCCTGGAGGCTGTTCTGCACATCGGTGCTGGCGTCGTTATAGTCCGCCTCGGCGGCTTCCAGGTCTTTGCGGGCGATGGCCTGGTGCGCCAGCAGGTCGCGGCTGCGCTCCAGGGTACGCCGCGTGAGTTCCAGCCGGTTGCGCGCCTTCCGGTACGCGGATACGGCGTTGGCCACGTCCGGGCTGGCCACGTATAGCAGCGGCTGGCCCGCCTGCACCTGCGAGCCGGTATCCACCAGGATCCGGGCGATGGGCCCGGAAACCTGCGTGATGGCCTGGGTGCTGTGATCGTTGTCCCAGTCTACCGTCCCGGTGGTGCGGACCTGGACCGGCCAGACGGACGACTGGACGGTGGTGATACGCAGGTGGGCCAACTGGTCCTGGGGAACGGTGAACAGAGAGGCTTGTGCCTGGGGCGGTTCGACTGTTTTGTGCCCGGGCGGGCCCTGATAGGCCGGTTGCCCCTGCACCTTCTCGGTGACGCCGCAGCCCGATAGCAACAAAGCCGGAATTGGCAACAACAACCAGAGCAGCATTTTCATGGCAACACCTGTGCCCCCACCGCCAGATTCACCTGCTCGGCGTTGATCATGTAGGCGGAAAGCGCCTGCCGGTAGGCCAGTTGCGTTGCCCGGTAGCTGCGCTCCGCGTCCAGCAGGTCCAGCAGGCTGGCGGCGCCCCGGCGGTACGCGTAATTGCTGATCTCGCGGGACTGGCGAGCCTGCTCCAGGTAGCCGGATTCGAACAGGCTGACGACCTGGTCGCTGCTGCGCAAGGCCCAGAACGCGTTGGCCACATCGGTGAGCACCCCCGCGCGGGTGGCGGCTTCGGCTTCCTGCGCCTGGCGGACGGCGTGCTGGCTGCGGAGAATTTCGCCCTGGTTCCGGTTGTGGATGGGGATCTCGATCGATGCGCCGAAGCCCAGCCCGTTGACCGGCCCGTTGCGCTTGTATTCCACTTCACCGGTGAAGTCCCGGGCGCGATTCCCGTACGCCAGGGCCACGGTGTCGTTGGCCAGGCGCACGCCGCTTTGCGCGGCTTGCAGGTCCGCGCGCGAAGCCAGAGCCCGCTGCCGCAATTCCTCCAGCAGCACCACGTACTTGCGGTGCTCCAGTTGCCCGCTGACATCGAAGTTCTCGGCCACACTCTCGAATCCCACCAACTGGCGCAGGTTCACCTTGCTTTGCACCAGTGCCAGTTGCGCTCCGGAGACATCCTGCTCGAACTGGAGCTTCTGGAGCGAGATTTTCAGATAGTCGCCCTCGGAAATATCGCCCGCGCGGAGACGCTGCTGGTTGATGTCCACCACGCTGGTGAAATTCTTCAGATCGTCCTGGGCCAGCTCCAGGTTGGACTTGGCCAGCAAGACCGCCACGAAGGCCTGGGCCACCTGAAAGCGAAGCTGGCGCTCGGCGTCGGCTACCGTGCGAACCGTCACGTCGGTGGTATCCTGAGCCACCACCACGCGCTTGTTGCGCTTGCCGCCGCGCTCGATCAGATAAGTCACCGACTGGAGGAACTCCTGGTTATCGCGAAGGTTAGCGAACGTCATATCCTTAGGCGAAAAGACCGGGAAATCTTCGTTGACCATCGACCAGACCGGGTTGGGCTTGAGGGACGCGCTGATCTGGTTGGCCTGCGCCTGATCGATATTCAGGCGCTGCGCCAGCAGGGCGTGGTTGTGCGCCAGCGCCAAGCGGATCGCGTCGTCCAGGGAAACGAGCGCCAGGGGACCTTGCGGGAAGGCGGAAAACGTCCCCAAAACAAGCCAGAGAAAAAGCCACACGGCCGTCACGCGACAGGAACGTTGCCGGCAGAGAGACATCACGCACCGTCTCCTTCAGAGAGTGGCATAGATGGATTGTTCGCCAAAGCCGAAGGGGCGAGATAGCACTCCGCCCCTGTGCGTATCCACTATATCGCGTTTGACCTCGGCAACCGCTACGGGGTTTCGGGCCAACCGACCGGCCGGTCCTCGGGCAACGGGTCCTGGGGAACCAGCGTCGGATCCACGAAGGGATGCGGCGTCAGGTTCGGCGGAACCTGATTCGGGGTTTGGGTGCGGCGCTTGTCGTCCGGAATGCGCAAAGGCGCCGGACGCTGGCGATCGGCTTTGTCCTGGATCGGGTTCCGGCCCGATGGCCCGCCGGGCGGCAGGAAGCGTTTGGACATCAGTGCTCCTTTCGCCCCCATATTGCCAGAGGGGCATACCGGAACCTGCCTTTCTGAGGCTGTAAACAATAGAAAAAACTAGCGTTATGGGAACAGAAAAAGCTGTGAATGCTTAGCGCAGATAGAACAGGCTGAGCCGTGGCAAACCGCACTTTTCGAGCAGTTGCCGCTCCAGATATTGCTTTTCCAGCAGGGCGAGTTGGGGGGCGCTCATCTTGCCGCGATAGGGACGAAGCTGGCGGTCGAGTTCGCGGCGCGCCTCCAGCAGTTCTTCTTCGGTCTGGCTGCCCCGGACCGCCGCGATCATCTTTTCCTCCAGGACGGTGAGACGCTGCTCCAGCGCCTCCAGTTCGGCGTGATGCACCTCCGCCTCCGCGGCGAGACGGTCCAGCGCCTCCGCAATCTCACCCAAAGCCGGGGCGCCTGCATGGCGCAGCCGTTCGGCATTCCCAGCCAGATAAGCCCGCAGTTCCTCCACGGCGAACGGCGGCGCGGACTCGCGTCCTCGCGCGGGGCTGACGTTGCCCGCCATCACCTGGGCTTCGGTGAGGACCGCTTGCGCGCAAAAGGCCAGGGAGTTCACCATCTGGGTCTTGTGCCTGCGACCGCGCCACTTTTCGAAAGCCGCGTCGATCCCGCGAAACACAGCCTCCAGCGGAACTTCTGAATTCTTCCAACTTTCAATCAGCGCCCAGTCGAGAGGCGAGAGCAGGAATAGGCCGGTGCCGCGGACGCGCCGGAAATGTTCCTCGATCTCAGTGAAATAGTTGAAGTAGTTGTAGACCCAGTCGTGGCTTTCGGTCATACTGCGCGGACGCCTCCCGCCAGGATGAGGGTCTCTGAGCCGTCGTCGCGGCGCACAATCAGAAAACCGGAAGGATCCAGCCCGGCGGTGGTTCCTTCCAGCACACCCTCCGCCTGCGAGACGCGCACCCGCTTGCCACGGGCGTAACTGGAACAGCTGGCAAACAGCTCCAGAATCGCCTGCCTGCCGCCCTCCGCCAGCATTCGGACAAAGCGGTCCACGGATTCCAGCAGGCAGACCAGCAGATCTTCCCGGGACTGCCGGCGGCCGGTGGCGATGCGCAGGGAGGTGGCTTCGGCCGCGAGCTCCTCCGGAAAGGCGGCGTGGTTGACGTTAATGCCTATGCCGGCGATCGCGGCGGCATCCTGGAGTTGCACGAGGATGCCGGCGGTCTTCTTGCCGCCCAGCATGAGATCATTCGGCCAGCGCAGGTCCGGCTGCAAGCCAGCGGCGTTCGAAATGGCGTCGGCGGCGGCCAGGCCCAGTGCCAGGGTGAGGAGCGGGAGAGCGTCGCTCGAAAGACCCGGCCGCAGCACGACCGAGGCATAGAGCCCGGAGCCCAGTTCGGAGTACCAGGAGTGGCCGTGCCTGCCCTGCCCCGCGGTCTGCTCCTCGGCCACCACGGCGGTGCCCGCGGGGCAGCCGGCGGCAGCCAGGCACGCGGCTTCGTGCATCGTGGAGTCGATGGTATCGAACCACTCGATGCGGCGGCCGGGCAGCCGGCGCTCGACGGCGGCGATATCCAGAGGTTTCACGCCAACTCCAGCCGGAAGCTGAGATCCACCGCGCGGGCCGAATGCGTGATGGCACCCGAGGAGACAAAGTCCGCGCCGCTTTCGGCATAGGCGCGCACGTTGTCGAGCGTGATGCCGCCGGAGATCTCGATGACAACCGACCCTCCCTCCCGATAGCCGCGCACGAAGCGCACTTGCCGAGCCGCCTCTTCCGGCGTGAGGTTGTCGAGCAGCAGATGGGTAGCCCCGCACTCCAGCGCCTGGACCAACTCCGCGCGGGTGCGTACTTCGATTTCGACCGGCAGGCCCGCGGCGCGGGCATTTTCGAGCGCCTGGCGTACGCCGCCGGCCGCAGCAATATGGTTGTTTTTGATGAGCACGGCATCAAACAGGCCAATGCGATGATTGACGACACCACCGGCAGCCGCGGCCATTTTCTCCAGGCGCCGCAGGCCGGGCGTCGTCTTGCGCGTATCCAGGATCCGGCAGCCGGTGCCGGCCACGCGGTCCGCGAACTGGCGGGCCAGGGTGGCGATGCCGCTGAGGCGCTGGAGAAAATTGAGCGCCACGCGCTCGCATTCGAGCAGAGTGCGCGCCCGGCCGCGCACGAACGCGATCTGGTCGCCGGCGGCCGCACAGTCACCGTCGTTCTTTTCCAGGCGCAGCTCCTGCACGCCGCCGCGGGCGTCGAAAATCAGCGGCAGTAACCCTATGCCTGCCACCACCAGCGGCTCGCGCGCCAGGAACCGGCCGCTAGCTTCCCGCGACTCCGGGACACACGCCTGGCTGGTGACATCGCCGGCGCCGATGTCCTCCGCGAGGGCGCGGCGAACGGCCTCCAGGATTTCGGGGTGAGGGATCATCCTTCCAGGCTGCCGAGCGCCGCCTGCACCTTCGCCAGTTGGGCTTCATACTCGCCCAGCTTCTGGCGGATGCTCTGAACCACCTTTTCCGGGGCGCGGCTCAGGAACGTTTCGTCGGAGAGCTGGCGGCGCGAGTTGCCGATGTTCTTCTCGAGCTGCTCCTTTTCCTTGTCGAGCCGCTTGCGCTGCGCTTCCACCTGAGTTTTGGGCACATGCAGCACGAGATCGAACTCCGTGGTCGACCGCACGGCTCCCACCGAAGAGGGCGCAACTCCGGCGCGGAGCTCCAGCTTGACGTTGGCCAGGCGCAGGATGGCCGCGGCATTGCGGGCGGCGATCTCCAGGACGGTCCGCGAATAGAGCGTGCCCTCGACCTGCTGCCTGGGATCGATCTTCATGTCCGCCCGCAGCGCGCGGGCCAGGGTCACGATATCCTGCAACACCGCGATTTCGTGCTCGGCCTCCGTATCCGCCGGCGCGGCATCCGGCTGCGGATAGGTACAGAGCGCGATCGAAAGAGGGCGGTACGGGTTGGCTTTCGCCAGCCGCTGCCACAGTTCTTCGGTGAGGAAGGGCATCACCGGATGCAGCAGGCGCAGGGCCGTCTCGAAAGCCGCCAGCAAGTTGCGCCATCCGGCATCCAGGCTGGAGTTTTCGCGGAAGCGCAGCTTCTTCAGCTCCAGGTACCAGTCGCAGAACTCGTCCCAGAAGAAGTGCCACAGCACCTGCGCGGCTTCGTGGTAGCGGTACTGGTCAATGGCCCGGTTGGCCTGCTCCGCGCACGCGTTCAGCCGGCTGAAGATCCAGCGGTCTTCGATGGGCACGCCGGCATCGGGGTCCGCCTTGAGCCGGTAGGATTCCAAGCTGTCCGGCACCCAGCTCTCCACGCCGCTGCGCTCCATGTTGAGGAAGAGCAGGCGGGCCGCGTTCCAGATCTTGTTACCGAAGGCGCGGGCGCTCTCCATGCGCTCATCGGAGTAGACGATATCGGTTCCCGGCGCGGCGCCCATGAGCAGGCCCATGCGGACGGCGTCGGTGCCATACGTCTCGGTGAGCACCAGCGGGTCAATGGTATTACCCCGGGTCTTGGACATCTTCTGGCGCTCGGCATCGCGCACCAGGCCGTGGATGTAGACCTGGCGGAACGGGACATCGCCCATGAACTCGCAGCCCATCATGATCATGCGAGCCACCCAGAAGAACAGGATGTCGAAGCCGGTGATGAGCAGCGAAGTGGGATAAAAAGTCTCCAGGTCCAGAGTCTGGTCCGGCCAGCCCAAGGTGGAAAACGGCCAGAGAGCGGAACTGAACCAGGTGTCGAGCACATCCGGATCCTGGCTCAGCTGGTGGGATCCGCAGCGCGGGCAGCTTTGCGGCGCTTCCCGAGCCACCACGGTCTCGCGGCAGCCGGAGCAATGCCATGCCGGGATACGGTGACCCCACCACAACTGCCGCGAGATGCACCAATCACGAATGTTGTACATCCACTCGTAGTAGGTCTTGCTCCAGTTTTCCGGGATAAACCGGATCTGACCGGTTTCCACCACTTCGATAGCTTTTTCCGCCAGCGGTTTGGTCTTGACGAACCACTGCGTGGAGATGAGCGGCTCCACGACGGTCTTGGAGCGGTCGCACTTGCCCAGATTGATGGTGTAGGGCTCGACTTTTTCAAGCAGCCCGAGCTGTTCCAGGTCGGCCACCACACGCTTGCGGGCTTCGTAGCGGTCCAGCCCGGCGTAGGGTCCGGCGGCTGCGGTCATGCGCGCCGTCTCGCCGATCACCTGAATTTTGGGGAGGTTGTGCCGTTTGCCGGCCTCAAAATCGTTGGGGTCGTGCGCCGGCGTGACCTTCACCGCGCCGGTGCCGAATTTCGGATCCGCCAGTTCATCCAGGATGATGGGGATGTCGCGGTCCATCAAGGGCAGGCGCACCGTCCTGCCGTGCAGGTCAAAATAGCGCGCGTCGGTGGGATTGACGGCCACGGCGGTGTCGCCGAGCAGGGTTTCGGGCCTCGTGGTGGCCACCACGATGGAGCGGTCCGTGCCGTTCACCGGGTAGCGGATGTGCCACAGGTTGCCCTCGGTCTCCTGGGCCTTCACCTCCAGGTCGGAGAGCGCGGTCATGCAGTCCGGGCACCAGTTGACCATGTATTCGCCGCGGTAGATCAAGCCCTTTTCATAGAGCCTCACGAACACCTCGCGGACGGCGCGGGAGAGGCCCGGGTCGAGCGTGAAACGCTCGCGGCTCCAGTCGCAACTGGCGCCGGTGCGGATCATCTGGCTCTTGATGCGGCCGCCGTATTGCGCCTTCCACTCCCAGACCCGCTGCTCAAACTTTTCGCGGCCCAGTTCCAGGCGGTTGATGCCCTCTTGGGCAAGCTTGCGGTCCACCACCATCTGGGTAGCGATCCCCGCGTGGTCGGTTCCGGGCAGCCAGAGGGTCCGATCGCCGCGCATGCGATGCCAGCGGATGGTGACATCGATCTCGGTGTGCTCCAGCATGTGGCCGATGTGCAGCGAACCCGTTACGTTGGGCGGGGGGATGACCAGCGAGAAGACGCCCGGCTGGCCGTGATCGTCAGCGCGGAAGATGCCGGTGTCAATCCACCACTGCGCCCAGTGCGGCTCGAACCGCTGGGGCTCGTAAACTTTCTCAATTTGCATGGGAACTTTTATGATAGCAGGACGTTTCTTCCGCAGCCCCTGCTCAGGGCTTCATCCGTTCCAGCTTGCGATACAAGGTCTTGCGCTCAATCCCGAGGATTTGCGCGGCGCGGCTCTTGTTCCCGCCGGTAGCGGCCAGCACGCGGCGAATCTGCTCTTCTTCGGCCTCGGCCAGCGTCTCCACCGGATGCTCGCGCGATTCCATGATACTCAAAGCGCCGCGCACCGTATCTCCGTCGATGCGGTCGTTCGGCGCCAGAATGGTGAGACGCTCCATGAGGTGCTGCAACTGGCGCACGTTGCCGGGCCAAGTGTATTCCTGCAATGCCTTCATGCCGGTCTCCAGCAGCCGGACGTCACGCTGGTAGCGCGCGTTGTACTTGTTCAGAAAGGCACGGGCCAACAGCGGCACGTCGCCGCGGCGGTCGCGCAATGGGGGGATCACGATGCGCACCACGTTGAGGCGGAACCAGAGATCCTCGCGAAACCTGCCCTCGTCCACCATCTTCTGGAGATCCCGGTTGGTGGCGGCAAGCACCCGGACGTCCACCTGCTTGGAGCGCGCCGCGCCTACGGGCCGGATCTCACGCTCCTGCAGGAAGCGCAGCAGTTTCACCTGGAAGTTGAGCTCGACGTCGCCGATTTCATCGAGCAGCACGGTGCCGCGGTTGGCCGCCTCGAAGACCCCCATGCGGTCGCGGTCGGCGCCCGTATAAGCGCCCTTCAGCGTGCCAAACAACTCACTTTCGAGCAGCGTGGGGGCGATGGAGGCGCAGTCCACCGGCACGAAGGGCTGGCTGGCGCGAGAGCTGAAGCGGTGGATCATGCGCGCCACCAGTTCCTTGCCGGTGCCAGTCTCACCTACGATCAGCACGGTGGCGTCGGTGGGCGCGACGCGCGAAGCCGTCTTGTAGATTTCCACCATGGCGGCCGAACTGCCGATCATTTCGGTTTCCGGTAGATCCTCGGGCCCGGCCTCCTCTTCCTCCTCGGCGCGGGACGCCTGAGCGCGCTGGACGGTTTCCAGCATGCGGTCCAGATCGAACGGTTTGGCGACGTAGTCGAACGCTCCACCGCGGGTGGCCGCCATCACGGTCTCCATGGTGCCGCGGGCGGTCATCAGAATGACGGCGCACCGCGGATCCCGGCGGCGGGCGGCGTCCAGCACATCCAGCCCGGTGCGTTGATCGATATAGATGTCCGAGATCACGATGGGATACGCGCTCAGCTCCAGGCGCTCCAGGGCCTCCTCGGTGGACGCCACGGCATCCACAGCATACCCTTCCAACTCCAGGAAAGTGACCAGGGTGGTGCGGACCGCGGGATCGTCCTCGACAACCAGTAGTTTTTCCATTAATGCTGTTCCGCAAGCACGGCGGCGACCGGCACGGGAAGGCTGAGGGTGAAGCAGGAGCCCACGCCCGGGCGGCTCACCACATCGATGGCGCCGCCGTGCTGCACCACGATCTGTTCGACGATTGAGAGACCGATTCCGGTCCCGGCTTCACCGGATTCCTCCGCCTTCCGGGTGCGGTAAAACTTCTGAAAGATCTTTTTCACTTCCTTTTGATCCATGCCGATGCCCTGGTCCTGCACGGAAATCAGGATGCGCGCGGCGGCGCGGCGCGCAAAGGCGGTGACCTCCGTATTCTGGGGCGAATATTTGATGGCGTTGGTGAGCAGGTTGTATACCGCGTACTCCATCAACTCCCGGTCGCCCGCCAGAGCCAGGTCCTCCGGGGCGGGTTCCAGGGTGATGCGGATGTGCTTCCGCTCGGCCAGCGGGCGGGCGCGCTCTACGCAGCCGGACAGCAGCCCGCCCACGGCGAAGGTTTCTTTCTTCAATTCCATCTGCCCGGCGGAGAGCCGTTCCACGTTGAGGAACATTTCGATCATGCGCCCCAGCCGCTTGGACTCGGAATTGATCAACTGCGCGATCTGCTTGCGCTTTTCATCCGGCATGGCGTAGCGGCTGATCAGTTCGCTGGAGCCCTGGATGGCGGTGAGCGGCGTGCGCATTTCATGCGTGACAAAGTGCATGGCCTGCTGGTAGCGCACCCGCTCGGCCTCGGCCTTGCGCCAACGGCGCCTTACCACCAGGGTCTGATAACCCGCCGCGCTGACCATGGAAATCCAGGCCGTGGAGACCGGCGTGGTGAAAGAAAAAACAATCCGGCGGGTGAAGAACCAGTAGGGCGTCAGGTTCACCAGCACCAGCACGGCGACCCCGGCTGCATAAGCCTGCCATCCCGGCAAGTAGGAGAAAATCAGGCCCGCCGCCACCACCGTCAGGAGACTGAAGGCCAACACCCACCAGTTCGGCGCATCCGTGAGGAACTGGCGCTGGCCGATGGTTTCGAAGGCATTGGCCAGAATTTCGGTTCCCGGCATGTACTTGCCGCTGGAATATGGCGTCATGAGCCGGTCCTTCATCTCCGACTGCGCCGTGACGCCGGCGAATACGACCTTCCCGGCAAAGCGGGAAGCCAAGCTCCCGTCCTCCAGAAGGTCTTTGAGCGAGACCCGTGGGATGGGGGTCATACCCGGCGGCACGTAGCGGATGCGCATCAGCCGCCCGTCCACGTACCGCGAGGGGATGATGGTGCTGCCGACCTGAAGATCGTCCGGCGATTCGATGATGGCGGCGCCCCGGCTAACACGGAATGCCTCGAGCGACAGCGCCCAGCGGCGCACTCGAGAGGTGGCTTTTTCCAACGGGATAGCCCGGCTGACCGAGTCCAGATCGTCCGGCTGCGCATGCACGTGCCCGATTGCGGCGGCGTAGCGCCGGAAGCGCTGAATCGGGTCTTCCCAGGCGGCGCCGTCCTGGATGAGCTCGCAAGGCAGCACCAGGTTGGGCAAGGCACGGAATGCAGCTTCGAGCTGCGCATCCGAATCCGGGTCGCCCGGATCCGCCAGCAGAACGTCGATGGCGACCGCTTTGGGAGAGGCTGCCGCAATTCGCCGCAATCCCTGGGCCAGAGGCGCGCGGATGCCCCGCATGCCGTGGCAGGCGCTCAGAGTCGGCTCGTCGATGGCCAGCAGAATGCTCTCCGTCTGCCAGGGAGGTGGCTGGTAGAGGCGGAACATGAAGTCGTAAGCGTCGTTATCGATTTGCGCGCCAAATCCGGACCAGCTCGCCGCCAGCGCGACGGCGAAAGCACCCGCCAGCAAGGCCACGTAGGTTCCGTTCTGCCGCGCGAAGCGCCACATCTTACCTGGCTACCGCTTTCTCAATCTCGCCGGGCTCCCGCGGCAGAGCCGCGCTCAGCACCCGGGCTCCGGCCCTGGTTACCACCACCATGTCTTCAATCCGAATACCAATATTTTCCTCCGGGATGTAGATTCCCGGTTCCACGGTAATGACCATGCCCTCGGCCAGGGGCAGGGCCGGATCGCTGGCATCGTGCACTTCGAGACCCACGTGATGCCCGATGCCGTGGGTGAAGTACTTGCCCAGGGGTTCCCCGTGCAGATCGGCGCCGTGAGTGTTGATGTAGTCGTAAGCCACCTGGTACAGGCTGTTGGGACTGTTCTTGCGCAGGCTCATGCCGGGCTTTACGGCGGCGATCACGGCTTTCTCCGCGCCGAGGACCACGTCATAGATCTCGCGCTGACGCCGGCTGAACTTGCCGCCCACAGGGACGGTACGAGTGATATCCGCCGCATAGCCGGAGCACTCCGCGCCCACATCCATCAGCAGCAGCTCTCCGCGGTCCATCCGGCGGTTATTGCGGGAATAGTGCAAAAACACGGAGTTCGGGCCGGAGCCCACGATGGGCGCATAGGCGCTGCGCTCGCAGCCCCGGTCCGCATAGACCTCCACCATGGTGGCGGCCACCTGGTATTCATGGAGGCCCGGGGCGGCGCGCCCCCACGCGGCACGATGAGCTTCCATGGTAGCCTCGGTGGCCCTTTCGATCAACGCCAGTTCCTCCGGGGACTTCTTCATGCGCAGGCGCGCGATGGCCATGCCGGCGTCGGAGATCTCGCGCAGAGGCGCAAGCAACTGCAGTTTGCCCGCCTCGCCGCGGTTCTTCAGCGTATATAGCCGGGGATACTGCTCCAGCATGCGGTGCAGTTGGCTCTCGAGGCTGTCCGCGGCCAGGACGGTATCGAAACCCGTCAACCGGCTCACGTCCGGATCGTCCGGTCCGGTGGTCCGGCCGGTCCACTTCTCCTGCTCGGGGTTGCGCCGCGGCAAGAACAGGATCTCTCGCGGCAAGGCCGCTTTGCCCTGGTAGCCCGGCGAGGTCTGGTCCTCGGGGAGGGGCGCCAGGAGCAGGACCGCGCCGGGCTCCATCCAGCCAGTCAGATATTGGAAGTTCGGCTCCTGGAAAAAGCCACTGCGCAAGTCGTCGGTGTCCTTTTCGGCACGTCCGAACAGGACGGTGACTCCGTCCGGCAGTTCTGTGCGCAACTGTTCCCGCCGGGCGTGGTACTGCGCGCGGAGGTGCGCCTGCGAAGCCGCGGGAATGGGGCTTTGCAATGCGACGACCAAAGCGAATGAAAAGACCAGCCGCACGCTATTCAGTATAGCGGTAGGGCCTCTAGGCCAGTTCCACCACGTGGACCTGCGTATGCCCGCTTCGGTCGCTGGCAAAGGTGATGCGGGTTTCATCCGGCGAGAACGCCGGGTGGGGATGCGTCCACTGCGGCCCGTACACCGAATCGGTGGGCACCTCCATCCAACTCAGTGCTCCGCTCTTGGCGGTGCTTCGGGCGGCGGCGAAATCCTCGGCCAGGGCGTAGCGCGAGAGTTTCCACTGGCTGCCCTGGTTGCTCGATTCCGAAAGACAGATTCGCTTCCGCCGGCCGGAAGACACAGCCACGAGGAAGAGCCCTTCGTCGGGGTGGTTGGTGTCGCAGAGCACGGTGTCTCCGGCGCGGTTGGGAGTGATGTGCCAGCAGTTGAATTCCGTGATGGTGCGAATCTGGCGCGTGGTCCAGTCCATGCGGCACAACGCCTTCGGCCAGACGGTAAAGGCCAGGTCTCCGGTCTGACCCAGGAAGGTCTCATGCACCAGGAACTCGTCATTGCCGTGCTCGTAGAGGCACTCCAGTCCCGTACCATCCCGCCGGACGCGGTGCATCCGCGGGGCCGGATCGCCCGCGAATTCGACCCACTCGGGATCGAGAGGGTGGAACTGTGGATGGATGACCGTGCGGGGGAAAGGGATTAACCGCCAGCCCGACCCGTCGGCGCGTCCCACCACGATGCCGCACTGCGAGCCCTGTTTGACGGCGGCCGTCAGCCATTCCCCGCCGGCGCCCAGAGAGCACTCCCCCAACTGCGCCCCTCCGAAGGCGGCGATCCTCTGCTCGGCTAGAGTGCGCCGGCCGATGACCCACACTTCGCCGCCCCGGACGAAGAAGATGCGCTCGCCATCCGGGTGGATGGCCGGCGAGAACGGATGGATCGCCGGGCCATCGGTTAACTGCCGGATTTCCCCGTCCGGAAACGCAACTTCGAAGAGCTGACTGCTTCCCGAGCGGTAGGAAGTGAAAATCAGGGTCCGCCCGTCCGGAGTGAAGGAGCTCTGCAAAAAATACGTCGGATGGCTGATGGAGGGATGGTTGGTGAGTTGGTGGACCCGCGCGCCGGTAATGCGGTCCCGCCAGATCGAGTGCTCCGAGGGGTGCCGGGTTCCCTTGCCGAATGAATGAGGCATCGCCTTCTTTATACCTTGCCGGCTCAGCGCTGGCTCAGGCCGCCATCAACCGCCAGAATTTGCCCGGTGACGAAGTTGCTGGCCTTCAGAAAGTACACCACTGCACCAGCGATCTCGTCCGGCGTGCCTCCACGCCGGGCGGGCGTCGCCTCAATCATGGCCCGGCCCCGCGCGTCGATATCCTCGAAGGGAATGACGCCAGGGGCTACGGAATTCACGGTAATATCCGGCGCGAAAGCCTTGGCTAGCGCCCGGGTCAGCATAATGACCCCGGCCTTGGAGGCGCAATAGTGGGCGTGTTCCGCCCAGGGACGAATGCCTCCCAACGAACTGATGTTTACGATGCGCCCGCCGCCGTTCCGGAGCATCAGACGCGCGCCGCTCTGGCAGCAGAAGAAGACCGCTTTCAGATTCACCTTGTGGATGAAATCCCAGTCTGCCTCGGTAATGTCCAGCGGATCGAAGCGGGTGAAGCGCGCCGCGTTGTTCACCAGGCCATCCAGGCGGCCGAAATGGCGCTCGATTTCGCCGAACATGGCCGTGATTTCGGCGACGCTCTCCAGGTTGGCCCGGAAAAGCGCCGCCCCGCACTCTTCCGCGGTGCGCCGCGCTTCGGGTTCGGAGCGGTGATAGTGTATGGCCACGCGGGCGCCTTCCCGGGCCAGGCGCAGGGCGATGCCCCGCCCGATCCGCTTGGCGGCGCCGGTGACCAGCACCACTTTTCCCTGGAGGCTAGACGGTAGGTTCTCCATGCACCTCCACCTCTTCCGGTTCAACCCCTTCCCGCGCGGGTTCGGGCAAACGCCCGGTCCAGTTTGCCCAGCCCCAAAAGATCGCCGTCGTAGAGCTAAGGACGCCGGCGCACGCGCCGATGGTGCGCGGATCGTAATACTGCGAGGCGATTCCCGCCAACATCATGGACACCATCATGACGGACCACACCATCGACTCCTGTGTGGCGAAGACCCGCCCGCGGAACTTGTTGTCCACGTGCCGCAGCAACTGCGAAACGTTGAGCACGGAGCTGACCGCCACCGCCGCGCGCGAAAGCGCGATGAACACCAGGGCCCAGAAGAAATTGCGCATCTGGCTGAAGAGCACATACGCCCCGCCGTGGAGAAGGAAGCACAGCGAGATGGTGCTTTTGTAATTGGTGAAGCTGATGCGGTGGCCCAGCCAGTAACCGATCGCTCCGCCGATCAGCAGCCCGATGCCGGCGCAGCCCCACACAATGCCGATGCCGGCGGGACCGCGGTTGAAGACGATCTCGCCAAAGATGCTGAACAGGATTTGCGCCGCCCCCCCGCCGGTGGCCCAACCCACGCCGATCAGGGCGATGCCCAGGATCAGCGGGTTGGACCGCATATAACGGAGCCCCTCCGCGTATTCGTGCCAGGGGCGTACAACTTCGGCTTCGGTGAGCGCCTGCCGGGGGGGACGGAAGCCGCCGCGCGGCGCGTGCAGGCGGGAGATGGCCCAGGCCGAGAACAGGAACGACATGGCGTTGCCGAAAAACGCCCAGGCATAGCCGAACTGCATCACGCTGGCGCCTGCCAGGAAGGTGCCGATGGTCAGCGTGGTCCACTGGGTGGTCTGCGTCAGAGAGTTGGCTGTGTGCAACTCGTCCTTGCTGGCGATGGTGGGCAGGATGGCCGAGCGCCCGCTAGTGAAAAACGGCGACGCGAACATCAGCAAGCCGCTCAGCAGGTAGAGCAGCCACGTGTCCTTGCGGTGGACAGTGAGGATGAAGCAGAGCGCCACTACAGCGCGGATGAGGTCGCTGGTGATCATCACCCGCTTGCGGTCCAGGCGGTCCAGGATCACCCCGGCGATGGGACCGGCCATGACCGCCGGAACGGCCCGGGAGAGCATGACGCCGCTTACCACCAAACCGGAGCGGGTGTTCGCCAGCGCCAGGCTAAACACCGCGATGTTGTTGAAATGATCTCCGATTTCGCTGACCACCTGGCCCATCCACGTGTGCCGGTAGTTGCGGTTCTGCCGCAGTAGCTCGAAAAAGGAAATCATCAGCCGCGCTCCGTGAGGTAGACGCCGGAGAAAATCACGGTTCCGCCGACCAGCAGCGGGCCGGTGATGCGCTCTCCCAGGATGACGACTCCCATGGCCATGGCCAGCACGGGCTGGAGGTAGGAAAACGCGGAGACGCGGGAAGCCGGGATGGATTTCAGGGCGTGATAGTAGATCAGGTAAGCCAATACCGAAGGAAACAGGGCCATATAAAGCACGCAGGCCCAACCCAAGAGCGTGACGTGCTGATAGGAAAATCCCGCGGAATCCCACAGCGTGATGGGAAGCAGCATGAGGGCGCCGCCGACATAGCCGAAGGTGTTGACGGTGACCGCGCTGTACCGCTGGGCGAGGCGTTTTCCGAAGACCGTGAACAGGGCAAAGGCCAGGGTGGAGAGAAAAATGCAGAAGTCCCCCTGCCAGGTGGGCCCGCCCTCGTGATGGACCTCGAATGCTTTCAAGATACCCACCCCGGCGAGGGCGACACCCATCCCGGAGGCCTTGCGGAACGTGATGTGTTCCTGCTTCAAGGCCGATGCCAGCAGCAGCACCAGGATGGGGATCAGTCCCACGATCAGGGCGGAGTGCGCCACGCTGGTGCGGCTCAGTCCCACCACGAAGAAAAACTGGTTCAGCGAGACACCCAGGATTCCAAGGCTGAGCAGGGCGGGCCACTCCCGGCGCGGCACGCGGGCGGCCGGCGACTGCTTCTGTTCCATCCAATAGAGCGGCAGGATCATCACGCCGGCGAACAGCAGGCGCAGGCCGACCAGCAGGATGGCCGGGAATTCGCGCAGCGCCAGCTTCCCCACGATATAGTTGCCGGACCAAAAACCTACCATCAGGAGGATCAGTGCGTAAAGGAGGAATTCCCCGTTCAAGCGATGGACTCCTCCCGCACGGTGATCCGGCGGATGAACTCATGATCCAACTCGTAGCCGAACCCGGGTTCGTCCCGCACCGCGATGGTGCCCTGGGCCGTGGTCTCGACGGGGGGCGAGATGATGTCGCGGGCCCAATACCGCTTGCTGGCGGAAACATCTCCCGGCAGTACGAAGTTGGGGAGCGTCGCCAGCGCCACGTTGTGGGCGCGCCCCACGCCCGCTTCGAGCATACCGCCGCACCATACCGGGATGCCGGCCGCCTGGGCCACGTCGTGCAACCGGCGGGCCTCCCGGAACCCGCCCACGCGGCCCAGCTTGATGTTGATGATGCCGCAGGCGCGCAGACGGATGGCCTGTTCGGCGTGATGGGCGGAGCGGATGCACTCGTCCAGGCAGATGGGCGTCTGGAGCCGGGACTGGAGCTGAGCGTGGTCGATGATGTCGTCGTGGCTGAGAGGCTGCTCGATCATCATCAGGTAAAAGTCGTCCAGGCGGCGCAGATGCTCCGCGTCAGCCAACGTGTAGGCCGAGTTGGCGTCAGCCATTAGCTTGATGCCCGGAAACCGCTCACGCACCTGCCGGACAACATCCACATCCCAGCCCGGCTTTATTTTGATCTTGATGCGCTGGTAGCCCTCGGCGAGTTCGCGCTCGATTTTGTCGAGCAGTTGAGGCACCGAATCCTGGATGCCGATGGAAACCCCACAGGGAATCTCGCGCCGCGCGCCACCGCCGATGTGCTGCCACAGGGGGCGTCCAGCCTGACGCGCTTCCAGGTCCCAGACGGCCGCTTCCAGGCCGCCGCGGGCCATCTGGTGCCCGCGAATGTGGGCCACCAGGGGCGCCACGTCCTGCGCGCTCTCCAGGTTCCGCCCCAGTACCGGGGGCGCCACGTAATCCCGCAGGATCAGCCAGGCCGAAGCCGTCCACTCTTCGTTGTAGAAGGGGTTTTCGCCGGCGGTCACCTCTCCCCAGCCGGAGACTCCGCCGGCAAGCACCTCGACCAGAATGATGTCGCGCGCCGTAGTGCGGCCGAAGCTGGTTTCGAAGAAATGCACCAGCGGCATGCGGATCTGGCGGAGAATCACCTTTTCGAGTTTCATGTCCAGCGTCCCAGCAGGTAGGCGCCCTGCTGCTCCGATTTCTCAAATCCGATGACCGCCAGGCCCTGTTCAAAACCGCGCACGAGCTGCTCGCCCACGAATTTCTGTATCTCGCGGGCGTGCTTCGGGTCCTCGCGGCGTATTCGTTCGATCCGCGCGGGCACCGGGACGCGGCCTTCGATCGTGCGCTCCGGCCGGCGGCCCTCCAGAATGCACCGCACGCGCTCGCTCGCGATCCACCACTCCGCAATGCAGCGGTCCGTGGGCAGCCCACCATGCAAGAAGCTGGTGGTGGTGCCGTACTGATTCTCGACGTAGCGCCGCACGATAGCTCCCAGGCGCTCCATATTGAAGTACGCGTTTTTGATTTCCAGCGGGTCGAAGGTCCACTCGATCAGGTCGATACCGCGCTCCAGGGCATCTTCCCGCTGCCGCAATTTGAGCAGCCGTCCGATACCGTGATTGTGATATTCCGGCAGCACGCCCAGCATGTGGCTGTGCAGGTAGGACTTTCCGCCGGGCTTCAGACCCGGGATGGCCAGGCAAAAACCCACCATGCGGGCGCAGTCGTAGGCGCCGTAGGTCTGTCCGCCCACCTTGTTGGCCACCACGAACAGACGCACCGGCAGTAGTTCGATATCGTGGAAACCCCAGATCTTTTTTTGCAGTTGGACGGCGTCCTCGAACTGGCGGCGGTCGGCGAGCGCGCGGATTTCGATCAACCTTTGGCCTCCTGCCAGAGAGCGTCCATCTCCTCAAGCGAAGCCTCCGCGGGAGACTTGCCGCGCTCGGAAAGGCGCTGCTCGATGTACCGGAAGCGCTCGCGGAACTTGGCATTGGTTTTGCGCAGCGCCTGTTCCGGATCCACCTTCACGAAGCGCGCCAGGTTGACCAGCACGAACAGCAGGTCGCCCAGTTCGCCCTCCAGTTCCTCGCGGGACGCATTCCGGCGAGCCTCCTCGAACTCGGCCAACTCCTCATGCAGCTTTTCGAGCACCGGCTCGGGCGCGTCCCAGTCGAAGCCCACGTGGGCGGCGCGGGAGGTGAGCTGTTGCGCCTCGACCAGGGCGGGCAGCGCGCGCGGCACCGATCCCAGGAGGCCGCTCTGGGCTTCTCCCCGCTGCTTCTTCTCTTCGGCCTTAACCTCGCTCCAGATGCGGCGCACATCCCCGGCATCCCGCGCGGTTTCCCCCCCGAAGACATGCGGATGGCGGCGAACGAGTTTCTGGTTGATGGCGTCCAGCGCTTCTTCGATGCCGAACAGGTTTTCTTCGGCGGTCATCTGCGAAAAGAAAACCGCCTGCAACAGCAGATCCCCCAGTTCCGCGGCCAGTTCCTTCCAGGCGCGGGAGTCGATGGCGTCCATCACCTCGTAGGTCTCTTCCAGCAGGTAGGGCTTGATGGTGTCGAAAGTCTGCTCCCGGTCCCAGGGACAGCCATCCGGAGCCCGGAGCCGAGCCATGATCTCCACCAAAGTCTGGAATTTTTCGCCGGCGGCGGAACGCGAGATCATCGAGGGATATTCAAGAAAAGAAAGACCCGAACTACTAATCTAGCATAGCCCTACGGACCGGCCGCCGCTTATGTAAGATAATCGAAGACATGAGCGAATTAGACGACCCGAAGGGACAAGAGGAAGCGCCGGATTACCCGCTGCCTCCCCCGACGTTCGAGTTCCTGGTTCGTTCCCTGGTCTTTCAGGCGGAACTCAACCTGGGAATGCTGCCATTGGGGGACGAGAAAGACCGGCCGGCTCCCGACCTGGCGATGTCGAGGCATCAGATCGACCTGCTGGCGGTATTGCAGGTGAAAACCAAAGGTAACCTGACGATCGAGGAGCAACGGCTGCTCGAAAACTCGCTCACGGAGTTGCGGTTCCGTTACGTGCAGGCGGCCGAAGACCAGCAGCGAGGCAGGCAGACCGCCAAGGCGGAGGAAGCCGCGGAATCGCGCGCCGCGGAGACTCAGTCCTCCTAGATGCCGGGTAGCCCAGTGAAGATCACGGTGCTGGGATCGGGAACCAGTGTGGGTGTGCCGGTGATCGGCTGCCACTGCGATGTGTGCACCTCCCCGGACCCGCGCGACAACCGCCTGCGCCCCTCCGTCCTGGTGAGTTATGAGGGGCGGAACGTGTTGATCGACACCACCCCGGATTTCCGGACGCAAGCGTTGCGGGCGAAGATCGCGCGGCTGGACGCAGTGCTATTCACCCACGCGCATGCCGATCACATCATGGGGTTGGACGACGTGCGGCCCTTTAATTTCCGGCAGCGCGGCCCCATCCCGATTTACGCCGCCCCGGACACGATGGAGGCGATCCAGCGCTGCTTTCGCTATATTTTCGACGGCGCGGAAAAGCCCTCCAGCGTGCCGAAGCTGGAATCGCGCGTCCTCAACGGCGCCCCGGTAGACCTGTTCGGCCTGGAATTTCTGCCCATCCGCCTGCTGCACGGCCAGCAGGAAATCTACGGATTTCGCTTCGGGAATTCCGCTTACCTCACGGACCATAGCGACGTACCGGAGGAATCTCTGGAGCGGCTGCGCGGGCTGGATGTGCTGTTTCTGGACGCGCTGCGGTTCAAGCCGCATCCCACGCATTCCACGGTGGACCGGTCGACCAGCACCGTCGAGAAGCTGGTCCCGCAGCGGGCGTATCTCACGCACATCTGCCACGATCTGCATCACGCCCGCACCGAGGAGGGCCTGCCTCCCCATATCCGCCTGGCTTACGACGGCCTGGAAGTCCTCAGCGGGGAGCAGACAGGATGACCGCCGCCATCCGGATCTATCGGAGCCTGGCGGACGTGCCGGAGGACTTCGGGCCGTCCGCGCTGACCATCGGGAATTTTGATGGCGTGCACGCGGGGCACCGGCGCATTCTGCGACGGGTACGGGAGGTCGCCGAAGAGCACGGCTGGAGAGCTTCGGTACTGACCTTCGATCCGCACCCTACCAAGGTCGTGGCGCCGGAGCGGGCGCCTCGTCTGATGACCACGTTTGCCCGGCGCTGCGGCCTGATGCGCGAAGAGGGCATGGAACAGGCGCTCATCCTTCCGTTTACGGCGGAAGTGGCGCAGCTCTCCCCGGAAGGTTTCGTCTCTGAGATCCTGGCGGCGAAACTGCGGGTGCGCGCTGTGGTGGTGGGCGACAATTTCCGCTTCGGCTACCGGCAGGCGGGCAACACGCAGTCGCTGGCCGAACTCGGAGGCCGGTATGGGTTCACCACGGAAGTGGTGCCGGCGGTGGTGGTGCGCGGTTGCCTGGTCAGCAGCAGCGCCATACGGAGGATTGTGGAAGCAGGCCGGGTGGCCGCGGCGGCGCGCCTGCTCGAGAGGGCTTATGATCTGGAAGGCCCGGTGGTCCCCGGTCACGGGGTAGGATCGAAACGCACGGTTCCTACTCTGAACCTGGCGCCTGAGTCCGAGGTGAAACCCGCCACGGGGGTTTATGTCACGCGCACGCACGATCTCGAAAACGGCCGCTCCTGGCCCTCGGTGACCAATGTGGGCCGACGCCCGACGTTTGGCGCCGGGCAGTCCGTGAGCGTAGAGACATTCCTGCTCGAACCACTGGAAGGCGCCACGCCGGGGCGCATTCGCGTGGAATTCCTGTGGCGTCTGCGGGAGGAGCGCAGATTCGAGACTGCGGAAGCGCTCAAATCCCAGATTCTGCGCGACGCGGCGCGCGCCCAGGCATATTTCCGCCGGCTCGAGAATTGGACCTGCCGGTCGGATTTTCCCGTCGATTCCATGGCATAATGAGGGGTAACGCTGGTGTGCTGCGACCCAGCATGACGATCGCGTTACCACGGATTGATTGCGCTATTCAAGGAGCAAGTTATGAGTCTGTCTGAGGGTAAGATCAAGCACATGAAGGCGCTGGCCAACAGCGCCGGAATTATCGCGGCCGCCGCCATGGACCAGCGGGGCAGCCTGCAGAAATCGCTCGCGGCGGGCCGCGGCGTGGACAAGAAAGAGATCAGCGCCGAGATGATGAGCGAGTTCAAGACCGCCGTCACCAAGGTGCTGACCCCGCACGCCAGCGCCATCCTGTTGGATCCGGAGTTCGGGCTGGATGCCGCCAAGGCCCGCAGCAGCAATGCCGGTCTCCTGTTGGCTTACGAACTGAGCGGATACGACAACACACAGCCGGGGCGCCTGCCGGACCTGCTGCCGCATGTTTCGGTGAAGCGCATTGCGAATTGGGGCGCGGACGCGGTGAAGATCCTGATCTACTACACGCCCTTCGAGGACCCGAAGATCAACGACATCAAGCACGCCTTCATCGAGCGGATCGGCGCCGAGTGCCTGGCCTACCAGATTCCGTTTTTCCTGGAATTCGTGGGGTATGATCCCAAGGGCGGCGACGAAAAGGGCTTCGAATTCGCCAAAATCAAGCCCGAAATCGTCAGGCGCAGCATGGAAGAGTTCACCAAGCCGCACTACTACGTGGACGTGCTGAAAGTGGAAGTGCCCATCAACGCCGAGTTTGTGGAAGGCAGCAACGTGTACAAGGGCCAGAAAGCGTACTCCCGCACGGAAGCCCTGGAGCACTTCCGCACGGCGGCGGCGGTAGCCACCAAGCCGTTCATCTACCTGAGCGCCGGCGTGAGCAACGCACAGTTCACCGAGTCGCTGCGCATGGCCGCCGAAGCGGGCACGGATTTTTCCGGCGTGCTCTGCGGCCGCGCCACCTGGAAAGAAGGCATTCCGGTGTACGCCAAGCAGGGTGTGAAAGCTCTGGAGGACTGGCTCGCCAAAGAGGGCGTAAAGAACATCAACGCCGTGAACGAGGCCATCAAGTCGGCCACTCCCTGGTTTTCCAAGCTGGGTGCGGCCGTCGCGGTCTGAGCCCAAGGTTAACCCGCGGGACCGGCGGCGGAGCGCTCACCTGTCCCGCGATTATTCGAACCGCACGCCCTCCCAGCGGGCGACCACCGCGCTTGCCAGGCAGTTGCCGAGTACATTGATCGACGTGCGGGCCATATCCATTACCGCATCGACTCCCAGCAGCACGGCCACGCCTTCAGCATCATCACCAACTGGTGGCCAATGGAGAGGCTGACCCCCGCCGCCTGCGCCACGAACACCGAAGCCAGAGAGAGGTACAGCGTGGTGCCGTCCAGGTTGAAGCTGTAGCCCGTGGGAATGACAAAGGCCACGATGTGCTTGGGGACGCCGAACTGCTCCATGTTTTCGAGCGCGGCGGGTAGAGCGGCTTCACTCGAGGCGGTGGAGAAGGCGGGTGTAGCGGAACATCACTTCGGCCAGCGATTCGCAGAAAGCCACCACCGGTTTGGCCTTGGCCCCGGCGGCCGCGCAGGCGGCTCCGAACAGGAACGAGAACACCACGATCTGGAGCACGTCCCCGCGGGCCATAGCGTCGATCACGCTCGCCGGGAACACGTGTTCCAACACAGAACTCAGGGACGAATGGGGCTCCGGCAGGGCAGCCTCCGCGGCCGGCCGTGCGCTCCAGTCTCATGCCCGCGCCCGGCCGATGCGGCCCATGCGCCTGAGGTCGCCTCCGCCGGCGATGCCGAAAACCAGCGTGCCGAAGAGCAGCGGGGCGATGATGGAAAGAATCAGGCGCAGGAAGACGGCGGACACCGGACCCAGATGCCACGCGACGCCCGGTGCGGCGACTCCTATCGCCACGCCGCCTGCCATTCCCAGAAAGATCCACGCCGTCAGGGAGAGGCGCTTCAACGCTCCCCCCACTTGAGCTTCTGGCGGAGGACATCAAAGAATCTCATGCGCGGGGGGCGGATTAAATGGAGTGCGTAAGGGGAACTGCGGCACAGCACGCGATCGTCGCACTGTAGCGGTTCGCCGATTTGCCCATCGATAGTGAGAAAAACGGAGGAATCCTCGCCCCGACAGATGACTTGAATCACGCTGGTCTCCGGAACGATTACCGGCCGGTTAGTGAGCATGTGCGGACAGATGGGGGTGAGACAAATGGCCGGCACGGAGGGAAAAATGATCGGGCCGCCAGCGGATAGCGAGTACGCCGTGGATCCGGTCGGGGTGGACACGATCAGCCCGTCGGCCTTGTAGGCACACACGAACTGCTCGTCCACGAACGTGTCCAGATCGATCATGCGGGCGATGGACACCTTGGTGAGGACCGCGTCGTTGAGCGCCTCGTAGCGCGCCACGGTCTGGCCGCCGCGGTGCACCTCCACTTGCAGGAGCTTGCGCTTGCCCACGCGGTGCTCGCCGCGGAAGGCGCGCTCCAGTTCCGGATAGAGTTCCTCCACCGTGATGGCGGTGAGGAACCCCAAGCCGCCGGCATTGACCGGAAACAGCGGGATCTCCCGCCGCCCGATGGCTCGCGCCGCCGAGAGCAACGTGCCATCCCCGCCCAACACGATCACCAGGTCGCAGCCCTCGGGCACCTGCTCGCGTGGGAGACCCTCGCCCTCGGCAGCGTAGGCAGCGGCACTCGAATCGCAGCGCACCTGGATGCCGCGTTCCCGCAGCCAACGGAAGAGCCCCGGCACAATCTCCGCAGCCAGAGCCACGCCGGGCTTGGCAATGATCCCGACTACCTTAATGACGGGCATAAAGCAGGAATTCCCGGTTCCCTTCCGCTCCCGGGATGGGGCTTTCCAGGATGCTGGTCCGGAGCCCCATGAGCCGCACCGCCTGCTCCACCCGATCGCAAGCCGCGCGGTGCAGTTCCGGCTCGCGCACGATGCCGCCTTTTCCCACCTGTCCTTTGCCGACCTCGAACTGGGGTTTGACAAGTATAACCATTTCGCCGTGCGGTTGTAGCAACGGCGTCAGGGCGGGCAGGATGAGGGTGACCGAGATGAAGCTCACGTCGCAGACGGCCAGGTCCACCGGCTCTCCGATGTCCCCGGGACGCAGTTCCCGGGCGTTCAAGCGCTCATGGACCACCACGCGCGGGTCCGTGCGGATTTTCCAATCCAGTTGGCCGCTGCCCACGTCCACGGCATGCACACGGCGGGCGCCGTGCTGTAACAGGCAGTCGGTGAAGCCCCCGGTGGAAGCGCCGATATCCACGCAGACACGGCCGGACACCTGAATGCCGAAACCCTCCAGCGCCGCAGCCAGTTTCAGGCCGCCGCGGCTGACATATGCCGGCCGCCCCAACACTTCGACGCGGCTCTCCGCGGGACAAGCCTGACCCGGCTTGAGGGCTTTCTGTCCATCCACGAGCACCTCGCCGGCTATGATCAGGGCCTGAGCCTTCTCCCGGGATTCCACCAAACCGCGCTCCACCAAAAGGCGATCGAGGCGCGTTTTCATGACTTGCGGTGAACGATCAGATCCGCCAGTTCGTGCAGCCGGCCGGCGCGGGCGCCGAAGCCGGCGAGAGCTTCGTGGGCGCGCGCGCACTCCTCTCCAGCCATGGCGCGGGATCGCTCCAGGCCGTAGACGGCAGGGAAGGTGATTTTGTGCTGCTGCGCGTCCTTTCCGGCGGTCTTACCCAGCGCTTCGGAGGACGCTTCCACGTCCAGAATGTCGTCCACGATCTGAAAGGCCAGGCCCACGTGCTCGCCGTAGCGCGACAAGGACTCGTAGGAAGCGTCGTCGGCCCCGGCGCAGATGGCGCCCAACCGCAGGCTGGCTCGCAGCAGCGCGCCCGTCTTGGCCCTATGGATGGACTCGAGCAGCGCCGGTTCGGGTGGCCGGCCCTCCCCTTCGAGGTCCGCCACCTGCCCGCCGATCATGCCGCCTACGGTGCCCGCCGCGGCGGCCAGTTCGGCGATCATGCGGGCCTTGCGGCCGCCGCAGACGGCGTCCATCGAAGCCAGTAACTGAAACGCCAGGGTCAGCAGAGCATCGCCAGCCAGGATCGCCATGGCCTCTCCAAACATCTTGTGGCAGGTGAGCTTGCCCCGGCGGTAATCGTCATTATCCAGCGCTGGCAAATCGTCGTGGATCAGCGAATAGGTATGAATGCACTCGAGCGCACAGGCCGGAACGGTGATGCCCGGCGGCTCGTCGGCTACGGTGCGCGCCGCCTCCAGGCACAGGAGAGGACGGATGCGCTTGCCCCCAGCGAAGAGGCTGTAACGCATCGCACGATGAATGGTCTCCGGGATCGCCGTCTCCGGCGGCACCAGGCGGTCCAATTCCGCGTCGACCAGCTTTTGCTGACCGGCGAGGTATTCGCGCAGGTTCATGCTTTGTCCGGGCGAAAAGGCTCGGCCTGGATCTTGCCGTTCTTCCGGATCAACACCTCCACGCGGGTCTCGGCATCCTCAAGCTGCTTGCGGCAGGCGTCGCTCAAAGCCATGCCCTTTTCGAACAGGGCCAGAGAGCGCTCCAGCGGCAGGTCTCCAGTTTCCAACTCCTTGACGACCTTTTCCAGTTCCTCCAGAGACGCCTCGAACGGCTCCACGGGTTGGTCCGCAGGATTACTTTCCGCCATCGCTTCATTGTACCCGCGAGGCGGGCGGGGAGGCTGGTCCGCTGAGATCGGGAGCGGGAACTCCCAGCCGTCCGGCAGCCGCCAGCAGCATCTCCCAGGTACCGTCGCCCACCGGGATGCCCTCGCGGCGCCGTTCGGCTTCGGCGCGCCACTCCGGGTCGCCGGCAACCAGCACCTCGTCGTAGCCGGGGGCCGGCGGCGTGGATTTCATGATGGCCACCAGGTGGCCGACGCGGGCGGCGAACTCCTCTACGGGCAGGAAACGGGCGACGTCAATGGCCAGAAACATCTGGCTCACCCGCAAAGGGCGGCCACGCTTGCGGATGCCGCCCACTTCATCGCAGAACGCTCCGCCGCCGAGCACGGCGCAAAGAATTTCCGCCATCATCGCGAGACCGCTGCCTTTGTAGCCGCCCAGCGGCATCAGCAGTCCCTTCAGGGCGGCCTGCGTACTCGTGGTGGGCACGCCTTCGGCGTCCATGGCCCAGCCCGGCGGGATGGTCTCCTGGCCATTGATCATAGCCTTGTAGATCTTGCCGGCGGCCACGGTAGTGGTAGCCATATCGAGGAGCCACGGTCCCGGGACGGCCATGCAGAGGGGGTTGGTGCCCAACCGGGGCTGCTTGCCCTGCCAGGGAGGCACCAGCGAGGAGGCGTTGCACATCACGATACCGATCTGCCCGGCGGCGGACATCTTCTGCGCCCAAAAGGCAGCAGCTCCAAAGTGATTCGATTCACGCGCCACCACCAACCCCATGCCCTGCGCCCGGGCGATGCGGATCGCGTGATGACAACAAGTATCGGCGATCTGCTGGCCGATCCCGTTCGCGCCGTCATAGAGGAGGCAGGAGCCGCTCTCCGAAATCACGCGCCCGCGCGCCTGCGCATCCATATCCCCCCATTCGAGTTGCTCCACGTAGTAGGGCAGCAATTGCACGCCGTGTGAATCCACGGCGCGCAGGTTGGCGGCCACCAGAGAGGTTGCCACCAGGCTGGCCGTATCCGCCGGCACGCTGGCGGCGATCAGGATTTGTTCACAGAAGCGGATTAGCTCGGGCCCGAAGATGAGAGGCATTGAAACCTACCAGCATATAGTAGGCGCCCGCAGCCGGTGTGCTTATCCCAGGGACGAGATCGCCCGTTCGATTTTTTCCTGCAATTTGCCGGGGTCGCAGGAGAAGCGCGCTTCGAGCGGAGCGGGGAGCCGGGCGCGGAGCTCCTCAAGCGTGGGAACGCGCCGGGCCGGCATGGCAGCGAAGCCCAACGCATCGGCGCACTGGCAGGCGGCCTGCACCAGGGAGACCACGCCCTCGCCAACCACTGGCTCGTGGTGGCGAGCACTGATTTCGGCGAATTCCGCGGGGAGTCCCCAGGTCCGCACGAGGAACTGTCCGGCGCGGCAATGGTCCATGTCGAAGCGAAGCTTCTCGACGTTGCACGCTTCCAAGACGCTCTCCACCTCCTCCAGAAGCAAGGGCCCGTACTCTTTGGGAAACGCCGCCAGCAGTCCCGCACGGCCGATGTCATGGAGTAGGGCAGCAGTGTAGGCCACATCTTTGCCCAACCCCCAGGCGGGCGCGAGTTCTTCAGCGGCCATCGCGCAGGCCAGGCAATGGTTCCAGCAACGCCGCACCGCCTCCGGGTGAAGGCTCGGACATCCTTTTAGATAGACGCGCATGGCCACGGTCATCATCAGCCGGTTGGTCCGCTGCAAACCCAGAACCACGATGGCGCGGGTAACGCTGCGAATGGTTCCCTCGCACCCCCACAGCGGGGAGTTGGCCAGGGTGAGGAGTTCGGCGCTCAGGCCGGCATCGGATTGGATTAGTCCGGAGACCGTGGCGATCTCCGGGCTCTCCTGGGAAAGTACCTGCAAGACTCTCGTCGCAACCGGCCGGAAGACCGGCAACTTGCAGAGCCGGTTCACGGTCTGCTGGCTGAGGTCCACGGTGTCTTCCATCGCGGCAGCCTGGCTGCGGAGCCAGGGTGAGGCAGGCCCCGCGCAAGCCGCCGGGACCCGCTCTTTGGGGGCACTGGCCGCCATGTCCACACCCAGCTTATCGGCAGAAATTAGGTGTCTGCGGCCCAGGAGAGCCTCATTGCATTCCGGCTCCGCCGTCGGCATGCACGTAGTCCCACTCGGCCGATCCCCGCTCCAGAACCGCCTCGACGTCCCGACTCAGCAGGTAGCCGCGATCCGCCAGGGTTCGCGCCGCGGCACCCAGCCGCTGGAGATATTCTGCTTTGGTGGCATAGCGCTCCTCCACGGAAAGGCGCGGATCCCGGGATTGCTCCCGTTCCGCCTTGGTCCGGGGGAATGGGAGGTAGGAGCCCACCATGCTGAACAACTCGTTCGGCGCGCCAATCTCCGGAGCGCGCTGGTTCCATCCCGTGAAGGTGGCCAGTGGCACTTGCACGTCCGGCATACGAATTCCGGCAACTTCGTTGCCGTCCCGGTCCACCTGGGGGACCAACATGGGAAAGGACTTGCCCAGCTTCGGCGGTTCGATGGACACGATACCTCGAGAACGAAATTCGGGTCCGTAGTCTACCCGGTAGGCGGTCTGGATATGGGTGGGCAGCGGCACGCCGGGTATTTTCGGGAACTCCAGCGCGGCGAGCGGCACCAGGGTGCCGTCGGCGATGTGGGGATAGAGCGAAGGCGGCGGCTCTTTGCCGTCCCGCACCCAAGCGTTCATGGCCACCAGCAGGGCCCGCATGCCGAGCGTATACGGGTTCGGATTCGCCAGATTCCGGGTGTGGTTGCGTTTGGGCGGAAACGTCGCCGGGCCGTGCTGCCCGCCGGCGAAGAGATAGATGCGCGTGGTGGCCGGGATGGGAGCGTCATGCTTTCCCTCGATCAGCGTGGAGATCAGCGAGGCCGAGCGGCCGTAATACTCATAGGAGGAGTTGGTGTAGAAGATCCTGGGTGTGGTCGCCGGGGTAGCCGCGTGCGTCAGCAGTCCGTCGGTGAGGCCGGTTTCCGGGTCGGTCTGCGCGACGTCCGTGAAGGGAAAAATGTCCGTGGGATAGAAGAGGTTGAAAAACGGATGGGCATCCCGTGAAGGCTGGGCGAAGCGGTGGTTGAAACTGCCCCGCCCGGCGCCCGCCACATGCGCCAGGATACCGTCGAAGACCTTGCGGCCTTTCTCGTCCTGATTAAACCCGTAATACAGAAACGTGCGCAGGAACCGTCCGCTCTGGGAAACGCCGAAGCCATAGGCCCGCTTGATGTAACTGTGGTGATCGCCCAGCACGGTGACATCGTTACCACCATACTTGAGAAACGACATCAAGTCGCGCACGGCGGTCGGGCCCAGACCCACCACGGCTGGGTTGGAAGATGTATACACCAGCTCATAGATCTTGCCGGGCTGGAAACCTCCGGGCATTTCCAGATGAGTGCGGCCCTCGATCCTCCACTGGCGGCGCGGGACGGTGCGCCGCGGGCCGTCAGCCTGGTCTCGTACCGTGAGGGTGAGTTGGGGATCGTCGGGATGGAGCACCGGGTAGGCGATATGATTCCGGTCCGCCAGCGAGTGGCTGACCTCTTTCTGGTCCGTCACAATCTCGGCGCGCACCAAGCCGGTGACCCCCTGAACCACCGGCGTGTAGAGGCGCATCAGGTGTTCTTCGCGTGGGACGTCGAATTGCCAGCCCAGCCACACCAGGGTGTAACCCTGCTCCATCAGGAAGCCGTCGCCGAATTCGACGGGCGCGCGCGGATCCAGGGAGCCCGAGGCGCGGTTATACATGGAGAGCATGCCCTTGCGGCCGCGGTTGGAAACCTCGTACAGAACCGCTCCGTTGCCGCGCGCAGGGTCGCGCGGTTTGAGCACGTAGAGATCCGCAGAAAACTCCACCTGGCCGTGCTCATTGCGCGGGGCTTTGTCCACATCAGTGATGATCTTATTGGCCGGCAGGCTGGGATCGACGGCGAAATAGGCTTTCCCAACAATCCGCTCGTAGGGCCCGGTGGGGCCGAAGGATTTCCCGTCGAGCACGTCGGAGCGCTCACTCACTTCGATGCGCAGCAAAGCCGCCGGCGCCAACGCCGACAGGCAAATCAGCAGCACCCCAATACGTCTGAGCATGTCCGCTATGTTATCCCAGAATGCGTTCGAGCCATGGCCCGACGATATGCCGGGCGTTGGACGGGAAGCGATGCCCGCCCGCGAGCATGTGGAATTCCACGTCCGCGGCGCGCAGGCGCAAGCGCTCGGGGTAGTGCGCGGCGACCGCCGGCGGGTAGAATTCGTCTCCCTGCCGCGCGATGTGCAGCAGAGCGGCCGACACGCTGTGGTACGGCCCGTCCTCCCAGTTTCGGGGAACGCCGCCGCAAATGCCAATCACGCCGCGAACCTGTTCCGGCCAAGTGGCGGCGAAGCGGTAATTCAGTCCCACGGGCTGCGAGAAACCTACCAGGATGCGGCGCTGCGGCGGAACGGCGCAAGCGCGGCCGGCCTCTTCGAGCACGTGCAGCAACATATCGTGATGCAGACGCACGGAGGAGTCCGAATGTTTGTGGGTGGCCCAGCAGTAGCCCACTTCCCGTGAGTTTTGCCCCACGTAGAACTGGCTGGGGGCCTGCAGCGAGGCAATCGCGTGCCCCGCCCCCACCATCTGGCCGGTGAGCCGGAGCATCACCTCCGGGCTCGATCCGAAGCCGTGCAGAGCCACGAAAAGCGCGCCTCGCGAACCCAAGCTCTCGGGTGCGTACAACAGGTACCGGCACTCCAGGCGGGCGCTGAAAGTTCTCTCTCGGGCGGTCTCGAAGTCCATCCCTTGCGATCGTACAGCGTTTCGAAAAGAGCGGGCAGGGCCGTTTTGACTTGCCTTTTCCGGATCTGCGACACTGGCGTTTCATGCTTTGTCGTCCGGCGCGTCAACCTGCCCTGTTGCTGGCATGCCTGCTTGTGTGCGCGCCGCTGACGTTGAAGTCCAACAGTCTGGCCGCCCCCCCGCTCAACCTGCCCGCGCGCGAGTCTCTGCAATACACCGTAGAGTGGCGCCTGATCACGGCCGGCAGCGCCAAGCTCGTCTGGAACGGGGACATGGATGGATCGCGCGCACAACTGCGTTTGGAATCCACGGGTCTGATCTCCAAGTTCTATCGGGTGCTGGACGAGTATTCCGCGGTTCTGCGCCCGGATCTGTGCACGTCCAGTTCGCATATGACGGCGCTGGAGGGCGGACGCAACCGCGAGACCAGCATCACCTACGATGGGCGGCGGAAGAAGGCCAGCCGCGTGGAAAAGGACCGCGCAAAGAACACGGTCATCGATTCGCGCGAGATCGATATTCCGGCTTGCGTTCACGACGTCGTGGGCGGCCTGTACTTTCTGCGGACCCTGGAACTGGAACCGGGGCAAAGTACGCAGGTTCCGGTCAGCGACGGCAAGAAGAGCGTGATGGCGCGCGTGGAGGCGCAGCAAAGAGAAGAGGTCAAGACGCCCAGCGGGACCCACCGCACCATCCGCTACGAGATTTTCCTGTTCAACAATGTGTTGTACCGCCGGCCAGGTCACGTGCACGTGTGGCTGACCGACGATGCGCGCCGGGTGCCGGTCCAGATCCGGGTAAGGCTGCCGTTCGCGATCGGCACCATCAACCTGCAACTGGAGAAAGAAGAACCATGAGAGGCTTTGCCTGTCTGTGCGTGGCAGTCCTGCTGGCGCCGGCCGGCCACGGGCAATCGAACGCGCAACTCTCGAACGCCGAGGCACTCTCGCTGTACCGCCGCGCGGTGGACCTGATGGGCGCCCTGCCGGCCGCTGTGCCGGGGTTGGCAACGGCAGCGGCGCCACCGCTGGAAAGTGCGCGCCAATCGCTCGGCGCGCTCGAAGCCTCTCCCCAGAACGCGGCGCTGGCATACCGACTCCTCGCCGACGTCCGCTCCTATCTGGCGGTGGCGGAAGCCGTCCCCAAACCCTTTCCTTTCCCGGACGAAGCCCGTAAACAGTTTGCCGAATTGCGGGATGACGCGGACCGCATGGACGCTCATTTTCGCGCTCTGCTGGAGTCCAGGGAGAGGCAGTTGCGCAACCCCGACCGCGACAACCTGAGCCGTTACGCGGAAGCCAACCGGGCAGTGGGACAGCCGAGGCCCGAGAAATCCCGGGTAGTGTTCCTGGGAGACTCCATTACTGACGGCTGGCGCCTGAACGAATATTTCACTGGCCGGGACTATCTTAACCGGGGTATCAGCGGGCAGATCACCGGAGAGATGCTGGGGCGCATGCAGGCTGACGTGATCGCCTTGCACCCCAAAGCCGTGATCGTGTTGGCGGGGACCAACGACATTGCACGCGGGGTACCGATCGAGACCATCGAGAATAACCTGACCATGATCGCGGACCTGGCGGACGCTCACCACATCAAGGTCCTCCTGGCGTCGCTGCTGCCCATCAGCGACTACCACAAGGACCGCAACCCGCAATATGCGCGCAGCACGCAGCGGCCGCCGGCGACCATCGCCGCCTTGAACCAATGGCTGCGGAAGTTCTGCACCCAGCGCGGCTTCAGCTATGTGGATTACTACACCGCCATGGCGGACAAGAACGGCTTTCTGCCGGCGGAGCTTTCCGACGATGGGCTGCATCCGAACGGGCAAGGCTATCGCCTGATGGCGCCCGTCGCTCTGGAAGCGATCGAGCGCGCGCTGGGCGAGTACACGCCCGACCAGACCCGCCTCCACAGGCGGTGACGCCGGAGCGAGACAGCCCCCGCCGGATCTCGCTTGCGCCGTTACAATAGCCGGTATGATTTCCCGCGCATGCGTCCTTTTGCTGGCGGCTGGCTGCGCCTTCGGAGCGCCTCCCGCAAAAATCGTGCTAGTGGCCGGCAACCCCAGCCACGGCCCGCGGCAGCATGAATTCAACGCCGGCACGCTGTTGTTGGAGCAGTGCCTGCGCCAGAACCCGGGCGTCGAGACGGTAGTGGTCCGGGGCGGCTGGCCGGAGAACGAATCTGTATTCGAGGGCGCCAGTTCCATCGTGCTCTACATGGACGGCGGCGCCGGGCACCCAATGATCCGCGACGCGCGGCTGGACGCCCTCGGCAAACTGATGCGCCGCGGCGTGGGCTTGGCCTGCCTGCATTACGCCGTAGAGGCGCCTAAAGACCGCGGCGGCCCGGAACTGCTGGAGTGGATTGGCGGGTTTTACGAGCGCCCGTACTCGCAAAATCCGATCAATGAGGTGATGTTGACGCAGGCTTCTCCCAACCACCCTGTTTCCCAGGGCTGGAAGAGCTACACCAGCAAAGACGAGTGGTACTACAAGATCCGCTTCCAGCCCGAGGACAAGCGCGTGACCCCGATTCTGACCACGATGCTGCCCAAGGAGGCCCCGAAACGGGAGACCGTAGCCTGGGTTGTGGAGCGGGCCGACGGAGGGCGGGGTTTCGGCTTCACCGGAGGCCACTACCATGACAACTGGGGTATCGAGGACCAGCGCCGGATGGTGGTCAACGCGATTCTGTGGACGGCCAAGGTCCGCGTGCCGCGAGGCGGCGCCCAGTGCCGGCTTTCGACCGGCGAACTGGACCAGAACCTGGACCCGAAGCCGCGAGAGAAGGCTACCGGACGCTGAAGGTACCCGTGCTGTCGCCGGCCGCGGAACCGACTTTCCACGTGATGGCATACTGCCCGGGGCGCAGGCCGGACGGAATCACGACGTTCACCTGATAGACCCCTGCCAACCCCGGAGCCAGGCCGGAAAATAGCACCTTCGCGGTGAACTGCCCGGCAATCAGCACGTCCGGTTGCGCTACCGTCCAGGCGGGCGGAGAGGCGGGCGCGGGCTGCCCGGCGGGGACAAGCGGATTCGTGGCTCCCAATCCGGTGCCGTAGATCTCCACGGCCTCTCCGGGGGCGGCCGGATGCGCCTGATCGCAAGGTGTCGCTGTGCCGGCATGGAATACGGCGGCCTGTGGAAACCCTCCGGCGCCACCGGCGGACTGCACCGGAAAAGAAAACACCACCGGCGCGATGCTTTTCACCTCCACGGAGACCGCGGCGGATGCCTGCAAGCCCGCGGACACAACTTGAAACGCAGCCGTGCCCGCGGGTAGGTTGGCGGGCAGTTGCGCGTTGATCTGCCAGGGGGTCACGGCCAGCAGCGGCACGGGATTGCCATTCACGAGGAGCGCGGCGCCCCCCAGCGACTGCGGCAGAGGGAATGTGGTGGCGGCTGCCAGAATATCGGGAGCAAAGTTGGCGCCGTAAACCGAGATCAGTGAACCGGCCGCGGGTGGTCCGTATCCGGCGGCGGCCGCTATTCCCGTCGGGTTCACCACCGGCGGAGAGTACACGCTGTGGAGATTACTGCCATCCGGCGCCACAGCCTCGATGGCTCCCGCCTGGCCGGCATACGGCCCCACCGCGAACACGACCAGCGAGCCGTTGCCCGAGAGCACCGGATTCTGTGCCACCGACTGCCGGAAACTGGTGAGCTGCTTCAAGCCCGTGCCATCCGCCCGGACGCTCCAGACCTGCCCGTTTTGGGCGAAGGCAACCAGGGAGCCATCCGCCGAGAGGGTTGGGTTGGTAGCGGGCGTTGAGCCAGTGGTGAGTTGCCGCAACCCCTTCCCGTCGGTGCCCACCACCCAGATTTGCGTAGTCTGAGACGGCGGATTTCCGGCGCCGGCGAAGTTGCTCTCGAACGCCACGGCACTCCCGTCGGCACTGATCGCGGCATTGCGGGCATAGAGCGAGACGTTGTTGCTGAAAGCCGTGAGCGCACGGATGTTGGAGCCATCCAGATTCATGAGCCACACATCGGTGCCTGCGGCGGCAACGGTCTGGCCATTGGGCGCCGAACTGGTGAAGACCACCAGCCCGTTACGGCTGATCACGCACGCAGCCCCGCTCGCCAGCGCGCCGCTGTAAACCGGAAGCGTGGTCAGACCGGTGCCATCCGCGTTGACCAGGTAAAACGGAAAATTGCGCGAAACCGCGAACAACACTCTGCTCCCGTCCGCCGAAAAGTGCGGCTCGTGGACACAGGGGGCGTAGCACCCGATGCAGAGCGCCACGAGGGGTTGGATGCAGCCCTCGGTGTACACATCCACAACGCGGTCCGCCGAGGTGCCCACGTCGATCACGTGCACCTCCTCGCCGCCCGCGCTACTGGTTACCGGGGCACGCGTGGTGTACGCCACCAGTTTGCCGTCCGGCGAGAGCGCGACTGCGTTAGCGCTGAAGCCCAGGTCGGCGCGCTTGGAGAATTGGGTAAGCAGGCGCAGATTACTGCCGTCGGCCGCCACCGCGTAGATATCGAACACCAGAGCGGCTGCGCTGGAAGGCGCCACCGTGGAAGCGAAGGCCACGGTGGTTCCACCGCTGTCCACCGCTGGCGGAAGGATCGAAATACGGTCGCCCGAAAGGATCGGATAGACGACCAGCGCCGGTAGCGGGCATGGCGGAATGCACAGCGCCAGAGTGAGAGCGGTGCGAACCCACATTGCGGACATTGCCCATCACCTCTCTCCTCATGATAAGCGCGGCCGAACCCGCACGCGCGGAGCGCCGGTACTACATCTGCTGTAAGATGGTTTTTCCACTATGCAACTGCAGAGCCATATCATCACCCAGGGGCGGGACCGCGCTCCGGCCCGGGCCATGCTGAAGGCCATCGGATTTACCGACGAGGACCTGGCGAAGCCGATCATCGGCGTGGCCAACACCTGGATCGAGACCATGCCCTGCAACTACAAACTGCGGGATCTGGCCGTGAAAGTGAAGGAAGGCATTCGGGCCGCCGGCGGGACCCCCATGGAGTTCAACACCATAGCCATCAGCGACGGGGTGACCATGGGAACCGAGGGCATGAAAGCCTCGCTGGTCAGCCGCGAGGTGATCGCCGACTCCATCGAACTGGTGGCGCGCGGGCACATGTTCGACGGCATCGTGGCCCTGGTGGCGTGCGACAAGACCATTCCCGGGGCAGCCATGGCGCTGCTGCGGCTGAACGTGCCGGGAGTGATCCTGTACGGGGGCTCCATTCTGCCCGGGCAGCACCACGGGCGCGACATCACGATTCAGGACGTGTTCGAGGCGGTGGGCGCGAACGCCGCCGGACGCATGAGCAACCAGGAACTGCTGGAGATCGAGAACCATGCCTGCCCCGGCGCGGGGGCCTGCGGCGGCCAGTTCACGGCGAACACCATGGCCACGGTGATGGAACTGATCGGCCTCTCTCCGATGGGAACGGCGGCCGTGCCGCAGGTGGACCCACGCAAGAATGAAGTTGCCGCCCGATGCGGCCGGGTGATTATGGATGCCGTGCGGCGCGACCTGAAGCCCCGGGACATCGCCACACGGCAGGCGTTTCTGAACGCTATCGCCAGCGTGGCCGCCACCGGAGGATCCACCAACGCAGTGCTGCATCTGCTGGCCATGGCGCGGGAGGCGGAAGTACCGCTGACGATCGACGACTTCCAGGAGATCTGCCGGCGGACGCCCGTGCTCGTGGACCTCAAGCCCGGTGGGCGGTTCGTCGCGGTGGATGTGGATAAGGCCGGCGGCATTCCGGTAATCGCCAAGCGGCTGGTGGACGGCCAGTACGTGGACGGCTCGGCCGTTACCTGCACGGGCCGCACGTTTGCCCAGGAGGCCGCTGAGGCGCGGGAAGCACCGGGACAGGAAGTAGTGCGGCCGCTCGACCAGCCGCTCAAGCCGAGGGGCGGGATCGCCATTCTGCGCGGCTCGCTGGCGCCGGGAGGCTGCGTGATCAAGCTGGCCGGCCACGACAAGACGCTGCACCGCGGGCCGGCACGCATATTCGACCGCGAAGAAGACGCCATGGCCGCCGTTACGTCCGGAAAGATCCGGCCTGGCGACGTGGTGGTCATCCGCTACGAGGGACCGCGCGGGGGGCCGGGCATGCGCGAGATGTTGGGCGTCACCGGAGCCATCGTGGGCGAGGGGCTCTCGGAGAGCGTCGCCCTGGTCACCGACGGGCGCTTCAGCGGCGCCACGCACGGCTTCATGATTGCGCACGTGGTGCCGGAGGCGGCCAGCGGCGGGCCGATCGCGGCTGTCGAAGAGGGGGATCCCATCACCATCGACGCGGAGGCAGGCGAGATCAACCTGGAGGTGGATCCGGCCACCGTGGCCGCCCGGTTGTCGGCGTGGAAGGCTCCCGCGCCGCGGTATGCGAGCGGAGCCTTCGCGAAATACTGCGCCCTGGTACAGCCGGCCTCCGAAGGCGCCGTGACCTCCACCCGCTAGGATTCCGCATGAGCGATGCTTCACCAAGGATAGCCGTTCTGGGCGCAGGCAACATTGGGGCGGCCCTGATCGGCGGCGTCCTGAAGGCCGGTGCGGCCCGGCCGGAACAGGTGGCCGCCACGGTCCGCAGTCCCGAGCGGGCGGAGGAATTGGCTGCGAAATTCGGTATCCGCGTCAGTGCCGGCGGCAACCTCCCGGCGGCGGAAGGGGCCGACCTGATCGTTCTGGCGGTGAAACCGCCGACCGCGCCCAAGGTTCTGGGAGAGGTCCGGTCAGTCCTGCGGGAGCAGCAGGTCCTGGTTTCGCTGGCGGGTTCGGTACCTATCGCGCTGATCGAGAGGCTGCTCGATCAGCGCATGCCTATCGTCCGCGCGATGCCGAATATTCCCGTGGTGGTGGAAGAAGGGGCTACGGCCATCTCCCCAAATTCCGCTTGCACGGAAGAGCACGTACGGATGGTGGAGCGGATCTTCCGCTCGGTCGGCGTGGTGGTGACCGTGGACGAGGACCTGATGCACGCGGTCACGGCTCTTTCCGGCAGCGGACCGGCGTACGTTTACATGGTAATCGAAGCGCTGATCGCCGGAGGCGTGAAGATGGGGTTGTCGCGGGAAGTCTCCACGCGCCTGGCGGAGCAGACGGTCCTGGGCGCAGCCAAACTGGTGCGCGAAACCATGCTCCATCCGGCAATCCTGCGCGATCAGGTGACCACTCCCGGCGGCACCACGATCTCCGCGATTCACGAACTCGAGCGCCACGGGCTGCGGGCCATGCTGATTTCGGCCATCGAGACAGCCACGCGAACATCGGAAACCCGTACCCTCGCTTTGCTCGACAAGTTCGGCGAGTAGTCTCGTGCTAACGTGACAGAATATAGATGAACATTCTGTTTATTGGGGATATCTTCGCCTCCGCGGGACGCCGGATCGTAGCCGAACACTTGCAGGACATCGTCCAAACCAACCGGATCGACCTGACGATCGCCAACGCGGAGAACTCCGCGGGCGGCTTCGGGATCACCCCGGCGGTGGCCGAAGAACTGTTTTCCCTGGGAGTGGATGTTCTGACCTCCGGCAATCATGTGTGGGATAAGAAGGAAATCCTGGATTACCTGCCACGGCAGCCCAGGTTGCTCCGGCCGCTGAATTATCCGCCGGCGGTGCCGGGAGAGGGCATGATCCGATTACGTGCACGGAACGGTGTACCGTGTGCGGTCATTAACCTACAAGGCCGAACCTACATGCCCCCCACCGACTGCCCATTCCGCAAAGCAGACGAGTTGTTGCAGGGACTCGACCCGGAAGTGAAGGTCCGGTTCGTGGATTTTCACGCCGAAGTGACGAGCGAAAAGATGGCCATGGGGTGGTACCTGGATGGCCGGGTTTCCGCCGTTATCGGCACACACACGCACGTACCCACCGCGGACACGCGCATTTTGCCTGGCGGCACGGCCTACCAGACCGATGCGGGCATGACGGGACCGTACGAGTCCGTGATCGGCGTCCGAAAAGAAATCATCTTCGAGCGTTTCCTGACCGCCCTGCCGGCGCGCATGGAGCCGGCCCGGGGAGGGGCGGAACTGCACTCGGTGATCCTGACGGTGGATGAAGCCACCGGCAGGGCAGTGGCCCTTCGCCGGCACACGGTAAGCGGTGACTAACTTGGCATGAACCCGGCCCTTTCTCACTCCCTCGCCGTATACGGCGCCATTCAAACCGGCGGCGGGGGCCTCTTATGCCTGGCCTTCCTGTACCTCTGGCGCAACTCGCGCGCACGGCAGTGGGCGGCCTGGTCGGGGAGCTGCGGGACGCTCGCAGCCGCGGGTTTGCTGGGTCTGCTCTATCTGGATACCGGAGCGACGCCGTGGCTGGTCGCTTTCGCTCTCCTCCAACTGGTGTTCGCGGCGCTGCTGGCTGCCGCCTTGCGCGCCAGCGCGGCTTGGGCCCGGAATCAACGCGAACATCTGCTTGCCTTATCCACCGAGATCGAACAGCTCAAGAGTGGAAGCCTGCGGGATCTCGACCTGGACCGGTTGACGGGGCTGTATAACCAGGCGGCGCTCTCCAAGCGCATGGAAGATCCGGCCGGTTTCCACGGCGTGGCGGCCGTCTGCGATATCGACAACTTTAAAGAGATCAATGACCGCTTCGGGCACCTGGTGGGCGACGAAACCCTGCGCAACATCGGCCAGCTATTGCGCTCGTCGATCCGTTCGGAAGACGAGGCCTTTCGCTGGGGCGGAGACGAGTTCGTGGTCCTGTTCCGCAACCAGAACCAGGATGTGGCCTGCCGGCGCATGCTGGAAGTGGAGCGCCATCTCCAGGCTTTTCAGGTACGCGGGCAGGGACTGGTGCCCATTTCCCTCAGTTGGGGCACCTGCGAGTCTGCAGGGACCCCTTTGCGCGAGACGCTGGATGCCGCCGACCGCGAGATGTACGCATCCAAGCGCCGGCGCGCCGCACAGCAAGCGGAAGACGCCGCCGGCGTTTAGTGACCGCTACTTCACGGCGATGGTGGTTCGAATCCTCTGCGGATCGTTGCTCGGAATGCTCTGATACACTACCACGACGACCACCTGGTTGCTCGGTGCGACCGTATCGGGGATTTTCACGTTAATCTGCCACACCCCGACCAGGCCCGGCGCCAGGCCCGAATATTGGATGGCATCCGGGGGAACAAAGTCCGTACCGATGATCACCCGCGGCTGGCTCGCCGTGGAGGTTTGCCCCTGGGCGGGGCTTCCGTCCGGCGGCGCACCACTGACGGCACCCGGCCCTGTACCGAACAACTGGATCACGGTGCCATGAGGCGCCGGGTTGCTGGAAGAGTTGACGCTGCCATCCTGATTCAGAGCCGCTACCTGGCCCGTACCGGTGCTGCCCTGGGTAAACAAGGCCGGAGAGGACACATTCATAGGCACCTGGCTATTAAACCCCAGGACCTGACCTGTAGAGTTCTGCACCACTTGCAGATCCACCGTCCCCGACGTCGGCGCATTACTGGGCATCAGGAAGTTGATTTGGCGCGGCGACACAAAGTAGAGCGGCGCCGGCTGGCCGGCGACCAGCACGGAGATATCCGCCAGGACGGTGGGCAGCGGGAGGGGGTTCGGCAGTTGATTGAACACCAGGGTCTGCGAGCCAAACTGGTTGGGATCACTGGGCTGACAGACCTGATTCGTGCTCGGAATGGGACAAACAGACGCCACCACGCCAGGTGCCAGTGCCCGAGTAGGCAGGAAGCTGGCTCCGTTGACCGCCAGCACCCCGGGGTAGTAAATGGTGACGCGGCTGCCCACATCCGCCAGAAACAGGTCGCCATATTGGTCCGCGGTCACGGCGAGGGGATTGGTAGGCGTCGTTATTTGGAGATCGGAGGCGAAATTGTTCACGGGAAGGCTATCGAAGTTCGGATAGTGCACCAGGTGGGCGCCCTGCGTATCGGCGACCCAGATTTCGCCGGTCTGGGGACTGACGTAGATGCCGCGGGGACCGCGCGCCACCCCCTGAAGAATGACCACGGCGTGCGCGTCCGCGCCGGGCTGGGCGCCGGTGGGCCCGAAGATCATTACGCGGCTGGTACCCGTATCGGCCACGTAAAGGCGGCCGTCCGTGTCGCGGGCGATGTGGTGTGGCCCGTTCATGCGGTTGTCTTCCGGAGTCTGGCTGTTCGCCGTGCGAGTGGAATTGAAATCCGGCTGTCCGAATACTTTGGAGGCGGCTTCTCCGCTGGTGTACGCACCGTTGCTGGCCGGGAAGTAGAGCACGCGATTGAAGGCCGCGTCCGATACCAACAAGCCGTTGTTGCCTTCAAAAGCGATCCCGTACGGGTACGCCATCGTCGAACTGGTGGCAACGGCAATTTTACTGGTGAAGTTGCTCTGGCCCAGGACCGTGTCGGCCGCCGGCAGGGCCGTCGGGTTGGCAAACGGCGTCGGGAACCGCAGGACCCGTCCGTTGCCGCTGTCGGCCACCCAGAGGTTGCCCGCTGAATCGACGGCGACTCCGGCGGGCCGGCACAAACTGCTTGCGCTAGGCCGGTCGGGATTGTTATAGGGGTAGTTGCAGTTCGACGCGGTCATATCCGGTTGGCCGATGACGATATCCGCACGTGCCCCGGCTTTGAGCGCCCGAATGTCCTTGAAGCCTAAGACACGATTGTTATAAGGATCTGCCACGTACAAATGCGGCGGGTTCGAAGACTGGTCGATCACCAGGCCCGCGTCGGCCGGGAAGCTGCCGCTGTACGCCGAGAGTTTTGCATCCACCGGGTAGGCGGCGTCCAAAACCGTGGTATTCGTCTGGCCGGTGGGGCTGGCAGGCCGGACGAAATCGAATTCGCGTCCCTCAGTCAGGTTGATGGCGTTACTGGAAAACGAGTCCTGACCCAGGACGCCGGAAGCTCCCGTGAATTGCCCGCCTTGCTGCGGCCAGAGCACCACCCGGTGATTGCCGGAATCGGCCACAAACAAGGACGAACCCACCAGGATCGCGACGGAGGGGAAGGCGAAAGTGGAAGCCGAAGGCACGGGCCGGCCGGCGTTCAGCGACGTCGTGAAGTTGTTGCTGTTCGCCGGAGTCGCTGTAAAATCTCCGAACTGGCCGATGACCGAGGTAGCGGTCGGCGAAGGATTCGTCTGTGTCTCGGTCGGCCACTGGCTGTAGGGCGGGAAGACCAGGATGCGGCTGGCATAAGAATCCACCACCGCCGGGTTGTTGCCGATCATGAAGACGCTCGTAGGAACCCGCAGGACGGTCTGTCCAACAGTGGAGGGAGAGGGCTGCTGCGTGCCAGAGGTCACCAACACCCCCATGACCCGCGCGGCCAACTCGCCGGACTGAACCGGCGCCGGGAAAACCAGCACGCGGCTGAGCGCCGGATCCGCGTCGGTGACAAACAGGTTGCCCGAGGGGTCGAAAGCGATTCCCTGGGGGCGCGAGAAACGGTCCTTGGCGAGCAGACCGGAGCTTCCCGAGGGCGGTGTCACCGCGGAAACGAAATCCAACTGGCCAAGGACGGCGTCGGCGGAGATTCCGTTGTTGCCTGAGGTAAGTTGGGAAGCCGGATAACGCAGCACCCGGCTGTTTCCCGTATCGGCGAACCACAGGTTGCCCTGGCTGTCGAATGCCAGGCTGGAGGCGAAGACTGTGCCGCTAGCTGAGAGCGCGATGGCGGCGGCGTTCGCCGAGGCGCCCTGATTGGCGGAGCCGGAATTGAAATTCGTCTGGCCGATCACTAAATCCGGAAGCAGATTGGAATTGGAAAAGGGCGTGGGAAAACGGAGGATGCGATTATTTCCGCTGTCTACCACGTACAGGTTTCCGGTGCTATCCACCGCCAAACCGGTGGGGCTGCTGAAGCCGACGGGGAAGGTAGTGCCGGGCCCCTGCCGGAACGTGGTGATTTTGTCCGACTGGCCGATCACCAGGTCGGCTGGTTGGCCGCTGCGAAACCCGGTGGCATTCTTCCAGGCCAGGACGCGGTTGTTTCCTGTGTCGCTGACGTACAGGATGGGCGGATTCACGGTTGTGTCGACCGCGATCCCCTGGGGATCGAACAATTCCCTGCCTTCCACCAGGTTGGGGTTGAACGTGGTGAGCGTGAGTTGTGGCTGCCCGACGACGCGCGCGGGGTTTGGATTCAGAAGCGTCTGTGCTCGGACTGTGCCAGCCGTTGCCACCACAAGACAAACCGAAAGCGATAAAAGTTTAATATTCATGGAAATCCAGGGCGGGCGCACGCGGAAGGCGCTCCTCAAAAGAATAGCAGAAGCACATGGGCCAGGGACAAATCTTCCGGTACCATCCCGTGAGATAACGCCCCGCGCTGGAGGGTCTGATACACTGGTGCTTGACCCCCACGATCCTTGCCCCCAAGCTGAAGGTCTGTGCCGTGAGCTATTTAAACACCGTTCCTCTGGTGTGGGGCATGCTGCACGGCTCGCAAAAAGGATTATTCGATCTGACATTCCGCGTGCCTGCCGCGTGTGCCGACCTGGTGGCGGCCGGCCAGGCAGACATCGGCATTATTCCATCGTATGAACTAAGCCGGCACAAGCTCGGAATAGTGTCCGGCCTGGGCATCGCATGCCGCGGCCCGGTGCGCAGCATTCTGTTAGTTTCCAAGACCCCGCCGGAGGCGATTCGGACACTGGCGGCCGACAGTAGTTCGCGCACCTCCGTGGAACTGGCGCGGGTCATTCTCTCGCGGCGGTATGGAGCCGAGCCGAGGATCCACAGACATGCGCCAGATCTGGGAAACATGTTGGGGCACGCCGACGCAGCTCTGATCATCGGAGATCCGGCGTTGCGGCTTACCCCGGAATCCCTGCCATTTCGTGTGTACGACCTGGGGCAGGAATGGATGGAACTCACCGGCCTGCCGATGGTTTTTGCGGTGTGGGCCGGCCCCCATCAGTGCCTCACACCGGCGGTGGCAGAAGCTTTTCGGGAGTCCTGCCGCTGGGGCTTAGAGCACATCGAGGACATCGTGAAGACCGAGGCCGCCCCGCGAGGCTTCCCGTCCGAACTGGTGCGCCGCTATCTGACCGAACACGTTGTCTACGAGCTGGGATTGAGAGAATACGAAGGTCTGGAAACGTATTTGCGGTATGCAGGCGGAGAGGGCCGAAACGCAGGCGACCGAGGCAAAGCCGACCCGAAGGCTGGTTTGACACCCCAGATCCGCCTTTGATTTAATGAAACAAGCGCACTGCTCCTCAGTAGCTCAATGGTAGAGCATTCGGCTGTTAACCGAAGGGTTGTAGGTTCGAGTCCTACCTGAGGAGCCAAACCCCTTTACCTCCAAATAGTTAGCCCAGTTTGTTAACGTCACGGCGATTCGTGTGCCCGCTGTGGGTCGTCGTGTTTTCCCCAACATACGCAGACACTTGCGTGTGGCCCCATTCTCCCGCCGTCGAGACGGAGAACGCCGGTGAGTGTCCCGGTGAGCGCCAGGTCGCGCCCGCGGCGGCGACCTCTCCGTTCTCGGCGGAGAGGGCCGCGCCTTATTTAACACGGGGTGTTGCTCTCGGCCTGTGGGAGGGGTGTGCACAACTTTCGAACTTTTCGCGTATGTTTACATCGGGAGAAGCGGAAGCCGATCCCACCCACCGGACAGCGGAACTACCGCAAGGCGGACTACGCTGTGGGTGCTCAATCCACAGCGAGGTGAACCGTCTTGGCTGTTCCGACCGAAGATCTGCAAGCCATCGCCAGCATCCTGGCCGCCGGCTACCTGCGATGCCGCCGAACCCGGCGCGAAGATCCACTTGATAACGCGGGCACTTCACGCCCTCATGGACACGAGGTTAACGGCCCCGAGAAAGGAGAAGGCCTTGGAAACCACGGTCCGGAAAGAGATTGAAGCCCTCCGCAAGATGACGGTCAGCCAGCTCCGTCAGAAGCACGCCGAGGTGTTCGGCGAGGAGACACGGTCGCATCACAAGCAGCATCTGTTCCGCCGCATAGCCTGGCGGATTCAGGCGTTGGCCGAGGGCGGCCTTTCGGAGCGCGCACGCCGCCGCGCCTTGGAGATCGCCAATGATGCCGACCTGCGAGTGCGCGCTCCCAAGACGGCATTCCAACAGGATGTTGATTTTTCGTTGAACGGCGCGGTCAACCGCCGGTTGGGAGCAGAGTCCGATCCGCGACTTCCGGCCGTCGGAGAGGAAATCGCGCGCGAGTACAAGGGCCGCAGCATCGTGGTGCGGGTCCTGGCGAGCGGCTTCGAATTCGACGGCAAGATCTACAAGTCGCTGAGCGCGATCGCCCGTGAGGTGACCGGCACCAAGTGGAATGGCTACCTCTTCTTTGGTCTGCGCGCCGGTGAAGGTGACGGCAATGAAAAACGGTAACGGCAGGCGTGCCCCAGTGCTGGTGGAACCGAAACTGAGCCAAGCGATTCGATGCGCCGTCTACACGCGGAAGTCCACCGACGAAGGCCTCCAGCAGGATTTCAACTCGCTTGACGCCCAGCGCGAGGCGGGCGAAGCCTTCGTCGCCAGCCAACGCGGGAAGGGATGGCAGTTGGTCCCCGAGCGGTTCGATGACGGCGGCTTCACCGGCGCCAATATGGAGCGCCCGGCGTTGAGACGATTGCTGGCGGCCGTCGAGGCGCGGCAGGTCAACTGCGTCGTCGTCTACAAGGTGGACCGCCTGAGCCGGTCTCTACTGGACTTTGCCAGGATGATGGAGCTGTTCGACCGCTATGGTGCCAGCTTCGCTTCTGTGACGCAGAACTTCAACACCACGGATTCGATGGGCCGCCTGACGCTGAACATCCTCCTCTCGTTTGCCCAATTCGAACGGGAGATCATCTCGGAGCGGACGCGCGACAAGATGTGCGCGGCGCGCCGGAAGGGCAAGTGGATCGGGGGCCACCCCGTCCTTGGATACAATATCGACACGGCGGCCCGCCGCCTCGTCGTGAATCCCCAAGAGGCGCACCAAGTCCGGACCATCTTTGATCTGTATCTCGATCGCGGCGCCATGCTGCCGGTGCTTCAGGATTTGGAGAGCCGCGGTTGGAGGACGAAGCGCTGGACCACCGGATCCGGCCAGTTTCGGGGCGGAAAGCCCTTCACGAAGAGCTTGCTCTACGGCATCCTTACAAACGCCATCTACACCGGCCGCGTGAACCACAAAGGTGTGCTCTACCCCGGCGAGCATGAGGCCATCATCGAACGGACTACGTGGGAGCGCGTCCAAGACATATTGGACCGAAATGGCCGCACGAATGGCGGCGGCGCAAAGAACAAAGATGGCGCCCTCCTCCGCGGGCTGCTCTTCTGTGTGCCGTGCGGGGAGCCGATGTGCCACACGTATTCCGCGAAAGGCGTGAAGCGCTATCGCTATTACGTCTGCTACCGGGCCCAGCAGCGCGGTTGGAAAAACTGCAAAACAAAATCAGTGTCAGCGCCGGCGATCGAGAGCACCGTGTTGGAGGCGGTCCGGCGGCTGGGCACCGATCCCCAATTGGCTGCAGAGGTGGTTCGCCAAGCGCGAGAGCAACTGGCGCAGCGGCGGGAGCAGCGCGCGAAGGACGTCGCCGTCGCGGAAGCCGCACTCCGGCAGTTGAACGCGGAGACGATCGAGGTCGCCGGTGACACCGCCAGGGACCCGACCGCGCGTGTGGACAGGTTGGTGGACCTGCAACGCCAGGTTCAGGAAGCCGAACATCGGCTCACCCAGCTCGCTACGGAGGGCCGGGAGATCGAAGCGGATCATATCGACGAGGCGGACGCATTGCGAGCGCTGACAGAGTTCAATCCAGTTTGGGAAGCCCTCACCACCCGCGAGCAGGTTCGGCTGATTCAGATGCTGGTCGCCAGGGTGGGCTACGACGGGCAGACCGGCAAGGTGACCGTTGATTTCAGGTCCGCCGGCATTAAGGAGCTATGCGAAGGAGCGAGCACAACGAAAGGATGACGATGGCCACCGCAAACAACCCTAGCCCATCACCGCCCGCCAGCGTGGAATTGACGATACCGGGATTCCGGCCGCCGGGCGAATCCTCGCAGGGGGAAGAGGCGTCGCCTCCGGCGCGGCTGCCGCGCGTCGCCCGGCTGATGGCACTCGCGGTCAAATACCAGGAGATGGTGGCGCGTGGCGAGCTGCGGGACTACGCCGATATCGCCCGCCTGGGGTACATTACGCGGGCGCGGGCCACGCAGGTCATGAACTTGGTGAACCTCGCGCCGGATATCCAGGAGCAACTTCTATTCCTGACGCCAGCGGCTGAGATCACGGAACGCGAGCTCCGGGAGATCGCCGGGCTCGTGTATTGGCGGGAACAGCACTGCGCTTGGCGACGCCTCCGGCAACCGCGAGGTTAGGCGAAATGGACTTTGCACCCGTGAGCCGGTTTATAGAACCACTTGATTCTCCAGGTTTTAGCGATTCTATGCACGCATTCTATGCACCTCGGCATAGAGGCTATGCACGCGCGTGCATAGAGCGGAAGCGAAGCGTCAATGGCGGCGATGACCTGCGCTGCTACTAGCCCAGACTCCTTTCGCGCAGGCGGCCGCGAAAAAGGAGACCCACGCCGTTCTAGAACCTCCAGCCAACCTTAATCTTGTCGAGAATGCTGTTGACCAGCCCGAAATTGCTCTCCGGCTTTGTCTTGACCGTAATTCGGACTTCGACCTGAGGGTCCATCCCGGCGAGCGGCTTGGCGAGAGCGTGGATCTGGTCGGCCAGGTCCTGCACTTCCGAGATGCCAAGGATGGCCAGCGACGACGCACGGCGGCCGGCTGGTGTCGGAGTCGGCTGCGGCTCCGGCGGCTTTGGCGCCTCGACGCGAATGGTCAGATCCACATTCCCGTCATGCTGGAGAGATCCAATCGGGCCCCTCCCGCTCGCTCTGTGGATAAATCCCTGGCCCAAGGCTGCATTCAGGCTGTCCAGGAAGAGCTTCGGCGGCCAGGGGCGGCCGCGCTTGGTTTTCAACTCGGCGTAGATCGCGGCCACGGTCGTCTTGGGTTCAGCGTCCTTGGACCAGGCGTCCGGCAAGGCGGCCGGCAGAAGGTCGATTGCGGCAAGCGGCTCTGGGGGCCGGAACAACAGGGCGTCGGCGTCGAGCTGGACTGCGGCCGGCGCCTCCCCAAACACGCTGTCGTTCCCGTACACCAGCCAGAGTTTCCCGTCCTGAATTGCCTTCGTGACGGCCTTCTTCACGATGGCGTAGTCGACCTTCGGAATTGGCCGGGACTCCGGTGGATAGCCTGGGAGGGCTTCCTCGTAGCAGCGGCTGCCGTCGAACCACGAATACAATTCCGAGAGCTTGACTCCGGAGTCGGTCGTCGGCCAGAGGCCTGGCAGTGAGTCGGGAAGAACAGCATTCGAGCTGAGTGCGTTCAAGGTCGCCTGCGCAGGCAACCAAGCCTCCCCTGTCTTCTCCCAGCCGGCAACGTCAATTGCCGAGCGCCAGAACCAGACTTCAGACTGATCCGAGCGCACGCAGCGGACGGCCAGTACGCCGCGCTCCACGGCATCCTCGATGGTGTTTAGAACTGTCTTGGCGCTCAGCAGCTTGGGCAGGCGCGGATCACGGCCGAACTGCTGGTAAAGATCGGCAACCCTGATGTGCGAATCGGATGCAGGCCAGACCGGGTAGAGGGCATTGAGAGGCATGATCGCTTCCGCATCGATCTTTTCCCGGAAAATTCGTAACAGTGGCTCCTGAAGAAGCGTGGCGAACAGCGATTGCGCACCCATCGTGATCTTCTTGGCCTGGATGGAGCCATCCTTATCCAGGTAGGTCACCAGCTCATAAGCGTTTTTCACCGCCGTCTGGGCTGCCTTAAGGGTCGCGCGCTTGTTATCACGAACGGTCTTCTGCTGAGAACTCTCGAGTTTTGCGAACTTATCCGAATTCTCGATGGCCTCCCAGCCCAGCCATTCGGCTACCTGCTGCTCTGCCTGATGAAGTCCCGTGGCGCTCGGGATGGCTATCAGGACGACGTTCTGGTAGGTCCGGATATCCGACGGCGACGAGTGCGTGCGGATGTAATCCTCCACCTTTTTCGGCGGCGGATCGCCCACCACGCCAGAGTAATCGGCGCCGAGCACGACAATACGGAACTGTCCGTCATCCTCAACGTCGCTGGGCGAGTCAGGCAGTTTGTGCGGCTTCACTCCTTCATCGACGAGACCTTCGTATAGAGGTGGACATTTGTCTTTCGCGATCTCGTCGAACTTGCTCTTGGCATGCTTCAACTCGCGCTTTTTATACGTGTCGTGCAGCTGGTTGAGATTGGGAGTCGGCCCTAGTCGCCAGAACTTGGGGACGCCGGTGCCGGCTTCCGTCGCGTCGCACTCCTCCAGGAACCACGAAGCCTTCGACCAAGCGATCAACCCATTGTTGAGCACAGGCGGCAGTTCGCAGGTGGGGGCCAGCAGCCACCGGAGATCTGAAAGGTCGGCCTGATCGCCGATCGGCTGCGAAAAGACGAACGCTGCTACGCAGGCAGCTTCGATCTCACGGCCGGTGAGTGTAGCAGCTTCGGTCTTCTGTGCTTCGAGAGCCCTCGGTAGCTCAGTCTTCAGGTTGGACGGCCACTGCGGATTGCGCACTCGATCAGAGTCTTTGGCCGCCTCCGCGAGCTTGAGAAGCGCCTCGCTCAGACCATCCTTACCAGCGACTTCAAGGAATACCTGCGGGCCGATTACGGGAGATTCGTCCCAATTCTCGGCATCGCGGAGAGCCATGGCGAATGTTTGCAGCACGCCCCGCGTCCGCTGGAACTGGTCGAGATCGGTCCATTTCCCGAAGAAGCGGTCCAGCAGATCCGGGTGGAACGGGTACGCCATCTTCAAACGTTCCAGCGAATCCGGCAGCTTTGCGCGCACACCGTCCACGGCTTTCATGCGCGGCCAGAAGGCTGCGATGTGTTTCTCGCGGTCGGCGGGGTTCTCCGGGAACTTCTCGAACAGGCGCTGCCTCAGGAGTTCCGCCAGATCGTCTTTCTCCACGGGTGACTGGAGCGAAGCCTGCCGGTTCAACCCGTTGTTGCAGGCGCTCAAGATCGCTTTTCCGACATCATCGTTTTTCTGTGGTTCGGTGGCGAGTAGGGACACCACAAGGCAAGACCGGGAGGAGGCTTCCACGGCTTGCGACAGCCGCTGGAAGAAGTTCTTGAAGCGGTCGTACCAGAAGGGCCCGCGATCTTGCCGCTGGCCTGTAGGATCCGGCGAGGCGGCGTCGTGCGCCCACATCAGGAATTCATCAATCAAGATGAGAGCGCCGGTGCCAGCCGCTTCCACCTCGCTCAACACTTGGGCCCACAGCGTGTCCGCTGGCGGGGTATCGAAGTCCGGCTGGCTTTCATCGCGGGCCAAGATCTCGATCCCTCGCTGGCCGAGCAACTGCCATGCGATCAGATTCCAGGGCATTCGGAAGCTGCGCTTCTCGCCGGATGGCGATTTCACCTGGCATCCCTTTACCCAGTCCACCTTGTCGAACGAAACGGCGGCTACCCGCGCCTGCGGCGGATCGGATAGCTGAGCCTCATTGAGGATAGTGCCCACGGCGGTTGAGCCTCTGGGCAGATCGGAGCCGAGCGTTGTCAGGTAATGCAGCGTTGTTTCGGTGTGCGTCTTGCCGCCGCCAAAGGTCTGGGCAATGTTGATGATAGATTCGCCTCCGGGCAACCCGGCGAGCCGGCGCAGCACCACCTTACAGAATTGGCGCAGATTTTGCGTAGCGTATGTCGCGCTGAAGAACTGCACAGGATCGCAGTAGAACGGTTTCTGTCCTGGCCATCCATTCACTACCTTGTAGAGATCCACGGCGAAATCGCTGGCCGTCAACTTGCGTTCCCGGATTTCCGGCCGGAGTTTGCAGGTATCCTTCCACGGCTGAATCACGAATTGCTTGCTCGTCTTTGTCGTCATTGCATTCCTCCGGTCCTACGAAACCGGCACGTGGCCCAAATCCTCGATCGACTCGAACAAAGATACCTCCTTGGCCTCATTCGCGACGATCACAACCTTGCGGTTCATCTTGAGCTGGGTGGCCAGCGCCTCCACGATTCGCCGTTCGGCTTCCTGGCCGTCCCGCAACGCCAGCTCACGTACGGCTTGAAGAAGGGGCTTGAACGCGCGCTCGTTGGCAAGCCCCCAGGAGTCGAATAGCTGCTGAACCTCCATGGTCCTGTTCTGCTGGAACAGGTACATAAGGCGGTGCAGCTTGTCGATTAACGGCGCAGGGTGGCCGGCCTTGCCTTCGCCTAGGCCGTCGGCCCCGGCGCGCTCCTCCCACTTGATCAGGCGATACTCGCTGCCTTTGCCCTCGGCGGCGGTTTCCTGGCCGTCATCTAGGTCCTCCTCTTCCTCCTTTCGTGGCCGGCCCTTCTTCTTCCCACCCTGGGCGAGGATGTTCCAGACGACCTTCAGCTCCGTTTCGTTCTTGCCACAGGCATTCGCATACAGGATGCATGCGCCTGCGGGAGCTGGGTCCAGACGGAAGTACGCCCGGTGGAGGAGGTAGTACTGGGTGACGGGATCGATTTCGAGGCTCTCACCTCTTCCCTGCGTCTCCTTCTGAAGGTCATGGAAGCCGGGCAATTCACCGAGGCTGAATTGCAGTACGAGTTTCCGAACCTCATGCAGGAACTGGCTAACGGTCATCATTCCGCCGCCTGTCTTCTTCACAAACAGGTGAGCGCTGTAAGCTTCAAGCGCTGGGCCGAGAGCCGCCCAAATGAAATCAGGGCCCTGAATCCCAAGATCGAAGTAGTACTGAAGGATGTTGCGCCCACCCAGCGTATCCCGTGAGTCAAAGAGAATCTGCCGCATCCGATCGAGTACGGCCTCCTCCCATCCGGCAGAAGCGGTCTTGGGGCGTTTGCGGCAAACCAGCCACACCGACGTAGAGAGCGCAGCCGAACTCATTCCTCTTGTCCGATTCGGCATCTCGGTTTGGATGGGCCAGCTTGCACTCACCGTCGCGCCTGATCGGATCAACGCCGATATAAGTGTCTCCCATGCCTCGACGTCCTTGTTGGCAAAAACCACCACAAACCTGCCGCCATCCTCCAATAGGTCCAGGCATTGCAGAAATGCCTTTGCCATTCCTTCTTCATAGTTTTGCTTGGATTTCCCCGCATCTCCGCCGAATCGGGAGGCGTCATCGACCAACTCTCCATCGTTAGTGGTGTGATTCCACTTCGGACCGAGTTCATTACTGAAGTGCGCGTCCACAGCCGGCAGCAAGCCGGCGTATAGCCTTCGAAGCCATATGTAGAAATAGTCCATCAAATCGGAATACGGGATTGCGCCGTAGTAGGGTGGGTCGGTAATTATGTTTGCGAATTTCGACCCATTCATGTGCAAAGCCGAGACATTCGAAATGACTGGAGTGGGTTGACCTTGTGCCGCCTTCAAGGCGTGGCTAATGTAGTGCTGCACCCAGGTCAGCGCGCCGGAGTAGTCTCCAGTACAGCCGGAAAAAGGATTCAACTCACAGAAGTCCCACTTCATAGGCAACGCGAATCGATGAAACGTGTGCGTTATGTATTCGCCCCGTGGGTCCCAATTGCATTGCTGGCTGTTGTAGTCGATAAGCCGATCAAGGGTGCACCCCAAAAAGGCTCCGACAGCTTCCGCCAACGACTCATCAGACCCCTTGATTAGCTCCATCGCCGCGCGACTGTGTTTGAGGAACTCCTTCGCGGTCAGCAGTTGCCGAGAGGTGAGGAGATCTCCCCACTTTTTGAATCCATAAAGTACTACACGGATGCCCAATGCTCCTTCGGCAGGCAGCGCCTCGTTCGGTAAGCCATAAGGGGTCTCTCCGTCGGGGTCCGTCGGGAGATCAACTTTGGCAGCCGCTACTTCCCCGCTATTAGGAAGGCGATAACGCTTAAACGTACGTTTCCCGTTTGGCTGGAGCGCTTCCGTCACTACTCCTACAAGTTGGCAGCCGAGCAGACCCTGTTTCCCCTGTCGCTTGAGATCGTCCATTGTTAGGGCAATTGTTCGGGGACGGCCGCTGATCGGACTCCATACCCCGGCTCGGTTCATGGACCCATCATTCAGAAAATCTATGAAGTTCTCCTCGCGCACGCCCCACTTCTCAAGGTGCGGATACTCTCTAGTGACACGCGACGGATTGGAGATATCCTCTTCCCGTAAAAAGGCGAAGTCGACCCTGTCACCATTTGGAATAGGCAGAAGCGCGGCGCGACGCCCCCGCTTTCGGGTGAGCCAGAAAGTCTTCAAGAGGGGGATCCGGCCCCCGGTAACGACATCGCGTGCTGTCCTCGACCACAGGTACACAACCGTGGGCTCATCCTCTACTACCGGGAAGTACCTCGCCAAGTCCGCGCGCGCACGCTCAAGCACCCAAAGCCCCCACGCCCGCACGTGCCAAGCAAGGTCCGCTGGCGGCAGTTCCGTGAGCTTCAACTGTTGTGGATCGGAGAAATGTGTCTTCTGTCCCCGCTTCCGCTTCTTCACTTTGCCAGCAAGGAAGTCCTCGATGAAATCTGGCCAATCACGCACGAAGTCGGGGAGCGGCCAGCGCTTGCCGCTGAACTTATGGGGGTATTCGAGGGTGGCTCTGAGGATCAGCCAGGCAACCGGGTTGATATCGGAAGCGGTAACCGAGCATCCCAAACGCATGGCCTCGAGTGGGATTGCGCCTCCACCGGCAAACGGGTCGAGCACCGAAGGCAACCGACCGTTGTAGAATTGTTTGATCTCTTCCCGCAGTTCAGAAAGGGCCGCTTCGTCTTCCTGCCCCCAGGCGAGCACACCGCTTTCGACAACCTCCTTGTCCTCGATCACGGTGTTGCCCTCATCATCCACGTCCTCGACGGGCTTCGTCACGATCTTCCCGCCGATCTTGTCGAGTAATGCCTTCCGCTTCTCCGGATCTCCAGGATCGGGCAGCAACGTTGCGAGCAGAGCGGCCCGGCACGCGGCCAGCGGCCGTCGCGCCGGCCAGATATGCAGCGTCGAGATATGCCCGTGGCGAACATTCTTCTCGTGGACACTCGCCACGGACGCCTGCTTTAACGGGAATGCAACTTCAATGAGGCGGGGTTGGTCAGTCATGTTCTTTCATTCCTTCGCGGCACATTGTTCGCACCGTGTTCCAATCCAAGTGGCGCCGGTCAATCCGGCAGATCGAAATCGATCCGTGCGTTTGACGATCTCGGCCCGTGAAATACTCGCCATCGAGTGTTCTGCCATCGGCTGCCCACCGCAGCATTGCTACTCCGCGGTGCCCGTGCATCGACTGAAGGGCCGGAAAGCTCGGATCATTCGCATACTCGTACATCAGGCCCTGGCTTGATCCGGGCTGCACGTTGATAGCAGCCATGCGGGAGACAGAGCGCGATGTCTCGTTTTCAAACTCGATCAGGATCTCCGTGGCGGTCTGGTGGATACGGATACAGCCTTCTGTTCGGGTCCCCCCATCGTGGCAGGACTGGAGGCGAACGCGCCAGGTGCCGCCAAGGTCCGGCAACTGCGATAAGCGAATGCGCAGAAGTTGTTGCCTCCAAAGAATGCGGTCGTACAAACTCCAAAAGGCGCCGTAGAACAGCAGAATCGACGGATTTTCGATCCACCAGGGCCACGCGAGGTTGAACGCCGCGAGTAACCGTGAGCACACATAGGTCAGTGCGATCGAGGCACCAGCAAGCACCAGCGGTGCCCACCGCCGATCCGCGGAATCGGTTGAGTATGCGTGCATCGCCTAATTCCCCAAGAGCATGTCGGCCAGCGCAATGAGGAACTGCTGGCAGTTCGTGACGTTCCACTGTTCGGGCCGATCACCGAACAGAACCATCTGGCCGTTGGCACATGTCGTTCGACTAAGGTCGAGCTGCAAAAGCGCTGATGTTACGCTGAGGATGGTCGATTGAAAGCTTGTGCCAAAGCAGACATCCGGGGAATTGAAGATAAGGTTTTCGACGAAGTAGGAAGGTGCGCAATCTTCTCCAATCTTGCGGCCCTCCACTAGACGGGACCTCATGTTCTTGAACACCCTCACGGTGGGCTTGAACCAGCTCGAGGTGGCTTTGTTCTTGCTGGTGCATGCTTCGGAATGAAGTTTCGGGTAATTCACGATTAGGTTGCCATCGCGCCGCCGGAAGGCTACGCCTTCCACGTACTCTTGACTGGTGAGGCTCCAGAAGTGGCGGTAGTTGCGGTATTGAAGGCAGACGATGACATCCGCCCCAAGCCGACCAGATGCAGGCTTCACCTTCAAGGAGTTCTGGCCTTCGGAGACAAGGTTGGCCCCGTAATGACTTCGCAGTCCGGCCAACACGTCGTTCCGAAACTCACCGAATCCGTAGGAGGCGTCACTGAAGGCCTGCTGATACAGCATCGCTTCAAGTGGGCCCAGCTTGGAAATATCGCGCCAGAACGCATCCTCCAGCATCACCACCACGTCGACGTCGCTATCCGCGCGGATGTTCGTGTCGTTTCCGTAGGACCCTTGCAGGAAAACGCTATACCCACGCCCGGTCAATCGAGCGCTCTGGTCGAGTGCATACTTCACAGATGCATAGGTCTTCTTCGAACTGTCGACGGCACCCTGGTGGGACCACGTCGCAAGTTGCTGTTCTGACAGTGCTAACGTTGGAGCTGGAACTGGGAAATGGGTCATTCTGGTTCTGCCTCCCGGATGATTTCTCCGATGTTGATGGAGAACGATTGTCGCGTCCTGAAAGCCAGGCGGATCGGATCACGAACGCGGAACAATTTCGGATCGGTGGCGCAATCGGCGACAACGTACAACCAGTACTTATCGCGCACATTGGCCGCCGTGGGCCATTCGTTCTCTGTTAATTGGACAGGCCCCCGACCAGCGCGGCCCTTCACCTCGATGACTACCTTCTCGCCACTGGCGCGGTGGCTCTCGAGGTCGTAGCCGCGCGCGAGGTTCGGCGCCGAGACATCGAACACCCGAGCCTGGTAGCGATCCACCTCGAAATTCCGGGCGATGCGCATGGCAACGGCCTCGATATCCTTGTCGTAGGCCTCGCGCGCTTCGGGGGTCGGGTCAGGTACAACCAGAGCGAGGGCGACGCGTTCCAGTTTGGCAATATCGATGAGATCGGGTCGCCGCTGCTCGTACAGCAGAGTTCGGGCCTTCTCAGCTTCCATTTGCTCCTGCTGCCGCTTGACCTCGTCCAGTTGCGGGGCGAGATCCTCCTCGCCCAGGCGGATGCGGCGCGCAAGATCGCTCCGCTTCTCAGCAAGGGCTGCCATCTGAAAGTCGAAGCCGCGGAGCAGATCATCCACTTGCGCTTCGGTTTGCGCCCGCAATGCCGACCGAAGTTGCTGGAGATGGGTGGTTTCGGCAACCATCCGCGCGTAGGAGTCTGCACGTGAGGCGTTATCTTCGGGGTTCAGGAGCAGAGTGCCGGCTTTCCAGAGCAACGCCTTGGGCGCCGGCTGAAGAGCCAGCAGGTAGTTCGACGCAACGGAAGAGAACTCGCCAACCGCGTCCCATCGGATGCCTATCAACCGGCGGTCAAATAGCGCCCTGCGGCCGTCACGGTCCTCGGAAAGCGCACCCTCGCCGAGCTGGCAGGAGTACACGGCGAACAGATAGGGCCGCTCTGCCGCCGGATCGCAAAAAACGGCGCCACGCTGCACATCACCGTGGAACTTCCGGATGACCTGCTCGCAGAGCGTGTCAAAGAGGAGATCGCCGGGCCGGAGGAAGCAGATCCGGCTGGCGTCTACACCGGGCAATACGGAGTCGCGGCGGACGGTAATGAACTCCGGTAGCCCATCAGGGAAGCGAGACGAGAGATTGCGGAGCCACGTTCCCTCTGGCCCTTCGGGGGCAAATCGGGCACCCGCGACCAAATCGCCCTGGATCTGGATACCAAACCGCGGAGCCGCCTTTTCTACGAAGTTCTGAACGAAGGCCGGAAGCAGGCGGTTAAAGCGTTCGACCTCGATTTCAGAGTTTAGTTGGCCGAGCCGGCGGGCCACATCTCCATAGGTGGACGCGCTCTTGCGCTGCTCTTCAACGGCGGCTCGTAAGCGCTGGGTTGCGAGCAGCGTGTCCAATTTCCGCTGGGCGCTGTAAGGCGGGTGCTCGAATAGCGCTTCGCGCATCAAGTCGCGCAGTGAGACTTCCTGAAGCTGCTGGCCTACAACGTCGAAGACTTTGTCGCTGCAAAGATCCTTCCGGGCTTCTTCCAGTTTATCCAGCAACGTCGCCAGCACGTCACCCTCACGCGTCCCTTCTGCGACCATGCTGAAAATCCGGACCTCAGAATGGCGTTGTCCAAACCGGTGAAGCCGGCCCATCCGCTGCTCCAGCCGGGCGGGGTTCCAGGGGATATCGAAGTTCACCATCACCCAGGCGAACTGGAGATTAATGCCCTCGCCAGCTGCGTCGGTCGCCAGCATGAAGCGCGCCGTGGGTCCCTCGGGATCTTTGATGCCGAGTTCGCGTCGTGTGTCCGGCGGCATAAAGAGGACCCGCTGATATTCCCGCTCCTCAACGTCCATGCCGCCATGGATGTAAGCGATCTGCCCCGTGTAGCCGAGCGCCTCAAATCGTTGCTTCAGATATTCAAGTGTGTCGCGGTGTTCGGTGAAGATGAGTAGCTGGTGATGGCGGAACTCCGCCGACTCCACAAGTTCCCGCAGCTTCAGAAATTTCGTTTCCTGTTGGAGGTCGCGCACCTGATCGCCGAGCGCAATAACGCGGTCAATGTATTCGAGTTCTTTCCGGATCTGGGCCGAGGTGGACGGGCGTACAAGCCCGAGCGCCTGGCTTTCAACATTCTCTTCAGCCTCGGCGGCGCCCCCCTCGACATCGTATTCGTCAGCGGTGCTGGTATCGAGGTAAGCGGCGATGCGGTCGAGGGACACGGACTCTGAATGCGGAGCGCCTTCCAGCACCTTCTCCCGCCGGCGCTTCAGCGATTCGATCATGGCGTAGGTGGAGCTTGCGAGGCGGCGCTGGAGAACGGCAACCACCATGGCGGCCGCATTCTTGTTCGCCGTGCGGTTGTTCTCGTAACTCCACTGCAAGTAGTCTGTGGCCGCGTCGTAGAACCGCTGCTCGGCCGAGGAGAGGCGAAAGCTGATTGTCTGGCAAAGGCGAGGCTTGTAGATTGGCTGGCCATGGTAGTCGACCATCTCCTCCTTAAGCCGGCGGATGAAGTATCTCGGGCGGTTGTCCTCCGCGTGAGAATCCCAAGCATCGAACGTCGAAAAGATCTGGGGGGCAAGCAATCTCCACAGCGCGTAATACGGGAAGCGCTTCCCCATGTGGGGGGTAGCCGTCAGCAGAAGCAAATGGGTAGCGCGCTGGCTCAGGCCCTCGGCAAGACGATAGCGGCGCGTTCTGCTGTCGGGCCGGTTCGGGTCCGCCCAGGAGAGTTTGTGGGCCTCATCGAAGACGGCCAAGTCAAACGAGGCGGTCGTGCTAGCGAGGAGGCGCTCCCTGACTGACTGTGTGGCGGCAGTATCAATGCTGATGATGAATAGGTTCGCGGCGGGGTCTGTCAGCGGATCGCCCTTGCTGAAATCCGCACTGCGAAGGACGACGAACTCGAGATCAAAGAAGTGCCGCAGCTCTCGCCGCCAATTCCAGGTCAGGCCGGCGGGCGCGCAGATGATCGCCCGGCGCAGCCGTCCACGGTTGATCATCTCCCGGATGTACAAGCCGGTCATGATGGTCTTGCCGGCACCCGCGTCATCCGCCAGGAGAAACCGGAGTGGGTTCTGCGGCACCATGTGCTCGTAAACGGCGATTCTCTGGTGGGGCAGGGGTACGATACGGGATAGCTCGAGCGCGAACGCCTTATTGAAAAGGTGGCCATTCTGAAGGCGGTGGGCGTCGACCACCAACTTCAGCGCATGGGCGTCACCTTCGAAGTCCAGGCGGACGGGAAGGGGGTGAAACAGATCCGGCTCGGGGCTTTGGGATTCGGCTTCACGGACGAGGATCTTCATACGTTCAATTCGGTCCTTCTGCGGCTTGGCCTTGCCGTTCTCCCACCGGTTCACGGTGGCGAACGATACCCCGAGGGCAGCCGCGAATGCCTGCTGAGACATCCCCAAGCTCGTCCGAACCGACTTGATCTGTTCTGATGTCATGAAAAAGTCTTCTCCTATATATCTCACATGTTATAAGCGAGCGTCAATAGGGGATTTTACTACACTGCGGACGGCCGGTCACAGTGTGGTTTCATCGGGCTGAGATGCGTGTGCAAGCCGCTGAAAATGCGGGGAATCGCTGGCGGAAACCGCACTCCGGAATGGCAACTGTCCGGCACATTAGCATTAGCCGGTTAGGAATCACGCCGTCGGATCGGCGGCGATTGTTCTTGCTTCGCAATCGCTCGTTGTGACGGTCAGGAACGGAAAGGGGGTTTCGGCGCCCTTCGCCACGCCGCCGGGCATCTCGTCCCAGGTGCGACCATCCAACATTCGGCCTGCCCGGCTCTTTATCGGACCACCCCACTGCTTGAAGAAAAACGGCACGCTCGCGCAAATGCACTGTTCGCGGATCTCCCGCACCCAGTCCGGATTAGTCGGTCTGGCACCAGGTCCGGATTCGCCGCCAACGATCACCCAATCGACACCTCGTAGATTCAACTTTGGGAGCGGTCCGAGGAGGGGTTCCAGCGAGAGAAACTTGACACAGGCGCCGGTTCGCCGGAGGTCATCTGCCCGGTACAGGTAATCCGCGTTCTCGATGCTCACACCCATCCAGATATGCGGCTCCCACCGGAGCAGCGGGGCGAGGTCGCGTAAACGCTCGGAGCGTTTGGTCAACACCTGGTATTGGTGCCAGTCTGCGCGTCGCATCACATCGAACACGCTGGCGATGTAGCTGGCGGGCACGTCTTTGTGGAAGAGATCGCTCATAGAGTTGACAAAAACCTGCGATGGCTGCCGCCATTTGAGTGGTAGCTCCAGCATGTGCGGCTGGAGCGTTACTTCGAAGCCGTTGGCGTAGTTTCTCTGCCCCATCGCCTTGAGCCGCTTCGCCATCCGCTCGGCATAGCAGTGCTTGCAGCCTGGGCTGATCTTGGTGCAGCCGGTCACCGGATTCCAGGTCGCGTCGGTCCACTCAATGCTGGATTTTGCCACTCTCACCTCCTCTGCGCGGAAAAGTTACGCTGACGTTGTCCCCAAAGGTGTTCTTGGGCCGTTTGGCCGGCTCGCAGCGGATAATGCCTTTGGCCTCCATCTGCTTTAGCACGTCTTTGTAATTCTTCTTGATGAAACGGCGACCCACGTGGTGCCGTTCGTAGATCGCCTTCATAGGGAGCGTGCGGCCCGCGAATTGCGCGAGCAACATGTCCTCGAGGTCGTCCAGCGGCCGATTGAGTTCGAACAGCAGCGGGAAACGTTGGTCGGCGGGGCTGTACTGAAAGCTGGGGACGCCCTGCTCATGAAGCGAACTCTCGCCGGCCATAATCTCTTTCATGATGCCGTAGCCCAGCGGGTGCTTGCTGACGAAGATCAGATGGTGACTGGTGCGCGTCCCCGCCTCGCTTTTGAAGGTGAACGGCAGGACGAAGCGGCCCCGCTTCGCGCCGAGCGCTTCGCACAGTTCCTCGACAATGTAGTTCTCACGATCCTGCGGAGAAAGGCCTTCCAGCTTGACCTGCATCGCCTCGGCGCGCTCCTCACCAAAGAGCGCGGCCATGTGCTCCTGGACCATGGGATTGCTCAAGCCCATATTGATGCGGTTGTAATTGAAGAAGAAAATACAGTCGCAGCCCCAATCCTTGAGCACGGAGTTCACGAGCTGAAGCGAGAGTCCCTTGTAGCCCCAGGGATCGACGAAAAACAGTGTCGGCACCAAATGGATCGAGGAAAAGAGCTTTACCATTTCCTCCCCGACATCGTTGTTCAGGATGATCGGACGGTTCTTTAGCTTGTCGATTTCGGGGAGCTGTTCGATGGCGGCCTGGAGGTCGTGGGCGTTGTTGTCATCCCTGTCGTTGAAAATCGTGACGAGCATCTGGCTCATTTCAGGATCTTCAATCGCCTTTTCGAGAATGAGGAGGGGCGTCGACTTCGTGCCGTCCTTGTAGCGGCCGGGCCCGGCGAACAAATCGAGGTATGCGATCTTGGGGTCGGTGCGCGTCCGAACCTGGGGCATAATCACCTTGGCCCAGCTCCAGAAATACTTGGAAACAATGGCGGTCTTCACCGCCGACTGTTCCCTGGATTCCTCGAAAAAGCTGTCGGTGGCCATTCGTCATCTCTCGCGGCGCATGGGAGGCCGGGCTAGTCGGCGTCAATTCCCCCAAGCCCTTGATTGTACAAACATTCGTCCAACTACACCTCCAGCCATACCGCGTGCCTGCTCTCGATCAAGTCCTATTCTATGGCGAATAAAAAGCGAAAGCAAGCCTCCAGTGGCTGTCCTTGGCTGTCTGGTCCCGCATGGCCAGAAATCCACAGATCGTCGCCGAAATCCACAGGCCCAAGGCTGGCAAGAATTTGATTTCCCACGGATTCAGGCACTTGCGTTGTGTCAATCCTGTTCGCCTGATCTTCGCCAGGTATAATCAAAGCGTAATATACTTCATAGCACTCGGTTGAGGATGCTTCGATCCCATTTTGATTGCCCAAACTGGCTCATGAATTTCGCAAAGGATTCAAATTATGGCGCAAAGACCGAATTTGAAAAGCTTCGCCCGCCCGGACATTCTGAAAAAGATGGACGTGGCGAACCTGGTCGAGCTGCTCACGCTGTACCGGGACTATTTTGAGGCGCGGGGTTGTCCGCTGCCACCCGTAGAAGGAGGGGAGCCAGACTACCGGAAGCTCTCCCTGGTTTTGCTCAGTAGCGACGAGGAGACGCCGGCCGAACTCATCGAAGCCCTTTACGTGATCGCCGATCTGGGCATCGAGGAGCGGTTCGACGATCTGCTCGAAATTGCCGTCCTAAATGGGATCGATACCGGCGACGCCGGGATCACCCCGATCGATCTCGCCTTGCGGCTTTGGCTCAAGGTGCCCCAAGCCCTGGAGCGCCTCGTCCGCGATGAACTCTTCCAGAAGAGGCTGAAGTTCGAGCACTTCCTCGCCCAAGCTGATGTAACCGTCATTCCTGTCCGCGACCTCCCTGTCGATGTCTCGGCGCTGGAGGCCGAGCTGGACTCCTGGTATCAGGAACACGGGCGCGGGCCGGGCTGCACCATCAGCCGCGCCGATTCGGAAACCGAGGCGCGATTCCTGATCGAGCACGGCCGACCCTGCAAGCGCGAGCGCAATCGCAAGGGTCGGGAATCGTCGCTCCTGTACTACAGGCCGGAGAAGATTGACATCGTGGTCTACGACGAAGCCGCTAACGAGTTTCGCGTGCACGCCGATGGCATTCGCGAGATGCGGATGTATTTGAGAGCTTTCGGGAAACACCTCTTCGGGCGCGAGGACCAGTTCACCTACCGCGAAAAGTACACACTTGAGCCGCTGAAGCTGCGCGGGCGCGACGCCCTCAACTGCCACGCCATCGAAGGGCTGGAAGTGATCCGCCTCCGCGAGATTCAGTATGCCTGGGATGGAGCATTCAAAGAAGTCGAGGTGCACCGCGCCTCCGATCTGTTCCTGGCGTTCGCCTTGCGCAACGTGGCGATTCCCCAGGAGGCCTTCGTCCGCAAGGCAGTGTTCGATGTGAAGCTGACCGGCATCAAGAAGCCCGAAAAGGTGACCATAACGCTACCGAGCACAGCAACCCTGGGCCACGGCCCGGCGGCGGCGCTTATCGAACAGTTGCTCCGGGAGCAGGGCTTCATTTTGTTGGGCGTGAGGGCCGACGATGAAGAAGCTGAGCCGGTTATGGCGGGCGTTTGAACGCGCCCCCGGCCTGGCGGCCATTCCCGCCCAATGGCAGCAGTACTGCGGCCCCGATTACTCCGTTATCCAGCCGTTCCTTAGGCCTACGGATATGGTGGGGGCCGCTTATCCCTGCCGGGACTGCCCTGCCAGGAACTGTGCACGGGACATCGATTACGGTAACGGCGAGATTCTGGCCGTGTGCCACAATTCCTGGCACCGCCGGCCCGATATACCTTTGACGACTGCCGATATCATCCTGCACCGGGTGGATCTCCCAACGTTTACCCAGACCGTGGCGCGCCCGCTTGGAATCCGGTGGCAGCCACCAGTGGCGCGCGGTCACGGTGCCTGGGGAGTTGGACTGGCCGCCAATGAATACGGGATCGAACGGGCCGTGGTTCTGCTGGTGCATACGGAGCAGGATCGGTTCCGCTGCGCCCTGAACCGCCTCCTGGCGGATTCCGTCGAGAAGTTCGTGCTGTTATCTCCCACGGATCGCCACAAGAATCTCGAAGTCCATGAAATGCTGCTCCGGCGCGAGATCCCGATGCACACCCTGGACGGGTGCCTTGGCTTGAATGAAGACGGGCGCTTTGCCGCTCTGCAGCCCGGCGGCTTCCCGCTGGCCGCGGCCGAGCCCCCGGTGGAGCCCACGCCGATTGCGGAACGGCCGGAAAAAGTTGCTGCCTTCCTTGCGAAGCATCGACTGACCATAAAGGACGTCCTGGTCGCCCTCAATCTGGATCGCCGGGACTTCAATCGTTGGCGCAACGGAAAACTGCCGGATTCGTCCTCGAAATCGAAGCGAATCGAGGCGTACCTTCACACCGGCCCGCTGCCGGCGAAAACGACGCGCTGATCGTCACCCCCATTTTCACCCCCATCGCCCTCATTGATTCACCCTCATATGCCTGGCCGATTATTGCCTTGTACCAACCGCGTTGAATGCGGGAGGGAAAGGCAAAATGAGCGATCAATCACTGGAAACGCTACTTGACGAGAAGGAACTTTCGCGCCTGCTGCGAATCTCCATCGGGACTCTGCGGTTCTGGCGCACGATCGGGCGCGGCCCCCGCTACCGCAAGGTCGGCCAGCTTGTGCGCTACGCGCCCTCCGATGTCCAGGAGTGGCTGAGCCGGCGGCCATCCGGCGGTGAGGCGCAGGCGGAGGTGGCGCGATGACGCGCGGCCGGCCAGTCAGCACCAAGGATCTGCTGCCGTCGGAACGCAGCCTGCTCGAAATGATCCAGACCTTGGGATTTGGGCAAATCGAGTTACTTCGGATCAGGGCCGGCGAGCCGGTGCTCGATCCCATGCCCACCACCGTGCACGCGCTGAAGTTCGGCGTTGACCGCGATTCCAGCGTGTCAGCCAGTTCCGATTTCGACTTGAAGCGTGAAGCCGCCGACCTGATCGAGTACACCCGCGATGTTGACGAGGGTGAGATCCGGACCCTGGTGGTGAGGCACGGCCTTCCGTTCTCCATGGAAATTGAGCTGGCCGGGCGCGCGGGAGGCGGCCGTGGCTAGCGTCTCGTTCGAGCAGGCCTTTCCCGTGGCCCGCGACTTGGCCCAGCGGAAGGCGGTCCGCATCATTGGCCGAGGCGGCCTCACCCGTGACGACCACGAGGACGTCGCCAGCCAACTGGTCGCCACCTTCTACGCGCGTTTCGAGCGGTTCGACGGGAATCGCGCTTCCATCCAGACCTTCGCATCGCGGTTGATGGACAAGGAGCTTAATTCGATCCTCCGCCATCGCCTGGCGAGCTGCCGACGGCGCACGGAGGACGAAGAGTCCCTGCCCGATTCCTGCGACGTGCCGGATGCGGGTTCCGCAGGCGCCCCGAACGCCGTTGACCGGCACCACTTTTGGATCGATGTCGAACGCGCACTGGCACCCCTCCCGGCGGTGCTGCGGCAGACGGCGCTGGCGCTTTGCTCCTACACGCCCAGCGAGCTGAGCCGCTTGCCGGGGCAGACACACACGGTGATCTATCGCAGGATTCGCCGGCTCCGCCGCGCATTGCTCGCCGCCGGTATCGGCCCGGAATACTTCGTGCCCGCGGGAGGTGCCCGGTGACCGCGTCTCCGATGGTTTCCACGTACTCCATGTGGGCGCTCTTCCGGAACTGCCGGAAGGCGGTGGACTGGCGCTACCTCCAGCAGCTCGTGCCCCTCCAGCGGGATCGCAACCTGCACTTCGGCTCGATTATCCATGAATGCCTTCAGGCGTGGCACCAGCGCCGTGACCTCGACGAAGTACTGGCGATCGCCAGCCACCTCTGTGCCAACCGGCTCCAGGATGAGAACCAGCGCCGCGATTGGCATCTCGCCACCGCCATGATGCGGGCGTACGCCGCCCGATACGCCATGGACGATTTCGAAGTCATCGCGCTGGAGAAGAACTTTGAAGCTCCCATCGTGAATCCCGCCACCGGAGCAGCGTCGCGCAGTTTCGTGCTCGCCGGCAAGGTGGATGGCATCGTCCGCATCGGCGGCGAGCACTTCATCCTGGAGCACAAGACGGCCGGGCAGGTTGACGGCGATTACCTGGAAAAGCTCTGGACCGACTTCCAGATCACCATCTACGCCCATTACATCGAGCAGACCATGGGCATCCCCATCACCGGCATCCTCTACAACGTGCTGATGAAGGCCAAGCTCCAGCAGGGGAAGGGCGAGACAGAAGAGCAATTCCAGGCCCGCCGCACCGAGTTGCTGGCGAAGTCGAAGACCGGCAAGACCACGGCGAAGCGCAAGCTGCCGGAATCCGACGAAGAATTCCAGCAGCGCCTCGCCGAGAAGTACGCCGATCCCGAGACGTTCCACCGCGAGATGCTCTACCTCTCGCGTGACCGCTTCGACGTGCTCCGCGCCGAACTCTGGGAGTTGACTCAGGCCTTCCTCGAAGCGAAGCGCCGCGGCATCTTCTACCAGAACACCGCCTTCTGCTTCAACTACCAGCGGCCATGCCAATATTTCGCGCTCTGCCGCTCCAACGGCAATCCCAACGTGATTGAGAACTTTTACCAGCGCGTCCCGCCTAACGAAGAGTTGCGGGCTGTGCCCAACGAATCCACCGAACCAGCTTTTTGAAAAAGGAGACGAAAGCAATCATGTCCATTCTTCCGACCGCCAAGACACCGCCGAAACCCAGCCTGGCCGACCTGACCGTGTTGTGGTACGGCCCAACGAAAATCGGCAAGACCAGCACTTGCGCCCGCGCCGACGGCGCCCTGTTCCTGGCCACCGAGCCCGGATTGAACGCGCTCGATGTTTTCCAGGTGCCCATTCTCTCCTGGGATGATCTCCTGAATGCCTGTGCCGAGATCGCGGAGGGCAAGCACCCGTTCCGGACCATCATCATCGACACCATCGACAACGCCTACAAATTCTGCACCGATTACGTGCTGAAGAAGCACAACATCGAGCACGAGTCCGACATGGGCTACGGCAAGGGCTACGCGCTCATCAACAACGAATTCCAGCGCGTGCTGAACAAGCTGGCCTTTCTGCCCTACGGCCTGTTCTTGATCTCCCACGCCAAGGAGATCGAGGTGGAAACCCGCACCGGCAAATACAACCGCATCGTGCCCACGCTGCCCGAGAAGGCCCGCAAGATCGTGTTGGGCATGGTGGACATGGTCCTGTACTGCGGCCTGGAGGAGGTGAAGGGGCAGGATGGCGAGCAGGATTTTCGCCGCGTGATCCGCACCAAGCCGAGCCTGTATTACGAGGCCGGCGACCGCACGGGCCGACTGCCCGCAACGCTCGACCTGGATTTCGGCAAGTTCATCGAGGCCTACAGCGCGCCGGTGGCGGCGCCGAAGCCGCAGCTAGTCCCGAAGTCGGCAACGCCGCCGGCGAAGTGAGTTTTCAAAAAGGAGGAATGATCCATGAGTAAACGTGCAATTGATCTGTCGCAGTTCGACGACGAATACCGAAGTGAGCAGACCGCGGAGCGCGGCGAGTTCGAGAGCGTTCCCGACGGCAAGTACCAGGTGAACGTTGAGAAGGTGGAATTGACCGAGGCCCAGACCAGCGGGAACCCCATGCTGAAGTGGACGCTGCGGGTCATCGCGCCGAAGTTCGTGAACCGCCTGATCTGGCGGAACAACGTCATCACCCACAACACGCTGAAGTACGTCAAGACGGACCTCCACCTGTGCGGGCTGGATCTGGAGAAGCTGTCGGAGCTGCCGAAGCACTTGAAGAAACTGCTCGACGTGAAGCTCGAAGTCACCAAGAAGACCAAGGGCGACAACGAGAACATCTTCTTCAACCGCCGGATCGACAACGACCGCGCACCGGGGAAGTTCCGGCAGGAGGCCGGCGACGCCCTTGTCCCGTTCTAACGCGGGGCCGGTCACGATCATCATCGACACGCGCGAGCAGGAAGGTTATTCGTTCGATCCCCGGCTGGCGGCGACACTGAGGCGTGCACTGCCGGCCGGGGATTACTCCGTTGCAGGGCTGGAAGGCATGGTTGCGGTGGAGCGGAAGGCCCTCGATGATTTCGTATCCACGGTGATTCACAGCCGGGAGCGTTTCCGGAACGAGCTGCGGAAGCTGGCGGGTTACCGCGCCGCGTGCATCGTAGTCGAGGCCGGCGTGCCTGATGTCCTGCTCCATCGCTATCGCGGCGACGCCCATCCGAACGCCGTACTCGGCAGCGCGCTGTCCATCATCCTGGATTTCCGCATTCCGGTCTTCTTCTGTTCCAGCCGGCAGGCTGCTTGCCAATTCGTGCAGGCCTACCTGCTGGCGGCTCATGCGAGGTGGAGCAAATGACGAAAGCGGCAACCGCGGAAGTACGCTCCTCCCTCCGCGGCATCGTAGAGACGGTCTTCTACTCCGGTCCGACATTTACAGCCGGGCGACTCCGGACACCCGAAGGCGCGCTGGTGAATTTCGCCGGCAAGGTCTTCGCCAAGCCGGCCGACCCGGTGCGCCTGGAGGGCCAATGGACACGCCATCCTAAGTACGGCCGCCAGTTCGCGGTGGAAGCCCTCGGGTATGACCTGGAGATGGACCCGGACGGCCTCGCGAATTTCCTGGCCAACCACCCCGACGTGAAGGGCATCGGGCCGGCGAAGGCGCAGCTCATCGCGGAGCACTTCGGCACCGGGTTCGACGCTGCGATCCGGACCCGGCCTGAAACGGTCGCGGCGGTGGCGAAGGCGCCGCTGGAATTGATCTTGGCGCTTCAGCGAATCTGGATCGCCAACAGCGACTTCAACGCCGCCATGACGTATCTCTCCAGGTTCGGGCTGACGCACCACCAAGTCACCACGCTCGTGGAACGGTTCGGTAGCCAGGTGGTACCGATCCTCGAACACGATCCCTATGTGCTCATCCGCGAGATCCCCGGCTTTGGGTTCAAACGCGTAGACAAAATCGCCCGAAAAATGGGCACGCCCAAGGATCTGCCTTCACGCGTCCGCGCCGGGATTCAGTATTCCGTGCTCGACGCCCTTGATGACGGCGACTGCTGGGTCGAGTACGAGGATCTGCTGGACAGGGCCAACACGCTACTGGTGATGGACACGCTCGACAGCCGCGAGGTGATCGAGGGCCATCTTGAAACCCTGATCGCGGAGGGAGTGCTCGTATCGCAGCCGTTCGAACGCTTGGTAGTGGCTGATCCGGAGATCCACCGCATGGAGCGGGAGCTGGCGGACGTGTTGGCCACGGCGCACATGCGAAGCCCACATGCCGTTACCGATCTCGAAGGTCTGCTCGACGCCGAGGGTGCGTTGTTGAACCGGGAACAGCGTGAAGCAGTGAAGAATGCGCTCACCTATTCCATCTCTCTGATGACCGGCGGCGCCGGGAGCGGAAAGACCTTCGCGGTGTCCACGATCACCACCATCGCCGACCGCCTGGAGAAAACTGTCGTGCTGGCCGCGCCCACCGGCAAGGCGGCCAAACGGCTCGAGCAGGTCGTCGGCCACGAGGCCAGCACCATCCACCGGCTACTCGGCTTCAACGGCCGTACCTATTCTCGCGATGCCCTGAATCCCATTGAGGCGGACATCCTGGTCGTGGACGAAGTGTCCATGGTTGATGTGCCGCTCGCCTGGCGGTTTTTCCAGGCCATCGACCGTACGAAGACCGCCGTGGTCCTGGTTGGGGACCACAACCAATTGCCGCCGGTGGGGCCGGGAAATCTTCTCCGCGATCTCGTGAAGTCGCGGGCGATCCCCACCACTGTGCTTACGCAGATCATCCGCCAGGCGGGCGTGCTGAAGGAGAATTCCACCGCGATCCTCTTCGGCGAGGTGCGACCCACCGCCGACGTAGAGATCGGCGCGCGGCGACCGTGGTACGTGATCGACAAATTCACCGATACGGGCGATGTGCAGCGCATGCTGTTGCTCCTGTTCGCAGAAGTGCTTCAGGAGCGGCTCGGCTACGACCTGGTCCGCGACGTCCAGGTGCTGACGCCAACGCATCGCGGGCCTCTCGGCACAGTGGAGTTGAATGCTGAGCTTCAGCGTTTGCTCCAGAAGAAATTGTTCGACTTCGAGGTGCCCGACGTGGAACACGGCCATCGTCCCCGGCTGTATCCCGGCGACAAAGTCATCCAGATGAAAAACGATTACGAGCTGGGCGTGATGAACGGCGCCATGGGAATTGTGACGGGCGTGGATGCCAAAGGCGGGCTGACCATCGATTTCGATGGCCGCTCGGTCGAGATTGAGGCCGGCCCCGACGCCGCCGGCAATGTGCAATTGGCCTATGCCACCTCAATCCACAAAGTGCAGGGATCGGAGTTTCCGTGCTCCGTGGTCGTTGCCCACAAATCGCACTCCTTCATGCATCACCGCAATCTGCTGTACACGGCGGTCACGCGCGCGAAGGAATCCGTGATTCTCCTGGGCGACCGGTGGGGAATGGAAAACTGCGCCAGCAAGCGCCAAGTGGATCGCCGCAACACGTTCCTGTCGTTCCTGCTCCAGCCAGAGGTGCGGCCGTGACCGTCCCGCCGATGGATGTGCACGCCTATTACCGACAGGTCACCGACATCGATATCGGCGAGATTGCCCGCGAGCTGCTGGCGGGCCGCATCATACAGGAATCCCGGCAGACCCTTTTCTGCGATTGCCCGAACCACCGCAGCCAGTCGCATCGGTCGCTTCACATCTGGCTCGATAAGCAGGGCTGGTACTGCCACGCTTGCGGGGTCGGCGGTGATGTCCTTCAGCTTGTCGAGTTCGTACAGCACGGCGTTGTAACAAAGGGACAGACCGGCCCAATGCCCGACTCCCACCGCCAGGCGCGGGATTTCCTGGCCGCGCGCGCCGGGTTGCCGCCGCTGTCGAAGCTCGCATCGGGCGACCCGGAAAAAGCGGAAGATGAGTATCGGCTTACGCTGCGTGTCCGCGAGGCCCTTACCGTCCTGGCGGAACTCTACCACGAGCGGCTCATGGCGAATGCGGAAGTCCTCGGCTGGTTCCGCAGCAAATACGGGATCGGCGAAGAGACCATCGCACGTCTGAAGGTCGGCTTCGCGGACAACTTCGAACCAAGCGTGGCCCGCGCCCTCATGGATGGGCCGCACGCGTTCACCCTGGGCGAGCTGACAGCCACCTCCGCATTCCGGCCGACGCTGCAGGACGGCATCGTGCCTTTCTTCGATGGCCGGATCGTCTTCCCTTACTGGAGCCGCGGCCAGGTCGTTTTCATGATCGGCCGGCGCACGGACTGGACATCGGACGTCGAGTGGGAGAAATCCAAATACAAGAAGCTGGCGGTGCGGAATGACCGGGACCATAAATACATCGCCCCATGTATTCGGAACGACGTTCTCTACAACGAGGATGTGCTGCTCACGCGCCCGGAACGGATCATCATCACGGAAGGCGTCACGGATTGCATTTCCCTGATGGAGCACGGGTTCCCGGTAGTTTCGCCCGTGACCACCAAGATCCGCGACTCCGATTGGGAACGGCTGATACCGAAGCTCCGGGGCGTCAAGACGGTCTTCGTCTGCCAGGATAACGAGGTCTCCGAGGCCGGGATGCAGGGCGCGTTGAAGACCGCGCGCATCCTGGCAGGCCACGGCATCGCGACGCGCGTCGCTGTTCTGCCCCTCGGCGAGAAACAGCGGGCCGCGCGCGAGAAGCTGGCCAACCTGCCCCCAGGCAGCCCCGGAGCCGACGAGCTTGAGGCCGACGCCAAGATCGACGTGAATGAGTTTTTCGCCGCCGGCCAAACCGCTGCGGATTTCGAAGCGATCCTCGCCTCGGCCCAGACGCCGCTCGAGATGGCGATTTCGACGCTGAATAGCGATATCACGGACACCGACCTCAGCCGGCTTCTGGAGCCGATCCTGGCGGAAGTGGGCGGCATGTCTCCCATTGAAAGGGAACGCCACCTCCGGCTGATACAGGCTCGCTGCGGTAAATCCAAATTGCCAGTCAGCATATTGCGGCAGCAGATGAAGGTCGTTGTCCTGGACGACAAGACGCGCCGCAAGCACGGCGGCCGCCGGGACGGTGCGCGCGGGAATGACTCCGCAGGTAGCGGGCCCGGCGGCCAGTCGGCCCTGCCCAGGATTCAGATCAATGATCGCCAACTGCGGGAAATCGTGTCCGATGCATGGGCCGCCGTCCATCGCGCCAACGAGCACGGCGCCAGCATCTGCCCGCACACTCCATTTCTTTTCCACCGCGCCGGGAAGCTTGTGCGGCTCGCGGTTGGCGAGTCTGGCCCGGAGATCGATGAAATGGACGAGGACGCGGTCTTCGGACTTTTGGCGCGCACGGCCGATTGGCACAAGTCCGGTGAAGACTCGATCACCGAGACGTCGCCACCACGCGACGCCGCCCGCGACATGCTGGCGTACCCCGATTTGCATCTGCCGATGCTGGAGGGCGTCATCAGCACGCCCGTGTTCGGCCACAAGGGAGATTTGATTGTGAACGAAGGCTATCACAAGAACGACCGGCTCTGGCTGTCTCCGGACCCCAGCCTCGAGCTGCAGCCGATTCCCGATGAGCCGTCTCCGGAGGACATCACGGCCGCGCGCGAACTTCTTTTCGGGGAGCTGCTCGTGGACTTCCCGTTCGTGGATGCCTCCGACCGCGCCCACGCCGTCGCCGCCATGATCCTGCCGTTCATCCGGCGCATAATTGATGGGCCCACGCCGATGCATCTTATCGAGGCGCCCACCATGGGGTCCGGCAAAGGTCTGCTGGCCAACCTGATTTCCATCGTCGCAACCGGCGCCGTTTGCGAAGCCCGCACGTTGCCGGAAAACGAGGATGAAGTTCGCAAAATGGTGACCGCGGAATTGATGAAGGGCCGGCCCATTGTCCTGCTGGACAACGCCAGTGATCGCCGGCAACTCTATTCGTCATCCTTGGCTTCGGTCTTGACGTCCGTCCGCTGGACCGACCGGAAGCTTGGGCAGTCGGCCATGGCGTCGGTTCCGAACAACGCCCTTTGGATGATGACGGCGAACAACCCCAACCTGCACCTGGAACTCACTCGCCGCTGCATCCGGCTGCGCATTGATCCGCGGGTGGACCGTCCGTGGAAGCGCACTTCCTTCAAACATCCTGAGATTACGACATGGGCGAAGGAAAGCCGGTCGGCGCTGGTGGGCGGCATCCTCACTCTGATCCGGGCATGGATGGTGGCTGGGAGGCCACTGGACCGCGCGCGCCTCGGTTCCTTCGAGCGATGGTCTACGGTCATGGGAGGCATTCTCAATGTTGCCGGGATTTCCGGTTTCCTGGCTAACCTCGATCAGCTCTATGAGGCCGCCGACCAGGACGGCCAGGCATGGCGCGCATTCACTGCCGCCTGGTGGGAGGCTTTCCGGGACCAGCCCAAGAAAGTCAGCGAGCTGAACCAGTTTTGCGAAGAGCGCGAGCTGATGCTGAAGCTGCGCGGCGACGGCTCGCTGCGCTCCCAGCAAATCCGGCTTGGGAACGCCCTGACGAATTGCCGGGACCGGTCCTTTAATGGTCTCTGCGTCGTCCGTCTGGATGAGGAAACCAAGCACAAGGGCGTGAGCATGTACGCCCTCGTGGCGGCCGATTCCGGGAATTGGGGATGTTGGGGATCTTTTGGGGATGTTGCCGACAAACATCCCCCAGAGTCAACTCCCGCAGATTCAGAGGATTACAAACTACTTGGGGATGTTGGGGATGTTGGGGCCGTACCTTCGCGTGTAGAGAGAGATTTTTGCGCGAGTCCGGAAGAAGGAGAAGACCTTCACGCGCGCGCGTGTAAAGGTACAGCCGATAACATCCCCAAGATCCCCAACATCCCCAAATTCTCCGCAACCGATTGTAATGAAAGCACAAACGACTTGGGGATGTTGGAAGGCAACATCCCCAAAACATCCCCAAGCCGGTCAGACATCCCCAAATCCGGCCGGGCGCGCGTGGACCTGGCGGATTTCGATGACGGCTCCATGCCGCCGAGCCGGGGTCGGTCATGAGCGCCATGCCCGCCGCCGTCTCTGCCCCGGCCGCCGTTCACCTCTTCGTTTCAACTGCGCTCGAATTCTGGTCCACTGACCAGGGCGCCGCGTTCGCCCGCGACGTGCAGATTGACGACACGATGTACCGGCGGCTCGATCCCGAGTATTACGCTTGGCTGCGGTCGCGGATGTTGCTGGCGAAGAAGGCGGTGGATGCCGGGCAGCTCGATGTGGCCGCCTTTGACGATCTGCGCGCCCGGTTCAATGCCGTGCAGGAGTGGGCGGTCGAGCATTTCGGCGAGGGGCAATTGCTGGCGGCGGTGCGGACACTTCGCGCCGGCGAATACAAGCCGCCCGTGGCCGAAGATGATCGGCCACATGCCCCGTTGCCGCGCGCGGCAATATCCGCGGGCGATCGCGTGTCGCCCGAAGCCGTTGCCATAGTGGACGCCATTGCGGAGAAGGCAGCAGCACTTGGGTGGGCCCGCGAACGGCTCTACGCCATTGGTAACGGCCTGTTCGATCCGCAGCGCGGCCTCATCTGCTATTTGAAGCCTGGCGACCGCATCGGCCAAGTCACGTCGCAGTCAATCGAGATCATCCATGCGTTGCCGTCCGAGGTGCGCCACCGCTTCTACAACCCGGACGCGGACCAGCCGTGGATCATCCGGGTCGCGGAGCAAAAAAAGTGATGCGGGGTGTGCACAACTTTCCGGCGCTTCGCGTATATTTCCATTGAAGACGCCGGTTCGACAGGCGAGCGCAAAGCGCACCCTCCGAAAGACTCCTTCCCAATAGTAATTCCTTCTTGCGGGCATACCCGCAATCCCAACACGGGCCTGATACCAGAACTATGCGCAAGAACATTCGGATCGAAAATCCGGTTTCCGACTGCCGCTTCACTTCGGCAAACCGCGCCAAGCGTTTTGTGGCGCAGGGGCGAGCGGAGTGGGTCGAGCCCGGTATTTCCATCCGGTTCATCCAGTCGGACCATCGGCACTGCTCAGCGCAGAAGTCGGTGGACGGCACGCGCTACTGGTATGAGCGGGCGGCCAGCACCGGTATGGCAGGACTCACCGAGTTGGCGAACCTGCCTATGATCGCACCCGGAGTGGCGTTGGGATTGGGACGGCGAAAGGGCGCCAGCCGGCACACGTTCCTGGCGACGCAGGGGGTCCACGGGACCTGATCCGCAGGCGGCCGGCCGCGGATTGCGATGGTGCCCAACCTCTTTAGTTTGTGGGTTTTTTTCGGGTTGTCAAGGCGGGTTGTCAGGTTGTCACCCAGTTCGAGCCCATTACTCGGGTATCGGTAATGGCATGGACCAGCTATCGCATTCAGTTTCGTTGATGGCATTTCGGGCTTGAGTAATGGGCAGTAAAGATCTTTGCCGCTGCTGCAAGCAGCCCTTCGTCGCCCGCCATCGGATCGCGACCGTGAGCGGCACCGTCGAAACGGTCAGCCGCATTTGCCCCGACTGTGCCCAGAACATGGGTGCCAAGCCGGAGGTCGAAATGGATTGTGTCCGGTACATCCAGAAGCTTCGGTTGGGCGCGCGGCTGCGCGATGGTTACCACCTTTTGCTGCAAGCGAACGCCGAGTGCTGAGGATGAGCGGCCCCACCCCTATCACGCCCGCGATGGCGAAACAAATCGAGCTCTGGCCGGTGGAGCGGCTGGTGCCGTATGCAAAGAATGCCCGGACGCACTCCGAGGAGCAGATCGCGCAGATTGCAGCAAGCATCGCCGAGTTTGGCTTCAACAACCCCGTGTTGGTGGACACGAGCGCGGGCCTCATCGCCGGGCACGGCCGTGTGCTGGCTGCGCGCAAGCTCGGGCTGGAGCAGATCCCGGTAGTTGTGCTCGACCACCTCTCCGAGACGCAGAAGCGGGCCTTCCTCATTGCGGACAACCGAATCAGCGAGAGCGCCAGATGGGACGACGAGATCCTGCGCGGTGAGTTGGCGGAGCTGAAGGATGCCGAATTCGATCTGGCCCTGCTGGGCTTCAGCGATGACGAACTGGAGGCCTTGCTGGCTGAGGCTGCGACCGAGGCCCCGGTTCCCGGTGAGGAGGAAGCGCCGGAAGAAGACATCGCGGAAGCCCCAGTTGAGCCGGTCACACGTCCAGGCGACGTCTGGCTGATCGGCGACCACCGCCTGATTTGTGGCGACTGCCGGGATTACGGTGTTGTGGCGCGGCTGTTCGACGGCGCGCGGGCGAACGTGGTGATTACATCGCCGCCATACGCGACGCAGCGCGAGTACGATCCCGCGAGCGGCTTCAAGCCAGTGCCCCCAGAAGAGTATGCCGTATGGTTTTCTGATGTCGCGGCCAACATCCGGACGATCCTGGCGCCCGATGGCTCTTACTTCCTCAACATCAAGGAGCATGCGGCCGACGGTGAGCGCCACCTGTACGTGAAGGATCTCATCATCGCGCACAAGCGGCAGTGGGGATGGCGATTCGTGGATGAGTTCTGTTGGCGCAAGACCGACAACGGCGTGCCGGGCGGATGGGGGAACAGGTTCAAGAACGCATGGGAACCGGTGTTTCACCTGTGCATTCAACCCGAGATCAAATTCCGGCCCCAGGCGGTCGGACACGTCTCCGGAGACTGTTTCGATTACTCGCCGGACAATCCAGTATCGAGGTCCGGGAGCGGCTTGTTGGGGACGGGGCCACGCGGGGCATCGGCCTCTTTGCCCCCGCAGGGATCGCAGGGCTGGGGCCACATGCGCCGCAAGCTCGTGGACGGCAGGCATGAAGGCATCGCGCGGCCCAGCAACGTGATCGAAGCTAAGACGGAGAGCGGACAGGGAAGCCATTCCGCCCCATTTCCGCGCGCGCTGGTCGAGTTCTTCGTGAAAGCGTTCTCGGATGCAGGCGACATCGTCTTCGATCCGTTCCTGGGGAGCGGCACGACCATCGCCGCGGCCCACGTGCTTGGGCGTAAGGGATACGGATGCGAAATCTCGCCAGCATACTGCGACGTGATCCTGCGCCGCATCGAGCGCTTGGCAGAAGCGGAGCCAGAACTCGCGGAGACCGGTACCAGGTTCGGCGAAGTTGCGGAGGGCCGGGGCGTCCCGGCAGTGGGGGATGCAGATCTTCGCCAGCGCGACTCCCGGTCAATCCGCCGCAAGCCGAATGGAATGCCGTGTTACGGGCCGCAAAACCGCCAGAAGCCGAATGGCGCCCCGGTTTTCGTAAAGAGCGGACGGATTCGATAACAGCGCACACCATGGGAATCAGCATCACCAAACAGCTTCGCGATCTGCTGGTACAGATTTGGCCGTTGGACCGGCTCCTGCCGTACATCCGGAACGCGCGCACCCATAGCGAAGAACAGATCGCGCAAGTCGCAGCCAGCATCCAGGAATTCGGGTGGACGAATCCGATCCTGGTCGGCGCCGATGGTGTTGTCATAGCCGGCCATGCGCGCCTCGCAGCCGCCCGGAAGTTGGGCATGACCGAGGTCCCGGTGATTGTGCTGGACCACCTGACGCCCACGCAGCGGCGCGCCCTCGTTCTGGCCGACAACAAGCTAGCGCTCAATGCCGGGTGGGATGAGGAGATGCTTCGAGTCGAACTGGAGGCGCTGAAAGAAGACGACTTCAAGCTCGACGTGGTGGGCTTTTCCGATGCAGAGATCGAGGCGCTACTCCAGGAGCCCGAGACGGTCGCGGAAGGGCTGACCGATGAAGATGCCGTTCCGGAGACGCCAGAGACCGCCGTGACGGTTCCCGGCGATATCTGGCTCCTGGGTGCCCACCGACTGCTTTGCGGGGATTCCACGCAGATGGAAGCGGTGGAGAAGATTCTGACTGGTGGCTTGGCGGACATGGCCTTTTTCGATCCGCCCTATAACGTGAATTACGGCGCGACCATGAAGGACAAGCTCCGCGGCAAGAAGCGGGCGATCAAGAACGACAACCTGGGTGAGGACTTCGGGCAGTTTCTGAAGGACGCGTGCACCAACGCCCTGGCAGTAACAAAGGGCGCGATTTACATTTGCATGTCGTCATCGGAGCTGCACACGCTGCATCGAGCCTTCACCGAGGCCGGCGGCCACTGGTCCACGTTCATCATCTGGGCGAAAAACACGTTCACCATGGGCCGCTCCGATTACCAGCGTCAGTACGAGCCGATTCTCTATGGCTGGAAGGAAGGCACGGATCATTTCTGGTGCGGCGCGCGCGATCAGGGCGACGTGTGGTTTGTCAAGAAGCCAGTCGCCAACGATCTCCATCCGACGATGAAGCCGGTGGAGCTGGTAGAGCGGGCGCTGCGAAATTCCAGTAAGAGCCGGGATACTGTGCTCGATTCCTTCGGCGGATCTGGATCGACGCTAATCGCCTGCGAGCGCACTGGGCGCCAGGCGCGGTTGATCGAGTTGGAGCCGAAGTACTGCGATGTAATAGTCCGGCGCTGGCAGGACCACACCGGTCAGGAGGCCACGCTTGACGGTGATGGAAGGACGTTCCGCGACGTCGCCGCAGAGCGCCAGCCGGCAGCGTGAAATGGACCGCTGCCGCACGGAGATTGCCGTGGCCCAGCGCTCGCTGCGGGCCGGGCATCCGGATGTGGAGGGCCTTTGCCTGATGCTGTCGGATTGGTCTGCGGAATTGCGGCTCCTGGAGGCCGAAGAAAAGCGACGCCGCCAATCCGAAGACTGGCGGCGCGCGATCTGTGAGGCGGGTTAGCCGACGATCTTGTACCGGCGAACGCCTTCGTCGTCTTTGGTGCTATCGACCTTTAGGCCAAGCTTCTTTGTGATTGCTCCGCTGATGAACCCTCTGATGCTGTGGTTTTGCCAGTCGGTCGCCTTGCCGATCTCTGCTAGCGTCGCTCCGTTCCTGCGGCGCAACATTTCCAGCACGATCGCCTTCTTGGTGCCTTCGCGTGCCTCGGGCGCACCCTCCGTAGTCCTGGCGGCCTTGGACGCCTTGGCCTTCTTCGGCGCACCCTTGGCCGCCTTGGGCGCGGCGGCGGCCGTTTCCTGGGCGGTGGTGGCCGCCTCGGGTTCGCCGCCGTCCAGCTTCTGGATGGCGGCCCAGATACGCTTGACCGCCGTCTTGCGGTCCGTGAATTTCTTGACCGCCTTCAGGTCGGCAAACGGACCGGCGACTCCGGCGAAGCCGTTCCAGATCTGGACCAGCCGTTCGGTGGGCCAGTTAGCGGCGAGTTTGGCCAGCTCTTTTTCGCTGGCGAATTGTTCCTGGCCTTCTGGGATCTGCTCGGCGGCAGGGAAGGCCGTTACGGCGTTATCAGCATCAACTGCAAAAAGTCGTGGCATTCGGTTTTCCTTTCTGTTGTTAATCGCTCTCTCCGGGTTGGCATTTGGGCGAGCCGTCGGCGAGGCGTCCGTAAGGAGCATCGTTTGCCGGGCGGCGCAGGCGGGCCGCCGACCGGATGCGAATCTCGCGTCCGGTTGCCAGATTCCTTCCGACCCAGCCGCCATAGGGCGACTCGCCCGTGATGCGGACCTTGGCCAGCGCGCCGCTGACCTTGGCGATGTAAGTGTTTCCGACTTCGATTTCGCATCGCTTCATCGCGTGGTAATGCCTCCTTCATGTCCGCGAGCCCGCCAGATCCGGGCGGGCGCGGGCGGGGCGGCGGTTCGGTTACGGCATGATCCGGCGCGCCACGCGGTAATCGCCGTCCAGGCCTTGCGCCCAGACCACGTAAGCCTCCGGGCAGGCCGGCGTTTTGCCGGCTTCGAGGTCGCGCATGCGACCGCGCATGTCGCTCTCGGCGATCTCGCGCACCTCGTTGATGCTCACCACCACGCCGATCGGCTGGTAGGCGTTCTCGGCGAACTCCGCGACCAGGATCGCCAGTCCCAGCTCCGTGTCGTCCTTGATCTCGATCGCGAACCCCGGCGTCGGGTTCGTCGCGCTGTGATTCTTGGTCCGTGCCATCTGCTTCGCTCCTTGCATGAACATGAATTGCTCGGTTCGGCCGCGCGATCAAGAGAATTCTGCCTCCCTCTCAACGATTCAGGCGATAGAACGGCGATGGCCGAACGGGAGGCGAAATGACGGGCGTTTCTCTTCGCGCTTACGCCCGAATGCGTGGGTGCAGTCTCCCTGCCGTGCAGAAGGCGATTAAGAGCAAGCGAATCTCGCTGCTCCCGGGCGGGACCATCGATCCCGAACGCGCCAACCAGGAGTGGGAAAGGAACACGTTAGCGGGAGGCGCGCCAAGACGGACGCAGGCCGCTCCACGTGGCGCTGGCGCGAAGGGTACTGCGTCCGCTCCGCCGCAGGGCATGCCCCAACCGGCGAGCGCAATGAGCGATCCAGTCGGGCAGTATCTCCGCTCGCGTGCGGTGAACGAAACGTTCAAAGCCAAGATCTCGCAACTGGAGTACGAAGAACGTTCCCGCAAGCTGATTCCGGCGGCGCGTGCTTCCGAATATGCCGCGATGTTCTCCGCAATCGTGAAGGACGCGCTCATGTCCATGCCCGATCGCCTGGCGCCGATGCTGGCGGCCGTGGATGACGAGAAGGCGACTCATCGCATGCTGCTTGCCGAGGTCACGGCGGTGCTGAAAAAGGTGAATAAGGCAGTTGCGGATTCGGGTCTGTGATGCAACCGTTCTCGATGTCTGAAATCGGCGCCGCGGCGGTGCTGCCGCCCCGCGAGATCACCGTCTCGCAGTGGGCGGATGAGAATCGTGTGCTTACCGGCGGCGCAGCTGCGGAACGGGGCCAATGGTATACGCGGCCGTATCAGCGTGAGCCGATGGACGTCCTCAGCCCGTTGCATCCCTGCCGACAAGTGGTGCTGTGGTCGGCAGCCCAATTGATGAAGACCGAGGTGTTGCTGAATTTCCTCGGCTTCATCGCGGACGTCGATCCGGGTCCAGTGCTGCTTGTAGAGCCGCGTACGGAGGATGCGAAGGCGCTGTCGAAGGACCGCGTGGCGCCTATGTTCCGCGCCACACCCGCGCTGCGCGGGAAAATAGCACCGGTCAAATCGCGCGATTCCAATAACACCACGCTGCACAAGGTGCTGGCCAACGGCGCGGGGCACATTACGTTCACGGGCGCGATCTCGCCCTCCGGCCTGGCGATGCGGCCGATCCGTTATGCGCTGCTCGACGAGGTGGATCGGTATCCGGCCAGCGCCGGCACAGAAGGCGACCCGGTGTCGCTCGCTATCCAGCGTACGGCTGAATTTGCCCACAACAAAAAGATCGTCATGGCGTCCACGCCGACGACGAAGGGTCTCAGCCGGATCGAGCTCGCCTGGCGCGAGTCGGACCAGCGTGATTACTTCGTGCCATGCCCCAAGTGTGGCGAATACCAGGCGCTCACCCTCGGCGACGGAACCGGGCCGGGGCTGGTATGGCCGGAAGGAAAGCCCGAGGAGGCGATGTACCGGTGCGCCGGCTGCCAGCAGTTGATTCCTCACCACCAGAAGGCCTGGATGGTGGAACGCGGGGAATATCGAGCGGCCAATCCCTCGTCGGCGATACCGGGCTTTCGGGTGTCGCAGTTGATTTCGCCCAAGAAGTCATGGGGCGAGATCGCCGTCGAGTTTCTGGCGGCGAAAAAGTCGCCGGAGACACTGAAGGCCTTCCTGAACACCGTCCTCGCAACGCTGTGGGAGGACACCCACGAGGTTCCCACGGATGCTCATGCGCTGTTGAATCGCTGCGAACCATTTGAGGCCGAGGTGCCTGAAGGCGTGGCGCTCATCACGGCTGGCGTGGACGTGCAGGCCGATCGCTTGGAGATGGAGATTGTCGGCTGGGGCCGGGATGAGGAATCCTGGTCGATCGGCTACCACGTAATTCCCGGCGATGTGACGCGCAACGAGGTGTGGGATCACCTCGAAGGTCTGCTGAACGCCCAATACCTGCACGCCTCAGGCTTGCCGGTGCGCATTGTGGCAACGTGCATCGACTGCGGCTTCAAAGACGCGACGGTGCTGCGGTTCACCCGCGACCGGTACAACCGACGCGTGTATGCCACGAAAGGTCGGGCGGGCGAATCGCCGATCTGGCCGCGCAAACCCAGCCGGAAAAACCAGACGCCGTTCTTCATGATCGGCGTTGACGCCGCGAAGGCGGCGCTGTACGACCGGCTGAAGGCCGTAAAGCCCGGGCCGGGATACTGCCATTTCCCGATCGGCCGCGACCTGGAGTACTTCGAGCAGCTCACCGCCGAGAAGAAGTTCACGCGCTACCACAACGGCTTTCCCAAGCCGGAATGGCGTAAGCCAGCGAACGCACGAAACGAAGCTCTGGATGCTCGGAACTACGCCTACGCAGCGCTGCATGCGCTTTACGCCAGCGGATTGAAGCTGGCGGTCCATTGCGACCGCTTCAGGCAGATGGTTGAGGCACGACGCACACACAGTCAGACGGTAGCTCCGGAAGCGGCGCAGCAACCGGCCAATCCTGCACCGCAATTTCCACACAGGGAGCGTCGCGAGCCTTGGGTGCCGCGGCGGAACTGGTTCGGGAGGGATTGAGATGGCGCGAACGGTTGAACAAATCCAGGCCGACATCGACACGTTGCATGCCGCCTTGGGGCATTCGGAGAAGGTGATCGTTTTCCCAGATGGACGGCGGATCGAGTACCTGAATACGGACGACAAGCTCAAGGCGATAGCAGCGCTCGAGGAAGAGAAGCGAAACGCCAGTGGCGGGTCCGGCGGCCGCGTCCGCTTCGCGCAGCACAAGCGTGGCGATGGGCCCACGGGACCGACACTTTACGACAGGCCGGGATTGTGGTGATCCGCATGGCGAATTGCGAGCATTGCGAAAATCTGGCGATCGAGATTCGAGAGACGCGGTCCATTGTGGAGCGCCTGGTTGCCGAGACTGCCGCGACGCGGACCGTCGTTGAAGGCATGCAGAAGACGCTACTCGGGAACGGGCAACCAGGCCGGTGTGCGGAGCACGGCATTCGAATCGCCCGCTTGGAGCGGTGGCGCTCCTGGATCGCTGGGGCCCTCGCCGTTCTCGGCGTGCTGTGGATGGCCGCCGTTACGATCGCGGCTGCCGTCGCAGTGGAGCGCTTCAAGCGATGAGCATCAGGGATGTGATCGACGCTCTCGAGCGCGCGCCGCGGCAGGGTGCTGCTGCGGACAACCCAGAGGGAGCGCGTTACGTGGCCATCAGCGAAAACGCGCTGAATCAGCTCATCCGGGAATTGCGGTTAGCATGCGCCGAGCGGCCGGACCCAGAATTCTTTGCTTCAAAAACACGAAAGGACAAAAGCCAATGATTACTCTGCAGAGAATTGAGCACGCGGTTGCCAGCGTCGCTCACGACATCGTCAAAATCGCGCGGGCCGTCGTGCCCGTGCTTCAGAAAGTGCAGGGCCAGGAGGCGACCGTCGAAGCGCTGACTTCCCTCGTCGACCCCAACGCTGTGAACATCGAGCGCGCGGCCTTCGCCGTGCTGGGCAAGGTCTGCGTGGCGATCACGGATGCGGGCAACGCGGTTGCGGCCAACGGCCTCAACCTTCAACTGGACGCTCAGGAGATCGCGGACCTGAAGGCTGTCGCCGCCTATCTCCAGGGCGCCACCAAAAGCGCGGTTATTGCTGCGTCCACCCTGGTGCCCGCGAAGGCGTAGCCGCATGCAGCGGGTTGTCGAACTGGTAGAGCGCGAGGCAGGCCACGTGTTGGTCAGCCTCGTGCTCATCATCCTGGGCGCACTTCTCTGGCTGCTGAAGGTGCCCAAGGGCGAGGATCTCATCCCGTTCGCCTTGGGTGTGCTCGGCCGAAGCATGGTCGGAAAGTCGAATGAATCTTCTCGATAAAGCCATCAGCGTGGTGTCGCCACGTGCGGCATTGCGGCGCGTGCGGCACCGGGTAGCCCTGGAATTGACTGCGGGCTACCTGGAGCGGCACGCGCAGCGCTTCCGCTACGAGGGGGCCAGCGCGGGCCGGCGTTCCAACGGCTGGTACGCCGCGTCGACGGATGCCAACGTCGAGCTGATGGGGTCGCTCATCTGGTTGCGCAACCGCAGCCGCGATCTCGTCCGCAACAACCCATACGCGGCACGCGCCATCGAGGAACTGGCCGGCAATGTCGTCGGGACCGGCATCGTGCCGAAGGCAAAGACCGGCAATGTCGCGATTGATAAGGTCATCGATGCCGAGTGGCCGTTCTTCGCCGAGACCTGCGACACGCCCCAGCGCCTCGACTTCTATGGCATGCAGACGCTGACGGTGCGCACCATGGCTGAGAGCGGAGAGGCGATCGCCCGGTTCCGGCCGCAGCCGGCGGACTTTGGGTTGCGCATTCCGCTCCAGCTGCAGATGCTCGAGGCGGACTTCCTCGATCAGGCCCGCACGATGGGCCTCGTCAACGGGCACGTGATGGAGGGCGTCCAGTTCGACGAGAAGGGCCGGCGCGTGGCCTACTGGCTGTTCAGCTATCACCCCGGCGGCGTGCTGATCCTGAATCCGCGCGGCGGCATCGTGAGCCAGCCGGTTCCCGCTGACCAGATCATGCACGTCTATCGCGTGCTTCGGCCTGGCCAGGTTCGTGGTGTGCCCTGGCTGGCGCCCGTGATGATGTCGCTCCGCGACCTGGAGGATTACTGCGATGCGGAGCGCGTGCGCAAGAAGATTGAGTCCTGCGTCACCGCGTTCGTCACGCAGCCGGAGGGCATCGACGGCGATCCGCTGGGCCTCACCGATACCGACCCGATTAGCGGATTGCCGGTCGAGAATTTCCAGCCTGGAATGGTCGAGTACCTGAAGCCCGGCCAGGACGTGAAGTTCAACAATCCCCCGGCTGCGGGCGGCTACCGCGAATACAAGATGACCGAGCTGCAGGGCATCATGGCCGGCATTGGGCTGCCGTATGAGCTGGGCACCGGCGATATGTCGCAGGTGAATTACTCCTCCTGGCGCGGCGGCATGCTGGGCTTCCGCAACACGGTGGAAGCGTACCGCTGGCTGACCCTGATCCCGCTTTTCTGCATGCCCGTGTGGCGCCGGTTTATTGACACGCTGATTTTACAGGGTAAAATTCCGGCCGCTGTTGCAACAGATGACAGGGTCGGCCTGCGCACTGTGCAGTGGACGGCGCCTCGCTTTGAATCCGTCGACCCGGTGAAGGACGCCGAGGCGGTGTTAAAGGACGTGCGCATGGGCCGGAAGACCTGGTTCGAAGCGGTGTTGGAGAACGGCTATGATCCCACCACGCAGATTGAGCAGATTGCGCTGTTCAACAAGCTGGTGGACAAGTTCCAAATCATTCTCGATTCCGACCCGCGCAACACGACGCTCCGCGGCCAGGCGCAACCGGCGGCGAATGCAGATCCGGCACTGAACCGTAAGTTCGCTCCCGCCAAAGGGAAGAACCAGCAGTCCGCGGCGCTCTCGGAAGAGGACCTCGGCATGATCCGGGAATTACTCGCCGCGGGCATGTCGCGCGTGAACAGCAGCTTTGAATCCACATCCCGGCTCTACCGGGGATAAATCCAAACCGCAAGGAGAAACAGTTATGCAGGGTGACCCGAACGTAAAGGCCGGGCTGCAGCGCCTCGTCGTCGCGCTGTGCGACCTCATGTGCCAGTACATGCTGGACGCGATCAACACCAAGCGCCTCGGGCTGAGCATCGGCGACGGCTTGGACAAGCTGGGCGAGCAGTGCGCCACGGACCTGGAAGATCTCGTGAAGTGGTTGTACTTCCTCGAGGCCCAGCCGGAGATTGGCTCCGCCAAATCGCATGCGACCGTTGGCCAGATCCTGACCGATGCCACGACGGCGGAAACCGCCTTCGTTTCCGCGGTCAATGAACTCGCGGATGCGGCGCTCAAGGCGGGCGACATGTCCGTATTCCATGGCCTTCAGCACCTCGCGAAGTTCCACACCATCGGCGGCGGCGTAGTGGGCTCGACGGACCGCAGCGGGCATATCGCCTGGCTCCAGAAGCAGGGCTGGCAGTTGCGCGAGTTCGGTGAAAAGGACTACGAGGCCACGAAGGCTTAGGAGGCGATCATGCCGCTACTCGAGACGGAAGTATTGGAACCCGCAGATGCGAAGCTGCCGGTACCCGCCACACCACCTCCCGCGAATCCGAACACGGAAGTCTTTTCCGCCGACGCCCACGTCATGCCCAGCACTGCGAATGCCAAGGACGGCACCATCGACGTGGTCTGGTACAGCGGGGCCTACGTCCCGCGCGTGGATCGCTCTACCGGCGAGCCGTACATGCTCAAGCTCGATATGGCCGGCTGCCGCCTCGACCGGCTCAATAATGGCGCGCCCGTTTTCGACACCCATTTCACGGGCGACGATTTCAAATCACTCATCGCCGGCAGGGTCGGCACACGCGCCCAGGTCGGTGTCGTCCGGCGCGCATGGGCGAATGGCGAGAAAGGGATGGCCACACTACAATTCGATCTCGGCAACCCGGACGGTGCCGAGATGTTCCGCAAGGCCAGCGCCGGCATCCTCCAGAACCTCAGCTTCGGCACCTTCGTGTACAAGCGCGAGAAAGTGGATGCCCAAGTGGAAGGCCTGGCCGAAGGCAAGCCGCCCTACCTCAATGACAAGGAAATCGGCATGTTTCGCGCCACGGACTGGGAACCGTTCGAGATTTCTCCGTGCACGGTGCCGGCCGACTTCAATACCGCATTCCTAAGCGCCCAGCCCACGGGCGAAGTCACGATTTTCGGCACGCCGGGGTGCCCTCTGGGCCCCGGCGTGATCGATGCATTACGGGCAATCAGCCCACAAAAGGAGAAACCTGCAATGCCTGAAACGACCACGCAGGAAACGGGCGCGGATGCCCGTGTTGTAAACGAACAGGCCTTGGCCGCCGCGCGGGAACAGGCGGTCCAGGCCGAACGGCAGCGCGTCAGCGAGATTCAGGCGCTGAGCGCGACCGCAACCAAGTACGGAATCGACGGCGCGGTGATCAGCGAGTTCATCGCCAAAGGTGTGTCCGTCGACCAGGCCCGGAAGGAACTGTTCGACCGGCTCGTTGATCTGGGCGGTCGCGGCGTGCCGCCGGGTCCCGGCGAGAAGGGGCCGAAGTTCCCGACCGTCCCCGAGCGGCCGACTGTAACCCGCGACGGCCTGGGAACTCGCCTCGCCTGCATGCAGGCGGCGATGCTCCTGCGCGCCGACAACCGTTTCTTTCTCGCCCGGCACCGGGACCACAACGGCGATTACGTCGGGGAGTACCTCGATGGCTGCGGCCCCGAGCACCAGAAACGGGCCGAGGAGATGGCGCACGAGTACCGCAATTTCAAACTCGTCGACATGGCCAAAGAATACCTTCAGATGAAGGGCGTTCCCGTACGCGGCATGGACGTGACGCGGATCGCGGAGCTGGCGCTCCAGGCTCCCTCGCGCGGGGTGGAGTACTTCGAGGGTGGCGCCGAGTCCACCTCCGACTTCCCCGCGATCCTGGCGAACGTCGCCAACAAGACGTTGCGACAGGGCTATGAAGCCTACCCGCGCACCTTCCAGCCCTTCTGCCGGCAGGTGACCGCGCAGGACTTCAAGCCCATCAACCGCGTGCTGTTGGCCGACGCGCCCGCCCTCCAGATGCTCAACGAAAAGGGCGAGTACCACCGGGCGCAGCTCACCGACAACAACGTCAGCTACAAGCTCGCCACTTACGGCAGCATGGTGGCGATCACCCGCAAGGTCATCATCAACGACGACCTCCAGGCGTTCACCCGCGTCCCGGCGTTGCTCGGCGTAGCGGCGGCGCGACTCGAATCGGACACCGTCTGGGGCATCATCACCTCGAACCCGGCGGCGATCTACGCGGGCGACAAAACTTCCACGGCACTGTTCGCCGCTGGCCACGCGAACCTGTTGACCGGCGTGGCAAGCAGCATCGATCCCACCGTGCAGAACGCCAACGCGCTCGCGGCGTTGGGCGCCGGCCGCAAGTCGCTGCGGTTGCAGAAGGGGCCGCAGGGCACGCCCCTCAACATCATCCCGCGGTTCATCGCGGTGCCGACGGCGCTGGAGACCTACATGCTCCAGCTCGTCTACCCGATTAACATCGCTTCTGCCGACGCGACGAAAGTCGTGCCGGAGTGGGTGCGCAGCCTGGTGCCGGTGGTGGAGCCGCGTCTCGATGCGGCAGCGGGCGGGAGCACGGCGTGGTACCTGGTCGCGGACCCGGCGCAGATCGACACCGTGGAGTACTGCTACCTGGAAGGGCAGCAGGGCGTGTACATCGAAACCAAGCAAGGCTTCGAGATCGACGGTGTCGAGATCAAGGCGCGCATGGACTTCGGCGCGGCGGCCATCGACTACCGCGGCCTGCAAAAGAACGCCGGCGCGTAGGGCGCGCCTGACGTAAGGAACCCACAACCGACCGGGGCGGTTGCAGCCGCCCCGGTCAGAAGAAAAGGAGATCTTCCCAATGCAGAACTACGTTCAACGAGGTGATACCCTTACCGTCACCGCGCCCTATGCTCTGACGAGTGGTCAGGGCTGCCAGGTGGGCAACATCTTCGGTGTCTCGGTGAACAACCAGAGCGTCGGCGATTCCACGGAGCTCGTGATCCAGGGCGTGTTCGATCTCGCCAAGGACAACAGCACCTTCGCATCGGGCGCCAAGGTCTACTGGGACAACACCCAGCAGTTGGCGACCGCGAACACCCTGACCACTGCCGGCGTCGCCAACAAGGAAATCGGCTTTGCCGTGCTGGATCAGGCGAACGGCGTGGCGGCACCGGGCGGGCAGGCGGGTGATGCGACCGTGCGAGTGCGGCTCAACCCGCTCGGCTTCGGGCCGGTGCAGGCCTCCGATACGGACCCGTCGCTCATTCAGAAGGCGGTCGTCACGCTGACGGCCGCTCAGATCATCGCCATGTACGGCGCGCCGGTCAGCATCCTCCCGGCTCCGGCGGCCGGGCAGGTGCTCGTGATCGATCAGATCATCGCGCAGATGAAGCCCGGTGCCACCCAGTTCACCGGCGGCGGCGCCGTTTCGTTCCAGTATCACGGAACCGCCGTCGTGCCGCACTCGGGGAACATCCCGGCTGCCACAATTAACAGCGCGACCGGCAGCGAGAACGTGGTGCCACCGCCCACGGGCACGATCCAGCCGCCCGCCGCGACCGGCCTCGACATTACGAATGCCACGGCCGCGTTCGCGACTGGCAACGGCACCCTCGTGGTGACTGTGTTTTATTCGCTGATCACCCTCAGCTAAGCTCGTTCATCGCCGCGTGGATACCTCCGGGGCGGCCGCCGCGCCGCCCTTTTGCATCATTGTATATGTCGGATTGGGCCACCATCGGTGCCGGCGTGAACGCCGCGATGATGAAAGCATTTGGCGAGCCGGTTGTGTATCAGCCCGTACAAGGCGGTTTCCCCGTCGGCGATCCTGTCACCATCACCGCAATCCGGCATAGTCGGGAACGCGCCGAATCCGGCGCGGTCGCGAGTGCGGAAGAGATTTCCGTCAATCCGACCGATTTGCCCGACTTTCCCCAACCCGGCGATTGGGTCACGGCCTGGGGAATGCAATTCGTGGTGGGCCCGGTGCGCCAGCCCGACGCCTACGGCTTGGCCCAGCTCTCGCTAATCGCACGGCAAAGCGCAGATGATCAACCCTAAGACGTTGCTGGCCGAGTGGATGGACGCTCTCCGGTCCTTGCCGAAGCTCGTGGAGGCGCTTGGGGGCAACCCGAATCACATCCAGTTCTACTCCGAGAACGCCATTGTTTTCGGTAAGCCCACGCAGAACAACATCCGCCTGGCGATTCTGTCCATGCCGCCCGGCTCGATCCTGGTCGCGTGGCAAGGCACTGCTCCGGGGCGGCTCGGCAACATGCTCGTGTTCGTGCACGAGTTCTCGCTTTACCTGCGTGCGCCCGAAGAAGCCGAGGTCGGCTATGAGGACCTCTTCAACTGGATCGTGAACGACACCCCGCCGGGCAGCACCATCCCGATGCTGCATATTCAAATCGACCCGAACTGTGAGCCGATGGATTTCTACCTGCCGTCGGCGCGGCGCAACACCATCGTGATCAGCGCGGATGGGGCCACCTTCGAGTACTTCGAATGCCCCGTGCGGTTGATCGAATCTTACAACTCTTAACCTTTTCCGAGAGGAAACACCATGGCTGACGTGGCTTACATGCGTTCGCCGCACACCGGCGAAATCAGGCAAGTCGAAGTGACTCCAGAGGCGCTTTCACCGCTCATGTCACAGGGCTGGACTCAGGTGCCTGCGCCAGCGGAGCAGAAACCGGCAACTCCGGTTGAGGAGGAACACTAGCATGGCGAACGTTCAGGAACTGATCCAGGGCTGGGGCTATAAGAAGCAGGCCGATATCGTCACGCCCAACGTGGTCGCCGGGATTTGGCGGCATACGAATCTCAACACGAAGCCGTGGGCCAAGGTGCCGGTCAACGAGGACGACCGGGCCGAGATCGGCAAGGGACATGAGTTCCCGACCCAGCTCTTCAAATCGCACTACAACATGCCCACCTTCGAGATTTCGAAGTATGCCTCGTCGGAGTTTCTGGCCTGGCTGATGTCGTTCTCTCTGGGCAACGTGGTGCTGACGGGCACCGGGCCGTACACGTATACCATCGTGCCCGCACTTGGCGCCACGAATCCCACTGGCCTCGAGCTGCCGTACTTCTCCTACGTGCAGCAGATCCGTCCCGGAGGCTCCGCGATCCTGGACGAAATCCTGGTGGGTTGCGCCCTGAAGGGCTGGAAACTCTCCATCAAGAACTCGCCCGGCCGCGCCAGCGCCATGTGTTCGGCTGAATGTGTGGCAACCGGCCAGTACACCACCCCGAGCGGCATCACTTTGCCCGCCGCCACTGTGCCGCACGAATTCAACGCCGGCATGATCACGGCCCTGACCTTCAACGGCGTCAATTATCTGACGGGCGGTAGCGGCAAGCAGTTCGTTTCCATGGATGCCTCCTGGGAGAACAACTTCCGGCCGGGCTTCTTCCCCGGCTCGGGCATCCAGGACGGCTACCAGATCCAGGGCCGTTTCGAGTGGGGCGACCGCACCTTCGCGGTGCAGTTCGTGGTCCGCGTGCAGGCGGGATCGACGGAGTATACGAACCTGATCAATCAGACCACCGGCTCGGCCACCTTGACCCTCACCCGCGATGCGAGCAACAGCTTCTCGATGGTGATCCAGAAGATGGGGTTCAATGTCGTGGAGCTCAGCAACACGGATGGCATCGTGACGATGCAGATCACCGGCGTGCAGCTTTACGACGCCACCAACGGGCTGGTGACAGTCACTGTAGTCACGCCCCAGAACAACATCTGCCAATAGGCTTTGATGCGGGGTAGCTCAGCGGCAGAGCGCCGGACCCATAATCCGGAGGCCATCGGTTCAAATCCGATCCCCGCTCCCAATTTTAGAGAGGACGTATGGAACAGACGCAGACGAGTAAACCTGTTTTCGACGCCACGAAGCCGTTCGTGGTGCCGATCCTGTCGGGCGGCGAGAAGCAGTGCGAGGTGCGCTTCCCGACTGACGATGAGTGGTGCGGCTGGGCGCGCAACCAGCGCACAGTGCGGCGCTTTCTCGGTCGCGGGAAGTCGCAGAGTGAGGACCTGGATCTGCCGAAGATCAACGCAGAACTGTTCGCCAAGATCCGCACCGATAAGGACGGCCCGGAGTTCGATGACGCCGAGGCCGGCATGGTGATCGGCCGCATCGAGCGGTGCACGGTGATCAACATCGAGCGCGAGGGCAACAATTACTGCATCGAGATGAAGGTTCCGGGCGCGCGGGTGGTGCACGTGCTACGCATGCCCACGGCCAAGGAGATGCAGGACCACGAGCGGGCCTCGACCAGCGTTGTTGCCGCTCGGCGATCCATCGAAACGCGGGCGTTCCTGGAGCCGAGCGGCGCGCTCTATGACAAGCTGCACGTCTCCCACGACGGCTACGCGGGTGCCGTGCCCATTGTGCACAAATCCGCGGCCGTGTCCGAAGTCATCGCCCAACTCGCCATCGACGGTGACGACGACCCGGAATAGCGGCGCCCGACTCCCCCGAGGGGCCGGGCGTGCGGTTCCTGATCCGGTCGGCATTGCGCCAGAGCATGCTTTGCGGGAAGGAAGAGGACTGCCCGGATCGGCTCTTCCGCTGCCGGCAATGCGGCTACTCGCAATCCACGGAGTTGGACGGCTGCCCGGTTTGCGCTGCCGGCTGGAGGGCGATTGATGTTAGCCACGGCCCCGCTTGCCCCAAGCACCTCGTGGAAGAGGCTTTCGAAACGCCGAACGGCGTCCTGGTACGCCGGTGCTTCCGGCTTCTGAATGCCAAGGCGATGGGGTTGGCCATCACGCTCAACGACATTACCGAAGAAGAGTTGCGCGTGATGGAACTAATTGAAGCCGAAAAGCAGGAGCAGGCGGCGGACGAAGACAAGGACGCGAAATCCTTCCAGGAACTCCTGCTTCGCAAGCTCTCGCGACGGTAAGGCGAATACGCGACAGGGACCTACGTCCAGCACTGCGAGTCATGCCTGCCCAAACCAACGTGATCAAGCGTTCTTCTATTGCGGCGAACCGCTGTCTTCGGTTCCACGTCTCAGCGCTTCGTAGCCACGAGCATTGGCGATCTTCGAAGCGATCTGATGCACTAATGATTCCCGGCTGCTACGCTGGGTCGATCTTATTCCCAAGAGGGCTGCAATAGCATGCAGGTCGCGGGGTGAGGTGGCCGAGGAGTTCTCTAGATTCGCTCGCAGATCATTGATCGGCAGCTTCTCCAGTTTTTCGAGCAATGCCCGGGCTCGTTCGGAGTCGACTTCTGTCACCGGTACCGCTTTCGGCTTACGGTCACATGGTTGTAGACCTAGTGCTCCCGCCAGGGGAGCGCTCGATCGTGCGCGTGCGAACAGCGAATTCAAGCCATCGATGGCTGCCTGGACCGAGACCGCGCTCTCTTGGGAAGGAAGCGAACCCACGGTCTTCTTGATCTCACTGAGGAAACCGATAACCATGTCGAGATTTGCTGAGAGCTGCTGCTTCTCCGACTCCGAAGGGAGCGACTCTACAAGACCACGCAGGCTCTGCACGAATTTCTCTGCCTTGAAAAAGTCTGGGGATTTCCGTGTACCCATTAGCGCTAAAACCTCTTGGCAAGTTCGTTGGTGATTTGCTCGTACTCGCCTTTTCTAGCCGCACTGATGGCGTTCTTTGTGTTGGTCATCCACACGGGTAGGCTTTGCTCCGCTGCTTCACCGTACCCAATCAGCTCCGTGGTATGGCCTTCGAAGCAAACGCCGTGTCCGAGGGAACTCCGCACCTGAACCATGGTGCTGAAGTGCACGTTAGTTATCATGCTGCCGCCGAGTCTCACTCGGACAAAGATGACGCCGCCCAGCTCCGCAGCTCGAACAGGACCGGCGTCGCCTCCGGCAAGCGTGTGGGCGTGCTTAAAGGACTCTCCGATCCTCCGCGCCTTTTGCTGAAGGATGCTGAGACCGATTGTCGAGAGGTGATCCGGGATGGCAGTCACGACGTACCACCGACTCGCAACAAGAGCGTTCTGCGTCATTAGGTAAAGGTTGGGCGGGCAGTCGATCAGAATGTAGTCGTAATCGTTTTCGACTTCGCGTAGGGCTTTTCTGAGGAAAGAACGGTCCTTGATGTACTTGTCAGCGTGACGCTTTAGGAGTTCGAAACTCGGGATCGGCCCCGCCAAATCGCCTCCTCCGAGGTCTTCGCCCAGCAGGTCAATATCACATGGAATCAGGTCGAGGCCCTGGATGCGCTGTTTGATGTTCCCCCCAACAGGCTCTTTCCAAATGAAGTATTTGGGATCGAGGGACTTGCCCTCAAGATAGCGCCTGTACATTGAGTTTATCGTGCCTTTGGTCTTCTTGAACTTCTCCCACTCTTCGATCGAGGCGCAAAGGAACGTCAGGTTTGTCTGGGGATCGATATCGACGAGGAGCACGCGCTTCCCCAAGTGCTGCGCGAGGCAGCAGCCCACATGGTACGTTGTCGTGGTCTTTGCCACACCGCCTTTGTAGTTTATAAAGGCCAACACTTTTGCTTTTGGCATAAGCGCATCCTTTGGGGTCTTTGACGCGAACCGCGTGATGCAGTATAGCACCAGGCAGACCGCCATGAGGGTTCCCCGAGGCATCAAAACGGCACTGGGTACTTCAGTAATCACGAGCATGTTGGAACATTCCGCTTCTTGTCCCATCTAGGGGTATGCCATGGCCCGCTTCCAAACCGTCGTCCGCCGCGCCCGGTTCGTCTATTCCCCCTACACCGCCGAGGAGATGCAGGGCTTCGCGCAGGTGTTGGCGGATGCGATCCGCGCGCGCATCCAGAGCGGCCAGAACATCTACGACCAGCCGGCCGCGCCGCTGAAACCCGGCAAGCCCGGCCGCCGGGGATATCCGGATTACAAATCGGCGCGCGGCCTCCAGCCCATCCGCGACTGGACCTGGAGTGGGCACACCCTGCGGTGCCTTAAGGTCCTCACGGCCAACGAGAATCGCGCGGTGATCGGGTTCCTCGATGAGGCCATGCCTGGCCGCCGCCAGACGGCCTCGCAGATCGCCTACTACAACAACCTGCGCGAGCGCCAGTGGGGCGTGTCTCCCCGCGACCGCGCCGCGGTCATTGCGGCGATCCTGGCTGGCCGCCGCGTCGTGAGCGTCAAGGCAGCTTGAGATGGGTGACCAGGCCGAACGCGTAGTTCTCGAAGCCGAGGATCAGGTCAGTCCGGTAGTCGACAAGGCCAATGCCGGCCTCGACAGTTTCGAGAAGAAAGCGGAGTCGGCGCACGGCAAGGTTATCCGCATCACGGACCAGACCCGCTCTAGTGTGCAGCGGCTCATTGCCTCGCTCGAGAAGCAGGCCGACGTCTACGGCAAGAGCGGTGTGGAACGGCTCATCTCGCAGCGGGACCAACTCCTCCAGCGCTATGCCAAAGAGCCGGCGGCCATCGACGCCATCACCCGCTCCTACGAGAAGATGATCGCGGTCGAGGAAAAGGCCGCGCGCGAAGCCGCTATGGCCAAGGCCGCCAAGGAAGCCGAGGAGGCCCTGCGGAAGCAGTCCGAATCCATTAAGTCATTCGGGGAGCGCGTTGGGCAGTTCATCGAGAATCCCATTCAGGGGGCCAAGGGCGCCATCGGCTCCATGCTTTCCACGCTGGGGCCGTTCGGCGTAGGCGTAGCGGCCGGCGCAGCCGCCCTGGCTGGTTTTGGTGTTGCGGCGTTTGAGGCGGCCAAGAGTCTGGGTCAATACGGCACGGCGGTAAAAGACGCGGAATTGCGCACCGGGCTGACCGCGAAGGAGGTCGGCCAGTTCGGCTTTGCCGCGAAGGCCGTCGGCCAGGACATCTCCATCGTGGAGCGGCTCATGCGCGGCCTCTCCCAGGCAGCGGATGAAAATTCGCGCGAGGGTGAGAAGGCGCGCGCCACCTTGCAGCGCATGGGCGTCGACCTGCGAAACGCCGCCGGCGAAATGAAGCCTACCTCCGAAATCCTGATCGAGATTTCGGAGGGCCTGAACAAACTGCCGGAAGGCCTCCAACGTGATGCGGCCGCCATGGAGCTCTTCAAACGGGTTGGCATCGAGGCCATCCCGTTCATGACGGAGTTAAACGAGAACCTGCGCATTGCCCACGAGCAGGGCTTCGGCCCAACCGAGGATGACGTTCGCCGGTTCCAGGAATACCAGCGCGAGGTGGCGCAGCTCGAAACCAAGTGGGACGCGCTGGTTCGCAAGTTCAAGGAAGGGATCGTCATCACCGTCTCCTGGGTCGGGAAGGGCGCAGACTGGTTCCTGAACAACATCGGTACCGCTGGCGACGACGAGCGCGCGCGCCGTGAAGAGGAACAGGCCCGCCAGGAAGCAGAACAGGTCCGGTCGGTGGGCGGCTACGGCGCGAGCATGTCGCGCAGCGCCCATCGCCGGGAAGTCGCCGATCTGGAGCGGCGCGCCCCCGGCATCATGCAGAATCGCGACGCGATTGAGCGTCAGATCGCAGACCTCCGAACGCGGCAGCAGGATCTCGTCGGCAATTTCGGATGGGTGCAGATGCTCGCGCCCACCGAGGAGGAAGTGGGCCGCATGCGCCAGGCGGCCGACCTCCAGAAGCAGATCGAGCAGTTGCAGCACGAGTTGGATGCTGCGCAGCAGGCCACGCACCGGATGGACCTCCGCGCTGGCCAGGAGGAATCCGATCGGCTTCGCGCTCGCTTTTTCGGCACGCATGAGGGGATGGAGAAGGCTTACTCCGACGCGAAAAAGGACGTGGAGCGATACCAGAAGGAGCTGTTCGAGCCAGAGAAGCCCCTCACCAAGACGGAAGTCCTCGATCTATCCGGCAAGCTCCGGACTGCCCAGGCGACCGAGGCCCGATGGAAATCCGCGCTGGACGCGGAGAAGAACCAGTCGGAGCAACTGAAAGAGTTCCACCGCGAAGCCGAGGCCTTCGTGAAGAAGGGTGAGGAATCAGAGCTCGACGCCATCGGGAAGATCTACTACCAGCGCGATCTCCTGCTGAAGCAGGCTGCGCAGGTGAAGGCGACCGAGGCCGAGATTGCCGTCATCCGGAGGTCGGCCGACGAGCAGGCCGAGGTGGTGTCGAAAAAGGCCTGGGAGGAATTTGAAAAGTATGACGAGAAGCGGCGCGCCGAACGGCAAAAGGAGATGCTGGGGCTGTTCCTTCCCTCCAAGGAGCAGTTGAAGGAGTGGCAGGACGTCTTCAAGGCCCAGGAGCGCATCGAGGATATCGGCGTCCAGGCGCAGCGGGAGGCGCTCCGGCGCCACGCCAACGTGGAAGCGAGGCGCGCCGAGACGCCCGAGGAAGCGTATCGAGTTCGCGTCGATCTGGCCATCCAGCTCGCCGAGATCGAGGTCGCGCGCATCCAGAAGGAGGAGAGCGCGGCCCGGCGAATGGAGTTGGCGGCGCAGGCGCAGAAGGACCTCTATACGGAACTGGCCCAGGCGCAGGATGAGCTGGACGAAAAGCGCGCGGCAGCCGAGCAGAAGCGCACGGAGGAATTGCAGCGCCAGGTCGACGAGATCCAAAAGGTCTCCTCCGGCCTCCTGCACACGCTCTTTACCAAGCCCGGCGATTTCCCCAAACAACTGGGTAGCGCGATCCAGGAAGCGGTACTGAAGCCGGTCACCGAAGGTTTCGGCGGAATGATCGCGAGCGCCCTCCATCCGCTCATTTACGGCAGCGACGGACAGGGTGGCATCTCTGGGATTCTGCATGGCGCGTTCGGTGGTCCCAAGCAGGACCCGATTACTGTCACCACCGACAACACAGCGGCCACGATTCAAAACTCCAGGGCCATCTGGTTGCTGACCGCCGTCCTGTCGGAGTACATGGGCCGGAACGTCCCTGCGCTGAGCACGCAGGGAGGCATGGCCGCGCCCAATGTGGGAGTCGCTTCGCCTTCGGGCTTCCTGAGCCAGATGCTCCGCAACACCGGCGGACTGCCCCGCTTTGCCGAGGGCGGCGTCACCAGCGGCCCCACCATCGTGGGCGAGGCCGGCCCCGAGCTGGTCATTCCGCTCGACAAGCTGCTGGACCTGCGGCCCACGCGCCGGCGGCCTCTGGTGACTCCGTATGATCCAGCCGCCATGGATGCGGCATTGGGCAAGGCGACCATGGGTCTGTTCAACGTCGCTTTGCCCGCGGGCCTCAGTGCGTTGGGTGGTCCAGCCGGCATCAGCGTCGGCGACACCATCATGTCGCTCCTGGTAGGTGGCGTTGCGGCAGCCACACCGCCGAGGAACGACGGCGTGCTGCTGGGCGTGGTACCGATTGGGCCGCCCGGAAGTGGCATAAGCCGCAGTCTGGCCGAGCGCGATGCACTGGCGTGGCCGGGCGGAATCTTCGAGCGCGAGGAGGACATCGTAAAGAGCGGCCTATGGGCGGTCAATCCAAAGACCGGCAACATTCGCCTCTCCGGCTTTTCTCCCAGCGGGCATGCGGAGCCGCACGCGGTGTGGTTCGAGAGAATCGGCCTGCCATCGATCGGCAGAGAGTTTGATCGCGTGATTCGGGGCAGGGCGTACATTACCAGCGACGGCGCGATCAACCTCGTCGATGAAACTTGGGGTGGGGGCCTCACCGACGACATTTACCGCAAGGTGCAACGCGCCATCGTGCAACGATACAACCCTGGCGTGCGGGAGGCCTCCGTGCGCGGCCCGCGCGATCTCATCTATATCCGCAGAAACGAGCCCTCCTGGTTCAACCTCAAGGGTGGCCGCGATCTCTGGAACATGACGTATGAGCAGCACGTGGCCGCCGGCCGCAAGGGCGGCCTCAAGAGCCAGGCCCTGCGCCGCCTCGATCCGCGCGATCCCGAACTGGACGAATTTGGCAATTACATCGGACCGCCGGTCGACGTTCCTGAGACCGCACACCAGGCGAGTGCCAGGATTGACGAAGTGGCGCCCCACCTGAAGGACATCGATTGGGGAAGAAAATCCGGCCAGATCACGCGGTGGGTCACCGTCGGCGGCGAAAAGATGAGCTTGCTCCAGGCCGGAAAACGTCTCGGTATCTCGTCTCTGGCGCTTGAGCAGCGCCTCGGCGCGCTCTACCCGAACAGAGAGGATTGGGCAGCGTTGGATCTGTTGGAAGTCACGAAGGACTGGAAGGTTACGACCCACAAGGCGTTCCGCCTGCCCTCGCACGACGAAGGCGGCACCATTGCCAGCACCGGCCTGGCCGTGGTCCACAAGGGCGAGGCGGTCATTCCGCAGGCCGACACGCTGAAGCGCAGCATTGACGCGCTCACGGGAGCGATGTATGGCAACGCCGGCATGATCCGCTGGCTGATCTCAGCGATGTTCAGCGGGCGAACTGCTGGATACCCGCTCGCGATCCCCGGCGTCGGCACCGTTTCCGTGCCACTGTTCGGCGGCGGCTCCTCTTCGACAGCGGCGAATCCGCCCGTTTCCTGGAGCGGCGGAACCGCGAGCGCTTCCCCGGTGGGCGGCTATACTCCGGCGCCGTGGGCTGGCGCGGGCGGCTATACCCCAGCGCCATGGGCCGGCGCAGGCAGCTTACCGCAAAGCGAACTGGACCGCATCGAGAAGATGGTGTCCGGCGGCAAGGGGCAGGGCGTGAATAGCCTCTTCTCGAAGGGCGGTTTCTCGCAGGCGCTGTCGAACCTGAAGGGCGCGGTTTGGAACGAGGATGCGTGGAACGCTTACCCATGGACTACCGGCGGCGTGATCGCGGGCGGCATCGAAGGCGTGGCCAGTTCCCCGGCGGCCGGTGTCGCCGGATTGACGCTCGCGACGCGCGGCCTGATCAGCAATGCCGGGTCTTGGACCGGCGCGATCCAGGGCGCCGCCGGCGGCGCGCTGATCGGCAATCAAATCGGCGGGCCGCTGGGCGCGGCGGCGGGCGCTTCATTCGGCTTCGAGATTGGCGCGTTGGAAAAGCTGTTCGGCGTGAAGTCGCTCAACCAGACGGCGCACGACGATATCAAGGCGATCTACGGTGTCGATATCCCGACCAACAGCGGCACGATCAAGCAGATCGTGGAGATCGCGAAGTCGCAATTCGGCGGCAGCATCTCCGTGGCCGTGCGCTCGCCCAGCGTGCGTCAGCTCGTGATGCTGTATTCGGAAGCCACGGGGCAAAAGATGCCGTTGTCGGCCGCGACGCCTTATGCGGGTAGTCTCGTGGAGCAAGGCGGGAATCTTTATCAACAGGCCAGCTTCCAGAACAACGCCTGGCACATGTACCAATCGAGCCTGCCGACGCTGGGCGGGATCGCGGGTAGCCCGTATCCCACGCAGGCCGGACCGAACACAATGGCGGGCGCGGGGCCGACGTACGTTTCGCTGAACATCAGTGGCGCGGCGGTGGCTCCATTCATGACCGGCCAGTTTGTAACGCCGGAGTTCGTGACGGACCAGGCGATGGCGGCGCAGTATGCGAGCTACGGCCGGACGCAGCAGTCAGCCAACATGCAGGTGCCCGGTCTGACGGTGGCGTAATGCCGTTCAATTGATCCGATCACATTCAGCCTCCTCCTCGGCGGTAGGCGGGATCAGTTCGTTAATCGCCTCACCAAGGCGCTCGATGGCGGCACCCAGTGCGGCCGACAACCGGATGATGGCTTGGCATTCGATGAGTACTTTGTCTCGGTCGGTCATCGTGGTCCTCTGACTCTTACCCAACGGTTGGGGTGGGAGGAAATAGCAAGGGGAATTTTGCGATGCCCGGTAATCTCCAACCCGCTGCGCCCAACGGTGTGATGCCGTTCTCGCTTTGCACCGCGTTCACGGAGTTGCGGGAGTACGCACAGCTTCAGGACCAATACCGCGACGGCACAATTCAGCGGTCGCAGCTCGCGCAGACCTCGCGCCGGATGTTCCGACTCAGCAAGCGCCTGAGCGCTTCGGCGCTGGCGACGCTGTACAACTTCTGGGTTTCGCAGAACGGCGGATTGACGCCATTCGCCTTTTACAATCCCTTCGATGTTCTGGCCGACCAGCAGATCGGCAGCAATTACGATCCCACCGGCAACAACACACAGGGGCGAGTCACGGTGGTCTTCCGCGGCAATTGGGCGCAGGTCACAGAGCTTGCGCGATCCAATGTACAGGCTCTGGAGCTTGTAGAGGTGGCGTGAGTCCTGGTTTTTGGCGAACACCGCATGGCCGCGACATCCGTCCTTATCCTCATCTGTCCCTGCGGGCGCCGGATCGAGATCCCGGACACACAGCGCGTGGTGCAATGCAGTTGCAGGCGCACGCTGGTGGTGGAAGCAATCCGGAACGATAACTTGATGACAATCTCTTCGCGATAACTCCCTATGTCGGACACCATCGGCCGCATCACCGTCCCCACGGTAATCAATTCCGGCCAGACATTCCCGCTCACCACGCAGTACCCCTTCGGCTTCAGCGTCGAACGGCAGGTGATTGTGCACCGGTTCGGCACGCTCGATGCCAAGCAGGAACAGCGGTACTACGCTGGTATCGGTCCGCGCAAATTCCAGTTCCGGCGGCCCAACCTGGGATGGAGCGAAGCGCGCCAGCTCCGGGCCTTTTGGGAATCCATGCAGGGGGCATGGAAGGCGTTCACCTATAACGTCCCGAACCCGGATGGGACCACGAGCGCCATGCTGGTCACCTTCGAGCAGGCGCCGATTTCGTTCGAGTACCTGCGCAATGCCTGTCAGGTCGGATTTAACTTCGTCGAGGTTGTCGATCCCACCCAGGCGCCCAGCTATACCGTCGCGTCCACGTGTCTGCGGTTCCCCTCGAGCGCGTTGTCCACCGCACTGCTGTCTGAGGTCCAGCAGATCATCCCCCTGGTGCACATACGCGTGCGCGAATCCGCGGTCCCGGACATCTACCTCTCCGACTGCCGCGTCACCATTGGCGGCCAGCTTTATCTGCCACGGCTCATCGGCATCGGTGAGCCCGGCTCGGACGTGATCATCTCCCAAGATATTCGAGGGGCCTCCGACAACGTGCGCTTCACCTTCGGCAACGCCGACCGCGTGATGACGCAGCTCGCCAACGATACTGACCTCAAGTACGCCGAAATCGACCTCTGCCTCTTCCACGTCAATTCGGGCATCCTGCTCCAGCTCTGGAAGGGCGTCATCCAGAACTACGTCAGCGACGGCACGCCGGTGTTTCCGGTAACGTGCTCCGACGGCTTCTTCCAGATCATGAACCAATATCCGGAGCGCGTCGTGAGCCGTCAGTGCTGGAAAATCTTCAACGATGGGATCAACTGCCCCTACGCGGCACACGGCAGCGGCGGCGATCCGAATTCCTGCGACTATTACCTGGAATCGGCCAACGGCTGCCAGGCCCACGGCATGGCCCGCTACTTCGGCGGCCAGCAGGCCGATCCGCAGGGCGTCGTTATCAAAGACGATTCCACTGGTTTCCTGGGCTTCGGCCGCAACACCGTCACCGCCACCTCGATCATTTCCGATACGGTCTGGGGCCTGGCGTTGCCGGAGATCTGGTGCAACAGCGGTGGAAATCCACTGTATGCGTTTATCGCCAGCGCCCTGATGGTGGATTATCGCGACGAATCTGGATACGCCGATTCGCTCGGCATCCTGGGCGCCGGTCCCCTGGGAGGGTTCACCGCGTCGATGGTGGTTCAGAACGCTGATGGCTATCGCTACGTGGTGGCGCCCATGGTTGACGGCTACTTGTGGCAGGGCCTCAAGCTCGACGGCAATTTGAATGTGACGAAATATCAGCCGGGCATGGGGCTGCGGTACATCGCCGGCAACGATCCGGTGAATCCCGCCACGGACTACTTTTCTCTGGGGCAAGGCACGCCGCAGGTTTGGGAACCGAATGTCTATGCAGCGGGCACAGCGGCGTGCGAGATCCGTATCGTCAAGTCCACCACGATTCAGCCCAGCACGCCCGACCAGCACCAGATGAAGGTGCCGATCGATTACGGGATGTGGGGATGGACCTGGGATGCCGTGGGCAACCGCTCGGCCGTCCGCGGCCTGGTGAACCCGTTCTGGATCGCCGTGAACATGCTGCTGCGCGCGATGGGGTTGTACGGCGATCCGTCGACCGGCTCCAACCCCGCTGGAGGTTCCGGACCGGCCTCGGCAGATCAGCTTGCCACGTTCGTGCTGCCTTCGCTGGTGGCCGGCGACGGCAGCGGCGCGGCCGAGATCGCCGCCGCGCAGGTGCCCCCGATTCTGGGCGTCACGTCCGCCACCACGTATTCGATTACCACCGAGGGGCAGGCCCTGAACGGCGCCCAGATTAACCGCAATCCGGACGGCAGTTGGACCTTCCAGTACTACGATGGCCAGCAGAATCTGAACATCCTGCCCATCGCCGACGCGGTGGCCGCCGGTTACGTGGAAGCCGACTCCTATCCAATCACGGAGACACAGTTCCAGTTCCAGGGCGTGATCTCCAGCCAGAAGCCGTTCCGCGACTGGCTCACCGAGGTCCTCAACTGCTGCCTGGGCTTCTACACCTGGGAATTCGGCAAATTGAAGCTTGGTTGCCGCATCAACGCCAGCTCCGCGGATGCCTATACCCAGGCCAATATGCTGTTCCAGAGCCTGCGGTTGACGCCCATCCAGGCCGCCTTCGAGAAGCTGGTGGTCTCGTTCGCGGACGTCGCCTATGCCTACCAGGCCAACACGGCCGAGTACTGCGACAAGAGCCACGCGGCATATTATGGCCGCGCGCAGTCTCCGCTGACTAGCCAGATGCACTCGGTGGGCTGCTCGACATTGAGCCAGGCGCTTCGGATCGCGGCCACGCGCGTGCGCGAGGAGATCGGCGGCATCAACTCTGCGGAGTGGCGCAATGCGCGCGTCGCCACGTGGGGAACCACGCTTCTGGGCCTGGGCAACGAGGTCGGGCAGGTCGTCTCGATCACGCACCCGGATGTGCCGGGCGGTACCGGCAAGTTCCGGATTCAGCGCTGGAGCCTGAAGAAGGACTGGTCCGTGCAGATCGAAGCGCAGACGGTCACGGATTCGATGTACAACCTGGACGTCGGCCCGAAGCCGGTGGACGTGTTACCCGCGCCCTTGCCGGGGCTCTTTTACCCGATTCCGCTCGGCCCGGCGTGGGCGCCCTACCAGGTGCAGGCGGCGTCCTGGGACGCTCTGTTTCCCAACGAGTGGACCTTCGATTCGAACCAAACCTACACGACTCTCGCCGACGGCAGTGCGCTGGCCACCCTGATCATAAGCGGGAAGTTGCCGGTGAATACGTTCAGCGCCAGCGGCGCTGGCGCGCCGGGGATCGGATCGGTCTCGCGGTCGGCCACGGGCGGCTCGCTGCCAGCAAATGCGACCCTGCGCGTGGCCATCTGCGCCATCGACTCGAATGGCCTGCCGTCGGCTCCGTCGAATATCGCCTTAATCGGCACGTCGGGTTCGGGCACGGACTCGTTCACTTTGGGAGACATCACGTGGCCGGCGGTCGCGGGACTGGCCTCGTATGTGCTCTTCGTGGCGACTGCGGATGATTTGATCTGCGCTCAGGCAACCGGCGCGCTGACGGCGGGGCCGAACAACTCTTACACGCCCGGCTCGATCACGTTCGGCGGGCCGCTCGTGCGCTCGACCTGGGCCCTGCCCTCGCCCTACGTCTCGAAGATTCGGGTCAAGGCAAAGAGACTCGTCCATAGCGGCGTGATCGGCGCGCCGGTCACCAGCGTCACCGCGCCGAACCAGATCGTCAGCTCGTGGCTGATCGACACGCAGCATCTGACCTCGTTCAACCCTGTGGGCAGGATCCTATCCGTCATCGGACGGCCCGAGGGCAGCACTCCGTTCCTGAATCTCCTGATTACCGCCTACGACAGCGCGACGGGTACGCTTACGGTCGCTCCGCAGGCGGTCGTGTCGGGCCATCCGGAACTCTCGGTCCAGCCCGACGATGTCTTCGTGATCCGGTATAAGGCGGATGCGGCAAATACCCCCAACCCGACGCAGATCACCGACTCCGGGTGCCACAACATGGAATATCCCGATGGCATGACGCCCGGTGCCGAGGTGGGCAACATCCTGCGCGTGATTCAGGGGACCAGCCGCGGCGAACTCCGCAAGATCACCGGGAACACGGCTACGCAGTTGTCGTGGGACCTGCCGCTGGCGCTCGATGAGACCTCGGTGTGGATCGTGGAAGCGCCGGCCTGGGATTACAGCGCCGACTCCGCGGCGATCAGCAATGCCGATCCCTCCCACCCGGTAACGCTCAACATTGCCACTGACAATTTCATCGATCAGGCGCTCGTCATCGCCGGGTTCACGGTGGATGTAAACGGGAACGAATCTCCGGATAGCGACGTTCCGATTCGAGAGGACTGGATCTTCGGAGCCGAAGGCGAGAAGGTTGCCGGCTTCACACTGCCGGTGAGCGGAGTCCTCGGCATCCAAGCTGATGCCGCGCCCGCGTTCTACCTCGATACCGACTTCACCGCCGGTTCGGTGAAGGCATACGTGAAGTCCGCCCCGGTGGGGGCGGACCTGACGTTCTCGATTTACGTGGGCGATAGTTCCGATCCGTGGATGGCGCTCACCATCGCGGCCGGCAGCAAATCGGTCGCGGCGACAGCTGCGCAAATCGATGCCGCGACCACAATCCCAGCGAACACGAATATCCGCTTGGCGATCACCTCCGTGGGCACGACGTACCCCGGAACGGATCTGTCGGTCTTCGTTTACTCGTAATGTCCGACGCTATTTATAAGCTCCAGCCGCACCGCACCATGCACCTCCAGGGCTTCGACGCCTACGGGGCCGCGGCCGCGCTCTGGGGCGCATCCGAGTCGGGGTTCAACGTATCGGGCGTCTTCCGCGACCAGGGCGATTTCGCAGTGCTAGTGCTCTTCCAGAAGGACGATCCCTTCGGCCATCCGCGCTTCTCGTATCTGCCGGATGGCAATTTCACCGGCCTGAAGCTCGATTTCGATGTCCAGTTCCAGGGCATCCAGGCGTTCGAGTCGAAAAAGTGGCCGTGGATCGATTGGGCGTACATCAACGCTTATGACGAGAGCGGAAACCTCCTGCAGCACCGCTTGAGCGACTTGGCGACAGGGCCGTCCGGCCGCATCGGTGCCAGCGGGACCTTCACGCTCAACGTGGGCACGCCGCTCGCAGGCGACCGCGTGACGCTGTGGTATCAGAACCGCGCGTTCGATTACAGCGTCACATCGAGCACCGTAAGTTCCTGCGTGCAGGATATCTGGTGGGAGCAGCCGGCGACCTCCTGCCAGCAGGCCATGTGGTGGCAGAGTACCACGCTCTCCTGCGTCCAAGCCCTGTGGTGGCAGGGCAACGCAAGCTACAACCATTCGGTGACAATCGGCGGCACAACGTATTCCTGCCTCGAAGACTCGCTCAGCAGCGCCGGCGTCGCGAGCAATATCGCGGCGCAGATCAATGCTTCCGACCCGAACTGCACGGCATCGGTGGGCGGGGCCTATGGCAACGAGATCACCATCGCGCTCCGAAGCGGAGTCACTGGGCCGGTCGCAGTGTCTAGTTCCGATGGCTCCGGGCCGGCGACACTGAGCGACTATGTGCACTGGGTGCAGATCGGCTCGGCGCGGTACTCGTGCAACCAGGGCGCGCTCTCCTCCGCGCAGATCGCTTCAAACATCGCCAGCCAGATCGCGGCTAATGACCCCAACTGCACCGCAACCGCGTCGGACAACGTGATCACGGTTTCGCTGCGTAGCGGTGTGAGCGGGCCGGTCGCGGTGTCCAGCTCGGACGGTTCCGGCCCGGCGACCCTCAGCGACTATGTGCACTGGGTGCAGATCGGCACGGCGACGTACCCGTGCGCGCAGGGCAGCCTGACGGCTGCGCAGGTCGCCAACAATATCGCCGCCCAGATCGCGGCCGGCGATCCGAATTGCACCGCCGTGGCTGGCGGCGCGCAAGGCAATGAAATCACGGTCAGCCTGCGCAACGGCATCCAAGGTCCGATCGCCGTATCCAGTTCGGACGGCTCCTCACCGGCCACGCTCACCGCGTTCGATGGCGCCGCCGTGTGCTCCCAACTCGCGTCGCAAATCAACCAGACGGACTGGACTCAGAACGGGCCGGTCGCACTGTCGGCGGCCGCCTCCGGCAATCAGATCACGATTACCGCGGAGCCGGGCGCCGACGGGAACGCAGTCACGTTTTACGAGTTGCACAGCAGTACCCGCCTGTATTTCTCTCCGTCTTCCGTCCAGCTTGCCGGCGGATCGTCGGATAACGTGTCTTGGCACATCCACGTGGACTTCTCTGCCTTGGGCTGGACGGATCTCACGAAAATCTGGCTCACGTTCGCGCCCGCGCTGGCCAACAGCGCGGCCTATACGCCCACGGAATGGCAGGTGAGCGTCACGAATTGGACGGTCACCGATCCCAATGGCGTGCGGCCGCTCAAGGTCGCCGGGCTGGGGTCGGTGCGCATCGAGGAGGACAATCCGTGGGTCGTGCGCGCGGGCTATTGGGAGGACCCGTCCCTCATCGATCCGAAGGTTGCGGCTTACTGGAGCCGGGGCCGCGCGATTCGTTCGGCATACAGCCAGTACGAGACGCGCACACTCACCATCGAGACCCACTGCCAGTCCACGCATGACATCTACGTGGGCACGTGGCTCGACTGGAATTGCGGGATCGTTTCGGCCACGCTGGACGGCGGCACACCCATCACGCTCGATTGCTACGGTTCCGGAATGCTGGCGCGGCGGCGACTGTTCGCCGGCGTCGCGGCGGGCAAGCATACCGTCGTCCTCGCAATGACCGCCAACAAGAACGCGAACAGCGGTGGCTGGTACTTCTGTTTCGATTTTCTTGAATGCGCGGTCCTGTCGGATGTTCCTAACGCTCCGGAAACTCGAACCGACGTGGGCCTTGCCACGGATTTCGATACCGACAACACGTACAAGCTCTCGCCGCAACGGCTAATCTGGAATCTCCAGAAGCTCGGGCTGGTGGGCGAGATCGATCATTACGCGGGAGTCTTCTGGTGGAACCAGCGGAAGGCCATGGGCGGCCATTACCCCAGCGCCACGATCACGTTCGGCGGGACGTGGGTGGACCAGGATGTGATCTGGCTGAACATCGGCGGCACGTATTCCAATGGCACGGTCACAGGCGGCACGGCACTCGGCAAAACCGTGTTTCCGATGGACACCCCCAGCACCATCGCGGCACACTTCGCCTATTTCATCAACGCCACGCTCGTCGGTGTCTGGGCCTCGGCAAACGGGGCGGTGCTCACCATAACGACGCGCTCGACAGGCACGAACTGGCTGTACAGTCTCATCACGCAGCACAATTCCGCCCAAGGGACGATCACGGTGTCCAACGGATCGACCCAGGTGGTGAACGGGCAGACGTTCACCACCTCGAACGATCTGAAGACCGGCGCCGCCGATCCCACCTGGGTCATCGACCCCACGGCCAGCCAGCCGCTCAACCGCGCCTTCCGCGATTGGCACGCGGACTATTTCGCCGCACTGAAGGCGGCCGGAATCGGCGTGACGGTGTCGTTTTCGCAGGAACTCGTGAACCCGCCAGACGATCCGGGTAACGGCGCGGTGTGGGTCCAACGGTTTCCTGACGGCACGGCCGTTCAGACGGACACGGGGTTCGCCAACTTAAAGAGTTCTATGTGCGCCTTCGGCACAGCGGTCCGGACCTACATGGCGTCGGCCTACATCCAGATGGCGCAATTGATGGCCGCAGCTGGCCTGCCGCCCCGGCTCCAATTCGGCGAGGTTTTGTGGTGGTACGTCGCCGGATTGAGCGGCATGGCTTTCTACGACGCAGATACCACCAGCGCGGCCCTGGCGGCGCTCGGCCGTGCGCTCGCGACGTTCCACAGCGTCAATGATGACCCGAGCGTCAACGGCTATGCCGATGCGAACTTCCTGCGGTCGCGATTGGAGAGCTACGTGGCGGCGGTCCAGGCCGCTGTGCTGGCGAGCGTATCTACGGCGCTGTTCGAACTGCTCTGGCCGCTGGACGTGAATGATCCTGATAACTGCAAGCTGCTTCGCTACGTGAACCTGCCCACGACCTGGCAGGCCCGCGCCGGCTCGGGGTTCGACACAGTCCTTTGCGAGGGATTCCAATACGCGGGCGTTGATCACAACCTCGACAAGGCGAAGCGCTGTGCCGCTTATCCGTTTACGGAACTGTCCTGGGATCGGGCCCACTGCCGGTATCTTATGGGCTGGTACAACGCCGGCTGGCCCTGGGCGCGCGAGTTCCAGGCGGCGCAGCGCGCCGCCGTCCCGCTGATCAAGTTCTGGGCCTATGACCATCTGTGCTTGTACGGCTGGCCGTTGCCCTTGCCGAAGCAACCAAGCAGTCCTTCGTTCATTTAGTTCGCTTTTAATCCCATCCACAACGAGAGGTGTTCTATGGAAGACCACGAGGCGCGGCTGAGAGAAGTCGCGTGCATAGCCGTTGCGCTCGAAGCGCAGACAGGATGCCCGGCGCAATTGCTAATTTCGCAGTGGGCACTGGAATCGCAGTGGGGCGCCAAGCCCGCTGGCAACTTCAACTTCTTCGGAATCAAGCACGCTTCCCGCCACGCGAAGTGCTGCACGGTGACCACGCGCGAGGTCATCAACGGCAAGTCCGTCGTGCAGGACCTGGAGTTCGCCGATTACGACTCGCTCGAGGACTCCTGCCGAGACTATGCCTGGCTCATCACGCAGGGCGCGCCGTACCGGGCGGCCTGGGAGCGCTATCAGAGCGACCACGATCTGCACACCCTGATTGCGGCGGTCGCCGGCACCTACGCCACTGATCCGAACTATGCGCGTCTGGCCGCCGCCATTGCTGGCCAAACCAATGTCGCGCAAGCCGTCGCCGCCGCCCGCCAGGAGGTGTCCGTCAATGCCTAAGCCCTGGTTAATCCTCAACTACCTCAAACTGGCCCTCCTGTGCGTCCTGCTGCTGGCGCTGGCGGCGGTGGGCGTACAGACCGTCCTCCTCCTGCACGCCGCGACTGTGGCCGCCCATGCGTTGCCGGGGGCGGCTTCTTACGAACTTCAGGCCACCCGTACGGCGCTGTTAGCCGAGGTCCAGGCTGCGCGCGGCGATCTCACCGGCCAGATTGAGGCGACGCGAACAGATCTGCTCAGCCGCACGGATCGGCAGGTGTCGGCCCTCCGCGGCGATGTGATGGGCGAGGTCGCGGAAATCAGAAAAGTAGCCGACCGACACGTCGGGGACATGCTCAGGCGCGTAGATACTGCCCTTGCCACTGTGGACGCCCTCCACGAGGATCTGAAGCCGACCCTCGACAATGCAGCCGCAATCACCGCGAGTGCGAGAGACGCCTCGGCGATTCTCTTGCGCCGCGATGCGCTGCCCGCGCAATTGCTCGGGCTGACCGGCGCGGCCAAGGTGACGCTCGGCCAGACTGCGGAGACGATGCGCGATATCCAGCGCGCCACGCCACAGATGCTCAATACCTGGAATGAAATCGGCACGAACGTCAAAGCCACGACAGAAGCGAGCACAGAGGCCTCGCGGAATACCGCCCAGGTGATGGCGAACTTCGCTCGGGCCACCAGGCCGCTGCCCACCTGGGCGCGCATCGGGTTGGCGGTGGCACCGCCTTTGGCGCAGGTCGGGGTGAGCGTCGCGACGACGCTCGCGGTCACCGGGAAAGTGGGTGGAAAGTGAGGCACAACATGCGAATCAACGTCATCGTACTGCCGCTGTTGGCGGCGATTCTGGCCTGCTCGGCGTCCGGGCAGGTTGCGAGCGTGGGTGATCCCACGTTTCAGTCCTACGCGCTGGCGGCTCGCGGTGGGCAGCACGCCGGGTTCTACGGCGGCGCGCAACCCGTGGACCAGTTTGGAGTGTTCGCCCGCTCGCTCGGCGCAGCCTGGGACGCTGGCGCAGAGGTCCGCGCAGCCAGGCTGCAATCAGGCGGCGCGTGGCTCGATTTCGGTGTCACTGCGCTGTATGGTTCTGCCGGTGCGAAGGCCGCAGGCGAGGCTGGAGTAGTTCTCGGCGATTCGTTCGATTGTTTCCTCTGGGCGAAGGGCATGTTGGGTAACTTCCGTGCGGCCGCCGGGGGCATTCAGCTCGGCCGGATTTCCATCTCCGGCGCCTACGGCAACTACTTCGAGAATCGTGCGGATCTCGGGGTGCGGCTCGACCGCCGCGGCAAATACACCGCAACGGTCGGATACAGCAGCGCCCTCGGATTCAACGGCGGCATGCGCCGCTCGTGGTCCTTCAAGCGGTAATGACGCCCATGCCCGGCAAATCGCAGCCATATTCCGATGCCGTGCTCAACGTGCTGCGCGGCACGGGGATTACAGGTGTATCGCCGTACCTGGGCCTGTTTTCCGTGGCGCCCGCCGATGATAATTCGGCGGGCACCGAGCTTGCGGGCGCGGGATACGCCAGGCAGCCCGTGACATTTGGCGCGCCGGTAAGTGACACCGGCAACGTGCGGAAGATTTCCAACGCCGCGAATCTGCAGTTCGGACCTGCCAGTTCGGACTGGCTTCCTGCGGTTGCGTTCGGGATCTTCGATGCCCAGACGAACGGTAACCTCCTTTACTGGAACACGCTGCCCACGCCCAAGACGATCCAGATGGGCGACTTCGGGCAGTTCGCGCCGGGATCGCTGGTAGTCGAGGAGGATTGAAATGCCGGATAACATTCCCATCAGTCCCGGACAAGGCGCGGTCATCGCCACAGATCAGGATCCGGTCACCGGCGCCCACTACCAGCGAGTGAAGCTGATGGATGGCACCGAAGGATCGAGCGATGCCATCCAGAGTGACAGTCAAGGCTCGCTTCAGACCTACGTCACCGAAGCCGATATAGAGGACTTGAAGACTGGCAATGCGACAGTCAAAGTCGGCAACGATCAAACGCAGCCGGTGCCTGTCCAGCTCGACCGATATGGCAGGGCGCCCGCCGGGAATTCCGTTCCGGTGGTGCTCGCCTCGGACCACGATCCGGTTCCCATCGCTTCGGCCAGTCTCCCGCTTGTGGGCGGCGCGGTGGGCGCGAACGGAGCGATCTGGGGCCCGATTCCGCTGGTTGGGTGCAACGGCCTCACGCTCCAGGTCACCGGCACATACAACCTCACGATCATCTTCGAGGCGACCATGGCCGATCCGGTGCTTGGCCCGTGGGTCACGGTTGCCGGATGCAGGACGACCAACGGTCAGCTTGACAGCAACCCCGCAGTCAACTCGCTCAACCTGGCGTGGGACTTCATGCTCTCGGGCTTCGCGTACTTCCGCGTGCGTGTAACCGCGTTCACGTCTGGGCTGGCGCAGTTGCAGGCGAGCCGGTACACAAACGCCACGGAGCCCAGCCCCTCGGTCGTGGCGCACGGCATGTCGAGCGGCAACCCGGTCGCCGTGGCCGTGGATGCGAGCGGGCGCCTGACCATTCTCGGCCCGATTACCATCGCTGCTGCATTGGGATCTGGAAGCATGGTCCCGGTTGTCGGCGGCGATGGCACGTCATCGGGCTTCGCGCGCCAGCCCACTGCCGCAATCGACGGCACGCCTGTCAACGGCCAGACGACCAACCAGCCCACGTTCCTGCTGATCGGCGGCACGGACGGGATCTTCACTGTCAGTCCCTCGTATGCCGCGCCCAACCCGAACGCGGTGGGCACGGCGCGCAAGCTCCTCACGGATTCGGCCGGCGTCCTTCAGGTCACCGACTCGGCCATCACCTTGCTTCGCCAGGAACTCCGCGAAGCCAACGCTCTCTTGCTTCTGATTTTGCAGGCCCTCTCCGGCAACGACATGGTCACCGGCAAAGACGGCCTGATGCCGCACCAATTGCCTGTTCAGTAATTCAACTCAGAAAGGTAAAGGAGGCCGGTAATGCCCGGTATTGATGTAAACCAATTGTGGACACCCGCCCGCGCGATCCCCTCGCCGCAGGCGGACCAGAAAGCCCCCGTCACCAATGTGCGCGGCGGCCGTTACGGCGAGCAGTATGTTCTGCCGTTGACCGTCACGAAACACATCCTCGCCGACGAGGGCAGCTATTTCATCGCGACGAACGTCACGCCCGGAACGGCGCAAGGGTACAACATCCAGGCGGCGTTTTCGGATACGACGCCGCTGATTTACATCCAGAACAACGACTCGAAAGCCAACCCCTTCGGCAAGCGCCTGTACCTGGATTACCTCAAACTGATCTGCACCACGGCGCCCGCCTCGGCGACCGGTGCCCGGTTCGCGCTCAAGACGGACCCGCAGCTCCGGACGCTCTCGACCAACAACACGCTCGCGATCACGCCGACCTCACCCAACTCCGACGTGGCCACGCAGTCGGTCTGCTCGGTGAACGCGCAGAACAGCGCGACCGCGTCCGTGCTCACCGCGTCCTCGGGTGCCGCCCGTCTCGTGGCCAACGCCAGCATGGGCGGCCTCCCCATCGTGGGTGACGAGTTCGTGCTCGTGTGCGGCCCCGCGGACCCCGGAGCCTATCCGGGCCTCACGGCGGCGCAGGCCGTGTGTCCGGGCCGGAAGGTGAGTTGCTTGCCGCCCGTGATCCTCGGTCCCAACTCTGCGCTCACGGTGTATGCGTGGTTTCCCGGCAACGCGGCCACCGGCCTGTCCTACGAGTTTGAGATCGGGTGGTGGGAACGTTAAGCCTCGCAGAAGTAGCACGGTCGTCTCCGCACCATGCTCCTGGTTCTATTCAACTCGACCCGCGCCTTGGCTGGCGTGGCTGCGGGCCAGGGCGCCGTCGCCGCGCAACTGGCGGCGCTCCGGTCCGTGGCCGGAGCCGCGTACGGAAGCTCCCCTGTGTCCGGCAGGTTTGTGCGGGTCGAGAGTCTGCGGGCGGCTACAGGAGGGCAGGGGGCCGCTTCCGGCGCGATTCGGGCATCGCGCGCCTTCCGCGTGGTGGCGGCAGGGTCAGCAGTAGTTTGGGCGCACCCGGCCCTATTGCGGATGCTCCGTGGGACCGCCACAGGGTTGGCCCCCGTTCGCGCACAGTTGGCTCGTGTGCGCCCCCTGGCTGCCTCCTCGGCCGGAACTGCTACCCTGCTTGCACCGTTGGTCCCCGTGCGCGGATTGGCAGGCATTGCGGCCGGCGCGTCGCAGCTCGAGGGCGTGCTCGGGATCGTAATGCGGCGCCTGGCCAGGACTCCGGGCGTCCAGTTGATGGTGATCCGGAGGGAGGTCCGGATGTTGGCCGTCGACCCTGAGCTGCGCGTCGTAGTCGTGCCGCGCGAACGCCGCCTGTTGGTCCCTGCCGCAGAGCAGCGCACGGTCGGGGTGTCGGCCGAAACCCGGAGCGTTGCCGCATGACCACCTTCATCAAAGATCCCGATGCCGTTCTGGACTACTCCGTCGATTGGTCAAAATGGCTGGCCGGCGACCAAATCCAGACGAGCGCGTGGTCCGTGAGCGACACGGCGCTCCAAGCCACCGACGAGTCGAACACCCTAACCCGCACCACCGTCTGGCTATCGGGCGGCGTCGCCGGCCAGCCCTACACAGTAACCAACCGTATCACAACCTCCAGTGGCCGCACGGACGACCGCTCGTTCATCATTCAGGTGCAGGACCGCTGATCTTCGCTATTCGGCCAACGCAACCGTAGTCTTATCAGTGGAGCGGGGTAATCTTCTTTATTGCGGCGGGTGGCACTTTTCTCGGCGACGTGGTTTCCCCAATCCCTGGCGACCCGCCCGGCACCCTGTTGTGACGCACCGGCAGGCCTTTTGGCAGCTGCACTGTCTCCCTCACGCTAGGTGCCTTTGGGAGACCGTACTTCTTAACTGCCGTCGCCGGGCTGGGCGGTCGGCCGACCGGGGCTGTAGCAGTCATGTGGCGCCCCGGCGCAATCCCAGTATGCAGTTCGCGGCGGGCTTGGCTGGGTGAGGTGTACCGATATACGGTCCGCGGCGCGGGCAACGGGCGAGCAGGGGTGTGGAGGTGATTCCAGACGTCCTTGCCTTGGATTGCGACAGCCCGCCGAGCCGCTTGTTTCTCAGCCGCCCGTGCGGCTGAGCGTTCGGCGGACCGCGTCAGGCCACGCGCGGCACCGCGGGCGATTGCTTTACCCACCGTACCGGCATTGGCGGCCCATGCGCCGAGCAAAGTGAGAAGCACCGCACGCACGACCCAGAATCGTCTCATTTCAGACCCTCCTAAACAGCCACCCGGCAAGCCGGAATGGCAGAGCAAGAACGAAGAAAACGACACCAAACAAGCCCCGCACTGCGTCCGCTGCCAGGATGCCGACCATATGATCCGCCGCTCTGGCACCCAGGATGAAGCGGATAAGTGCGCGAATCATTGCCCATCCGATCCACACTAACAAGAGAAAGCTGACCCATGATGGTAGCGAGCCGACAAAGCTTTCGATAAAGGGTGCCAACAACAGCATCAACACAATACCGCCCAAAAGCTGTCCGGCAGACCGCAGCCGTAGCAGCCCGACCATAAGCCCAAGCCCGATGAGGGCGATGACCAGAATCATTGCCTCGTCCGGCAAGAACATCCATAGCCACTGCATACGCTACCTCCCACTCCCAGCGAGTGTGCGCAGGGGCGTACCCTCAGTTGACTCGATCCCGACGGAGGTAGTGATCCCGTCTCTTCGACAACTGGATCTCGACATGAGAGGTACATGCCGAGCCCGCCGGCGCTCGGTCTCTTCCAAGCGCTCTGCTGCGGCCGCAACCTTCTCAACTGCCGAGCGCAGAGCGGATATCGTATCCGGTCGTTCCGCGATCCATGGAGCAAGCGCCAGGCCCGTCCGTCGACACCGCTCGGCCGCGTTGCGGCAGACAGGATGTGCGCAGCCACGTAACCGTTGTTCCAAGGAGGTAGCGACCGGATCGGGATATACTGGAACACCTTCGGCCGCTAGCGCTTCGATGAAGGCGGACCGGCTTAGTTTCCCGTCCGCCAGTTCTTCCGGGACAAAAGTCGGACAGTATCGCCAAAAGGCATGGTCGCAGTTGATCGCCACCTCCGGAGGCCGGACACCGGGCACATGAGCCAGCGCGTCCGACAGCCGGACCCAGTAATCTGCTCTGACGCGCTGCCGTGCCTGGGCGTCTTCCATCTCAGCCCGTGCAATGACACACGCCAGTGGGTGGATGCGGAAGTTGTACCCGAAGTCGCCGAGCGCTCCACGTATCGTCGTTTCGAACCGGCGCCGGATCGGATGTTGGGAAAGCGCGACCGCCCGCTCGAAGAACGGACGGCTGCTGGTGACGAACAGGCCCCCTTCCCCTCCGCTGACGGGTTTGTCACGGCCTAGGCTGAAGCAGCCGACGTCGCCCCAAGACCCGACCGGGCGACCATTGAGCCGTGCGCCGAAAGCTTGAGCGGCGTCCTCTATCAAGGTAATTCCCCGTTCGCGCGCGATCACTGTCAGAGCTGGCATATCCGCTGGCTGGCCGTATATGTGGACGGCGACCATCGCGACTGTCCGATCGGTCAATCGCTCCCGGACGCTGGGCGGCGAAAGGGTGTAACGTCGCGGGTCGCTGTCCGCGAACACGGGTTTGGCCCCAAGGTGCAGTACCGGTGCCACCGTCTGAGGCCAACTATATGCCGGAACAATCACCTCATCGCCCTGCTTAACCCCCGCTGCCGCGAGCGCCAGGAATAGCGCTGCGGTTCCACTCGATACCGCCAAGCCGTACCTCGCCTGGACGAATTCGCTGACAGCCGCCTCGAGCGCGGCTACGGGACCGGTGCCAGACAGCGCCGAGACGTAGGACCAATCAGTCCGGGCGCGTTCCGCCGCTTCGCGCAACGCGTCGATTGCGCGCTGACTCAGGGCGCTGGCTTTCGGAGCAGAGATCTGCATTGCCGGGGGCCCACCGAAGATCGCCAATTCGTCCATGCTTCGCCTCAAAACTGCCGCATTCGCTGTTGGACCTGGAGTTGTGCGGCAAGCTCCGTCAGCCGTCGGCTCAGGGCCAGATCATCCAAGGTACCTTTGGAATCAACCAGATTCTGAAGGTAATTCGGAATCTCCGCGCCGGGACGCAAGCCTTTGCGGGAAAGCCAAGGTAGCACCGATTTGAAGCTTGCCATGCGAACCGCATTCAGTGCGATGAATTCATGCTGGAGCGGGTCATAGTTGGGCTTGTAATCGAGGATTGCTTCCTCGAAGTGCGCCTGGCCAATCTCTGATCCGGCGACGCCCCCGTCCTCGTCGCTTAGTGCTCCTGCACGGGCGACTACTTCCTGAATCCCGCGAACCGTCGGGTTCGCCAGTTCCGGCATCGCGGCGAGGTCGCGGCAACGCACCTCCGGCGCAACCTTGCGGCCAACCTGGTCGGCCAGATGCGGCAACAACATGGCGACTTCACTCGGCGTCGGATGGACGAATGGTATTACGAGCTGAAAGCGGTCCAGGAGTGCGGAATCCAGGATGTCCGGCCGGTTACTCGTACCCACCCACAGGATCTTGCCTCGGTGCTTCATTCCGCCCATGAACTCCCACAGCCGGGCCATCATGCGCTCACTCGTTCCAGCGTCCATGGTCTGGCCGGTATTCCGCTGGCCGAAGGCCTGATCAATCTCGTCCTGCCAGATGATGCAGGGGGCCAGGGTCTCGGCCACTGACAGCACTCGTTCGAGGTTCCGCTCGCTGGACCCTACCAGGCCTTCACGGACGTTCCTCATGGCAAGGCACGGATAACCCAATTCATAGGCTAGTGCTTGGACCACAAAGCTTTTTCCACAACCGGGAACTCCAACCATGAGAACCGCCGCCGTCGCAGAAGCCGGGTTAAGGCGGATGCTGCGAATCACCCGGTTCAGCTCGTCCTTCACATGACAAAGCCCGCCGATCTTGTCGAACCCGTGCTTTGGCTCGTGAACTTCGAGGAGCCCACGGCACAACTGGTCGATGACTGCGGATTTCCGCTCTCGGATATGGTCGTGATCGAGGGCTAGGCCACGCATTGCAGTTCCGTGCATCAACTCTTCAATTTCGACGTAGGGCAGGCCGCTGGTCACCCGCGCCAATTGAGCCGCGGGTATGCGGCCATTCTCATTCAGATTGATGCTCAGCCGCCCAGCCAATGCCTCGATGAACTCCCGCCGCTGCTCTTCGTTGGGCAGGCCGACATGCACAAGCTTGTATCCCACGCCGCCACGCAGCAGGAGTTCGCTGACTTGGCCTTCGTACGTGACCAGCAAGACCAGATTCTGCGTTCTGCGAATAGATTCGTCCATCCCCCAGGCATGCAGGGTTTCAAGCGCCGCGAGCTGCACTTGCCCAAACATCGCATTCATCCCATTGGAGATGGGAGCCAGGTGGTCAGCGTAGTCCAGTATCAACGCGACATTCTGATCCGGGTTGCGCAGCCAACGGGTTGCATGCGCCAGGACCTGTTCAGGCGAGAGCCCGTTGGGCAAGCTGCCGAAAGGACCTTTCGGTGGATTCTTCTCCTGCAACGGCGGCCGCATCTCCTCGAGGCCGTTGGCGAGCGAGTACTGCGCTACTGCGTATCCCTCCCGCCCGAGATACGATGCCAGGAAATTCTTCAGCGGCATGGGCGGCAGTTGGGAGTCGCTGAAGTAGACCTTATCGCTTGTGTTCCCGTCCAAGACCAGACAGCGGTTCCTGCCCGCCCGCAACTCATCCATCTGCTCCAACCACGCCGGCTTCATGTCGCTCTCCTTCCTCCTTCAGTTCAAGATCCGCTGTGCGTGGCCCCACAGCAGGGCGCGACCCCTCTCCAGCCGTTCGCGCTCCGTAGTCGGCCTGCTGAGATTGTTCGAGCGCCGCACTGGGGCATCCGCCGTCCGTTGCGTCCCGCCACCACTGAAGCACTCGGCAAGCGCAACTTCGAGCGGTTTGCCGCCTTGTTGCGCACGCCGGATGAGCGGCCCGCCGGCGAAACGCCCGTGCCTCGTTAGATTCTGCGCCGCAATCACCGAACCGTTCCGCCGCATAGCATCCAGCAGCGCCTTCGTCTCGCGGTCGCAGGAATCGCCTTCGAAACCAGCCATATCCATCTCGACTTTGCCGCCGGGTCGCAAAACCATCGCCATGGTGTGCTGGTCCCGCCGGCCGACCAGCGCGACGTTCTGTCTCACCCGGGCGAGCTTGACCTCATAGCCGAGGTCCGCCAGAGCGTTGCCGACCTGGGCGGCAACCGTGGCACGCTCGGCTTCCCGCAGGCGCTCGTGGGCGTCATGGATGATGCTCGTGTACAGGGCCTCCGCTTGGGCAGCAAGCCGTTGGGCGGACTCCGCCCGACCGGCAGTCGCCTCAAGTCGTGCCCTATCCAGCGCCTCTCGCGCCACAGCCAGGTCAGGTCTGTGGAATTGACCGGCCACGAGTCTGAGAGGAAGCTCAGAATCCAGCACCCCTTGCGCCGCTCCGGCGCGCGCTAGCAGTTCCGTCGTCGAAGCCGAAGAAACCGGCGCCACCGCGGGTTTCACGCCGGCCAACATAGATATTGCGGTACCCGCAGGAATGGTCGCCATGGACGATGTGTAGAGACTCTGCGCCGTGGCGCGCAAGCGCTCGGCCGCTTGAGTACTGTCGTAAAGCGCGCCGGCCCACGCCGCAGCACGCTCGACACCTGCCGCTACGGTCTCGCTGGCGGCTGCGACCGCCTTCGTGGCCGTGCGTACGCCAGATGCCAACGACTGGACGGCAAAGTCCACTCCCACCAGCGCAGCATGGCCAACCACCTTGGCCCCCTGGATGGCCAAGTAGCTGACACCGGCGACCAATAAAACCAGCGCAACCAGGGGCAGCGCCACGCACGCCAACAGAATCCCGCCGCAATCGCTCATTGTTGTCCTCCTACCACTTCCAATTCCAATCCTCTAAGTCCACGGATTTAGGTTCGCCCCCCGGTGCCTCTCCGCCGTCAGTTGGCTCTGGAGGAGGCGGCGCCGAATGCGTATCACCACCCGGTTTACTAGTCGGTGGCGCAGAGTCTCCTTTTGGCTGTGGAGCCGACGCAGCCGGGTGTGCATCCGATTGCGGGTCAGGTGCGGTACCAGGCCGCTTTGGGTCCTCTGGAAGACCAAGTCTCCGGCGAAAGGCCGCATGCAGATGTCGCCTCAAATCGGTAAGGGGTGGGCCAAACGTGTTGACCACGCCTCTTCCCAGGCGCGCGGCGAGGTTTACTACGTGCTGCATCACCCCTACAATGGTCATTACAATCTGTTCGATTATCCGCAGCGGAAGAAGGAGGGCTACCAGTCCGGCAAGCATCAGTCCCAAAGCGAGCAGGCCAATGTACTTGAAAAGTGCTATGACCCCAGTAAATGAGACCAGCAGGGTAAGCCCCGTGAGGATGGTCAGCGCAGCCGGGAAGAATACTTCCGCGAACTGGTCGAACCCGCTTTGGACCTCCTCAGTTGTCGATGTTGTTGAGGACGGCGTTGTCGCTGCTGTCGGTGCACCAGGGATTTCCAGTGAAGCCGCCGCCACCGCAGGCACCGCCGCACTGGTATCCAACTGTCGGCCGCGCCAAATGCCCATAACCGCGAACGTCAGGATGCTAAACGCAATCGAAGACCACGCCATCACAACAAGGGGCTTCTTGAATCGCTTGAGAAAACCCTCGGGAAAGAGGTGGGTGCCCCGGTGCATGTCGATGAGCACCAGGCCCCAGAAAATGCTGACGGTCATCAATGCGCCGGCCGACATCCAGTCGAGGGCAGAAGCCAACTGCGGCATGTCGTTGCCCGCGGTACCAAACATCGCCGCGAGCGTCAGCTTGGTGAGGTAAACCTCGACGGCGGCGCATATGACGGTGATGCCCGCCATCACTATGGCGCCGATAAAACGACTCAGGTGGAAAGGATGGGCTGCCATAGCCGCGTTGGGGGAGACGGCAGTTGGCGTCCCCGCTGTGCCGGGGGATGCGGCAGTTGGCACGCTTTGGGGCGCCGGTGCGCTTGGGTCCCCTCCCTCTGTGTGTTGCTCTTCCTGCAACTGAGCGCGAATGAACGCCGCGAGCCTTTGAGCACCCTGGCTAACCCAGTCCAAGGCCACCGCAAGCGGCCGGACTAGGAATAGCAGCAGCTCGTTGAACGCCTCGCGGACCGCATCCTGGTGCTGGGCGATAAAGGCCAGACCCGCCAAAACCAGGGCAGTCGTAATCAGCCAATTCCACCAGGACATACCTTACCTCCGGATTGCCTCGACGACTGAGGCTTGGCTAGGGTCCAGAAACTGTACGTCTTTGGCGCCCCACTTTAACAGCCGCTGGCTCCAAGTCCGCCGCATCATCTGTGCGCCTTGTGCGCTAGCTCCACCCTGAAACATCGATACGATCACGCGCACGCCGCTCAGGTTCACTTCCGCTTTCTGGCCGACGTTGTCGGCGAGGTCTGAGCTCAGGCGAATTTCCTTCACAGCGTTTGGCGGTGCGGCCTCAAGCAGCTCGCCAGCTTTGGCGAAGAAGCCGATCACGTCGGTCCTATGGGACGGCCTCGGGTGAAACCCGCGCAGGTAGTCTGCTGCGCTAGCGAGAACCTGCTGGAGCGCCTGCGCAGCAGCCTGCTGCCGTGCCTTGGCCTTGCGATCATATGGGTTAACGACCGGCGCAGGGGCAGCCGGACAGCGGACCGTCAGAATGGCGGCACTCTCGTCGTAGGACCGGTCGTTGATCTGCCGGAAGAACCAGACGTCGCCATGCTTCGCCTCGCGGGTAGATTGCGCGGCGGCGGTCCGTAGCGCATCGTCGATCAGGTGGTAGCTGCCGCTCGTGTCGATGCCGTAAACGACCCACGCTGGAATGGCAGGCTGGGCCGACGACAGTTCAGCCGAAAGGAAGAGCGCGGTCGGCAGAATGACAGCGAGTCGGACGGATCCTGTCTTCATCAACCTCATCAGAACACTCCAGATGGCAGATTCCTCGTTTTCGCCGGTTTTCATTTGCATTCACGCCGCCTGTTGCTCTCTGTGAGCGGTGAGGGTATTGCTGCGGAACGGCACCATGGATGCCTCCCTGCACCTCCGGAGTTTGTCCGAATAGACGTTATCGAGACCAGCCAGCCAAGGCTCAAAGCTGTGGCCATAGAGTCTTTTGGCCACGCTCAACACCGCGTCCAGATTGCGATTCACCTGGCTGTTGCTTTCCGAGCTCAGCGGCAGCCAGTTCGGTAGGTGAGGGAGATACAGAGCGACCACAAGGCCGCGGTCGCTCTCGTCCGCTGAAGTACGCGTTTCTTTCATGTTTTGAAAAGTTCCCACTACACCGATGTGACCACACAAAGTCGAACCGGAACTCTTTCTCTCTTTTTCGCGAAGGCGCTCAGTTTTCGCGGCTTTTTGGCGGGGTCTTGGCGAGAGGAGACGAAGCAGCGCGTGACCACTGTGTTGGAGAGTTCTCTATCGCGACTGCCGGCTCGCTCCCCAATAAATTCATCCTGAGATATGTTTCCTGGCCAGATCTTTTCGCGGTTATTTCGGGCCCAGGTCGCCAGCACCGTTATGCTCGGCGATCTTTCGCATCCGGAAGACCGGCTCGCCGACTGGCGTATACTGTTGTCGAGGATCGGCAGATGCCCTTCGATCTCAAGACCTATCGTGGGGGGGAGCCCCTACTGGTGACCGCTTCAGCGGTCGACCCAGCAGGCAACGCGCACAGCGGGGAGGATTGGCTGGATCGGGTCAATACCACTAGCACGTTGCGTGGCATTATTCTTCCTCTGGAGCTGAAGGGCCCTCATTGCAGACGGCAGGAACTATTCGGACTGGAACTGCTTGAATGGTTGCGCTGGAGCGCACCGGAGCCTGTTCGCTTCGTTCCTGTCTTGGCACTGGCTTGGCAGTCATTGCGCCAGGTACTGGGGCGCAGGCCGTGCCTGCTCTTGGTGGCCGGCGGCGCGACGTTTGTCCGACTGCCGGAGGCTGCTGAACACGCGTGGCTTGCCGCGCAGCGGTTCGTGGACGCGGTGCGCGGATCCGGCTCGGACCACCTCTGTGCTAAGCCGACGGACATTGAACGCTTGGCCACCGGCGCACTTCGCCGCGCTGAGGAGGTTACCCATCACGATCTGGCGAACGAGTTCTATGCAGCGTGGCGGCTGTGGGAGGGTTACCGGCGAGCCCTTGAGGGCGCAAACCGTGGTACCACCAGCGCTACCCTCCAGGCGGAGATCGACCGCGTCAGCAAGGTTCGGTTCTCGTGGGAAGCTGAGTTGAAGCGTCGAATGTTACAGCCAGCGTTTCGCCAGTTCCGAGTTTCGCGACGAGCCTGGGAGTTCCCAGCTTACCCTTTGGTCGAAGACGCTGATCGCATCTTGCAGATCCACATAGAGGATGGGCTTCCGCCAGGCACCCGTATCCTGCTAGTGGATGACGAGTTCGAGAAAGGGCTTGCCGATGTGCTGCTCCAGATTCTCTTCCGGAAGTGCGAGTTCCAAAGGAGGTTGGATAACAGCGAATGGGTTTACTCGGAGCAGTCTGAGAAAGGCCGATGGGCTCGTTTCGTTTGTGTCAAGGACGTTGCCAGTGCAGTACACTGGCTTGATTATTGGCATCCAGGGCTAGGGCTAGTGGGGGCGGTCGGTGAAATTGAGCGATCCAGCGCGGATTGGAAAAATGCGTGGGCAACGGTGCTGCAAGCAAGCCCCGACGACCCGGCAGAGTACATCCTTGACAAGCTCGACGATCCTACTCTCTGGCCGAAGAACACCCAGACCATCGCTCTGTTGGATCTCAGACTTAAACGCGAAAGGCTCGCCTCCATTTACTCCACTCGGCAGATGGAGAGTGTCCGGCTTCGGGATGCGATCAAAGCGGCGGACCTGGACTTTCCGGTTATCATGCTGACGGCTTCCCGCCAGGCGGTCAATTTCGCAGCCGTCATGGCCGGCGCCAGGGAGGTCGATGGATGGCTGACCAAGGAAGCACCAGACGTTCCAGCCGATGATGAGAACAGCAGCCGGGCCCTTCATTACTTGCTTGAGCGGCTCCATCTGTTCGCGTGTCTGCACGACTGGTACTGCCCAGAGTTCGAATGGAACCTGGAACGTAAGCTGGCTTGTGCGCGTCTGTACAACAGTCCTCACCGGGATTTTTGCCTCGGACATATAGCCCAGCGCGCTGAGGCAATCTTTCACACACTGCTGGTAGGTCGCACGCTCCAGGACAAGTACAAAGGGGAGAAGTTCTATTCCTGCATCGAGTCGGAGGTGGCACCGCTGCGTTTCGACGTGGAGCGTCGCTTAGTGGCCCGCCGGATTGCTGTCGCCGCGCTCCTCCATACCGCGCAATGGGCAGCTGGAGGGCCCCGATGGAATGTAGATGCTTTCCAGAACCTTATGCCTGGCAGGCCCGACAAGAAGATCGTGAAAGCGGTTTACGATGTGGTCAACTTCAACGACCGGCTCTGGTTTACCACCAGTGAGCCCACCCTAATTGAGCGACTCCTGAAGGAAGAGTATGAGTGGCTGTTGAATCGCTCATGGGAACGAAACTCCGACCACGTTCAGGAGTGGATACGATCTGCAAAAGACGAAGCTTTCCGTTCTTCATGAGAGGGATACCTGCCCCTCGTAGCCATGGAGCACCCCCCAGAGCCTGGGGTCCGAAGTCCATTCCAACCAACAAGGGAAGACGGGCCCCTACATGAGGAGTTGATCAAGCGTGTAGTCGAAGAAGGCTAGGGCCTCCTCCTCACTCGCTTCTGGGCACCGTTCGTATTCCGAGAAGGGAACGTGCGTAAACTTGTTGCGACGCTCACGATACTCCCTCTCTTCGCGCCCCATTTGGTCCCACTCCCCCTCCACATTCTGACACCGAATCTCCTGGACCACGCCCAGCCCGCGAAAAACCGCGTTCCACGGACGCGGCAAGACGTGCTCATTCTCGCTGCGACCAGCATGGGTGCAGATGATGAGAAATGCTTCATCCAGAAAGGCTTGGAGGTCGCCACGGCGTGGCATGCGCCGGTCCAGCCAGATATCTGTTGGACCCGGCAGTCTCCGGCAGTGAACCGAAGGCTTACCTTCAATGACCTTCAACTTGGCCCATCGTTTTCGATTCGGAGCTTTATTCACGCATCGCAGAATGACTTGACGGAGATCCTCCCCGCTGGACACACCTTTCGTCCAGTACGCCTCGGCGCCCAGCTTAACCGCGAACTCTGCGCTCCGAGCCCTCTCGGATGCGGTCAACAAGATCACGGGGACATGCGGAAAGCGATCCTTTAGCTGCCGTAGTAACTGAAAACCAGTCAACCACTCGAAACCAACGAGCTGATCAACCTGAGGATCAAGACGAAGGTCAAGAAGAACCGCACTGAATGGAAGTACTTCTGAGATCAATTGAACGGCATTGTTGCACGTTTCGTGAGCTTCACTGAGGCGACACTCGGCCTCCTGTTTCGCATTCTTTACAGCCCGGAGCGCCTCTTCAGCCTCATTAAGCTCCTGCTCGGCCTTAGAGACCTTGTGCTCTTGGTTTAAGATGTCTGGCCTCTTGAATGTGCCGCTACCGCGCATCCGCTGGAGCTCATTCGCCGTCTTCTTCAGCCGGTCGTCGGCCCCCTGTCGCAGCCGCTCCGCTTCGTCGACCCGCTCTTCACACTTCTGGAGAGCCGCTTTGGCCTGTTCAGCGTCAGCCCAGCATTTCTGAATGGTTCGAACTTCTTGTCGTTTGCCTTCAAGAAACAGCTCGGCGGCTTGGAAGGTGCGGATGACATGCAATTGCTCGTCGCTCGTCGTCGCCCGGTCAGAGTCACACAGCGCTCCGTACTCATCTGGATTAAGGTCGATACCCGCAATTCCAGCTTGGAGGGCTAATGACCACCCACGCCAGTGCTCGTCGTCGATATACAAGAACCGGTGGTGTTCGCACTTCTCGGCGAAGGCAATCACCGTTCCCTCATCTACCCTACTCCCGGCCGCATATTGCGGCATTAAGAAGAGCAGGCGCTTCAACTCAAGATTAGCCATCTCTGCGCGAAGGCAATTATCGAGAAATGGGTGGTGTTGCCTGATTCTGTCGCCAGCAAACTCACTGCAGAACTTCAACACGCCCACCCGGTTTCGATAGGAATGAGCATAGAGTTTCCGTAGATCGGCTTCATCGGCTGCTTTGACATAGGGACGAAGCGCAGTTTCATCGGGCACCGGGAGCCGACTTTTCCATTCCTGCCAGCGACTTGGATCAAGTAGGGTCTGAAGATGCTCCGGGAGCCGCAAGAGAACGGTTCCCGGTGAGTAGACGATCAAATTAGCCGCTTTATTTCGGTGGAGCGCTAATGGGTGCTCAAAGCTGTAGAGTACAGTGGACGCAAAGCGCGTTGCCGCGGGCAATTCACGGGTCAGACGAATATGCTCTAGGAGCTCGATCCCATGGCGCAGTGACCGCTTTGCAGACTCGCCAAAGCTGAAGTTCACGTTGATCAGGAAGAGCAGACCAGTAGGCGTGTCTGGCCGTGTCAAGATAGGCAACAGGACATCCCGGAACCATTCACCCGTCGTAACACAAGGCGTCCGGTAGGCATTGCTTTCGAGACGCTCTGTGTCGGTGTCTCGGAACAAGGTCTCACGGTCGTCTATCACTAGAACGGCCATAGTCGTGTCTTTATCGGACCCAGTCAATCTCGTCGGGCAGCAGCGCATTCCGCAGCTCGGCCAAGCTGGAGGGAGCCTGCGCCAGCACCTGCTTCGCCATCTGGTTGTTCTCCAAAACGCTCCTCAGCTTTTCATCTAACTCGCTGAGGGCCGCCTTGACGTCCAGGTGAGGAGGCGGTTGTTCAAGAAGCCGGCCCAGCAACTCGAGCTTGGCTTCCAGGACCCAATCAATGGCGTTGAGAATCTCACAGAGCCCCTCTCGACTACCGTCTTCAACCGCCTTAAGGTAACGCAAGAAATCTTCACGCACGGTCGCCGGAGGCGGCGCGCCCACGATACTCCAGTACACGCAATGCTCCGGGTCCCGATAAGCTTCCACGTAATCCGTCCAAGCCGCCTCCCCCCCTGCGTACAGAACTAGCCTCCTAGCACGGTAGCGGCCGCCCGCCAACAACTCCCGCCGGTCAGTGTGCTGGCGGTCGCTGAAGTGCACGAAAACGACACTCGCAGACACGAAGCTTCGATCCGCGAGGTGGCTGGCCGCAGTGGCAAAGACCGCTGACTCATGTCCGGCGCCAGTGAACCAGCGCTGAAGAGCGTCGGCTCTAACGGCCTCCACATCTACAATCGCAATCTTCATCATCCACCTTACTCATGCATCCATGAATCGAAGGTCAGAAACCACGCACAACCTTCCGCCAAGTCTTGCAATAAAAGCCGAACAAGAGCATCACTCCCTCTCGGGAGCAAGTCACCAATTCCGGCAACTTGGCACCACTCGTCAGCACGCCATTGCATCCATCTGATTTCTGGCTTCGCTTTGAAGGCTACCGAGAGTATGCCACACTGACGCAGGGGTGCGATCGCGATCACGTTCTGAATTTCCTTTGGCGTTTGCGCCCGTAGACGCTCAAGGGTCCAGCTTCCAGGGTAGGTCCAGGCAAAATAGTTCCGGTGAAGGGTTGGACGACGTGTCGGGTACCAGTGCGCAGAATGCTCAACGCCGAAGCCCAGCGCGAAAGCCCAACGGCGTCCGCCTTCCTGTTTATACATATCGTGCAGCTTAGAAAGCCACTCGAAAGCCTCCTTCAAAATCTCGTGAACAGGTAGGTAGAGTTCGATCCTCTTCGCTCCAATACCTTCTAGCGAACTGTCAAGGAAATCTACGGGCGAGGCCGGCTCCGGAAAAGGCTTTTGCCCCCACATCAAGTGAAATTGGTGCTTTGCCTTTCGAGACTTTTCAAGCACGGGACAGATTTCACCATTCCAATCGCCCATGGCCGCGATCTGTCGCAGTGCCTCCTGGTGAAATTCTCCACAGGCGACGGCGTACTCCTTCGACAGTTGAAAAGCGGGCTTTGCCAGCTCGAACTGCCGAGTGCAGTCATTTCTAAAATCTTCCGCTGATGCGAACGTGTACCACTGCCGGCCGTGGGTTAGTCCTTTAATCGGGCCCAACCCAAAATACTCGGACGCCAGCAACGTGTACGACCAAGCGAAAACCTCCCTAAGGGCACCCAGAATGTCCGTATCGCTCGCCTGACGCGCCACACAATCCTTCATAAGGACACGTGGCGTTTGATTGAACCCAACCAGCTTGTCATCCACACCGGCGATGTGTAGGGCCTCTTGACATATAGCCAATTGCTCTTCGACCGCTTTCGCCAGGAAAGCACGACGCAGCATCCGCTTGCTCTCATCGATTCGTTTTTTCTCAGCGTCTCGTTCGGTTTCTCGGGCCTGCCAGAGACGGTGGGCGAATTCGAGGTGCTCTCGAACCAGACGATCTCGCCGCGCATTCGTTACCGATTGCGAAATCGGAGACACCCAAACAAGATCTCCTTTGACATCGGGTACGTAGGCGACCTTCCCTACGAAACTAGCTACCTCCCTCCAGGCTCCTTCGTCAACCGAACCGGGCGCCCACTCCTCGCCAAACGGGAAAGAATTGACTTCGCGACCCTTATAGGAGAAAACTGCCCCGGTTGCACCCTCCCCTGCCCTAAAGGCCCGCACCGGAAACAGGATGTGACCATGCCTGCACACAAGTTCAGTAAATGGTAGGGCCTGACCGGGTTTGTAATCCGGACTTGACATCGCTGCTCCCATGTCGTGCGCCAAGCGGGCTTCGGAGTAGCCGAGGTCGATCTCTTCCAATTCGTCCTCGAGAATAAGCTGGAGGTTCTTCCATTGCAGAAGGTCATGTAGTTGGCGCCACGCATCCCATAGCTCCCCCAAATCGGCTTGGCCCCCCTCAGGATAAACGTAGATGTCAAGGAAGTGCCTGCGGCCGAGTGGAGTGAAAACAGGATAGGCCATATAGTAAAGGTCGTTCGTCTGGCCCTCTACGTGCTTTCCTGGAATTGCCCGCTGCAAGTTGTCGATCAGGTAGGCGTAAACAAGATAGGGCAGTTCTTCTTGCGTCCCCTTCGGATTACAGCAATGCCGGAAGTAGTCATCCTCGACGACGCGGACTGCGGACAGCACGGAGTTGCTGAGATCGCAGTAGGCCAGTTCCAGGCGAACTTCGTAGCCGAGCAAATCCACGCTCGGCGGCGTGGGGTCGGCCGAAACAGCCTTATGTGGGGTTGGAAAATGGGGGCCAGGTAAATATTTCAGATGCGCGACATAGAAAGGCTCCGCAAGGCGACCTGCAAGTTGTAACAGACTGGGCTCTGCCTGTTTTTGTGCAGGCCGCTCCCACTCGCTGTAGAATGCCCCCCAGAGGTCCCAATGGGGAAGGATCGGAAGCGTGGATAGAAGCTGCAAAGCTGATGAAGCTGTGATTTCCCGGCTCCAACTTGGATAGCGTGCGGTGAAGACCGGCCAGTTGCTTAGGTCGTCGGTTAATTGTGGCAGGTCTGACCCAGCAAGATCTAGGCCCTCCTCCCGCAAGAGTCGGCTGTATTCGGTGAGAATGGGTTTCCAAGTGCTGTCAGGATTGGGGCCGAAAGCATCGCTGATCTTTTGCGCGATTTCTGGAGGATCAAACTTCAGAGTAATGTTCTGTCCGGCAGCTGTTTTCGGCAGAGGTATTACGTCGAACAGTGCGCCTCGGGGTATCTTTTCAAAGGCCTTGCGCACCGAGTCGAGAACGCCTTGTACTCGGATGCGATGGGCTATCAACGCATTGGCCGGGGGCACGTCCGGCGAGGGCAGAAAAGGATTCTCTTGGAAAAGCGCCCAGCGCTTGTAGCACGGATTGAAGTAGGCGAGCTCGAATCGGTAGATCCACCATTTCGTTCTCGAACCTGCCATCGTTCCAAGCCCTCGCGCCTTGACACCCGACAGGCTTCAGATCCGCTGATAAACATCGACCAGCGTCTCCGCTTCGGCATTTTGAGCCCGGCGCCGTCTGGGCGTCCACCGGCAGCGCCGGACGAAGCGCCAGCCCGTCCGCTCCGCCAATCCTTTCAACTGGTTAGAACAATTAAACCAGTACACCTCGGTGGTGTCAACGTCCGCCCCAGCCAGACGCTGCTCGTAGCATTGAAGCGCAGGATCGAAACATCCCGTTTGCACCAGGACATCGACTTCCGGACCGAGATCGATAGTCTGGCGGATCTGGTTTGGAGGCCGCAGAGGTTCGGCGAAGTCTGTCATCCAAACACCACCTAGGCGTACCAGCTTCGCCACGCCATTGAACACGGCTTCGCGTTCTTCCGGACGGAACAGGTTCAGGAAGTTGAAGTGGCTCACAGCCACGTCCACAGGCTCGATCGAAGGCAAAGAGTCGACGCAGCGAATATCGGCTAGAAACAGCGGACAGCCTTGTCCCACAGCGTCCCGAAAATTACGTTCGGCCAGTTGCAGCATCGAAGGGCTGGCATCCAGGCCGGCTACCTCGAAGCCTGCCCCATGCCAGGCGGCGAGATGCCACCCGGGCCCGCAGCCGACATCTACCAATCGGGATCTTGCGTTCTCGCGCCTCTGGCGTAACGGCACCAGGCCCAGATCCTCCAACAGCAACAGCCATTGTCGGACGGTCTCTGGTGCGTCGATCGCACCATAGATTGCCTCATAGAACGGCGCGATGGTCTCATAGAATTCCACGTTGGAATTCCGCGGCGGCCCGCAGGACAGGTGATCAGAAGGTGGCTCTCCGGCTATGGGTTGCATCTTCAAAGTGCCTCGCCAAAAGCAGCAAACAGAGAAGGGTAAGAGTGATTCCCCCAGCCGGAAAGGCGACCAGCCACCAGGCTGAGGAAAAGTAGTTCAGCCCGTCAGCCAGCATCCCTCCCCACGTCGGATTCGGGGCCGGAAGGCTCAGGCCGATAAAAGCCAGCCCGGTCTCCAGCGTCAGCACCTCGATGGCCGCGTAAGCTGTCAGGGTGAGCAGCGTGGAGCGGAGATTCGGGAGGACGTGCTGTCGGAGAATGGCGCCTGAAGGGAATCCGAAGGCTTCGGCCGCGCGGATGAAATCTTGACGCCGCAACCGCGCCGTCTCCGCACGGATCACCCGGGCAGCCGTCACCCAGTTAATTGCGCCGATGGTGACAATCAGAGCCACCGCGCTCACGCCCACGATGGAGACGATTAGAACCACGAAGACGACGAAAGGTACGCTCCAGAAAAGGTCGATCGCAAACCTTAGTGCGCGATCCGCCATGCCGCCGCGGTAGGCGGCCAACATGCCGAACGCGACTGCCAACAGGATATCAAGCACCGTGGCTCCGGCCGTGACGAGAAGAGTGGACCGCGCGGCGTGAACAAGCCGCGACACGACGTCGCGACCCAACTCATCGCTTCCAGCCCAGTGATTCGAGGAAGGTGAGGTCAGAGCCTGACCAAGGTCAACCGACAGAGGGTCCGCCAGCGGGAGCCGGGGAGCCGATGAGGCAAGAAATGCCAGTGCCCCCAGGCAGAGGCAGGCGAACCACAGGCGTAGCGTGCGCCTTTCAGGCATGCGCCTCCCGAAGGCGAGGATTTAGAAAGCGCAGCGCCGCTTCGAGCGTCACCGAAATGGCCGTGATACTGACGGCAAATACAATGCACAAGCCCACCAAAAGAGCGATGTCCTTGTTCCGGATGGCGTCATACGTTAGCCCACCCAGTCCCGAAATTCCGAAGACCACCTCGACGAAAAACGTGCCGGTGACGAAGAAAGCCAAGCCGTTAGCTAGGGCCGCCAAGGCCGTAGTCAGCGCGTTTGGCAGAACCTCAGAAAGTAGTATCCTGCGCTCGGAAAAACCCATGGCGCGCGCACGGAGGACATAGGGCGAGTTGAACGCCTGTTCCATTTGCTGATGAAACAAGCGCAGCACGATAGCAGTCGGGTAGGCGGCCAAGACTAGCGCGGGAAGAGCCCAGGAACGTAACTGCGAAGGCTCGAAGATGGCCGGGACCCAATTCAGCCAACCCGCGAAGATGGCGAGTACGACGACCGCGAGTACATACGGGGGTGCGACCGCCGCCCCAGCCCAGAACCGCTCGAAGACTCGAAGGCCCGACCGTGTTCCCAACAACCTAAGGAGGATGGGAAGCACAAAGGAAAAAACCAGCACGCTCGCCACAGCGGCAGCGATCAAGCCGGCAGTCTGAGGTGCGCGCTCGAGGATCAGATCCTGTACGGGACGCCGCTGCACAAGCGATTCTCCAAAATCCAGCTCTGCCGTGCGTCTGAGGAATGCCACATATCGCCTGTAGAGCGGCTCATCAAGACCGGCCCGGAGGCGAAACTCCGCCAGTGCTTCTGGCGTGGCGCGCTGGCCCAGCACCAAGCGCGCCGGGTCCCCCGGAAGCGCGTACACGCACAGAAAGGCAATGCTGACAATGACCCACACCGCCGCTATCAGGAAGGCTGCTCTAGTGCACAAGGCTCGCACAGGAATTCCCTCACTCGAATCCCGGAACGCCAGAGGGAATCACCGAGTAAGCTGGCCGCGCCTTGCCTCTGAATAGCTGCTTCACGAGCAGATCGCGGTTGATCGCTTCATCTACCCGGCGCCGAAGGCCCAGATCATTGCCCCACGGACCCTTTTGCATATTGAACGCCAAGAATTTTAGATTGTTGAGTTTGACTTCGTGAAGCTGATACTCGTGCCACGCCGGCTTGACACGCCCGTCCAGTTCGAATACGTCGCTGAAGAGGGCCAGAGGCACATTCAAAACATCGAGTTCACCCTGGCGGAAACCAGTCAGCGCTGTGTTAGCATCCTTGATGATTCGCAAGGTGAGTGTCTTCGGGTAAGGAAGGCGACGCCCGGTCTCGTCCGCCGCCCAATACTCGGGATTGGCCACAAACCGCGCCGTGACACCGTCCCAGGATTGCAGGATGAACGGTCCAGTGCCCACTGAGCCGCGGCTCAAATCGTAGTTCGATGGTAAGCCCTTGGGCAGTACGTAGGCCGCTGGCGCGAGCAGCCACTCAAGGATCGTAGGGAAAGGCCTGTCGAGGACAATCTGGAATGTGTACTTATCTCTCGCTCGGAATCCGGGGATATCGGTGCTCTTTCCTGCTTTGAATTCCTGAGCGCCCTGTACGTGGTCAAAGATGTAAGTGTAAGGGGAGTTCGATTTCAACATACGCTCAAAGCTCGACTTGACATCGATGGAGGTCACTTCGCGCTCAGCGGCCGTCTTGAAAAAGGGTGCCGTATGAAACCGCACACCAGCCCGCAGCCTGAAAGTCAGCGAGTCCATCTTTGGCGAGAACTGCCACTCGGTGGCAAGAGCCGGAACGATTTTTGAGTTCGCATCCAGCGCAATCAAGCCCTCATAGGACTGGGTCACGATGTGTTTGCTCGCCAGGTCATAAGCGAGCGCGGGATCCAACGTCTGCACCTCCACGTCGCTGGAAGCCCGGATGCTCTCCATGTCCACGCGGCGGTAATCGTAGTACTGATAAGCATTACTCCGAAAACCCGCTGCACGAGGTTGAAGCAGAAAAATCTCGGTATTGGAATATAGCGGAATCCAGGGTACCTCGTGATCGAGCAGTGTTACCGCCTCCCTGAAATAGCGGACCTTGTCTGCCTCAGTTGGGGCCAGGAGCCCGGCGAGGTAAAGGCCATCATACTCGGCGCTTGAGTATTTGGCAGATCGGTAGCCCGCCTTGGAATAGAAGTCCGTCAGGTATCCCTCGGGATCGTTATAATCCAGGTACCAAAGATTCAGCGTAGCTTCAAAGTCCCCCTTGGACAGTCGCTCGTTGTAAAGTGTATTGGACACCGGGTCAAGGCGCACCGAGATTCCCTTCTGGCGGAACTCCGATTGGAGCAACTGGGCTACGGCGCTTTTCTCCGTCGGTTGCTCCTCGGCATTGTAAAGGATTGCGAGGCTCGGTCCTTGCGTAAGAGCCGCAGGGCGCGAACAGGAAATCGAAAACAACAGCAACACTGTTGTGAAGGTTACGGCGAGTGGGGCCTTTGGGGCTGACAAGTTGTGGCGTCGGACGCTCAATGTGGGGTCTCCTTTTCTTTCGGGCATAATCGCGGTTGGGCCGTCAGTGTCTGGCCATTTAAGAAAGCGTTCTCAGCAACCACCCAACCGCCGAAGCAGCTCTGCCAACACGACCTGCCAGAGCATTCATGGTGTGCGCGTGAGTTGACGATCTGGTGGAAATGATTGCCGACTCCAATCGCCTTCCTGTAAAGCGAAACGATTGACTCCTCTTGTATGTAACCGACTGCATAGGCCTGAGGTTGTGGCGCCTGCAAGAAATGCAGGTGCGCCAGATAAGCGCCGTCATAAGTGATTCGTGCCAAGCGGGAGGCCTGCTCGGGCAGCACGAGGCAGGCGTAAACAATGGAATTGCCCTCCACTTCTTTTCTTGCAAAGCAAGCGCCTTGGTGGTTCTCTTCCAGGTCTGCCCATTCGAACAGGCTCGAGCCGACGGCTTCTGATAGGTACAGGCCGGGAAGGGTCACGGTGATCTCCACGCCTGCGCCGGCGAGCTCTCCCTTAAGAAGCCGCTTGAGGTTCGCGAGAAAGGCGACAACAAACTCTGCCTCAAGTGGTTGTGTGGTGACAAAAGGCGGCGGCTGGATAGGGAAGACATGGAAGCAGCGCAGTGAAGGAGAAGCGTTTCGGAGCAGTTCCAGTATTCCTTCAGGATTGTCCTGCCGCAGGATTGAGGTGACGGAGATCCTAACACCCGAGAGGCGGGCATGCGCCTCGCAAGCTGCCGCAAAGGCCAGATCGAAAGTACCTGTCTGACCACGAATTCGGTCGTGCTGTGAAGGAAAGCCGGAATCAATTGATATGTCCAGAAAGTCCAAGCAGTGATTCCTGGCTGCGTCCTGAAGCCCATCCCAATGACGATTCAGAAGCCGACCGTTCGTCACCACGCCGACTGTGAAAGACCGATGCTCCAGCGAACCGCAATGTCTCAGCAGCGCAAAAACTCGCCTTGCGTTCAGAAATGGCTCTTTGCCAGCTAGTACCATGGTCTGTAAGTCTAGATGCGTGTCCGCCTCGTCAATCGCCCGGGTGAGCACCTTCTCGGACACCAGACCCAGCCTAGTATCGATGGCCGGGTTATAGTAGCACATGTCGGAACAAGAAAGGTCACAAGCACCGGTAGTGTCGATCGTGAGGTAGGACAGCTGCAGACGCTCTGACGCGATCTTGTAGTAATCGGCGAACGAGATCTCACCCGCGGCCAACCCAAGCCAGGAGCGCAGTACGTACGCCTCCGGTTGGCGTTGGATCGCCAACGTTAGACCTTCCAGCAGACCACTCTGTGTTCCTACCTGCATGGCGAAAATACTGCCCTCGGATCCTGGCTGTCACGGCGTAGAACGAGACTTCGACCCGTCTCGCCAGTCTGGGTCACCCCCATCAAGCTTCTCGAAATAGTCCTCGCACCGCAGGCTAAATGGGGGATCTGCACCTGGCACGTGGCACGGCTGCGAGTAGCCAGATTTGGTCACCCACACTGGCGGCGTGTCGCTGGCTCCCCTCCGTTTGACTGGAGCCATCAAAAACACACCGCCTCTGGAACCAAAGCCACCCATGGCTACCTCCCCACAACGCCTCCGACAACCTGTACCGCGGCAATCATCGGGAAGCCTCGCTTTCTTGATCTCCCCATATCACATTACGCGCTGGAGGCGAGGAGGGGTCCACTCCTTGTTTTTCGCCGTCTTTGACCTCCACTAGACCGGCCTCTCCTAATGCGCCGTAATGAACACACGCCACTTCGTGAGTTGTTCCGTTGACTGCAATGAGGGGCGGGTCGGTCGTACGACAGCGATCGACGGCCTCTGGACAGCGGCCTAGGAAACGGCAAGAGCCATGCGGAAGACGGAGTTGGCTGGGAGGCTCTCCTTCCAGCACTTGCAGTTTCTCTCTGTGATGAGGGTCCGGCACCGGCACTGCCCGGAGGAGGGCTTTCGTGTAAGGATGGAGTGGCGAATCGTAGAGCTCCGTGGCCGCCGCTACTTCCACGATGCGGCCGAGATACATAACGGCGATGCGGTCACACATCCGAGCGATGAGCCCCAAATCATGCGATACCAACAGGATGGCCATGCCGTACCGCTGGCGGAGCTCGAGCAGAAGGTCCATGATCTGGGCTTGAATCGTTACGTCCAACGCTGCTGTTGGCTCATCGGCGATCAAGAGTTTGGACCGGCAGGAAAGCGCCATGGCGATCATCACTCGTTGGCACAGACCACCACTAAGCTCGTGAGGATAGGCCTCCAACACCCGCTCGGGGTCAGGGACGCCGACTTCGCGGAGCCAATGGGCGGACTGTTCTCGCGCTTGGTGAGGCGAGATCGCGTGGTGCAGTCGGAGCACAGCGCTCAACTGGGATCCTATCGTCCTGACAGGATTGAGGCTTAGCTGGGGATTCTGGAAGATCATAGCCATTTCCCGGCCTCGAACCTTCCGGACGTCCGCTTCGCTCAAGTGAAGCAGATCCCGGCCCTCCCAAAGGATTTGCCCCCCAGCGATCCGGCCAGGCGGCTGGATTAAACGCAAAAGGGCCAACGAGAAGACAGTCTTGCCGCTCCCTGACTCACCGACGAGGCCAAGGATTTCGCCGTCGTGAAGTTGGACGTTGACCCCATCCACGGCGCGGAGCACACAATTGGCTCTGGCGCCGGTGGCGTCCTTCGATCCTTTGGAGGCCCCAACACCGCCAGCAACGCAAAACTCCGCTCTAAGCTCCCGGACCTCCAGCAGCGGAAGCTGCGGCGAAGTAGCTGAGTTTTGGTCGTCCAATATTTTCAATACCTTACGGCGCTAGCACGACACCCCGAGGTCCTCCTTCACTCAAGAAGTCTACCCTACTCGTGGCCCTGGGCTTTTTTTAGCCGGTTTTCGTCGCCGGCAGCAGAGGTAGTCTGATCGTCCATACCGTGCGGTGTCGCCGCTACGCCAGAGCTTCTGATCAGGGTTTACGGCCGGACCAAGTGCCCTTTTTCTGTCGCAAATCGCCAAATCGTGGCGAAGCTCGGGCTGGCCTACACATCGGCTCAGAGTTGGGCTAGAAGCACCCTTCCCCGCGAGTCTGGTCCGCCACGCTCCCAATGAATTTTTCGCCGATTTTCGTCCGCCTAAATGGACAACGCAAAATGACGACCAGACACCATTGGTCGGTCGATGATTTAGCCCCACGGCAAGCCGTGTCATCCTCGCGAACGGGCAACTGGTCGAGGGGCGAAATCCGGCGAAATCGCCCGCGAGTCTCGCCGCTCGGCACAATGGGTTCGTGGCATTACAGCCGTTCATTTGCATCGAAGGCCTCGACGGTGTAGGCAAGACAACCATCGCCAGAACCCTCGCGGAGAGAATCGGCGGAGTGTACTACAAGACGCCGCCGCCGCCCTACGATTCCATCAGGCAGACTATCGACCTTCGCGCGGACCCACGAACGAGATTCTGTTTTTATCTGAGTGCTGTAGGCTACGCCTCCCACCAGATCGGGCAGCTTCTTATGACCCAGCCCGTCGTCTGTGATAGATACATTTACTCTACGATTGCATATCACTCCGCCATGGATGCGACGCTCAGATCGATGGTCCAGGCCGAGCACTACTTGCAGGCTGACTGCCCGATTCTGCTTGCTGCTGATGAAAACGAGCGCATGCGGCGAGTGTGCGCTCGCCCGCGAAACTCTCACGACGGACACTTAGAAACTGACTCAGTGTTCCTGATGAACGTGTACCGGGAATTCCGTCGCTTCAACCTCGAACTCGTTGACACAACAGGCCTGGACATCGAGGCAGTCGTTGAAGGAGTGCTGGTGCGAGTTATGGCTAAACTGCGAGGCAAATCGGCATGAATGACATACCGCCCAGGCGCCGGTCGATGACCTATGACGATGCCTTGACAGTCGCTCGCGTTTGGCGCGATGCCGGCGGCTCGCCGAACATTGAATTGGGTGCGCTCGAACCCCTCTTGTGGAAAGATGGTAGCCTTGGGCCTGCCGATCTGGTTGCCGGCTTGGTTCGGTCCGGGATGATCGTCAGCATGACCACTAACGGAAGTTGTCTCGCCGCGAACGCCCGCGCGCTGAAAGCGGCCGGTCTCAGTCTGCTGAGAATCAGCTGGCATACTACCGACCCATTGACTTATCGCGAAATCTCGGGCCACGGCGACTACCGCGATTTCTGGACGGGAATCTGCACGGCAGTAAATGTGGGCCTGAAGATCTCATTCAACCGCACTTTGCTCCGCGGCTGTTGCCACGATCTGCCAGAGCAGCTCAACTTCGTCAGTAGTCACAATTCAAGGCTGAAGTTGCACGATCTGATGTGGACGCCAGAGATCTCGTCGGTTTACGGTGATCTATACCAGGATTGGCGGCCGGTAGTCCGCGAATTCGTCCTACCTAGAACCCGGCGCGTCGAGCGGATTGGGCACGCGATTGGCAGGCGGCGGATTCGGTTCCATCTGCATGGCGGCGGCCACGTTGAGGTCAAGATTGGTGATGCCGTGAATAGGAACGGAAACCCTTGCCGCGATTGTCAGCACCGTGGGGTTTGCCTGGAGGAATTCGGGGATTACCTGCGGGTGGAGCCTGAACTGAACGGATATTTTTGCTACCTGAGGAGGGATATGCGATTCAGTTGGAGAGAAATCATCGATGCCGGCCCCTGTGCATCAGCGAATCTGAAACGGCTGTTGCATAGTCTGACGGATGGTCGGACGGATGCTCTGCTTCGGGGTGGCGCGCTGAGATATATCTTAGTGCCGTTTTGCAACTACAACTGCTTCGTGCCCGGCACATCTATATCCTGGTGCCACAAGACGTCTGGTGACTTTACATTTCCAGGCCGTCCACGACGAACCGATTCACACCAACATCTCATTGTCCTGAACCAGGAAAGGTCAAGATCCGATGAACAGCCTCACTATAGATAAAGCTATTTTGCTGGAAGCGGTAATCGCACGGCTCGAAAAAGAACTCGCCGACATCCGCGTCGGCTTCGACGAGGCGCGCCGAACCTCGATCGAGTCTCCCGGAAGAATGCAGAGTCGATATGACACGATGGGTGTTGAAGCGGCTTGGGTGGCCGACGGTCTCGCCAGGAATCTTAAGAGCAAGATGGAAGGCCTGGCGCGATTGAGGCAGCTTAGACTGCCTTCTGCCCCGCCGAAGGGTTGCGTTGGTGCGGTTGTCGGCGTTGGTTCTCTCGGGGGAGCCGAATCGATCTACTTCATCCTGCCTGGGGCCGGCGGGCAAACGGTTCAGCCGAACGAAAACGTTGCCCCCGTGCTAGTTGTCAGCCCCGGTTCCCCTGCGGGAAAGTCGCTGATCGGCAAAGAAGTCGGTGACGAGGTGGCTGTTGGGGGAGATCCTGATGGAAAGGTCGTCTTGTGGATTCTTTAATTTTAATCTGGCTGGCGGGACAGACGCCGGTGATCCAGCAGCAGATCGCCGACCCGCCTCCGGAGTCCAGTGGCTGAAGCAGAACTTCCAACACGGAACAGCGCCTTCCGCTATGGGAAGCTGTGCAAGCAGCCAGAACTGCTAAAGGCATCTCTCCCGTGCGAAATTCGAACGCCAGAACCGATTCCCTTTCGACGATGGTAAATCGGGGGATGAAGCGAGGAAGCGATTCGACACCGGCTCGGCGGCGAACGTGTCGATAAGCTCGCTCCCTAACCTAACTCTTTTCGGTAGACTTTGCTGTCAGGACGTGTAGTTGTCGGCCGCCTTTCGCCAGTCATCAAACGCAGGCAATCGGCTTGGGTGATCATCAGGCCAAGCATCGTGACAATGCATCACATAGTTGCGAAGTGCGTAATACGCCGGATGGTGCTGGGCATGCCAACTGAGCGCTGCAAGCAGACTTTCGCCCTTGACAGCGATGTCGCGTTCGATCACCCAGAGATTTAGTTCCCGAACAGTTTCCTCGGAGGAGAGCTCCGAGTTGCTTAAGCTGAATCCCTGATATCGCATTCCGATCTCTTCGGAAACGAGCCGGGAGTTTGGGCCCTCCAGATCGAGAATCAACTCCATCCACATGGAAAAAGCCATCAGATCGAAGAACGTAGTGAGAAGCCGCTCCCATTCCGGAGCCGATACGCTGCTGACGGCTTCAAGAACCCGCTGAGGCACACTGTCGGGATCGGCCAATTGGGTCACTGCGGCAATGTCGCTTTGCCACTGTTCGAATGTCGGCCATTCCAGTGGCGGATTTGTCCGCCATTCCCGATTAACCCGTCCCCAGTGAGCCCAGGCTTTCATGTATGGCAGGGATTTCGACAGGAAGAAGGGTATTGCATCCAGCCACCCTTGCAGCTTTGGCTCAAGAAACAGATTGACAGTGACCCACGTGCCGACAAGATTCCACAGCCAATAACCTAACGCGCCTTGGATCGAGGCGGCCCCCATCTCGGAGTGATGCTGTGCCAGCAAGCCGGGGATCCTGGCTTCAAGCTCGCGCTCGATCACGGGCGGAATGCACCGAGCGGCGTCAGCGACGGCACGCAGCCAGAGGTTGAACGCTTCCCACTGATTCGCCTCATCCACCGCGTGCGCGAGGCGTCGCCAGGGAACATGCCTCGCTTGGTCGAGTGCCCTGGCCTTTACGTGCTCAACCAGATCGGCGAATTCGTCGCTGGTCGGGGCGTCGTTGTCCACAACCGAGAGTGTAACCCACATCTTATTCGTGCAGGGGTTTCCGCCGGAAAGCTATCGGGTTGCTCACGTGACGGATGGGGCACCACCTGGCCCACGATCCCGTATCAGTAGGTCCCTAATTGACTCTCGAACTTGAGCCTTGCCAACCAAGCCTAAAGGCTAGTACCGCTGCAGCCTTCTCAATTGCGCGCCGCCTTTCTGGCGGCGTCCGGCCCAGTTGGAGATCAAGCAGGCGGTCAAAAATGCGTCGGCATTCAGCGATTTTGCATCGCCGGAAGTGCTCCCGGATCCAACCGTTCTCGTCCTTGAAATCAGGTGATCGCTCGATTTTCTCAAGCGCCATCGAGGCGAGTTGGGCGCAGGGTTGGAGGGCGAGCAGACCGCCGCATATACGCTGGCATTCGGGGCTCTTGCATTCCTGGAGGTGCTCCCGTAGCCACGTGTAGGCATCGTGGTTCGGGTTTGTCGTCAACTCCCGGAGAGCCTCGTCGGGCATCGAGGCGATTCTGACATAGCATTCACCACAAGTCACTGTCACCTTCCTGGCACAGCGTTTTCCGGGGACGCACGACCATATTCGCTATTGTTATGGAAGCAGTGGAGAAACTGCGTTTTCGCCGACTTTCGTTGCCACTGGGTCAGAGCACCAGGAACTCGGAACCAACGCCTCTGATCCGGCGCTTGCAAAGGCCATCGCATGATTCCGATTCGAGTATGCTGGAGGGTGCTGTTTGGTCTTTGACAACAGAATCCACAGCAAGTCCGCTTCGACGGGAATCGAAACGGTTGGTCGTCTCTGGTGGTGGCCCCAAACCTGTTTCTCCAAAACCGTTTCGTAACAGGGTTCGTCTCGGGGAGCCAATTCTTTTCAAGGGCTTACGAGCCTTCTTCGAATGCTTCATACCCTCTGAAACACCCGATTGTAGGGACTTTTGTAGGGACTCCCCTTCAACTTTCTGCGCATCGCTGCGCTCCGGCGAGCAATCGTGCGCGGCTTGCGTCCGGTCGGGGCCTTTCCCATCGGGGTTCTCCTGGTGCTTCTTCCAGACGGCGTCCAGAGCCTCGCGCTTGGCCTTCATGCGAATGTGGCTGTAATGTTTGAGCATCTGGCGCGAGACATGGCCGGCGATATCCATGATCGTCTGGTCGCTAGCGCCGCTCTCCGCAAGCTCCGTGATCAGGGTGTGCCGCGAGTCATGGAGTCGTCCCTTGACGCCCGCGCGATCCCGCGCGTTGATCCATCCTGTCTTCAGCGTTGTGATCGGCCGGGTCGGATCAAGATGGTTCGCCTGTCCGAAGGGAAATAGGTACCACTCGGGCTCGATTCCGCCAAAGCGCAACTGATACCATTCGGCATGTTTTTGCAGGGCTTCAAGGAGCGCTGGATTTAGCGGTATCGTGCGACCTTCGCCCGCCTCAGTTTTGCTCCTCCCGACCGTCAGGAATTGCCGCTTGAGATCAATCTGCTTCCACTGTAAATTCCGGATCTCGCCGTTCCTCATTCCTGCATTGAGGGCCAGCATCAGCGCCGGGTATGTTGCGGGCGAGCGGCCTCTTCCAGCCTCTTCAAGCAAGAGCTGCTTTTCCTCGGGAGAATAAGCCTTTGCTACCGGTTTCGTGCCCTTCAGTTTCAGCGTCTTCTGTTTTCGCAAATGCGCACGGAGAAGTTCGCCGCGTTCACCCAACAGCCTTAGTAGAAAGCCGACCTCCTCGTTGATGGTCTTTGGCGCCGCTTTTTCCCTGAGCCGCTGTTCCTGGTACGCGTGAACCGTTGCCTCGTCGACATCAACGAGCATCTTGGTGCCAAGGAGGCGGCTCACATGGCCGACGGCGTACTCGGCGAATGTGGCGCTTCGATTTCGCAGAGCGTAACCCTCGAGGTATTCCTTTCCCACATCCCGAATGGTGCGGATACCCTCCTCACGATGGTCTTCAATTCTATTGAAGCCCTCCTCTAATTCCCGTCGGCGCTTCTGCTCAGCTTGTTTGGCGATGGTCTTTGAGGAGGTCTTCGCAGACTCCTGCAGCCGCCGTCCAGCGAACCAGAACTCATACCACCACGTCTTACCCCTCTTGAACACTGACATTGCCGGGCCCTCAACGAAACTACCGCAATACACCCGCGGCGGTCCTCCCCAGACGACCGGCGTTTCCCCCGGAGGTGCCATTCGGCTCCGTGTGGGATCCACCGGTCGGCAAGGCTGCCAACCAGGCTTCAATATCCTCGGGGCGATATCGCACCAGCGAGCCCATCTTTATGAACTGTGGACCGCGTTGCTCCAGCCGCCATCTACGAACCGATGCCAGGCTGACATGCAGCCTCTCAGCGACGTCACATTCGGTCAATAAGCAAGACATTTTACCCCTCTTCCCGTTCGCACCGCAGCGCGGAGTTTCACAACAATTCTTATCTACAGCAAATCGGGCGATGCCGTCAAAACTGGTGCCATAAACCGCCGCATCAATCATCTCGCCCATTAGGCAGCTTTCAGTTGCGGTTGATCAGACCACGATCATGGTTCACGTGGCAGCCATCGCCCGGACGAGAGAATCGGTGACGGAGCCCCTTCCGTGCCATACTTCATGCGACTCGTTGAATTGGCGATGGGTAGCAGACTTCTAATTGCGGAGCGAGTATTTGGCGGCCTCCGAGCGAGGCTTAATGAAGATCAGGCCGTCTATGCTCGCCGACAGCTTCCTCAGATCAGCGTCGAATCGTACAGCCTGGCCCTGCTGGCACTTCGGAACGACCTCGGTTCAGAGTACATCCACGCCCTGCATGCGCTCATCGCCGCTCGGAACTCAGACGGTAGTTGGCCAGCGTTCAACGGGGACGACTCTCAAGGTTGTTGGGCGACGGCGCTGGCGGTTCTGGCGCTCGGGGCCGTTCGGTACACGCCAGGGGATTGTGGACCTGGAATCCGGTGGCTACTGGATGAAAGAGGACGAGAGGCAAATTGGTTCTGGCGCTGGAAGTTCCAAACCGTTGACAACAGTGTGAAATTCGATCCAGCAAAGTACGGCTGGAGCTGGATTCCGGGCACTACGAGCTGGGTGATTCCGACAGCATTCAGCTTGATCGCTCTTCAAAAGGCCAAGGACGGCGGTCTCAGCCCAGAATCGCGTTTCAGCGAGCGGATCAGCATGGGGGTCAGGATGCTCCTGGATCGAATGTGCCCGGGCGGGGGCTGGAATGCGGGCAACAGCGCCGCATTCGGCGTGGCCTACACCCCTTACATTGACGCGACCGCGATCGCGCTTCTCTCCCTCCGCCGACACGGGCATGAACCCGGAGTGCGGGCATCATTGTCATGGCTCGCGACGCGGCTACCTGTTTGCCCGTCCCCCTACAGTTTGGCTTGGGGGCTCCTCGCAATAACGGCGTACAGAAAAAACCAGACCATCGACACGGCAACTCGCGCTACAGAAGCATTGATCACCGCTCTTGGGAATTGTGCGGCCACTCTAGCAGGGTGCTGAAAAAGGCCGTCGAAATGCTTTGCGGTTAAAACAACTTCGCATCATAATGTATTAGGATGCGCGGCCACGATACCCAACAAAGCGCGATGTTCAGCTACCTGGCACCCGAGGAACGGGTGCCAGCAGACCACCCCTTGCGGCCGGTTCGGCGAATGGTGGATACCTCCCTCAAGGCGCTGTCGCTTTCCTTTGAGGAGATGTACTCGGACATCGGCCGGCCGTCGATCCCGCCCGAGAAACTGCTTCGGGCGCTGTTGTTGCAGGTGTTGTACACGGTCCGCAGTGAACGGATGTTGATGGAGCAGTTGGGTTACAACCTGTTGTTCCGGTGGTTTGTGGGATTGAACATGGACGAGCCGGTGTGGGTTCCCACCGTGTTTACGAAGAATCGGGATCGGCTGTTGGAAAGTGACATCGCCGATAAGTTCTTCGCCCAAGTGCTGGCACAGGCGCGATCAGCCGACCTGCTGTCGGATGAGCACTTCAGTGTGGACGGAACCTTGATCGAGGCATGGGCCAGCCATAAGAGCTTTCAGCACAAGGGCGGCAGCGATCAGCCGCCGAAAGACGATCCTGGCAATCCGACCGTCGATTTCCACGGGGAGAAACGGAGCAACCAGACACATGAATCCACGACGGACCCGGACTCCCGTTTGGCGCGGAAGAGCGGTGGGCACGAGGCCAAACTGGCGTACTGTGGCAACGTGATCATCGAGAATCGTCACGGACTGGTCGTCGCCACGGAACTGCTGCAATGCAATGGCACGGCGGAACGGGACGCGGCACTGTTGATGGTCGAAAGGCTGGACGGGAACCAGCGGGTCACGGTGGCGGGGGACAAGGGGTACGACACCAGAGATTTCGTCAAAGAGATGCGCGGGATGAACGCCACTCCGCACGTCGCGCAGCATCACAAGCGGAGTGGCGGGAGCGCGATTGATGGGCGGACGACGCGACACGAAGGATACCGGGTCAGCCAGCGGAAACGAAAACGGATTGAGGAAGTGTTCGGCTGGCTGAAGACGGTCGGCATGCTGAGGAAGACGCGGCATCGCGGGTTGCTGAAGGTCGGGTGGGTGTTCACCTTCGCGGCCGCCGCCTATAACCTAGCTAGTGCGCATGCGAAACCTGCTGGCCAGCCCAGTTGGTGCCGCATGAGGCACAGGATACGTGTGTTCAAGCCCGGAGAAAGCGGGCAAAATGCCCAATACTTACAGCAACTTACGTCTTTGGTAAGCCGCTAATTTGCATTCGAGATTGATTGGGTTGCAAGAGCCGGCGCGAAATCAGCCTTTTTCAGCGGCCTGCTAGACATGTCCACGATTGCTGCTTGTGCCCTAGCACTTGAAGCGATTGATGGCGAGAACGTCTTCGAGGTGTGAGATGAGTGAAGTCGACCGGCGCCGCGCCCTGATCGGTGCTGCTGGCCTTGCTCTGGGTGGAATCGCGACTACTCAACTGCTGCCGGAGGAAATGTGGGTGCGCGATCGGCGTTCCCCTCAATCTCGAGTTGCGATTCTTTCTGCACTCGCGTACTCGGAGGACCTCGCTGATATCCTGACGCGAGCGATTCGGCTCTTCGATTTGGATCTTCACAACAAGTCCGTTTTGCTGAAGCCAAACCTCGTCGAGTACATTGTGTAATGCGCCTCGATGTCCTCCCCCGACATTCTCACGATGTTTTCCGGCGAGTTTGTCAGATTCCGGTATTTGGGCGGGCGCCCAGCCGGCTCAGTCCCTGGCAGGTGGGATAGGATACTCGCCCA